>Ga0307477_10000004_pt1 | contig 480205 bp, 413 predicted proteins | sample atmos_gasesECM2C_FD_203316 | JGI IMG/M metagenome (GOLD analysis project Ga0307477, IMG submission 203316) | Hardwood forest soil microbial communities from Morgan-Monroe State Forest, Indiana, United States - atmos_gasesECM2C_515 | ecosystem: Environmental > Terrestrial > Soil > Temperate...
AAGCCACCAACACAACCGTTCCCTCAGCCCGACTAACACAAGGCAGCACATAACCGGCATTTTTCTGCTCAACCGTCAGCCCATCTTCGACGTCCATTTGAACAGCGCCGCTTAGGAGACGAGTCGCGCATGTACCGCATTGGCCCTGGCGGCAACCATACGGAATCTGCACTCCGTTCTTCTCCGCCAGATCCAGCAGAGTGCTCCCGGCGGAAACCTGACAAACTTTCTGTGACTGACTGAATACGACATTCTCAACCAGCCGGGTTTCGCGTGGGCGAGAATCCATCGACGGTTTGCTCTCCCCGAAACTTTCCTGAAGGATTCGTTCTTGCTTTACGCCGAGAGTGGATAGAATTTGGCGTGCGTTTTCCATAAATCCTTTGGGACCGCAGAGGAAGAAAGTGGACGAGTCTGGATCAGTCACGTGCCGGGAAACAAAATCCTTACTCAGGCGGCCACTTTGTCCCTTCCAGGCTGGGTCCGGTTGCGACAGACACACTTCATACTGGAAGTTGGGAAGCGACGTTCCAAGTCTCGCCAGTTCGTTTTGGAAGATGATGTCCGCAACCGCGCGCACACAATAAAGGAGCGTTACGGGAGTAGCCAGTTTGAGATCGTCTATATAACACAGCATCGAAATCATGGGTGTAATCCCACTTCCGGCCGCGATGAGTACTATGCTTTTGTGGAGCGTCTCGTCAAAATAAAACTGGCCATACGGCCCGCGCGCTTCCACTGTGAGACCGGGCTGGGCGAGGTCATTGAGAAAAACAGATACACACCCATTTTCCATGCGCTTGGGCGTGATCTCCACATAGTTCCGGTGGATCGGCGAGGAGGAAATAGTGTAAGACCGCGATACTCGTTGGCCATCAATTGGCCACTGAAAGGTCAGAAACTGCCCTGGCTTAGCACGCAACTGTCTTTCGTTCGGAATCTGGAATCGTAGCGTCTTCGTGTCGTGCGTTTGCTGCTCGATCTGTGCCAACACGAGATTCATGGGGACCTTCGCGTTTTCTCGGTCGGCTGATGGAGTTTGCTGCGCAGGCATGTCCGGAATACGCGACTCCACGGAAGACCACGACTGTTTCTTGTTCTTAAACACCAAGGCACATTGCACCAGGCACACCGTGACAATTAAGCCAGTCGCGAGCCTTAATCCCAGATTTCCCGGGCTGGCCGAACGAAGAAGTTCCGAGAGCGTGGGGATCGCTACTAGCAGGAACGAAATTACGAAGATCGCTATTCCTAAGCCCTTGAGCGATGAATGGCTGTGCTTGTATCGGCGCACTATGAATATTTTCAACAGAAGCAGCGGCACTAGGAGCAGAACCAACACGATGTGCAAAACCAGGTGCACGGGTAGATGGCTTGTGATTCCCAAACCAGCAAGCCTTGCGCTCATGGCATACACCATAATGCAGAACAGGATCACAAACGAATATCCGCCGATCCTGTGAAGAGCGATCAGGCGGGCTCTTGATGTTCCGTTGCGCGAGGGCTGGGAAGCCTCCAACATCACCACTACGTTGGTCGCGGCCAGGGCGACGAAGCCGGCGCCTGCCACAATTGCTGAAATATTCGACATAAAGTAAAGGACTTCTGCTGGGAGACTAGCGGCGTGCCGAAACTGCAGCCTATACGTATTAACCGCTGCGCCGCTGTTCTATTCCATCTGATGTGCTACCACGCGGTACCCCAGTGGAATAAAACCGACGTTGAATCGTTTATGTAGAAGTACGCTCCCTGGCAGGCGACGCGAACCAGGTCTAACCGGACCGGTTGCGTCGCCGTAGCCGGTTGATGGGGGGGTACACCTCTGAATTGGAGAAAGTGTTATGGCGACAGGTTCCGCGCACAGAATGGCTGGAAGCCGGTGACTTCCCCCCGGATACTGGGAATTGGAACGGCGAATCCCCCGATTCGGCTGACCCAGGAGCAAACCTTCCACGCTGTCGGTTACAAAAGCGAACGCTTTCGGAAGATTTTCCTAAACAGCGATATTGATTACCGGCACTTTTATTTTGGAAGCACACCGAACCTGGAGGAGACTTCCGATCAACAAAACGAGCGGTTTCTGTCGGGCGCAATGAAAACGGGTTGCCGCGCGATCCTGAATTGTTTGGAGTCGGCCGGCATGACCGTCTATGATGTGGATTTCCTTGCAGTCTGCACCTGCACCGGCTTCGTGTGCCCCGACATTGGCAGCCGTCTTATCGGACACATGGGCTTTAGACCAAACGTGCAGAGAGCTTCCATCGTTGGTCTTGGCTGCGCGGGCGCCGTCCCCACCTTGCAGCGGGCTGTCGATTTTGTTCGCGCCAACCCGGGACGCAAAGCATTGATGCTGGCGGTTGAGATCTGCTCCGCCTGCTACTACGTCGACGACACTCTGGAGACGGTGGTTGGCAACGCGATTTGCGCCGACGGCGCCGCCGCTTTTCTACTCAGCACAGAGTGGCCCGAGGCTAGCGTCTATCCCCAAATTATTGACTTCGAGACTTTTCTAGATTCGCGGCGGATCGAGGATGTTGGACTACAACATCGGAATGGCAAGTTACGAATCGTGCTTGGAACATCCGTTCGGCATTTCGCCGCGCCCACTATCGAAGTGGCCCTTCGGCAGTTGCTGGAAAGACATATGCTTGATCAAACTGAAATTCGCTTCTGGGTGGTTCATCCCGGCGGACGCAAAATAATTGACAACGTTCAGAAATACTTCGGGATGACCGACGATCAGTTGCGCTTCTCGCGGACTGTATTGCGGAGCTATGGAAACATGTCGTCGCCCACTGTGATGTTCGTTTTGGATGAGGTAGTTCATAACGGCGACCCGCAGCCGGACGACTGGGGAGTGATGGTCGCGTTAGGTCCGGGAATGGCCGCTGAGGTCGCGTTGCTCAGATGGTAGCCCGAATCGGTTTTTGGCCAACCCTCCGCGTTCTTTATGGAGCGAAAAGGAAGAGGGCGAGTTCGTGGGCCGAACTTCGCCGGCTCTTGCAATATCGATTATTTTCAAAGGCATCGCAGTCGAAAGATCCGAATCCGCCCCCTCCTGCTTTGTTTCAGATGGCAACTGCCTATTGGGTGTCCCAAGCCATCTACGTGGCCGCCAAAACTGGCATCGCCGACTTATTAGCAGAGGGTCCACAATCGTCTATCGCACTGGCTGCCGCGACTCGGTCAGACGCGCCGTCGCTGTTCCGCCTCATGCGCGCTTTATCGAGCGTGGGCGTATTTTCGCAGGTGGATGAAGATTCTTTTTCTCTCTCCTCCGTTGGGGAGGCGCTTCAGAGCAATGTTCCCGGATCTCTCAGAGAGATGGTGATCACGATCGGTGAGATCCATTACCGGGCATGCGGCGACCTTCTTCACAGTGTCCAGACTGGATTTCCCGCCTTCACAAAAGCATTTGGAACGAACCTATTCGACTATCTTAACCAAAACGCCGCTGACGCTGTCGCCTTCAATGGAGGCATGACGAATCTCTCGTGCTTATTAGCCTATGCCGTCCTGCTGGCTTACGACTTCTCCAGAATCTCTTCCTTCGTAGATGTGGGAGGGGGCGAAGGCGAACTCTCGCGAAGGATCCTCGAGTTGAATCCACAAATGACCGGGATTGTGTTGGATTCATCGAATGCCGCGGAATCAGAACATTGTGCGCCTTGTGATGGAGGGCGCACCTCTTTTGTCAGGGCAAACTTCTTCCACTCAGTTCCAGAAGGGGCGGACGCTTATTTCCTATGTGGGGTGGTTCACGATTGGGACGACGAGGATGCCATAACAATTCTTGCCAATTGCCGCAAAGCCATGAAAAATACTGGCAGGATACTCATCGTCGACATGATTGTCCCGGAGACGAATTCCTCTTCTTTCAGCAAGCTCCTGGATCTGAACATGCTGGTGATGAACGGAGGACGTGAGCGAACGAAAGCCGAGTTTCAAGTTCTGCTCGACGCCGCTAATTTAAAAATCAGCAGAATCATTTCGACTATGGCACCGCAGAGCGTCATCGAGGCGATGCCAAAGTAGCGTTGCTCCGCACAGATAGTCATTTCCTTCAGCGACGCTGTGTACCGCGACACGATAGCTTATGGCACAAACTTATAGCCCAGGCCGTGTACCGTGAGAAAGTGTAGCGGGTGCGAAGGCTCGCTCTCCAGCTTCTGTCGCAGCCTCAGCATGTGGTTGTCCACCGTCCGGGTGCAGGGGTAATCCCGGTACCCCCAAACTTTATCGAGAAATTCATCCCGCGAGATCACTCGCTCCGCGTTCTTTGTTAAGAACTCAAGTGTCTTGAATTCCTTTGCAGTGAACGTGATCTTCTCGCCGCTACGGGTGATCTGTGCCTTGGAAAAATCCACCGTCACATCCTCAAAGACATACACGTCTTCTGGACTTACGCGCGATGCACGTCTGATCACCGCACGTACGCGTGCAACCAGTTCCCTTGGGCTGAAAGGTATGGTCACGTAATCGTCGGCCCCGATTTCCAGGAGAAGGACCTTGTCCGCGACATCCGAGCTCGCGCTAAGAATTACGAGGGGCAGATCAGGAATCAAATTCGCAATTTTCTTGCAAAGATCGCAACCCGAAGATCCGGGGCGAAGTACATCGAGGATCACTGCGGCGGGTACCCATTGGCGAATCATCTCCAGACCACCAACGCCATCGGGGACGGCATCGACCTCATATCCCTCCGAAATGAAAAGCCGCCGCAGAATCTTCCGCAAGGCATGATCGTTCCCGATGACTAAAATCCGCTCCATTGGAGCCGATCTCAGTTCGGATACTAGCGTGTTCAAGGTTGCCGCCAAGGTAACGGTTGCCATATTTTTTCCTCCTAGTGCATCTCAATGGGATGAGACAAGTCTCTCGATAGCAGTTCCCTGGGAACGCTGAGTAGTGACTCTCGAACCTCCTTCCGGGCCCTGGCCAGACGGGACATAACGGTTCCTAATGGAATCGACAGCACTTCCGCGATCTCCAAATACGACATTTCCTCCACTTCACAAAGGAGTAACGTCTCCCGGTAGTGCAGTGGTAGGTCTTCGATGGCGTGCTGCATTAGTTCGGCATCACAGCGACTCATTAGAATCGTTTCGGGAGTCTCCGTATCCGCCGCCAGTTCGGGTCCATCCTCCTTTGGGTTCAGAGCAACGGTTACTCGCCGCTCAAGTCTCGAGCGCGAACTCAGGAAGGTATTTCTCAGAATTTGAAACATCCAAGCCCGGAAATTGGTACCGGGGCGAAACGATGCGAAACGGCGTAAGGCCTTGAGATAAGTCTCTTGCACGAGATCCTCAGCATCGTTCGAATTGTGTGCCAGCCAGCTCGCGAAGTTGAAAAGGGAATCGAATAGGGGCATGGCCAACTCTTCGAAGTCTGCCAATGGCTGATGGTCTGGTGAGGATGAAGTCCCGAGTCTGACCATCTCTTGAAATCCAGATCCAATACTCTTCATTTGCCAATTCCCTCCCGCGGTGCACTTTGCGTGACAATCTGACGCCTGAGTTGTCCGACGTCAATTAACTGCGAATTCTTTCCACATATCTGGTTCATTGCCTAGCAAGCAATTGCTGGTTAATGAGTTAGCTCCCCGTATATCCTGGGTCAGATAGCCACCCACGAAGTGCTAGACTTCCGTTCTACGCGCTAAAGCACTATGGAGCCATTACTGCCCACCTCGATCGTGCGATTTGGAACGTATGAGGTTTCTCTCGATTCCGGAGAAGTGCGCAAAGCGGGCTTGAGAATCAGAGTCCAGCAGCAGCCGATGAAACTGCTGGAGATATTGCTAGAGCGGCCGGGGGAAGTCGTCACCAGGGAAGAATTGCGCAATCGAGTCTGGCCGGACGAAAGTTTCGGTGATTTCGACCAGGCTCTCAACATTGCGATCGGGAAGCTCCGGAGTGCGTTGGGCGACTCGGCGGAGAATCCGCGATTCATCGAGACTCTTCCAAAACGTGGCTATCGCTTTATAGCGGATGTTTCGGTTGTCGATGCAAACGGCCGCACGAGGAAGCCGGAATCTGCGCGTGATGGTCTTCTTGGGTCACTAAAGAAGCCGGAGCCTGCGGATAAGGGCTCCGGAGTTGTTGATATAACCCAACGTAGCCTGTTGCCGAAGAGTGGGATCGTCGTCGCCCTGACGCTCGTCCTGATTTTGACGATTCTCTCCATTTGGCTGTTTCGTCCACGCGGCCATACCCCCACGAGCATCCGATCTCTGGCGGTGCTCCCGCTCGATAACCTTTCGGGCGATTCCTCACAGAATTACTTCGCTGACGGCATGACAGACGAGTTGATTACTGATCTGGCGCAGATAAGCGCATTGCGTGTGATCTCCCGCACCTCCGTAATGGTTTATAAAGGAGCGCGCAAGCCTCTCCCTCAAATCGCTCGCGAACTCAACGTAGACGCCGTGGTTGAAGGTACTGTGCTCCGTTCCGGCGACCAGGTGCGCATCACGGCACAGTTGATCGATGCCTCGACGGACAAGCACTTATGGTCCCAGAGCTATGAGGGTGAGTTACGTGACACGCTGGCGCTCCAGAACAGAGTAGCTTCAGCCATCGCAGATCAGATTCGGATCAATCTGACTCCGCAGGAACAAGCTGCACTGAAAGACGTAAAAGTTGTAAACCCGGAAGCTTATGAGTCCTACCTTAAAGGGCGCTACTTCTGGAATAAGCGAACTGCAGATGGCTTAAAGGTTGCCCTAGCCTATTTCAACCAGGCAATCGAGGAGGATCCGAAATATGCCCAGGCTTATTCTGGCTTAGCCGACACCTATGCTTTGTTGGGAGATTGGCAGTACGCTGTGATGACTCCTAAGGATGCGCTCCCGAAAGCCAAGGCTGCGGCCATTAAAGCTCTGGAATTGGACGGTGCGCTCGGCGAAGCCCACAACTCGCTGGCATTTTTGCTGGATGGCTTCGACTGGGATTTCAAGGCAGGCGGAAGTGAATTCCTGCGGGCCATAGAACTTAACCCAGGCTACGCCACTGCTTACCATTGGTATGCCTGGCACTTGGCTCTATTAGGTCGGTATGACGAAGCAATTGAGGAAATGAGAAAGGCGGAGAGCCTGGATCCTCTATCGCTCATTATTAATGCAGACCTGGCAGAACTCCTCGTCCTTGCGCACTCTTATGACGAATCCATACAACAGAGCCGCAAGACCATCGAGATGGATCCTAATTTTGCTCTCGCACATAATCAACTCGCCCAGGCCTACCTTCAAAAACACATGTACGATGAAGCCGTCGCAGAACTGCTAAAGGCGGTCCAACTCTCGGCGGGCAGTCCGACATGCATAGCTAATCTTGCGCGCGCCTATGCCGCATCCAGCAAGAGGAGCGAGGCCGTCAAACTGCTGGGCGATCTCAAAAGACGCTCAAACCCCACTTATTCGAATGCTTCGGAGATTGCCATGGTCTACGCATCTCTTGGCGATACAGATCAAGCCATGAATTGGCTCGAAAAGGGTTATGACGAGAGATTTAACCCGGGTGTCCTGCTGCGCCCCGGGTTCGATCCTCTGCGCTCGGACTCGCGCTTCCAAAACCTTATTCGCCGCATTGGACTGCCGGGGTGAGATCTGCGCTCTATATTTAGGCTGCGGCTGGAGACATGCTTCTTGTGAAACGAAGCCAACAAGTTCCTTTGCATGAGTACCTTTAGGGATTGCGGCCGAAGCGAAGGCATCGTTCATTTTCGGTCAGCAGGAAAACGGCTTCAGGTCGGCCTTTGTTTATCGTTAAGCAGAAGACCAGACCGTGTCGCAATGACAATCCTGGCAAGGTCACCGTTGATTAAGTTCGCTCCCCGACATACCATGGCGCGGTGACGGTAAAAATTCGCTCGTTGCCGCGGGCGAGAAGCACCCATTTCAGAAGCCGGCTACGCTGATTGTGAAGGAAAAATTCATACCACCGGTCCTCAACAAGCTCAGGAATCACAACGATTACGCTACGATCGGGATTCTTTTTCGAAACCTCGAGAATGAACTGAACGATGGGAATAATGACAAAGCGATAGGGTGAAGGCAGGACATGAAGCCTGGGTGGTTCCCTCCCGGCCAGCCGGAACGGCTGCTCAACGTAGTTTTCCCAGTCGTCTTGAAGCAATTCGGTGTGCTCGCTGGGATCGACGTGCAAGGCGATCACTTCCGGGGAAAGCCGGGCAGCGAATTCAATCCCCTGGCGAGTGACAACGCTCCAGTGGTCGACGGCAATGACCGCAATCGGGTGCTGGCTGAGACTCGCGGCATCGACAGGATTATTGCAAGTCGTAAGCATCTTCACGAAGTGGTAGTGACGGCGGACAACGACGAAGAAAACAATCGTCAGCGGGATGAAGAGCAGCGTGATCCAGGCACCTTCCGCAAATTTCGCAACCAGGACTACGACGGTAGTGATGCCGGTGACCAATGCGCCGAGCCCATTGACGAATGCGCTCTTCAGCCAATGCGGACCGCGATTCTTCCGCCAGTGCATGACCATGCCAGCTTGCGAGAGAGTGAAAGCCAGAAAAGCACCGACCGCATAGAGCGGGATAAGCCGGTCGGTGACACCACCGAAAAGGATGAGGACACCGCCGCATAGTAGCGAAAGGACAACGATGCCGTAGGTATAAACGAGCCGACGCCCACGGTACCCGAAGGCATGTGGTAGGTAGTTGTTTTGGGCAATGGCGCGGCAGAGGCGCGGAAAATCCGCGAAGGCCGTGTTGGCGGACAGAGATAGAACCACAAGGATTGAGCCGATGGTCAGATAGTAAAAAAGACCTTTGCCGAAAACCGAAGCTGTGAGCATGGAGAGAACGCTCTGGTAGCCGGGCTGGCCCGGATCGGTTGCGGCGATGCCGTACGTCTTCACCAGATATGAAATTCCCGCCAGCATCACCGCCAGGAGAAAAATGATCGCGGTAAGAGTGCGCTGAGCATTTTTCACGGTAGGTTCGCGGAAGGCTTTCACACCATTGCTTACCGCCTCCACTCCAGTCAATGCTGTACAGCCGCTGGCGAAAACTTTCAGAAGCAACCAGTAGGTGACGGCTTCCGTCACGGGTGGTGGAGGAGGAAGGGGCACCGCTGGTGTGGGATGGCCTCCGCTGAGGAGAACACGGAAAATGCCCCCGATGATAGTGATCAGCAGTGTGCCGACAAAGAGATAAGTGGGGGCCGCGAAAGCCGTGCCAGCTTCGCGCACGCCACGCAGATTGAGGATGGTGATGATAATCAGAATGCCGACGCAAAGAGAAACCATGTGCGGTAGCAAAGAAGGAACTGCCGAGACCAAAGCTCCCACTCCCGCGGAAATACCAACCGCGGCGGTGAGGATGTAGTCGGCGAGGAGCGCGGCTGCGGCAAGAAGGCTGGCGCGTGCGCCAAGGTTGAATCGCGCCACGGTATAGGAACCCCCGCCGGAGGGATAGGCGGCAATAGTCTGTCGATAGGAAAAGTAGACGATCAACAGCAACGTGATGATCGCAGCGCTGATGGGAACGATATAGCGAACCCCAGCAAGCCCCAGCGGAATCAGAAGGCTGAGCGCTGCTTCCGGACCGTATGCCGCAGAGCTCAGGCCATCCAGACCAAAGATGGGGATTCCTTGCGCGGGTCCGATCTGCTCGGCGCGTTCGTCGCTGGTTTTGATGGGTTTGCCGACAACGAGATCAAGAATGTTCATGAAGGATCGTACCTGTTCACCCAAGCGTGGCGTGTCGAGACTGAACCAGAGGATTGTCTGCCGCTTGGCGTACCAAATGGATACCGGCCAAACACAAACTCACATTTGTTTGTGCATCGACCCGTGGCAATGATTGCACAACGTAATCAAGTTTTCTTGGAAATCGCTTCCGGAATTGCTGGGAAATTGTCGGTGCTCCCCAAGCCCGCTTATCAGACTGATCGCGTGATGCCAAACACCTCAACGGGCCCGGTCGAGTGGGCCCTCGATATCAGAGAGCTAGATCACGTAGCCGCTTCGAACCTGTCCGGCTGGCGACGATCCGTACGCCACTCTTCATAACAACTTGCAAACGCGCCGCATCATATGGCTCAATCGAGGTCACAAATTTGAGGTTGATGAGATGGGATCGGTGGATTCTCAAGAAACTTGCTCCCCGCAGGCGTTGTTCGAGATCAGACAAACGGATGCCGACGAGGTGCTGTTTAGCCGTGGTCGAAATCGTCACGTAGTCATCAGCTCCTTGTGCGCGCTCAAGGCTTGCCAGCGGGATTGGCACGATGCGGTTACCGTCGCGGACGAAGATTCTTGAGACCTCCCGCGCCGTGCCAAATGATTCTTTGGCACGGGAGAGCAGCGCGGATGCCGATCCGTTTAACGCAGCCTGCGCTCGATGCAACACTCGTTCAAGCCGGTCAAGTCCGAATGGCTTCAGCAGATAATCAAGAGCGCCAAGTTCGAACGCAGTGACGGCGTATTGGTCATGAGCAGTAGTGAAGATAACTTTGGGTTCGTAGTCAATCTGTTCGAGGACTTCTAATCCCGATGCGCCGGGCATTACGATGTCTAAAAACACCAGGCCAGGTCGTTGGCTGTTCGCCACGGCAATCGCCGTTCTGCCGTCAGGAGCCTCATGAATCGGCCCCGTCCAGCCGAGGCCGAGCAGATATTGTCGTAGGGTCCGTCGAGCTAGAGGCTCATCGTCAGCGATCAGAACGGAGCCATTCATTTGCCAACGCGCTCGCGATCGACAAAGGACGATTCCGAGGAAGACGGAACTACAAAGCGCGATTCGAAGCCCTCGGTGCTGCTATGGAGGCGGAGATCAGCCGTACCTCCGTATGCTGCCCACAGACGCTCCTGCAGGGACCGCAACCCGAATTGATGCGATTGGCCACTATCAGCGCCCCCTCCAGGCCCGTCATCTCGAACGCTCACGTTAAGTCTGCCATCCTGACAGGAGCACTTGATCCAGATACACCCGCCTTCCGGACGGATCGAGATGGCATGGCGCACGGCGTTCTCGGCCAAAGTTTGTATCGAAAACGGGGGAATATCAAATTGGAGAGACTCGGGATCAATTTGTAGATCGACTTTGAGCCGGTCCTCATAGCGAAGTTGTTCGAAGGCGATGTACTGACGTGTGAACTCGTATTCCTCAGCAAATTCAACCAACTCGCGACCATCCTCTTTCAGCGAATAGCGCAGCATGTCCCCTAGGCGCTCGATAGCGCTTTCCGCCATGGCGGGATGGAATTTCACCAGAGCAGCCAGCGTGTGCAGGGCGTTGAACAGGAAATGTGGATTCAAACGGGCGCGAATTGCATCAAGACGCGCTGCTGCGGCCAACACCTCAGCACGGGAGGCCAGCGTCTCTTTTTCGTGCAGCCGATTCCGTGTCTGCACTGCATAGGAGACTCCAGCGAACAGCCCGTATAGCCAGACTCCCATCAGAAGTTGCCAGCCAAGAATGGGAGATTTCAAGAAATCCCGCAAAGGGTTGGCTCCGCGCCGTAACGACTCCAGCCCATAGATTGAAATAGTCCAGAGAATTGAGTATACGGACGCAAAAACAATCTGCACCAGGTAGAACTTCAGGTCGAGCTGAAGCGGCCAGGGCCGGCGTTGGCAAACGTGCCAGACGGCGATACCCATCAGGCTGGCACTACCCATCGAAATCACGCTGGTGACAAGTGCCGCCTGCAGTGGATAGTGCGCATACAACATCGCGAAGAGGACCCAAATCGCAAAAAACGGCAGCCATGCCGCTAAAACAATCGCGTAGCGCTTGATGGCTCTCCGCATGGCTTTGCTCAATTATCTTAATCCTTGTACCCGATTGCATCCCTATTGACCGACAAAACTTGCTAGTTCGCCGAAAGCGTCTGGCACACGGATGCAGTAACTCCGTACATTGGAAGCGAGCAAAAGGGGAACCACTTCACAATGGTTCAGGGCCAACATTCGGAGTTCGCATCTCGATCGAAGCAATGTGTAAGTCGTCGTCACAGGCAACGTATCTTGGGGGTGAGTAGTGAGAGTTCTTCCGAAGAATGATGTCCGAATCCTGTCGTCAAAGCTTCTGTTGACGGCTGTGCTTGCGCAATCCGCTCTTGGCGCCGCGGGGCAGGAGGTGCGCAATACGTCGTACATCACCAAATCTGGCGAACGGGTGCTGCGCATCGAGACAGATGTGCCTGTTTCGACCGAAGAGGTTTGGAAGGCTTGGACGATCCCACAAGAACTAAGCAAGTGGATCGCTCCGGTCGTGAAGATCGACCTCAAGATTGGGGGCACAATTTCTACGAATTACCATCAAAAGGCCGCCATCGAGGCCCCAGGTACCATTCGGTTGCCGATCATCACTTACATCGAGAAACAGCTCATTGCACTCAAGGTCAATTTGAACGAGAAGTTTCCCAAGAGCACACGCGATGAAGACCACAACTTGCAGGAGATCGTGCAGATTGTGGACCTTGGTGATGGCAAGACCAAGGTTGTTTCTTCCATGGTGGGATGGGGAACGGGGAAGGATTGGGATCAGACGTATGACTTTTTCGCTCGGGGTAACGAGTGGACCTACCGGCAATTGGCGAAATATCTTTCATCGCTGGTTCCTCTCACGATGGCAGTGCCCGGGCCTGCTGGCGACGTGTCGCGTGAACGGGCAGTCAAAATCGTCGCCCAAATACAACGCGCCGACTATCAAGGCGACCGCGCGGCCCTGAACCAGCTTTACGAACAGCTTCTTCCGTTTGTTGACCAGCCTGAACTTGCATCTCGCGTTCGATATTGGCGCGGATTTGCGAAATGGCGGAGGGCCATTAACGGGTTTGGCGAAACTCCTGCCCCGAAGGATTTGTCAGAAGATCTGACCGATGCGGAAAGCGAATTCGACGCAGCGCTCCAAAGGGATCCAGGGTTTGTGGATGCAAAAGTTGGGGCGGCATCTTGCCTGTTTAACCGCCTATTCCTGGAAGGTGTTTTCAAGAATGAGAAAGACCCTGTGCGGTTGAGGGAAATCCTGGCGCCCGCCTCGCTGTTGCTTAAGGACGCCAAGACTGCAGCACCTGATAATCCTCGGCTCCTCTGGGTGGTGGGTCCGAATCAGTGGAGCACTCCGCCGGACCGGGGGGGAGGCCAAGAGAAAGCGATCGCAACCTATGAGAAGGGTCTGAATGCCATCCGGGAACAAAAAGAGAGCGCCAATGATCCGTTGGAGCCAACATGGGGAGAACCCGAACTGCTTATGAGTCTCGCCTGGTCGAACCTGAACCGAACCACGCCTGATCTAAACGCCGCCGGGCAGTACGCCGAAGCTGCGCTTAAACTCGTCCCTGACTGGCACTACGTTCGCGACGTCTTAATGCCGCAAATTCACGCGGCGCAAGCCAAAGCGCGGTGATCTTCTGTGGAAGTGAGGGAGTTCGGAATGTTATGAAGCGCTGCTCATCTCTACATCATTTGGCACTTCTCTCCCGACCAGAAAATCGCAGTTTCGGTGAAGCGAAATCCGGGCACGCGGACACAAGAAGATCGTCTCGACCACGGTTACATTAACAACCTTATCCCGCACCCTGGCCTCGATCGCATGAAGCAAAACAAAACCCCGCAGATTGCTGCTCTCGCTGTTCAATTACCGGTGGGCTTTCCAAAAGATCCGGCAGACGGACTGATCGCGGCAACCGCCATTGCCGAAGGCGGCCCCTTGGTCACAGCGGATGAGCGAATCCGTCAAGCAAAGGCAGTGCAAGCCATCCGGTAGGCCGCAAGATGGAGTAGTTCAGAGCAACTCACCATAGTCGGCGTTTCCTTACCCTAGGCCGCAGGATGAGAGCCCGACGCGTTTTCTCTGCGAGCTTCTCGATTACCCCGGTAACTTTTGTTGGTGAGAACCTTCCCGCTAGTCTGTCTAGGATGTAGGGACGTTCCTTACGATCAAGACATCCCTTGCGTAATACTTGAAAGCAGGTCCTTTGTCGGTTGAGTCTCCTTCCTAAGGGGCACCTTTACCGAAGCTGCGGTTCACTCGCCAGTTATGGGATCTCGGGCAATGCCTAATCATGGGTGGAGTGACCAGTGAAGCGCAGTAGTATCAGAACGCTAGAAGCGCGTGCATTTGTGAGCCTGGTGATCGTCCTAGGTGGATGCGTCACCGGCTACGGCGCATTCCACTGGTCCAGCCAAGAACCGATTGTATTCGCGTGCTATTTGCTGGTCGCCACCATTGCTTCTCGCCTGAAGGTAAAACTTCCCGGTATTACGGGCACGGTGTCAGTCAATTTCTTGTTCATACTGCTGGGCTTGCGGGAGCTGGGCTTTTCCGAAACGCTAGTGTTGGGCTGCACCGCAATCTTGATGCAGTGCGTCAGCGAACGGCAAGGGGTAGTGAAGACCGCCTTTGACATTGGAACGGCTGCTATAGCCATTGCCGCAGCCTACCGCATGTATCGCGTCATTTTGCTGGGTTGGCCGTCAGAGACCGCGTTCCTGCCTCTGGCTGCTGCCGTTTCGTTTTACTTTGTTGTGATTACACTGCTGTTGGCCATATTCATTCTCTTAACCGGCCATAAATCTCTGCGCGAGATTTGCTCGGATTGCAACGTTTGGGCTCTTCCTTATTATTCGCTAGGTGCTGGCATAGCTTGGCTGATTGGCTGGTTCAACGATGTCCTTGGCTGGCCAGCGGGACTCGTGACTCTTCCAGTGGTCTATCTGATTCATCGTTCTTACCCAGTCTACCTGGGCAAGTTGGAAGATGAGAAACAACACATCGAGGATATAGCCAGTTTGCACTTGCGCACGATTGAGGCGCTTGCCTTGGCTATCGAAGCCAAGGACCACAATACACACGAGCATCTGCAGCGAGTACGGCTGTACGCGGTTGAATTGGCGAAGGAACTAAAAGTTAGTGCGAAAGAAATTGAGGCGATAGACGCCGCAGCTTTGCTGCACGACATCGGCAAGCTGGCCATACCGGAACACATTATTTCCAAGCCCGGCCGTTTGACTCCCGAAGAGTTTGAGAAGATGAAAATCCACCCAGTAGTGGGGGCCGAGATCCTCGAGCGTGTGCGTTTCCCGTATCCGGTGGTGCCAATCGTGCGCGCACACCACGAAAAGTGGGATGGTTCGGGCTACCCCTTTGGACTCAAGGGCGACCAAATCCCCATCGGCGCGCGCATTCTCTCTGCTGTGGACTTTCTCGACGCCCTCGCCTCCGACCGCCAGTATCGACGGGCATTGCCGATGGAACAAGTAATCCGTCGCATGCAGGAAGAGTCTGGGAAATCGTTCGATCCCGAGGTGGTCAACGTTCTACGACGCCGCTGCCCCGAACTTGAAAGGTTGGTACAAACGCGCACAAGCCAGGTGCCCTGGTCCAAACTTTCAACTGAACTTAAAGTGGAACGGGGCATGGCCCCGGCAGCGGGTTTTGAAGAGAGCGCAAAAAAGTCAAATGATGAAAGCACTTTCCTCATGTCTATTGCAGCAGCTCGACAAGAGGTGCAGACCCTGTTTGAACTCAGCCAGGATCTGGGCGCATCCCTGAGCCTGGATGAAACGTTATCAGTGTTTGCGGCCAAACTCAGGCGCCTGGTGCCATACGATTCGATTGCGATTTACGTGCGGCGGGGCGACCTGCTGGTTCCCGAGCACGTCGGCGGTGATAATTTCCGCCTCTTCGCTTCGATGCGTATTCCCATCGGGCACGGCGTATCTGGATGGGTAGCAGACAACAAGAAGCCGATCCTTAACGGTAACCCCTCGGTTGAAACTGGTTATCCAGTCGAAGCGGTGGGTTCCAACATGTTGCGGTCGGCGGTAGCGGTTCCCTTGGAAGGCTTGGCAGGTGTGGTGGGCGTTTTGACTCTCTACCATGCCGAGAAGCAAGCTTTCAGTTCAGATCACTTGCGTGTCCTTCTCGCCATGAGTTCCAAAATGGCCCTAGTCATCGAAAACGCGCTGAAATACCAGCAGGCAGAAAGTTCAGCCACGACCGACTACCTCACCGGCCTACCCAATGCCCGTTCACTTTTCCTACAACTCAACCGGGAACTGGCTCGTTCAAAACGTTCCAATACGCCGCTGACTGTGATGGTTTGCGATATGGACGGATTCAAACAAGTCAACGACCGGTATGGCCACCTGGAAGGAAACCGTGTATTGCAGCTCTTCGCCCGCTGGGTGAGTGAGAGTTCTCGGGAGTACGACCTCGTGGCTCGCATGGGAGGGGATGAGTTCGTTGTAGTCATGCCTGGCGTGACACCCGACGATGCCCACCTCAAAGCGGCCCATCTACGCGAACTGGCCAAGGACGCCGCTAAGGAGGTCTGCGGTGAGGATCTGCTGTCTCTTAGCGTTGGCCAAGCCCTCTATCCTACCGACGGCGAAGATGCCGAAGGGTTGCTGGCGGAGGCGGATCGACGAATGTACAACGACAAGCAGCAGCGTTCGACACCCAACAATCGTAGAGCGCATCCACGTATGAGATGCCGGGTGGCCGTCGAGTTACAAATAGGCCAAGGGGAGGAGCGCATCGTCGGAATCCTCATCAACATCAGTTCGGGCGGCTGCTACGTCGAGACTAATGCCGTCCTGCAACCCCACAGTCAGGTCAGACTAGCCTTCCCCAACAACGACAATCAACTCTACGCCGACGGCATGGTCGTACGGATCGATCCTGGAGCTGGCCTATCTATCCAGTTCGTCACCACGGGACGCGCGGGACGCGAGCAGCTAAAGCAATTCATGCAGTTCGTCGAACGGAAGACCAATCACGACGATCAGCGATACCTGGCCCAGCTGGCCAAGATATAAAAGCCGGGTGAAGACAACAGATATTCCAGCTCAAAGTTAGTTTCACCGCAAGAGACCTGACGGGCATCTTGGATCTTCCCACGAGATACCGAGTCGTGTGATGCTGCCGGAGTCCGCCACGTACTCTTTACCGTCTTTGCAAGCTGGGCTGCCTCGTACCCGCCGTGAGACATTTCCTTTGGGGTCGCTAGAGCCGGCAGATTAGTAACTCGCGCTCATAGATCATCTCCGGCGGCAAGTGGTCGTGAAGCTGAATAAAGAGCCGCTCGTGATCGATAACTTCGTCGCGCCACGCCTCGTGATCGACACTTTGGAGTTGCTCGAACTGTTCCTTTGGGAAAGCTAATCCCTTCCAGTCGATATCTTCATAGCGAGGGACCCAGCCAATAGGCGTCTCCTTTCCCAGAGCACGGCCGTGGGCACGGTCAACGATCCAGCGCAAGACGCGCATGTTCTGGCGGAAACCAGGCCACAGAAAATTGCCCTCGGAGTCCTTTCTGAACCAGTTGACGTGGAAGATCCGCGGCGTAACCTCCAGCGAGCGCTGCATCCTTAACCAATGACGGAAATAGTCCCCCAAGTGATATCCGCAAAAGGGAAGCATTGCCATCGGATCGCGACGCACCTTTCCCAGGGCTCCTGCGGCGGCGGCGGTGGTTTCACTTCCCATCGTGGCCCCGGTATAAACTCCGGAACTCCAGTTGAACGCCTGGTAGACCAATGGAATCGTGTGGGCGCGGCGTCCACCGAAGATGATCGCGCTAATCGGCACGCCCTTTGGATCCTCCCATGCCGGGTCAATCGTGGGACACTGGGAAGCTGGCGAAGTGAAACGCGCATTGGGATGGGCAGCTTTAGCACCCGTCTTCTTGGCAATCTCGGGGGTCCAACGCTGCCCGCGCCAATCTGTACACTCCGCGGGTGGCTCATCCGTCATACCTTCCCACCAGACACCACCTTCAGCGGTGAGAGCCACGTTAGTGAAAATAGTGTTTCGGGAGAGTGCGGCCATTGCGTTCGGATTAGTCTTTTTTGACGTGCCGGGAGCGACACCAAAGAAACCTGCTTCCGGGTTCATCGCACGAAGCCGACCGTCTTCGCCGGGCCAAATCCAGGCAATGTCATCGCCTACAGTCCAGACTTTCCACCCTTCAAACCCTGCTGGTGGGATCATCATGGCGAAATTTGTTTTTCCGCACGAACTGGGGAATGCCGCGGCGACGTAAGTCTTCTCGCCGGCTGGCGACTCGACTCCGACAATAAGCATATGCTCGGCCATCCAACCCTCGTCCCGAGCCATGTTTGAAGCGATGCGCAACGCGAAACATTTCTTGCCGAGCAACGCGTTTCCGCCATATCCCGAACCGTAAGACCAGATTTCGCGCGTCTCCGGAAAGTGAACAATGTATTTTTCGGGGTTGCAAGGCCACGGAACATCCTTTTGTTTGTCGATAAGCGGCATGCCAACACTATGGATGCAGGGCACAACGCGCTTTACATCCTTATCGATTTCTTTGAAGACCGGCAGCCCGATGCGCGCCATCTTTCTCATATTCGCGACAACGTACGGAGAGTCGGTAAGTTCCACACCGATCTGCGACCTGGGAGAGCCAACCGGCCCCATGCTGAAGGGCAGCACGTACATGGTGCGGCCTTGCATTGCCCCGTCGAATAGTGCCTTCAGCTTGCGCCGCATGATGAACGGGTTCTCCCAATTATTGTTAGGACCCGCGGTCTCTTTAGAGAGAGAACAAACAAACGTGCGGTCTTCGACACGCGCCACGTCGCTTGCATCCGAGCGCGCAAGATAACAGCCCGGCCAGAGCTTTTCATTGAGCTCTATAAATGTTCCCGACTCAACCATTTGGGAACAGATTTGTTCATATTCTTCTTCCGACCCGTCTACCCAGTGAATGGCAGAGGGCTTGGTCAACGCCGCCGTTTTCTCCACCCATCTCAAGAGGTGCTTGTTTTCGCTCAGAGGGGTCGCTGATTTCTTATTTTTCATAGGTCGAAGCAAATGTGAACTTCAATTTAACTCAATCTGCGAGCAAACGATTCGCTAAAGCTCGCGCAATAGCCATTCGCTTTGTTGACCTCCGGACATTTAACGCCACTACAGCCCACCATGGTAATTGACATTCATCTGTCGGTTTGTTAAAGTCCGGCCTCAATGAGTGTGCTTTGGGCTCAATAAGTGTGCCTTGGGCCTCGAAACATGTGCTTTAATACCTCCTCCGAACTCAAAAATATTCCGCGATAAGCCAAGTATCTCGCTTGTCGTGGAAAGCCCAGCCATGGCTACCCAGGAATCTGGTTCCACCGTAGTCCCCGAAAAGTTGCTGGTCGCGCTGATGCGAGAGCGTGAAGTGCGTCCGCGCGCTCTGCTGTTTGCTCAACATGTGGCTGAAATCTTCCCGGAGACCTCGGTTGCAATTTATGTAATCGAGAATCCGGATGAAGCAGAATGGACCGCTAAAGCGGTTGTTGGAGAAGTAGTCCTTGACAGCGAGCTTATTGCTTTGGAGTCTGGAACCCTTGGCACGGTTGCAGAGCAGCAAGAGCCGATTTTGTTTTTCGGACCTGATTTAGCACGGGAAGATTATGCCCACCTTCACGCACGCCGCACCCTTCGAACCTTGGCTTACGTGCCGTTCGTATCTGAACAAGTTCTCATCGGGGCCTTAGAGGTTGCCAGTTTCGGTGGCCCGCTTTCCGAGCATGATCTTTCTTTATTAGTCGACCTCTCAGATTACGTGGTCCCCGCCATCGGCAGCGCTCTCGCGCATGAACGCGAACGGAATTCGCATCTGCAATCTATCTCGCGGTTGGCGCAGCTTTACGATCTGGAGAAAGTATTCAACTCCAATCTGGAGATGGAAACATTGCTCCCCATCGTCGCTTCGAAGTTCAGGGAAATTCTGAACGTTCAAGCTGTAAATCTGTGGCTGGTCAAGAATGAGACGGAACTGGTATTGCTCAATCGCGATGGCGAAGACGAGAGCATGGCAATCGGGTCCGTTATTAAGAGCGGCGACGGAATAGCTGGAACAGTTTCGGAAACCGGCGAACCGCTTCTGCTCGATGACGTCGATGATGAGCGCTTAAAGCAACGTCGGATATTTTCCGCAATGGCGGTAGCTATCGTCGCACAAGAAAACCAGGTAGGTGTGGTGGAGGCGATCAATAAGCTTGACGGAAGGCCGTTTCACGATGACGACCTATTCCTTCTGACCACGGTAGCCGAAACTGCGGCCAATGCGCTTCATAACGCCAGCTTGCTGCAAGCCGAGCGAAAAGTTGAAATCCTTGAAACCCTGGTTGATATCAGCAAGGAAATTACTTCGACCTTAAATCTGGACCGCGTCCTCCAGGCGATTGTAAATCGTACCCAGTCCATCATTGCATTTGAAAGGGCGGCGATTGCGCTGGAGCAGCGCGGAACGCTCGAGCTGAAAGCAATTTCGGGAGTCCCGCACATCAATTCCGCGGACCCGCAAGTGCGTGCTCTAAAGGACATGCTGGAGTGGGCCTCGATTTCTTCCAACGAAATTTATGTCACGCAACGGGACGAGAAAATCGATGACCCTCGCCCGGAGACGCAGGCAAAATTCGCGGAATATTTTTCCGCAACCGGCATGCGTTCGTTCTACGCGCTCCCTCTGATCGACGATCAAGGCCAGCTTGGCTTGCTCTCTTTCGAGAGCAGCGACCCCGACTTTCTCAATACATCGCATTTGGAAATCATTAAAGTGCTGGCTGCGCAAGCAACGGTCGCGTTGCGGAATGCGTCGCTTTACCGCGAGGTTCCCTTTATCAATGTCCTCGAACCGTTGCTTCAGCGAAAACGCCGGTTTATGGCCATGGCAAAGCATCGGCGAATCGCTACGATTGCACTCGCCTGTGCCTTGGCGCTGTTTCTGATATTTTTCCCGTTTCCGATGAGGGTATCAGGTGACGGTATTGTCGCGTCCGCGCGCTCTGCCAACATCCAATCAGAGCTCGACGGCGTGATCAGGGAAGTTTTTGTGCATGAAGGCGAGTTTGTAAAACAGGGCCAGGCGCTCGCTACTTTGCAAGACTGGAATCATCGATCCGATCTGGCAGAAGCTGAAGCAAAATACTCCGAGGCGAAGGCGGCGATGAATCATGCGCTCTCCGCGGGGGACGGGACCGTGGCAGGCACAGAGAAAGTGAAGGCCGACTATTGGAACGCAGAACTGAGCCGCAATCGCGAGCTGATGAGCCGCCTCACCATCCGCGCCCCGTTTGATGGAATAATCACCACTCCCCATGTTGAAGATTCGGTGGGACGTCACCTTGCACACGGCGATGTTTTCGGGGATATGGTTGAGACTTCTCACGTTACCGTTGATGTGGGAATTCCAGAGAGCGATGTGTCCCTGGTGCAGAAAGGCGACAGCGCCGCTATTAAGTTGGAAAGCTTTCCGGTTCACACTTTTCATGGTGTCGTCGCCGTGGTCAGCCCGCGCGGAGAAATCGAGACTGACCATAGAGTTTTTGTAGCTCGGGTGGATGTTCCCAACAACGATGGCCTGTTAAGGCCGGGTATGCAAGGGTTGGGAAAGGTTTCGGTGGGCTGGCATCCTGCGGGGTACGTGTTGTTTCGTGGTGTCGCAATGTGGATTTGGACAAAATTGTGGTCCTGGTTCGGCTGGTGAAATTCTCTAGGGATATTTCTACAATGAATTCCTGCGAAGTTCCGAAAGCTCGACATCGAAAGATGCGCTGCGGCGAATGCGCTATAACATGCCTGATTCTTTCCCTGCTCACCGCTTGCAGCTCGGCTCCCACCCCTAGCATTGCTGCCCCGCCGGTACAGAGCTCAACTTCAGTGGCGAAGCCGTATCAACAACCATCCGGGCAAAGTGACTTTATAGCATCCGGGCCTCTGGTTGTGGAGAATCAAGTTGATCTCGCAGCACAGCGAGACGGCGTAGTGTCGGAGGTTTTCATCGACACAGGTGCACCGGTTCGCAAGGGACAGCTTCTCGCAAAACTCGACAGCCGGCAGCTTACCGCCGACCGCGACGCCGCAGCCGCCAAGGCTCGCAGCATCGCAGCCGATGTAAAAAATTGGGAAGCAGCAGAAAAAGTCGCGAAGACCGATTTCGAGCGTAACGATGCCATGTGGAAGGCCAATATTGTCTCCCGGGAAGTAGCCGACCATGCGAAGTACCAATACGAAGCGGTGCAATTTGAAGTGGAACGGGAACGTGAAAATCTAAAGTACTCGCAAAACACCGAAAAATCCCTGGATCTGGAACTGGAAAAAACTGACATCGTTGCTCCATTCGCGGGAGTCGTTGCCCGCCGTTACGTCCACTTGGGTCAGCAGGTCTCAAGAAACGATCGTCTATTTTGGATATCCGCGACCAGCCCCCTACGTTTGAAATTCACTCTTCCGGAGTCTTATGTTGGCCGAGTGAAAAGAGGCACGGCGCTAGTCGTGTCATCGGCGAACACACCGGACGAGGTTCACTCGGCTAGAGTCATGATGGTCAGTCCGCTGGTGGATCCCGCAAGCGACACGATTGACGTTACGGCCGAACTTCAAGGACAAACCAAAAACCTCCACCCCGGCATGACCGCCAACATTCGCCTCCAAAACCCACAATGAACCTCTCCGAAGTTCTCAACGTCGCGCTCCCTGAACTCCCCGCGCGACGAGTTAAGAGCTATCCCCGGCTACACCCCAAGCTCATTATTCGTGAGCAAATTGAGGGAGGCATTCCCACGCTGATCGCAACAATCTCGGGGAGCACTTATCTTTACCGTTTTAGCGCTGAGCAATGGGCGTTGGTGCAATTGTTCGATGGAGAACGCTCTTACCAACAAATCGCCGAGATTTATCAAGACCAATCCAATCTGCCTATCGATGCGAGTGAGGTTCGTGAATTCGCAAATCTGTTGGAAGAAGGAGAATTCTGGTACAAGACCACACTGGAAAAAAATCTTACCGGAAACCAGAAACTGGCCGAAACGCGCCAGCGGGAAATCAAGAAAAAGTATGTGGACCTGTCAAACATTGTAGTTGCTTCGTGGGATCCAGATGCACACATCACGCGTTTATATAAGGCCGTTGGATTCATTTTCACTCCTTGGTTTCTATTCTCGACGCTATTCTTATTTGCCGTGACGGTGTTGATTTTCGCCAACGGCTGGAATGAAATCTGGCGGGATACGATCGAATACTACACATTCACCGACAAAGGGCTAGGCGATCTAGCGGAATTCTGGTTGTTATTTTGCGCCCTCGGATTCTTTCACGAATCCGCACATGCCCTCACCTGCAAGCATTATGGAGGCGAAGTCCATCGGACGGGTTTCATGCTGATTTACTTGTCCCCGGCCTTCTTTGCGGACATCACAGAAGTCTATGTCTACGGAGGTAAATGGCAGCGAGTCGCGTCCATCTTTGCAGGAATTTGGACAGAGCTCTTCTTTTGCTCAGTCGCAAGTATTGTGTGGTGGGGAACGCCGCCTGGCAGTCCGACTCACGATTTTGCTTATAAGGTAATGCTGATCACCGGCGTTGCCGTGGTTCTTATGAATTTAAATCCGCTTATTAAGCTCGACGGCTATTACCTTTTTGGCGAGCTAATAGGGATTTCGACGCTCAAAGAGAGTTCGACGGAATACCTTTCGTCCTGGGTTAAACGCAATTTGTTCCGACTTCCAGTCGAAGTTCCGTATCTGCGCGCGAGGCGCCGTTGGCTCTTCGTTATCTACGCGATTCTGTCGGCAGCGTACAGTTACGTGATCCTTTTCGCTGTCGTTCGTCTCAGTTACAACATTTCCAAACACTTCACTTCTCAGTGGGCTTTTCTACCCGCGCTGGCTTTAGCTTTCCTAATATTCCGGGCGCGATTGCGGTCATCGTGGCGTTTTACTAGAGACTTTTATTTGGATAAGAAGCGATACTTAGTTCAACAAGTGAGTACTGGCAGAAACGTTGCTTTTGCCGCAATAACCGTGTGCGCGCTGTTCTTGCCCGTATGGCGTGAAACTATTAACTGCAGATTTGTTTTGGAGCCGCACCAACGCGCGATAATTCGGGCAGCGATCCCGGGAGAAATTACAGCTGTCTTAGCAACCGAAGGTATGCATGTAGTAGCGGGTACACTATTGTTTAGGCTAAGAGATGCCAAACTGGAAAGCCGATCGGATAACGCCGAGGCGGGGCTGCGTTCCGCAGAAGTAGGAGCTCGGGAGGCCCAGCTTAGTTATCACGATGTGGCACCGGCACGTGCTGAGCGTACTTACCAGTTCGAACGCAATCGCGCGATTTCCGAACAAACGAGGGCTCTTGGAGTCGTAAGCCCGATCTCCGGATTGGTCGTAACTCCTTTCTTGGAAGCCTTATCTGGATCTATTGTTGATCTCGGCACCGAGTTGGTCGAGGTTGACGACATTAGTAGTTTAAGGGCGCGAATTTTCATCCCCGAGTTCCAAGTTCCGAAAGTTTCAGCGGAAGCGGAAGTGTCGCTAAAGCTGCAATCTCGATTTCAGCCACTTCTAGGAAAGGTAAATTCCATGGCTCCGGTGGCGACTTTAATTGATTCAGGGCTGGTGGATGAAACGCAGTACAAGGGAATCGCGCCTCCTGCCTACTATGTAGCGACCGTTCTCCTGGCTAATCCTGATGAAAAGATAATGCCTGGCATGTCCGGAGATGCGAAAATCAACGTCCGCCGCAGGAGTATAGCTGCTCTCCTCTTTGAAGACCTACGAGAATTCGCTAGCAGAAAAATCTGGTGAACTTTTACGAAGAGGAGACCACCGATGAAGTGGTCTCCTCTATGTTTGTCTTTAGTAGAGGGCCTTGGTCACCGGACTGCCCTTAGTCACCGGAGTGCCCTTGGTCACCGGACTGCCCTTGGTCACTGGGCTACCCTTGGTCACTGGACTGCCCTTCGTCACTGGACTGCCCTTCGTCACTGGACTGCCCTTCGTCACTGGACTGCCCTTGGTCACCGGGCTGCCCTTGGTCACCGGGCTGCCCTTGGTCACCGGGCTGCCCTTAGTTGCCAATAACGAGGTAGCGAAAATGCCAGTGCTCGGGGCCTTCGTAGCGATAATGGCTTTACGGGTTGCGGCATGGTTGCTGATCAGGGACTTTTTCTGTACCGACATTTTGAATCCTCCATTTGGACGTTGAGTCCAGAACCTTTAGGCGGTCGATCTTTATCCGCTCTTGCCCTGTCTAATGCAATGGGAATGCCAAACCAATAGGCAGGGTCGGGAGGCAATAGTTGGCATTGCAATGAATAGTTTAGAACCGTGCTGAGCAGAGCGGATAGTGATCGGATTTGGATTTGGTCATAAGTTAACCACACATTGGCTAATTATTGACCAGAAGCAATGAGATCGTACTTTCGACAGAGATATTTCATTTTCTGGCGGTCGATTCCTAACAGTTTCGCAGCGGCTGTCTTCTTACCCTCGGTGCGTCGAAGCGCTGCTCTCAAGTATGCAACTTCAATCTTTGCAATCTCATCCGGAAAAGAAACCCCTTCATCCGGAATTAGAAACGATTCTTGTTTTGTCGTACTGTCGAGGAGAACATGCTGTGGCAAATTTTTCACCTTGATGGTTTGACCAGGTGACATCAGGACCAGTCGCTGCACCAGATTCTGCAGTTCGCGCACATTTCCCGGCCAGGAATAGTTCTCCAGCACCTCAAGAGCCTCGGGATCCACCTCCTTCAAGGCGATATTGTTGGCGCCACAGTAAAGCCGTAGGAAATTGTCGATGAGAAGTGCGATATCGGACCGGCGTTCCCGCAATGGGGGAAGCAGGATTGGAACCACGTTGATTCGGTAGTAAAGGTCTTCGCGGAATCTGCCAGTATGGACAGCGCCTTCCAAGTCTTCGTTGGTCGCGGTGAGCAATCGGAAGTCGATCTTTTTGGAAGACTTGCCGCCAATCCGCTGGACCGTCCTTTGCTCAAGCACCCGCAGAAGCTTGCTCTGAAGAGTCAGCTCCAAGGCTCCGATCTCGTCTAAGAATAGCGTGCCGCCGTCGGCCTGTTCGATGTACCCGGCGCGAGCCCCGTCCGCCCCTGTAAATGCACCTTTGTCGTGTCCGAATAATTCGGCTTCGATCAGATTTTCGGGGAATGCCGCACAGTTCACGCTGATGAATGCTTCTTCGCGCCGGGAGCCCGTCGCCACAATGGCGCGCGCCACGAGTTCTTTTCCGGTTCCACTCTCTCCCCTGATTAAGACTGTGGCGTTGCTGTCAGCGATCCTCGAGATGGCCTCATACACCACTCGCATCACTTCGCTGGCGCCGATGAGTTCGCAAAAAGACGACCGGCTGAGCGCTTCTTCCTGTAAAAAGCGATTGTGAATCTGAACATCGCGGTCTTGCAGCGCCTGCAGCAGAAACATTTGTAGTTCTTGAAAGGCGATGGGAGCGACGAGAAGCTTGTTTAGTCCCGCGGCCCGCGCTTGAGCGCTCAAGGCCTTACTTCGGGAGCGGGTCAGTCCCACCAGAACAAGGTCGGGATTCAGATTCCGAAGTTCATGAAGTAAGTTCAAGCAGCCTTCGCTGGTTCCCGCACCCGTTTCAAGGTCGGCTACTACGGCTGCAATAGGTACTCCCTCCAGTAGTTCCGCAAGCTCGTTTCGCGAGTTCAGCAAGGTAGTATGAAAAGTCGATGCCAGCCACTCCTGGATCTCGGGCAAAACCGCGTCGTCGCTCGTCAGTACGGCGATGCGGTGGGCATTGTCTTGTGCAACAAGTTCCATCGGGACGTATCTGTCGGACGTGGGAATTATAGGTTAATTTTTAACCACATGCCGGGAAAATGGAACCGTATTAACCGCCAAGGCAACTCCAACTTAACGATTTCGATTCGACCTGAACCCTGCAAACAATGCGCTCCGCTGAAAGCGTCAAACGTCGAGCCATCGAATCTGGAACTAGCCATTTCCCGTCGTGTCTACTTACCAGAAATTAGCGACCACAATGTGCGGTGGGCCGGAATGGCCGTTGATTACCTGCGTGGTAATTACGATCTGAACATTCTTGCGATCCCAGTCTCTCGCCGCCTGTTTGGCCAGCAGCTCCATATATTGAGGATCGGTTAGAAATTCACCCGCCGCCAGAGTTCCATAGACGCCGATGCCAGCAGCGACCACCACCATTCGCTGGGTGGTTGAATCGTAGACACGAGATACCAGCGCGTAATCCGTAGTCAGGTTGCTGGCGGGCATCGCCATATCAACTGCCCAATCAGCGGATGGGTTCTGCTTGTCCTTAATGCGCAGTACGGTTGTTCTTGGATTTATCTCGAACGTGAAGCGCAGGCCCTGTGTCAGTCGCATCGTCCAGTCGTTATTAAAACCACCTATTAATACCGCGGGGCTGTTGCGAAAATCATCCAGAGTACTGTTCAATTCGCTGCGGACTTGAAAACTCTTTCCCTTGGCACCTAGGAACGAAGTCAGACGGGCGAGGGTAATCGCATCACCAAGGCTGATCATGTGCGCTTTATTTTGATGCGCATCTCCCACGGTAGTCGTTGCCGAATCTACCGCGGAACTCGGTTGCACTCCCGGTGGCATTCCCAAGCATAGAAGCACTGAATTCGATGAGCCGAGCATGGGCTGCCAAAAATGATCGAGCACGGATTCGTGCGTACGATTTCTGATCCAAACAGCAGCAAGCAGAAGAGCAGTGATGCAGAGCGTCGCTACGCCGTATAAAAACAGCGATCTCTTTGCTGGTGAAACAATTTCTGCTTCTGCAACTAGTCGCGGAGCCGGCCAGTGAAATTCGGGCACATAGGAACCGGACGGCAAGTCAATACGGACTTCGGATTCGTGGCCGGGCTCATGGTAATACTGCGCAATGCGTTTGCGAATCTCTCCGGCGGTACTGCGGACAATGTGGTCAATATTGGTGTCGTAGTCGAGCTCACGGCCAAAGACTTCAATTCCTAGGATCCGCTCCTTAAGTTGTTCGACATTTCCCCCGAGGGTATGTTCGACCACATAGCGGAGTAGCGCGGGGTAGCGCTTGCTATTGCGGAATGTCTGGTGAAGAAGCAGGCGTTCCAGCTGCTCACGAATCGCACGTGCCTCAAGCTCTTCAAAGTGGTTCCGGTCCAGGTTCGTCAAGTTCACGGCTTTGGTTTGCGCCATTTTTCCTCCCCAGTGCAGGTCAGATTCTAACCAAAACCGCGGGTCTTCTCTGAATTAAGTGAGCAAAACATGGGAATTCTCCCACGTACCAGACGGTATGGGGCGTGGCGTGGAGCTGCTTGGAGAAGATTTGTGAACTTCCTGAATCTAAACCACATATCCCTGCTGTTACTTTAGTTGACCGTCTTAGGCTTGCTTCACTTCTACGGATTCCTCAAGATCGCAAAGTTTGCGATTGATCACGCTGGTGACTCTCTGTACGCACCATACGAATTCCTGAATGAGCCTACAGTCAAACTCAACCCGTCAGCCCAATGACCTTGAGGTAGAAAAAACCATGTTTCGTCAGGCTTCGAAGTCATCTTTAACGTTTCGATTGTTGGCGCCGATATTCTTCGTGCAGTTATACGTTGCGCTTTTACCGGCTCAGGTCGAGTCGAAGGCGAATGACTTGCTCCGGCAGATGACCCTCGAAGAAAAGGTCGCCCAGCTTACGCAGCTGCCCGGATTTCCACTTCCTGAATTCAAGCAGCAAAATGGCGTGACCCCAGAAGAGGCCGCTCGCAAGTATGGCGCGGGATCGGTACTGTGGGTCTCCGACCCCAAAGAAATCAACCGCTGGCAGCACATTGCCGTGGACCAATCGCGCCTTCACATTCCGATTCTTTTCGGACTCGATGTGATCCACGGCTATCACACGATCTTTCCTTCGCCCATCGCAATGGCTTCCTCCTGGGACCCGACCATGGTGGAGGCTACGCAGAGTGTGGCAGCAGGTGAAGCCCGTGCAGCGGGCATTGCCTGGACTTTCGGTCCCATGGTGGACATTGCAAGGGACGCTCGCTGGGGACGCATGATGGAAGGCGCAGGAGAGGATCCGTACCTGGGGGCGGCCATGGCCCGCGCGCAAGTCCTCGGTTTCCAGGGCGCACAACTAGGGGGGCCTGACCATGTATTGGCCAGTGTGAAACACTTCGCCGGTTACGGCGCGGCGGATGGTGGGCGTGATTATGACGCGTCGTACATTCCGGAAGAACTGATGTGGAACGTATATTTGCCTCCCTTCAAAGCTGCGATCGATGCGGGCGCGGGGACGGTCATGAGTGCCTACATGGACTTAAATGATGTTCCCGCTTCTGGCAATCGCTGGCTTCTGTATGACGTTCTGCGCAGTACATGGCAGTTCAAAGGATTCGTAGTGAGCGACGCCAACGCGGTCCACAGCCTAATCACTCACGGTTATGCACGCGATGGCCAGGATGCAACCTATAAGGCCTTCTCCGCCGGGCTGAACATGGATATGGCCAGCGGCACCTACTTAAAATTCTTGCCCGCGGAAGTACAGGCGGGAAGAATTTCGACACAGCAAATTGACGACGCCGTGCGGCCCATCCTTGAAGCAAAGATTCGCCTGGGACTATTTGAACATCCTTATGTTGACGAATCCCGTATTCCTCAAGTATTGAATGATCCGCAAAGCCAGCAGACAGCACGCGCAGCCGTGCAACGTTCAGTCGTACTGCTGCGTAATGAAGGCGGGATGCTCCCCTTGGATAAGAGCAGCAAGCAAATCAAGTCAATTGCTGTAATCGGTCCGTTGGCGGATGCTGAAACGGATCTCCTCAGCATGTGGGGTGCGCTGGCCAAACCGGGCCCAACGGTCAGCATTTTGCACGGCATCAAAGAAAAGGCGGGCAAAACAGTTCAAGTCGAGTTCGCCCACGGACCGATCATTACTCGTGACATTCCATCAGTCTTTGAAAATTCTCCAGATTTCCCAATAAAAGCGCCGCCGAAGCAGAACGCGGAAGACGCCAAGAAAGCCGCGGACAATGCCGTTGCCCTGGCCGCCCGAAGTGATGTCGCGATCTTGGTGCTGGGCGAAACTGACTTGATGAGTGGAGAAGCAGCCTCACGCTCGTCGGTCAAGCTCAGCGGAGGTCAACAAGAATTGTTGGAAGCAGTAGTTGCGACCGGCAAACCAGTTGTGCTCGTGGTGGTGAACGGTCGCCCGCTCGATATCACTTGGGCAGCGGAGCATGTGCCCGCGATTCTGGAAGCGTGGTATCCAGGAAGTCAGGGTGGGAACGGCATCGCCGATGTTTTGTTTGGCGACGCAAATCCGGCAGGACATCTGCCGGTAAGCTGGCCGCGCACTTCAGGCACAGCGCCTGTATATTACAACCACAACCTGACGCAAGCTCCCGAGGACGCTCCAGAGTTTAAGTCGCGCTACTGGGACGTGCGCAATACTCCGCTATTTCCGTTTGGGTATGGACTGAGCTACACAACATTTTCATTCGACAATCTAAAATTGAACCACGCCGAAGCTAAGGTTGGAACAAATTTAGACGTGTCGGTGGACGTAACAAATACCGGAGTCCGCGCCGGAGATGACGTCGTCCAGCTCTATATTCACCAGCGTTCAGGAAGCGCGTCGCGCCCGGTGAGAGAGTTGAAGGGTTTCCAGCGGCTGACTCTGGCGGCAGGGGCAAAGCAGACGGTCCATTTCACACTGGGAAAGGAAGAACTGCAATTCTGGAGTCCGGCCACAAAGCAATGGGTCGTTGAGCCCGAGCAGTTCGATGTCTGGGTGGGCGGAGACTCAACGGCAACACTGCATGGAGAGTTCCGGCTGACCAGGTAATCCCGGCTGCGTCGCAAGTCAGTAAAGGTAGTATATCTAGGTGAAGACGAACGCTGGGGTCAGAAGGACCGAAGCGATTTCGCCAGAAATACAAGCTTTCTGGCGCTGGCTACGCATAGGGTTTTGGACCTGTATTGTGATTGCTGTTGCAGTGGTGATTCGGCGCGCGATTGCACTTGCACACCCACCGCAATCCGCGCCACCGCAGTTGGCCCAACTCGATGCCGCATTTGCGTCGCATGCAGCGCTCACGTTGGCGCATATTCTTCCGGCATTGGCCTTTGTGTTGCTAACTCCGTTTGTTTACATTCGCCGCTTCGCTGGTGCGGCATGGCCCAAGCTCCTACTGTTCCCTCTCGGGCTGGTAGTGGGTCTTACGGCCTATGCCATGAGCAAGTATTCCGTTGGTGGTTGGGTGGAACGCTCTGCAGTTCTACTCTTCAACAGTTTTTTTCTGTTCTCGCTATTTCGGGTATGGCAGCTGCGTCGCGAGCCGGTGCCGACCTTGAGATGGATGACCCGGGCAGTTGCAGTCCTTCTCGGCATCGCAACCACCCGTCCGGTGATGGGGATATTCTTCGCCACCAGTAGGGTCACCCATCTTTCACCTGAACAGTTCTTTGGTATTGCGTTCTGGATCGGTTTCTCAATCAACACGCTGATAGTCGAGCTTTGGCTTCGATCACAAGAAGGAGAATCTCAAATCGAAAAAATGGCAATGCGTCCGTTGTCATGATAGACATCTGCAGCAAAAGCGTACCCTTGCTCTTCGGCACAATCTATTTCTGCCTGTACGAACGCTGCGATGTCATGTTGCAGTTCTTCGCAAATTCTTGGTACTTCTTCTATGTTTGTAAGCCGACGCAGCACCAAAGAAAATGGTTTGCTAGATCGCTAACAGAACAGCTAGGCTACACGGCATCGGCATGACAAGATATTGCACGGCAGAACTGTTCAGAGGAAAAAACGTTGACGGAGAAACTGCCATTTCAAGTAATCACTCGATCGTTGCCATGGCGCTATGGGATAGCTTTTATATTCGAGTTAGTTGCTTTTCTTTTGACTTTGTCGCTTCAACGCCTGTTTCCATATCCGTTCTTGTTTCTATTCTTCGGTGCCGTAATGGCGAGCGCATGGTTTGGTGGAACCGGCCCCGGCATCTTCTCAGTGCTGATGTCAACCGTGATAGTTGAGTATTTCTTTGTCCCCCCTTTCTACTCGTTCTCGGTCAGCACCACGGCGGAAGCCTACTTTGGCGCCTTTGTGGTTTGTGCTCTTATAGCGAGTTGGGTGAGTGACTCTAAAAGGAAGAGCGAGGAAGCGCTCATGGAGGCTCGCAGCCAATTGGAAATCCGGGTGTCCGAAAGGACCGCCGAGCTAATGAAAACTCAGGCGGAGCTCGCACATCTCTCGCAAGTTCTGAGTATGGGAGAGCTCACGGCCTCGATCGCTCATGAAATCAGCCAGCCGCTTACGGCTGTGGTGACTCACGGTCATGCCTGCGTCGAGTGGCTTTCGGCCAGCCCGCCAAATCTTGAGAAGGCGCGTCTGACAGCGGATAGGATCATTCAGGACGGTACCCGCGCCGGCGCCGTCCTGAGCCGCATTCGGGCCCTCTTCAAAAAGGAGGCGCCGGCAAAGGGCTGGTTTGACATGAACGAATTGATTCATGAGCTGACCACATTTCTGCGCGAGGAAGCGCAGCGCCGTCACATCTCGATTCGGACCGAACTAGCTTCTGGTTTACCAAAAGTCAGAGCCGACCGGGTACAGTTGCAGCAGGTGATGCTCAACCTAGTTATGAACGCCATGGACGCAACCATAATGATCGAGACCGCGGGCGAGCCGCGGGATCTGATTATAAGATCGCGGGAAAACGGCGAGTCGGTCTCTGTGAGCGTCGAGGACCGAGGCGTCGGGCTGGACGCAACAACGGCGGCAAAGATCTTCGATCCCTTCTTTACCACTAAGCCGCATGGCATCGGGATGGGTCTTTCCATCAGCCGATCCATAATCGAATCCCATCGTGGTCGATTGTGGGCTGAGCCGCGTCCTTCCGGTGGCGCCATCTTTCAGTTCACTGTTCCGATTCAATCGCCGGATTCCGATGACTGATTCCCGCCCTGTTGTTCTTGTTGTGGACGATGACGCGTCGGTTCGCGACGCTGTGAGCAATCTCCTGGAATCAGTCGGCCTTCGCGCACAGGTATTCGGATCTACCGAAGAATTCCGGAAAACGCCGCTGCCCGATGCACCCAGTTGCCTGGTGCTCGACGTTAGACTCCCCGGAATGAACGGGATCGAATTCCAGGAGGACCTCCAGAGGAGCGGAATATTCATTCCCATCATTTTCATAACCGCGCATGGCGACGTTCCCATGACTTCACGTGCAATGAAGGCGGGCGCGATCGAATTCCTCATGAAGCCATTTCAGAAAGAAGAGCTTCTGGCCGCAATCCATAACGGCCTCGAACGCGATCGCCTCCGCCGCGGTGACGACGCAGAACTTTTGATTTTGCAGTCACGGTTCGAGGAACTCACGCCAAGGGAGCGGGAGGTGATGAAGCTTGTGGTCGCGGGCCTGACCAACAAGGAGGTCGCGTCCCAATTGGGGATCAGCGAGGTCACTACCAAAATGCATCGCGGCCAGGTTATGCGAAAGATGCAAGCCGACTCTCTCGCCGGGCTGGTGCGCATGGCAGATAAGCTCTGAGCACATTTCTCATCGCTTTCGCGGCCCATAAGTCTTGTTGCTGTTCTCCTATAACTATTTTGAATCAATACCCATACCTTAGGATGATTGTACGGAAGCTGTTCACTGGCTAGCTTTGCTCATGAACACTCCCGGAATATCGAGCTTGGGCAGTGCTTCCGCTTTTCTTGTACTTGACGCCCCGGATCGGCCCATTCACAAAGATAAATACGACGACGTCACGCTTCTGCACACAATGGCTAGCCGCCTCGCGGAATCCACCTCATTGACGGAAGTGCTCAAGGAAGTTGTTGATTGTGTCTCCTCGGTGGTGAGATGCGACTCGTGCTTCGTCTACCTGTTGGAAGGCGAAGAGCTGATCCTTCGCGCCTCGAAAAATTCGCATCAAGAGGGCGTGGGTCCCGTCAAAACGAAGGTTGGGCAGGGCGTTACCGGATGGCTCGCCAAACACCGGAAGCCCGTGGCCATCGCCGGCGGCGCTTATAAGGACCCGCGATTTCAGCTTTTCAACGGACTTCCTGAAGATCGCTTTGAAGGATTTCTTTCAGTTCCAGTTTTAACGGGAGAGCGGCTGGTTGGCGTTATTAATAGCCAGAATCGGGCGGAACACCAATACAGCGAACGGGAAATCAGCTTGATCGCGACCCTTGGGTTTCTGGTAGGTGCGGAAATCGAACGGGCAAGATTGGAAACAGAAAATGCGGTGCTGCTCGACAAGCTGGAAGCTCGGACGTTCATTGAGCGTGCCAAAGGTATTTTGCAGCGCGACTTGAAAATCAGCGAAGATGCCGCATATCGGGTGATGCAGCGGGAAAGCCAGGAGCGCCGCAGATCGATGAAAGACATTGCCGAGGCAGTCATTATGAGTGACGGCCTCAGGACATCCGCGTCGACTGTGTCGAAGGCGCGGGATTAGCCAACAAGGATCACGCCGATAAAAACTTTGAATTGGACTTTCCCAAGCCTTACCCGCAGAATCCGAGTCGAGTTGTACTTCAAGTAATTCCTCTTTTCGACGCTGCAAAGAGACGATTCCTTCGGCACGAGGCCGTGCCAAATAAGCCAAAAGATTATGAGTAATGCCCCAGCACCGCTGGGCCGCACTGAAGGAAATGGTCTGGCTTTTCGATCCTCTCAAATGGGGTTAGAAATTCGTCCAGAAGCAAAACGGTCGAGATAGGTAAGTCCAAATCCAAAAACTGAAGGAGCCATTACATGTCTGCCATTTCGGAAAAGAGTAAGAGGCTGACTTTATCTCAAAAGTTGTCCCGGTTGGGGGTTCGGCTGCGTGATCCTGAATGGCGACGATATGGTGGCACCCTTGCCGCTGGAAAAGCCATTGGGATGGGAATGGTTCTGCTCGTTATCGCGATCGTCTCGGGACTCTTTTTCACTCACGTGTATGCCCAGACAGGGACACCCGAAGTGAAGGCCGCCGACGTCGTGAACCCAGTAAACACCGCGTGGACCCTGGTCGCCGCGTTCCTGGTCTTCGGAATGCAAGTTGGGTTCACGATGCTCGAAGCCGGATTCTGCCGCTCGCGCGAGACTGTAAACGTTCTCGTCGAGTGCGTTGTCGATACCTGTCTTTGCGGCATTCTGTTCTATGCTGTCGGCTTCGCGTTCATGTTCAGCCACGGCAACGGGTTCATCGGGTACCACTGGTTCTTCCTGCAAAACGCGCCGGCGACCTATGAGACTACTGGCGTGGCGTTCCTAGCGGTCTGGATCTTTCAGTTCGCCTTCGCCGACACTTGCTCAACCATTACTTCGGGCGCAATGATCGGCCGCACCGGGTTCGTCGGCGACTTGCTTTACAGCATCTGCGTCACTGGCTTCATCTATCCGGTCATCGGGCACTGGGCTTGGGGCCCGGACGGCTGGCTGGCGAACATGGGCAGCGCCGGGAATGCTTTCCCTTCACTGGGCATGGGCTTCCATGATTTCGCCGGATCGACAGTAGTCCACACCATCGGCGGATTCATCGCGTTGGCAGGTGCCATCGTTTTGGGCCCGCGCCTGGGGCGCAAATTCAAGCGCGATGGCGGCCAGCCCATGCTGCCGCATGACCTGACCATTGCCGTCAGCGGCGGCCTGATTCTCTGGTTCGGCTGGTACGGATTTAATCCCGGCAGCACACTCTCCGCGATGGACTTCGTTGGCATCGGTCGCGTCGCGACAAATACAACACTCGCCGCATGCTCGGCCGGACTGACCTCGATCATCTATGGCTACTTTAAAATGAAGACGTGGGACGCCGGCTACACCACAAACGGATTTCTTGCCGGACTGGTTGCGATCACCTGCCCGTGCTACTGGGTTAGTCCAACGGGCGCAGTCTTGCTCGGCGGCGTCGCTGGAGTGCTGGTTATCATGGGAGTCGACCTGCTGGAATGGCTCCGAATTGATGATCCGATCGGCGCAGTTCCGGTTCATGGTTTTGCCGGAATTTGGGGAACACTGTCGCTGGGTTTGTTCGCATGTGGCCAATATGGTTCAACCGGGCCGATCGCGCCCGACAACTCCGCTCCATTGAGGGGTCTCTTCTATGGGGGCGGATTGCAAGTGCTGAAAGCTCAGATGATCGGGAGCGCTTGCATAACCCTCGCGACCTTTGCCGTCGCGATGGTCGTGATGCTCGTGGTCAATGCAATGGGCATGCTGCGGTTACCGGCGGAAATGGAAACCTACGGCATGGATCTGCACGAGCACGGGATTTCGGCTTACCCGGAATATGTCATCTCGGCGTTCGGTGCGCCTGCAGGCATGTCGCAGGAACTTCCAATGTCGCCTGTGAAAGCCTCAACCATGACAAGCAAACCGCTTTCTCATGTGGCAAGTTGAGTTGCTGACGTCCTGCGGCTTTTGGGAATAACAGGATTGCGGGGGCAGAACATCGTATCTGCCTCCGCTCACCTACTAACGAGCACCTGCGTAAGGAGCCAAGATGACAAAACTCGAAGCAATTATTCAGCCGGTTCGATTTGACCCCGTCAAAGAAGCCCTCATTGCAATGGGCGTCGAGGGTATGACGGTATCGGAAGTCCGGGGGCATGGAAGACAAAAAGGCCACACCGAAAAGTATCGCGGCGGCGAATACACAACGGACCTTCTGCCAAAAATAAAGCTCGAACTCGTAATGGACGACAACATGGTCGATGCGGCCGTGGATGCCATTCTTAAGACGGCGTCCAGCGGCAAGATCGGCGACGGCAAAATATTCATCTACAAAGTGGAAGAAGCGATCCGCATCCGTAACCAAGAACGCGGAGTGGCAGCTATCTAGATCCGGGATCGATCGCAACTACGACGGAGACGTAGCCAGCTACATCTCTCTTTTCACTACTCTCCGTCCAAGTCGCGGACAACATGTTCGGGCCTATCGAGATTCTGGAGATAAGCATCAAGAAAACGGAGCAGAAACGGTGTTTGAGCGCCTATGCCGTCAAACAGCAAGACTGGAATGTCCGGCTTGATCCGCTTCATTTCCGCCCGTAACGCACTGCCAGTAGCATCGGGCAGGTCGTGTCCCATCAGAACACCGTCTACCTGAAGCGTTGTCAAGAGGCACAGAGCCTGCTCGCCAGTGGTCGCTGGTGTGACCTCGTAGCCAGCTCTTTCCAGCATGTATTTCAGAGCGCCCATGTGCTCAGGGTGATTCTCAACGCAAAGGACTCTTAGGTCGCTCATTCGAATCCCCTCACTCGTGTTGGAAATGTGCGCGTTGTTGCTCTGCAGAAGGTGGTTAACCTCGAATTTCTCTAGAAGACTCAATTGCTTTCATGGCGTGCCTAAAATCGCGACGGACCTGCTCTTCGCGTTTTAGGACCTTGTTGAGTTCCTGAACGATCCTCAGCAACTCATCGGGGTCTTTTGCTTCCAGTGCATCGCTGCACAACTCTCTCCAGCTCTTGTGCCCTGCTTCAACCATAACCCATTTCTCCGAAAGTCTGGCCTGCGTAAATGGATATTGCGGTTGCGGTCATCTGCGAGTCACTTCAGCACGAAAGCGAGGATCCTTCAGTTCCCCTTATCGACCCTGCTGCCGGCCCGCCGCTCGGAGAGCCACAACAATTGAGCCAACTATGCAGGAAGCAATCAGTAAGGGTAGAACGCCCAAAGCCAGACCGCTTAGTAACTCCACACCGATTTCTAGAATTTGCACGTTCCCCCTTTCCTGGGAAAGGCACGGCATTCGAGCGTTCTGTGATCAGAACCGAAAAACGATTCCGGCAGATGGTTGGGCCGTGTGGGTCCAGCTGTTGGTGTTCAATGCCCTGAGTCCGAAGTCCGGATTCTCGTATACGAAGCCTCTGTATTCGGCACGTAATGAGAAGTGTCGGTTCAAGGCATAATCGGCGCCGGCGCCGTACAGGAAAGCGCCCTTCGCTTGATTGGTAGCCCCCGGCACAAATCCATTACTGTTGCCGTTGGGATGGAAGATCAGGCTGCCGCCTCCGGCGAGCACATAGGGACTGAACCTGCTGACAGAAAATGGAAGGCTCAGAACCAAATCGCCAGTGACCGCGTGTACATCGGACTGGACCCTTGCTTCTCCGAAACCAGCAAAATATCTCTGAGTGTTTCGGTCGAACCCATAATCCCCTTCGGCAGCGAGCCAGCGCTTCAGGTGATAGCGGTATCCCACTTGGAATCCCCCTGTGTCTGTCGTACTCCGTGAGATTCCCTGGCCATTGGTATCTTTCGTGAAAAAGCCAGTCCCTTGCAGACTGACTTCCGAACGGGTTTCTTGAGCCGTGGCGCCAAGAGTTAATAGAATGACAAAACTAGCAAGCACAATCGTAGTTCGTCGCATCTGCGATTCCTCCTTAACTTGAGTGTGACTCCGATTCCCACCCTGATGGTTGCGGTGCGCGAATCGTTCCTATGCACTCAATCTGGGCATGCGAATTGCCAAGTCGGCGGCTGTCCGTGCGGCGAAGTCAAATGCTTGAGTGAAGGGGAGTTGCGCACGCGGAGGGTTGAGACTGTGCAACGGGGCTGTCGGACGACTCGTCAGGATTTCGACAGCTGACGAACTTTACGACATTCTTTCCTTCGAATTTCTGACTCTTCGTTACATGGAAAACCTCTCGTCGAAGATCGCAACTCCTATCGTTTACACGTTAGCGACTTCGGCTCTACAACGGCATCTAACACTTAGAGGGATTTATTTATGAAGCGATTTTCTCTTTCGGCGATTACTTTGATTATTGCGGCGGCGATTTCCGCCACAGCTGCGCCTAATCCTAGTTATGCAAAAGCCCCTGCGTTTCCGGGCACTCTGGCGAATGCGAGCTATGTCTACGTTGCGTCCTATGACGGAGATCAGTTCAATCCGAACCTGCTTCCCGAGGATCGGGATGCCATTCACGCGGTGCAGGACGCAATTCAGAACTGGGGCAAACTTACGATTGTGTACCAGCCCTCCGAAGCTGACATCATTATTCTCGTAACAAGCCGTCCTTCCGAGGATGTTATGGCTGTATACGATGGGCACGAGTGGCCGAGGGGACCCTTTCTCTGGCGCGTCATGGGGCCAAGCGGTCTGCAACGAGGCGAGACTCCGCTGGTCACGCAATTTGAAAAGGGATTCGAGAGTGTGCAGAAGCACAAGTAAGCCTGCGCGTAGTGGTACGACAATGAACCCGCCGAGCGAGTCACACAGGCATCGTTTCCGTCCGCGGATGCTTTAAGCCCCGATCGTAGTTCCCTTTCGCCGTCTCTGTCTCGTCACGTCAATTGTCGATTCTAATCTCGACATTTTTCGACACATCCATTGTCGGCTTTTCCGTCGCCAATGTACTCAACCGTTTGCTGGGGGCCAGGCAACGTGACTTTGGCAAGTGCCTTGCGATACCAAACCTAGTCGCACAAGCAGCATGTTCAAGATTTCCATCGTCGACAGTGCATCACGGCGCACCGTGGTCGTAGAGGGAACCCTCATCGGATCCTGGGTTCCTGAATTTCGCACAACCTGGACAAATGTAAGCCAGGAGATAGACGGACGCAGACTAGTCATAGACGTCAGCAACTTAACCTTGATCAGCCGCGAGGGAGAAGACGCGATCTTCGATCTGATGAAGGAAGGTGCGGAGTTTTCCTGCTGTGGCGTTCTCAACAGGCACGTACTAAAACGGCTTGCGCGGAAGAGACAGCAGGAATTACCTCGGAGGTAAACATGCGGGAGGCAAAGCACATCATGAGCCCAAGACCATACGCTAGCAGCGATGATTTCTGCCGAATCTTTTACGAAGAGACGGACGGCCTCTACTTGCTGTCGTTCCTGCTGACTGCCAATCACGAGAAGGCTCAGCAGTGCTTTGCCTCTGGACTGGAGGATTCAGTGAAAGGGAACCCGGTTTTCAAGGAATGGGCACGCTCATGGGCCCGTCGGACGATCATTCAGAACGCTGTGCGACTCATTAACCCGCGGCCAGTTGAGGAACACTTCCCTTCGAGTCTCAACCGTGGTGGCGAAGCGCGGAGATCCGAGCCGGCAGAGATTGCCGGCGTTCTTGAACTCGCACCATTCGAGCGCTTTGTTTTCGTGATGTCGGTGCTCGAACATTATTCCGACCACGAGTGCTCCATTCTTTTGGGCTGCTCACCTCGGGACGTGATTGCGGCGCGGAGTCGCGCGTTGCAGCAAATTGGAAGCGCGATGGGGTCTCATCTTGAGCGACAGGTAAGTGCCGATTCTGAGCGGCCGGCATTGACTGACACTGGCCGTTCGGATCTCGCAGAGTTGCTCCACGTTTAGTCTTTGGAGTAAACCGAAATACCTTTCAGTGGCGCCGGAGTTACAGCGCTCGCCGTGGGTCGATGCCGAGCTTCTTCATTCGAGAGATCAGAGTGGTTCGCGGTATTCCTAGACGTTGTGCGGCGCCACTGGCACCAGCCACCCGTCCATTCGTTGCCTTCAGAATTCGCACAATGTCTTCGCGTTCGCTGGCGTCTCGAGTTCCATTGAGAGGAACTGCCCTGGCACCTTGGGTTAGCTCTTCCAAAGGAACATGCAGCGCTGAACCGCGGGTCAAAATGACCGAGCGCTCGATAATGTTTTCCAGTTCACGAATGTTTCCCGGCCAACTCCAGGTGGCCAGCTTCTTCAGCGCCGGAGCAGGAATCGTCTGGATGTCTTTGTCCATCAGCCGGCCGTATTTTTGCGTGAAATAGCGCACCAGCAGGGGGATGTCTTCGGGACGTTCGCGCAAGGGTGGGATCCGGATGGGGAAAACGTTGAGCCGATAATACAAGTCGCTGCGGAATTGCCGGTCCTCGATCATTTTCTCCAGGTCACGGTTGGTAGCGGCCACCAGGCGGACGTCAACCTTCTTGGTTCGAGTGCTTCCCAGACGTTCAAACTCCCGCTCTTGCAAAGCGCGGAGCAGCTTGGGCTGTATTTCGATGGGAATATCTCCAACCTCGTCGAGAAACAGCGTGCCCTGGTCGGCAAGCTCAAGCCTTCCAATTTTCTGCGAAATCGCCCCGGTAAAGGCTCCCTTCTCGTGTCCGAAGAGTTCGCTCTCAAGCAAGCCGGTCGGGATGGCGGCGCAATTCAGTCGTACAAGAGTGCGACCCTTTCGCCGGCTGTTATCGTGGATAGCGCGTGCAATTAATTCCTTTCCTGTTCCCGTTTCACCCAAAAGGAGAACGGTAGAATCGCTGGGCGCCACGGTTTCCACGAGATTCAGAACATGGCGAAGAGCCGAACTCTGGCCCACAATTCCCTCGAAGTCCGCTGCACCACGAATCTCATCTTCCAAATACAGCTTTTCCTGTGCGAGCTTGTCTTTGAGATCGGCGATTTCACCATAAGCCAGTGCGTTTTCAACCGCGATTGCAACCTGATTCGCTACCTGCATCAGGAATTCAAGGTCTCCTTTACGAAAACCATTTTCCTGACCCTTCCCCAAACCGAGAACTCCCAACGCACGACCCCGGCTGATGAGCGGCACGAAACAGATTGACTTGATTTCCCGAACTGCAGCCTCCTGTTGTTCAGTATTTTCGAAGAACTCGGGCGCCAGTTCGGCAGGGTTACCTAGGACCGGGGTTGCTGCCTGAAATGCCTTGCCGATGAGCGACCCCTCGATGGGAATGAGTTTGGTGTCGTCATACTCCTTGAAGACGGAGCCTTCTCGAACATCGTTGGCGAAGGTCCGCAAGTTCTTGCCCGTCCCATCGGGCAACATCAGGCCCACACCATCGCATTGCATGACCCGCCGAACACTTGCGGGAAGGGCTCGCAGTACATCGCGAAACTCGAGACTGGAAACAACACTGTTGGTTAATTCAAGTAAGAGTTTCAATCTGCTTTCGGCAAGCTCCGATGACATGAAGTTGACGGCAGCGTCGATCGCGAGGGCGATATGGTCAGCAACAACCGATAAAAATACAACATCGTCCTGGCTATATGCATTTGGCCGAGAACTGCCAAATTCGATAACCCCAATCCGCCGACCTGGCCTGGTCAGAGGGAGGGCGCAAGTCGAGGTAATGCCCAGTCCTTCGAGGAACTCTTGCATCTGCGGGAAGCGCGGTTCATAGCCCCAATCTGCGATCGTCAGCACCTGCTGATTTTCGTGCACCCATCGGGCAGTACTCTCTTGGAGGGGAATCCCAACTTCCGCAGGTTCAAGTCGCCTTCCGTTCGCCTCCAACACACACTTCGCTTCGCCGTTCACCGCACAATTGCCGACGAACAAATAGTCGAATTCGACAACCAAGTGCATTTCCCGCGCGAAACTCTCCACACGATGGTTCCGATCGCCGGTGCCGGAAATAGCCTTCGACGCCCGCAGTAGAGCTCCAAGACGCTCGACCGGAGTCATTACCTCAGTTGTAGGAACGGCGCTCATGAATTAACCGCTAAGTAGTCTTCTGGGGTTTGATGTAATAAAAAAGCCAAGGATTCGATTAGTGTCGTAATCGACAAGCCTGTTTATGGGGACGAATCGGTAACGATCACTTGATAACTGAAGCCAGCCGCCGAATCTCTCGATATCGGAAGCAGTCGACGAGGTGATCGTTCACCATGCCCACCGCCTGCATGTGCGCATAGACGATAGTCGAACCAACGAAGCTGAATCCCCGGTGTTTGAGATCCTTGCTAAACGCGTCCGATTCACTTGACGTTGCTGGAATCTCACGCATGGCCTTCCAACGGTTCAGTTTGGGTCGTCCATCGACGAACCGCCAGCAATAAGCGTCAAAACTGCCGAACTCTTTTTGAATTGCAAGAAGCGCCCGCGCGTTGTGCACTGCGGCTTCAATCTTCATCCGGTTTCGAATAATTGCCGGATCCAATATGAGCTTCTGGATTCGGTTCTCGGTATATCGCGCCACTTTCTGCGGATCAAACTCGCTGAAGGCACGGCGATACCCTCCCCGCTTCTTGAGCACGGTCGACCAGCTGAGCCCAGCCTGCGCAGCTTCGAGCACGAGGAACTCAAAGTGTTTTCGATCATCGTGGACCGGGACACCCCACTCGCCATCGTGATACTCGAGCATAAGCGGATTGTCGACGCTGACCCAGGCACATCGTTTGGTAGTCATAAAGTGTAGATTTCTGCGGCACAACCTTAGGCTGCGCCAGATGAATTTGACCCCTAGAACCCAACATCGCTTAGGCCCGGATGATCATCCGGACGGCGCCCTTGCGCCCAGTGATACTTGCGCTCCGTTTCCTTGATTGGCAGATCGTTGATGGAAGCAAACCTCAAGCGCATCAACCCGTTCTCATCGAACTCCCAGTTCTCATTGCCATACGAACGAAACCAATTCCCGGAGTCATCGTGCCATTCATAGGCAAAGCGCACGGCAATACGGTTTCCCTCAAACGCCCAAAGCTCTTTGATCAAGCGATAGTCCAGCTCTTTAGTCCATTTCCGTCTAAGAAACGCAACGACTTCCGGCCTTCCGTGCACAAATTCCGAGCGGTTTCTCCAGCGAGAGTCTGCTGTGTAAGCTAAAGCCACTCTTTCCGGATCACGAGAGTTCCATGCATCTTCCGCCAGTCGAACCTTCTGAATAGCCGTTTCCCGTGTGAATGGCGGCAATGGAGGACGTTGAGTCGTGGCTGGCGCGGTAGACATTTGCATTTCTCCTTTTTGGGGACTCCATTCTCACAGGAGTCATGCGTCAACCTCACTAATGAAACGCGGTTCGGCGCATCAAGGCTGCAGTTGCTTTTTCTTAGCTAGCGCGCGCCAAACCGTCTAGTTCCTGCATTGTGTTCGCGTCAATCTTTATGTCCACTGCCGCCACATTCTCTACGAGATGTTTGACTTTGGAAGTGCCCGGGATCGGCAGCATGACTGGAGATCGAGCCAGCAGCCATGCTAGAGCCACCTGGGACGGCGTAGCTTTCAATCGCGCCGCGACACGACTAACAGGACTCTCAGAACCAGAAACACGACCGGCGGCAAGTGGGAACCACGGAATAAATCCCATCTTCTCTTTTTCGCAATACTCCAAGACATCCTCCGATCCGCGATCGGCGATGCTGTAACGATTCTGAACGGTCACAATCGGAACAATCGTCCGCGCATGCTGAATCTGCTTGACGCTCACCTCCGATAAACCGATGTGTCTAATCTTTCCTTGCGCTTGTAAATCCTTCAGAGTTCCGAGCTGTTCTTCAGCCGGCACCTTCGGATCGATTCGATGGAGTTGATAAAGATCAATCCGGTCCAGACGTAACCGGCGCAGACTGCCTTCACAAGCCGATCTCAAATGTTCTGGCTTTCCATTTTCAACCCACTTGTCAGGACCTGGCCGGTCGAAGCCGCCCTTGGTAGCGATCACGAGGTCCGCCGGATACGGGTGCAGCGCCTCCGCTATGATTTCTTCGCTCACGTAGGGGCCGTAAGAGTCCGCAGTGTCGATGAAATTGATTCCCAATTCCACAGCGCGCCGCAAAACTCTGACGGCTTCAGCTCGATCCGCGGGCTCTCCCCAAATTCCATGCCCTGTGATTCGCATCGCACCGAATCCCAGGCGCGTAACCCGAAGATCATTTCCCATTAGGAATTCACCGGCTTTTTTGGCGGGGGTTTGGTTGCCTTGCACTGTGAACTTTTGATTCTTCATATTTCTGCCTCTTTTCTAACGATAAAAACTTCCGAGTCGAAAGTCTCTTCTCCTTTGGAGTATTCTGGCGCGAGTGGCGGTGCAAAAAATCCACGCCCGGCGGCATCGGCAAATCAAAGATTGAAATGCACGTTCCCACGCTGTTTCATGGCAAAGCTCCTCAGAACGGATAACGCATCGGGGTACGTTGTTCATGCCGAACATGATTGTGACGCTATTTATCGGCGGACTGCCCTTGGACTCCGTCATCAGACTTACAGTTTTTTCCTCACATTGCCTTGAACCACAACTAGCGGAAAGTAGCCCTGACAAGTCTAGACCGCCTCCTGTAGATTGATCGATACAGAGGAATAGCAATGGATGCGTTGCTGTTGCATCGAATTCACTTTGGATTCACCATTACTTTTCACTATCTATTTCCCCAGTTGACGATGGGGTTGGCGCTGTTGATTGTCGCCCTCAAGACGGTCGCCATTCGTTCGAGAAACGAGCTTTACAACGAAGCGGCCCGCTTTTGGGCGAAAATATTTGCGATTAATTTTCTGCTTGGGGTCGTGACGGGAATTCCGATGGAATTTCAGTTCGGCACCAATTGGTCTCAGTTCGCGCGAACTACGGGCGGAGTAATTGGCCAGCCGCTAGCCATGGAAGGCGTGTTTTCATTCTTTCTGGAGTCTGCCTCTCTAGGGCTATTTCTGTTCGGCGAGAAGCGCCTTTCCCCTTGGGGACACTGGGCATCGGCGTTCACGGTATTTGTGGGATCTTGGATCTCCGGATTCTTCATCATCGTAACTAATGCGTGGATGCAACATCCGGTCGCGTACAAGGTTCTTCCAAACGGAGTGTACGAAGTTACCAGCTTCTGGGGATTACTGACGAATCCGTGGGCTCTTCTGCAATACGCTCACAACATGTCGGGAGCGGCGATCACCGGAGCTTTTGTCATGAGTTCAGTGGGTGCTTTCTACGTTCTCGAAAATCTTTTCCCGGAACACGGGAAGATTTTCTTACGGGTGGGTGTGATCGCAGGCGCGATTTCATGCGTGGCACAAATATTTCCCACCGGTGACTTGCAAGGACGCTATATGGCGAAGCACCAGCCAGCAGCAGTTGCAGCCATGGAAGGATTGTTTACGTCACAAAAGGGCGCGCCGATTATTTTGATGGGTCAGCCGGATGAAGAGAAGCGAACTATTGACAATCCACTCGCCGTAAATAACGTTTTGAGTTTTTTGATTTATGGGACCACACGCGCCGAAGTGCAAGGGTTGGACAAGTTCCCCCGAGATCAGTGGCCATCTCCGTTGCCACTGTTGTTCTATGCCTATCACATCATGGCTGGTCTAGGAACGTACTTTGTGGGGGTGATGTTGATCGCGGTTTTCTTGCTGTGGCGTGGGAAGCTTTTTCAAACGCGATGGGTCTTGTGGGCGCTGATGTTGAGTTTTCCGCTGCCCTACATTGCCAACACAGCGGGATGGATGACTGCAGAAATCGGCCGCCAGCCCTGGGTGGTTTACGGACTCATTCGCGTCTCGGAGGGTTATTCTAAATATGTTTCCGCAGGAAATGGTCTTTTCACCCTGCTTGGCTTCATGGGCATGTATGCGGTGCTCTCCATTCTCTTCATTGTTCTTTTATATCGAATCATTAGTAAAGGTCCGGCCGTCCACATCACATCGCCTCCTAAGGGATCGCCGATGATCATGGCCTGAGGAACGAGAAATGGGATTCATCTGGTTCTGGCTCGTTGCCTGCATGCTTGTAGCCTATGTAGTGCTCGATGGCTTCGACATCGGCGTCGGCATTCTGCATCTGTTTCTGGCACGTAATGAGCAAGAGCGACAACTCACGCTGCGAACGATCGGCCCGGTGTGGGATGGCAACGAAGTCTGGCTAATTGCCGGTGGGGGAACCCTATACTTTGCTTTTCCTCTTCTGTATGCATCCGCTTTCAGTGGCTTTTATCTCGCTCTGACGATCGTGCTTTGGCTGCTTATTATGCGCGGGGTGGCCATTGAACTGCGCATGCAAATCGCGATGGGCGTATGGAAATCTTTTTTCGATGGGCTTTTCTTCTTTTCCAGCTCGCTCCTTGCCATTTTCTATGGGGCTGCTCTCGCAAATGTCGTTCGAGGAGTTCCGCTGCGGCCAGATGGTTATTTTTTTCTTCCGCTATGGACCAACTGGCGGATCGGGCCTCATCCCGGCATTTTGGATTGGTACACAGTAATCGAGGGAGTGGTTGCTCTGGTTGCGCTCGGCGTCCATGGCGCACTCTACATCGCGGTGAAGACTGAGGCCGAATTGCAATTGCGCGCGCGGAAAGCGGCTGGCACTCTCTGGATAGCGTTGTTTGTCCTGACCGTTATTAGCCTTGGTGCAACCTTGATTGCGCGTGCCGACACCTTGGTGAACTACCAGGGGCACCGGCTGACGTACGCGGTGCCGTTCATAGTTTTGTTATCCCTTGTCGGGATGATTTACTTCAGCCGCAAAATGGTGGATCGAAATGCGTTTGCGTGCTCCTGCATTTACCTGACCACGATGCTTGTCGGCGCCGCGATCGGACTTTATCCACGCTTGCTGCCCGCGACAAGTGGGTCGGCATACGACATTACTGTTGTTAATGCAATCTCCGGCCCTCACACAGTGCACGTCGGATTGATTTGGTGGTCATTTGGCATGTTGCTGGCGATTGGTTATTTTGTGCTCGTGTATCGAATGTTTCGGGGAAAAGTCCCGCTCGGAGCTGGCGGATACGAACACTGAACAACACGCTCGCCGAGCGTTGACCCTAAGCAGATTCAGGCCAGCCAGGGTGGACAGCACGCGAGCTCTCCCTATCTATTTTGAAACTGATCCAATGTACGCAGAAAAAGGCTGCAACGACATATGCGAAAGCGACAGCTCCGGCGATGTCGTTCCCGAGGTACTGAGCAAAGTGTGTGCCGACCTCGCTGGAAATCCCTGAGGAGTTAAGTCGAAGCTGACGTCCTGCGTTTGCCCGGACATATTCAAAACAACCAGCACCGCTTGATCCTTGGTACGTCTGAGGTAAGAAAGGACGTTTGGATCCTTCACATTTAGGGGAACGTACGCTCCCTCAAGCAAGGCTGGATTCGTGTGCCTTAGCGAAAGGATTTGGCGGTAGGTCTGCAGGATCGAAGATGGATCGTCCAGTTCGGTGGCGACGTTGTGGGTTGTATAACTGGGGGACACGGGCAGCCACGGCGTTCCCTTGGTGAAGCCAGCGTTCTCCTCAGCGTTCCATTGCATGGGCGTGCGTTCTCCGTCGCGACCCTTTTCTTGCGGCCAACCGGTGCGTCCAATTGGATCCTTCACGTCCTCTCTTCGCGTGGGATCGTTATTTGTCATGCCAATCTCTTCGCCGTAATACATGATCGGTGTACCGCGTAGAGTTAGATAAAACGCCGCCATTACTTTGGCGATTGCGTCGTTGTGCTGACCGTCGCCATAGCGATCATACGAACGCACGATATCGTGATTGCTGATGACAAAAACGGGCCAGCCTCCAGCGGAGTCTACCGCAGCAATCTGACGGCGAAACTCTAGCGGTGAGAGCTTATCAACGCGCGCAAACATCAAATCCATCGGCATCTGCAGCTCATTGTTGTGCCCGCCATAATATCGCTTCAGCTCGCTGACGTCTTTGGTCCAAGTCTCGCCGATCAAAACGGCGTTATGATCGTCCGCCACTTTACGCAGACCGCGGAGCACATCGTGCACTTCCGGAAGTTTGGTGTTGTAAACATTGTCCATATTAGGATCGCCCAGCTTGTTGGTTCCGGGGAGAACCGGGTTATCTTTTAGCTTTGGGTCTTCGAACAGGGTATCCACTGCGTCGAGACGGAAACCGACAACGCCCCGGTCATACCACCAGCGAGTTACATCGAACATTGCGTTTTTGACGGCAGGATTGCGCCAATTAAGATCGGGTTGCTGAGCGTAAAAAAAGTGGTAGTAGTATTGGTTCGTCGTGGGATCCAACGTCCATGCCGATCCGCCAAAAGTTGAGATCCAATTGTTCGGAGGCTTTCCCGGTCCCTTTCCATCCCGCCAGATATACCAGTCGCGTTTCGGTGCTGTGCGCGAAGATTTTGAGTCGAGAAACCACTTGTGCTGATCGGAAGTGTGATTCATCACGAAATCCAGGATAATGTGAATTCCGCGCTTGCTCGCTTCCACCTGCAAAGTATCAAAGTTGGCGAGCGTCCCGTACATGGGATCGATGTTCTCGTAATCCGAAACGTCATAGCCGAAATCAACCTGCGGAGACGGGAAACAAGGCGTAATCCAGATGGCATCCACGCCGAGATCCTTTAGATAATCCAGTTTTGATGCGATGCCGTTGAGGTCTCCGACGCCGTCATTGTTGCTGTCGGCAAAGCTTCGCGGATATATCTCATAGAACACCGCGTGCTGCCACCATTCGTGACCTTCGGCGTCTACTTTTTTGGTTTGTGCCGGCGCCTGAGAAAGCATCGACAACGCGGCAATGATTACGAGAATCACAGGTGAATATTTTCGGACCATGAGCCTGTCTCCTCCGACTGGAACAAACTGCTAGAAAAATAAACTTGTTGCTACTGTACTCTCGAAACTTTCCTCGCCGCTGTCGCGCTGAGACGGATTGACACTTTTCCGTGAACATAGGATGCGCTGTTGTCGCCCGGCAACTTTATCTCCAGCCGAGTTCCTGTTTCGTGTTTGACCAACTCGGCTCCTTCGACTGACGAAATTAGTCCCGGGTTCAAAACAGAGAGGTCGTACGGTTTGCCCGCGATTCCCGCGATTTCGAGGGTCAATTCGTTATTTCCCGGCGCCCAGGCTTCTGACACGATCTTCAGAGCTTGGCTGCTCTCTCCGTGCTCCGGCAGACTTGAAGAATAGCTGACACCGAAGTCGTTGCGCACGTTTATCCGAAGAATAGTGTCCTCCGATGTGACGGGAAATTCTGTTACTACGTGTTGGTCTTCTTCGTTGGGTTGAGACTGGCTGTGGAAAGTGCGGCCATTGATTGTGGTAGAGGTTATCTCGGCGCGGTGACTGAAGGCCGGGGAGAACTCAACCGTGGATTCGCCTGAGCCAGTGCGAGTTACTTCTAAACTGACGTTCTCAGCATCGCGTCGATACTTAAGATCGAGCACCGCATTTCCTACATGCACATTGCTAATCTCGAAAGACTTCCAATCTGCCGGGATGTGCGGCGATAGCCGCAATCGATGAGAAATTGCATCGACCTTGAGACCCAACATTCCCTTTAGAATTGGACTCACCACCATAGCCGCCGACCATATCTGCTGCGGCGAGCTCGTGGAAAGCGGCTCATAATAGTCGCCGGAAAGCACCTCCGTTACATGTCCCAATGATCCGTCAAGGGCCAGCAACGCGTTCGATCTCAAATTCGAATAAGCCGGCAGCGCGCGATGATAGCGATACTCGCCGACTGAAGCCCATCCCGTAAAGAGTGGCCATACCGAGCCAAAGTGATATCCGCCCGGATTGTACAAAGGACTCTGTGAAGAAATGATCCGCATTCCCCAGTCGGTCTGGTGATCTGAATCGGCGAGTTTGTCGATTGTTGACTGCACCCGACTATCGTCAAGCAAATCAAACCATAGCGGCACAGTGGCGAGCACACTCGGTACTTCAACTTGATGCTGATTGGCATCAAGCGCGAAGGAGAACGTTTTCTTCCCTTCTGACCAGAATTTGTTGTTCACTAAATTCTTCTCGTGAGAATACTCCTGATCGAGCTGACGGCCCACGTCTTCTTTGCCCACTAGATGGGCGAGGTTCGAGAGAGCGTGTAATGCTTCGGCACCCAACGAGCTCTGATACAACTCGGTTTCAACGGGAAGCAGCGGACCGCCCTCGACCCATCCGTGCCCGAATCCAAAATTTCGCGGCAGGCCATCCGCGTTGTATGTGCTCTTGAGAAATTGAGATGCGCGTAACAAATTACCCCACTTGCCGGATGCGAACTCTACGTCTCCGCTGTGAACGACATAATCGTTCATCGCAATGATGTACAGCGGAGTTGCGTCGGCCGAGGCGAATCCATACGGGTAGTCCTTAAACCAGTTCACAAGGCTCGCCGATTGCGCAATCTCGTGCGGAATTTTTCCGTCGGCGCGCTGAAAGCCGGTTAGGAACTCCAAAGCAGTTCTAGCGCTGGCGAAATCACCTTCTGCGTTCAATGCGAAAGAAGTCCACAGAGCATCGCGACCAAAAAACCATGCAAATCCAGGCCGCTGGCTTGTTCCAGAAGTTCTATAGCCCGCGATTAACCCAGTGCCGAGAAACGGATTGTGTACCATGCCTTGAATGACGCTAACGCGAGACCAATCGTAAGCTTTTTGTAATTGATCGTCTGGCAAAACCAGATTCACGGTGCGATTCAAATATTGCCGGTAGTAGTCCGCCGAATCTCGAAGAAGGCCTGCATAGTTGTCCGAAAGCTTCCGGTAATTATCCTGGGCATCGTTTTGCCCATTCGTCGCGCCCGCAATCACCACCAATTTTGTATCCTTACCTTTGGTCGATGGACCGAGAAGAAAAGCATTCTCGGATGACATCGAATAATTAGTCGAGTATTCGGTCTCCGACATTACTCCTGAAGGCGAGCCGACGAGCGCGGAATATTTTTTTAGTTCTTCCCCCAACACGAAAGCGCGCAATTTCGGATCCCAATGGAGATATGTTCCTCCCAATGCGGCAGGCCACTCCAACTCAAAATCGCGTTTAAAGACTACTTCGACTTCGAGAGGATCGGTGGTGTCTACTTCAATCATTACGACCGCACCCGGTTCAGTAACCGGAACAAAGAAGGTTTCCCGAACCTGAAACGTGTCGCTGGCGTACAAGATCGTGGAAGACTCGGGACGCACAGAAATCGTTCTGGCCAGTGATTCAGCCGGGATTATTCGGCCATCGATATGAAAGCGGAGCTGAAAATCGCGCAAGATCTTTAGCGGATAGACCCATGCTTCAAAATTTCCGGACTCGTTACCAAACAGCGCGGCGCGAGTTCCAACTGCGGACAAAAATTCCAAGGGACGAACAGGGCGGGATAATTCAAGAGAAGTTGAAGCAGCGGCGGAAGGAGCTTGGGCGAGTGCTGAAACTGAAGCGACGACCAGTGCAAGGACTGCGAGTGCTGGGAATAGGCTAGGCCCCCAGCGCCGACGGCAGATTTTGTGTGGTAAAACCATGGGAATATTTCCGAAGAGACCCACTCGTATTCCGCAATGTATTCCGGCAGCTTGCAAATTAAGGTTCTCTGTTAAAGAATTGAGTTGCGAATTCTAGCACGCTTACCACCGGATGGTGCCCCTCTCTTGTCGTTTTCACGCAGAAATTTTCTCCAATCTCTGAGCCGGTACGCGCTGGTGTTTCCCCTCGAAAGCGTACTGGCCCTCGGCAAGTCACCCCTTGCGGGCACTCTTTCGAGCGCGTCGAATCCGCAGAGTAGCGCCAAACCTCAAGCTGACCTCGGCGTAAGATTTCTCGACGTCGCGCGTGAGTCAGGACTGAACGCGAAAACTATCTTTGGCGGCGAGCATAAAAATAAGTACTTACTGGAGACCACCGGCTGCGGCGTTGCTTTCTACGATTACGACAACGATGGTTGGCTGGACATTTTCCTCGTGAATGGCTCGCGGCTGGAAGGCTTTCCTCCGGGAGAGGAGCCGGCGTCCCATTTATTCAAGAATAATCGCGACGGCACATTCACCGACGTCACCGCAAAAGCGGGACTTGTTCATCATGGCTGGGGGCAGGGCGTTTGCATCGGCGACTACGACAACGACGGATGGGACGATCTCTTCGTCAGCTACTTCGGTAAGAATGTTCTTTACCACAACAACGGCGACGGCACATTTACGGACGTTACGGACAAGGCTGGCGTGGGCGGCAACGGCAAGCGCTGGAACACCGGTTGCGCATTCGTGGACTACGATCGCGACGGCAACCTTGATCTTTTCGTCGCCAACTACATTGATATGGACCTCGCCACCGCCCCTGTTCCGGAATCCGGGCCGTGTCTTTACAAAGGCGTGATGGTGGCTTGCGGGCCGCCGGGGCTCAAAGGCGGCAAGAATATTTTGTTTCACAATAATGGGGACGGAACATTTACCGACGTCTCCGAATCGAGCGGAATTCTGAGCTCGGGGGGCACTTTCGGATTGGGTGTACTCACCGCAGATTTCGACAACGATGGCTGGCCCGACGTTTACGTCGCGGATGATTCCTCCACTAGCGCACTCTATCAAAACAAGAAAAATGGGAAGTTTACCGATATCGCAGTGGAAGCTGGTTGCGCGCTGAGTCCAGATGGAAAACCGCAGGCTGGTATGGGCGTCTCGGCTGCTGACTATGACTTGGATGGCAACCTCGACATTGTAAAAACCAATTTCGCGGGCGACACGCCATCGCTCTACCACAACCTCGGCGGCGCTAATTTTGAGGACACAACGTTCTCCGCCGGATTAGGCGCCCATACGCAGTATCTCGGCTGGGGATGCGGGTTCTTCGATTTCGATAACGATGGATGGGCTGACATCTTGATTTGCAATGGACACGTCTATCCCGAAGTTGAGCAACTGAAAACCGAAGCCGGATACGCACAGCGAAAACTGCTCTATCGCAACTTGCGAAATGGGAAGTTTGAAGATGTTTCCGAGATTGCCGGTCCAGCGATATCTACGCCATCCGCCGCTCGCGGTTGCGCATTCGGAGATTTCGACAATGACGGCGACATTGACGCGGTCGTAAATACAGTGAACGGTCTTCCGCAACTTCTGCGCTGTGATTCCAGCTCTGGCAACAACTGGATCAAGATCAAAACCATGGGGGTCAAATCAAATCGGAGCGGGATTGGCGCCCGTGTGACCTGTGTGACAACCGTTTCTGGAGAAAGTAAACCTCACCGGCAGATTGACGAAGTGAGAAGCGGCGGCGGCTATTTGTCGCAGAGTGATCTGCGGGTGCATTTCGGTTTGGGGAAGGCCGAGAAGGTGGACTTGCTAGAAGTCCGCTGGCCGAGCGGGCAGGTGGACACGATCAAGGACGCTCCCGTGAATGTGTTAATCACGGTGAAAGAAGGTACTGGAGTTATTCGCACGCAACAATTTCAGGCGAGGCGCTGACGCTCGATCATCGCAGCTGGGTGAAACCGCTATTTATTTGTGTGAGTGAGGGTATCCAGCATCGATACAAAGAGCGCCTTCCTCACCCAGCGGCAGCCGAAAGGTGGATCATTCGTTTCGGGAGGAAAGGCTGGTAGCGACCCTGGAAGCTTAATGTAGTCTGTACAGACTCGAACGCCATAGTCGCATTTCTGCGTGATCTCTTTTCCATCAAAGACGCACTCGTAGGAGGTTTCCATGGAGCTGTACCCTTCGTCGAAAATCTCCCAATAGTGAATCGTTCCATAGCTGGCCGTTGGTCTCCCTCTTGGGGAGACGGGCTTGGTCACCTTGCGCAGAAACAGAACGTACTCCGACCCGAGTCTCTCCCCGACAAATGGTCCAAAGTAAACGGTCCCCCCTTGGGATGTTCCTTTGAAGGATTGGAGGACCTCGCCCTTGTAGACGGTGCGGTCGTAATTCTCCGCATCGCCAGAAACAATTCTTACCAAAGCAACGACATTGGCGTTTGTAAACAGATTCTCAAGTGTGTAGGACCCCGGCTCAGTGATCGTTACTACTTTCGACTGCTGACCCGAGGTGAGCTGAGCGGAAACTAAAATTACCGGCAACAGCACAAAAAGTCGCGAAACGAACACTGGGTACGCTTCCTTGAAACCTCATCTTACTTTCGCAATCAGCACTCCAAACGGTAGTAACTGAGCATTCTCCAGCGAGAGTTGCTCGTTCCCCTGTTGCGGCGCAGCCAGCAGCACGCGCGCTGAGCTTCCTTCAACCCCGAACCCCTGCAGCTTGAAGTTTACTGTCTGTGGCTCTGCGCTCATGTTGAGCGCAACCAGCACAGAATCGGCGCCGTCCCTACCCTTGCGCAGGTACGCCAGGACGTTTTGATCATCACGATTTACCGCAACGTACCCACCATCCCGCAGTGCCGGAAGTTCTCGCCGCAGCGCGATCACATGTTTATAAAAGTTTAGGATCGAATTCGGATCTTGCTCTTCTGTGGCGACGCTGTACTGAGCCGCGGACGGCGGTACCGGAAGCCACGGCTTTGCGGCTGTGCTGAAACCTGCGCTCTGAGAGTCGTCCCACTGCATCGGCGTTCGTTCGCCATCCCGCCCTTTGTCCTTGGGCCATCCCGTCCGGCCAACCGGATCCTTGACGTCTTCTTTGCGAGTTGGAACCGTTGTGCGCATTCCAAGTTCTTCGCCGTAATACATTTGCGGAGTGGCGCGAGTGGTCAGCAGCAGAGTGGCCATGAGCTTCGCGATCTGATCGTTGTGGACCCCATCGCCATAGCGGTCCCAGGTGCGAACTTGATCGTGATTATTGAAAAAGAAATATGGCTGGCCTTTCAGCGGATTGAATTCGATTTGATCGAGCAGCTCGCGGAACTTCGACGCCGACAGCCGGTTCAAGTCTGCTACCTGAAAATCCATCGGAAGCTGCACTTCATCGTTGTTGACGCCGTACACCTTCACAAGATCTTGAATCGTCGGTTCATCCGCTTCACTGATCAGCACGCGATCGCCCGGGTAGCTATCCACCAGTTTTCGGATTTCGCGAAGCACGTCGTGAACCTCAGGAAGATCATCGGTGTATTTATGCTGGATATTTGGATCGCCGTACGCATTTGTGCCCGGGAGGATGGGATCGTCATGCAGATTGGGATCTTCGAAAAGCCGCGAAACTGCATCCATTCGAAATCCCGCCGCGCCGCGATCGAGCCAAAAGCGCAACACGTCGTACATCGCCTTGCGCACTTCGGGATTCCGCCAGTTCAGGTCTGGCTGCTGAATATAGAAATAGTGGTAGTACCACTGACCCGTCTTTTCGTCGAACGTCCACGCCGAATGACCGAACCATGATTCCCAGTTATTCGGCGGCTTTCCCGGCCCCTTGCCATCGCGCCATATATACCAATCGCGTTTTGGATTGGTGCGCGACGAACGCGATTCCAGGAACCAGGAGTTCTGGTCCGAAGTGTGGTTCGGAACAAAATCCATGATGATGCGGATGTTCCGTTTCTTCGCCTCGCTCACCAGATGATCAAAGTCCGCCATGGTGCCAAACTGCGGATCGATGGCTTCATAATTCGAAACGTCGTAACCGAAATCTATTTGCGGCGAGGGATACATGGGCGTGATCCAGATCGCATCGACACCGAGATCTTTCAGATAATCAAGCCGCGAAGTGATGCCGTTGATATCGCCAATGCCATCGCCATTCGAATCCTGAAAGCTGCGCGGGTAAATTTCATAGATGACAGCGTGCTTCCACCAGGGATCGGTGGACGGTTGTGAAGCTTGCGGCGACGCAGGTTGGCTGGTTTGTTGCGCGCGGAGAGGCAGCGCCGTCAGGCAGGTTAGCAATATCAGCATCAATCCGGATCTGACGCAATTCACGATAAACCCTCCACTGTGCCTTTCGAAAAGCGCACCGAGGTTGCGAACGCAGCATGTTACTTTTACAACTGTAAGAAGCAAAGCGATTTCTTCCGAGATTACGGCTTTGCCGCCGGCACCACAGTTCCTGTCCCTTCTTTCAAGACGTGAATTGTATCCACTGGAAGACTCTCGAAGCGCTCTAGTAATCCACTTGTCCACCGAACCTGTACGAAATCAATCTTGTCCGTTGGACCCAGGCCGAAGTGTACGCGCATGTCGCTGTTCGACGAGTAACTGGAGCCGCTACGGACTTCGTCCACTCGCATTCGTCCTCCGGCCTGCAAGCTGATACGCGCGCCAATGCCGTCGCGATTCGACTTTGTGCCGATGGTCCGGAAGGCGATCCAGTGGTTCGGAGATTTGATCTGATTCACCAACAGGCTAGGGAGCGCGTTCATGTTGCTAATGACCGCCGAGAGGCGCCCGTCATTCCAAAGATCGCCGACGGCCAGCCCTCGGGCCGACGTTGCCTTAGTGACTCCGGAACCCGCCTCAGCGGAAATGTCAGTGAAAGTTCCCTTCCCGCTGTTGTGGTAAAGAATTTTAGGTTCCTGGAAATTGCTTCCCAAGTGCTGTTTGTCCACTTCGGGGTAGACGTGTCCGTTCGCAAGCAGGAGATCGGGCCAGCCGTCGTTATCGAAGTCGAAGAACATCGTGCCCCAACCCAGATACTGCGTGTGGAGTCCGAGCCCGGCAGCGAAGGTCACATCATCGAAGGTGCCATTTCCATTATTGCGATAGAGGGTAGATGTGTCGTCGGAAAAATTGGTGCGGAATATGTCCAGCTTGCCGTCGCCATTGTAGTCCGCGACTGTGCTGCCCATGCCCGCCTGTGCACGTCCGTCTTCGTTGAACGCCGCGCCTGCAACTACAGCCACATCGGTGAAGGTACCGTCGTGGTTATTGTGATACAAAATGCTTGGCGTGCTGTCGCAAGCGATGTAGATATCGGGCCAGCCATCGTCATCGTAGTCGAGTGTCGAGACGCTCAACGCGTAGTGGCCAGCAGCTTGGTCAATATGCGATTTCGTGGTTACGTCCGCAAATTTTCCGCCACCCAGATTGTGATACAGAATGTTTTTTGATCCCGGCAGGCCTCGCGGCCCGCACATGACCGGCACGCCTTTCCAGATGCACGAAGCTCGTTCTCCCGGTCCGGGAGCAGTTGAGAGATCGAAGTCCACATAGTTGGCGACCATGAGATCAAGCAGCCCGTCGCGATCATAGTCCACGAAAGCGCAGCCTGTGCCCCAAGCCTTGCCCGAGCCAGCAACGCCAGCTTGATCACTAACCTCGCGGAACACACCGTGATCATTGTGATATAGGCGATTCCTGCCGTAGTAGGTAACGTAAAGGTCTTCCCATCCGTCGTTATCGTAGTCGCCAACGCAAACGCCCTGGCCCCAGCCGTTAGCATCGAGTCCGGCCTTCACCGTGACGTCCGTGAAAGTACCGTCGTGGTTGTTGCGGTAGAGATGGTTGGTCGGAGCCTTCCCCGAGGGAAATCCTTCCAGAGTTGTACCGTTGACAATGAAAATATCTGGCCATCCGTCGTTGTCGTAGTCAAAAATGGCAACGCCCGTGCCAGTGGTCTCGATGATGTACTTCTTAGTGTCCACGCCGCCAAACACATTTGTCATGGTGAGCCCGGCCTTTTCCGCAACATCCTCGAAATCAGCGAGCCGGGACTGCTCCGCCCGTGCGTGGCCGCTGGACAGCACGGCCAAGCAGCCGAGAACGACGGTCATCATTGACGTAGTGCAGAATTCGCCGAGACCGTGAAGGAAAAATCGCATCTCACCTGCAAGATACTATAAGCCGTGAGGCTTGCGGATCGGCCGCTATGTGCGTAGTGCGGAATTCCTAAATAGTAGTATGAGAATTGAACGACAACTATGCGCGTGATCCTTCGATTTCGACCAGCGCTCATCAAGGCCGCCAGCGTTGCACTAATCGGCGCAGCGGCAATGTTATGCGCGCAAGCACCGGGCTCGCATTCGGAGCAAGAGAGCCGAGCAAAGTCCCTCTATGCAAAAGGGATGTCCGAACTACAACAGGGAAATCTGCCGGAAGCGCGGGCAGCCTTTGAAAAGCTGGTGGGCATAGCTCCGCGCAGTCCTGACGCGCACAATTCGCTGGGATGGGTGCTCCTCGAACAAGGCGAGGTTGATTCCGCGATCGCGCAGTTTCGTTCTGCGATCCGGCTTAAGCCTGAATTTTCCCAAGCCCACCTGAATCTGGCGAACGCGTTGGCTAAACATGGCAACTATGCGGAAGCCGAGAACGAAGCCCGCGAGTCCGTTCGTCTGGCGCCCAAGGATTCGGAAACGCACCGCACGCTAGGGCGGGTCCTGAGTCTTCGCGGCGATCTGCAGCCGGCAATCAGCCAGATGAGGGCGGCAATTGACCTCGAACCGCAACGCCCTGATCTGCATGATGAGCTGGGATCACTCCTGGCGCAAGCTTCCAACACGGAGGAAGCGGCAGCCCAGTTTTCGGAGGCGCTGCGCCTGCAGCCAGATTTTTTCGCCGCAGAGATGCATCTCGGCGTAGTTCGCTTGCAGCAAAAAATGCTGCCTCAGGCGCATGAGCTTCTGGCCAAGGCATCGCAGGCAGTCCCGGAGAATGCTCAAGCACACTATTATTTCGGGCTGGTTCTGCAAGACGAGCGCCGTCCAGAAGATGCAATCGAGGAGCTGAAGAAAGCAACCAAGCTGCAACCGGACTTCGCCGACGCCCAAACGAGCCTCGGTTCACTACTTCAACGCAGCGGTGATGCCGAAGGCGCAATTGGGGCATTTCGCCGCGTTGTCCTTCTTCGGCCCGCGGATGCTGACGCTCACAACAATCTCGGCCTTGCGCTGATTCAGTCTGGGGACGCCGCAGCTTCAATCCCTGAATTTGAATCGGCGATCCGCATCCGACCTGATGACGGGAGTTATGTGGAGAACCTTGGCACCGCATATCTGCAAAAAGCAGATTTTGATTCCGCGATCACTCAGTTCCAGCGCGCTCTGAAAATTGAGCCGAATGATGCAACCGCGCACTACGACCTCGGTCTGGCTCTGAAATTGAAGGATCGGCTCGCCGACGCCCTTGTGGAATTTCAGAAAGCCGCTGAGCTTGACCCGAGCCAGCCTGACATCCATTACACGCTCGGGATCACGCTATGGCAGAAGGGCGATTTCGCCGAAGCCGAGAAGGAACTGCGGGCCGCGACGGAATCGAAACCGGATTACGCTGAGGCCTACTACACGCTGGGAACGGTCCTGAAGCAGGATGGGAAACTCGAGGACGCCGCAGCTGCCTTGCGCAAGGCGATTGCGATTGATCCCGGTCTAGTGGGAGCCCACACAACCCTGGCTGCCATACTCCGCCAGATAGGCGATGCCGCCGGTGCCGCTGCGGAAAGCCAGCGCGCCCAGGAATTGTTCAAACAGTCCAATAACCTGCAAGGGGCAACGTTCAATACTAACTCCGGAAACAGGCTGCTACAGGCAGGGGACCTAGACGGCGCGATCGAGCAGTTTCGCTCTGCCATCAATCTTGTGCCAAGCTATGCGCCCGCACATCAGCGTCTAGGGGAAGCGCTACAACGCAAGGGAGAAAAAACAGAAGCCGAAGAGGAATTTCGCAAGGCTGCCGAGCTTGCGCGCACCAAACCGTAGCGTTTGCGAGGACCGTCCTTACTGCGCGACTTTCCGCAACGCCACCAGTTCCCTCGCCACCGGGACTCCGCGCACCACTTTCACGCGAACCACCACCTCAAACGGCTTTATTTCGCCATTCTCCGAGACGCTGAGCCGCAGCAACAACTGTTCCAGAGAATCCTGTCGAGTGACGTATTCTGCGGCTGCCTGTGTGCCAATGGTCGTAGTCCCAGCCAATATCAGAAACGATCGGGCTGGGTTAATCCCGGGAACCAGGCCGATGACCGCGTAATCCTCGGTAAGAGGCGTGCCGGGAGGAGTGGAAAGAAACATTTTTTCCTCACCTGGCTGCGGATGAAGATTAATCACCGCGAGATCGCCTTTTCGCGGTCCGCTCATGAGGCGCTGAAAAACGAACTCATGCGTGCTGGGTATGTCTAGCAGTGTCAGATTCTCTGCTGGCGAACCCACGAAGATCAGATTGTTGTTCTGGGCATCGTCCAGTGAAAATAGACTGCCCCGCTTCACTCGAATCTGCCGGTGCAACTGACCGAACACGTGGTCCAAGTCGTGGACCGCAAGCACCTCGCCCACGCCAGTGTAATGATCGTCGATCGCATCCCTCGAGTCTTGTGAGGGATTGAAATAGCGCAGCCCGGTCTCTGCCCGCCCTACGAATGCTCCGTTGCTAAAGACGACCCACGGCTCTTCTTGGCCGGTAATGAATGGCTGCCAGAAAACGCGGAAGGCTTCAGGTACGGGTTCGCCCGCACCCGCCGCAGTAGGTATGCGTTCGCCGACGCCCACAGCGACAGGTGTATTTGGGTTTCGGGTAAGGACTAAAACTGCAATTATGACAATTGCAACCCCGAGAAAAACTCCCAGCCCCAACGTCAGTAGCGAAGTCTTGCGTGCCGGGCTGGCAGGATGCTGTTCAGCTTCATGATGTGGGTGCAAAATCGGCTTTGGAGAAGTTGCAGCATCGTGGAAAACCAGTGTGTACGTTCCCTTTGGCAGCTCAACGACAATGGGATCATCCGCACCCTCAGATGCATAGTACTCGGCGAGCTTGGAGCGCAACCGCCCGGCCATCACGCGAACCAGAGAATCCAGATGAGGATCAAAATCGGCAGGCCGTCCGAAAGTCTCGGTTGCGATCTGATATTCCTTGAGCGCCACCCCTGGATGCTTCAATGCATGATCTGCCAGATAGCGCAGCAGCTTGCAAAGCGACTCGGATCCATGGAGCGTGTGACTGTTAACTAACTTGTCTATCTCAACAAGACGCGGCTCCACATTTGTTACGTGACTTGTAACGCCCACGTTAGAGAGGTTACAGAGTTTTTATGCACCTTGCAAGACAGCAACTTAGAAGGACGTAACCGTAACAAACCCAGTGAAACTTTCATATTGGATAGATCGGCACCATGCTACACGGCGCATTCAAACAGGACGTCGAATTTTGCTTGGCGAAATTCGAGCGCATATTTTTGTATTCGCTTCCCGGCAGATCGGAGCGGAGTTCGCAGTCTTGATGTTTCTCTCGGGTTTCAGATGTTGTGAACTCCCGAGGCAGTGGAACAGCATCCTGTGTAATGCTTTTGCGCAGGCGGCTTCTCAAGTTTTTGCGAGGAACTCAATTAGTTCGAACTCGACTTTGGTTATTTGTAGAAGTTGATTCTGAGAAATTCCATTTGCCGTATTCGCATGTGCGACTGCGGAATGAAAGCTGAATGATTTCAATGTTTGCGAGTCAGCGAGAATTCGGAACTCAAATTGCCAAGCAACTGCGGCGCTTGCTTCGAGCCGTGATCGTGTGATCAAAACGGATTTGCTATCTGGGGAGGAATTCAAATGAAGAAGGCATTGGGCTTCAGTGCTCTAATGGTTGTGGCTCTCGTCTGTAGCGCATTGCTACCTCAAGCTAAGGCTCAGGCTGTCTTCGGCAGCATCCTTGGTACTGTGTCGGACCCACAGGGTGCCGCAGTGGCTGGGGCTAAAGTCACTGTCACCGATCAAAGCAAGGGAACGATTCAAGAAACGACGACCAACGACACTGGCAACTATACTGTCACCCACCTCGTGCCGGATCCGTACAGCATTAGAGTCGAAGCGAAAGGTTTCAAGACATCCGAGCAGAAGGATGTGACGGTTGCCGCAGATACGGGCGTGAGGGTTGACTTGGGTCTGCAATTAGGCGCGACCACAGAGTCTATCGAAGTGACCGGCGAAGTTCCGCAACTCAAGACCGACCGAGCCGACGTCGCGGTGGAGTTCAATTCCAGGGCTATCGAGAACCTGCCCGTCCTAAACCGCAATTTCACAAATTTTGAACTTTTGACCCCGGGCACCCAGAAGCTTGGATGGTCCCATGCGGCGACGGAGAACCCGCAGGGCGGCGGCCAGATATTCGTCAACGGCCAGCATTTCAGCGGAACCGGGTTCGAGTTGGACGGCACCGATAATCAGGATCCAATCTTGGGCATTATCGTCATCAATCCCAACCTCGACGCCGTAAACGAGGCCAAAGTTAGCACTGCAGATTTTGACGCGGAGTTCGGGAAAGCAATCGCCGGCTTGGTCACAGTTCAAACCAAGTCAGGCAGCAACGAACTTCACGGCAGCGGATTCTACTTTCGGCGCAGCGATGCGACTCAAGCCAGAGATCCCTTCACGCAATGGGCTGCGGCACCGGGCGTTGCAGCCAGCCCCGTTCCCAGCAGCAAGTGGCAGCAGTTCGGTGGAAGCTTGGGCGGCCCGATCATCAAGAACAAGCTGTTTTTCTTTGGCGATTACCAAGGGACGCGGCAATCCAGTGGCGTAACAAATCAGATAACAGTGCCGACGGCGAGAACACAGTCCTCGTGCAACCCTGCCACTAACGCCGCCAGCGCCACTCCCGGGTTCTGCGATTTGAGCGATTATCTCGGACCCCAGTATTTTGGGGGAACCGGCGGGCAGGTTTACGTACCGGGCACCAGTACGAAATATGCCGGAAACTTGATACCGATTGGGCAAATATCGGTTCCAGCGGGTAATATCCTGGCGTTGTTTCCAAAGCCGAACAATGCCGGTTCCAATCCTGTTCCCGGGACGGGCATCGGTACCACCACCAACTTCCTAGCCTCAGGATCAGGGCCCTATAATCAGAATGCGTTCGACACGCGAATCGATTTCAGCGCCAGCTCGACGATACAGGTGTTCGGACGTTTCAGCCTTGACTATTTCAGCCTCTCCGGCAAAGGGAGCCTGGGTGCTCTAGGGGGTATTGGATTCGGTCCTGGTGGTTTGTCTGGAAGTTCCATTGTTCACAATTACAGTTTGGCTACTGGGGTCACGAAGACCTTGAGTTCATCGCTTCTGACCGATTTCCGTTTCGGATATTTCAAATACAACCCGAATACCCACAAACCCGATGAGGGCTCAGCCCCCATGACTGCCTTCGGGATCCCGAACGCGAATCTCGGCGACAGGTTTACCTCTGGACTCGGTGAGTTCGATTTTAATGGAAACAATAACCAGACCTCAGATGCTTTTGGCGATGGTCTTGGCGTTGCCCGGTGCAATTGCCCGTTAATCGAAAGCGAGCAGCAGTTCCAGTTTGTCAACAACTGGACCAAGACGCGCGGAAACCATACCTTCAAATTCGGTGCGGATATCCGCTACGCGCAAAACCTGCGCGTTCCCAGCGACGCCAATCGTACTGGCGTTTACAACTTTACCGATGGCAACACCTCAAACAACGGCGTAGGTGGGTTGGCTTTGGCTAGTTTTCTCCTAGGGGACGTGAGGAGCGTCAGCCGGTACGTCAGCACCAGCACCAACGCCGCAGAAAGACAGTGGCGGACGTTTTACTACGGGGAAGATAGCTGGCGCTTCACTCCGAAACTGACTATTAACTTAGGGTTGCGTTGGGAAATCTACTTTCCCGAATACGTCAATGCCAAGGGCAATGGCGGCTTCACCAATATTGTCCAAGGCGTAGATCGCGTTGCTGGCTTTGGCCCATACGGACTGAACGGGAATATCGGAAATGACTGGCATGCCTTCGCTCCCCGTGTTGGGCTTGCTTATCAGTTGCGTGAGAAAACCGTGATTCGCATGGGTTATGGTCGTAGCTACGATATGGGAGTCTTCGGCTCGAACTTTGGCCATGCCGTAACCCAAAACCTGCCAGTACTCGCCGCGCAATTCCAGCAGAATACGAATCAGTATCTGCCTAGTTTCACGCTGTCGGCCGGGCCTCCGCCATTCACCTTCCCTGTCGTGCCCTCGAGTGGCCAGTTGCCTCTGGCCGGACCTCAGTGCACCTTCGGGAATACCGTTGGTGCCGGCGGGGCAATCGTCGCTCCTCTGTGCACTCAGCCTCATATTCGGCCAACGTCCCAGCGATTGCCGTACGTTGACACGTGGAATGCGACGGTCCAGCATCAGCTGACAAGAACAATGACCCTGGAAGTGACTTACCTCGGGAACAAAGGAACCCACGGGTTTGTTGGTGACGGTCCCACCTACAACGTCAACCAGCCCGGGTTGGGAGCAGGCTCCCTAACGGGGTGCCCTGCAGCGTGTGCATGGCAGGCCGCTGTTCCACAGGTGCAGCGGCGTCCTTTCTACAATGCGTTTAGCTACCCAGGGTACCCCGATACGTCAAACACCACTGGAAGCACGCCCGGCATTCTGCAGTGCTGCTTTACCGACCAGGGCAATTACCTCGGAAACGATGCCAGCAGCTACTACAACTCCTTCATCGTGAAGTTGGACAGGCGCTTTTCGAACGGCCTGCAGTTCATGACCTTCTATAACTATGCCAAGGGTTATCACTACGACAGCAACTTCTACGTCGACAACAAGGCAATCGCCCACGGGCCGGACGACAACCTCCGCAATCACCAGTGGGTTACGAGTCTCATTTACCAATTGCCTTTCGGCAAGGGCCAATCGTTCGGTGGCGGCGTAGGCCGCGGTATGGATGCGGTTATCGGTGGCTGGCAAATTGCCGGAACCATAACTTGGGCGGGTGGCCTGCCGTGGACACCCGGTCTCTCCGGCGCGGTTTGTAACCTCGAACAAGACACCGGCATATGCCGGCCGAATAAGGGGTCCGGATCGTTCAACATAGGAGCGGGCAGCTTTGTCCACGACGCCCGAGGCCACTACGTCCAGTACTTCACTCCGGTCGTAGACACTTTCAATCCGGCGACAGGAGTGACTAGTCTGCCGACCGGCAACGGGTTCTCGGACCCCGGAATCAACGCCATCGGGAACCATGGCTACGATAGTTTCCGTGGGCCGCATTACTTCGGGACTGACGCAGTTCTTTCCAAGAACTTCACGCTCACGGAAAGGGCAAAGCTACAGTTCCGTATGGACGTATATAACCTCTTTAATCACCCCGTATTGGGGTTCAACCAGAACCAGGGCGGAAGCGGGACGTGTATTGACTGCGCGGGAAATGGGCGGGTGACCGACATTGAGTCCGACTCTTCGCCCGGTTCACCCAACGGCATGCGCCAGCTTCAGTTTGGGCTGCGCTTGGACTTCTAGTCACGGAGATACAGTCCTCGGGGAGGGAGTTTGTTCACGACTCCCTCCCTAATTTATTGGCGTAGAATGTGAGTGCGAACCCCGGTTCCCATGCTCAGCCACCTTGCTAAATTTGTTCTCACTCGCGACGCGCCGGAGAGATCGGCTACCCAACAACGAATTTCTTCTCTATCCTTATTATTATTATTATTTCCGCTGTTGCTATCCTTGGCTCCGGCATTCTGTGCCACCCAACAGACTCCGCTCGATCTTGACGGCAACGTCGTAAATCCCCTCACGAAGGCGGGGCAATCCGTAGTGCTGGTTTTCCTGGGGGGGGATTGCCCAATCTCTGGGCGATATGCCCCGACAATTCAGCGTATCAGCCGCGAACATGAGAAGGATGTCCGGTTCTATTTAGTATTTCCCGATAGGTCGGAGACTGCGCAGGACATTCGGAAGTATTTGCACGATTACGGCTATTCGATTGCGGCCCTGCGCGATCCTGACCACGTGCTTGTAAAACAAGCGCATGCCCAGTTCACGCCGGAAGCTGCAGTGTTCGATGCCAAGGGTGCTCTCGTTTATCACGGTCGCATTGACAATCTCTACGCGTCATTTGGCCACGCGCGTTCTGCGCCAACCACCCACGAACTGGAAGACGCAATTCAGGCGGCGCTGGCGGGTCGCCCGCCGTCCAATCGAGAGGTCGCGGGTGTAGGCTGCTACATTTCGGATCTGCAATGAAGCAGTGGTGGTCAGTTGCAGGAAGCTGTTGCGTTTTTGCGATTGCAATGGGGCTTTGGGCCGGCATATTAGCTCTCGCGCAGACAACATCGTCTCGCAAGCGCAATGAGCAACTTACGTTCAATCGTGACATCGCGCCCATCATTTTTCAGTCCTGTGCGCGTTGCCATCGCCCCGGCGAGTCCGGCCCTTTCCCCCTCCTTACCTACGAAGACGTGAAGAAGCACGCTCGCCAGATTGAGATTGTTACCCACACCCATTTCATGCCACCTTGGCTGCCGGAATCTCAGCCTCTCGAGTTCGCCGACGAGTCACGGCTCTCGGAAAAGCAGATCACAGCCATAAAGAAATGGGTGGAAGAAGGATCGCCGGAAGGAAATCCGGCTGACCTGCCGCCGCAGCCCAAATTCGTCGAAGGCTGGCAGCTTGGTCAGCCCGATCTAGTGTTGAGCGCTTCCAAGCCATTTCAGCTGCCAGCCAGCGGCTCTGATATGTATTGGAATTTCATTTTCCCGCTACCAATTGATCGCACTCGCTGGGTCAAGGCGGTCGAAATTCGTCCGGGAGACAAACGCTTCGTTCACCACGCCAATATTCTGGTGGATCGCATGCAAAATTCGCGCCAGCGGGAGAAGGAACCTGGGTCTGGTTTCGAAGGCATGGAGATCAAAATCGAGTCAGAAACATTTGATCCCGATAGTCATTTCTTGTTTTGGAAGCCGGGTACGACGCCTTACGTTGAGCCCGCTGGAATGGCACTGCGCCTCGACAAGGGAACCGATCTTGTGCTCAATGTTCATCTCCAGCCATCTGGCAAGCCGGAGACGATTCAGCCAACGATTGGAATTTACTTTACCGATCAGCCGGCCACGAAGTTCCCCATGCTTCTGCAATTGCAAAACGATGCGAAGCTCGACATTCCAGCAGGCGACAGGAATTTCATTGTCTCCGATGAACTAATACTTCCAATTGACGTTGACTTGCTCGCCATTTATCCGCACGCGCATTACCTCGGCAAAGACCTGAGCGCAATGGCGACATTGCCTGACGGCACCACGAAGACATTGATTCATATTCCTCATTGGAACTTGAACTGGCAGGCAGTGTTCCGCTATGCAGAGCCGGTGTTTCTGCCGAAAGGAACTACGGTCAGCATGCGCTACGTCTACGACAACTCCGAATATAATCCGGTGAATCCGAATGATCCTCCTCAGCGGGTTCGGGGCGGCAACCGGGCGAAAGACGAAATGGCGCATCTCTGGTTGCAGGTGCTGCCACGAAATTTTGATCCAAAGGCGGGTGATCCGAGGATGGCACTTCAGGAAACGCTGGCTCGCCACAACCTTCAGAACAATCCAGCGGACTTTGAGGCCCACTACAATCTGGGAGCAATGCTGCTTCGCCAAGGCAAGGCTGCCGAGGCGATTCCTGAATATGAAGCGGCGTTGCGCGTTCGCCCACAGGATACTACCGCGAATAACGCGTTGGGGGCTGCCCTAATCGCCTCGGGACAGCCCGATCGCGCGACCGCCTACCTTCGAACCGCAGCCCAGCGCGCGCCCGAATACTTTGACGCACACTACAACCTGGGAAATGCTCTGGCGTCTGCCGGAGACTTTCCTGGAGCGGCTGAGCAGTTCGCAGCAGCAGTTCGCATCAGGCCGGACGATGCCGACGCGCACGCGAACCTGGGCAGCGCGCTCGCGGAGCTGGGACAGTTCGCCGAAGCCAAAGCCCAGCTCGAACGCGCACTCGAAATTAATCCCTCTCACGCCCTGGCTCGCGAGAACCTTCAAGAGATGCAGGGCGCGGCGAGTCATCCCTAAGTGCGAAACGTCAATAGCAGATTCGCGGTTTTGCTAGGCTTGATCGTGTGGATCATCTTCGTGTTCCCGATCAAGGGGAGCCAGATAACTTCCAAATGGCATCGGCTCTCCGATCTGCCAATAATCTCTCCACGCGGCAACGGTTGGGAATCGGCCGGAACATTCAATCCAGCCGTTACTCTTCGCAACGGGACTTTCATCATGCTCTATCGCGCACAAGACAAAGATGGAACTTCGCGCCTGGGCTATGCCGAGAGCACAGACGGGATTCACTTTACGCGCCGTTCGGAGCCTGTGCTCTCCCCTGAAACCGACTATGAGAAAGATGGAGGGGTTGAAGACCCGCGACTGGTGAACTTTGAAGACACCTACTACCTCACGTACACCGGATATAACGAAAAAGACGCACAGCTTTGCCTGGCGACCTCGAAAGACCTCATTCACTGGGAGCGCAGGGGAGTGATCCTGCCTGCCTATAAGGGGAATTGGAATGTGGGTTGGACAAAGTCAGGCGCGATCGTGCCGGAGAAGATCAATGGCAGGTACTGGATGTATTTTCTTGGGACCAGTAGCGATAAGACCGACCAGACCGGACTTGCGTATTCGAGCGATCTTATCCACTGGACAGAAGCGACTCGCGAACCAGTTCTGCCAAGGCGCCCGGGTAAATTCGATTCCCGTGTGGTAGAGCCGGGGCCGCCGCCAATTGTCACTAAGGACCGCATCGTCCTTATTTATAACGGCGGCGATGATAACTTGATCTATCGCACGGCGGTTGCGATGTTCGACCGTAACGATCCCACCAAACTAATTTCGCGCAGCGATGAGCCCGTATTCGTTCCTGTTATGGATTGGGAAAAAAATGGGCAGGTTCCCAATGTCGTATTCGCTGAAGGGATGGCAGAGAAGAATGGCCGCTATCTTTATTATTATGGTGCCGCAGACAAATACATTGGAGTCGCCGAAGCGAATTGATAGAACGACTCTCAATCTGTTCTCCCGTAAAATTCTCTCGATGAAACAGTTCCACCTCATCCTTTTGCTAGTCGGTGTTCTCTTTGGCTGTGAATGTTGGGCACAAACTTCTACACCCGACCCGCCGCAGGCTTCGGCGGATTCCCCGGCGAGCCAGTTTGCACACGCGCGCGAACTTCTGCAGCAGGGAAAATACGACGACGCCATTGCCGAATTGCAAAAACTCTCTGCAGCTCGACCGGCATTAAAGGGACTGGCCCACGAACTCGGAACCGCCTACTACAGAAAAGGTGACTACCTTCGAGCCATAGACTCTTTCAAACAAGCGTTGCAGCAGGATTCCGCGGACAGCGAAGCCACCCAGCTGCTCGGGATGTCCTATTATTTAAGCGGCAAACCGGCAGATGCAATCCCCTTGCTGGAGAAGGTACAGGACTGGTATCCACGGGCGAACGTGGACGCCTCTTACATTCTGGGCCAGTGTTATATCCAGACTAAAGACTATCCGCACGCCCGCCAGGCTTTTGCGAAGATGTTTGATCTGCCACCAGATTCAGCGGGCAGCTTTCTAGTCACTGCACGCATGCTTTTCCGCCAGGAGTTCGAACCCGTTGCTCTGGAATACGCACAGAAAGCCGTCGCCCTTGACCCGAAACTTCCACTCGCAAATTTCCTCCTGGGAGAAATTCACCTTTTCGAATCTCATGTTCCGGAAGCAATCGCCGATTTCCAACACGAGTTGAGCTTGAACCCCGGCCACGCCGCTACGTATTACAAATTGGCCGATGCCTACTCCCGCCTGCAGAAATTCGACGACGCTGAACGCCTTCTCCAGCGGTCCATCTGGCTCGATCCAACTTCGACCGGTCCTTACATCCTGATGGGAAAGGTGCTCGAGAAAAAAGGAGAGCCCGAGCTGGCCGTCCGAGCATTGCAACGGGCCTCGTCGATGGATCCCAACAATGCCGTCACGCACCACCTGCTGGGCCAGGCATATCGCGATCTGGGTAGAAACGAAGAAGCAGAGCAAGAATTGAAATTGGCCGAGCAACTGCAGGCGGCTGAAAACATCCACTAAGTGCGCGAAATGAGAACAACTGGTGGCCTTTTACTGCGCTCCATGCCTGAGGAAGAATGCCCGCGGAAGTATTGCATCATCCGCTTCCGCAGGAAACAGTGCTTGGTTCTGGCACTACTAGTCGGCAGCCATGCTCTGCGGCTCCAGTTCGCGCTGCTGTAGTGGAAACTGGAGAGCTTCATCTGCAGTTTGCCCTCGCAGTTCGGCTTCAAGGGCGGCGAGTTGAGCCTCGATTTCTTCTGCGGCTTTGCGCTTGCGTATAACTTCTTCACGGTAGCGTCGCAAGAAGTAATCTATGGTCTCGACGCGAATCCTAATCGATCCCGACGGCTTATTTTCGTCAAGGTCTTTGAAGCAGAAATAGGGTGTTCCAGACTGCTCGATAATGCCTTCGATTACGCCATAGATCGGCGCGTCGTGACCGCACTTGAAGCTGGAAATCTCCAGCGCCACAAGATTGGGATGCCGCGCGGTGAACTTTGCCGCCCACACTTTGTGATTGGTGCTGCAGGAATACGAATTCTTCCACGCATCGGTGATGTCGAGGGGATGCGTGATGACTCCGGCACGAACTTCTTCACCGAACAGGCGTTCCAGCATGTCGTCATCGAGCGGCAAGGTGTTTTGCGAGAAGATGGGGTAGCCGAGCTTCTGAAATTCTTCCATGATTTCGTGATTGAGACCGGGATCATGATGATAAGGCCGGCCCAGCATCACAATGCCGATACGATCTTCGCGTTCCAGTTGATCCAGCACTTGGCGCGCGCGCTTGCGGATGCTCGTTTCGTAATCCTCCAGCGCCTTATAGCCAACTTCGACGGCTCGATCGTTCTCTTCCTGCGACAGTCCGAGGATGGGCTGCCAGGCTTGCAGCATCTGGTGTGCAAATAGTTTGCGGTCGGCAAAGTTCAGAACCGGATCTACGTACTTCACACTGTGCTCAGCGAAAACATCGTTCTCTTTGGTGAACGCGGCCTTAACCGTCTCAGGCGTGGCCGTCACCGTGGGACACGCGTTCGCGCCTACGATTTTCACCAGCGGTGAAGTCAACACGTCGTACATTGGGAAGAAAATCACATTTAGCGGCTTCTTGCGATGCTTCTCTTGAATCAGGTTATAGACGTGCGAAATGCCGATCTTTGCCGGGAAACAAGGATCGATGGCTCCACGGCTCGCTCCTGCGCGATAAAGATCGGAGCTGGTGTAATCGGAATAGATGATGTTCTCCGGCGGCACGCCCAGGCTCTCAAGATATCCATTGAACAGCGGCGCGTAGGTGTAGATGTTCAACACACGCGGAATGCCGACGCGAAGTTTCTTGCGATTTTCCATCAGGGGAATGCGATCCTTGGCTGACTTATTCCAAAATGTCGTCACCGGAATGGGATCGGCCACACTCTTTGCATTCACCGGACGAAAGACTTCGTGCGCGGCAAAGTCCACGAAGTTGGGATATTTGTCTTTAATCTCGTCAATCCCGGCCTTGATGCCCTTCATGTCGTTCACGTCTTCGACCAGGCCCTTTTCACAGGTGGCGATAATCAGGCGTTGTTCACCGTGCATCAGCGGAACTTTGGTGACTTTTTTGATTGGTACGAATGCCAAATCGTCTTTTGGAGCCGTACGAATATCGATGAACGTGCGCAGGCAATTATTCTTGCAGAAATTACAGCGCGTGCTTTCGTTACGCGTGGTGCGATATTGGATTTTGCGCACCGCGTCTAAGCCGACAAAGTTTGTCTGGAGGCCATTCTTCCACAAACGCAGAGACTCGACCGCAGCGCCGATGGCTCCCGACTCACCGCAGAACTCATGAACAATAATTTCCGGCTTCTTACCCGCGGCACGGAAACTGTTCTGGATAAAATCGACCTCCGCTTTTACTACTGCCATGTTGTTCTGCGTCCCGCCTTGCAAAACGAAACGCGTGCCCAGAGCGGCGAGATTCGGAATGCTGGCAACGTACAGAAACACGTTCTTCGGAAGCACGGCTGCCAGTCCCGCCAGAATTTCTTCCGCTCTCCAACCCTGACGCTGAAAATTCACGATGTCGGATTGCATAAACACCGCACAGCCGTAGCCGAAAATCGGCATCGATTGAGCCGAGAACGCGAGGTCGGCGTATTGCTCCACGCTCAATCCGAAGCCTTCAGCGGTGGATTGCAAGAAATATCCGTTGCCCGCTGAGCATTGCGTGTTTAGTTTGAAATCTTTGACGCGCCCGTTGTGCAGGATGATGATCTTAATGTCCTGTCCGCCAACGTCTACGATGACGTGCGGATCTTCGTAAAATTTCAGGGCCGATTCCGTATGGGCGACGGTCTCTACCAGCGCGACATCCGCGTGTAAAACATCTTTCAGAATATCCTTCGCATAGCCCGTCGTGGCCACGCCCAGTACCTCTAATTTGGCCTTCTGCGCCTCTACCTGGCCGCGAAGATTCTCGAACATCTCAATCGTGTCTTGAATGGGATTGCCGTTCGAGAGCTGATACGCCTTGCAAAGGATGTCGCCCTTTTCATCGAGCAGAACGGCTTTGGTCGAGGTCGAGCCGCCGTCAATGCCGATAAATCCCCCGACCGTTTGATTGGTATTGAACGCTACCGGCGTGAACTTTTTGCGACGATATGAAATTTTGAAGTCGTCGAGTTCGCTGTCGTTGGTAGTTAAGCCCTTCGCCCCGGATTTGGCCTTTTCCTCTTGCCGTCCAAAATCGATGTAGTGCATCAACTGCTCATATCCGCGGTAACAGCCGACGCAATCTTCTTCGCTCTTGCCAAATTCGATGGCACCCATGGCTGCGAAGTACTGCGCGTTTTGCGGGACTTTGATCAGGTCTTCTGGCTTGGCTCCATCAGGAATAACAACCTTGCGTTCCTGCCACATTCGCGGAATATTCGCCTGCCAGGCTTCGCGCATGCCGCGAATAAAGCTGTTCGGACCGCCGAGCAGCAAGACATGCGGACGCAGAGTGTGGCCCCGCGTCAGGACGCTGAGATTTTGCAGGACGATGGCCTCGAATAACGACGCCATAAGTTCGTCAGATGGAGTGCCGACTTTCTGCAGGCTGTTGATATCGGTCTCGGCGAAGACACCGCACTTGCCGGCGACTTTGTGCAGCTTGATTCCGTGATATTTCTGCTCGCAAAGTTCCGGCGCAGGGATTTTCAGCTTGGCGTTAATTTTGTCGATGACGGCGCCAGTGCCTCCGGCGCACTTGTCGTTCATCGAGGGAATCTTCTTCTTGCGTCCGGTCTCGTCGTCATCTTTAAAAACGATGATCTTCGCATCCTGCCCGCCGAGTTCGATGACCGAATAAACTTCGGGATGCATCTTCTCGACGGCCAGCGATACAGCGGTCACCTCTTGTACGAACTTCGCGCCGATCTGGTCAGCGATCCCCCCACCGCCGGATCCTGTCATGAACATTCGAGCGTTGCGAGAATTGATGCCGACTTCCTTTTCCATCCGCCGCAGAAATTCCAGCGTCTTTTCCGGCTGCTTGGTCTCGTGCCGCTGATAATCCTGCCACAATACTTTGTCGCTCGCCGCCTCGATAACAGTCGCCTTCACCGTGGTCGAGCCAACATCGAGGCCGACCATGAAATGAGTGTGATGGTCATGCGGTCTCTGCGGAGGTGCAGGTTTTATTTGCAGTAGCTGAGGCTTTTTGGTTTCCGCCGAATGGTCGTGCATCACTTCTCCATTAATCTCGTAATCGTTTCAACTTGAAGAATGGTCGACCGCCATCTCATGCGAAAACGAAGAGAGATGGCGGTCGCCAGTGTCTATGCGGCGTTCGGCAAGGCGATCCCAGAGACTCGCGAACGCTTCCATAGCGGCCTGCTCCCATCCATGCGATCACTGACGTGCATGATGAATTGCGCCGCCGTGCCGGCAACTCCCTCACGGTGCGGCACATGGTAAAACGGCCGCCGCAGCTCAGGATGTTCGGCAACGTATTCACGAATTTCGGTCAGGCTCTTGCCGGTTGATTTCAGGCACTGCTCGAATTCGGTTTTGGCCTTTACCTTAGCCTCACCGAGCGCCATCTGTACGCGACTGTGCGCATTTACCTCGCCCTCGCCGGATGTCTCAATCGGCAGGAAGATCATGTCTTTGAATTTGTTGACGACCGCCGATTGCACTCCGTCCGACTGCGAAGATGGCATGCAGCCAAATGGCTTCAGCGCGAGCACCATGTGGCACATTTTGTGGACGGTGTAATAGACGTTCTTACCGACTTCGAGGTGGCCCTCGCCGCCGCGCGCAAACTGGTTGTAGAAAGGATTGGCCAGCTCTGCCAGATCCGTCTGCGGCACCAGGTGATGGGTGATGCCGCCCATGTTCTTGATGGTGCGGTGATAGAAGAATTGCCACGCTTTCTCGCCGAAGCCAATGCCCCAAAGCTTTTTGTGCAGGCCGAGATAGTTGGCCAGATTTTTCTTCAGCTCGTACCATTCTGTATTGCGATATGGGCGATTCACTGGCCATTTTGCAATCGCATGCGCCTTGGCCTGATACATCAGATAAGCCACCCAGGTCGCGATCGGCTCCACGATCACCTGCGCACCTTCACGCTCCAGAAAATCGAACATGTGGAAGTTACCGTCGCCCTCTGTAATCTGCGCCCAGAATTCGCCGGTAATCTTCACTACCGGCTTAACTTTGGTGCGGTCAACCTCGATGCGGTCCATGCGGTCACGCGCGGTGTGTAGCGCTTCGAGATAGTCCTTGCCCCACATGTGCTCGTGCATCTTGCCAAAAACATTGGCAGTGTTTCTCAAAACCTTATTGCTCTTGAATTTCGGCTTCAGCCAACTCGGCGACCGCTGCTCGATCTCAAACGAATCGCGATTCCTGAGGTCGTCGCAAAGGCCGTCCACCATCTCGCGGAACACTCGATCGGTCTCACCCTTGGTCACTTCGAAGGGACGAATCTGATAAATCAAATCGTTGATGACGTCACCGAGATGCATCGCGTTGAGCATTCCGAGTCCGAAGTCAATGGTGAATTTCAGCCCCGGCTCACCCGACGCAGCCTTGATTCCATCGCTGTCTTTGAAGAGCAGCACGCGAAAACCGTCGAAGCCGGCGTTCTTTAGCGCAAAGCGATATTCCGCTTCATACATGCCGAAACGGCAGGGGCCGCATGACCCAGCCGTGAAGAAGACGAAGTTGTCAAGAATTTCTTGCCGCGGAAGACCTTCCTTCTCGAGGAACTGGAGATATTGCACCAGATTGCCGACGGTGAAATACGTCGGATTACACTGCCCGTTATTTCCAAACTCTTTTCCCGTTTGGAAAGCGGCGACGTTCGGAACCGGCAGCTTCTCGCAGCGGTAGCCGCATCCCTGGAAGACGGCGCGAATTAAATCTTCATGCTTCCAGGTGAACCCGCCGAACAAGATGGTTACGCGGTCACGCTCGTCTGCCGTGAATGCCCTCTCCACGGGACGATGAAAATGCGTGGGCCGGTCCAACCCGGCAATTTTGCGCAGCCTGACCCGTTCCGAGGCAAGCCGCTCTTTAATTTCGTGGTCGTCTTCAATTTGAACGAGATTTGTCGCCATTATCTTCCTCCGGCGTATGGGTTGTTTTGACTTTGTTTGTAAGAAGTTTGTAAGCACTTCGGCACGGAACGTTTGCCTGCAAGGAAGTAGAGGTAAGGAGTCGGACGATGCAGGCACACGACCGTACTAGCTTGGATGTTTCGATGGGAGCGGTCTAACGACACAAGAAACTCCTAAACGTGACTAAGGAGGTTCAGTGTTTACGCCGACGAGGGCATTCACCAAACTACTCTCGAGGCGCCCGAGAAGAGCAAAACTCCGCTGCCTGTCTTTCAAAGACGGCAGAACCTTGGCTCACTACCTTCCGTTGCGGAACACTACCCGCACAAAGATGGTCGTTTGCCCGAAACCAATTTTTTATCAGAAAGCGGGTGTGTAATTCAAGTAGGGAAAGACTGTAGACGTTCCAGGCCGCCCCGTGATCGGGATCGGGTCGCGAATCGCATTTCGCCCGGCGGCTTCGCGAGTATAGAACTCACGATGCCGCCGGCAAATCGAGAACAGCCTAGAGGCACTCTAGAAGCCTCGAGAGCAATTTCCAACGCCATTCAGGCTCTTGTCGCTCCACAAGGTCTGAACCGGGTACGCGCCTCCATCATTGCCCACCATGTTGAATGCAGCGCCTGGTATCTGCAGGCCATCGCCAACCCATGCGCATTTGTCTCCGATTTCCCAGCTCTGATAATCGAACCATGCGCCGTACTGAACCTGACCAGCTCGCGACTCCGCGCCCGGATCGGTAACCGTCTCTGCGATCTCGTGTCCCAACACGATAGTGACGCCATCAACGTCGCCCGAAGGCGTGGGATTTACGAAGTCCTTCCCGCAACTGCCAGCGGCATTGAGGACGTAAGGCATGTTCACAAACGCGATGCCAGGCGTCACGCCAGGATAAGAGATCGGCGTTGTGAAATCGTGCCAGGCGCAGTATTGATTTTGATTGAATCCCGCCTCGTTGAATTTTTGCGGGGTTGCGACAACGATCTGTGAGTTCGCTAAATCGGTCACGTGGAAGTATTGCGAGGCGCGATCGGCCTCTCGGGCTAGATCGATGGGACTCAGATTATCGTGGATGGGAGCGGCGTCGTCATGCCACACGCCAAACAGTTGCTGCTTGGGGTTGCCAACGTTGGTATAGCTTCCGTTGCTATTGTATTGATAATACTGCGTCATGATGTTGGCCCAGGATGTGCCTCCGATAGCCGCGACAAATCGCTTCATTAGCGCCCCTACGCCGTCGGGATCATTCGCTACCTGGCCGGTGTGATCGAATGCCCCGCTGGTTCCCCATCCCCAATAAACGATATAAATCTTCGGAGTGGTTTGAATACTGCCTCCGAAGTAGGCCATGTTTACTGGCATTGGTTGTCCTGCAGCCACTCCGGGAGGGCATACTCCCAAGGTCAGGCACACATCCGTGGCGGGAGGAGTGATACCGACCGGAGGCATGGCATGTGGGTTTGTAGGAGCAGAACGGACGCACCCATTGCCGGAAACGTCATATGACTTGTTGCTCCACAATGGCTGCACTGCAAACTTGGTTTTGTTGTTCATGGAGACCATGCCTAAGTCAGTCCACGCGCACTTGTCGCCATTCTCATTCCCCTGAATGTCATTCCATCCGTCTTGATCGCTGGCGAAGTTGTCGGGATCGGTGACTGCTTCCGCGTATTCGTGCCCAACCACAATGCTGTAACCGTCAAAAACTCCGTGACCAAAATCATCGCTCACTACGTTGACCGAGTTCATTCCGCACCCGCTGTTTCCAAGTACTGGCCAGCTTGCATTTAGGAACGGGATAAAGGCGTACTGCAAGCGATAAGGATTGCCAAGCCCATCCACGCTGCTTGTTTGCGTATGATACCCGCAATAGACTGGTTGGCCGGTTGCAATAGTCGTCGGCGGCGTAAGGATGATGTAGGTTGCCAGCGGATCATATTTGAAGTGCGCTGAGGCACGCATGGCTTCCATCGCAAGCGGATCGTCGACGAGGTTCTCCTCCAGGCCGAGAGTCACAATATCCGCGGGCACTGGTGTAGTGTCGGTCCACACCCCCTTAAGCTGGTTGCGAGGATTGGTGACGTAGTTCGCTCCAGCTGTGTCGGCACAACTAGTGGTACCGGCGGCGACGTTGTTGCAATACTCAGTCTGTATCGCAGCCCACGAAGTTCCGCCAAGATTCGTCAAGAAAGATGTAATGTAAGTTTGCAATTGCTGACTGCTATACACGCGTCCATTGGCGTCGGCGGTAGTGAAGCCGTTGGCCCACTGGGGGCCCCAGAAAATTAAGTAAGTTGCAGGTTTGGTCTCGACCCCGATTGCGCCTGGCCCAGCGTTGCCGCCGTGATAGATAAGGTCACTCGAAAGCGAGTTCGGATTCGGAGTATTCGGTTGACCCGGCGCCCAAAAAAAATGCTTCGGGTTAGTGGCTCCCGAAGCGACGGATGTAATTACTGCAAGACTACAAAGCAGGGTCAGCACTCGCAGGCCGAAGGCGGACAAACCTCGACCAAATGTTTTAGTCATTATCGTTATCATTGGAGCCTCCAGTGGAATTTGCATTCGCATTATTTCTAAGAAGTGTTTTTCGGAGTGAAAACGAGGGGTGAGAAGGTGCGCTGGCGGAGTCCAACGATTCAGAACCTGAACATATTTCGCTGACGAAGCAACGCTAGCGTGCACGGGACTCTCGCTTTCAATCCCTTATTCCCTACGGTCCAAACTGTAGGAAGCTTGCCGTTGTGCTGTAGAACCTAAATTTAGTTTCCATTCAGCACGTGCGGTGCTATTGCATCTCTGATTCCATTTGCTTGTGAGCTCTGATCCCCCTTTGATTTCTGCGAATTTTCGAATTCGAATACCTGGAATTCTGTAGACGTTAATGCCGGGTCATTCAGTAATAAATCGGATTTTTTTCGCGAAGCAGAGAAAAAACTTCTGAATCCTTGCCGCCGTGACACCAATGGCGGATGTTCTAAAGAGAGTCAGTCATGCTTTGACCTCCGTCAAGAACGCGGGCAAGGGATTTGGTGGTAAGTGAGCCTTAGCTGCACGTGCCTGACGTGCTTTCTTGACTTAAGCGTCGTATACCGGCTCACTCCCGGGTCTTAGCCACGTCTAAAGTTGCTGGGCAGCTTCTGCGGCCCACTTCACCTAAATTTTCGACGCACTCGCGACGAATGGGAGGTTTCTATGTTTAGAACCGCATTCCGATTATCCCTGTTTTGCCTACTGATGACGGCTATGGCGGGTGTGAGCCCGGCCCAATCTTTTGTGCTCGACTTGCCCCTCCAGAGCCAGGGTGCGGAGGTCTCACAAAGAATTGGAATTACTAACATCTCGATTAAGTATCATCGGCCGTTAGCGAAAGATCGCAAGATTTGGGATGGACTGGTTCCCTATGGGAAAGTCTGGCGCGCGGGTGCCAATGAAAACACAACCATCACGTTCAGCGATCCTGTCACCATCGAAGGCAAACCGCTCGACAAGGGAACGTACGGATTGCACATGATCCCGAACGCCAATGAATGGACGATTATTTTTTCGAAGAACTTTACGTCCTGGGGATCTTTCACTTACAACCAGGCGGAAGATGCGCTCCGCGTAAGCGTGAAGCCCATAGCTGCGGATATGCATAACGCGCTCACCTACGACTTCGATCAACTGCAGCCGGACTCGGCGGTGGTTGAACTGGAGTGGGGGAAGATCGCCGTCCCGTTCAAGGTCGCGGTCGATGTTCACGATGTGGTCGAGGCAAGCCTCAAAAAGCAACTCCGCAATCTTTCGCAGTACACGTGGATGAGCTGGGATGACGCGGCAAATTATCTACTTGCCGAGAAGATCGCTCTGGACGATGCCCTGACGTATGCAAACAAATCCATCGAGAATGAAGATCGCTACGATAATGAGATGACCAAATCTACCGTATTGACGGCGCTAAACAGGAAGGATGAAGCCGCAACGGCGCAAAAGAAAGCCCTGAGTCTCGCCAGCCCGCTCCAGGTTCATGCATATGGTCGTCAGCTGATGGGCGAGAAGCGCAACGAAGAAGCGTTCGTGATCTTCCGCGAAAACGCAGAAAAACATCCCGACCTGTGGTTCGTGCATTCGGGGTTGGCTCGCATGTATTGCGCGCAAGGTAAGTTCGACGACGCAACAAAGGAAATGAAGCTGGCGCTGGCAGGAGCCCCAGACAATCAAAAGAGCTATGTAGACGGGTTAGTGAAACAACTGGAGCAGAAGCAGAACATAAACTAAGGGGGTCGGCGTAATGCTCAACAATGATCGCCGACCTATATTCTAATTTATGCATTTTCGGCGAGCAAGTCCAAGAGCGGCGCCGCTTTGGTCAATTTGTCAACACCGAAAACCAGCAGCACCAGTTGCGACCCAGGCTCCAGTCCGCAGTAGCTGTAATCAATATTGATCTTCTCGTCGCCCAACTTCATGGCTGCGCGGCCCAACTCACCCGGACGGTGCGGCAGCCTGACAACTGCGACCTCCGTCTCCTCGAAGATCATGCGCAGGCCGCCCAGCACCGCCTTCGCGCTGGCCGTATCATCAGCCACGAATCGAGCCAGGCTCTCGCCCTCCTCTACGTACGATTGAAACGCGAGGATGTTCACTCCGCGCTCCGCCAGTGCGTTGAAACACTTCCCCAAGGCGCCAGGTTTGTCTGCGATCGTGACTGTAATCTCCTTCGCCTTTGGCATGTGACGTGACTTCCTTTCCTCTTAACGACTCCACCATCGGCTAACGCCATCTCAATCAGAACAATGCAACAAATTAGAATGAGAGTAGGCGCACCCGGCTCGCATGTCCAATCGAATCTTCTTTTCTTCCCAGCAAGAATTTAGCAAGGAAGCCCATGCTTCATAACAGTTCTCAGCGGAAAGCAGTTGCCCCCTAAAAACTACCCCGTCCATTCGTTGACTAGCGGATGCCACGTCCGTAAGATGAAGCGGCCTGAAACAGATACGTCACACGAAATGATTGGCCAAGCTATCTCGCATTATCGCGTTGTCGAGAAGTTGGGCGGCGGCATGGGCGTAGTCTACAAGGCCGAGGGCAGATGGCTCGACCGGACATCAGATCACGAACTTCATCTCCGACAATATCGTGTAATTTCAGCTGTCGCCGGATGGGAAGACTCTCGCCGTCGCTCGTACTCACAATACCTCTGACGTCGTTCTCCTCCAGGAAAAGTAGGCGACTAACCCCAAGCGGAAATCTCGTCGGGAGAAAACACCCATAGCAGCAGGCATCATGGCGATCCGAACAATCATCGAGCCCTTCCGAATCAAAAGCGTTGAGCGGATTGGCAGGACCACCCGCGAAGAGCGCCAGAAATTGATTGAGGCCGCAGGCTACAACCTATTTCTGGTGGAATCCGATGCGATCCTGATTGACTTGCTGACTGATTCGGGGACATCTGCGATGTCGACCGAACAGTGGGCGGCAATGATGAGGGGCGATGAGTCATACGCTGGGTCTCCAAGTTTCACGCGATTTCGCGATTCAGTACAGAGCATCTTCGGTTTCAGGCATGTAATTCCGACCCATCAAGGACGGGCCGCCGAGCGCATCCTTTTCGGTGTGATGTGCAAGAAGGGCAACATCGTGCCCAACAACACCCACTTCGACACGACACGCGCAAACTGCGAATTCGTCGGCGCGGTCGCTATGGACTTGCCGATCCCCGAGGCTAAAGAACCCGCTCGCATTCACCCGTTCAAAGGAAATATGGACACGGCGCGGCTCGCTGAAGTAATACAGCGCGAAGGGCCGGCAAACATTCCGCTCGTGATGCTGACGGTGACGAATAATTCAGGAGGCGGGCAGCCTGTCTCGATGGCAAATATTCGTGCAGTTAAGGAAGCCTGTAAGTCGCATGGAATTCCGCTCTACATTGACGCCTGCCGCTTTGCAGAGAATGCCTACTTCATCAAGCTCCGCGAACCCGGATACGAGAACAAAAGCCCACTAGATATCGCCCAAGAGATGTTTTCCTATGCGGACGGCTGTACCATGTCGGCGAAGAAAGACGGCCTGGCAAATATCGGTGGATTTCTGTGCACGAACGACGACAAGCTGGCGCAGCAAGAGAAGGATGTGCTGATTTTGACGGAAGGGTTCCCGACGTATGGAGGACTGGCCGGACGGGACCTTGAAGCGATCGCCGTTGGCTTGAATGAAGCTCTTGAAGAAGACTATTTGAATTATCGCATCGCTTCTACTGCGTTTCTAGGCAACCGCATCGCGAAGGAAGGTGTGCCCATTGTTCAACCGCCGGGTGGGCATGCCATCTATCTGGACGCGCGGGCGTTTCTATCGCACATCCCACCCGCGCAGTTTCCGGGAGTCGCGCTGGCAGTAGAGTTATATGTAGAAGGCGGGATTCGCTCCGTAGAGATCGGCACTCTCATGTTTGGCGAGCACGCCAAGATGGATTTAGTCCGCCTGGCGATCCCGCGCCGCGTGTACACACAAAGCCACATTGAATACGTTGTCGAAGTAATCCTGGATGTGTGGCGAAGGCGACAGAATGTTCGGGGTTATGACTTAATCAGTCAAGCCCCATTTCTCCGGCACTTCACGGCGCAGCTCAGACCTAATGCAGCGTGACTGCCCACGGGTGCTCCGGTCATCCTCCGGCAGCTACCGAAAAGGAGTAGTGCAGAGGGATTAGCCCGCCTTCCGGACCAGGGTTCTTCCGCGGAGCGTGAATTGTGTTGACTTGTTGGGTTTCATACCACAGTATATGGATCGGCTGTCCAACGCGGCATCCGGTGGTGAACCTCGGATGCGCGTATCTCCGCTCTCCCCGTCGGAGTGCCGACGTAGGCGGCTGACTCCAACCTGCTTCAGGTCTCGAAAAAGCGAAAGGCAGTGTTCTGTTATGAAGGTCCCTATTCCAGTGGCAGCAGCGAGTGTGTTCATCCCGGCAATTAGCGTCGCGCAAGGTCTTCAAAGCGGCGCCCTGCTGACGATAACGAGCAGCGACGGGTTGGTAAAGCGGGCTGTGTACGACAGTCAATTTCAGGACTCCCCCTCCTGACTCTAAGTTGTGTTTCGAGTCCGGCGAGAACTTCCCAAATAGAGAATCAACGCGCTATGACTGTAAATTTCCGCACCCTGACAAGAGAAAAGAGAGAGGTTCCCATGCAACGACATCGCGTTCGGAGAGACCATAGTGCAGCCCCGAGGAGACTCGGCAGAATGTCGCTCAGTAAGGAGTTAGCCATTTCACCCAAAATCCAATTCATATGCATTTTTGTTCTCCTGGGACTACTTTCGCTAGCGACACAACTGGGCTTCGCGCAGTCTCCGGATCCATCACTCAACTTCGGCAACAACTTTTTTGTGACTGGCGATTACGCGGTCGGCGGCGTCAGCCTGGCTGGACAGGCGAACAAAATCTACCCTGGCTACGCCGTGGGAACGATCTCCATGGGGGCCGACAAGAATCCAGGTGTTACCGGCAACAACTCGGTTCCCCAGGGAGCAGAGATCGTCGCCGCCCTGGTCTACTGGCAAACCATCGAAATTATTGGAGGGTCTACCGGACAGAACGGATTTTTCAGGCCCGTGTTCAGTGGCGGACCAGCGACCGGTTATGTAATGCAGGGAACACCCCTCAAAAACCCCAATGGTCCCGTGTACTGGGACGGCAGCGGGTGCACCGCGGGTAAGTCAACCCCGAAGCAACTGGTAACTTATCTCGCCGTCGTCACCCCCTATCTGCGGCAGGATCCGAAAGGCAACGTGCTGGCCGGCAACACCGCAACCCCACAGAACTACGAAGTAAAGCTGCCCAGCCAAAGTAACGGGTCGCCCCTTACTCTGGGCGCGACGCTTGTCCTCATCTATCGCGTCATGTCGCCCAGCTTTCCCTTGAACTCCATCGTCATTTACGACGGATCTAATTCGCCCAGCACAAGTGCGCAGCCTCGCGGCGCGCTCGACCGCGATTCGCACGATCTCGGGTCGTTAACCACCACGAACACCATCCAGGGGTTCTACCAGTCAGACGGATCAAAATCTAAACTGACGTACATCGTGGGCAACGGCCAGCAAAACGAAAGTGAAACCGTATCTCTAAATGGCTCGGGGCTGCCGTCTGTTTACACAAGCCAGCCTCCATTCCCCGGCTGGTACTCAGGTGGGCTGTGGGACAACGTGACGTGGACGTTCCCGAACAATAAAGTTAATCCCCCGAATCCCGTGCCTGCGGGTTCGTCTGCCGCCACTAATTCCTGGCCGTCGCAATCGGTATCCACAGCGGTGACCCCTGCTAAAGCGCAATGCGTCACACCGGCAGCGATTATCTTCAGCACGACGGTAAGCGATCCTGATTATGATGGTCTGCCGCCGGTGTTGAAGAACTCCAGGGGGTACTGCGACCCTGCGATCAACAATGGAAGCTGTAACTTCGGGAATTCAACAGATCCAGCTTTTGTGTCTCTTGACGATCCCCTTGACCCTCCCCAATCCGGCACCGGCCGCAAAGATGTGTTCGCCCAAATCGACTACATGGTCGACTCAAGTGGTACGAATCCGTTACTGAATCAGACCGACGTAAACGCCGCCATAAAAAGGGTGCAGAACGCATTCTTAGGTCCTGTCGAGAATCGCGGCAACAACAAACTCCACAACGTTCACCTGCACCTCTCTTTAGGCAATCCATCGCAAAGTTACAGCGGCGCTATCACCGCGCAAGACTGTAGAGATGGCGTCACCGTTCCGGGGCTCTGTAGTTTCCCCACTGCACCGGGTGATGTGGGTGGTGTGGTTGGCTGGAAGGGAAATTTCGCCGGCATCAAGAACCAGCTGGTTCTCGGTGGGGACCCCACTCAATGCACGAGCACACCCCCTACGGCGGGCTGCCAGCCGCGTTTTCAACATGGCAGAAAGGACGCTTATCACTATGTAATGCTCGGCCGTGCACCTGGACTGGCGCAATGGTTCATGGTAGGGGGAACCCTAGCAGTTAAGCAAACCGGCAATGCGGTCACGTTCACCACCTCGACACCACACGGGCCGCTTGACGCCGTCGGGGTCGTAGCGCTCAAAAGGAGCGGCGGTTTGTCGTCTGTAGACCCGGTAACCGGGTTGCAAACTGGCCTGGCTCCGCCGGGAGACCCGTCCTGCACCAATGGCCGGGTTACCATCGTTGGCGCCGCCAGCAATCCCAACCTGAACGGGACGTACTGTGTTCAGAATCCCACGGATACTACCTTCACAGTCAACATCGGGGGCAGTGCAGCAAATACGAGCTACACGCCTTTGACCGATCCCAACCTTGCCGTGGCTCCCGGGTACGTAACTCAAGCATCGGGCGTGTCCGATGTAGGTGGAGAAGACTCGCTGATCACGCTGGCCAGCTGGGGAACTAACGCAACGCAGAAGATTATAGCGAACACCGTCATGCATGAACTCGGGCATTCGAATGCACTGACGCATGGCGGCTATAGTTTCCCCAACTCCGGTAGTGGCGATTACAGACCCGCCGTCGAGAGTAATTGCAAAGCGAACTTCCAAAGCGTGATGAACTATACCTTCCAGTTGCAGTTTGCCCCGTTGCAGTTCCTGACTGGATATGACGCAAGCAATAATCCGTTGCTGCTCGATGTAGTGGATTATTCTGAGCAACCCCTGGACACGCTTAACGAGAGTGCAGTGGGTGTGGCCAACGTTTTCACAGCCGATCCGTTTTACTTCTTTACGGGCTGGTATCGTCCAAAGACCGATGGTGTGCCGGGTACACCTGGCTACATACATTGTGACGGCACTCCTATAACCGACAACGCACAATACGTGTTGCAGACCGGCCCGGCCAATGAGCCAGCAATGCCGTTGTGCCCGTTCTGCAACCCGTCACTTAGCTGGCTTGCCGGCGAGGACATTAATTTCGATGGTTTTCGTACCGAAACTTTGCACGGGTACAACGATTGGGCCAATGTCAACTTTGACCAGGTGGGCGCGACCGGCAGTTTGTCCAGCACCGGCGGCGGCCTCGTCGCACAAGGCGGCGGTCTGGTCGCGCAGGGCGGCGGTCTCGTCGCCCAGGGCGGCGGTCTCGTGGCGCAAGGCGGCGGTCTCGTCGCGCAGGGCGGCGGCCTCGTGGCGCAGGGCGGCGGTCTGGTCGCGCAGGGCGGCGGTCTCGTCGCCCAGGGCGGCGCTGAGATCAATCTTGCAACCGCCAACTCTGTGACCCGTCCTCCCACGCAGCTGTTCGCGACGGAGGATGTCTCGCCGCGGTACATACATCTGACGTGGACCGCGCCTAGCTTTGGCGCGATCGATCGTTACAACATCTACCGGCAGCCGCCATTCGCCTCCGGCAGTCCGCTGACGGTTCAGGCGAGCTCGTTGACTTTCAACAGCGCAAAGAACCAGTACACGTACATCGACAAAACAGCTGCGTGTAATACAGGCGGCTATACTTACGCTGTTTCCGCACTGCTGCAAGGCACGGACCAGGAGAGCGCGCAGTCGAATAGCGTCAACACGACCACGGCAGGGAAGAAGCTGACCGGCTGCTACACGAACACACCGCCGACAGTAACATTAAACAACCTGTCCTTTGGCCTGCCGAACCCCGCAGTACAAGGCAGCATCGTCCCGATAACTTGGACGCTGCAGGACGACGACACCGCCACGTACGTGGCCAACCTCAACGCAAACACGCTCGTTGCCAACGGCCCCGTTTCCAGTGACAACTGCACGACAGTGACACAGGGTTCTATGAACCTATTGGTAAACGGAGTCCCACAGATGGTTAACGGAAGCCCTGCGGGCACGTTTGGCCGAAACGGGAACCAGTTCACCTTTACGTGGAACACAGACGCGTTCTGCGCAGGTTCGTATAACTTCACGCTGAATTTGGACAGCAAACAAAGCGAGACGACTGCGTCTGCATTGCCGCTTCAGATTGACATAAACGACAGCGACAGTACTCCACACGTCACCACCCTGGCTCTCCCCGCTGGAACTGTGGGGCTCGCCTACACCCCCTATACACTCACAGAGGACGGTGGAACCCCAAGATTCACGTGGACCGTAACCGGCCTACCGTCTGGTATTTCGCAGCAGCCCGCCAGTTCCCCCACGCTCTCCGGCACAACGTGCGCGGCTGGCAGCTACAATCCCACAGCTACAGTCACCGACTCCAAGTCGAACTCTGGTACGCAACCGCTCACGTTGCAGATAAACAAGGCGAACACCACCACGGTCATAACTTCGAACGCAAACCCGTCCGTGTTTCAACAAATGGTTACATTCACAGTGACTGTCACACCGCAATATGGCTGCACGCCGACGGGAACCGTAACCTTGTTTGACACAGGGTCTCCGATCGCTTCTTCCGCCTTGCCGCCGAGCGGGATAGTAACGTTCATGACATCCGCTCTGTCGGTTGGTGTCCACTCCATCACCGCCGGTTACAGTGGCGATGCGAATTTCAACATCAGCAATGGAGCCTTGTCACCGTCACAGACTGTAAACAAGGCCCCAACCCAGGTTTCCTTCAACTCAGTGTCGCCCTCGCCGGTGTTCGTGGGCCAACCGGTTACCATCTCTTACACCTTCTCGGTAGTCGTAGCAGGAACAGGTTCACCAATCGCGCCATCAGGCAACATTATGGTGTCAGCCAGCGACGGATCCTCCTGCATGGCGGCAGCTGTTCAGGGCGCTGGAATGTGCACGCTTTCGCCAGCACCAACCGCACCTGGCAACGTAACGTACACAGTCACATACCTTGGTGACGGTAACTTCGTTGCGAGCGGATTCAACCGCAACTACACCGTGTACAAACTCGTATTCACGACCCAACCGAGCAATACGGGAGTTGGCCTTACCATCACGCCCCCGGTCGTGGTTACGGCGGAGGACAACAGCAACACCACGTTCACGGGTTTCACGGGCGGCATCACAGTGGCTATCGGCTCAGGCCCGGGAACGCTTTCCGGGACGACTACGCAAAACGCAGTGAGCGGCGTTGCGACATTCGGCGACCTAAGCATCAACAAGATTGCGAACGGGTACACGCTCACGGCTTCGCCAGGAGGTGTTCCCGACGCGACCTCAAGCGCGTTTAACATTGACACATTCTATGTCGACGGCAGCGGGAATTTCGGGACCTTGGATTTGGCCTCGGGGACTGCCACCCAGATTGGCGCAGGGACGGCGCCTAGCAGCACCGGAATGGACCTGACACCTGGCCTTCTGGTTTACGAATACAACACGTCGACCAACCAGTTGGTCGAGATAACTCCATCAACCGGCGCGGCAACCCCCGTCGGTAGTGCCGGATCGATTCCCGATCAGGCGACCGCTGGACCCCTAACCAACGGCTCGTACTTCGGGATAGACATGGTGAATGGGAATCTGTACTCGATTGACCTCACCACGGGCGTAACAACGTCGGTCGGCACCACCACAACTGCGCTAGTTCCGGCAGGGTGTAGTTTCGAGGCAAGCCTGACCGGGTCGGCATCCGTGCTTTACTACACCATTGGTTCCACAGGGGTCGGGACGAGTTGTACCGCGTTCACGGATACGTTGTATCAAATCAATCCCACGAATGGAGCGACCACGACCATCGGTCCAGTCACCATCAGCGGTTCTGGTGTCAATGCTTTTGTTGGTTCGGCGTTCGTTGGCGGCACGCTGTACGGATTCACCCCCACCTCCGGTGGACAGGAATATACCATTGACCCTGGAACCGGCGTGGCGACGCTCGTCACCAACACTACTGTACCCATTGTCGGCGCAGGATCCAGTCAATGAGCGAGGTACTTAGGGAAATAGTGAAAACAATGCCCGGCAATTGCCGGGCATTGTCTTTTCTTGAATCCAGTTCATGCTGCTGACCGAAGCGTACAACCGCACCTCTGCGGAAAAATATAACTATGCTTCCGGGGTTTTGATCGATTCTTACTGCCCCAGAGCTTTGCGAACTTCAGCGACTAGAGGATCTTCGGTGGATTGGCCGCGGATCGCCAGGTAATTGCGGTAAGACTCGACAGATCCCGGGCTCTTGAGACCTTCGCGCACACGTCCCTGGTAGTAATAAACGGCGGGGAAAACCGCATACGTGGGCACATTGTCCTGGAAGAGCTCCATAGCCTCTCCGCGCCGCCTGATGCAGCGGTCAAACTCGGAATCCGCTTCCACGAACAGCCCGGCCTCGAGATAGGCGCGGCCAAGCTCGAGGTGGCCGATCCAGGTGTCCAGAAGCTTGTTGGCCTCGAGCAGTGTATTGATCCCAGCGCGCTTATCCCCTTGCTTCAGCGCGATCTTCGCCTCGATGATCTTGCCGTAAACCTGAGGCTCGGTTTTTAAATCGGAAGCCAAGCTGGTGGCGAGCTTTTGCGCCTTGGCCAGTTCTCCGGCCTCGGCATAGATCTGTGCCGCCAAGAACCTGACTGACACGGCCTGGTTTAAAGCTAACGCCTTGCCTGCGGCTTCGAGAGCCGGCCGGCGCTCTCCCCGCCACAATTGTATGCGGGCGAGAGCTACATACTTCGTCGCCGCGTTCTCAGCGTCCTTGGCCGCCAAGTCGACAGCCGCGCCTTTTTCAAGGATAGGGACAGCATCCGCGAAACGGCCTTGGTAGGCAGCTAAATCCGCCAGACCGGAACTCGCGATGGAGGCCCCGGATGCATTGAGCTTCTCGAGAGTGTGATAGGTGTCGGCAGCTTGAGACAATTGTCCCTGGCCCAGTTGGGCCTCAGCTACGAAGAGATAACCTGGCGCGGAGGGGCTGAGCTCCAATGCGCCGCGAGCTTCGCGTTCACCAGCCTGGAAATCACCACCCAAAGAACTATAAAAGGCAAGATTGAGCCGTGGTTGTGCGCCTTTAGGGACAAGTTCAACGGCTCGCTTCGACTCCTCGATAGCTTTCGGGATGTTACGCGACTGCGCGTAGCAAATCGCGAGATTGACGTGCCCGACCCGGTCGGCTGGGTACCGGCTGACGAGTTGAGTATATTCGTCGATACACTTTTGCCAGTCACCCATCTTGGCGTAGTAGAGGCCACGCGTCCGGCTCTGTTCCCGCTCCGTCATCCGGTCCTCGTGTTGCATCGCCAGCTTTATATAGCGCTCGGCGTCCTCTCGCTTGCCCAAATTCTCAGACATGGCCGCCATTCCGGCATAGGCAGCGGCAAAATTGGGATCAGCTTCCACCGCCTTCGAAAAGCTCTGCAGCGCCTCCTGATATTTGCCCGCGTACTGCTGTTGTATGCCCATGGCGTCAACGTGCAGGGCTTCCAATGATCCGATGTTAAACGCGCCGCTCAGGGCATGGAATTGCTCTGACTCGGGGGTGACATCACCGAGAGCTTTGCGGATTGGCGCCACGAGTTTGGGAATCTCGTGCGGAATGGCTTCCTTGTTTGCAGCGCTAACTTCCGCGTTGGCGAGGACGTTCCCGGTCACGGCATCCAGTGCGATCGCCGAGACCGTGTATTTATCGCCGCGAAAGGTCACGTCACCTGATATGACGGCGCTGACGGACTCGCCGACCGCGACCAGACGGGCCGCCTGTTCATCCAATTTGTCGCTGGGGTGCGGAAGCTTTTGCGCAAGCTTTCGCGCGCTTTCACGGCTATAGGCATTTATGAAGCTGGCGCCTTCTAGGGCCACGTTGAACATCGGCTCCAGCGTGCCATCAAAGACCGGGTCCCCAGTGTGATTAGTGAAGTCGGCCACCAGCACCGAGACCGGGTGGCTTTTGGCCGGAGAGACTATCGTAAATCTTCCGCGCAACATCATGCCGGCAAAGGCCAGCACAAGCACCGCTGCAACTGCGCCGATCCAGTGCCACGGGATAGTTTGTCCCCAGGGCCGGCTGCTGCTGGGAAACTTCAGTGTGGCTGCGGCGCGTACGCCCTGCCAGCTCTCCAAGTCAGAAAGAAGCTCCGTAGCTGTCTTGTAACGCTGATCCAGATCACGCTCCAGACACTTCGCAACGATGCTGCTCACCGACGCCGGAATGGAGTTGTCATGGTCGGAAACGGGCGACACGCGCTCCTGGGTGCGCCTAATCAGGCTGGCAATGGCACTCTCCGCCTTGAACGGCATCAGACCTGTGAGCATTTCGTAGAAGATGAGTCCCAAGGCAAAAATGTCGGAACGCTGATCGAGATGCTTGCCCAGCGCCTGCTCTGGGGACATGTACTCCATGGTTCCCATCAAAGCGCCGCTCTGCGTCATGCCGTCGCCTTCAAGTGTGCGAGCCAGGCCAAAATCCATCACCACGACTCGCCCTGAGGTATCCCGCATAATATTCTGTGGCTTCAAATCGCGATGGATCACGCCCACGGCATGCGCGGCCTGCAATGCCAGACAGACCTGCCGCATAATCTCCACTGCTTCTTCTGTTGAAAACTTCTTCTTCTCATGGATGAGGCTATGCAGGTTCTCACCCTCGACGTACTCCATGGTGATGAACTTCATCCCATCAGAGTCATTCAGATCGTAAATTCGAATTACGTTGCGGTGTGTTACTTGATGGGATAGGAGCAGCTCCTGTTTAAAGCGATCGACAATCGCCTTCTCGCGAGCCAGCTCGGGCCTGATTACCTTTAAGGCCACGGTGCGATTCAATTCGACGTCGGTCGCTTTATAAACCGCACCCATCCCGCCTTGTCCGAGAATTTGGACGATCTCGTACCTGTCCGCCAGGAGCATGCCTAGGTTCAGAGTTGATTCGTCCGAAGGCAAGACGGGTTTCGGTTTTTGTTTTGCGCCCCGCGGTGGCGTCGCGGGAGAATTCGGTAAGACGTCGACCAGCGTAGGAGAGTCGGAGGAGTCGATCAGCGTAGGGGAATCGGACGAATAGTGCACAAGGGTTGGAGAATCGTCCGGCAGGATCGTGTCGGACGAGGGAATGGTCCCCTCTGGCGGTGTACGTACGCCAGCAGCTTCGTTTCCAGGTGTCTCTCGCGGGCCCGGTCTAGTGTCACGTTCCATCGAATTGCCTGAGCAATGTTAGCTGAAACTGGCTCACGCTGAACGGGAATTATTAACAAGTATTCTCGCCCTTCTACCCGATACTGTGCGCAAATTCAGTAGTCCGCCTGGGAATAAAGTGCCCACGCGCTCGCGATATCCTGGACGACATGGCCGAGGGACTTGTAGGCGGCAATCTCCTCTGCCGAGCGGCGTCCTTCGATCTCGCCCGCCAACACTTGACCAATCTCACAAGATTATGTTGCCGCGCGACTTCGTCGCGATCTATGAATCGCATCAGACACTTCCTTGTTGTTTTGTTTCGGTGTTGTCTATCGTCATTTTACCTACTGTTCGCAAATGGACACCAAAGTTCGGTTGCGGACAAAACGGCGCCGCACTACGACGCTATTAAATCCATATCTTGCTGCCTTAATGCACACTTAGCAAAGCGAGCCGAATGGATTGCCAGATGCGAGGAGAAGGCTGATGGATATCGCGCGTCCCGACATCAAGCGTCAGAAGAGGCGCAAACAAATTATCGTGGTGGCAATTTCTGTGGTGCTTCTCGGCATCGTGACAGCTGGGGTTTCAAGACTGAAACCCGCAGCGCCCGAGGTCGAGAGAGGCACGGTTTGGACAGATACAGTGAAACGAGGCCCCATGCTACGACAGGTTCGGGGTTTGGGTTCCTTGATTCCCAGCCAGGAATTCACCCGTCAAATACCCGCAGAGACGGAAGCTACGGTAGTTCGAATTCACATGCTGCCCGGTACGCAGGTAAAGGCCGACAGCATTTTGCTTGAGATGAGCAATCCCCAAACAGAGCAAGCCGCGCTCGACGCTACTCTGCAATTAAAGGCCGCGGAAGCTGAGTATCAAAGTTTGCGAGTGAAACTTCAGAGCGACCTCATGAACCAGAAGGCCAGCGCCGCAACCGTAACCGCAGACTACAGTCAGGCAAAGTTGCAGTCCGAAACCGACAAAGCTCTCTACGATCTCGGAGTCATCTCAGGTCTCGCTTACAAAGCGTCGAAGGGAAAGTCCGACGAGCTTACGACCAGAAACAATATTGAAGATGAGCGCCTGACGATCAACCAGAAAGCAATTGAATCGCAAATGGCGGAGCAACAGGCCAAAGTTGATGAGATGCGCGCTCTGGCGAACTTGAAGGAGAAGCAATTGGACGCTCTCAAAGTTCGTGCCGGAATCGATGGCGTATTGGTCGACCTGCCTCTGCAAGTGGGACAGCATGTTTTGCCGGGAACGATGTTGGCGAAGGTGATTCAGCCGAATCACTTGATCGCGGAGTTGAAGATAGCCGAGACGCAAGCGCGCGATGTGCAGATCGGCCAGCCATCGATGGTTGACACACATAATGGGACCGTCTCAGGGACAGTGATGCGGGTTGATCCCGCAGTGCAGAACGGGACTGTCACCGTGGACGTGCAACTGACTGGTGAGCTTCCAAAAGGTGCACGTCCAGACCTCAGCGTAGATGGGACCGTTGATCTCGAAAACCTCGACAATGTTCTTTATGTTGGCCGTCCAGCTTTCGGACAGGAAAGTAGCACGATTAGTTTGTTCAAACTGGATTCAGATGGCAAAGGCGCCGTTCGTGTTCCCGTGAAAGTTGGACGGGCGTCAGTGAACTCGATCCAAATTATCGAAGGACTGCATGAAGGCGACACGGTGATTCTCTCCGACATGTCGCGTTGGGACAATACCGACCGTATCCGGCTTGACTGAAAACAACAATCAGAGTGAGGCGAAAACCATGACTGAAGCGGGACAAGCGCTGATCCAAATTGAGGGCATGCAAAAAGTCTTCTACACCGATGAAGTCGAGACCCACGCTCTTTCCGGCGTCCATCTTTCTATTAAGAAGGGCGAATATGTGGCGATGTCGGGCCCGTCGGGATGCGGCAAGTCGACGCTGCTTTCGATCATCGGCTTGCTCGACACGCCCACCGAGGGAACATACTTCCTGAACGGGAAGTCAGTCGCGAATCTTGAGTTCGCGGAGCGGTCGCGCATCCGTAATCAGGAGATCGGATTCATCTTCCAGAGCTTCAATCTGATCGGCGATCTCACGGTTTACGAAAACGTCGAACTCCCGCTGACCTATCGCCAGAAGATGCCCTCGGTTGACCGGAAGAAACGGGTGATGGATGCACTCGAACGCGTTGGCATGGCTCACCGCGTGCGGCACTATCCATCGCAGCTCTCCGGAGGTCAGCAGCAGCGCGTGGCCGTGGCCCGCGCGCTCGGTGGGAAACCTTCAATCCTTCTGGCAGACGAACCCACAGGAAATCTAGATTCGCGTAACGGCGAAGCCGTCATGGAGCTATTGCAGAACTTACACCGCGAGGGCGCGACGATCTGCATGGTGACGCACGATCCACGATTCGCCAAGCATGCGGAGCGTGAAGTGCATCTGTTCGACGGCAAAGTCGTGGCGGAGGAAGAGCTGCAGAAACTCATGGCCGACGTGCATGCATGACCGGTTTACTCCAAGATCTTCGCTATGCGCTGCGGCAGTTGCGCAAAAACCCGGGATTCACGGCTACTTCTGTTCTGACGCTGGGGCTCGGGATGTGCGCCAGCCTGGCGATCTTCGGCTTCGTAGATGCCGCCTTGATCAAACCACTGCCGTATCCAACTCCCGACCGACTGGTTGAAGCGACAGAGAGCGTAGCAATGATGCAGCGCGCCAACCTGTCATATCCCGACTATCTGGATTGGAAGCGGCTCAACCAGGTTTTCAATTCACTGGACGTCTATGACCAGAGCGGACACCTGCTGCGGACGCCATCAGGGACTGAACCGGTCCACGGAGCACGTGTAAGCGACGGATTTTTCCGCACGCTCGGAGTGGCTCCGCTGTTCGGACGCGACTTTCATTCGGGCGAGGATCTGCCGCAAGCTCCGCGGACCGTGATATTGAGCTACGGCGCCTGGGAGAGACTATTCGCTGGACGTAAAGAAGTGATCGGCGAGACTGTTACGTTGAGCGGCGTCCCTTATTCGATCGTTGGCGTGATGCCGCGGACCTTTCAATTTTCTCCCGCCGGGAACGCCGAGTTCTGGACGACACTTCACGCCGACGATTCGTGCGGCCGCAGGCGCGATTGTCACAACCTTACTGGAGTTGCCCGGCTCAAGGATGGGGTTACGGTGGCAATGGCCCGCTCCAATATCGAATCCATCGCCCGGCAGCTCGAAATGCAATACCCGGCCGATAACCGCGGCCAGGGTGCTTTCGTAGCAAAGGTCTCCGACGTGATATTTACCGACCTGCGTCCAGTGCTGCTGGCCTTGCAATGCGGCGCTGGCCTCCTGGTACTAATCTCGTGCGTGAACGTATCGAGTCTATTGCTGGTGCGGTCCGAGAGCCGCAAACGTGAAATTGCCGTGCGAGGTGCGTTAGGCGCTTCCCGCACCCGGCTGATTCGGCAGTTCACCATTGAGAGCGTGGTCCTGGTAATCGTGAGCAGCGCGCTCGGCATACTCGTGGCGCGCGCGGCCATGCAGGTCCTAAAGGGAATGATCTCGAAAGACCTGCTGGACTATATGCCGTACCTCGAAACACTCGGGATTAATCTGCACGTTCTGGAATTTGCTGGAGTTCTTTCGTTAGGCGCGGCGATTTTGTTCTCGATAACTCCGATGTTCCGCATGCCCTTAGAGCAGTTGCGCGAGGCATTGGCAGAGGGCGGCCGCGGCTACGCTGGCACTCTGTGGCGACGCTTTGGAGCAAACCTGGTCGTCGTGGAATTAGCGCTAGCGGTAGTGCTGCTCGTCAGTGCAGGGCTGCTGGGCAAAAGCTTGTATCGCTTACTTCATGTCGAAATTGGTTTTCAGCCAGACCATCTGGCTACCCTCACCGTTGCATTGTCGGACTCGGACTATGCGAAAAACGAACAAAGGGCCTCTGTCGAGCGGCAGATCATAACCCGGGTCACGAGTCTGCCGGGAGTTGAGTCTGCCGGCGTCACCAACGTCCTGCCCGTCAGCTTCAACGGCAACACTACCTGGGTCCGACTAGTTGGCCGGCCTTATCACGGCGAACACAATGAAGTGAACCAGCGCGATGTGAGCCCCGCCCTTTTCACGACTCTACACGCAAAGTTGGCGCGCGGGCGCTACTTTACCGACTTCGACGATGCGTCCAAGCCTCATGTTGTGATGATCAATCAGGCATTCGCGCGGAAATACTTTCCCGGTGAAGACCCCGTCGGAAAACAAATCGGCGACACCGATCTGACTCCCAAATCGATCGCCGAAATCGTTGGCATGGTCGAGGACGTTAAAGATGGGTCCCTCGATTCCGATATCTGGCCGGCGGTGTATTACCCATTTGCGCAGAGCCCGGACACATATTTCTCTCTCGTGGTGCGCACGTCCCAGTCCGAGCAATCGCAATTGCAGGCTATGGTCAATGCCATTCGTCAGGTCGATCCCGGGATCGGCACCCTGGATGAAATGACTATGACGGAACGGATCAACAATTCGCCGGTGGCTTACATCCATCGTTCCTCGGCCTGGCTGGTTGCGGGATTCGCGTCTCTGGCTCTGGTGCTCGGCGTAGTTGGTCTCTACGGGGTAATCGCATATTCGGTCAGCCGCAGAACCCGCGAGATCGGGGTACGCATGGCGCTCGGTGCGCAGCGTGGCTCCGTTTATCAACTCATTATGAAAGAAGGTGCGCGGTTAACGCTGACTGGAATAGGCGCCGGTCTTTTCTGCGCAATCGGCGTCGCAACCCTAATGCGCGGACTTCTTTTCGGAGTCCAATCATGGGACGCCACCACCCTTGTGGCGGTTTCTTTATTGTTAGGAGTCTCGGCGCTATTGGCTAGCTACATCCCAGCGCGCCGGGCGGCCAATGTCGATCCCATGGTGGCGCTGAGGTACGAGTGAGGACTGAAGTTATGACTGGATTCCTGCAAGACGTTCGATACGCATCTCGCCAGCTGCGAAAAAATCTTGGCTTCACCATTGTTGCCGTGCTGACGTTAGCCCTGGGCATTGGCGCAAACACCACCACATTCACCACCGTGAACGCGATGCTGTTGCGGCCGTTCCCGTTTCCTCACCTTAATCGGATTGTCAACGTGTGGGAAACGGTCTCTAAGCAGAACACGCACCTCAGTGCCGCCCCAGGGAACTTTCGTGACTGGAATGAACAGCGCACTCAATTCGAGCAGCTTGCGGCTTATCGCGCGTGGAACGCGAATCTCACGACCGGAAGTGTGGCTGAGCACATCGAAGGCTTCCAGGTCACTGCCGATTTTTTCTCTTTGCTGGGCATGTCGCCCCAATTGGGCCGCGATATTGGCTCGGCTGATTTTCAGTCAGCAGCCGCTCCCGTGGCCGTTCTCAGCTATTCATTTTGGCAACAACGTTTGGGCGCTGATGCGGGAATTGTCGGGAGACAATTGCTGCTAAATGGTCAAAAGTTTACCGTTGTGGGCATTACTCCTCGGGATTTTGATTTCCCTTCAGGATCTAAGGTATGGACCCCGCTTAACCTCAATGGCGCCGAAGGTGCAGACCGCAACGATCACGATTTGACAGTAATCGGCCGGCTAAAGGATGGGGTTTCCGTTGCGCAAGCCCAGGCCAGCCTTGAGACCATAGCTGCCAACCTTGGCGTGCAATATCCCAACACAAACGCTGGCCACAGCGTGCGTCTCGTAAACATGGTCGAGGATCTTGCCGGGGGCTCACGGCAGTTTGTTCTTGTGCTAATGGGTGCCGCAATTTTTGTTCTCCTGCTCGCCTGTTCCAATGTTGCGAATCTACAACTGGCGCGAGCCTCCGGCCGTCAGAAGGAGATCGCTCTGCGAACCGCGCTTGGGGCCAGCCGCTGGCAGGTCGCGCGACAGCTATTGATCGAAAGCGTATTGGTAGCGCTTCTTGGCAGTGGCGGCGCATTGCTGCTCTCACAGTGGGGAATCCATTTGATGCGCCGCAGCATACCGCCTTTCATTGTCGAGCACATCGCCGGCCTGACGCACTTGCAAATTGATTGGCGAGTTTTCGTATTTACGCTTCTCGCAGCCCTTCTCACAGGTATCGTCGCCGGATTAGCGCCAGCTTTGTATTTTTCGCGCCCCGAGATCAACGAGACTTTGAAGGAAGGCGTCCGTGGAAGCAGTTCCGGAGCTGGACACAATCGCGTCCGCACGTTGCTGGTCGTCAGCGAAGTGTCTCTTTCTCTGGTGTTGCTGGTAGGAGCAGGGCTGATGGTGAAAGGTTTCCGCACGTTACTAATCCACGACATGGGATTTGATCACGGTCATGTGCTTACATTCCACGTTGAACTTCCCGCAGCGAAATATCGCGACAAAGATCGCATCCGGGGCTACTACGAGCAGGTACTGGGGAACATCGCCGCAATGCCCGGCGTCGAATCCGTTGCATGCGTCACGAGCTTGCCTTCCGGCTGGAGCTGGAACTGGATGGAATACACACCCGAGGGTCGGCCATCAACTCGCCCCGGCGAGAGGCCATCAGCCATTTCGCAAGTCGTGAGTCCCGCCTTCTTCTCTGCCTTGCGCATTCCTCTTCGACAGGGGCGGCTGTTTTCTGAGCAGGATGGTCCCTATGCGCCTCCGGTGGCTGTAATCAGTGACGCTATGGCCCGCGAAAACTGGCCAGGCCAAAACCCATTGGGGAAACTTATCCAGATGGGGCGGCCAGAAGCCGCCCAGCCTTTGCGCAAGGTTGTGGGAGTTGTGGGGAACGTACAGCCGGTTCCTTTAGATTACGATCCCGATCCGACCATATACATTCCAATCACACAACAACCGGAATTAACTTCCGCATTCGTCGTAAGGACCGGAGGCGACCCACTGACCTTGAGTGGGGCAATCATGGCTCAGTTACGCAGCGTCGACCCGGAGCAGCCCGCTTATGACGTGCGTAGTTTGGAGCAGCTGCTTTCCGACAGCCTGAGCGGAGTTGAACTTTCCGCTCGCATGATGCTGATCTTCGGATTCTGCGCGCTCATCATGGCAGCCGCAGGAATATTTGCGGTGATGGCGTACTCGGTAGCGCAGCGCACTCGTGAAATGGGTGTCCGCCTGGCTTTGGGAGCGCGCCATGTTGACGTGCTCAAGCTCGTAATCTTCCATGCAATGAAAATGGCCTCAATGGGTCTGGCGATTGGGTTGGTACTAGCGCTACTGCTGACTCGTGCGCTTTCCAGCGCGCTCCTTGGGGTGGTTCAGATTGACGTTGTGACATTTGCGCTATTGACGTTCACTCTGGCGTTCATGGCGGCGCTAGCTGCATACATCCCGGCCCGCCGCGCGGCAAGAATCGACCCCATGGTGGCATTGCGGTACGAGTGAAGCCCTATGAACAAATTGCTTTCTGATCTTCGCTATGCCCTTCGGCAGATGGGGAAGAATCCGGGGTTCGCGGCGATGGCGGTGCTTATGCTGGCGTTGGGAATCGGCGCCAATACTGCGACCTTTAGCATCGTGAACTCGGTGATACTGCGGCCGATGCCTTATCGAGACTCGGCACGGATTTACCGGATTTGGGGAATGTTACCGTCTCGCGGACTCAACGAGTTGCCAGTTTCGGAGCCGGAGTTTCTCGAGTACAAGAAGAGCCGCAACTTCGATCACATGGGAGCGTTCGTGACTGCGGCGCTGAATCTCACGAAATCAGGGGACCCTGAGCGCGTCACAGCAACGTGGGCTTCAGCGGACGCGTTGTCGGCGCTGAGTGCTGGAACGGTTTTGGGCCGCGTTTTTTCGGCTGATGAGGATCAGCGTGGGCACAACCAGGTGGTGATTCTTAGTCACCGGTTGTGGCAGAGGCATTTCGGAGGCGATCCCGGAATCCTTGGGAAGACAATCACGTTAAATAATGAGAGCAAGACGGTCATTGGCGTGATGCGGCCGGAGTTCAATTTTCCTTCTGCGGAAATCGATGTGTGGGCGCCTTTGGCAGTTGATCCAGCAAGCAGGAATGTTGGCCTTCATTATCTCGGAGTGGTTGGGCATCTCGCCCCCGGAGTGACTTTGCAACAGGCCACCGCCGAGATGCGATCACTCGCCGACCAAATCAAGCTTGCATATCCCGACTATTACAAAGATGCAGCTGGATTTACTGCGGGACTGATCTCGTTGCAGGAGCAAACGGTCGGAAATATTCGCCCCGCGCTGCTCGTGCTGATGGGCGGAGTCGGATTCATGCTTCTAATCTGCTGCTCCAACGTCGCGAGCTTGCTGCTCGCTCGCGGGGCGGGACGGAAGAAAGAGATTGCGACCAGAATGGCTCTGGGCGCTTCGCGTCTGCGCTTGATTCATCAATTGCTCACCGAGAGCCTATTGATTTCGATCCTGGGCGGCACAATTGGAGTGCTGCTGGCGTTTCTGGGAGTGAGACTTCTGGCTGCGACTCAGTTCGATCTTCCACGGATGCAGGAGATTTCCATTGATGGACGGGTGCTGCTCTTTACTTTAGCCGCGTCAGTGTTGACCGGAGTGATTTTCGGATTCGCTCCAGCTTTGCGAGCATCGAAATCCGATTTGAATGATTCCCTCAAACAAGGCGGATGCACCGAAAAAGAGAGCAAAGCTGACAACCGTACTCGCGGGTCTCTGGTCATTTCAGAAATTGCTTTTTCTCTGGTGCTGCTTGCTGGGGCGGGATTAATGATCGGAAGTTTTGTCCGGCTACTCGATGTCCGGCTTGGCTTCGATCCCGCGAATGTTCTTACCATGCAACTTTCGCTTCCGCAGGCTCAATATTCAGACTTGCGGAAGGTCACCAGCTTTTATCAGCAGCTGATTAATCGCATTGACGGGTTGCCCGGAATAAAGGCAGCGGCTTTTGTCAACAACGTTCCCATGACAGAAGAAAATGCGACCGCTTCTTTTGAGGCGGAGGGCCATACTTTAAGTTCCGCAAGCGCCATTGCCGACTACCACATCATCAGCCCCGATTACTTCCACGTGATGAACATCGTGCTCATGCAGGGACGAACTCTCACGCAATTAGACAGCCAGCGGCCCACCGCTGTGGTCATTAATCAAACCATGGCCCGCGATTTTTGGCCTGGTGAAGACGCGATGGGCAAACGTATCAGGCTCAAAACGGATGCGCCCTGGCTCACGGTTGTCGGCATCGTTGCGGATATCAAGAACCATGGTCCGAGCAGGCCGACAAGTCCTGAAATGTATTTCCCACACAGCGATCAGGGATTCGGCTTGTGGGCGGATCTTCGTTCTATGACGCTGGTGGTGCGCACCAGCTTAGATCCGCACGAGATGACCGGAGTCATTCGTCGCGAGATCGGAATGATGGACAGCAATCTGCCAGTTTACAAAGTCCAGACGCTAGCGCACATCATCGCCGGGTCCATCGCTGAAACACGTTTCACCATGGAATTGCTGTCGGTCTTTGGCGGCCTTGCTCTAATTCTCGCCGCGGCCGGAGTTTACGGAGTCACGTCGTATTCCGTAGTGCAACGCACGCACGAGGTCGGCATTCGCAAAGCGTTGGGCGCGAGACCTAAAGACATCGCCTCGTTGTTTGTTAAGCAAGGTTTCATGCTCGCCTCAATTGGCGTAGCAATCGGGAGTGCTGGCGCTCTCGCAGTATCGCGCGTAATGTCCGGGCTGTTGTACGGGCTCCGTGCAACTGATCCAGCGACATTCATCGGAGTTGCAGCACTACTCACATTGGTCGCATTGGCTGCGGCATACATTCCAGCGCGCCGCGCGGCGCAGGTCGATCCCATGGTGGCATTGCGGTACGAGTGAGGAAAAAATGACGAGCAGACTATTTCAAGACGTGCGATACGCATTTCGCCAGCTGCGAAAATCGCCGGGATTCACGGCGGTCGCCACTCTCACGCTGGCGCTTGGCATTGGCGCGAACTCGGCAATTTTCACTGTCGTAAATGCGCTTTTGCTCAAGATGCTGCCTGTGGCGGATCCGCAGCATCTTGTCGCGGTTGGAGATCCATCACGGACCAACGGAAATTCTAACGGGACCCCGCGCACCGATATTTTCTCTTATCCTCTCTACCGCGTATTCCGTGATGAGAACTCTGTTTTCAGCGGACTGGGCGCGGCTGCGACCGGCCGTATCGAAGTCAATACGGGACAGGGCGGACCTCCCGATCTAAAGGTCAGAGGCCGCATGGTCAGCGGGAACTATTTCACCGTACTGGGCCTCAATCCCACCGCTGGACGTTTGTTCTCTGATTCGGATGATACAGCGGAGAACGCCAATCCGGTCGTGGTGATCAGCTATGAGTATTGGCAGCGTAAGTTCGCTGGTTCTCCATCGATCGTTGGCAAGGATATCCGCCTGAATGAGTATCCATTTACTGTGGTCGGTGTGGCGCCCGCCGGTTTCGACGGCGACGTTGTGGGCCAGCAGATGGCGCTCTACGTTCCTCTGAGCATGCAGCCCCAGATCCTGCGCGGACGTCACTATCGCAACTCAAGAAATAATTCCTGGCTGTCACTGATCGGGAGATTGAAGCCGGGAATTACTCCATCCCAGGCGGAAGCCAACCTGAATATTGTTTTTCGGCAAGCGGTAAAAGGAGACTTTGGAGCCGCGCTTTCATCCGACGACAGAACTGCTATTCAGGACGCCCACATTAACGTGTCTCCCGGCGGCGGTGGGCTTTCCGCGTTGCGCGCCGACTACGGCACTCCGTTGCTTTTGCTGATGGGCATTGTCGGGCTAGTGCTCTTGATCGCGTGCGTGAACGTAGCTAACCTGCTGCTCGCCCGCGCGTCGATTCGCAATCGGGAAATCGCCGTCCGCCTCGCCATCGGCGCTAACCTGCGGCGCATTTTGCAACAGCTTCTCACTGAGAGCATTCTTCTTGGCCTCCTCGGCGGCATCGCCGGTTCTCTACTTGCGATCTGGGGCGTTCGCCTTCTAGTCAAAATAATCGGATCGGACACAATTCTCCCACTCTCTCCCGATGCGCGAGTGCTCGCCTTTACGCTCGGTATATCTCTACTCACCGGAATTCTGTTCGGCTTGATTCCGGCGCTGCGAACGCTGAAAATTCAGGTCTCTCCCGCGCTGAAAGACGCGAACCGGGCCACATCCGCACCGAAATCTCGATTCGGATGGGGCAAGGGGTTGATTGCGGGCCAGGTGGCACTGTCGCTGCTGGTGCTCTTTGCCGCCAGTCTCCTCGTGCATAGCCTGCAAAAACTGATGACCCAGGATTTCGGATACAGCCGCGATCACCTGGTCATCGCGCGGCTCGATCCCACTAGTGCGGGCTATGACAGCCTAAAAATGAAGCTGCTGGCTCAGCAACTTGTCTCCAGGATGGCGGCTACCCCAGGCATACGCGGCGTCACTTATTCAAGCAATGGATTATTCGCCGGCAGCGAATCTGCCGATGCCATTTTGGTGCCGGGGTTCAGGGACGCCGCGCCTCGCGATCGCGTCGGGTTTGAAGATTACGTCGGGCCGAACTACTTCGGCGTGGTAGGCATTCCGATTCTCGCGGGCCGCGGAATTGAAGCGCAGGACACGGCGGCATCGACGCGCGTCGCAGTCGTCAACGAAGCCATGGTGAAGTACTTTTTTGCCGGACAGAACCCTATCGGACGCCAGTTCAAGATCGATGACCCGAATTGGCTGGACAAACCCGTGACCGTCGTCGGCATTTCTCGCGACGCCAAGGATCACCGCGACGGGCTACGCGACAAAGTGAAGCCGCGATTCTACATGGCATTTCAACAGGTTCCTGATCCCGAGCAAATCGTGATCGAGGCTCAAGTGCGCAGCGTCGCTTCCGCGGCCGTGACTGACGTAACGAGCCAGATCAAAACAGTGGATTCTAATCTGGCAATCTCATTTGTCGAAACGCTTGACGGCCTGGTGAATGACAGTGCCGCCAACCAGATCGCCCTCGCGAGGATTTCGGCTTTCTTCGCGGGACTGGCGCTGGCGCTCGCCTGTATCGGACTGTACGGAGTGATGTCCTACACAGTCGCCGGACGCACGCGCGAAATAGGCGTACGCATGGCCCTCGGTGCGCGACGCGGTGACGTGGTGCAACTGGTTTTGCGCGAGGGCATGTTGCTAGTCGCGGTCGGTCTTGTGGTTGGAATCCCGCTGGCGCTGGTCGGCAGCCGCGTCCTGCATAGTTTCTTGTTTGGATTGAATGGCGCGGATCCTCTTTCCTTGGCTGCCGTGGTTCTAGCGCTGGGGATGGTCGCGGCTCTTGCGGGACTTATTCCGGCACGCCGAGCGGCGAAAATCGATCCCATGGTGGCATTGCGATACGAGTGAGGAGGCTGAGATGACGAACCTCGCGCAAGATCTTCGTTATGCACTACGTCAATTCGGCAAGAATCCCGCATTTACTTTGATGGCCGTTCTTACGCTCGCGGTGGGCATTGGAGCGACTACTGCAATCTTCAGCCTGATAAACGCAGTTTTGCTGCGCATGCTACCTGTAGAAAAACCGCAACAGCTTGTTTTGCTGGGAAGCGGCCATTGGATGGGTGTCAATGCGGCGTTCCCTGACCGCGATACGGAACTGTTTTCTTATCCGTTTTATCGGGAGTTCCAGCTAAAGAATGAAGTATTTTCTGGTGTCGCGGCGATACAGAGCCTGCCCAGCAACGTGTATGCCACGGTTGGCGGCGCCACAAATGCCGAGCCGCTAAGCGCTCGGCTTGTATCTGGCACATATTTTTCCATGCTGGGAGTGACTCCTCTTGCCGGGCGCGTGCTCAGCGATGCGGACGATCAGACCGCAGGAGCGCATCCAGTGGCGGTGGCGAGCTACGCATGGTGGAGCCGCCGCTTTGGGCGGGGTTCTTCCATCATCGGAAAACCGGTCACGATCGGTTCAACGGTTTACAGCATCATCGGCGTGACGCCTCCGCATTTTTCCGGCACCACGGTCGGCGAATCTCCCGACCTTTGGATTCCGCTCGCCATGCAGGCTCAGATTGAGCCGGCGATGAACGGACTCGCGGACAGAATGTACCAGTCGGAGTACCTCATCGCTCGCATTAAGCCGGGTGTCAGCCTCGCCGAGGCAAGCACGAATACGAATCTTGTTTTCAAGCAGATTTTGAACGAATACGCGGGGCCCGCTCCGGACCGGCAGAGGCTTCAGGATATCCAACATGCTCAGATCACACTGACTTCGATGGCCACGGGGCTATCCCACCTGCGTTTCATGCTCGCCATGCCCCTGCAAATTCTTATGGGTGTGGTTGTGCTCGTACTGCTGATCGCCTGCGCGAATCTTGCCAATCTGTTGCTGGCGCGTGCTGCTGCGCGAGAGCGGGAAGTTGCTGTGCGGATGGCGGTGGGCGCAGGACGTTTGCGCCTGGTACGGCAGTTGCTAAGCGAGAGCCTCCTGCTCTCGTTAATCGGTGGCGCGTTGGGAATTGTCTTTGCGTGGTGGGCAAGTCACTTACTTTTGGCCAAGGTCTCGTCAGGGATCGGGCCGGTGTATCTCGACTTGAGTCTCGATCTTTATGTATTGGCGTTCACGGTCACGATTTCGCTGACTACCACTCTTCTCTTTGGATCGGCCCCGGCGTTCCGGGCTAGCAAAGTCGAACTGGTGTCAACGCTTAAGGGGACGGAATTGAAGAGCACCTTAAGGCGGGCGCCCCTTGGCAAGATTCTAGTTGTAGCGCAAGTGGCCTTATCGCTGGTTCTTGTTTTGGGGGCAATTTTGTTTCTGCGCACCCTGGTGAATCTGGCTAAAGTCGATCTCGGGTTTAACAAAAAAGGCGCTCTAGTTTTTCATCTTGAGCCGACAACGTCCGGGTATGCCGCCCGCAGCTCCGCGGTCAACGGTCTCTACCAGCGGATCGAACAGCGAGTCGAATCTATTCCCGGCGTTACTTCAGCAAGCTTTGCCATGATTAGCTTCGGCGAGGGAGTTTGGAGAGCACCCGCTTCCGCGCCTGGGTATGTGCCGAGATCCGAAGACGAAGGCTTCATACACAATAATGTTGTTGGCCCGGACTATTTTGTTGCGATGGGAATGCCGCTGGTAGAAGGGCGCTCCTTCGGCGCGCACGATACAGAAGCATCGCCGCGGGTCGCAGTAATTAACCAAACCATGGCCCGGCGATTTTTTGGTAGCCAGTCTCCGCTCGGCAAACGCTTTTACCTGGGAGATCCAGCACACCCGTTGGATGTCGAGGTTGTCGGTGTCGCACCCGACGCAAAAATTGGAAACCTGGACGAACAACATCTAGCTGCTGCCTATCTTCCCTATTCACAGTATCGAAACTACGGCGGCGGCTCGGGATTTCTCTTCGACCTGATCGTTCGTTTTTCCGGAAATTCGGCGTCCACGGCGAATGACGTTCGACAAGCAATTTCGAGCGTCAACCGGAACATTCCGATCTCCGATGTTGTCAGCTTCCAGGAGCAAATTGATCGCTCGGTTGTTCCGCAATCATTGATCGCGCAACTCTCCAGTTTTTTTGGATTGCTGGCAGTTTTTCTAGCGTGCATAGGTATTTATGGGTTGATGTCCTATTCGGTGCACGGCCGCACCGGCGAAATCGGCATTCGACTGGCGCTTGGGGCACAGCGTTCGAATGTAAGTTGGATGGTAGTTCGTGAAGCGTTGCTTCTGGTCGGAATCGGGCTGGCGATTGGTATTCCCGCGGCGCTGACCGCTGATCGCGTCATTTCAAGCCTGCTTTTCGGACTGAAGCCCACGGATACTGCAAGCTTATTCGGCGCGATTGCGCTGACCGTCATCGTTGCATCAATCGCTGGTTACATCCCCGCGCGCCGGGCGACGAAGGTTGACCCCATGGTGGCATTGAGGTACGAGTGAGGAACTTATGAACGGGACACTTCAAGACCTGCGTTATGCCCTGCGGCAGTTGCGCAAGAACCTCGGCTTCACGGTCATTGCCGTGCTCACCCTTGCACTCGGGATTGGCGCGAATACCGCGATCTTCAGCGTGATTGAAACTGTGCTGCTACGTCCGCTGCCGTTTGGAGCACCTAACCGCCTGGTATGGCTCAACGGTAAATTCCCGCAAAGCGATGAGGCGGGCGTTTCTCCACCTGATTTTCGGGACTATCGCGCCGACAATAAAACTTTTGAGCGGCTTGCAGCCATGGGATATGTTGCCTTCCCGGCAAATCTCGGGGGAGGCAAGCCCGAGCAAGTCGTTACTACGATCGTTTCCGCGAACTTTTTCGACACTTTTGGAATCCGCCCACTGCTTGGTCGCGATTTCCTCCCGTCGGACGAACAGGCAAACCTTCCGCAAGTAGCGATCCTCGGCTATGGAGTGTGGAAACGCAATTTCGGTGGCGATCGGGAAATCGTCGGGCGCTCGGTAAGAATCGATGGCCAAAGCCTGACCGTCGTTGGCGTGCTTCCTTCGGACTTGCCACTTCTCAGCGAAGCGCAGATGTGGCTGCCGACCCCGATGCTTAATCCGGGAATGAACATTCGTTTGGGACACTCTCTAAAAGCTTTCGGACGACTCAAGCCCGGCATAACCCTTGACCAGTCTCAAGCGGATCTGGACTCGATTGCGCTGCAACTCGCTCACGAATATCCGCAGACGAATGAAGGTTGGTCATTGCGTCAGCGCCCACTGAAAGACGTTTTGATAGGCCCTGTGCGCCCGGCACTTTTGTTGATGTGGGGCGCTGTTTCACTCTTGTTAATGATCGCCTGCGTCAATGTCGCGAACTTGCTGTTGGCGCGAGGCCTATCCAGGCAGAAAGAGTTTGTTCTGCGCACGGCGCTTGGCGCAAGCCGGGGGCGCATGATCCGACAGGCATTGACGGAAAGCGTGATGCTCTCTTTGGCCGGAGGAACACTGGGGGTAGTCGCTGCGGCATGGGGAGTTCATGCCGTGCGCTCCTTCGTATCCCTGGGTGTGCCGCGTCTGCTGGAGAGCCAAATCAATCCAACGGTGCTGGCCTTCACCGTCGGAATTTCGATTATTACGGGCATTGCGTTCGGACTATTTCCCGCCTTGCAGATCTCCGGAAGGCAATTTACCCAAGGCCTTAAAGAATCCGGCCGGACTTCGTCGCCTGGAGGCCACAAACGGCTCAGCAGCGCCCTGGTCGTAGGGGAAATCGCGATGTCCCTCACATTGCTGGTAGGCGCGGGACTGCTGCTCAAAAGTTTCTGGCGGCTTATCCACGTGCACCCCGGCTTTCAAACAGAGCACGTCATAACAGCACGTCTCAGCCTGAATCAGCCAGCCTATGGAGCGTATGGCGATCCTACCCTGCGGGCGAGATTTTGGCAGCAACTCGAAGGAAGAATCAAGTCTCTCCCAGGTGTTGAAGCCGTGGGCGCGACCTCGGAATTGCCGCTCACCGGTGAGCGCAACGACAATCCATTCCATATTCCAGGCCGAAGCTATGGGCCGAGCGAGTTCGACGATGCCGAATTTCGACAGATTACAAGCGGCTATCTGTCTGCCATGCGCATTCCTCTTTTTGCGGGCCGTGGGTTTGATGAGCACGACAATGCGGAGTCAGAGGGAGTGATTCTAGTTAATCAGGCATTTGCGAAACGTTTCTTCGATGGTGAAAACGTGATTGGGAAGCGCGTGCAACTGATGGGTGATCCGAAGACAACCCGCGAAATCGTTGGCATTGTGGAAAACAATAACCACAGCGCGCTGAGCGATCCCCGGCAGCCACAGATGTTTGTTCCTTACTTACAGTATTCGAGGCCGACCATAAACATTGTCGTGCGCGCCAGAGCTGACCCTGCAAATCTCGCTGCCGCGTTGCAAGCGCAGGTGAGTGCAATCGACAAAGACGAGACGCTCTCCGCAGTAAGGTCCATGGACGATGTGGTAGAGGCGTCTGTCTCTCAACCGCGATTCTCGTCGCAACTGGTCGCCATGTTCGCGGCTCTCGCACTTCTGCTGGCCGCAGTTGGGCTCTACGGCCTGATGGCTTATTCCGTGACGCAGCGAACAAACGAAATCGGAATTCGTATGGCTTTGGGCGCGTCCCGCCAGAACATTATGAAACTGGTGCTTAGGCAAGGTTCGTTGCTAGCTCTGGGAGGAATCGGTCTCGGACTAATCGCTTCAGTGCTGGTGACTCGCCTTCTTTCAAGCCTGCTGTTTGCAGTAAGCCCTCGCGATCCACAGACCTTTTTTGTAGTTGGATTAGTTCTTGCGGGAGTGGCCCTTATTGCGAGCTATGTTCCCGCACGCCGCGCCACGAGGGTCGATCCCATGGTGGCGCTGCGTTATGAGTGAGGAGATTGCAATGAACCGGCTGCTTCAAGACCTTCGCTACGGGCTCCGACAACTTCGGAGAACTCCAGGATTCACAGCCGTCGCGGTACTCACACTGGCGCTTGGCACTGGGGCCACGACTGCTATTTTTAGCGTGGTTTATGGCGTCTTGTTGCGGCCGCTATCCTACGAGAAGCCGAACCAGATTATTCGGCTCTGGGAGGTGAATGGACCGGGCCAGCAAGTGAATTTTACTGATCCGAACTTTGAGGACCTTCGCGCGCAGAATCAATCGTTACAAGGTCTCGCGGAATTTAGAAGTGGGTTGGAGTCGGTTTCGGGTAGCCCTGCAGCGGCGCGGATTATGGTCGCCTCTGTTTCCCGAGACTTTTTTTCAATCATGCATGTCAATCCGGTTCTCGGACGCGGCTTTGCGCCGGAGGATCAGCATTTTGGCTCGACTCCTGTTGCTTTAGTCAGCTATGAATATTGGCGGCAGCAACTGAACGGTGCGGTCGACCTCTCCGCAATCAAGCTCACAATCGAGAATCAAGCGGTTGCAGTCATTGGCGTTCTCCCGCGAGGCTTCAGATTTCCGGATGAATCGGAAATATGGCTTCCGCGAGAATTGTACGAGCGTCTGCCGAGCCGCACTGCGCACAACTGGCAAGTAGTAGGTCGATTGCGAGACGGTATCCCGATAGAAAAGGCAAATGCGGAACTGGCTGCGATTGCTCGTCAGATCAAACAACAGCACGGGCAAGACGTGGACATGACCGATGTGGCAATTGTGCGGTTGCAGGATGCGATGACCGGTAACATTCGTCCGGCATTGATGGTTTTGTCGGCCGCCGTTGGCTTGCTGCTTTTGATCGCATGCGCCAACGTGACGAACCTATCGTTCGCCAAGGCGGTTGTCCGAGAAAAAGAGTTTGCGATCCGCACGGCGCTTGGAGCGTCTCGCGGGCAGGTCGCAATGCAATTCGTCGTCGAAGCGTTATTGCTTTCGTTAGCGGGTGGGGCGGTTGGCGTGCTGGCGGCACGCTGGGGAGTCATTGCACTAGTCCGCCTTGCCCCTCCAGAACTGGCGAACGTGAGTGACGTTCCCGTTCGCGTGCCGGTATTGCTCTTTGCGCTGGGAATTTCTTTGACGCTCGCAGTTGCACTCGGAGTCTTCAGCGCTTTCCGAGCAACTTCGACCGACGTTCGTCCGGCCCTTGCAGAGCATGGCGGCTCGAAGAGCGGTGCTCCGCGCACTCAGGGACTGAGCCGCGCAATTGTGTCGGGACAGTTGGCTATTACGCTGCTACTGCTGACTGGGGCCGGCTTGCTCGGTCGCAGCCTGCTGCGTGTGCTCTCAATTGATCCTGGTTTCCAGACTGAGAATGTTGTGACGATGGACCTCGCACTGTCTTTCGCTGACAAAGAAGCAGATAAAGTCCGCCGTGTCCAGTTCTTGAACGAACTGTTTACGAAAATGAGCGCAATCCCCGGCGTCACAGAAGTAGGTGGCACTGGAAGGTTGCCATTCACACCGCCGCTTTCAGATGGAACGTACGTCATTATGGCCCCCGGAGAACAGCCTCCGGCGGCGATGGAGGAACTGGAGGAATGGTCCCACCATGCTGCCCGCACCGGCTACGCGAATTATCGTCCTGTTAGTGAAGGATACTTTTCTACGCTTGAAATTCCGCTGCTGCGAGGGCGTTTGTTTGGCGACGCTGACGCGATGAGCGCGCCTCACGTTGCTCTCATCAGTCAATCTCTGGCGCGCGAAAAGTGGCCGAATCAGAATCCGCTGGGCGAGACGATTGAATTCGGCAATATGGATGGCGACCTGCGGCCGTTGACGATCGTCGGTGTTGTCGGCGACGTCAGGGAAGATAGTTTGGAGAAACCGCCGGGCCCGACCGTTTACGTGAATTACCGCCAACGGCCCCAAGCCACTTATCACTTCACCGCTTTGATGCGTACGGGTGGCGATCCCTCAACGGTAATCTCATCCGCCCGCACGATTGTCCGCGAGATCGATCCCACTGTGCCGCCGACGTTTGGCACCTTCACTCAGGTCTTGGCATCGTCACTCAAATCGAGGCGATTCAATTTGCTGCTGGTTGGTGCCTTCGGAGGCGCGGCGTTGCTGCTGGCGGTGGTAGGCCTCTACGGCGTGATGGCCTATGCAGTAACGCGCCGCACCAGTGAATTCGGCATCAGGATGGCATTGGGCGCCTCTTCGGGCAACATTCGGGGCATCGTGCTGAAACAAGGCCTAACGGTAGCGATGACAGGCGTGACGGTGGGAATTGCGGGAGCTCTGGCCCTGACCCGAATCCTGCGTTCGTTGTTATTTGGATTGAGTGCAACTGATCCTGTCACGTTTACCGGCGTCGCTGCGCTGCTAATTTTCGTGGCACTTGTCGCGTGCTACATTCCGGCGCGCCGCGCAACGAAGGTCGATCCAATAGTGGCGCTGCGGTACGAGTAAGTGCGGAAGCGAATAAGGAGATTGAAATGAACCGCCTGCTTCAAGATCTTAATTACGGACTTCGCATGTTGAGGAAGAGTCCGGGATTTACTTCCGTCGCGGTTCTGACGCTTGCGCTCGGCATTGGCGCAAACACCGCTATCTTTAGCTTAGTGGATGGAATTTTGCTCGTGCCGCTGCCGTATTCGCATCCCGAACAATTAGTCAGCGTGAACGGTTCTTATCCCAAGGGCGCACTAGTCGCGATGCGCGAGCAAGTGAAGACGCTGGATGTCGGGGCTTATGCCGAAGGACACGAATTCAATCTGACTGGAAATGGCGATCCTGTCCGACTGACCGGGACGATGGTTTCGGCTGAATTGCTTTCAATCCTGGGCGCGCGCCCGGAGCTGGGAAGGACGTTCCATCCCGGCGAAGACAATGCTGGCCGGGACAACTACGTCGTGTTGAGTCACGCTCTTTGGGAGAAGCGCTTTGGAAGTGATCCGGCGATCATTGGCCGCTCAGTCCAACTGGAAGGTCTCAGCCGGCAAGTTGTCGGAGTGATGCCGGCCGACTTTCGCTTCCCCTCAGCGAAAACGCAAGTCTGGATTCCTTTGCATAACGATTCGCGAAACGTTGCCGAGTATTGGGCGGGTGATTTCATGCCGGTGATCGGGAGGTTGCGTCCAGGATCAACTCTACAAAAGGCGACCGCCGACATTCGAACATTTCAGTCCCACGTGGGAGGGTTGTTTCCGTGGCCAATGCCTGCAAGCTGGAACGCTGATGTCAGCGCGGTCCATTTGCAAAGTGGCATGGTCGCCGATGTAAGTTCGCGCCTTCTAATGCTGCTGGGAGCGGTACTGCTGATCCTTTTGATCGCCTGTGCGAATGTCGCCAATTTGACGCTCTCACGGGCCGCAACACGCGAAAAGGAAATTGCCATTCGCTCCGCATTGGGCGCTGTGCGGCAGCGAATCGCAAGACAGCTTCTCACCGAAAGTGTTTTGCTGGCGTCGTTGGGCGGAATGCTCGGATTGGTTTTTGCCACGATCGGGCTTCGGTTGCTGAAAGGGGTGCTGCCAGCGGATACGCCGCGTCTGGCAGAGGTTCACATGGATTGGCGAGTGCTTGCCTTCACTGCTGGTCTCACCATCGTGACAGGTTTTATTTTCGGCTTAGCCCCGGCCCTGCAATCTTCACGCACCGCTCTTGCGGATTCACTTAACTCCGCCGGGCGCGGCGCGTCAATTTCCGTGTCGCAGCGCTTGCGCAGTTCGCTGGCGGTTGCCGAAGTTGGGTTTGCCGTATTGCTCGTAATCGCCGCAGGCCTTTTGATCCGCAGCTTCTGGGCTTTGTCCCACGTCGATCCGGGCTTTCGATCCGAACAGGTTGTGACCGCGCGCATTACACCAAATGAAACATTCTGTGCCGACTCATCGCGATGTTTGACTTTCTATCGCAGCGTCGTCGACCAGGCTAAGTCTTCTCCCGGAGTCAGTGGCGCAGCGTTGGTAAACACCCTCCCGTTGGGGAGCAGAGTAAGTAAGCGCTCGCTGGAAATTGAAGGATTCACGGGTTCCGGCGAACAAGTCTTACCTCTTTTCTGGCTCGATGTAGTAACTCCTGAATATTTTCGCGTGATGGGTATTCCGCTTTTATCTGGTAGATGGTTCACCGACGCCGACGAATCTGGGAATGCAGCAGTAGCAGTGATGACGGCTTCATCTGCGCAGAAATTCTGGCCGGGCAAAAATGCCGTTGGCCAGCACATCCGGTTCGCAAGAGATACCGAATGGCGCACCGTCGTTGGCGTGATCGCCGACGTTCGCGCATACGATCTGCAAAAGAATGTTCCCGACTGGATCAACGGCACGCTATATGTGCCCTACAGCCCCAAGGCGACCTTGGAAGCAGGCGGAGTGCCCGCGGAAATGACCATTGCGGTCCGCACCACGTTAGACGAAACGCAAACCGGCGCGACGCTTCGCCGAATCGTTACTGGCCTAAATCAAGAAGTGCCAGTCAGTGAACTGAAAACCATGACTGCGGTTGTTTCGGAAGCAGTGTCCACGCCGGCCTCCACCACTTCCCTGTTTATAACTTTTGCGGGCCTGGCGCTGGTGCTGGCGATCGTTGGCATCTACGGTGTTCTCTCTTTTCTGGTCGCGAAGCGGACGCGCGAAATTGGGATCCGCATCGCGCTCGGCGCTCAACGACGTGACGTCCTGTGGCTGGTGATGAAGGAGGGCGCAAAATTCTCCTTCGCCGGGATCGCGCTCGGACTCGCCGGAGCATTTATTGTCTCGCGATTGTTGTCAGGCGAACTGTTTGGAGTAACTCCCATGGACCCAATTACATACATAGGAGTGGCTGGCGTCATGACGGTAGTGACGCTGCTGGCCTGTTATATCCCAACCCGCCGCGCAATGCGAGTCGATCCACTAGTGGCATTGCGGTACGAGTAGGAGGGAAATAAAATGAACAGCCTAATTCAGGATCTTCGATACGCGATTCGCCAAATCGGAAAATCGCCCGGATTTACCCTCACGGCTCTTCTTTCTCTCACTCTTGGGATTGGCGCCACCACGGCAATCTTCAGTGTTGTGTACGGCGTACTGCTTGATCCTTATCCCTACAAGGATGCAGACCGCATGGTCCACGTGGAATTACGCGACAAGAGTGGACGGGGGCCTCTGCTCTTCGTCAACAGCCAGGAATACCAGGAACTTCGCCAGTCATCTTCCATAGACGATATCTTCCTGCAGAACCAGCGGCCCGAAACTCTTACCGGTGGCCAGTTCCCGATCTCCGTTTTGGTCGGCCAGTATTCACCGAACCTGTTTACCTACATGGGCGTGCCCCCAGCGTTAGGGCGCGCATTCACGACGGCCGATGCGCCCCAGGGCAAAGCTGCTCCCGTAGCTGTGTTGAGTTACTTGTTCTGGCAGCGACAGTTTGCCAAAAACCGTGGGGTGATCGGCCAAACGATAGAACTCGATCACAATCTCTACACCGTAATTGGAGTGGCGCCGCCCCGCTTCACTTGGGGCGATTCGGACGTATATGTACCCGCGATGCCTACCGCCGATCCACACGATTACTGGATGTCCTTCATCAAGCTGAAGCCTGGCGTGAAACATCCGGCCGTCGCAGCGGAACTGCAGGTCCTCGTGGGCCGCTTCGTAAAGGATGATCCTAAAGATTTTCGACGCGATCGAAAGGTTGCAATCGTCACACTGAACGAAGAAGTGCTGGGCCGCTTCTCCGGAACGCTGGTGCTCCTTTTCGCTGCGGTGATTGCGCTGTTAGTAATCGGTTGCGCAAACGTTTCTATTCTGCTGCTGGCGAGGGGAATCGCGCGGCAGCACGAACTCGCCGTCCGCGCTTCCATCGGAGCCAGCCGCGGCCGCCTCATCCGGCAACTGCTCACCGAGGCCGTTCTGCTCTCGCTTGCGGGCGCTGCCCTTGGCGCATTGGCCGCCTATAGCGGTGTTGGGACACTTTCTTCCATGCTCCCTCTATTTTCGTTTCCGCACGAGGCGGCGATTCGGGTCAATGGAGCCGTCCTCGCATTCAGCATAGTGGTCGGCGTGGTCACCGGCATCCTCTTTGGGGTTTCGCCAGCCTGGCAGCTTTCACGTCCTCCAATCAATGAACTCATCCAGGCAAACAGCACGAAGCTAACTGGAGACGCGCGCAGCCGCAATACGCACCGATTTCTGATCGCCGGGCAGGTGGCTCTTACGATGCTGCTGATGGCTGGCGCAGGCGCCGCAATAAAGGCTTTTCTCGCCCTGACTCACATGCCTTTGGGCTTCGAGCCTGATCACATCTTTTCTATGGACGTTGCGCTGCCAAAGGGAGCGTATCCGACGTGGCAGGCGCGATTGAACGCAAATGAAACTGTTCGTCGGGCAATCGCCGAAACGCCGGGTGTAGAGAGTGCCAGTGTTTCGACCTCATGGTTCCCGCCCTTTGGAGGATTCGATGCCAAGATCGAGATCCGAAGCAAGCCATCGCTGAGTGGTGCGAATGCACTCTTAGCCCTGGTGAGTCCGTACGAGTTTGCGACCCTCCGGATTCCGCTAATAACAGGCCGAATCTTCAATGATGCCGAAGTCGGCCGCGCAGCTCACCTCGCATTGGTCAACCAGGCGTTCGTGAAACAGTTTCTTCCCGATGGAAACCCGATTGGCCAGGCCGTTCGCAGTTCAATGCTCAAGGTCGAGCGGCCCGACCTGCTGCTTGGTCCTGCTCCGGATGATTGGCTGGAGGTGATCGGTGTGGTAGGAGACGCGCGCAATGATGGGCTAGACCATCCGACTAAGCCCGCTGTCTTTCTGCCCTACAGCTTCCTTCTTCCGCCGGACGAATCGCTGTTTGTGCGGTCCGCTGGCAATCCCGATGTCGCAATAGAGTCGGTGAAGCGGCGGTTGCGTGAGCTGAACCCAGAGATGGTGGTCGGCAACGCTCACACACTAATTTGGTCGCTGGATGCCCAAGGCTGGGGACAAGGCCGCTTCATCGCCACACTCTTCTCGTTGTTTGGGATTCTTGCCCTTGCTCTAGCCGCGACCGGACTCTACAGCGTCGTCTCATTTGCCGTGACGCAGCGTACTCAGGAAGTCGGCATACGGATGGCTTTGGGCGCTCCGCGCATGAACATTTTGCAATTGGTGATTAGTTCCACAGCGCTGATGTTGGCGGCGGGCATTGTTGTTGGAATCGTGCTCAGCGCAGTTTTAAGCCATGTAGTCGAGTCGTGGGCAGGTGGCACTCCACGCGATCCGCTGACCTTATTTGGTGCAGCCCTGGTTCTGGTGCTGGTGTCCTTTGTCGCGTGTATCGCTCCAGCGTGGCGGGCGGCCACGGTCAATCCGGTGGTGGCGTTGCGGTATGAATGAGGAACTAAAATGACCGGACTAATCCAAGACGTTCGCTACGCGCTGCGGCAGCTTCGCAAGAGCCCAGGGTTTGCTCTTTTTGCCATAATCGTGATGGCCCTCGGGATCGGGGCTACAACGGCGATGTTTTCGGTGGTTCACGCCGTCCTACTGAAGCCATTGCCGTACCGCGCCGCTGGTCGCATAGTATTGCTCACAAAAGGCGTCACCCCCGTCAGGTTCGACGAAATGCAGGCGGCAAGCCGATCCTACGAGGAGTTGGGAGCCTTCGCTGGCCCCCTGGAGCCAATGACGCTCTTAGAACGGGGCACGCCCGAGGTTTTGAGTGGGGCGCGTGTATCGGCCAATTTTCTGCAAGTTCTTGGCGTCAGCCCTCTAAAAGGACGTAGTTTCCTGAGCGAAGAGGACAAAGCCGGCGCCACTGCGGTCGCGATGATCAGCGAAAAATTGTGGCAGCAGCTGTTCGGCGAGGACCCGCAAATTGCAGGCAAAACTGTTCTTTTAGCGGGCGCTCCGCACACAATCGTCGGCGTTCTGCCGGCGGGGTTTCAATTTCCATTTTCCGGTTTGGACGTTTGGGTGACCAAGCCGTCAGAGTTGTCGGCAATAGATGCCGAATCCAGACCCCTCAGCCCGACACTAAGAGTATTTGGCCGGCTAAAACCGAATGTGAGTATTCCAGAGGCAAATGCGGAACTCGACGTCCTTAGGGGTCAGTACGCGGCCGCCCATCCGGGCATGATGGATGCAAAGCCGAACTCTCCAGAGACTCTGTTGCCCTTGAAAGATGAAATCGTATCGGATATCCGTCCAAAGCTGTGGATGTTGTTCGGTGCCGTGGGACTGGTGTTGCTGATTGTGTGCGCCAACATTGGAAGCCTGCTGCTGGTTCGTGCAATCTCGCGCACGCGAGAATTCGCGGTGCGAACCGCAATCGGGGCAGGACGCGTGCGCATCATGCGCCAATTAGTTGCTGAGAGCATGGTGCTGACTGCGCTTGGCGGCGCGTTGGGTCTGGGCTTGGCTGCCGTCGGCCTGAGCCTGATTAGAAGTGCGACATTTATTGATCTCCCCAGGGCCGGAGAAATCCGCTTGGATGGGATCGTCCTGGCATTTGCAGTTGCTCTCTCGACGCTCACGGGACTCCTGTTCGGCTTGGCGCCTTCTTTGGTTGCGTCCAGATCAGATCTCGCGAGTGTGTTGAGGGGAAGCGGCGAACGCGTCGGTCCATCTGCCTCGAGGCTCTCGAAATCAAGTACGGCCACGCTGCGATTTGGGCCGCGCGGTTTTTTAGTAGCGGGGCAGATGGCCCTGTCAATCACACTGCTGATTGGCGCAACTTTGCTGATGCAAAGCCTGGCGCGGCTCTATCGAGTTGATCCTGGCTTCCAATCCGACAATCTCCTCACCGTGCACATTGCCCTCTCGCCGGCGCGCTACGATACCGGCGAAAAAATGGCAGCGTTCTACAAACAACTCGTGGACAATGTGAAGTCCTTGCCTGGAGTCAGCAATGCCGCGGTGACCCTTACCCTTCCGATGACCGGCTGGATGGGCATGCCCGTCCAACTCGCTGCAGCGCCACTGATGAAGTTGAATGAACGGCCCATCAGCATCGTTCAACTTACCTCTCCGGAATATTTTCAGACCATGAAAATCGCGCTGAAAAGGGGAAGAGAGTTTACAGCGCGCGACAATCTCCAGCCACTTCCGGTTGCAATTATCAATGAGAGCATGGCTCGGCGTTTCTGGCCTCAGTATCCTCTAGGTCCAGACCCGATCGGTCAGTATCTGCTGGCGGGCGCTAATCATCCCCCTAGACAAATTGTCGGCATAGTCGCTGATGTGCGCGAAAAAGGTAAGGACCAGGCAGCGCCATTGGCGCTCTATTTTCCCAACGTGCCTGATCGGTCAGCGGCGCTCGTCGTTCGGACTGATAGTGATCCCCTGCTTTTCGCCGGCGCCGTTCAGAAACAGGTGCTGGCGCTTGACCCAGGACAGGCGGTCTCAAACGTCAGAACCATGGACGATGTCGTTGAGTCGTCGGAGGGGCAACTTCGACTGATGCTGAAGCTGCTGGGAGTATTTGCGGCGGTCGCTACTCTGCTTGCGATGGTCGGACTCTACGGAGTCGTCTCGTATTCGGTTGCGCAGCGGACAAAAGAAATAGGAATTCGGTCGGCGCTGGGAGCGCGACGAAGCGATATTCTCATGCTCGTCGTTGGCCAGGGATTCAGCCTCTCTCTTGCCGGCGTTGTCGCGGGCCTCTGTGCTGCATTCGGGTTAACCCGCGTTTTGAAAGACCTGCTATTCCAGGTCGGCGCTACAGACCCGCCGACCTTTGTGGGCATTTCTATATTTTTTGTGTTAGTTGCACTGCTGGCTTGTTACGTCCCCGCCCGCCGAGCGGCGAAGGTCGATCCTATGGTGGCACTGCGGTACGAGTAAGGACCAATTTCTGATGAACGGATTACTCCACGACGTTCGCTATGCGGTTCGCCAACTGCGCAAGAGCCCCGGCTTCACGGTGGTGGTCATTCTCTCGCTCGCGTTAGGAATCGGCGCCAACAGCACTATTTTCAGCGTGCTTAACGCAGTTTTGTATCGACCCCTGCCGTACTCCCAACCAGAACGGCTCGTGGCCATCTGGCAAACCGAACAAGCGCAACCGGATTCGACACAGCCTCCTCCCATCGCCGAAATGGTGGACTGGGAGAGACAGAACCATTCCTTTGATGGCATTGGATTAATCAGCAACAACGATCGCGTAATTTTATCCGGTTTAGGTGAACCTGAACCCCTACGCGCGCAATATTCCACCCCTGGCTTCTTCAATGTGCTCGGCGTGAAGCCGAGGCTGGGGCGGGTTTTTCTTGCGGCAGAGATGCAGGACACCACACAGACCGTGGTCATCAGCGATGCTTTCTGGAAACGTAAATTCAATAGCGATCCGGGTGTCCTGGGAAAACACTTCAACGTGGATGGCACTTCTTCCACTGTGGTGGGAGTCATGCCGCCGGGCTTCGATTCCTTCTACGAAGAAAAGACCGATGTTTGGATCCCGGTGGACCCCGCGAACCGCCGCTATTCCGCAAGGGCCGATCACTGGCTGATGCCTGTCGCGCGTATGAAACGCGGCGTTACCATGGCGCAGGCCCAGACTGAGATGGACGTAATTGCGCGGCGGCTGGAGCAAGTCTATCCGGTGACGAATAAGGGCGTCGGAAAGAAACTTGTGCCGTTGCATCAACAGCTTTATGGGTGGGCCGGACCGGCCTTGTATCCACTCTTCGGAGCGGTGGCTTTCGTTCTCCTGATCGCCTGCGTAAACGTCGCGAACCTTCTGCAGTCGCGCACCGAAGTCCGGCGCAAGGAATACGCTCTGCGCTCCGCCCTCGGGTCAGGGAGGCGGCGGCTGGTGCGGCAATTGTTTGTTGAGAGTTGTGTGCTGGCGCCACTCGGTGCGGGCCTTGGCATAGGTCTGACCTTCGCGGGCATCCCGTTCTTTCGCTTCCTAGCTGGAGAGTTCCCGAATAGCGAGAGCATTTCCGTAAACCTCCCGGTTTTGCTATTTACGCTGGGCATCTCGATGCTGACTGCCATCCTGTTTGGCTTGGGCCCGGCTGTTCAGGCTTCGCGCCCCGATTTGAACCTGGTACTGCGCGAGGGTGAAGGCAGGACCGCAACTGCGTCCCATGGTTGGGTCCGGCACGCTTTGGCGGTGTCAGAAGTAGCTCTAGCCATGGTGCTTCTGGTTGGCGCCGGCCTCATGATCAATACGACGCTGCGCCTGCAGCAAGTGAATCCCGGATTTGATTCCGCGAATGTTTTGACCATGGCCGTCCAACTGCCCGAAGGCGGGAAGTATATGGAGCGAGTGCCGGGCGGGGACATGGAAAAGGCATTGCCAGCGGCCACGAGCTTTTTGCAACGGCTTGTCGAAAAGGTAACCGCGCTGCCGGGGGTAGAGTCCGCTGGATACACCACCAATTTGCCTACGCGCCAGGGGAACAACTTCAGCTTCTCCGTAGTGGGTCATCCTGCTCCGCCGCCAGACAGAAGGCCCCAGGCTGGATTCTCCGAAACCAGCCCAGGCTTTTTCTCCGCTCTGCGTATTCCTCTCAGGAAAGGGCGTTATCTGAATGACCATGACACCCAGACTTCGCCTTGGGTAGTCGTTATCAACGAATCTTTCGCACGCACTTATTTTCCCAATGAAGATCCCATCGGCCAGTTGCTGCAGCTGCGCTATGAGCCTTATGGCGTGGACGAAGAGCGCCCCCGCCAGATCGTTGGCATTGCCGGAGATGTGAAGCAATTTGGCTTAGGACAACCCGCGCCTTCGTTTCTCTACACTTCATATCTGCAGCAGCCCGCAGTATTCCCTGGCGGTGCCATCCTGGATCACCTTGGTCAGAATCTTGCGGTGCGGACTGTTCCGGGGGTGCTGGTCCATCAAGCAGACTTGGCAAATGCGGTGAAAAAAGCGGTTACCGAACTGGATCCCGAGCAGTTGGTCGCGCACGTTAGGACGATGGACCAGGTTTTGAGTGGGTCTATGGGTGACTGGCGATTCTATATGCGCATTCTAGGGATATTTGCAGGCATCGCGGTCTTGCTGGCGGTAGTCGGGATTTATGGAGTGATGTCCTATTTCGTCAGCGAGCGTACGCATGAAATCGGCATTCGCGTGGCGCTGGGAGCCCTCCCTTCGGATGTGGTCAGCCTAGTCGGCAAACTGGGACTCAAGCTCACGTTGATCGGCGTTGCCATCGGAGCCGGCTTGGCAATTGGGCTGACTCGCCTGATCGCCGGGTTCTTAGTTGGCGTTAAGCCCACTGACCCGGTTACCTACGCCGTGGTTGCGGTGGTGCTCGTTGGTGTCGCATTGCTGGCATGCTACATTCCGGCCCGACGGGCGTCGCGTGTGGACCCCATGGTGGCGCTGCGCTACGAATAGAAAAACCAAGTATTTCTGAATTGAGAGACAAATGATCCAACTAAAAAATATCGAACGCAGCTATAAAACTCCCGCGGGACAGACTTGGGTCCTGCGCCGAATCAACCTGGAAATTCGCCAAGGCGAGTTCATTACGATTATGGGGCCGTCGGGTGCGGGGAAGTCCTCTCTTCTTAATGTGCTTGCGCTACTGGATGATCAGTGGTCCGGCGAGTACTGGTTTCGCGAACAGGCAGTGCACGACATGAAGCGCAAGGCGCGCGCAGAACTCGCGAAGAAAAATATTGGAATGGTGTTTCAAAGCTATCACCTGCTGGACGATCTGACGGTGCGCGAGAACATTGATCTTCCTCTTTCTTATAAGGACGTCCCGAGCAGGCAACGGCAGGGGATGGTTGCCGACACGCTTGATCGATTTCAGATTGTCGCTAAGAAAGACCTTTTTCCCAGCCAACTTTCCGGCGGACAGCAACAGCTTGTCGGTGTGGCGCGAGCTGTGATCCATAAACCGGCGCTGTTGCTTGCAGACGAACCGACAGGAAATTTGCACTCTTCGCAGGCGCAAGAAATTATGGAATTATTTCGCGAACTCAATCAGCAGGGAACGACGATTGTGCAAGTAACACACTCCGACGCAAATGCCGCCTACGGCTCTCGCACCATTCAACTGCGCGATGGATGGTTGGTCGGCGACACCGCCAACCCTGAATTGCAGCCGTATGAAGCGGTGAAGCAATGAGGGAGTTCATACGCAGACCGAACTATTTCGCGCGGTTGGTGTCCTGGTTCCTCATCGGAGTGACCGCGACAGCATCGGGACAAACCAGCTCGACTGTAAGTTTGGACATGCCAAAGTCGCGCAATCCTTTTAGCGCATATTCAGCCGCCGACGTCCCCCAACCGGATCTTACGAATTCTCCCCTGCTCAACCAGCTAATTCGCGATGGCAAGCTGTACTTATCCCTCAAAGACGCTATCCAGCTCGCTCTCGAAAACAATCTGGATCTGGCGATTGCGCGATATAACCTACCGATTGCGAACACGGATATCCTGCGGACGAAAGCGGGCGGGATTTTTCGCGGTGTGAATGCTGGCGTAGTGCAAGGTACTCCCGGCGGCGGAGTTGGTGGCTTTGGCACGGGAGCCCCCGGGGCCGGTGCCGGTGGTACCAGCGCCGGTGCTGGTGGCGCCGGGGCGGGCGCATCCGGATTGGTAGAATCCACGTTGGGCGCAGGCACTCCTGTGTCTTCGTACGATCCTTCGATCGGAAGTTCCATAGGCGCCGAACACCAAACCACGCCCCTGGCCAATCAACAGATTTATGGTGTGCCCAAGCTGCAATCGAACACGGGACAGGCAAATGTTTCCTACTCACAGGCATTTCCGACCGGAACCAGCGTTTACTTCGATTTCAACAACAGCCGCCAGACTACCAACAGTCCTTTTTTCAATTTATCTCCCGTCTTAAACTCGTTTTACCGCTTCGGTTTTCAGCAACAGCTGCTTGCGGGGTTTGGATTTGGCCCCAACCTGCGCTACCTGTTGATCGCAAAAAACAACAAGAAGATTTCTGATATTGCTTTTAAAGATCAGGTAATCGCCACTATCACGCAGATCAAAAATATTTATTGGGACCTGGTCGATGCTTACCAGCAAGCACAGGTCAACGAGCAGTCATTGGCGTTCGCGCAGCAATCGCTGGACAATGCGAAGAAGGAATTCAAACTCGAGAGTATCCCAGAGATGGACGTGATGCGCGCGGAGGCGGAGGTATCAAAGCGCGATCAGGATTTGACGGTGGCGCGGACCAGTCTCCAATTACAGGAGCTACTGATCAAGAACGCGCTGACTCGGAGTCTTGATGATCCCGTCCTCGAAGCGGTGCCGGTCGTTCCGACCGATCATCTGCGGCCGACCGAAACGGCCGCCACTGGGGATGTTCAACAGCTTATCGCCGAGGCGCTGCAGGCGCGCCCTGAACTTTCAGAGTCTGATGTCGATTTGATCAACCGGCAGATCAGCCGCAAGGCTGCCCGGAATGCCCTATTGCCTTCACTGTCGCTGATTGGCTTCTATGGGGGATCAGGCCTGGCAGGACCGCTAAATCCTATTTACAACCTTCCGACTCCGAACGTCTCATCGGTGCCCACCGATTTCCCCGGAGCGATAGAAAATGCATTCAACAATTCTTCCCCCGACTACTATATTGGCGTAAACCTGAACATCCCGATACGGAACCGGGTGGCAAAAGCAGATCAATACCGTTCGGAGCTGGAATACCGGCAGGCCGAATTGCGACGCGAGCAATTAAGAAAAGAGATCCGCATAGAAGTCCGCAATGCGCAGTATGCCCTCGAGCAAACTGGAGCTCGGGTCGGAGCGGCGAAAAAAGCCCGGGACTTGGCGCAGCGCACTTTCGAGATCATGCAGAAAGAGCAGACGCTTGGAGCAGGTTCAAGCTTTCAGACCATGACTTCTCAACGCGATCTGGCGGTTGCGGAACTGGATCTGGTCACCGCCATGACGACATACGAAAAGGCGAAAGTTGAGCTTGACCGAGCAACCGGCACCACTTTGGAACATAATGGGATCAAGGTGCAGGACGCGCTTAGCGGCACTGTCCCCAGCCCAAGCCCATAGCTCATGCCAGGCTCTACAAAATCGGAGGACATTAAGCTTTCCGCCGCCCTGCCGAAAGCCAATTCTCCCCGCATTCTCGCCGCCGACGATCAACAGCATATTCTCGAAGCGATTGAGCTTCTTCTAAAGCCGCAGTCCTACGAAGTGGACGTCGCGCGTACTCCTGAGATGGCGCGCGAAGCTCTCGCGACTTCCTCTTACGACGCGGTATTGATTGATCTCAATTACACGCGAGACACCACATCCGGACGCGAGGGTCTGGATTTGCTCTCCGAAATTGTCGCGATCGACAGCACGCTGCCGGTCATTGTCATGACTGCATGGGGGAATGTGGACTTAGCCGTCGAGGCCATGCGGCGGGGCGCCCGGGATTTTATCCAGAAACCGTGGGAGAACGAACGTCTGCTTGCCATTTTGCGAACGCAGGTCGAGCTTCATCGGGCGCTACAGCGCGCGGAACGGTTAGCGGCTGAAAACCGCCTGTTTAGCTTTCCGGACCGGCCTGAGTTCATCGCTACAGCCTCTTCGATGATACCCGTACTTGACGCCATCACCCGCATCGCTCCCTCCGATGCAAACGTGTTGATCACTGGGGAGCATGGGACCGGTAAGGAAGTTGTCGCCCGTACGATTCATGCTCTTTCCCTTCGCGCCTCGCGTCCGCTGGTCGCGGTGAATGCTGGCGGACTGTCCGAAGGTGTTTTTGAGAGTGAATTGTTTGGCCATGTAAAGGGCGCATTTACCGATGCCCGAACTGACCGCATCGGCCGATTCGAACTGGCCGACGGCGGTACCATCTTTCTCGACGAGATCGGCAATGTGCCAATGCGGCAACAGTCCAAGCTCTTGCGCGTGTTGGAGTCGGGAGAGATCGAGCGCGTGGGTTCTTCTCGCTCCAAGCACGTTGATGTTCGCCTCATTTCGGCTACCAATTCGGATCTTCAAGCCGCTTGCAAGGACGGAACCTTTCGCGAGGATTTACTGTTCCGGCTGAACACAGTTGAGATCCACTTGCCATCTTTGCGGGAGCGACGCGAAGATATTCCGGTTCTTGCACTTCACTTCTTGTCCCACTATTCTTCACGGTATCGCCGCCCGGTTCGAGGATTCGATCCATCAGCGTTGCATTCATTGATGCAGTATTCCTGGCCGGGAAATGTCCGGGAACTGGAACATACGCTGGAACGTGCAGTCCTCATGTGCCGCGGCGAGCAGATCCAGCCAGCCGATCTCGGTTTGGGTTTGCAGCGTCCAACCGCGCAGAATCTTGAAGAACTAAGCCTGGAATCCGTGGAGAGCATTCTGATCCGCAAAGCGCTGCAGCGCTTTCAGGGCAATGTGAGCCAGGCTGCGGAAGCATTGGGCCTGAGCCGCGGAGCCCTGTATCGCCGGATGGAAAAGTATGGGCTCTAGCCCAAACAAAACTGGGAATTCCAAGCGCAAAAGGAAACGCCGCGCCCCCTTTGAGCACCGAATTATTCGCTCAGCGCTGTGGCTCGCAGCGCCTGGATTGGTACTAAGCGGCATATTGATCTGGCTTCAGCCTTGGAGCGTCGAGTCGAAGCTTGGTTTAGTTTTCGTGGAGCTCGTGGTCTGTTTGGCGATCGTGGGGATTCTTCACGATCAAATTATCCGCCCGCTGCAAACCTTGGCCAATGTGGTAGGCGCTCTGCGAGAAGAAGACTATTCCTTTCGCGCCCGAATGGCAGTTCCCGACGATGCACTCGGAGAACTCTCTCTTGAAGTCAACATGTTGGCCGATCTCCTCGGAGAAAATCGTATCGGGGCGATCGAAGCGACCGCCCTGCTCCAGCGCGTCGTGGAAGAAGTGGATGTTCCGCTTTTCGCTTTCGATCCGAAACATGTTTTGCGCCTCGTGAACTCAGCCGGCGAACGACTTCTTCAGCAGGCTTCGCCAAGATTGCTCGGGAAGACGGCTGCTGAATTGGGTCTGATGACGTGTCTTTCAGCGGAGAACGCGTCTGTTATTCCCATGCGCTTTAACACCGAGGCGCGATGGTTCCTGCGACGAAGTTCATTTCGTCAGCGCGGCGTACCCCACACTCTTGTCGTGTTGTCCGATGTGAGCCGCGCCCTTCGGGAAGAGGAGCGCGGCGCCTGGCAGCGATTGATTCGAGTGATGGGCCACGAATTGAATAATTCGCTGGCTCCCATCAAATCTATTGCGGGTAGCCTGAAGACACGCCTTAGCGGAACTCCCTTGCCCCCCGCCGAGCGTCAAGATTTTGAGCGCGGACTTGAGATCATCGAAACGCGCGCGGCGTCGCTCAACCGCTTCTTGCAAGCGTATCGGCAGTTGGCTCAAATGCCGCCCCCAGTTCTTAAGAAATCGACACTCTCCTTATTAGTGAACCGGATCGCTGGATTGGAAACTCGCATTGCGGTCACGGTAGTCCCCGGTCCTGAAGTCACGGTCATGGCAGACCCAGACCAAATCGAACAGATGCTGATTAACCTTGTGCGCAACGCCGCCGAAGCTGCGTTGGAGGCGGCTTCGCTTGAGAAAGGTCAGAACGGGGATCGCCCGCGTTTAGCGCTGGCAGAGCCAGAAGTCACAATTAATTGGAAATTGGTCGAAAATGATGTTGTCTTGACGATTGCGGACAACGGTCCAGGGTTAGCAAATCCGAGCAACGCATTTGTTCCCTTCTACACGACAAAACCCTCCGGCAGCGGGATCGGTCTCGTCCTTTCCCGCCAAATTGCGGAAGCGCACGGAGGCTCGGTTGAATTGACAAACCGCCCTCAGCATCCCGGTTGTGTGGTCAAAGTGACACTTCGCCATTTGCCGTCCCACTGAAGTCGGCACAGTCCTGCCGGATTAGCGGTTCATTTTCAAGCATTACATCCTTTCCGGTGGGCCACCTACAGCATTATTTTCTATGTCCTACGGTTAAACCTTTACCCTGCCCTGGCTAGTCGTACGGGTTGGTTAAATCCTTCTGACACAATGTTTTCCATAAGTGTGAAAAAAGATTCAGTCTTGACAATTTTTCAGCTTCGGGTAATCTTACGTCAGTTGTGGTATTGAATTGGAGAAACTATATATGCGCCTTCGCCTTAAAAATCTCTTCATCGCTTCCTCTTTGCTAGCTGTTGCGCTTGCCGTTTCGACTACGTCGGCAAAGGCGGACAACTTATCGATTTTTCTTTCTGGTCCTGGTGGAACATTGACCTGCGCTGATGGCGCGGTCTGCGACACGAACCCTTTGGCGGGTGTTGTTACTGTTACCGGGATCTTCGGATCAGCGACTGTTTCGGTTACCAACACCGGTTCCGGTACGCCAGCGTTGGCTCCGCTAAACTTGGACCTGTCGTATAACCTCACCGCGAACTCTTCAAATCCCGGAGGAACGTATGTGGTGGAGGTCGGAGAGAACAACTTGACGGCTTCGGGCATATCGTTCAGCGGAATTGCTAACGGTAATCAGAATGCCGGTAATACAGCGGCTTTCTCTGCCTTCTACGATCTCGGTAACACATTGTTCGCCAACACGTCATCGTTGTGCAGCGCGGGCCCGGCATTGGGAACCGTGGTGAATTTGGCGTGCTCGGGAGGACCTGTCACAGCTACGAATTTCTCGTTGACCGAGGGCATGACGTTGACGATCCCAGAGGGCAGCACTAATGCCTCGGGCGATGCCAAACTGACACCTATGCCGGATGCTTCAGGTTTCTCGATTCTGGCAATGGGCGGATTGTTCTTACTCGGCGCGATCAAGAGAAAATTCAACTCCTAGCGATCAGGCAAAGCGCATATAAGTTAAGCCGCCCTTCGGGGCGGTTTTCTTTTGCCGGTATTGTTCTTGAGATTTCCCCTTCTGCCGGTTAAGTCTCGCGGCGCAGCAGTCGGATCATTAAGCAGACTTATTCTCTATACTCCAATCGTCAAATGGTAAGCCCGTAGCGATACCTAGGCACTCGTACGGTCCGTTAAACCTTCCTGGTACAGTATTTTCCCTATGCGTGAAAAAGAGAATTAGTCTTGACAAATTTTCAGCTTGGAGTACTCTTACGTCAAATTGTGTGTTGAAAGTGGAGAAGCTCTATGCGCCTTCGTCGAAGTGGCTTCGTTCTGGCCGTTGTATCGATCTTCGCCTTCGCGTCCTTTGCTAGCGCAGACATTCTTGCTCCTGGGGCTTCGGGGCCACCTGACGTCTTAGGCCCCAGTGGAACCTTGCGCGCGTCCCTCAGTGGGACTTGGACTAACACCACTTCCACCATGAGTGGAACGTACGTGACAGCGGTATATTCTGACCCGTTGAATACGTTTGGCGCTGGCGACCTGGATTTCGTGTATCAGGTCTTCAACAATGCCAACTCGATAGACTCCGTCGGCCGCACGACAGCTATTAATTTTACGGGTTGGTTGACCGACGTGGGATTCACGCTCACGGGCTCGACCTTGGGTGCTGGTTTTGTCAATGGGACGGTCATCCCTATAAGTGTGGACCGGTCCCTTTCCGGCGACTCGATTGGATTTAGCTTCACTCCCCCGATATTGGCGGCAATTAATCCGGGGCAGACCTCGATGGTGCTCGTTATTGAAACCAACGCGACCCTCTTCACTGCGGGCAATTTCAATCTCATTGATGGCGGCGTCACAACGGTAGCTGCCTTTGAACCGCTCGCGGCTAGGGTTCCGGAAGACTCGGCGTTAAGCATGCTGCGAATCAGCGGATTTGCATTGCTCGGCGCAATGAAGCGGAAATTCGTCAGCTAAGCATAGAGACTAAATTCAATACTGATTCAAAGCCGCCCTTCGGGCGGCTTTGCTTTTTTGACTTCAACAGCTCACCGCCGCCGCTTCACAGCTACTGCCGTGTCCAATCGCGCAGCGAGCGCATCGAACGTTGGTGTGGGGCTTTTCCATTGCAACTGATCCACGTCATCGAATAGCGCGATATCGGTCCGGAGCGTAGCGAGCTTTCGAAAGAGCAAAGCTTGCTCCCGCTCCCGCGTAAGCGTAGCTGCGAGACTGCTCGCGTTCGCGGCGTTCAAACACCATTCGCGGCTGTCCGAGGGAATCGATTCGAGATGGACAAATTTGGCCAGGACCGCCGCCGAGGATTTCGCACCCCAGCCCGGCAAACCCGGATAGCCATCGGCCGAGTCTCCCACGAGCGCCAGGTAGTCGGGTATCGACTCTGGCGAGACGCCGAACTTTTGCTTGATCCCGGCCTCGTCATAGGTGACGCGGGTCCGGCGATTCAATTGGACAATGCGTGTACCACGCACACATTGTGCCAAGTCCTTGTCCGGAGTGCAGATGACTACCCGCTCGACACGCGCATCGCGAGCAGCGGCCACTGCCGCGGCAGCTAGTGCGTCGTCTGCCTCGAACTCCACCATCGGCCAGACCACTATCCCCGCCGACGAAAGAACCTCTTCCAGCAGAGGGAACTGAGACAGCAGGTCAGGTTCGATCCCTTCGCTGGTCTTATATCCCTGCCAGAGTCCATTGCGAAATGACTCGATAACATGATCGGTTGCCACCGCAACATGCGTGGCTCCTCCTTTGATCATTCCCAGTACAGAGGCCAGCACGCCTCGCACAGCGCCCACCTCGCGCCCATCGGAATCCTTTGCTAGCGGCACTGCGTAGTAGTGCCGGAACAGTTCGTATGTGCCGTCAACTAAATAGATGTCCAAGGGACTGCTCCAATCGATTACTTGACCGCAGTGAGTCTCACTGCATTCACTTGACTGATCCAGCGCGGCTCTTTATCTCCTGGCACAGGCGAGCCATTCCAAAAGCTACGGGTTTGACTTCACTCTTTCCATCAAACCGGTCAAGGACTGCTGTAAAGCTACCTCAACCAGGCTCTGGTGGGGCGTAATCTTCTGATCGCTGCGGTACGTTCTGTAGTGTGAGCTATTCAGGTGAGGACATCATTAACGTGGGCTGCGAACTTAAGAGGGATGCGGACTGCGTGTTCAGATAGACAGTCGCATTAGGATGCGTTTTCAACATCGACGCGGGGGCGAGAGGGCTGACTTCGCCTTCAAAACATTCTTTAACCGCTTTTGCTTTTCGCAGGTCTGGCGCGATGCAAATGATTTCCTTCGCTTTCATAATTTGCCGCATGCTCATCGAAATGGCTTCGTGAGGTACATCCTCAAGAGCCGGAAACCACCCCTCACGAAACTGCTGTTGGCGGTTTGCTTCATCCAGTTGGACGACTATGTATGGTTGTTCTGTATCGAAATCCGCTGGAGGATCGTTAAACGCAAGATGGCCGTTTTCACCGAGGCCGACAAATGCAATATCAATAGGCCCGGAACGCAACGCTTCCCCGGTCTGGCGTATCACTTCCGCGGGATTCTGTTCTCCGTCGAGTAAATGATAGTGCTTGAGCCCTACCTTATTGATCAGACGTTCACGCAGATATTTTCGAAAGCTCGCAGGATGCGACTCGGGTAAACCGATGTACTCGTCGAGATGAAACATTTCGACCCGGTCCCAGTCAATCCCGGGCCAGGCGGTAAGCGCGTCTAGAAATTCGAATTGAGAAGAGCCGGTTGCAACCACTATTCGAGCTTTGCCCCTGGCGTTGATCGCCCGAAGAATGGCATTCGCCGCCTGCTCAGCCGCGGCCTTTCCTAACGACACGTTATCTTCGAATATTTTAATAATCATCTCGACGATACTGGGAAATACCCAACGCCTCTACGAATGAAAAGAAAACCAGTAATCCAATGCTATATAGTAGAGCGAAGAGGAACGTCAAGTAGAAAAATTCCTATCTCCATTGTGTTGCAAGAAATCTCGGCGAATACGGGAGACCGGCGTAGCTCTCTGGCATTCCGCCACACTGACACGTTGTGATAGGGCTTGCAGAGAATCGATCCTTCTGCTATATAGCATTTTGATTCTTGCATTCGACACCGAGATGGCAGAGTCCTCATGACGGGCAACGGAACCGTGGGAAACGGCCAGGGCGGAACGCCGGCCTACAAGAGAATCCAGAGTGCAATTCTAAACCGCATCGAGACCGGCAAGTTAAAGCCGGGCGATGCCGTGGAGTCCGAGCGCGAATTAGCCAAGATTCACACCGTCAGCCTTATGACGGCTCGCCACGCTCTGGTTGCATTGGAAAGAGAAGGACGAGTGCAACGCCGCCGGGGAGCCGGTACTTTTGTCGCTCCTCCCATGATTCACTTCAATAAACTGACCAGCTTTACTGAATTGATGACGGGACGAAGTCTGAAGTCCTTTTCGAAGGTACTTTCGTTCGGTACAGTGAACAACGAACCAGATGTCAACGCGCGACTGGCGTTGACAGCCGGAGCGCGGCTTATCAAGATAGAACGCCTTCGTATGGGAGCGGGCGATCCATTTGCCTTGGAGACTTGTTATCTGTCCGCGATCGATGTTCCCGGTCTCGGTCGCAGCGCGTTGGCCAGTGGTTCATTATTTTCGATTCTGCAGTATGATTACGGCGTTCAACTTTCGTATGCCGATGAGGAAGTCGATGCCACGGCGTCGGATTCCAAAACATCGCAACTGTTGGGGATTCAGCGAGGCTTGCCCCTTCTGCGAATTCGTCAGGTGATCTATTCGACGAAGGCCAAGGCCACTATGTACGTTTTGGGACTCTACCGTTCGGATCGGCACACGCTCTTGATTCGCAGATTTCGTTAGCATTGACAGCCTTGCAATAAACGGGGACAGATGCCTCTCACTTCGACTGATTGGATCGTCATTGTCGGCTACCTTCTAATTAATCTACTAATCAGCATTTACTATCGCCGGCGCGCCAGCGGAAATACGGAAGAGTTCTTCATTTCCGGTCGCGACGTTTCATGGTGGTTGGCCGGGACATCGATGGTGGCGACCACGTTCGCCGCAGATACTCCATTGCTAGTTTGCGGGCTTGTAGCCAAGTCCGGGATCGCCGGTAATTGGATCTGGTGGGGATTCTGTGTCGGCGGAATGATGACCGTGTTTTTCTTCGCGCGATACTGGCGCCGCGCCGAAATCCTAACTGACGTCCAGTTTGTTGAAATCCGCTACGGGGGTAAGCCGGCAGCATTTCTCCGAGGGTTCAAGGCCGTCTACCTAGGCTTGTTTATGAACTGCTTCATTCTGGGTTGGGTGACGCAGGCAATGATCAACATCATCACCGTATTGTTGGGTCCGGCGATTGCCGAAGGCCGCGTCTTACAGCTGACGCTGGGCGGACATACTTTTCAATACACACTGGGCAGTCCCCACACGACTTCCCTGCTGCTCTGCATATTCGTGATCATTCCCTTCACCGGCATCTACACCTTCATTGGCGGATTGTGGGGAGTGCTGGTTACGGATTTATTCCAGTTCGTATTGAAGATGACAATGATCATCGTGCTGGCCTGGGTCGCCGTAGCCAAGATTGGCGGGATGCAAGCACTGCAAGCTCAATTGCACGTCGTCGAGAGCAACGTGCAGCAGACTGGCGTGAAAACTGGGAATCCTGTCGCGTTCTTACCGGACTTTCATATGGGACTCACGACCGACGCGCTTTGGACGCTTCCGTTGCTGACCTTCTTTGTGTACCTGTGTATGCAGTGGTGGCTGGCATGGTATCCCGGAGCGGAGCCCGGCGGAGGAGGATACGTTGCCCAGCGCATGTTCAGCGCTCGAGATGAGAGAAATTCTTTGGGCGCAACCTTGTGGTTCAACATAGCGCACTACGCCTTACGCCCGTGGCCCTGGATTATCACGGCGTTGGTCGCCATCGTGGTCTATTCCCCAAATGGCGGAATTCATCCCAGCGCTGCGTTCGCGGCGAATCCCGAACAGGGATATGTAATGGTCTTGCGCGATTACCTTCCTCCAGCGCTCCGCGGACTGATGGTCGCAGCGTTCCTCGCGGCATTCATGTCAACCGTGGGAACTCAACTGAACTGGGGCTGTTCGTACTTGGTCAACGATCTTTACAAGCGCTTCATTGTGCGACATTCTACCGAGCGGCACTACGTTTTCGTCAGCAAGCTTTTTACAGTGTTACTGGTTCTGGTCAGCGGATATACAGCTCTGCAATTGACGTCCATCAAACAAGGCTGGGATTTGGTGCTGAATGTCGGCTTCGGCACAGGTGCGGTCTACATTCTGCGATGGTATTGGTGGCGTATCAATGCCTGGAGTGAAATATCCGCGATGGTTGCAGCAGCCGCGGTGACAATCGGGTTGCACGGCGTCGCATTCAGCGGAAATAGCGCGACGGTTTACGCAAAGTCTGCTCTTATCACTGGAGGAATCACCACGATTGTCTGGTTGATTGCGACCTTCGTGACTCCGCCCGAAAACGAGTCGACGCTGGTTGCGTTTTACAAGCGGGTCCATCCGACGGTTTATGGATGGAAGCAAATTGCCAGGCTCGTTCCGGAACTTTCTGAGATTCGCGATCTTGGCGGCAATTGTTTTGATTGGCTGATGGGTGTGATTCTCGTCTACGGATGCTTATTCGGAATCGGAAAACTTGTATTTCAGCAGTGGCTGGCCGGGATCGCGCTGTTGATTATTTCGGCGATCGCGGGCTATCTGATTTTCTGGGATCTCTCCCGGCGCGGTTGGTCGGTTCTCTCTGGAGCGAATAGTGCTAGCGAAGCTCCAGTCATGCGATCGCATACTTGATTCGAGGAAAATTGTGCAATGTGCCCGGCAGGACTATTCTTAGTTCCTGCCAGGCCAAGACTGCAACGCTACTGCGAATCCTCGGCGGTTAACCCTCGTCAGTGGTTATCGCGATCCGATCGATCATCTGGATGACCTTGATCCGGGTGCGAGTGCCGCCAGTTCCAGTATTGGTTTTGTTCCTTCGGACTTTCGCGCTCAAAGTCACGATACTCTCTGTGGTGCTCGGATAAATACTGACGATAGGCGCGATCTTCATCGTCATTCCACTGATGGTAGTCGTGGTGGGACCTGTCATAGATGCGCTGTTGGTTTTGCTCCCGCTCGTGCTGCTCCTCCCGCTGCTCGCGCTGTTGGGCCTGATCCTGCTGTTGGCGCTGGTCATCCCCGCGACGCTCGTCATCCTGCTGAGCCCAGGCCAGTGTCGAGGCCAGAGCAACGGTTAGGAATAATATGGTAAAAAACTTAGATCCACAGTGCATGTTGTGTCCTCCTTGCGGATCACGCAATTTCGATTGTTGCCCATCCGCGCGGAATTGACCATACAGTAAACTCCCCGTAAATCTCTCTGTTTGCTCTTACTCCTACTCGCCGCTTTTCGTGTTGGACGATCTGCGCGGGCGCCCCTTCGACAAGCTCAGGGCAGGCCCTCGCCCGCGAGCCGCTGGACCCCTCCCCTCCCCCCTACCCTCGATCTATTGAAATCATAGATTTGGCGCCGGCAATTGCTTCAAATCTTTGAGTAATATGGACTTATAAGTAAAATCTTGATAACAGGATAGTTGCAGTCATTAATCGTGACTCGTCCAAGCCAGAAGCAGATTCCCTTCGACTTCGCTCAGGGCAGGCTCTCCGGGCTCAGCGCCCGTTCGGAATGACAAAGCTTAAGGGGTCCACTAGCGCAACGCCCGTTCGCTGAGCCAAGTTTAAGCGGCTGCAGGAATGGAAGGCTGTGATGGATGTCACACGTTTCGGTTGTGGAAAACGCGACCGCCTATCTGCACCCGGCATATTTAAAATGAGTACCTATCGAAGTTGGAGCCAGCCAGATCGGAGCCAGCAATGAGCAGCGTACAAGTCGAACAGAAGAGCTACGAGATGCCCCCGCGAGAGGGGATCAGCATCGCGCATTTTCTCACCGTTGCCGACGTCGAGCGATCGGCTCGCTACTACGAAAAGGTCTTCGGCGCTCGCATTCTGACCATGGGTGACGGCAACGCGCCTCCGTACCTTCAGCTTGCGAATATCTGGATGATTCTGAACGTTGGTGGCGGCCCGACCCCGGATAAGCCGACGGTAACGCTCAGCGTCCCCGACCCGAATCACATCAACAGCTTTATGAATTTCCGCGTTGCCGATATTCAAGCGTGCTACAAATTATGGAAAAGTCGAGGAGCCGAGTTCATCACGGAGCCGATACCCAAGTACGGCGAGATACGCTGCTACATCCGCGATCCTGACGGCTACATTATCGAAGTCGGACAGAGCACCGACCTCACGTACGGTTAACGCGGCGGATGGCCCACCACATTGTCATCCTGAGGCAGCGGAGTCATTCGCTCGCGAATGACTCCCAACGAAGGATCCCTGCCCTCTCGCCGACAGCCAACCGCCGGGTGCGCCGCGCCCTCGACCCCATCACCCAGAAACAGACTGGTTACTAAAGTAACTTCGCAGCGGAGGCTCCGCCCAAACCCCGCTTCCAGAGCGGGTTTTGAGCGAATAAAGTATTGTGTGGCCAAGCGCTGCGATGTATAGTACTCCCCGTCTGCAAATCAATCGGCCGAGAAGTTTCGATTTGCAGTCACTGCCTGTTCTCTTCGTCGAGTCATTAAAGTGTCGGGCCTTCGCCGGCAATACCAATCATCACTTTTGCCAAGGTGCGACTATGTTAACCCCCGAACGTCGTCAGATTCCGCGGACCGCAATGGAGAGACTTGCCTACATTGACATTGAACCGAATAACGGCGGCATCGTCCTCAATGTGTCGCCGGATGGGCTTTGCTTTCACTCCATTGCTCGAGTTGTCAAGAATGAGCCGCTCCATTTTTCGCTGGTGCAGCAAACTCGCCTTATCGCCGCATGCGGCGAACTAACATGGACGGACGAGATACAAAAGGTTGGCGGCATACGATTCACGACTCTGACCGAGGAAGCGCGCGAACAGATTCAGGATTGGATAGGTCAGCCTGCGGATCTACCCGCGGATCCCAAAGCAAACCTGGGGTCTGTACTTCTCAAAGCGTTTCGCACGTTCCGGGTTCAGCGATCCGTGCCCGACCCTGATTCCGGTAGTCCCTTCGCCTTTGCAACCGCTTTTCCGAAGATAAGAGTACGCATAAAGCAAAGCGGGTTTGCCAAAGGCTTGGCCACTGGGCTCCTGATTTCGTTGCTCTGCATGTCTGTCTTCTTGTTTTATGCAGAACGCGGGGAAATCGGCCAGTCCCTCATCCACTTGGGAGAACGCATAGCGGGAGAGCGCCCGACGGAACGCCCCACAGAAAAGCCTGGAGAGCATAGGCCATCGCTGCTCGCGCCGCAGACGGTTTCCCCGACAAAATCCGTATCACCAGGTCGTAACCAGACTCCACCGAGCACACAAAGTCTGGCAAGTACGCAGAGTCCAACGATTACCTGGTCTCCACCGCATCTTAAGGTTCCGGCACCTCCCCAGGCTGCGGTTCACACGCAGATTTCAGCGGTAATGGACTGGCGGCGGTCGGTGGGCGGGGCCCAGCCGAAAAATTCCCTCGCGCGACCTCTGGCAAGCCCTGCCCAGCCACAGCTGGCGACGATCAAGCCCCAGCCATCGGCCGGGGCTGCGTCCCACACCACCAACAGTTCGGTCCCGCAACCCTCCGCAGTCCGCAACTCTCCCGAGACGGCGACACCAACAACCACGGCTTCGTTGGGAGCGCCTTCATCGCCGGATCCAAACGCCGCTCGCAATGCGGTTGCCACCCCTTCTAAGCCCGAGCCATCTCGCCTTGTCCAGGCAACTGGCTCCTACGAAATAAATGTCACCTCGCTTCCTCAGATGTACTTCGAACTCGGTAAGTTCAAAGATGAAATGCAAGCCCGCGATCTTGGCGACAGGATTTCGGAGCTCGGATTGCGCCCGAGTGTCGTTCAAAAAAGACATCTGTGGATGAATTCCTTCTACGTGCTTGTCGGGCCTTACACCAACCAAGACGAGGCGACGAAGACCCACAAAGACCTGTTGTCCCACGGCTACAAACCGCGACCCTTCGAGCGCGGCTCCCGCGATTTCGCCTTCAGTTCGGGCTTAACCCTTCGCAGCGCGTCGTTGCCGGCTGGGGATTTCAGGATCAGTTGGGAATCCTACGTGACCGACGCAAAAGTGAAGTTCGCGCAGGGGAATTATGTCCTAGCGACGGCCACAGGCCAGTGGGTCAAACGGCCCGTGAAGTATCATCGCGACGAATATGTGTACGAACAGCGTAGAAATGGATCACGCCTGCTCCGCGAAATCCATTTCTCGGGCCTGGACCGGGCACTGGTATTCGGCAATTCGTCTTAGCCTCCTGGGGCTGGCCCACCTTGGCCCTGACACAACAGAGGCCACCCCACTCTTGCGATTTTGCAAGTGTGGGTACCTCGACCGCATGCAGGGGAGGTTCTGATTTCATCGAACCAAAACATCCGATGTCGGCGGCATCGATGCCCACCCGTCGAAAATCGCGACGAGTGGGGCAGCCTTCATTATTATTTCGAGGAGATCAAAACCAAAGGTGCACAGGGAGGTGACCGATGAAGGCGATCGTGGTGACGGATCAGGCTGCGGGAACGGCCGGGGTGACGCTGGTGGAGCGGCCCGAGCCGCAGGCGGCGATAAACGACGTCGTTGTTCAGATTCATGCGTCGGGATTCACCGGGGATGAGCTGACGTGGCCCTCGACTTGGACCGATCGCGTCGGCCGTGACCGGACGCCTTCAATCCCCGGACACGAACTGGCCGGAGTGGTCACCGCTCTCGGCTATGGCACGACGGGGCTGTCGATTGGACAGCGGGTGTTCGGCCTCACGGACTGGTATCGCGACGGCACGCTGGCGGAGTATGTGGCCGTCGAGGCACGCAACCTCACACCGCTGCCGGGCGACGTTGACTTCACGGTGGGCGCGGCCCTCGTGATGCCAGGCCTGACCGCGTGGCAGGGGCTGTTCGAGCACGGCCGCCTTCAGGCGGGGAAGAGCGTCCTCGTGCACGGTGCGGCCGGCGTGGTCGGTTCGATGGCGACCCAGCTCGCACGTGAGGCCGGCGCGTACGTCATCGGCACCGGGCGCGCTGCCAGCCGTCAGACGGCGCTCGACTTCGGCGCACAGGAGTTCGTCGACCTCGATAGCGAAGCCGTGGAAGATGTCGGCGCAGTCGATCTGGTTTTCGATGTCCTCGGCGGCGACATCGCGAAGCGGTCTGCGGGCCTGATTCGCGCCGGAGGAACGCTGGTGACCGTCACCGGCCCGACCGAGGCGCGGCCCTCTGGCGGCCTGACTATCGACTTCGTCGTCGTACCCGATCGCGCCCAATTGAGTGAGGTCGTCCAGCGGGTGCGGGATCGTCGACTGCGGACAAACATCGGCAAAGTGGCTGCCCTCGACGATGCCGTCGCCGCCTTCAATCGGACCGAGCGACGCAAGGGAAAGACGATCATCCGCGTTCATCCGTAAGGACTCGGGGATTACCTGACGGCCTGCTGGTGGCTGGCCCACCTTTACATCTTTTGTAAAGGTAGGGGAATTCATGCTGCCTGTGTCGGGATTTTGATCTTTGCCTTATCCCACTGATTGATTCGCACCGCGCCCGTTCCTCCGAAAGCGTGTCCAATGCTCGGTGGATCAAAATCCGAGCTCCGGAGGAGCGACAGAAAATAGCCCAGGACGTAAGTCCTGGGTAAGTACGAAAAACAGAGCACGCCCCGCAGGGCAGCCGATTCTCAAACCCTGACATTTTCCCCTCAAAAAAAGGCGTTCGAGGTGTCGGCGGCATTAATTCCCGCTTTTACAAGGTGCAACAGCCGCTGGCCGGGTGCCCCACACACTCGCGTTCCTTGCGGATGTGTGGGAGGCTGCCAATTCTTGCGATGTTTCTTGAAGTGGGTAACCTCGACCGCATGCGGTCCTGATTTTCTTCGGACCAAAACATCCGATGTCGACCGCATCAACGCCCACCCGTCGAAAATCGCGACGAGTGGGGCAGCCCATTCATTATTATTTCGAGGAGATCAAAATCTAAAGGTGGGCCAGCCAGCCAAAGACTCAACAACGCACTTTGGCACGTATTTGTCCTTGTTAGCCTGTCTTCCAATGTGAAACTCGAACGGGTACCTGTCTCCAAGACGTATTCGCGCACCTGGGTCGGCTGGGAGATCAGGGGGGAAGGCGAACCCACGCGACTCGATAGCAGCAGCAACACTCTCACGATTCTTCAAGTCGAACCGAAGTTTCAACTGATAGGTCGCTCCGGGCTCGAGCTGAACATAAGGTCTGATTTCGAAATTGTGCTCCGAGCACCCACTATTCTTTATGCTCTGTCGGACTAGGGCGGCGGCCGCACCGAGAGCCGGGGAAGGTTCCTTTTTGGCGCGTTCAGGGTCATACTTGGCGGTCGTAAACCCTAAGAAATCGGTGGGCATGCGAAACGAGGGATTATCCTGAGGAATGACGATGAATCCGCGCTCTTTGCCGTGCATCCCCATGAAGAGACCCGCCTCGAATAGAACGTTATCTCGCGCAATCTCAAAGCTAGCGGATCGAATCGTCGCACGATCATCTGGTGAAAAAACGAAAACCGCGAAATCATTTTCCCCACACCGCCTCAATAGAATGTCAATCGTTGTGTTAGACAATGGAAAGGCTTCATGCCAAGCGGTACAATGGCCATCCGCCTCCAGCGCAATTTCTAGAGCATCCGACACAGACTTCCCTTCGACTGAGGAAGCGATAAAAATCTTTGGTTTCACCGATTCGACCTCTGGCATGTGAGCTATAGGTGACCAGTCTAGCAAACGATCATCCCGGACTTCAGGCCGCGTGCCCCGTGCAAGGCCGGCTAGCCCATCTTTGTGGGATTTTGAACTCGATAGCATCTTACAAACCTTGGATGCCCCACTCTTCGCGCTTTTCGACGAGTGGGTATCGATGCCGCCAAAGTCGTTGGCCGTGGTTCGAAAAACTATCCTTCTTGACACAGCCGGAGTACCCACTCTTGCAAAAAACGCAAGAGGGGGCCGGGTGCCCCACACATTCGCGCTCTTTGCGAATGTGTGGGCGCTGCGTCGGTCAACTCACTGCTAGGGTTGGGATAGATATCATCTTGCGACATCGACCCAGACGTTGAGTGCCAAAGCTGTGATGATTCCGCAACACTGCGGGCCTGCCGAAATCGACACATCGCAAACCCCGCGATGTGTGGGGCACCCGGCCATTCGTGCAAAATGGTATCGCTCATGAACTGGAAGAATCCCCGAGCAGTAGAAACCAAAATCAAGCGGTTGACCCGCGAGATAGCAAAGATCGATGACGTTTTTTACAGCGTCAACGAAATCAAAGACCGCGTCCTCTTCGCTGGTATGCTCGAACGCAAACGAGATGATATGGTTCGATCTGCCGTCTTGCAGATGCACACCGCGATTGAAGACCTTCTCAATTCTTTCATCATTTGCCGCACGCTGAGTGTCAAGCCCGAGGATCGTGCCAGCCGGATGCGCAGCAAGACGGCGATGGCGCTTCTCAGCATGCTGACTGGCCCTCGAAGCATAGGCTTCGAGATGAAGCTCAACTTCGCGTTTGTGCTAGGCATACTCAACTCCAAAACGAAAGACAGGCTCATCGAGTTAAACACGCTGCGAAACAGATGCAGTCACACCTGGATTCTGAAAGCGCCGCTGCGACGTGGGAGGGCCCCCCAGAAAAAAAAGCCCCCTTTACTTCGCTACGACGGACGCGACTTACACAACGTTAAGGTTGTTCAGGACTTCGTTGCTGAATACGGCGTAATCTATGCCAAACTGTTCGCCAAATACGTCGGCTGACTTAGTGTGTGGTGCGCTGGTAGGCATAACCGCGCCAACGGGCCTTTCTTGGAGGTAAATTATGGAGCATGGGATGGACGGATTGTGGACTGCCGGGTGCTCCGCACATTCGCACTCCTTGCGGATGTGTAGGAGGCAGACAGTCCGAAGAGTTGGTTACGCATCAGCTAATTTTTTCTGTCACTGTTTCAAGTAACGAAGCGCAACACATCCTGATTTAAGAATCTTTGACTCAATAAGTTTCAATTGTAATTTCTCCGGCAGGCTAATACCTTCACACAACCGTCTCCCTTCTCCTGCAACGATTGGCTGAACCACAAAATGATATTCATCAACTAGACCAAGCTCTATAAGTTGTGAAGGGATCGCTACACCGCCGATTAAAATATTTTTGCCTTGCTCCTTTTTCAATTTAAGTATTTCGTCTCGAAGGTTGGTACGAACAATTCTCGTGTTTTTTCCTTCAGCGCCGTCTAATGATCGTGAAAAAACAATCTTGTTGATGGAGTCAAAAGTGTCGGCAAATTCGATCTCTGCTTTTGACCCAGTACGATTTTTTGCGACATCCGGCCAATAAGGAACCATCAATTGATAGGTTTTACGCCCAAAGACGAGCAGGTCAACATCTCGCAAGAGGTGTGCATAATATTCAAGTAGTTCTTCATCGGCAATCCCTTTGGTATGGTCGCAGCAGCCATCCAGGGTAATGTTGATTGCGAAGATTACATTTCTCATTTTCGCCTCGGATTTTGAGTGTTTAGTTCAGTAAACCTATTTGCCCTTCTTTTGCCCAGAAGGGCAGGCTAACCCAGGATGAGCAGCTTTGCCCGTCCAGTGCGGCTTTTAGGCCATTCGCGGTCCCTCTGACATTACCTAAGTGTGGGTCTAATTCTTCGCAGGCACATGCATTTTCGGACTCTATAGCTATCCCGCCATTCTCCCGATAATGGGTCCCGAGAGAAAACCAAACTATGCCGAAACGGTACAGTCTCGGGTTAGTCGTGGCAGCAGTTATGACGCTGGCTGGATGCGGCATCTTTCCAATTGGCTCCAATAACTCGTCTGGCACCAATTCCGCCAGTCAATTGAAGGCGGTGTCGGCTGTCCTGTTCGGCACGGTTCCGGTGGGCGGAACACGGTCCAGTTCGGTCGCAGTGAGCAATACTGCAACTGATGGCACAAAAATCACAGTGTCGCAAATCAGCGTTACGGGAGCGGGCTTCCAGATTGGCAGTTCCCCGTCGCTGCCTTTTGTGATTGAGTCGGGCAAAAGCGTGACCCTTGGAATCAATTTTTCTCCTGTGTTCAAAGGGACTGTAAACGGCAAGGTTTCGATCATGAGCGATGCTACGGACCCAGTTCTGCCGGTGGCACTCTCAGGAAGCGGCAACGCAACAGCACAAATTACAGTTTCCCCCGCAGTCATGGATTTCGGTAGCGTAGGAGTCGGCGGAACTGCTGTCATAAACGGAACGATTAGCGCGGCCAACTCCAGCATGACCGTCTCCACCGTGGATCAAACCGGCCAAGGATATACCTTAAGTGGAATCAGCTTTCCTGTAACATTGGCCGCGGGTCAGAGCGTGCCGTTCACCGTCTCGTTCACTCCGCAAGCACCTGGAACCTCAGCGGGAAGCCTCGCATTTGTAACCGACGGGTCTAACTCGGCAACCGCTTCATTGACGGGATCAGGGGTACAGTCGGGGACGCACAGCGTCGCACTGTCGTGGAATGCGAGCACGTCGCCAGTGGCTGGATACAACGTTTATCGCAGCCTGCAATCCGGCGGGCCCTATGCCAAACTGACGGGATCGCCGCTGCCCAGCACCAGCTACGCGGACAGCAACGTACAGTCGGGCTCGACGTATTACTACGTCGCTACTTCAGTCACCAGCAATGCAGATGAGAGTGGATATTCGAACCAGACCGCGGCAACTATACCTTAACTAAATCTTCCGAGGAGGGCGCGGCGCCGCGCTTCCCGGGACCTGATCGGCCTTGGCCGGCGTTTCCCCGGTGACGGCTAGACTCAGATCGCTGGACCAGCAATCGACGAGAATCTTCCACTCCCCTGCCTGACGTGTAAGGACGACCAAATATTTCCCTCTCTCCTCGCGGCGTTTACCGGTTGCGGTTGGGACGAGCATTTTGCAACGACCAGCCTCCCACGCGACATCGCCGAATAATTCCACCCGCAACGGCTCCAGCTCTACTTCACCTAAGCCCGCGTCCAGCACCGAGAATAGGAACTCCCGAATGGAAGCGGCGCCTCGCAGGGGAGAAACATTTGGCCGCAGCACAAGGGCGTCCGGGGTATAGAGCTCGACTAGATCATCGAGATGAGTGGTATTGCAGGCGAGCGCCCAGTCCTGGGTGACTTTTCTAACTGCAACTTCGGCACGACTCAATGCGGACCCGGCGAGAGGAAGAGGGACGGGAACGCGCGCACGGCCGGTTTCACGGGGCGGTGCGTTGCTATCTCTGGATTGACCCTGCTGCGGGTTAGGAACTGGCGCGCCTTCAGATACGAAATAATGATGGTGATAGTGGTGGTGATAATAGTGTGGGCCTACCGCCGCGTCGCCGGTTTTTTTCGGACCTGCGACCGTCGGAACTTCTGTTGGCGCAGCGGTTAGCAGCGGAACACCGCAGGTAGCACAGAATTTGTTGCCCACGGGATTCTGGTTGCCGCAGGCTTGGCACCTTCCACCCTCGTACGCGTCTTCCGCTTCGACGGAATCCTCGCTGTCGGTCTGTGCCCCTAGGCGCTGAATAGCATGGAGAGCGGCGGAAACTGCCTCCTGCGCTGGTTTTGGCCGGCGCATGTCATAGTTCATCCGGCTAAAAAAATCGTCCACCGCAGGATTGGCCACGAGGTCTTTCGCTTTCTCGCTAGCTGTTTTGTCGAGAGGCGGCTTCGGTTTCTCTTGATCCATATCTAGGACGTTGGGCTGACTGGCTGAGCCTCATTCTAGACCAAAAATTCTTTCGCGGCTTGAGAACTCAATCCTGCCCTCGGTTTCGGTGGGAATTCCATTGCACAGAGCGGGGCGGTAACGCCAAGAACTCACGGCGTTCAAGGCAGCCCGGTCCTGCGGGTCGCCGATACTATTGAGCACAAACGCACTGTGAACAAGACCGTCGGTACCGATAATAAAGCTCACGCTGAGTTTTTCCCCGTCCGTGGTTGGGTCGTCGATAAGCGGGTCTGGTGTCGTTAGGGGCTCTGGATCGCGAGCGTATTCACAGGGTGCGGGGCGGGCGGAACGGGGGACTTCAACAAACTTCAGAACATGCACGGAGGTCTCCCAAGCTGTCAGGCCTCGATACGATTCGAGTTTCTGCTGATTGACCTTCCACACGCCCGGAGTAGCGGCAGGCGCGAATAACGAGCAGCTCATGGACAGCACCGTGGCAATGGCCCAACGCTTGTAAGACCTCACGACCGTTGCTCCGCTTCGAACGAAAGTTAGACGCCCGATCTCCCAACGTGGTTGCGGCAATTCGAATGCCAGTATGATTTCGCTTAAGTAGTTGATGGCGCTGAGCTTGGGCCAATCCGCTCGCGGATGCTCACCCGGAAAATGAAAGCTGTTGCAGATGCCGCCTAACAATTTTCGACCAGGGTAGCCAAAATCGGGCGGGGCGGGACACGGCTGGAAACCTCGTGTATCGTAGTAGCGAATTCTCGAGATCAACATGCCAGAAAGAAAAAAGCTGAATGTAGCAATGATTGGCTACGGGTTCATGGGACGGGCGCACTCCAATGCTTTTCATCAAGTAAATCACTTTTTCGATACTCCTTACGACTTGGGCCGGAAAGTCATTTGTGGCCGGGATCCCAAAGCGTTGGAGGCCGTGGCCTCGCAATGGGAGTGGGAAGAGAAAGCCGCCGACTGGCGCGAAGTAGTGGGCAGGCGCGACGTGGACGTAGTTGACATCGCGACACCAAACGCGTTGCATGCACCTATAGCTACCGCTGCAGCGAAGGCCGGAAAGATGGTCTGGTGCGAAAAGCCTCTGGCAACGTCGGTGGCGGAAGCCGAACAGATGACTCAGGCAATAGGCACAACGCCAAATTTGGTCTGGTTCAACTACCGTCGCGTTCCGGCGATCGCTTTCGCTAAACAGTTAATCGCGGAAGGAAAGTTGGGAGAAATATTTCACTATCGCGCCACTTACATGAACCAGTCTGGAAATCTTGGCGGCAATCCCAACGCCTGGCGGTTTCACAAGGATGAAGCCGGTTCGGGTGCGCTCGGCGATCTTTTTTCTCACGTGGTGGATCTGGCTTTGTATTTGAACGGTCCCATCACCGAGTTGTGTGGAACTACTCATACATTTGTTCCGGGGCGAGAGGTCGACGATGCGGCCATGGCAATGGTTCGATTCGCGAACGGAAGCATTGGCAGCTTTGAGGCCAGCCGTTACGGCGTTGGCTGCCGAAACCGCAACATGTTTGAAATCCACGGATCAAAAGGCAGAGTGGGATTCAATCTGGAAGACATGAACCACCTGGAATATTACGATGCGACGGAACCTCTAAACCTTCAAGGCAACCGCAGCATTCTGGTCACGGGTCCCGACCAACCTTACTCAGAGAATTTCTGGAAACCCGGCCACGGCATTGGATACGAACACACATTCATTGCCGTGGTTGGCGACTTCCTGAATTCGCTGGCGCGGAAAGAATCCTTTCATCCCGATTTTCGCGACGGATTGCTGGTGCAGAGAATTCTCGGTGCGGTGGAGAAATCAGGCCAATCCCGCTCGTGGGTTTCAATTAGCTAAATTCTCGATTTGTCACGTCTAACTAGCCGGACGACTTCGCGGACCTTCGGTAACTTGCCCGCTAACACCGATGTTTCTAGCATTGTTTTATGTTGTCGGCGCTACTGCTGTGCGGGGAAGATGCCACCGTGCGTACGGTGACCCGCGTCTTCAAGGACCTTGGAGTAGACGTTGACGCCTGCGTCGACCAAAAGAACGCCATCCGCAAGATGACGGCAAAGAAGTTCGATGCAATTATCGCGGATGACGAGATACACGGCGCGACCCACACGCTCGAAGCCGCACTTGATCTTCCCCTCTGCAGCAAATCGGTAAGAATCATTCTCGCCGGCGAGCCTGACTCCGTCGGCTTGGCCTTTCAGCGGGGGACGCAGCTCGTTCTTTATAAGCCGCTATCTCCCGAGCGAGTTCGCCACGGCTTGCGAGCGGTCCGCAACTTGATGGCTCAGGAACGACGCGGGGGATTCAAGCGCGTACGCGTCGAAATACAGGCCAAACTGAGTTATGGAAAATTTTCGGGCAAGCCGATCACGGTCGAAGACCTGAGCGATTCGGGAGCGGCCATTCGGTCGGAGAACCAATTGCCAACCGCGGCGCGATTGGGATTCGAGTGCATGCTTCCGAATTCTCGGGAGCCGATCAAAGCGAAGGCCGAAGTTGTATGGCAGGACACTCGCGGAGGAGTTGGGATTCGTTTTCTTGACATGCCGGCGCTGTCGCGCAAGCGGTTGGTGGAGTGGTTAACTTCCCAGATCAGCCCGGACCCGACGCCTGAGTCAGACGAGGCTCCCATCAAAAGTGCCGCCAAAGCCGGAGCTTAGTGACCGGCCCGGATAAGCCCATTTAACTTCGTGCTTCAACCGGCGGCACGGATGCTCCGGACTGCACTCCACCGACTTCCGACGGCAGCAACCATTCGAGGAGTTTTGTCGCGACGATGGCTCCTACAATTTGAGCGACCATAAATGGCAGCACATCCATTGGACGGATTCCAGCGAAGCTGTCGGTAATTGATCGCGCCAGTGTGACCGCCGGGTTCGCGAACGAAGTGGACGCAGTAAACCAATACGCAGCGGTGATGTAGGCGCCCACAGCTATCGGCGTGGCCATTGCGGACTTTGTTCGCGAACATCCCCAAATAACGCTGAGTAGTCCGAAGGTGGCGACAAACTCACTGAGCAGCTGCGGCCATCCTGCACGTTGGTGGCGAGAAAGTGAAATTATCGGCTGCGCAAACATGAGATGCGCCAGCACAGTACCAACAATACCGCCGGAAAATTGCGTAGCAATGTAGGCGACAACCTCGGGCCACGGCATCAGCCCGCGCATTCCCATTGCAAGGCTAACCGCTGGATTCAGGTGTGCGCCAGAAATTGGGCCGAACGCGAGTATCAGGGCCACCAGGGCCGCTCCTGTCGCGATTGTGTTGGCGAGAAGCGCCAGAGCGATATTTCCTCCTGCCAACCACTCAGCCATAATGCCGGAGCCGACGACAGCGGCCACCAAAAAGGCAGTCCCTATAAATTCTGACACCAAGCGCGGGCGCAAACTGAATCTCATCGCTGGCCAATCTTTGCGACTTCCTTCTTGAGCGCGAGCCTGTCGATAGTGGCAAGCGGAAGACTGAGAAACTGACTAATTCTTTCGTCTAGAATCATGAATGCGTCGCGATAAGCGCCTGTGATTTCCGTTTCGGTTCCCTTGACTGCGGCTGGATCAGGCACGCCCCAGTGGGCGGTAACTGGATGACCCGGCCAGATTGGACATACTTCTTTCGCGGCATTGTTGCAGACTGTAAAAACGAAATCGAGCGGGGGAGCTTCTACCTTCGAAAATTCTTCCCAGCTCTTGCTTCGCAGATTACGTACCGGAACGTGAGCAATTTCCAACTGTCTGATGGCCTCTGGCCGAACCCGGCCCGATGGATGGCTTCCGGCGCTGTAGGCGGTGAACGTGGGCCGACCTTTGAAGTTGAGAACCGCCTCCGCCATGATCGAGCGCGCCGAATTACCTGTGCAAAGAAACAGGACGTTGTAGTGCGGTTGCACCATCACTTCCTCCATCGCGCTCCTGGCTATGCTTCCGAGCTGCAGCAATTCGCCCCGCAACAAGACGCGCTCGAAACGGTGGGCTCGGGCAAATTGTCCTGCAAAACTACGAATACTTCCCGCTCATTGCCGTCCGGATCGCGAACCCACGACTTGTCTTGAGAGGCGTAGCAGCACTCTGCTTTCATTTCGTCGCGCGTGATTAGTCCTGCTTGGGCCCACTTCTCCCGCACAGCTAGAACGTCCGCTGTGGATGAAACCTGAATTCCCATGTGGGACAAAGCGCCTGCCTTCTCGAATGGGACTTCGTTCAGTGTGAAATTGAGCGGCGGGTTTTGAACATCAAATTTCGCATAGCCTTTTCGAACCTTGCTGGGCTGAATGCCAAACATGTTGCGATAAAACGCGGCGCTTTTTCCCAGGTTGCGAACATTGATTGCCAGGTGCGCTTTCAGTGTGCGAACATTCAATCCTTCCATTTCATCCTCCATATATTCGCATAGGCGAATGTGACTACATTAGAACCGTCACTCATATATGTCAAGGCGAATATATTGTGCTAGGCTTATTTCATGACGGCGGCAAGTAAGAATGTCCCCTCGCTCGACCAATTGTTTCAGGCACTGGCGGATCTGACGCGGCTACGTCTGTTGAACTTAATGTCGGAAGGGGAAGTATGTGTGTGTTATTTCGTGCAGGTTCTGGACGCACCGCAGCCAAAGATTTCGCGACACCTGGCGTATCTCCGGAAGGCCGGGATAGTTGCTGCGCGTCGGGAAGGCAAATGGATGCACTATCGACTAGTGTGGCCGACTGATTCACACGCGGCAGAGATCCTAAAAACTACAATCGCCGCCATCAAACAAGACAAGGAATTCCAGCGTGATTTACAGCGGCTGAACCGGGCTTGCTGCGGCTCGCAAAGCTTGGTGAATACGCTGGGCGCCCCGCTGCCTTCGTTTTCGGGATATTGAGTTAGGTCTACTGGCGAGTCGCTAACGCGACAGGCCGGCTTCGTGTGGTGAGTGGGATCCCCGCTGTTTGCCGAGCTCTAACTGAAATGCGTGATGAGTAAGATCAGAATTTCTCAAGAAAAGATCGAGCAGAGGATCTTCTCCCGGTAGCGGACGCGTCGTGCGTGGTTCCTGAATCGCGTCCAGGCTTTCGGGATGGACCATTAGGTTAGGAGTCACGCCAGTATTCCCCGCCAGCGTCTGAATGAATTTTTCCACTTGCGCCTTTTGTGGCTCCGTTCGCTGGGTGAATTCCACTCCCATCCCAATTTCTGGGTGCATGACCCGCACAATTCCCTGCGCCCGAACCTCGACTTCGGCGGCGCTCATGGACAAAGTGAGTGTCGTCTGAACTGGAAAGGGCGAAGGAAGTTCCAGATAGCAGCCACCCAGGCTCAAGTCAGTCAGCTTGCATGGTACGGGTGGGTCGTCTTGTTCGATCTCCGGCGAATGGCTGCGAAGCCATGCGTTAAGTTGAGACTGTGCATCCGGTGCGAGATCGACGAAACGGATTCCAATTTGATGCTCGGCGTTTTCCCAAGCTACTTCGCCTGCAGTCTTCAAAATATGTTCGGTGCCCGGGAGGGTAAATCGCACGTGCATCCTCTGCCCGCTTTTGAGACGGGGAGCCTGAACAAGAGCAATTCCACCTTCTCCGATGTCAAAGGTAAACGCTGTTTGTTCGCCACGCACGCCATCGCGAGTAAGGGTTACCTTGATTTCAACGGGGATGCGGACGTTGCGGCGCCGCTCGGCTTTCATTAGAGCCCGAGCCGCCCGAAAGCTACTCTTTGCCCGCTCGACTGATATCGGTTTGTAAAGCACAAAATGCGCGCCCAATTCGAAGATGCTTCCTAAAGTTTTCTCGCCATCCACGATAGCAACGGCGACCGCGCGCTTGTTGCATGGGGCGGAGCGGGCGCTGTGGAGTACCTGTGACGCCAGTGGCTCGGTGCAGTCCACGATTACGGCCTCGAAACGGTGGCGAGTGAGCTTCCGGATAGCGCCGTCGGCGTCGGCGCAGTGCTGGACATCGATCTCGAGTTCATTCAATACCCGGCGCAAAATGCGGACGATTTTCGTGTCGGGACAGAGAACAAGGGCCTGTAGATTCATAAGGCTATTTCAGAAAGAGGAGGCGAGCAAAGAACCCTCAAGTCAATGTAGGATTTGGGCTGGTGCGGCGTCAATCGAACCTCTGAGACGAGGATTACCGCCGTAACGGCAGTTCCTTTGCCACAAGCGTCTTTTCAGGGACTCAAGCCTGATCACGTCGCAAATCGGGTCTCCCGTTCCCCGATGTCATCATGTTATTGACTTGGGGCAAGAAACTCTGTAGAATCATTAACTTCCGAAGCTTACATTTAGGTTTTGCCGAATGCGGTCGATATTTCTGTGGAAATCGGAACACGAGCGGAATCTTTGCCTTGAGCACTGCAATCTAAACATTAATGAGAAATCATAGGACGAGGCTTTAATTATGGCTAAGCGACGTGGCAATCCGAACTGGGGCAAACCCGAGCCGATTGGACCCATAACCCCAACCGTTACCGAGTTTGAGCAGGTAGTTCGGGAATATAAGCTCTCCCCCGACCAGTACCTCCGTTCAACGCGGTTGCGTGAATGGGCGCGCCGAAATAAGAATTCGAAGTACATTCCGGAGCCTCTGTTGGAAGCCTGGGGCTTTGAGATCGAATCGACACTGTAATTTCATTGAGGGTAGAGGCTTGGGCCGCTGAAAGGCGGCCTTTGCTTTTGTCCAATCGAAGTTAGAGCCAGATGGTTCGCTTGCTACAATCACCACATCGATGAAATCGGGTACTCCATTTACGGACGTTCCGAGCGCAGTCTCCGAAATTCGCGCTGGAAAAATGGTTGTTGTCGTGGACGACGAAGATAGAGAAAACGAGGGAGACCTAACCCTTGCGGCCGAAAAGGTCACTCCTGAAGCAATCAATTTTATGGCGAAGTACGGGCGAGGTCTTATTTGCCTGGCCATGACCGAGGAGCGACTCGATCATCTTCGCCTTGGTCCAATGAGTTCTGAAAACACTTCGAATTACGGCACGGCATTCTGTGAAGCTATCGACGCCCGCGAGGGCGTGACCACGGGTATTTCGGCGTACGACCGTTCGCGCACCATTCAAGTTGCAATCGACCCGGCTACGCGGCCCGCCGATTTGGCGAGACCCGGCCATGTTTTTCCTCTCCGCGCTCGGAAGGGTGGTGTGTTGGTGCGCGCGGGCCAGACGGAAGCTGCGGTGGATCTGTCGCGGATCGCCGGATTGATCCCGGCGGGAATCATCTGCGAAATCATGCGCGACGACGGGACCATGGCGCGAGTTCCGGACCTCATCGACTTTTGCAAAACTCACGACATGAAGATGCTGACGGTCGCTGAGTTGATCCGCTATCGATTGCAGAACGAGCGCTACGTTCGCCGTATTGGCGAGGCGTTGCTCGGAACACGCTACGGCGAGTTTCGTCTGATCGCGTACGAGAGCGAAATTGATGGTGGAGAGTCGCATGTGGCGCTGGTTTACGGAGACGTGGCGTCGCCGGAAATACCTTCTGACACAACGGTGCTGGTCCGCATGCACTCGCACTGTCTGGTCGGCGATGTTTTCGGAGCTACAAGTTGCGATTGCCAGGCAACGATGAGCGCATCCATGCGGGCGATCGCTAGCGAAGGACGTGGTGCGCTAATCTATTTGCATCAAACTTCTAAAGGACTCTCGGTTGACAGGATTGCTGAACGCACATCACTTACGTTTCACAAAGATCCTGTACCTACGTGGTCGGCCGAGGGCGAACGTAAAACTCAACGCGAGATCGGTATTGGAGCACAGATATTGTCAGATCTAGGTTTGCGCCGGATTCGCCTGCTTACAAATCATCCTCGCCGAGTAGCGGCTTTGGAAGGGTTTGGAATAGAGATCGTGGAACACGTCCCGGTGGGATTAGAGAAAGTTGACGCTAGAAATTAAATTTTTAAAACGGCTTCCGCAGCACAATTTCGCTGTCATTAATAAAGAACTGCGCTGCACACTGCTCTGATCCACAGATAACCGGCAGCAAACCTGCAATCTGCTTTCGAGTGATCAGCCCAAGAGTACCGCAAGAGGGACACGAAAGAACTGCCCAATAAGGATCCGCTGTCTCTCCTACTTTACCCGCATTCTCCAATACAAAGATCGTTCCGGGAGACATTTGCTCCGGAATCCATTCGGTCAGGATGTCGAGTTCTCCAACCATTTTCGCCTCCTCTTCGGAAAAAACATCAATCAACGTTTCTTGGCCTCAGGAAGCTCTTCTTGTCTTTTGCTGCCCTTTTTTGTGACTGCGAGAACCTTCGGGAACACACGTACTAGCCTTTTTTTCGCCGCGAATTATTGCCCGTACCAGCCGCACCTTGTCACTTAGGCATATGGTTAACATCGGCTGGCGCGAGTTTTTGAGGATGTCCACGATCTGCTGAGGTGAGGTTTCCAGGTACAGCCTGGAACCATCGGTCAGCAGGTGATAATCGGATTTTCCGCCGACCGTTTCCGCCAATCTCTTGCTGAACTCGCGTTGCAGAAATCGTACGACCTTACGCACTCCTTGCAGTGAGAAGCCGCGCCGCCGCAGATCGCAAATCACAGAAACCTCGACGAGATCGTCCATCGAATACAGACGACGATGTCCTTCACGCAGAGGCACGACGATTTTTCGCTCATCCCACCACTGCAATTGACGTAGCGTAATCCCCGTCAACCTCACAACGTCCCGGGATGTAAAGCTTTCCTGCATGGTGATGTTTCAAACACGCAGAACTAGTTTTGTTTAAAACATTCTAGGTGGGAAAGTGCAAGTGTCAACGACTGATTGGATTCAGACGTTGACTAGAGGTGTTCGTTCGAAGGAGCCCGGAGAACATCTGAGGAATGCACTTTGATGCTGAGAGCTTAGGCCCCCGGGAGTGCGGGGCGAATTCTTCGGAATTCGCAGGCATCAGCGGGGAACTTCTTCCAATTGTCCTTGTTCGAGCTTTTCCTGACACTCAATGCAATGCCTCGTCCAGGGCACCGCTTCCAATCGCTTGGGGTCTATTTCCCTGCCACAGGAGATGCATTCTCCAAACTCGCCCTCGCGCATGCGGGATAATGCGCCTTCGACCATTTGCAGCAACTGGCGGTCGTTGTTGCTCTGATGAAAGAGGAACTCCTTGGTATAGGAGCTCGCAGCGCGGTCCGCTATGTCTTGCGCCGCATCTTCGTCGACAGTCCGGCCATCTTGTTCTATGCGCGTCACCATGCGACGTAACTCGCTTTGACGCGTTTCCAATCTCTTTTTGAAGTATTCGAGTTTCTTTTTGTCCATGGTATTGCTTTCGGCGCGCAATCTGATCTCGCCATCTGATCGTTCTTACATCTATCGAGTTTAATCAATCGAAGATCATAAGCGCTCAAAATGAGATGCGTCAACCACGCCGTCGGATTCGTGGGTCCCTCAAAAAATAATCGCGAACGCGTTCCGCTCGCGTGGACGCATACGTCCTCGTCTGGTGAGTAAACAACTGCAAAGGGCGCTCCGCCGGGCAGGCCCTACGCAATCAGTCAAAAAACCGAGCGAATTAAATTTAGGAGAGTCGTTTCAGGTTGTGGTCTGGACCGCAGGCGGTGGGTATGGCTCCCACTTCTTTATTAAGCCTTACATAATGCCACCACGTGGATGAGGGCCCGTCCTCATCCACGCAGCAGCAAATCACCCAGCTAGGAGGCATCAGGTGAATGTAAGACTCGGAAGGTGTTGCCGCCTCGGGACCAGATCAGCAACAATGCGTCTTGTCCTGCTGGAACTTTGGACAGTGCCTGCTGCACATCAGCCGCGCTCTTAACCTCGTGGCGGTTCACTCCTTGCACAACATCTCCAGGCTGCAAGCCCGCATTGTCCGCCGGACTGCCGGGCAGTACGCGTTCAATGACCGCGCCCTGCACGTTTTCTGGAGCTTGCACCTCTTGACGGATTTCGGGAGTGACATCGGCAAGGCCCAGGCCCCAGCGTGCCTTACCATGCTGGCCACTGCCGCCGTTCTCCGCAACTTCACGTTTTCCCATTTCTTCCAGCGTTACTGGGATCGTGAGGTCCTTTCCATCGCGAAGCACCATCAATTTAAGAGTCGTGCCTGGACGCTTCTGCCCGACTTCGACCTGCAATTCGCCGGCATCGCTCACCTTCTGGCCATTGATTTCGGAAATGACATCTCCGACCTTCAGGCCCGCTTTCGCGCCGGGAGAGTCCGGTTCGACTTGCGTGACCACGGCACCGGTGTTGTCCTTCACTTCGAAAAACTTGGAGTTTTCCGGAGTCACATCGCTAATTCCGATTCCGATATAACCGTGCGTAACTTTCCCATCGCGAATCAACGCTTCCACGGTTGGTCTCACAATCTGCGATGGAATTGCGAAGCCCATCCCAGAGAATGATCCGGAAGGTGAAACGAGGAACGTGTTGATTCCGATAACTTCTCCGCGAGCGTCGACCAGCGGACCTCCGGAGTTGCCCGGATTGATGGCGGCATCTGTCTGAATAAATTCACCCGGCTTGCGAGCATCGTCTGTGTATGGATTCGGGCGATTCAGCGCGCTCACAATTCCGCGCGTAACCGTGAAACGAAATCCAAAGGGATTTCCGAAGGCCAACACGGTTTCTCCGGGGCGAAGCTCGGTAGAGTTTCCCCAAGGAACGCTGGGCAAATTGGTGCCGTTGACTTTGATTACTGCGAGGTCGGTCAACGGATCGGTACCGATCAACTTTGCAGGCAGAATCCTGCGGTCTCCCATCGTTACGCGGATGTCCACAGAACCATCAACTACATGGTTATTGGTGACAATGTAGCCATCGGGCGAAATAATGACACCACTGCCGATGCCATGCTCGATTCTTTGTTGTGGTTGCATGCGCTGGCCAAAGAAAGGCCCGAAAAATTGCTGCAAATCTCCGCCTTGATCACCTTCTTCCATAGCGGTTTGCTTCGACTTCGAGGTTACCGCGACGTTTACGATTGCGGGCGTAACTCTGGCGGCCAGAGTTTCCATGGCGCGATCAAGCGCCAGCAGTGCGCTCACGCTGTTGTCATCGAGAGCAGCAGCCGCGGGCGCTGGGGCCGGGGTTGCTGCGTTCACAGTAGTTGGTTTTGGAGTTTCGAATCCGGCCAGGGACGCTACCACCGCACCCGCAAGCACGGGTACTAGCAGACGCTTCCCTAGACTTTTCTTCGAGGTTGATGTTTCTTGATACTGAGCCATTTGTTGGTTCTCCTTCGTAATGAACTAATGATTTAGTTGTTAGTGTTAGAAATCGCCGTTTTTGATCGCTTGTATCTCTCCTAAATTTTCTTTGCGGGAATTCCGTTTTGGTTTGCGTTATTGATGTGGAAGTATGTCACTTGCCAAACGCGTATGGTCCACGAGGCGGCAGCAAATCCATCTTCTTGTTGTTGTATCCGCGTCACAACGAACACGGTTCGCGTGATCGGAATTCTGCGGGTGCGCTCAACTTTCATACATTGCTTGGCAGGAACCGTATTAGCCAATTGCGGGAGCCTCGCCTGTACTACAGTAGCGCCAAGTCTTTGTTGAGCCTCGGATTTCGTCTGCTTCAACGCTGTTCGGCTTTGCAGTTTTAGCAATGCCTTATGCGGTTCTGTGTGCGGCGACTGTTCCATGAACTTCGCGAGATGCAATGAACTTACGGAAGTTGCCTTCTCTGGAAGTTCGGAATTAGCAGCTAACGTCGCTGGAGTCACTTCATTCCGAAACGAAACAAGTTGCGGAATTCGCGGCGCCATTGCGAGGCCCAGCATTGAAAACGACGCTAACAGCAACGCAGCTGGTTTCCAGACTGGAGTGGTTGCAGGTCGTTTAGCGTCCAGGATTTGAGATATCCGGCGGGAAGTTTGCTGCATGCGGGTTACAGCCGCTTGTGCCAGCGAAAGACCACGACGTGTCAAACTCTTTTCGGCAACTGAGAGCAGGCATTGTGCATACGCTCGCGGATTTTCCGTATGCGCAAGCACGATGTCGTCACACGCCATTTCTCGCTCTAATGAAAGCCGATTCTGGATCCACCACACCGCAGGATGAAAAAAAAGCACAGACTGGACCAACTTTTGAACAAGATTGGTCCAGTCATCCCAGCGCCTCAAATGTGCATACTCATGCAGCAATACGGACCGCAATTCCGGTGCCGAAAGCTCGGCAAGCGCCCACGCCGGCAGAATCACCAGCGGACGCGCAAAGCCAATCGCCGTTGGTACGCGCACTTCATCCGAGACACAAATGCGGGCCCCCCGCGCTGCATCGAAATCTCGAAGAGTGTCTTGCAGAGTAGAACTGAGCGAAGTTACGTCGACATCTCTGCAGCTCTTGCGCAACCGCTGCAAACTCACAAACCCTACCGCAACGCGTACCAAGGCAACTGTTGCAAGCAGCCCCCACAATCCGAAAATGATCTCCGCCCAGGTACTCGGAATCGTAATCAATGATTGTGACTGGGCAGGCAAGGAGGCTGCCTCTGGTGTCCATAAATGCGCGACCAGAGGCAACAATAAAATCGCGAGCAATGTAGAGAACAGAACCGTAAAACGAGTGCTGGAGTTCTGTCGTCCAAATGCTCGCAATAAGATCCAAGCAAACAGCGCGGCCGGAGTCCCCCCCGCAAAACAAATAAGAATTCCGGTCAACGTCGCTTCCGCGATTGCCTGGAGATGGAGGACAGGGATCATCGCTGGTCACCTTCTTTGAGCAATCCACGCAGACGCCTCAATTCGTCTGCGTCGATGCTCTCGTCCTCCAGAATGTTTAGCACCAGCATTTCGTGGGAATCTTTGAAAAAGCGACTGATCAGGTGACGAACCTCAGAGCGGGTCGCGTCTTGGCGCTCGACAATCGGCTTGTAGACGTACGCCCTTCCATCCTTTGTGTGGCCGAGATAACCTTTCTTTTCGAGGATACGAATCGTGGTCAGCACAGAGTTATAAGCTAGAGGCTGGTCCGCAGGAAGCGAATCCAAGACCTCTTGAACTGTGGCGCTTCCCCTCTGCCACAGCACGTCCATTAGCCTAAGCTCTGCCTCGGTTAAGGTTGCCGATTTTCTGGGCGGCACAAAATTCTCCTGCGTACATTCAGTTAGACGCAGGTAGGAAGCAAAAGTAACTAATTTATTAGTAAATATTTGTAACGTGAACTATATTATTTATTATCAATGATTTGAATTTGAAGATTGAAGCTCCACTTGCTCGGGAAGCTCTCTAGAAGACTCTCATCCTCGTCACCGTCCCCATCTGCTGGACGAGGCGCTCATGCAGATTCGAAACTCCGCTGAGAGCGAGTCGCAGTCCGGGAAATGCAATCTTCACGCAAAGAAGGGATAACACAAAGAAGGACAAAAGACGCAGTTGAACGGATGCATTCACCAGTTCCTGCGCTTGAATTGAACGCTCTGAGTTTTGTTCCGAGCTGACCGATCTGCCGATTCTGATTAAAACGGCAGCATTCCTGTTTGCGCACATAACGTATTCCATGGCGGCGCGCAGCCTTAGACGCTGAACACTCCGAAATGCAGGAGGCGGCAAGTTTTCCCGCAAAAACTCTTCTTCGCGAGGGTCGATCAGATTGTTAAATGCACGAGCGTCCAAAGACTCGATGAGAGACTTCCCGTCATTTACATTCTGCAGCCGCCCGAAACCGCCAACGCCGACTAGGTAGAGACCCACACCCAGCATTGCTGCCAGAGTCATGGCGACGACAATAATGGCCATATTCATCGATGCAAATACTCCGACAGCGCTTCATTCCAGGAGTGCGGATCCCAATCTACACGTCGTTGTTCAAGCTCGGGCACCACCTTAGGCACGGCATAAAACGCTCGAACCCAGATAAGAACCGCGCAGTCGTAAGCGGCATTGCACACTAAAGAAAGCGTGTGCTGGGTCGACATGCCAAGCTCAAACCGAACCGTGTATGCGATTAAATTAACGCCCGTGAACAACCCAAACCCCAACGCAATCCCGAGAGTGCGTGGATTCCACTGCAACGCCAAGATCGAAGACGCGATCACAAGGACGACGAGCAATCCTGCTTGCACAATTTCCAGACTGCGCTCCAGCGCAAACAAATTGCCCAAAAATCTGTAGGAATCGGCACCTGTGCTATAGGCTGCCACAACTATGGCAAGAAAAAGAAAGAAAACACTCGCCCAGCGTAAGAAAGAAGGCCCGAAATGGCGAATTCCCTCATAGGGACGAAATACGTCCGAATACAATTCGCAAACTATTCCAATTTGTAGAATCGCCTCAATTGCTTGAAAGCCAGCATAGGCGTGCATGTACGTGGTCCGAGCATGCAATTGATACCAATAGAAGAGGACTGCAAATCTAGCTAACTGCTCAAGAATGTAAGCAAAGAAAATCGGGTAGTCGTGATAGTTTTTTCGTCGCCACATGCGATACGCAATGGCAGCTTGCAACGGCGGCAGGACTAGCCAAAGCGCATATGTCGCGGCATTCGACATTAGCATTCACTAATGTCGCTAAAGGTAGCACACCAATTGCGAGGTTGGGCGTAATAGTTAGTTCTCTCGTGAAAATATTTTGGTGCGTTTAGTGACGATATTTCGGCACTAATTGCGTCGATCTTGCGAGCATGCAGAAAAGCTGTTCATTCCGAAAAGGCTATTGCGTGAGGTCACGATTGCTCGAAATTACTTTTTGCTCCGTGCCTCCAACAGTGCTACGGAACGTTTTTCGTCTATGAGATGGCGACGCCCGTCGTCGCTGGCGGTTGCTCCTTGCTTGATGAGATCGATGACCTTTGCTGGCGTAAGCGACGGATCGAGCGCAAATAGCTTGGCGGCGAGATTAACCACGTTTGGAGAAGCCATGGAAGTACCCGATAACTTCAACCTCGCGCCTCCGGGAACGTAGCTTTCAACGTTATAGCCATCCGCATCGACCACAACGGTGTCTCCATAACTAGTGAAAGAAGTCTCATCCCCGGCCTGATTAACCGCGCCAACGGCGATGAGATTCGGCAGATGCAGCGACGATGGGACGTCCTCGACGAAAGCGTTATTGCTGTCACTGTTTCCGGCGGCGGTAATGAATAGTGTGTTGGGCGAGTTTTTAATAGCTGTCTCGATAGCATTTCTCCAGATGGCATAGAGTTCAGCAGCCTGCTTCTTGCGCTCTGCGGGATCGGCCCCACCGCCAGTCTTGGAAATCCAGGTTTCAAATTCCTCCGGATCATCTCCCCAACTCATGTTGACGACCCGAACGTTGCGTGTGCGAAAGTAGTCGGACATCTGTTGGAACGCGGCACCGAGACGGCGAGCCCATTCAGCGGTTGGAGCAAAGGGGAGGTCCGGCAATTGATCGTTGAACCGGGCAACCACAAGACGCGCGGCGGGATTGCCGCGGACGGCAATACCAGCGCAGTGAGTTCCGTGCAGATAGAATCCCAAGACCTTATTCAACTCGAAGAGTTGATGCATCTGGTCGGGCGACAGCGTGCTGAACTTCTTCTGTACCGCGTCCGCTTCCGGCGAATCGATACCATTCTCAATATCCAGAAACCCCTTGATCTGCTCGCGGAATGCCGGATAGGCATTCTGTTGTTCAGGCGTGAGCGGATAAAGCCATGTCGTAGATGGTCCTCCCCGGTCATCAAAGGCAAGTCCATGCGTGCCGCTAGCCGTCGGCTTTGGATCGGTGAAAAGTTGATTGGGGAAGAGCGAGACATCGACACCCGAGTCCCAAATTGCAACTAGTACTGGAGATAAATTCTGATTCTTCGTCAGTGTGACTTCGCGCGCCGCCCAGATGTCGGGCTTCACAACGTTGTGAGCAGCGATGTACTGCTTTAGAACTTCTCCACGCGCAGTTCCCAGCGGAATGGCGAATTGCAAATCAACCCGGGTCGAGATCAGGTCCCACGCCTCGAGGTTGTCGAGTGCGCCCGACTTCTGAACAGCTGGATCAAGGTCGGTCTTAACTCCCCCCAGAGCACTCGAGTTCGTATAGATCCGGCTACTTCGATACGAGCGTTTAGTCGAGTCCTGAACGACATCCCAGGGCAGCGCATCGATCGCTTCACGATAATGCTTCATGAAGGCGTCGTCGAACTCCGGACCGGTCGTCGCTTTGGTCTCGATCGCAGCTTGCAACGTTGCGCGAGCAAAGAGTCCGGTGGTTAGCTTCGCCGAAGGCTTCTCTTGCAGAGCACGCAAGGCGTCCACGGTTTTGAGAGCGTCTTCGTATTCGCCCGCCAGTTCCTCAAGGTCGAGTTTGGCGGAAAGCAGGGTCCGCATCGTAGATTTGTCGTCAATCTCGTAATCACTCAAAATCGTATTGAGATCGGCGCGAACTTTTGCCGCAAAGGCGTTAAAAGTAGCGTCATCCGCCTGCACCAACTCCGAAGCGGTGCCGGTTACGGGATAGCTGAACCTCGGCAGATCAGCCTGGCTCGTAACTTTCTTTTTCGGGCTCGATTGTGAGAAAGCGAAAGGGGCGATTAACAACAGAAACAACGCAACAAGATGGCGGACGATGAAGCGACGTTCAAACATGAAGTACCTCCGGAATTTAGGCAAGGCTATTGCGCCCTTCCACCACCCACTGCTTCATTCTTCTTAACACCGATTCTGGCGCTTCCACTTCGAGTTCGACCGAACCGTCTTTATAGCGCCGGGAATAGATTCGCGATTTCGCCTCCAGTAGAGCCAGCGCTTTGCCTTCATCTTGCGGAATGCGGAGTTTCACGCGGCTCAACGCATCACCGGTGAGCATCTTATCAACACGGTCTAATAGGGTGCTCAACCCCATGCCCTTCGTGGCCGAGATGTATACCGTTGCCTCGTCGTCGCGCAGCGAATCTCGCTGTGCCGCGGATAAGAGGTCGATCTTGTTCATCACTCGCAGGCGCGGCTTGCTTTCCGCTTCCAACTCTTTGAGCACTTTTTCTACTTGTGCGTCCTGCTCGGCGGAAAGTGGACTGCTGGCATCGGAGACATGCAATATCAGATCCGCGTGCTGCAATTCTTCCAGGGTCGCGCGGAATGCAGACACCAACGTATGAGGTAGGTTGCGAATGAAGCCGACAGTGTCCGAAACCAGCACTTCGCGGCGGGATGGCAGAGAGATAGCCCGCGTAGTTGGATCCAACGTCGCAAACATCCGGGGAGATTCCAAAACAGCCGCCTGAGTTATTACGTTAAACAATGTTGATTTCCCGGCATTCGTATAACCGACCAGAGCCACCGTGGCTACAGGTGCGGATTCCCGGCGTTGTCGCTGTTGCGCCCGAATCCGGCGCACATTTTCCAGTTGCTGCTTTACATGGCGAACCCGGCGGAAAATTTTCCTGCGATCGGTTTCAAGTTGAGTTTCTCCTGGGCCGCGCGTTCCGATTCCGCCGCCCAGTTGGGACATCTCCACACCGCGTCCGCTCAGCCGAGGCAGCATGTATTCGAGTTGGGCCATTTCGACTTGCAACTGACCTTCACGAGTCCGAGCGTGTTTGGCAAAGATGTCCAAAATGAGCTGGGTTCGATCGATGACTCTGGTCTTCACAACTTTTTCGATGTTGCGCTGCTGGGAAGCTGTCAGGTCGTGATCGAACAGGATAAGATCGGCGGAGACTGAAGCCGCTGCGCCAGCAATCTCCTCCAGTTTTCCCTTTCCCACCAAGGTCGCCGCATCTGGCTTGTCGCGGCGCTGCAAGAATTCGCCCGCGATCTCGGCACCGGCGCTGGCGGCGAGAGAGCGCAGTTCGTCGAGCGATTCCTCAGCGCTAAATTCGGGGATGGACGGGGCTTTCGAAGACGCTGATGCCGAGCTCCCATCTCGTGCCCCGTCGGATCTGCTGGATGTTCCCTTCGGGCTCGGGCGCGGGCGCTTCTTGTAGTCGAGCCCTACCAGGAACGCACGCTCCTTTGACTTCGCATTTACCGAATCTGGGTTTGAAGCGCGTGGAATTGGCGTTCTTCCGGACCTGGACGGTTTTGAAGGATGCAAATGGAATGCCTATGCTTCGCTTGCGGACGCAGCAGAAGCTGAAGGGGAGCCTGATTCACTGCCCGCGGACGAAACACCGGGCCTGTCATTGTGAACGTGCGCCGGCCGTCCCATCGCTACGGTAGATATGGCATGCTTAAAGATTAGCTGCTCCTGATTGTTTGTATCGAGCACCACAGAGTATTTGTCGAACGAGCGAATACGTCCCGTGAGTTTTACTCCACTCAAAAGGTAAATGGTGACATTGGTTCTTTCCTTGCGGGCCGTATTCAGAAAAGAATCTTGGATGTTTTGTGCCGGCTTGGTTTCCATCGCCGATCTCCTTGGGCTTCAGACTGCGAAGCACCTACGATTATCAGTTCGCGTAACTTGGCCCATCCCGCAAATAGATCGCCTCAGCGTGAGCGAGGTCAACATCCGTACGATACGGGGTGTTGAGTGATTTTTCAACCCGGTCGTGTATGGACACCGCCCCCGGCTGTCCGGTTCCACAACACGTTCCAACGAGAGGGCGACGTCCAGTCGGGCGGACATCAAAAAGCAAGACTCACTTCACAGCTGAAGGCCGTGCCCCCAGGAAAAATGTAAGCCATCCGCCAAGCTTTGCTCAACTGGACAGCCGAGGGCGGCTGTCCCTACGCGTTTCGGCGAGGTAAAATCCAGTCGCTGATTGGAGGCTTCAATGGCAGGTTTTATTTCGGCAAGTTCGTTCACTCCTCTTGTTTCTTTACCCCACGACTTCAGCACAAATTTATTGATGCTATTTCGCTGGACCCACTTCGTCGCGGGCATCATCTGGATGGGCCTTCTCTATTTCTTTAATTTGGTCAACGTCCCGTTCATGAAGGAACTCGACGCGGCCACGAGATCCAAAGTTGTGCCCGCTTTAATGCCACGAGCTTTGTGGTGGTTTCGATGGTCGTCGGTCGTGACCGTGCTAGCTGGTCTTGCCTATTGGGGCAGCATCGTGGCCGCGGACGCGCAAACCGGCGGCGCGTCCTCTGGTATGGCCATGGCGAGCTTTTTCATCATCTGGACGATCACCTGGGGGATCCTCTACGCCCTGCTTATTCCGGGCACGGGCATCCTCGACAAAGGCCCCGTCCTTGCGGTGCTCTACTCGATCATCCTCATCGCTGCTTCCTGGATGTTCCTGAGGCTGAATGATCACGGCTGGGAGAGCAATCGCCTGCTTGCGATCGGAATCGGCGGAGGCCTTGGATGGGTGATGATGCTGAATGTCTGGGGCGTGGTTTGGCGCATCCAGAAGCGCCTTATTCAATGGACAAAGGAAAATGCGGCAAACGGAACGCCCGTTCCGGAGAAATCAAAGCGCATGGCGAGGATGGCGTTTCTAACCTCCCGCGCGAATGCGTTCTTGTCGATCCCCCTATTGTTTTTTATGGGAGCAGCAAGCCACTATCCAATGTTTGGAAGGTAGGACCGACGTCCATTACAGGACCACGGTTTCCCGCACAGTACTGCAGCCTGGCACGCAAAAAAAATGGGAGCCCGAAGGCTCCCAATGACTGCCGAGTTTTATTAACCAACTAGAACATCAGCTTCAGTCCGAACTGGATGTTGCGGCGCTCGTCAGTGGGCTGACCCGCGATGCCGAAAGTGGCACCCTTCTGCGTCACGATATAAGGAGCGCCCACGTTCATTGAAGACACATCAAGATTTAAATACTGAACATACTGATTGCTGTGATTGAGAATGTTGTACATCTCCGCACGGAACTGTAGCCCAAATCGTTCAGTAATCTTGAACGTTTTATAGAAGTTCATGTCGATGTTCCAGTAGCCTGGCCCCACGTATTGATTGCGTTCGGGATAGGGCAAGCCACTGTTCGTGTATGTGCAACCGGTGTGAAACAGCCCGGCGCAGGTCGGAAAACCGAGTGAGTCTCCCTGGTTATCCACCGTACCGGCGGTGCTCGGAAGCGTGATGTAACTAAACGTATTCGGCCCCACCAGTGAGGATGAACCTGTGGTCGGAACCTTGCCGGGAGCGATCCACTGTGGGCAGCTACCACCACTGTTAAAGTTATTGCAGTCATAGATGCTGAACGGCGAGCCGCTGCGGATGCTGAAAATCGTGCCGAGCCCCCAGCCACCCAGCGCCTGCCTGGCAATCGCATTCCCCGAGGACTTAAACCACGGCGTCTCCCAGGACAAACTGGCATTGAGGCGATTCCGAACGTCAAAATCAGAATTGCCATAGTTCAACTGAGGATTAAATGCATCGATGTAGCCCAATGCGTACAACCCCGACTGACTTGCGCCCGCTGCATCGGTGAAAGTGGAGGAAAGATTATCAAGGGAGTGCGCCCAAGTGTAGTTTGCGGTAACGGCGAGCCCTTTGTTGAAAAGGTTGGTCGCCCCGTACTTCAGGTTGAGGGCGTCGTAATGGCTGTAGCCATGGTCGCTGCGGAAGTTCATATTGGTGTACCCAAGGTTGAGGCGGTTCGCAAAGTGCGCGTCGCCTAGATACGCTCCACCAGCGGGAGAATTATTGATGTTGGAAATATCGTAAAGGTGTATTCCGTGGGACCCGGCATAGGCAACAGAAAACACACCCCTACCGATACGGCGATCGATCGAAAGGTTCCAGGTAGGGGCATTGGCTGTCTTGATTTTCTGGTCGATTGCTCTCTGGCTAACCTGTGGGAAGGCTTTAGAAACCCCGCTGCCAGCAAGGGGGCCCGCATTGTTGGTGTACACCGGTTGGGAGGGAACATCCACACCGGAAACAAGGCTAATCACGGCATAGGCCGGCGGGTTCTGAATGGCATTGAAGGTCACGTTGCCGAAGTTGCGATCATAGCTCATCCCGAAGCCTCCGCGGAGTGCGGTCGAGCCGTCGCCGAACACGTCCCAAGCAAAACCAATGCGCGGACCAAAGTTCCGGTACTGGGCCTTCCAGAAATAGCCGCCGTTTGCGGCAGTTTGGACGAGGCCGTTGCGGATCTGATTGAAAATAGTGGCTCCCTGGCCGAACACGAAATTGGAATCGAGCGCTGGATTCGCGTTGTGTTGTGGGCCGTAGTATTCCCAGCGAACACCCAAGTCGATGGTCAAGCGGGGCAGGAGCTTCCATGAATCCTGCGCATATGCTGCCCCTTCGTTGTAGCGGTAGTTACGGTTGAACGCCGGAGGCCCAACCGGTAGGGTGAGAGTACACGCTGGAGTCTGTACCAACGCGCCGGTGTTCACATCCCTAACGCAAGGAAATTTTCCTTGGGGAAAGATAGCACCCTGGAACTGATGGATGTTTCCGCTGATCAGAGCCTGAAGCCCGGTGGTCAAGCTCGTACCCAGACCCTCAACCGCGTTTTCATAGGCCCCGAATTGTCGATTGTCGCGGAGTTGGAGGAATTGGCCGCCGAATTTGAACTGATGTTTGCCATGCGTATACGAGAGGTCGTCATAAGCTTGGTAAATGTTCTGCGGGCCGCCGAAGGGAATGCTGTTGCCGGGGGTTGTCTCGCTGTAACCCGGGAAAATTAGGGTATTTGAAATACCGTTAATCACCACCGGCGGAGTGCTGGTGGCAGTAGTGTAAAGCGTTGGCTGGACAGGCTGCGAAGCAAGCGGCTGAACCGGTCCATTAAGCCGGTTGAAGGCGATCTTTGTCGTGTTTAACAGGGAAGCACTGAATACGTGCGAGATGTTGAACTCAAAGTTCTGGTCGTAATTGGTTTGCCCGGTATTGTAGCCATTGTAAGGACTGGAGTTCACGAAGCCTGGAAAATCAAGTTCTTTGTACGAGGCGTACCTTCCAAAGAGTGTCGTCTTGTCGCTGAGGTTATAGTCAACCCTGGCGACCTCTTCCCATGTGTTTTGCGGCGCACCGCCGCCCGCATCGCTCGGAGCATTAAAGGAGATCTCGTCGCAGATCAAGGTTGCAGGCACAGGCGGTCCAGAGCATGGGCCAGTGGCGAGAGTCTGAACGGTTCCCAGCTTCCCAGCTGCGGCAAAGAAGGCCTGACTGGCGGGAGCCAAAGTTGAATAGGATGACGGATCGATTATGGCAAAAGTTTGCGGGGCGACGCTGCGCACGCGGATCCACTCGGTGTTGCTGAAAAAGAACAGTTTGTTCTTTATGATCGGGCCGCCGACGGCAAATCCGAAATTGTTTCGAGTAAATACACCCTTCGTAATAGCATTGGCGTCATTTTGATAGGTGTTAGAAGACAGAGCCGAAACCCGGTTGTACTCGTAGGCCGAGCCGTGGAAGGCGTTGGTTCCAGACTTGGTGACAAGGTTGACTACGCCACCAGCGGCACGTCCGTACTCTGCGGTGAAGCCATTAGTGAGCACGCTAAATTCCTGCACGGAATCAAGCGGCACTACCTGGCCCACCGTAGCGGTAAAGGCAGAAACGTTTTCGGCGCCGTCCAGCAGGATGTCAGTCGAGGATGAACGCATTCCGTTGATGGCGTACCCGGCGCCGCGATTGCTGCTGGTATCCTCGACTACGTTGCCAGACGTCCCCACCAATGCGTAAGGGTTCCGAGTGGGTGAAGTCGGCAACAGATCTATTTCGGATGAGGTGACGGTCTGGGACAGGGTTTGGTTTACCGTGTTCACCTCGTTGCCTTCGTTCGATGCCGTCACTTCCACGACTGTGGTTTCGGCACCGACCGTAAGTTGCAGTGAAACTTCTACAGTCGTTCCCACCGCCAGCGACACCTTCTTGCTGACTTTCTGGAAACCGGCGAGATCGACCGTGACTTCATAAGTGTCAGCCTTGAGACCGGGAATCGTATAGCTACCTGACCCGTTGGTTGTCACCTGACGCGTAAAGCCGTTGTTGACCGACTTGGCCTCCACCTTTGCGTCCTTCACGACGGCGCCACTGGTGTCTGTGATCGTTCCGGTGATCTGGCTGGATTCTGTTTGGCCGAAGGCGCAAACCGAGCAGAGCACGAAAGCCAACGCCAGGATGGAAACCCACATCCTGCTGGCCGCAGTCATCATGATGTTGTGGCGAGTCACTGAACTGGAATTCATCAATTTTCTCCTTAAACAACGGCTAAACTTGGGGTCAAAGATCACGAGATTTACGATCCACCATTGTCAGAAACAGCGAACCTGACAAATTCTAAAAAGACAACTGTGTCTGTCTATTAAGGTGCAAGTGTCATTCCAAAAGAGGACGTGTGAATGTGCATTGTATTCATTCACTTACATAGCGTGGCTGATTGCTAGATATTGAAAATGGTAGACAAGACAAACCTGATATATGAAACACTGTAGAAAGTCGAGCTTGCTTCATGTAGGGGCGATGACGGACTTTCATACCCATGGATTCTCTTTTGGTGCGAGCGATCGGGCTCTTCAATTCAGGCGACTTCTTCGAGGCCCATGAGGTTCTGGAAGAGATTTGGCGTGCGGCTCCCGAGACTGAAAAGAGGTTCTGGCAGGGATTGACCCAAATTGCGGTGGCTTTTCATCATCGTTCTGTTGGCAACACAATCGGAGCACAGTCGCTGCTTGACCGCGCAATCCGGAACCTGTCCCCATATCCCGATATATGTGGCGGAATACAACTTCGTTCCTTGAAAGTGTCGTTAGAAAACTGGCAGGGAGCAATCTGCAAGAGCGAAACTGATTTGTCTCTACCCACCATCCAGCTCAGCGGGGACCTGAGCTAATCCTCCATTCGTCACTAATGATCCAGACTAGCTACCGGAATTGATCCTTCGCCTTGTTAGAATTCAAACGAGTGCAGTCCTCTACAAAACCCCGAGCTGATGAGGCGATACATAAGAAGATAACAGCCGTTCCTTTACTCGACCTGCATCGTCAATACGCTACGATTCGCCAGGAAATTACGGATGCGATCGAACGAGTCTGTTCCTCCCAACAATTCATTTTAGGAGAAGAGGTCGAGTCGCTCGAAGGTGAAATCGCCAGCTTTACGGGAACGTCTGCCGCGGTGGGTTGCGCGTCCGGCACTGATGCGCTTTGGCTGGCTTTAACAGCGGCCGGGATCGGCTCCGGTGATGCGGTAATCACTACCCCATTCAGCTTCTTTGCTTCGGCGAGCGCCATCGTGCGCATCGGCGCGCGTCCGATTTTTGTAGATGTGGATCATCGCACCCTAAATCTCGATCCCTCCAAAGTTGATGCGAAACTTCGCTCGAGTCCGAGCTCAGCGATCAAAGCAATACTGCCAGTTCACCTTTACGGTCAGTGCGCGAATATGACGGCTCTCGAAACAATTTCGGAAGAGTTCCATCTGTCTATAGTCGAGGACGCGGCGCAAGCTCTCGGTGCGGAATGGAAGAATAAAAAGGCTGGAGCGCTCGGATTGGCAGCTGCATTCAGTTTTTATCCCACCAAAAATCTAAGCGCATACGGCGAAGCAGGGATAGTAACCACAAGCAATCTGGAAATGGCCGAGCACGTGCGCCAGCTGAGAAATCATGGCAGCTCGCGCCGCTACCACCATGAAGAGTTCGGTTGGAATGCGCGCATGGACGCAATTCAGGCGGCAATCTTGCGGGTCAAGTTGCCACACCTCGCAAAATGGAATCAGCAGCGTCGCGACCTTGCCGCAACTTATGATCGTCTGTTCGCGGAAGCTGGTTTGATATCGTTGATCGCATCGGAAAAAACGTCAATGCAGCCGCTCGAGAATTCCAAGCAGGGTGTTCACGTTTTTCACCAGTATGTTATTCGCACCCAACGGAGAGATGAACTGCGCGCATTTCTTGCTCAAAAAAATATCGGCACCGAAGTCTACTATCCGGTGCCGTTGCATCTTCAGCCATGCTTCGCCTATCTGGGATATCGCGAAGGCAACCTCCCAGTCGCGGAGAGAGCCGCAAATGAAGTTCTGGCCCTGCCGATGTTTCCCGAATTAACTGAAGATGAGCAGGAATACGTCGTAGCGAACATCGCGGATTTTTATTCGTAAGCCTTCGTCGACATGGGACGGCCGCCCCGGACGCTTTTAAGAATGATGCTTTCCGCGCTTTGATCTTGGCGCTTCCTTAACCTCTCCAGGAGCCAGCACCCTTCGAACAATCGGAGTGTTGAGCTTGTACTTTCGTTCGACGATTTTTCCGTTGTCATCTTTCACCAGCAGTAGGAAAACGGGCAGGGTGCCCTCTTTTTCGAAATTCTCCTGAGAAACGGTCACCGGCAACACTCCTTCCAAATTGTGCTCCCGGTAGGCTGTCTCATAACGATGACGCCTCACGTTCCAGGTGAAAACGCGCATCTGATCGTAATCGAACGGAAGGCCGTCTTTCGGTTCGCTGAACAAAACTAAATATTGCGGGACCTTCTTGTCTTGATCCGAGACTTGATTAAGAACGAAAAAGGCGATCAGACGTTGACCCTCAGCATATTGCGCGATCTCCAGCGGCACATCCAGGTCGACCATTCGCGCAAGCAACCAACCCACCCTTCCCTGCTGATCGCGGATTAACCACCAATCCTCCATTGCAACGGCAGGAGGCTTGTTGGTTTGGTTTGCTGGTTTGGCGGAAACTACGGTCGCAGACTTCTCTACGGTAGAGCGCTTTAAGATCTGAACTTTCGATCCCTGGTTTAGCAGGTAGAGATGCTCGGTGTCGCGCCCCGGAGTGAGGTGAAGGTTGGTATCGTTCCGAGTTGTGCCAGCGGCCTGGACTGGATCGTCATGCTCTTGATGAACAAGTTTCTGAAAGCCGTCATAAACCTGTTGCGAAGTCAAAAATCGTTGCTCGATCCAACCTTCTTCTCCGGCGGCATCGCGCACTTTTACAAAGCGCCGTTCCCGATCCAGCACTTCGACACGATCCCCATTTTTTACTACTCCAGTCTTAAGAAAGACTGCGGATACGTGATCTCGTAGCACCGCTTGTGGAACCGAGACATAAGCGATTTCGAGAACACGAGAGCGGTTCCGCCCGCAGGCGCAGAAGAGGAGACACGTCGCCAGTACCAGCAGCAAATAAAATGAAAGCGACCGCTCTCCAGTTTTCACAGGGTTAAGTCAATATAGCGCACGAGGATGGCGCAGGGCATGCCGGGGACCAATATCAACATTTCCTGATGATGTGCGCGAAACTCCTCGCCCATCAGGAAAATTCGAGGTCGATTCGCTCTACGGACTCACCGTTATCGTGGCCGCAGTTGGCCCTGATGATGGCGACGAGATGTTCCCTGACGTGGCGGTGATAATCGTCGTTTGTGGTGAGGTCAAGGTAGTAACAGCTGTGAACAATCCGCTGCTATTAATCGTACCTGCGTTGGTATTGGAGGAGGCCCATGTCGCACTGTTTGTGATGTCGTCGGTCGTTCCGTTCGAGGTAGTAGCGACTGCTTTAAGTTGTACGGTACCGCCAACCTTTATGCTGTTGCTCTGCGGCATGACCGCAATCGACGTTATGTTTCCCAGCTGAATCGTAACCGTGGTCGAACCCACTGTCGTACCGGACTCGGCGGTGATGGTGGCCGTTCCTGGAGCTACTCCGGTCACAAGCCCAGTAGTGCCGACGCTGGCGATAGTGGAGTCGGAGGTAGACCAGAAGGCACTGTTCGTCAGGGTCTTGATGGAACCGTCGTTAAAAGTTCCAGTCGCCGTCATCTGCAACGTGCTGCCCTGGACAATCGTAGGAGTTGAGGGGCCGACAGTCAGAGTTGATAGCGTTGGATTCACGAAAAAGCCGGTGCAACCAATTCCGGACATGAGAGCAAGAAACAGGATGAGTCCGCTAAGTAACTGAAATTCGCGGCTTTGCTTCATGAACATGTTAGAGAGTCCGACTTAAGTGTGCGCCCTTGCTCTATCCGTGAACCAAATTGTAGCAGAGAAATTTCTCGGATCCTTCGGCACGCGGACATGTACCAGAGTGTTCACCACCAAACTTTGGAACGATCCAAGTCGCAGAGCTTGCAAAGAAAATCGGATCAAGAATCGAAGATAAAACGGACTATCAATAACCGTCCCGTGTACTAATTCGCGCGCTTCGCTTTTGCGATTCGTTCGTCTATCAGCTTGCGGCCCGCGAATCCTTCAGTTGGACTGTGCCAGTGAGTGATTCCCGTCTCGCCAAGTTTCCAGCAGAGCAACACGGTGCTTCCGTCGACCTCGCACGGAAAATCCAGCAGACCAATATCGAGATCTTTGACCTGCACGCCGATAGCATCAATTTCAGCCATGGCATCTTTAACCCGGTGGATTGTCTTCTCTCGTTCCGCTTTCCTGCGCGCCATTTGTACAACATTCACCAACAGCCCGCCGCTGAGGAATACACGATGCGCCAATTCCTGGAATTCAAGATCGACAGCTTCAATCAGTTTCTTGCCATCAATGGCGGTTCGCAAAAGGGATTCAAGAACGGGCAGAAGGGATTGAGCTTCTTCGAGGGTAAAGGTTCGGTCGGACATAGGAGTGTATATCTATTCTAATGCATCTGGGGAAAACCGTCGTTGGCCCTTGGTCGTTGGTCCTTCGCTAAACAAACCCTCGGAGATTTGGCCAACGACCAAAGACGAACGACCAACGACAGTCTTACGTTAACTCCAGCATTCGGTCGAGCGCGACTTTCGCCCATTGCTTCACATCGTCTTTCACTTTGATCTGGTTCACGACGTTTCCTTCCGTCAGATTCTCGAGAACCCAGCACAGATGTTGCGGCGAAATGCGGAACATCGTTGTGCAGAGGCATCCGGAATCATTCAGCGTGATTACTTTCTTTCCCTCGGCCGCGAATTCCTTGCCCATGCGGTTGACCAAGTGAATCTCGGTTCCAACCGCAAACATTGTCCCTGACGGCGCGTTGCGAATCATTTTCAGCAAGCCTTCGGTTGAGCCGATTCCATCCGCTTTCTGACAGACTTCCCAGCGGCACTCGGGATGCACGATCACGCGGATGCCAGGATATTTTGCGCGAACGTTATCCACATGCTCGGGCAAGAAGCGCTGATGCACCGAACAATGTCCCTTCCATAAAATCACCTTGGCAGCGTTCATGCGCTCGCGGGTCAGCCCACCGTTAGGCAAATAGGGATCGAATACAACCATTTCGTTCAGCGGAATTCCCATCGCATAGCCGGTATTGCGGCCAAGATGCTGATCGGGAAGAAAGAGAATCTTGGGATTTTTTGCGAATGCCCAATTGAACGCGGCACCAGCGTTCGAAGATGTACACACAACGCCGCCACGTTCTCCGCAGAAAGCTTTGATTGCGGCGGTTGAGTTCATATAAGTAATAGGAGTGACGCCATCGCCGAGATCGGAAGTTAATCCTGCCGCGACGAGCCGTTCCCAGCAATCTTCGACCTGAGTAATTTCTGCCATGTCAGCCATGGAGCAGCCAGCATTGTGGTCGGGCAGAATGGTCACCTGGCCGCGGTGACTAAGGATATCGGCGCTCTCGGCCATGAAATGAACGCCGCAGAAGACGATGTACTTCCCTCCAGCCTGCGCCGCCTCCTGAGCAAGCTTGTAAGAGTCGCCGCGAAAATCGGCGAAGCGGATTACTTCATCGCGTTGATAGTGATGTCCCAGGATGACGCATTCGCGGCCCAAAACCTCGCGGGCAGCGGCAATGCGATCGTCCATGGTGTGATCAGGAAGGACGAGATAATTTTCCAAACTGCAAACTGGAGCTACCGTAGCCATGTTCTGTCACGCTTTCAGCTCCGGACGCGCCAGCCGTTTGCGGTTTCCCGCAACTGACAACGCCTTAACCGGAACGGGGATGTTGAAAGCCTCTCAGCGGCTCCAGCCGATTCACTGCACCTTGCGATGCCCAACCAGCGGGGATGTTGAAGCCACTCTTGCTTCTATACAGCTATATCAGATGCACTCAGACGGCGAAGGATGCCAATTTCTCTTACCGTCTAAACTCCTATTCTGCACTGTTTGCAGGGCGTTGTGCAAATGCCGAGTCTCGTGTGACGCAATCATCGCCTTCTGCCCTGCGACGGATCCGGCGAGCTTGCCGTGTCTACGTCCACGTGGAAGCGCTTGGCGATATCAACTCCGGGCGGATAGCAGTTTCCGTCGGAGTTATAGGTTGCCGAACATTTTGCCGTGAACTCGGCTCTTCTCGGAGATTGCGCGAACTGCCACACATCGGCGAATCGAATCCCGCTGTCAGCCGGGCTTGGAGCTCTTTTCGGAAACGCGCATCCAGGCGCAGGGGGGCACGCGTCGTCCGAGACGAAATACACAATACTTCGGCTGCCCGCGGTGTTCCGGATATCGTCAGCGGTGACGATGTTCTCGTCATCGGTTGCGGGAATTCCCGAACAATAAACGCCGGCGCGGAAACCGGCGGCAACGATTCCATCAACCCACGCATAGATATAGGCCTTCTGTTCGGGAAGCATTCGGCCTCCTTGTTCCTGATCGAGGAAAATTACGGTTCCCGATGGAAACCCCTCGCGTTGGGCGGACAGTGTAGCAGTCTGCGCATCCAACTTCCCCAACCTCCCTGCGTTCGAAACCCTCTTCAGTTCCGCATCGAGTCTTCCGTTGAACAAAACCAGAAAGCCTAATCCCGTCGATTGAACCAGCTGCCGCTTACCAGTCCAAGAATTCGAATGAGCACTGGGAGGGTTGTTGAGCCAGAATCCTGCATAAGAAAACGTCTGGCGCAGTGCGGGAAGATTTTCATCGCCCGGATAGTCGTTGCGATCAAAGCCAAGATAGGAAGCTGCAATTGGCTCGGGTTGCGCTGCGGCCCCTTGGACAGCACGCACTCCGAAACCAGCGGCCACAATCACAAACGCGTGAACGGTTCGTTTCACGAACAAATTGCTCTGCATTCACTCGTGCCCTTCCCGGTTGTCCTATTCAGCCCTTTCTTCTTCCCGGCGCATTCTGCGATCTCGGCGGTGAAATGCCCTGGCTGAAAGCTAGCCCCCGATATGCACCATTGTTCTCGACGCGGGCACGAAATCTGGCTCACCGATGTGATGCCGTTCTTCTTTTCTTTGCACCACGCCTTGGATGAATTCAACCATTTCCTCATCCGAGGCGCCCCGGCTCATCATTCCGTGCAGATCGTGATCCCATACGGAAAACAAGCAAGTGCGAACCTTGCCGTCTGACGTAATCCGGATGCGGCTGCAATGTCCGCAAAAGGGATGCGAAACTGGGGCGATGATTCCGATCTCGCCGATGCCGTCGTTGAAACGATAACGCCGCGCCGTCTCGCTGCGCTGGTGGGCAATTTCGATCAGCGGCCGATATTCACTCATACGATTTACGATCTCTTCCAGCGGCACTACCGTATCTGGAGCCCATACGCGATCTTCTTCCAGCGGCATGAATTCGATGAAGCGTACGACCACGCCTTCTTCGCGAGCGAACATGCCGAAGGGAATAATCTGATCTTCGTTGAATCCGCGCATCAGCACGCAATTGACTTTGACCGGCCATAGGCCGGCGTCCCGCGACACGCGAATTCCCGCGAGAACTCGTTCGTATCCATTCGCAACACGAGTGATGCGGGCAAAGCGATCAGGATCGACAGCGTCCATGCTGACCGTGATGCGTGAAAGACCGGCGTCTTTTAGGTGCCGCGCCATGTCTGCGAGGAGATGTCCGTTGGTCGTCATCGCGAGATCGAGGGGATTTCCATCCGAATCACGGAGGCCAGCCAGTTCGCGCACAAAATCCACTACTCCCTTTCGCAGAAGCGGTTCTCCTCCAGTGATGCGAATTTTTGTGATTCCCATCTCTGCGAGAACACGGGCCATTCGCAAGTAATCCGCAAAAGGCAGGTCGCCGTAGAGAGCGCCTTCGTTGCCGGTGCGACAGTACACACACTTGTAGTTACAGCGGTCCGTGATCGAGATTCGCAGATCCGTGATGGCTCGGCCGAATTTGTCGGTTAACGGCACGTCGTTGGTCGGTCGTCGTTGGTCGGTCGTCGTTGGTCGTTGGCCAACTCGAAGACTGGAACGGAAGGGACACGCAGGCGGGCACGTGCTCGCGAGCATTTCCTTTCCAATGGCTTCTTATGAAGCCGGGAGGCGCAGGCGTTTTCCACCCACACCCTCGGGAGATTCTGTGTCGCGGGCGCCCTTCGACTTCGCTCAGGGCAAGCTCTTGCCCGCGAACTTTCTCCCTCGCCGCAGCAGCCAGGGTATGCCCGTAGGCCGAGGCGGTCGGAAACTCAATATCATTATAGATGCAGGAGGAGGAGTCGAGCCATCTTTGAGCAAGACTAACTCTGCCCCTTCCCTTTTCCCGGCAAGCCTGTGGGGTTCTCTTGCGTCCGCTCTCTGAAGCCGCCTTTCATTCCAGCTGCGAGCGACACGCTGGACTCTCCAAACTTGTCACGCAGACGGTCCGCAACCGATAACGCCTGCTGCCACCGCTTACGTCGTCCATCTTCCAACAAGTCACCTTGCCCGGCCAATTCTTCGAAAGAAGACGCGTGCACACCCAGCAAACGTACCTCAGCACTCTTCCTCCAATTGCGTCGAAAAAGCATTCGGATCTGCTCGAAGATTTCTGTATCCAGCTGCGTGGGAGAAAGAAGCGTATGCGCTCGCGTGATCGTAGAAAAATCCTTGTAGCGCAACTTGAGCTGAATGGTGCGGGCGAAGAAGCCATGCTCACGAAGCCGCCTGCCGACCATTTCCGATAGACGCATCAGCGTCGATTCCAATTGTGCTTGATCGCTTGTGTCTTCGTTGTAAGTGTGTTCGTGGCTGATCGATTTCGCATCAACGTCGGCTCCTACTTCAGTGTCAAACCATCCACCAGCGTCTTCCCCTCTGGCTTTCCCGGCCAGCGCCAGTCCCCACTTGCCAAAGCGATCTTCAAGGAAGGAAGTTTCAAAGCGAGCAAAATCCCCGACCTTTCGGATGCCGAGTGCTTGCAGATTCTGCTCTGTAACCTTCCCAACGCCCGGGATGTCGCGCACGTCGAGCGGAGCCAGAAAGTTCGCCTCCTGCCCCGGAATCACCCACAACACGCCGTGAGGCTTTGCTTTAGCCGAGGAAACTTTGGCGACAAGCCGTGAGCTTCCAATCCCTATCGAACAATTCAGCTGCGTCTCCGCCTTCATCTTTTTATGGAGGTTATGCGCCGCCTCCAAGACAGGTCCATGCAACCGCTGCGTCCCCGTCATATCCAAATAGGCTTCATCGATCGAGGCCATCTCAACTAGCGGGGTGAATGAACACAGCACACCGTACACTCTCTCGGAATACTGCCGATAGCGGTCAGGATGGCCATCAACAAAAATGGCCTGCGGACACAGTTTCGCCGCGGTCCGAAGCGGCATCGCCGAATGGACCCCAAACTTCCGCGCCTCGTAAGAGGCCGCGGAGACCACTCCTCGCTCGTGACGCTGTCCGCCTACTACGACCGCCTTTCCCTTTAGCTCAGGATCGAACAGTTCTTCTACGGAGACAAAAAATGCGTCCATATCTACGTGAAAGATAGTTTTGGCAAACGCAGACATTGCGAAGAATGGAGACGAGGAAATTCTACCAGTGGGCTAGTGTGGCGCGGACACCGTTGTCCGCGCGATTCCGTCAATGAGTGAAATGGCGATATTTCGTCAGTCATCTAGACGAGAGCTCGGCGTATCTGCGCTTCACTGTGGAAAGTGGGTAAATGCTTCGGGTTCCTCGCGTCCTTCTCGACAGGTGCTCCCGAAATGCGGCCATGGCTCTCTTTCGTTGTCCTTGCTCCTCAAGAATCGTCCCGATGCGGTAAAAGCAATCGGCGATCAGAGAACGCGCAGCCTGTATGCCTTCGCCACACTGGCCATACGCCACTCTTTCCTCGCCCCAACTGGTGAGCCAGCGGTATACCGACAGGGCTTCCTTCTTGCGGCCAAGCATATCGAGTGTTCCAGCGTAGTCCCGAACGACCAACGGGCAATAAGGTCCAATCTGTAACGCTTTCAGTTCGTAGTGCAAGGCCCGCTTGTACTGCTTCTGCTCGTAATAGGTCAGTCCCAGTCGTGTGAGCAGCCAGTGATCATTGGGTTCACGCCGCAGCCACTGCCGGATGAGAAGGCGGGCCTTATCCCAATCGTCACGCTCGATGGCTTCCTCGATTTGCCTTGCGGCGCGGCGTTCTCGAAGGGTGGACATAGATGCGATTCTAGCTGAGGGGAATCAGAGGGAGGCAACTGTCGCAATCAGGCGTTTACACTCATTGAACGCATCAAGGACTCGGAGCTTTGACCGCCTTGGCACAGTAAAGTTCGTGGTCCTCGATCTCGTAGCTTAAGCAATTTTGCCCGAAACATTGACCATTACCCGCGACGTGGAAAGTTCCCCGAAGAACAATATCAACCGATTGGAATTGGTTTCTTCTCGTGACGGAGCGAATCACTGAGACAGCGTGCTTGTCGGCTTTGTAGTCCGATGCTTGCCGCATGTTCACGTAATCCTTCCCGCACTCTGGTGACATCAGGACCGATCCATGAATCACCATGCGATACATCCCTCTCGCCGTTACCTCTTTACCATCGTACTGAGAAGCATTAGCGAGAACAGTACAGAGTGGAACTGCCTTGGCAACGCATTCACGGTCAGCACTGTGGGCAACCTTGGTCAGGCACATCGAGAGGGTTAAAACAGCTCCGATTGTATTGCTCTTCACAGTCGATACTGTAGCGTGGCGACGCCCTTTCCACCGCTCAATTGATGTAAACAGGCCATAGCACTCATCATCGTGACCGCCAGTCAGGGGAAGTGCGCAAAGCCCCACGCACGCTTGAATTACCGCCGGCACCTCAGGTGGTCTAGGTAAGCGCTTGGATACATGGGGTGGGAGACGGGAATTGAACCCGCAACGTCCGGAGCCACAGTCCGGTGCTCTGCCAGTTGAGCTACTCCCACCGCAGATTTTCGATTATAGCAACTCAGTAGAAGAGCTGTTCGGAAGGGAGAACTGCGATACCGCGAGACTTCTCTTTTGCGGTTTACCCTCGGCCGACTCCGACGTATTCGAATCCCATGGCACGGAGGCGGACTGAGTCGAGAAGGTTCTTTGTATCCACAATGAGAGGACGTTTAAGCAGGTTTTTGATGCGGTTGAAATCGAGAGCACGAAATTCTGGCCAGCCAGTGCCTACGACCAGAGCGTCCATTCCTTCGGCTGCGGCATAAGGCGTCTCACAGTAGTAAACGGTGCCGTTCAACTCAAGGCGCGCTTCGGGAATCGCCACTGGGTCATAAGCGCGAACGCGGGCTCCCTTCGCCACCAGGTTGCGAACCAATTGAACGGAAGAGGAGCCTGCAATCGAATTTGTATTTGGTTTAAAGGCTAAGCCAAGGATTCCGACGTCTTTGTTTTGCACCGAGTCGACGAAGCTGGCAATCTTCGTGGCTAGTCCCTCGGCAAGATTGTGGTTAACTTCGCGGGCGGCGCTCAGAACTTTGAGCGAGACTCCATTCTGCTGCGCTAGTTTCGCAAGGGAGTCCATGTCGGACTCCGCGAACAGACCGCCCATACCCGCGCCGGGCTGTAGGCAGCGGGGAGCAATCTTTTTATCCAGTCCGAGGGCAAGAGCGAGGTTAACGGCGTCCGCATTCACCCGTTCGCACAGGCTGGCAAGTTCGTTAATAAAAGAAATCTTAGTGGCCACGAACGCCGTAGCCGATTCGCGCACCAGTTCAGCGGTCTCATGATTGGTCACGATTACTGGAACCCCGCGCATCACCAGCGGGTGGAAGACCTGCTTGATCGCCAGTACCGCGTCGTTCGAATTTGTTCCGAGAATAATGCGGTCAGGCCAATTGAAGTCCTCAACGGCGCATCCCGGCGTGTAAAACACAGGCAGGGACACGATGGTGGCTTTCAATCCAGCCTGAAGCAATGCTTGTTCGATTGCCGCAGCGGTACCCACGGCAACCGGAGTAGCAATGGCAATGATCGGAGGCTTCGAAGCAGAACGCGTGATTTGAAGGACCAGCCGTGAAAGGTCTTGGGCCGTATCTTCCGCCAGGAATATAACCTGGGATCGCCGGGCGAAAGACTCGATGTCCGTGGAATAGATCAGGCGTCCCGACCGGACATTACGCTTAATAACTTCGTTGAGGTTCTTTTCGAAGAAAGGGATGTTACCCTGCGCCATCTCAACCATTCGTGAACTGTCGGGGTGACAGCAGGTTACAGGAGTTCCAAAATCAGCCATACAGGCCGAAATCACGGTGCCCAGATACCCCGCGCCGTAAACTCCTATTTGCATCGCTCCTCCGGCGACCAGATCCCCATAAGCTGCTTCCAGGACGCGCTGTACGCCCATCCTCCAGCACGTCAACTTCTTATTTACGCTCGCTGGATATCGTTGGCAACACACGACAGGGACATGTACTCCCGAAAGCGGATAGTGCTTCCAACAGGAATTCGGACCCCGGCGAAGGTGCCTAGCGAACGGCGGGAGTCTCTGAACAAAGAATCGAGCTAGCGTGTTACTAGAGGGCGGCCTAGCGGAATCTCAGCTAGATCAACCCATCGGTTGGGCGCTTCTTCACGAACGAAGGTCAACTGTTCCACATAAATACTTCTGGTACCTTCGTATTCGGACCAATGATGGCGCGCTGTGAGATAGGCTTGTTGCGCCTGTTCCTCCGAGTTCATTTTCACAATCGTCAAATGGGGCAGATATGTCCACTCTTCATCGAAGGCGAGAACACCGGTGTTAAGCCAGCCGTGAAGCTCTCGCATGCGGAACGCGCCATGCGCCACCCGGATGAACACCGTTGGGGTTACCGGGATAAAAGTCTCAACCTCCCCCAGAGAAACTTCGAACGGCTCAACTCGGCCGCAGACGTCCTCAATCAGCTCCAGAGCGGACGATTCGTCGCCATTCAGGCAACGTGGCGGGAGCATACTAAGATGAGCTGCAAGAAGAGGAAGCTCGGGATGGAGTTCCTGTCTAAGGCGACTGATGAATTCTCCGACGGGGTCCTTCACATAGGCCACCAGGCCATAGCGGGAAGCGCGCATCATTGGCTCGATTATACCTTTGAATACTGACAACACATTTGGGACGCGGCGAAATGCCGATTTCAAAGCTCAGCTATAATCAAAAAACGCAAAACAAAAAGTCGGGGCGTAGCGCAGCCTGGTAGCGCACCTGCCTTGGGCGCAGGGGGTCGTAGGTTCAAATCCTATCGCCCCGACCAAATCTAATCATTATCGGTTCTGACCATTGTCCGGACGTATCCTGATACTTTCCTCCCTGGCACTTATGGTTTCGATTTGTTCTTGGGGGATTTCTTATCCAGCGTGGCCAACAACAAATGTGCAGAGGGAGGCGTTTTCACAGCGCCGCTGAAAACAATCTCCTTCGCGCTCACCTTTTTCCCGTAGAGGCTCTCGTTGGCATCGTTGTCCGGACGAAGAGTTGAGCCGGCAAGCGAGATTCCCGCAAAGAGTCCGCGAGCGCGAGAATAGGATAGTATCTCTGCCCGCAGGGTTACGTCAGTCTCTGCCGAAGCGTTCCGTCCCACGGGGCCTGCCGCGGCGGAAACATCGCCTCCAAGCTTAACCTTGCTGGTGAGTATGTTATCCGCTGATCGAGGACTCATCAGCAACAGTACGAAGTCGGTGGCCTGCCCGCCCAACTGCAAGCCAAAACTGCCACCTTCCAGTGCCATCATGGTTGGAGCTCCCCACAGCCCCTGGAAATCTTTTCCGCGACGGCAGGTCATTACACCACGGCCATAGCTCCCACCAATTCCGAAGGCGACTTTGAGGACGGAGGGCAGAACGACAACACAGTCAGCCTTGTCGATGGTATCCTGCGGAATATCGTCAGGAATATTCATAATTTCCTGCATCACCCTTCCCGCATTCTCGACCCGCTCATGTTCTTTTTTTTGCCCAAAAACGGGCGAAGCAATCGCAGCGATCAAAACTACTCCAAGCCAAGGTCTATTCATGTGATCTCCTCCGGGATTACTTTATAGGACTTTGACGTTCTGCGGCGAGGGCAATCGCTGCTTGAGTGATGGACCCGAATTGGAACTTTCTTGTAGCATAGCCAGCATGAAAAAAGGCAAATCCGGCCGCCGTGGTTCGTCGAAAGGCCGTACGGCCGCTAAGACCGTCGACGAATACCTTGCTGGCGTCCCGGAACCTGCCCGCTCGACACTGAATAAGATTCGCGCTGCAATTCGTTCCGCAGCGCCGCCGGAAGCCACCGAGGCGATCAGCTACGGGATGCCCGCGTTCAAATACAAAGGACCGCTGATTTGGTTCGCCGCATTCTCGGACCATTGCAGTTTGTTTCCTACTGCGTCGGTGATCGAGGCATACAAGAAGGAGCTGAAGGGATTCTCCACATCCAAAGGCACCATCCACTTCACGACTGACAAGCCATTGCCAGCCGCACTTGTCAAGAAACTGGTGAAAGCGCGGGTCTCGCAGAAGGAAAGCAAACCCTAGCGGGAATTGCTCGTCCCACCTTGTTCCGCTTTGACTTTTAAGAATCCCAGACCTAACATACGGCGCTAAAGTTCCCCGTATGATTGGGCAAACCATTTCGCACTACCGTATTACCGAGAAGCTAGGCGCGGGCGGTATGGGCGTCGTATACAAGGCAGAAGACACTCGCCTGCATCGCTTTGTCACTTTGAAATTTCTGCCCGAGGAAATGGCGCGTGACGAGCAAGCGCTTGCCCGCTTCCAACGCGAGGCCCAGGCTGCCTCCGCACTCAATCATCCCAATATCTGCACGGTGTACGACGTCGGCGAGGAGAATGGCAAAGCGTTTATCGCAATGGAATTTCTCGACGGCAAGTCGCTTAAGCATTGCATCGCGGGTCGCCCGATGGATCTCGACACTATATTGTCACTGAGCGTCGAAGTAGCCGATGCGCTTGACGCCGCACACGCTGAAGGCATCCTGCATCGCGACATCAAGCCCGATAACATTTTTGTGACGAAGCGCGACCACGCCAAGATTCTGGATTTCGGACTGGCCAAGATGTCAGCCGCACCCGGCGGCGCAACAGCGACCGTCAGTTCGGACCAACTGACCAGTCCCGGCAGTGCCATGGGTACGGTGGCATATATGTCACCCGAGCAGGCACGCGGCAAGCCACTTGATGCCCGCACCGATTTGTTTTCGTTTGGCGTGGTGCTGTATGAAATGGCGACTGGAATGTTGCCCTTCCGCGGCGATACGACAGCAACCGTGTTCGACGCGATTCTGAGAAAACCGCCGGTCTCAGCCGTACGCCTGAATCCCGACATATCGCCAAAGCTCGAAGACATCATCAATAAATCTCTCGAGAAAGATCGCAACCTGCGCTATCAGCATGCCTCTGAAATGCGATCCGATCTCCAGCGGTTGAAGCGAGATACCGATTCAGCGAAGGTAGCCGTAGCCAACGAGGAAGACGAGGAGGGTGAAGCCCAGGCGCAATCAGCCGCGCCGACGCAAGCCATCACTGCGGCCCACTCTACACGGCGAACCCTAGCGCCCGGGCAACTGGCCCGAGCAACTCAAACTTCGATCCAGCGAGTGGAATCACCGGCCCGCAGTTCGCACGGGCTCGTTTGGTTGACGGGCGGTTTAGCGATCGTGCTGGCGGCGGTATTGGTCGCTGGGTGGATTTATCTCCGGCATTCACCCAATGTAGCTAGATCGAGCCCGGCGCAGTCATCTTCAGTTGCGGCAGTTACACCGCAGCCAGTGTCCTCGCCCACCGTCGTTACCCCAGCTCCGTCTGCCGTGGCGACATCGCCGAAACCGGCGCCCCCGGCAACCGCAGCCGTAAAGCAGCTGAAGATTGCCCCCGCGTCGATACCGCCGCCCAAGCAGCCATCGGCGCCTCCACCAGTTCCCGGCACCGTGACCAACCCACCGCAAGATTCGCTGACGCCGGCGGAGATGGTTCAGATGGCGAATGGCTTCCGCAACTCAAGGCAGTATCCGGAAGCCGCTAAATGGTATGCCAAAGCCGCTGAGCGAGGGAACGCGGACGCCGAAAATGAATTGGGGCATTTGTACCAGTTTGGTTTGGGCGTAGAAAAGGACAATGCGCAAGCCTTGCAATGGTTTCGTAAAGCAGCTGATCAGGGGAATCCAGGAGGACAAGCTAATCTAGGCTGGATGTACCAGTATGGCTTGGGCGTCGCTGTGGACAATGCCCAAGCCTTCCAGTTGTATCAAAAAAGCGCGCTTGCGGGCGGCGGAAGTCCCGCAGAAACCAGGCTGGGGTATATGTACGAAAGCGGATTGGGAGTCAAGCAGGACTATGCCCAGGCCTTGTTGTGGTACCGCAAAGGGGCGGGCCAGGGAAACCCGCGCGCGCAGACCAGTCTCGGCATTTTCTATCAGAATGGCTGGGGAGTACCGCAAGACTACGCGCAAGCTTTGCAATGGTACCGTAAGGCCGCCGATCAGAATTTCAAGTGGGCACAAAATAGAATGGGGATGATGTACAAGAACGGTTGGGGGGTTCCGCAAGACGCCGAACAAGCCCGTTCATGGTTCCAGAAAGCGAAGGCCAACAATGATCCGACGCAACAAGAGACTCCCGGCAAATGATGGCTTGATCGAACTTCCGTTCTATTCCCCCATGACTTTCACGATCACTCTTTTGTCACGCTGTCCGTCGAATTCTGCATAGAAGATACGTTGCCAGCGTCCGAAATCTAACTTTCCCGCCGTGATTGGAACAATCACTTCATGATGGATTAGCAATGCCTTGAGATGCGAATCACCGTTGTCCTCGCCTGTTTCGTGATGCCTGTAGTGCTCTTTGAACGGGGCGAGTTTCTCGAGCCACTCGTCGATGTCTCCGATCAATCCAGACTCATTGTCGTTCACGTAGACTCCAGCCGTGATGTGCATGGCTGAGACGAGCACCATGCCTTCTTTAACGCCGCTCTTGGCGACGATGGCTTCGACCTGAGGCGTGATGTGGATGTACTCTCGATGTTTCCTGGTATGAAACTTCAGGTATTCGGTGAGGACTTTCACGGGACGGCTCCTTGATTCATTTTACTAAGGAGCTGGTCAGGACTACGCGTGACCGTTGCGACGGAAACGCGCTATCAACTTTCCGACGAGGCTATTGAGGGCCCTTGGCGCCGCCGGATTCCCGCAATTCGCTTGTGACGCTGTTGACAATGAGGAAGAGCAATCGCTCCACAGTGCCATTCTCGTCCGAGTGTTCCTGGCCACTTACACTGGACGCTAAAAGCGCCTCAGAACTTCCCCCGACCCGCTCTAATCGGTAGTCCACCTGAGCATAATGTACTGGGTCCTGCATCGTCGGGGAAGAGGGGTAACCAGAATAAGGGTTGCGGCTTAGAGGAGCCGAGTTCGGTTGGTTGTGCGGCTGTGGGTCACCTGGCTCCCGGAGCTCTACTAAACTCGTGTAGAGGATGTACTCGCAGTTTTTCTCACGCGCTTCGCGGATCGCATCTCCGGGAGAATCGCTGTCCAAGGCTACTGCCTCGATCTGTATGGCGTCAGACTGCGAACCCTTTTTCTTTTTCTTCTTCTCCGGCTGGAAACCACGCACCAACCAGTCGCGTTGCAGCTTGCGGTTGATGGTACGCGTCGAAGTATTTTCCATCATCGGAACGCCGACGCGAACTATGTTGGACTGCGCTTTGTCGTCCGGTTGCGCCCGAAGAGTCGTCGCGACGAGCGCTACTGTCAGAAGAACGGAGATCGTCAAGCGCTTGATCATGGTGATTTAAGGTCGCGGTATTCTGCCGCACGCACAAATATTTTACTCTCGTCAAAGCGAACGTGGGTAAACTGGGCCCTAGCCGGGAGACACATCGGAGTCCGCGGCCCCCCTCATCGCCGCGGTTCATGGAAAGAACACCAATGTACTCATCTGATGACGTTCCAGGGATCCAGCAGCGCATCACGTTTATCTTCTTTGTATTTGTTGTTTCCTTTGTTGTTTCCTTCGCCGCACATTCTTCGGGTCAGGAAGCAAAGCCCAATCTGAGTGGGACATGGAAGCTTAATGTCGGCAAGAGTAAATTCGATCCGCAGCGCCATTCTGAAGATGACTGGTACAAAATCAAGCACACAGAGCCACGGTTAGACATCGTGCATACTTTGCACGGCAGAAGACAGGTTTACTTTTACGTGATCGACGGCAAGGAGCGCCTCGCGAATATGTCAGCGGCGGCGCATGACGGAGAAATCTGGGCCAAGGCATATTGGGACGTGGACACTTTGGTGGTCGAAAGACGTCATGAAATTGGCGCAAGTGGGCTTATCCTCCACAGCGCTTCGACCAGCCGCTACACGTTGTCGCGAGACAGACAAAGCCTTACCGTGAAACACCACTTTGAGGAATCGCCCCTTAATAGCGCTTTTGACGAGTTCTTGCTTTACGAGAAGAAGTAGCAGCGGGTCGTCCTTTTCTCGTGGACAAGTGGTCTCAGCCTCTCGCGCTCTTTCCGAAGCTGGCTCGGCCCTCACCTAAGGAATCGACTCTTCCACTTCTGTTATCCAGTCGGGGCGCTTCAGAACCTCGCGTGGCTTAGGCCCATCAGCCGCCCCGACGATCCCGTCGCGCTCCATTAAGTCGATTAAGTGCGCGGCGCGCCCGTAGCCGATTCGCAAGCGTCGTTGCAGAAGAGACGTAGAGGCTTTGCCAAACTCGATGACAAGGCGTACTGCATCTTCGTAGGCGGGATCGTGTTCTTCTTCGGAATCGTCACCTGAAAGCCCCGGTCCGCCTTCGTGATCTTCTTTCGGAGCTTGCAGGAATTTCTCTTCGTACTCGGCCGTCCCTTGCGCGCGCCAGAATTCCACGACCGCCGCGATTTCTTTTTCGGTCACGAATGGCGCGTGCAAGCGGTGAACGCGCGCCGATCCCGATGGAAGATAAAGCATGTCGCCTTTACCGAGGAGAGCCTCCGCGCCATTGGCATCGAGAATGGTGCGTGAGTCGACTTTGGTCGCTACACGGAATGAAATGCGCGCTGGGAAGTTGGCTTTGATCAGTCCAGTGATTACATCCACCGACGGGCGTTGAGTGGCTAGAACCAAGTGTATCCCTACGGCACGGGCCATTTGCGCCAGCCGCGTCACAGACTCCTCCACGTTCCCCGAATCAAGCATCATCAGGTCAGCCAATTCATCGATGATGATCACAATGAACGGCAGCGGACGGTCTTCGTCCGAATCCCCGAACAGGCTGGGAGTTCCATCGTCGTCGAAGAGTTTGTTGTATTGCTCGATATTGCGGACGCCCTTTTCGGCCAAGAGTTTCAAGCGCCGTTCCATTTCGCGCACAGCATTTCGCAGGGCATTGGCAGCGAGCTTGGGCTCCGTAATGATCGGAGTAAACAAATGCGGCACGCCTTCATAGTTCCCCAACTCAAGGCGCTTCGGATCCACGAGTATTAAGCGCACCTGATCCGGAGTGGCCTTATACAGGATGGACATGATCATGGCGTTGATGGCCACGCTCTTGCCCGCACCTGTCGAGCCTGCAATGAGAAGATGCGGCATGCCAGCGAGGTCGGCCGTTACGATGCGTCCATTGATGTCTTTCCCTAGCGCCAGAGTCAACTTCGACTTGGTACCAATGAATTCCTGGGACTCGATATTCTCGCGCAGCCAAATAATTTCGCGATCGCGATTCGGAACCTGGATCCCAACCGTGGACTTGCCCGCCATTCGCTCGATGAGAATGCTCTCCGCTTTCAGCGCGAGGCAGAGATCGTCGGTAAGGTTAGTGATGCGGCTGTACTTGATTCCGGCCTCGGGCTTGAATTCAAAAGTGGTGACAACCGGTCCCGGGTTGATCTGCGTAATCTGACCGTGGACGTCGAACTCGGCATACTTCGACGTAAGTACCTGTGCCAGCAGTTTCAATTCGTCGGAATCGATCGCTTGTTGTTCGTCGGGCCGATGAAGCAAGGAACTCGGCGGAAGTTTGAATCCTCCCGCAATCCGGGGAAGGGTCGTTTTGGCTTTCTGGCCGCTGTCCGCACGTTCGGTAACTTCGGGCGCGACTTCGCTCTGTTGCAAGACCGGCGAAGTTGGAGGATTCTCCTCAGCGAAAGTCCGATCAATTCCGGTTCGGATTGGCTCCGCTGCTCGCTGGCGAGCTGAAGGAGTTTCCGCCGCAGCCGGAATCAATCGCGCAGTAATCACGGGCTTCGGCGAAGCGCGGCGCTTTTCCAGTTCTTTCTGCATCCGCTTCTTGGCCCGCGCGTCTTGCCAGTCTTTAACGCGATTCCACAAAGCAATGGCAAAAGCAAACCGCGTAGGCGCCCAGGTCTGCATCGCGGAAAAAGAAAACGCTGTTGAAAGATACAGTGCCACCGCCAGGAAACTGGCGCAAACAATATACGCGCCGGCCACATTGAAATAATGGATCAGGAAGTCTCCCAGGATTCTTCCCAAAATGCCTTCAATCGGGATGACTCCCATCCAGCGAGCGTGTCCAGGCAGGAGCGATAAGAGTGCCGGGACAAACATCAGCAGCCATAATCCGCCCAAGAACTTTGCGACCGGTGACGGCACTTTTCGGGAACGAAACCACCTCATCCCGAGCACCGCGGCAAATAGGGGCAGCAACAATGCTCCGATCCCACATGCCTGCAGGAGTAAGTCGGAAACAAGCGCACCCACCATTCCGATCCAATTTCTGGCTGCTCGCGAGCCGGTCAAGACAGACGCGCTGTTCAACGAGGGATCGAGCGGGGAATACGAAGCCAACGCGAGAAATAAAAGGAGCGCGGAGACACACAACAGGAATCCGATCAGCTCATTGAGCCGACGGTTGTTGGTGGGTGCGAAAATTCGAGGAAAAACTTTCATTCAGCGTATTTCGCGCATACAGGCAAAAGCCCGCAATGCCAGACCTACGCCAGAGCCTTACAATTATGCCAAGAACAAGGCCCCGCTACAACTCGGGGATTTCCAAACCATTGTCGAGTTGGTGTCACGCAGTTTGGCAAGGGCGTTGTCAAAAACGGCCGCCTGATTGACGATTTCATGACAACTACCACCCCCGAAAAGTGCTTTAATAAGGAAACTGTCCCGGGGGTACCCGTATGGCAATCCGCAAAATCCAAGGTGTTATGTCCTCGCTTGCTCTGACGGCTAGTTTGTTACTCACTATTCCGTCATTTGCGGGCTCACAGGTTCGAATCGTCCGGTTGAGCGATGTTGAAGGAACCGTACAAATCAATCGCAACACGCGCAATTTCGAAAAAGCATTTTTGAATTTGCCCATTACCCAGGGAAACCAAGTGCGCACGCTGAATGATGGTCGCGCCGTAGTCGAGTTTGAGGAAGGCATCGCGTTACGAATGGCCCCCGACACTACATCCGAGTTTCTACAGCTCTCACTCGACGATTCTGGGAAGAGAGTTTCGAATGTGCGACTCCAATATGGAGAGCTCTATGTCGAATTCAAAGATCCGAAAAACGACCGGTTAACCCTCAGCTTTGGCCGCGAGATGATCCTTTTCACGCAACCTGCTCACCTCCGGGTGACTGTGGCGGATGAAAATGTCACCGTCGCGGTTTTTAGCGGCAAGGTCGATGTGGACGCCCCGTTAGGTGCGGTAGAAGTGTCAAAGAATCGTACCGCAATATTCAACCTCGCTTATGGCAACGATTCCAGTAAGGTAGCAAAAGACATTGAGCCCGAGCCTTATGACGCATGGGACAAGCAGCAAGATCGCTATCAGCAGCGTTACAGCAACGAATTGGTCGCGAGTGCAGCTCCCTACTCTTACGGGTTGACCGATCTCAGTTATTACGGAACATATTTCAACGCGGCAGGTTATGGCTTAATGTGGCAGCCTTATTTTGCGGGTGCAAGTTGGAATCCCTTTATGGATGGAGCCTGGGCGTTTTATCCGGGCGTTGGTTACGGCTGGGTTTCCGCCTATCCATGGGGATGGACGCCTTACCATTCGGGCTCGTGGGCCTTTATTACGGGCCGGGGCTGGGCATGGCAGCCCGGCGGGACTTGGATGGCAGTTAGCACTTATCCCAGGGTAGTGAATGCTCCGGCAAATTTTGTCGCACCGAAGCCGCCGGCAACTGCTGGGCCAAGTGTTGTCGTCGTCAGTCGCAATCCGTCTTCAATTTTTGCGGGGAAATCGACAAGCAAGGTCGTGATTCGAAATGACTCCGCAGGGCTCGGCATTCCGAGAGGCCAAGTGAACAACCTTGCTCAAATGTCTGAACGGGTCAATACTCAAGGTGCAGTCACCGCCAAGGTTCATGTTGCTCCGGTGCAGACGATAACCAGGCAATCAGAACCGCAGGGATGGCCCGGAGCGAACCCGGGAGGCTTCTCCTCATCGCCGTATCCGACCCGGGGAGCAAATGCCGGTATGAGTCATCCGGCAGGACCTGCGGCAGGATCTGCGGTGCACTCGTCTCCGGCGGGCCACGGTAGCAAGAATTAGCCAGCGCCGGAATTATCAAATTGGAACAACTGACCGGTTCAGGGGCGGTCAGGGGCTACCACCACGCCCGCGTATCCGACGACCATCTCACGATCTCCGGATACATCTCCCGAGGTTGCGTAAGAGACTAGTTCAGCCGATGGTGTCCCCAACCGGTTTGCCGCAGTCAACATTGTGACTGTCGGTCCGAAGCCGCACATGCTGATATTTTCTTTCTTGACTACATCGAACAAGCCTCGCGGATTTAATGCGAGAATTTGTTCGATCGCGTATGCATCTTTCCTTCGAGTAATCTCGTCGTTCTCGTAATGATTCATATCGCTGGATGCGACGATCAAGACCGGGTCCGCTTGACTGAGGACCGTGGTTGCCAATGCAACTCCGAGCGCCTCCAGAAGGTCGAATTGCCCTGTGCCCAATGCGACTGGAACAAAGGTAAGATCAGGCCGGAGGGTTTGCAGGAATGGCAACTCGACCTCGATGGCGTGTTCGGCGTGATGTGCCTCGGAGTTCTCCGTCAGCGGAGAGAAGGAATCCTTCAGCATATTGGCCAAGTCAGAAGCAATCGGTACCGACCCGAGCGGAGTTTCCCATTTTCCTTCACTCATAATTGACAGCGGTCGCCCCAGGCCTGTGTGATTCGGACAGAGAATGATGCAGCGCCGGGGAATGTTGATTTTGGCGAATACGGCGCCGGCTATGCGACCGGAATAAATGTAGCCGGCGTGCGGAACTACGCAGCCAAGCGCGTCTACTTTCGTTTCTTCCGGCGAGAGATACGATCGCACATCCGCCATTAGAGCGCCGGGATCTTTCGGATAGAATCGACCGGCGACAGCGGGGTGGCGAACGCCCATGTGACTTTCCTATACGCGCGATGCTCCCAGTGCACTATTCGATAGTGCGCGGAATAACGCTGCAGTCTTCTCCAACGTCAGTGCCTCAGCCCTTACATTTGGTTTCACGCCAGATTTTTCCAGCGTGGCTCGCAATGCTTGCGGTTCGTAGTCGGATTTCAAATTATTCCAAAGTGTCTTGCGCTTCTGTCCGAAACTTAATCTCAAAAACTTGACGAATTCAGCTTCTGGAACACGCAGACTTTCGAGTCGCGGATCAATCGCCAACCGGACCACCGTGGAATGAACTTTGGGCGGCGGCGAAAACGACTCCGGGGGTAGGGTGAAAAGCTTCTCGACCCGCGCATAGAGTTGAGCCGTCGCCGATAACAGCCCGTATTCGCTCTTGCCGGGTTTCGCCGCGAGACGGTCGGCGACTTCGCGCTGCACCATCAGCACGATTTCTTCTACGTACTTGCGATACTGAAAAAGCCTCAGCAGAATATCTGAAGTTATGAAATAAGGAAGATTGCCGACAACACGGGCCGGTTGAGGTTGGTGATTTATCCCGGTACGCATACTTCCCGGCTTCGCTCCGAAGAGTGTATCGAAATCGATTGCCAGAATATCGCCCTCAATGATCTCCACATTTGGCGTCAAGGCAAAGTTCATCCGCAGTTGCGCGGCCAGAACACGGTCAAGCTCCACAGCAATCACTCTTCGAGCGCGCCGCGCGAGAAGAGCGGTTAGTGCGCCACGTCCGGGGCCGATCTCGAGAACTGTGCTCTGCGACAAATTCCCCATCGCTTCGACAGTTCGCATGGCGGCTGATTCGTCAATCAAAAAATGCTGGCCAAGTTTTGGCTTACGATTAAGACTGGGCCTATTTGCAGAAACCTTCGGCACATTGACCCTCTTTCTTTGTGGCGAGTAGACTAACGTCCGGCTTGCAGGTTGTTAGAGCGCGCGACATAGTCACCGTTACGGTCCCATGATAGCTTGCCTCAGCCGCCCCAGCCTAGATTGAGGAGGAATCATTCTCATGCATATCGCTTTTGTGGCGTCGGAATGCGTGCCTTATTCCAAGACGGGCGGCTTAGCTGATGTGGTGGGCGCGTTGCCGCGCGCTTTGGTTGCGGCCGGGCATGAGGTAACGGTTTATCTTCCTAGATATCGCCAGACCAAGCTCACGAATGCGAAGACACTGATCCCCAGCCTTACCATCCCATTCGATGATCGTTACCGCTTCTGTTCCATACTCGATGGTGAAACTCGTAGTGGAGTGCGCTACTATTTCGTGGAATATCCCTCCTACTTCGATCGGGATGGCCTTTACGGCACTTCGGCTGGCGACTTTCCCGACAATGCCGAGCGCTTTGCGCTACTCAGCCGGGCTGCGCTAGAGGCTTCGAAAATTCTTGGCGTGCCCCAGGTATTTCACTGTCACGACTGGCAGACGGCGCTGATTCCGGTTTTGTTGCGAACCCAATACGCCGAGGATCCCGCGTTTCGCGAGGTGGCAACAGTGTTCACAATTCACAACATGGGATACCAAGGCGTGTTTTCGCCCGACACCTTGCCCCTGCTTACGCTGCCATGGGACTTGTTTACGATTTTGAAGATGGAGTTTTTTGGCAACGTAAATTTTCTAAAAGGCGCGCTAGTCTACGCCGATTTTGTGACCACAGTGAGCCGAAGGTATAGCCAGGAAATCCAGACTACCGAATTCGGCTTCGGTTTGGATGGCGTGCTTCGGGATCGCTCCTCGACGGTCATGGGAATCGTCAATGGAGTTGACTATGAGGAATGGAATCCGAAGACCGACAAATACATTACTGCCCAATATTCTTCCGAAGACTTGAGCGGCAAAGTGAAGTGCAAACAGGACTTGCTGACGGCGTTTGGTGTTACTGATCCAAAACCTCGCTTGCCTGTCATTGGAATTGTCTCCCGATTTGCGGCGCAGAAAGGATTCGATCTCATCTCCCAAGTTATAGACCGGTTAGTGCGGGAAGACATCATCCTCGTAATTCTCGGCACTGGCGACAAGCTATACGAGAATATGTTCGCGCGAATTGCTAAACAATTCCCGGAGAAGATCTCGGTGAAGATCGCTTACGACAATATGCTGGCGCACAAGGTCGAAGGCGGCAGCGATATGTTTCTAATGCCATCGAGGTACGAGCCTAGCGGCTTGAACCAAATGTATAGCCTGAAGTACGGCACTGTGCCCATCGTGCGCGCTACCGGAGGTCTCGACGACACCATCGAGCAGTGGGACCCTCGTGCCAGCAAAGGAACAGGTTTCAAGTTCTTGGAATACAGCGGCGAGCAACTTCTCTCCACGGTTAGGCAGGCTTTGCAGGCGTTTCAGGATCAAAGCTCATGGCAAATTCTCATGCGCAACGGCATGAATAAGGACTTTTCGTGGAACGCCTCCGCGAGAGAATATGCGCGAGTGTATGAGCGTGCGCGTCAGGTGAGGGCGGTGCCGCCGGTTTCGGTAGCAGACACTTTGACGTTTGCGGCTCGGTAGGGGTAACGCGCTAGGGCTGCTGCTCATCGAATAAACTCGCGCTGCGTTGTTCCTGAAGCTATGCGGCTGCGTTTTTGTAGCCGTTTCTCTTGGGCACGTGTGAGATCGGCTTCTCGTGTAGAAGGAGTTCGGTCGCTTGTACTCTTGGGTCACTGTGGAACCATTGCTGAACCACGTTATCGTGGAGAAAATTTGCGATGGACAGCAGCGTCATTCCCTGATGATGCGCCATCCAGCAGCGCACAATTTCAGGACGGTTTCTCCACGACAAGCCTTTCCGCGGCTTTGCCGGAGCAAAGTCAACGGATTCGTAAAATCCATAGGGTCCAACCCATCGCTCTCGCACCATCTTGCGCAAATTTTGTAGTGCGGCCGAAGGCTCGATATTCAACGCCAGAAATGTTGAATATGGCGAGATAACTGTGGCGTTAAGTTCACCTTTCCTCAGTGCCAGGGAAGGAATCCCGAAGGCGTAATACTGATAGTTGCCAGCTTCGTCGGTTTGAGAGTAAGCCGACTCTGAGATTCCCCAAGGAATGTTTCTGGAGGCGGTGTAGGCTTGTTGGGCGCGAACCGATGCGGATCGCGATCGCTCAAGAAGAGTGTCAGGAAATGTCCGCATCCACAGCGACGGCATGAGGTATTCGAACATCGTGCCCGTCCAGGAAAGCAATACCGGCTGGCCACGATCTACAACATGAGCACGGCCCAGCAGGAACCAACTCTCTTGCGGAATATCCTCTTTAGCGATCGCGGTAAATAGCGCGATACACGATTCAGACGCCAGTAGATCGTAGCAAGCGGGATTCAACTGCTGCGACTCAACGTCAAATCCGACCGACAACAGCTTTCTTTTCGGATTCAAGAGAAACTTGAAATCCATGTCATTAGAGAGCCGGGCTGCGGTGTGGCTAATCTTTCGAAGTTCCCGGATAAGTTGGGTGACATAGGATCGAGCTTCAGGGAGCAACGCTTGTAATCCGCGGTAAAGGGCCTTTTGATCTTCGGGTGCGGCGGAGTTCGCCGCGCTTTGCAGACGAGAAGCCAGAGTTTCAATAAAATCCGGAACCCGCTCCAAGGCAAGAATGTCCCATCCTGATTTCGCATTCACGGCCGCATCGCCGCGCAGCGAACTGAATTCAGGCAACAGCCATGGTGCCGACAAGCGGACCGTCTCTCGTATGGATTCCAAGCGGGCGCGTGCCTGCTCCCGAAACCATCGTGCATCCGCTTCCCTCTTGGACGTGGGCGGTGTGGGAGGATCTTGCAAATACTCCTCTGGAAAAGTTAGCAACGATTGCAGCCAGTCTTCCCGGACGCGTTGTTGAAGCTCGACAAGGCGTTTGCGCGGGAAGGCCCGGAGGCCTGTCAAAATACGGAGATGATCAACGAATCCTTCCGCGAGAGCTGGCTGCAAGACTGGACGGCGCAACCAGTCAAGCGACCCCTGCTGAAGCGTCCACAGTGACGCAAACAAGTTTCCGCTATCAACCGAGGAAACAAAGGTAGGGGTCAGCGGTACTAGGGTTCGGGTGTCGTACCAGTTGAGCAAGTGGCCGCGAAACTTCGGAAGCTTCAACGTTGTAGTGAGTGTGCGGAGGGTCTGCTCAGCGAATTCAGAAACTGTCAGGTAGCCAAACTCGCATGCGGCTTGGCGAGCGTTCAGAAGAAATCCTAAGTTCGTTGGCGAAAGCCGCGCCGCGATAGTTGGAGGATCTTCCTGTAGGTTGTCGGGTATCAGCCAGTTGTGTTCTTCGGTGCTCAACTCCGCGAAGTACCGCCAGGTGCGGATTGCTGACCGCCGTAAGAACGAGTCGTCCCTTTGCGATGCTAACTTGTGCGAGCTATGATGCGGGCGGTTCAGCCAGACGGAAATCAGTTTGCTGCCGGCCCACAGCATCAAGATTGGTAGTGCCGAGGCAAAAGCGCCTTTCCGCGCGAACCAAACAGCCAACCCTAAGCCAATTGCCACCACCGGAACCCAATTCATGTATATGTCGACTGGAGTACGCTTTTTTCGACCCAGCTCCGCTTCCGCCGCGGTCTCCCATTCCAGCAAGCGGCGACCGGTGAACACGCGCCGGATGAAAGTTCGGACTACTGCGTCCAGCGAAACCAGCATCTGGTGCGCTAGGAAAGTCAGTATCAGAAACACAGTGAAGTTAGTGTTGAACAGTGATTTCAACGCTTCCTGAGCGATTTCTGATTTTCCTCGTGAGATCGCGCGAATCAAATCAAATAGAAACCGGAACCAGGCAGGTACAAACAGAATCGCAATTATGGCTAGAGTCCAATAGATTGGCTTACCCGGGAGCACCAGCCAACCCAAAACCAGAAGCAAGAATGTTGCAGGCTCAACCAAACTTCTGCGGAGGTTGTCGAAAATCTTCCACTGTGACGCCACTGAGATGGGATTGCGCACTCGCTTTCCGGACTCATCTGGCACTTGCCCAAACAACCACGCGGTAATTTGCCAGTCTCCGCGCAACCAGCGGTGCTTGCGGCGATTGTGAGCGCTGTAGTGCGACGGATAATCTTCAATAACCTCGATGTCGCTCACCAGGCCTGCGCGGGCATACGCACCTTCAATCAAATCATGGCTGAGCAAGGCATTGCGAGGGAACCGCCGGTCGAGCACCTGCTGAATGGTGTCGACTTCATAAATTCCCTTGCCGGTGAAGCTTCCCTCTCCGTACAAATCCTGATAGACATCTGATATGGCGCGGGTATAAATGTCGAAACCGGTTTGCCCGGAATAAATATTTGCCAGCCGCGACGATGCCGCGCTTTGAACACTGACTGCAACACGTGGCTGCAGGATCCCATAGCCGTCCACCACTATGTTGCTGTCAGGATCGATGATCGCCTGGTTTAGTGGGTGGGCGAGGGTTCCAATCATTCTGTGTGCGGCCCCTCGCGGAAGTTCAGTATCGGAATCGAGAGTAATTACATAACGCGCCCGCGGAAGAAGAGACAGGTCCCCAACTTTCACCGGAAAACTGTCGAACTGCCGGCGCAATAGCTTGTTCAAATCCAAAAGTTTTCCACGCTTCCGCTCCCAACCCATCCACACACCTTCTCGCGGGTTATAAACGCGATGACGATGCAGAAGAAGAAACGAGCCGGTACGTTGCGCGACGTATTTCTCGTTCAATTCTTCAATTAGTTGTGAGGCGAGGTCAATCAACGGATCATCTTCACGCGAAGGGTGGCGCGAATCCGGCAGATCGCTCAGCAATAGAAAATGTAAGTTTGGATCGTGATTTCCCAGAAACCGGACTTCGAGGTCGTCTACAAGCCTTCGCACTTGCTGTTCGCTTAGCAGAAGAGTGGGAACAGCTACCAGCGTCAGGCAATCGTCCGGAATTCCGTCCGAGAAATCCAGCTTCGGAAGAATCTCCGCCGGCAGCACCGAGGTCGTCAGATAATTCATAATTTGTACCGCGCTCTCTGAGCACGGCAGCAACAGCGCGAGGAGTGACAAAAAGATCAGGACGGGAGCACTGTGTGGATCCGTCAGCAACAACACTAGCGCCGACATGACGATGAAGGACAGGAGCGCTATTCCGGGTACGTAGAATTCGTCTGGGTGGCGACGCAGAAAAGATTGAATGCGGCTTCCTATGGATGGACTGAACTTTATGTCGTCATAAAGAAGATCGCGTCCTTCCGCCAGAAGATAGTACCCCACGTGAGAGCGTCTCAGCTTGACTCGTGCTTTTGCTTGCTCCTGCTGCTGCGCGTTTCGCGCCAACTTGAGGACCCGCTGGGCGACTTCCATTTCCGTGAAATCGCAATGTTCGGCTGTTTCCACAATCTTTTTTCGATACAATTCCCTGCTCTCGAAATCCATATCGGGATAAGCTCCGGCTGGATCCTGCCGCAGTACCTCGTCGAACACAACCAGTGGCTCGATAATTTCTTTCCACGAAGTCTCGCCAATTTCTCGCAGGCTCCGAATGCAAACGCTAACGCCGACGAGGCTCCGTTTATCGGCTAGAACCCGAGGCCCGCGAGTTGCAACTTCCTCCAACAAGGCGAGCTTCATGCAAGGGATCAGTCCCCAAAGCTCTCGTACATTGAGGATGCTGACCTGCTGAAACGCGCGTAGATAGGAGGCAAACGCGGCCTCGCTGAAAACGTACCCGGTCGCCCGCAGGAATCCCTGCGCGACCGTTGCTGCGCGAGGAACGCTATCTCCTCCCGCGTAGGCATGAGGTATTTTGCTCAGGGTCTTCACTGAGTCGGCGGTTGATTGCAATTCCGAGTGAAGCAAGCGAACGTTGTCATGCAGCCAGCGAAAGTCGTCGGAAACGGGCTCTTTGGGAATCGGAGTTTGAAGCGCATCCAGGAGTGGAGGAAGTCTTTTGTTCAGGGCGCGCCGCCGTTTTACAATCCATCCCGTCGACTGGACATTGGGTTGCAAAGGCAAACTGTGCGCGAGATCGGACGCGTGCCTCGACAGTTCTTCCAGTTCCGAGCCTTTCTGGCGAACGGATTCCGGCGAGTGTACTGCCTCTTCGTGAACCGTCTTGGCATCGGAGTTCTGCGGCATTCGTGTTAGTTCCTAGCGATAGCTTGCGGCTTGCATTTCGAACATCTCGGCATAGCGTCCGCCAAGCCGCGACAACTGATCGTGACTGCCTTCTTCCGCAATCCTGCCGTTTTCCAAAACTACGATCCGATCTGCCATGCGGACTGTCGAAAATCTATGCGAAATGAAGAGCGCCATCTTCCCGGCGGTAAGTTCAGCAAAACGATGAAAGACCTCAAATTCGCTGCGAGCATCCAGCGCTGCGGTCGGCTCGTCCAGAATTAGAAGCTGCGCCTCCCGCAAGTATGCTCGCGCCAGCGCGATTTTTTGCCATTCGCCCCCGGACAGATCGACACCTCCATCAAATCGCCGGCCCAGCATTTGCTCATACTCTAGCGGAAGCTTGGCTACAACCTGGTCTGCGAGACTCTTCCGCGATGCCGTCTGCAAAAGTTTTAAGTCGTCCAGCTTTTCGATCTGGCCCACGGCAATGTTTTCGCGCGCCGTCATCTCGTAGCGCATAAAATCCTGAAAAATGACGCCGATCTCACGGTAAAGATCTTCGAGGCTGTACTCCCGAAGATCCACTCCGTCGAGAAGGATTTGGCCTTCGGTAGGATCGTAGAGCCGGGTAATGAGCTTTACGATGGTGGTTTTTCCCTGTCCATTTTCTCCAATAAGCGCAACGCGCTCTCCCGGGCGCAGGCGGAAATTCAACCGAGCAAGAATCAGCCGCGGGGACCCAGGATAGCTGAACGATACGTTTCGGAATTCGAATCCGGCAACGATTGGACGCGGAGCCGGCAGCGCGTTCGCCTTGGAACGAATTGTCGGCTGCATTTCGAAGAATGCAAGAAGGTCGGTAAGGAATAAGGCCTGATCCGCAATTCCCGAGATCGTCGAGAAAATTTGTTGAATGTTGTTGCTCGCCTGCAGTATTGCGCCGGATAGCAAATACCAGGTGCCGACCGAATATGCTCCGGTTACGGTCTTCCAGATCACAATCACGTATGCCGAGTAATATCCCGCGGTGGCAATAATTGAAAGGAAGGCGCCCGCGATCAATCGGCGGCGAGATAATCCAACATTCTCTTCGTAAATCTCATCCGACAGGCGCGTGAAGCGATTGGTCAGAAAATCCTTAAGTCCGAAAAGCTTAAGCTCCTTGGCCGCTTCCTTGCTGCCTCCCACCACGCGCAGATAGTCCAGCTGCCGACGGACCGGTGTCTGCCGAAAATTCTTCGCATAGCCGAGAAAAGCGAAATGGCTCTCACCCAAAAATGCAGGAATGACACCTCCCACCAGCAACAGCATCAACCACGGTGAGTAAACGACAATCGTCACCGATAAGGTCAGAGTCGTGATTACCAACTGGACAAGCCGTCCGATGGCCTGGATCATCCCAAGCCGATCCGTGGCCTGCACTCTCGCGCGCTCCAGACGATCGTAAAAAATGGGATCTTCGTAGGCAATCAGATCGAGATCAGCCGCATGCTTCATGACTTGGATACTGACGTGTCGGGTGTATTTGTCGGCGAGGAGAGAGTCTGAGTAATCGATGGCTCGCGCCAATATGCTGGTCACCACAGCCAGCGAAAATTCGCCGGCAACGAGCCACCAGAATCGAGGGCCGACTGGCTGGTGGGCTGAAGCGGCATGGACGATCCGATCCAGAATTAGTTTCGGGATCCACAAGAGCGCCAGCGGAAGCAGCGACGCTACCACGCGGGACAGAAGACCAAAGGCGACAACTCCCGGGCCCGATTGCCAGACGATCTTGAGGACGGGAGGAACATTGCGCAGCGCCGCTAGACGCTCCTGCCAACCACTCCGAAAACCTTCCTGCTTCGCCATACCCGATCCGATAACGGTTTACGAACTGAGAGGAAACTCAATTTGCTCAACCAGCAGCCTAGAAGAACATTGCCGCTGGACCTCTAAAGATGCCGGAGTAACCCCTAAGGTTTGTTCTAACACATACTTAGCGCCAATTGTTGTCACCTGGAGCTTCGCCCGACCAGATAGCCTCTCAGCTACCAAAAAGCAACTCGGGGAACTCCTAAGTCGCTAAACACGTACTGTTATTATGCCGGGTACAGTTCCGCAGCTCCAAGGAGGCAACATGCGACAGGTCGGGAGAACTATCTGGGTCATTGCAGCCCTCACTGCAGCGTTCGTTGTAGGGTCTCCAGTAGCCAAAGCTGCTTCCCCAGACGATCGCAACTCAATCGTTATCATCTTCAAAGACGGCCATCAGCAGAGCTTTGCGGTGGCTGATGTTGCCAGAATCGAGTTCACTTCTCCAGCTTCCCTCGCCGCAGTATCGTTACCAGCGCGCTTTGTAGGTAAATGGAAGGTTGGCGACGGCGCGGGAGGAAGCTTCGTCATCACATTGCAGCGCAACGGTGAAGCGAGCAAAACTACTGGTGGTCCCCACGGCACTTGGACGGTAGTCGATGGCGAGGCGCGAATCACCTGGGATGATGGCTGGCGCGACGCAATCCGCAAAGCCGGCGACGGATACGATAAAGCCGCTTTCGAGCCGGGCAAGACCTTCTCCGATAGTCCTTCAAACGTTGCGAGTGCGAAAAAGAATGCGGAACCGATCTGAACGCTGGTTACGGTCGGAATCTGTGGAAGAAACAGTAATGTTGACGCACTGGCTGGGCGCCTTCTACATTCAAATTTTGCTGCACTGAGCAGTCTAGCGTTTCGCTCAGGGCGTGCAAGTTTTTCATAGTAGGCTAAAAAAATATACGGTCGCCCAAAGAGTTTTGCATCTGGGCGCATCTCATCGGCATAGTATTTGTTGAATCCCCCTCGTTTGATCGGAAATCACTTCTTAGGAATTACCTGTCTTAAATGACTTGGAATCGACGCCAATTCTTGCAAGCAGTTGCCGCTGGAGCCATCACTCTGCCTTTCGCTGGACGAGGCTTCGCTTCGCACGTACTCCCGCCTCGCAGCGAGTCAAATACTTTGAATACCACCGATCCAGACGTTGAACTGCTGGACGAACTGCAACGAGCCTCCTTTGAATTCTTCTGGACTGAGACGAATCCGCACACGGGGCTGATTCGAGATCGTGCCAAAGCTGACGGTGGAGATACCCGCACAGCGACTAGCATCGCAGCGACTGGGTTCGGCCTTACTGCTCTCTGCATCGGGCAACAGCGGGGTTACCGTTCTCGTCAGGAAATTACCGCCCGCGTTCGAAAGACACTTCACTTCCTGGCTCACGAGACCCCCACGGTTCACGGCTTTCTGTATCACTTTGTGGATATCAATACCGGGAAACGCCTGGTAGGTTCAGAAATCTCGCCCATCGACATGGCGATATTGCTCTGCGGCGCGCTGACCTGCCGGGAATACTTCCATGATCCCCAGATTCGCCGTGATGCTGAGGAACTCTACCACCGCGTGGAGTGGCCATGGGCGCTTAACAAAGGCCAGACGTTTGCCCTCGACTGGACTCCCGAATTCGGCTTCAGCCCCTTGCGATGGGACGCTTACTCCGAATTAATGATGTTGTATCTTCTCGCGATCGGCTCGCCCACCCATCCGATTCCGGCGGAGTCATGGAACCATTTCCGCAGACCAGAGATGGTGTACGGGAATTACCGTTTTATCTCCACGCCGGCGCCGTTGTTCGTGCATCAATTCTCCCACGCGTGGTTTGATTTCCGAAACAAACGAGACCTCTACACAAACTACTTTGAGAATTCAGTGATCGCTTGCCAGGCTCATCGGCAGTTCTGTACCGAGCTTAGTCGCGACTTCCCCTCTTATTCGGGCGATGTTTGGGGCATTACTGCTTCAGACTCTTCGCTGGGGTATGTTGCCTGGGGCGGCCCTCCTATGCAGGGGCCGATCGACGGCACCATCGTCCCCGCCGCTTCGGCAGGATCTTTACCTTTTCTGTTCAACGAATCCTTCACTGTCCTGAAAAATTTGCGCGGATATTACGGTAGACAGATTTGGAAACGCTACGGCTTCGTGGACGCGTTCAATCCCCTGACTGGCTGGACAAGTTCAGACGTACTCGGGATTGACGTAGGCATCGGCATGCTCATGGCAGAGAACGCTCGCACACAGTTCGTGTGGAATACGTTCATGCGAAACCACGAAGTAGGCGTGGGGTTAGAAAAAGCGGGCTTTCACTCACTCTACGGCCCGGCCCCGGACTTTGCAGATCAATCGCCGCAACGACCATTACCAGGCTGAGCTCTGAGGATTTGTGGTCCGTGACCTCACCCGAGGTTCATCTTCTGGTGTTGCAACTGTTGGGCTTACGCCGTTGTCACGCCAAGCAATAAAGACAGCCGTTCTCGAACCGCTTCGAGAACACTGGCAGATACAGTTTCAGCAAATTTCGCTTTGCGAGCGCGCCAATCGACATTCTTGACTGCATCTGAAAGAACAACTCCGGTGATTTTCGTCCAGCTAACCTTCTCTTGTTGGACACTAGTTTGCTCCGGCAGCGCAACTTCAAAAGGATAGCCCTTTACTTGATTGGTAATTGGAACAACGATGGCCAATCCCGTCCTGGCGTTGTAGCTTCCTGGGGATAGAACCAGGGCAGGCCTCCAGCCACCCTGCTCATGGCCCGTCCGCGGATCTGAATCCATTTTAACGATATGTCCGGCCTCGGGCACGTAGGCGGGCTTTACCATACTTCGTCACCTGTCGGCGTACCCCAGTTCTGCTCCTGGTGGCGGTTCGACGGCGTGATGCCAGCAACAAGAACCTCTAATGTCATCTTCGGTCTTGGTGTTTCGACGAAGATACGCCCATCGTCAATGCCGATGACAACTTCGTCCCCCTCGTGCAGATCCAATTGATCGAGGATGGTTTTCGGAATGCGTACCGCGTGGCTGTTACCCATTTGACAAGCTGGGTTCTAGCGACAGACATGATCTACCTCGCAGACCAAGTATATACCTCTGGATATACATATCAAACACGCCTAAATTCGCACTATCGGCAGCGCAATGTGTCATTCTGCCTCAGCTGCCGCCAGTTGGGTTTGCTGGTTGAGCTCACTCTTCTTTGGGGTTGTGGTGATGGCAATTACGCTGGCCAGAATTAACAATGTTCCCAGGATGGTGCGTCTCCCCAGCCCCTCTCCGCCAACAAAATATCCCACAATCACGGCCACGACGGGATTCACATATGCGTACGTGCCAACTCTTGTCGGAGATTCGTAGTGCAGAAGCCAGACGTACGCAGTGAATCCCACAATCGAACCTGCGATGATTAGATATATCAACGAGAACCATGCCGCCCCCGAAACCGCTTGCGGATGGAATCCGGAGAACTCTCCGGTAAGCGCCGCGAGGATGAGTAACTGAACTCCTCCAGTAAGCATCTGCGCCGCCGCGCTCATGGGCTTCGAGGCCGGTAGAGGAATGCGGTGAGTAAGAATCGCGGCTACCGACCAACTGAACGCTGCCAGTATCAGGGCCGCCGCACCGAGACGATCAATGGGGACTTCGCCCAGGCTGAACGAATGGTTCATCAGCACTCCGACACCCAGAATCCCAACCACAAGCGCAATACCCAGACGAAGAGTCAGCCGCTGAGTTCGGAGAAAAATAATCTCGAGAAGCGTCATGAATACTGGAATCGTGGCCAGTATGACTGCCGCAATGCCCGACGGCACCCGCTGTTCTGCCCAGAACAGGCAACCGTAGTCGAGAACGAAAATTACCGCGCCGAGCAATGAAGCAGCGGCCCACTGACGCCCGGTCGGCGAGGGCGTTCCCGTTCCGCGCATCCACCCGTAGAGAATTACGCCCGCCGCGAGGAAACGAAGTCCAGCCAGAAGAAGCGGCGGCACCTCGTGCACACCAAGGCGAATCGCCAGGAACGTCGATCCCCAGACAAAATAAATGATCGCGAATGCGAGGAGAATCTTCCACGACGGCGGACGTAGTGCAGTGTGCATGAGTTCTCCTGGATTACCTGGCTTGCTTCATAGATGAGTGGGAGCTCGCGAAAGAGTCCGCGGCCGTGTGGGAAACCTAGCCTACCGCAGAGAACGCAGAGCTCGCCGACTTTGGGAAGTCAATCTTTTGATTCTCGGCGAACCCGGCGCGCCCGGCGGTAAAAGACTTCCGGTTGCAAACTACTCGTATCTAAGCGCTTCGATCGGGTCGAGCCCTGCAGCCTTGATTGCTGGCACCATTCCGCTAACGATGCCTACAAAACTCAATATCGCGGTAGACCAGAAAAGCGTTGCCATGTTGATGACCAGGTGGATGTCGCCCTCGCTGGCATCGGTTTCAAATGCGCTCCACAGAGTCATCGAGCCCACAGACCACGATACGGCGTAAGCCAATGCCACACCCAGAAGTCCGCCCAAGAATGTAATTGCAAGGGCCTCAGCCAGGAACTGGCAGAGGATGTGCCACTTGAGCGCTCCCAGCGCCTTCTCCACGCCGATCTCCCGAGTCCGTTGGGTTACCGAAACGAGCATGATGTTCATCAAGCCCACACCCCCAATCCCAAGCGTGAGCAGGCCAATGAACCCGAGGAGCACTTTGATGGCAATAGAAATGACCGTCAGGTCGGCCAGGTCTTTGATGGCGTCGAACACAAAAATCGCGCGTTCGTCCTTGGGATCGAAGCTGTGATGGAAAGCCATCGACTGCTTAACAGCCTTCGCAAGTTTCTCGTGCTCTCCCTCATAATCCATCATGATCGCGTCGAGGTAGTAGCTATTCTTGAGATCACTAACGGCACCGTAGGGAACATAAATCAGAGTATTCATGTCCTCATCGCCGCCCGATATTACGTGCTTCAAAACGCCAATGACTTTGTAAGAAATGCCGTCGATACGCACGCTCTCGCCGAGCGCATTTTGACCGGAGAAAAGCTTTTTCTTGGCATCAGCGCCCAACACGGCTACGCGGCTGTGGGTGAAATTTTCGGCTTCAACAAAAAATGCACCGTCTGCAAGCTCCATATCGCGGATTTTCTGATAATTCGCGTACGTTCCTCTTATGCCATAGTTAGAACTGCGGGTCCCATATGTCACCAGACTCTGCTTATCTACCTCGGGCGAGATTCGCGTGATTGCCGGAACTTCTGTCCGCAAGAAGTCCACGTCTTGTATGGTCAGGCGTATTTGCGTTCCTGCCTTGCTGCCTCCTGCTTCCAACGACGTGCGTCCGGGGAAGATCGCTATCATGTTCCCGCCGAAGCTACGGAAAGCGATCATGAGCGCGTTTTGAAAACCCGAACCGTAGGCCAGCAACAGGACAACGGTAGCAATGCCCCACGCCATGCCAAGCATGGTGAGCAGCGAGCGCCGTCGGTTGTATTTGAGAGCGGTATATGCCTGTTGTCCCAAGTCGCCGAACATGATTACTCCTGCCTCAATGCTTCAACGGGGGGAAGCAACGCCGCCTTGCGCGCAGGATAAAGCCCGGCAATGATGCCTGCAATAGATAGAGACACAATCGCAGTCAATGCCGATGCGGGCACAATGCGTGGAGTATCGAAACCCTGAGGGGCTGGCAACTGTGCGAGTAGAGCCACAAACGCAGCAGAAATAGCCAGACCGATTCCTCCGCTGAAAGTTGTTAAGAACGCCCCCTCGACAAAAAACTGAGTCAGAATATTCCGATGAGTTGCGCCAAGCGCTTTTCGCAGTCCGATTTCCTTGGTTCGCTCGGTCACAGAAACCAGCATAATGTTAATAATTCCAATCGCACCCAGGGCAAGTGTGACGACGCCAACTACTCCCAAAAACCAATCCATTGCGTTAAAGATCAGGCCCACCTTCATCGACTCTTCGATGGTATCCCAATCCTCGAATGCGTCCTCCATTTTGGGATCAAAGCCGTGTTGCCGCGCGATGATTTCATGAACCTCGTTTCTGGCTTCGAGATGCATCTCTTTGGTTAGCGGCCGGTAATTAATGAATGAAACAGAATCGTTGGATTTCCATCCCGTTAACGGGAAGAGCATCCGCATTGTTTCAAGGGGAATGAAGATGCGGCCATTGGTGCCGTTCTGGCCTTCCTTGCCGATTTTCTCCACCACGCCGATGACTTTGAAATCGACTCCATTCAGCAGGATCGTGCTTCCGACGGCAGGTTGTCCCGGAAACATGTTCTTGAGCATCTCCCAGCCCACAATGGCGACGCGACGATGCTCGTTGTTGTCAGCATCATTCATCCATCGCCCTGGGTTAATCGGGACATTCCGAATTTGATTGTATTCAGGGGCCACACCGAATACTTGGCCATTGCTGCTGCTGTAGTCACTTACCGCCCGGATATCCTCGCGGTTGATTACCGGAGACACGGCTCGCAAAAACTTGGCCTGGCTGCGAATCGCAATGTAGTCGCTATAGGTGAACGGATACCAGGCTGCCGATTGGTAGCTTCCGGCTATTGCAGGGATGCGCCCAGGGAAAACGAACATAATATCCTGCCCGAGATTAGCGAGATTTTTTGCCTGCCCGCTGCGAAACCCTTCCCCGAGGCCAACCAGCAGAAGTAGCGAGCCGACGCCCCACGCAATCCCGAACATGGTAAGAAAGGATCGCAGTTTATGAGCCCACAGCGTTCCTAAGGACTGTCGGATAATGTCGACCAGAGTTCGCATTAAGATTTAGTGAATAACCGGATGAGGGGCAAAAAATTCCCCGACTCCTAATGATAGTACGGAGACGTACCCTGTCTCGTTCCCACAAAGCTAGATCCGGGAGGGCGCGTTTTGCAACCAAAAGGACATCGGGGAACCCGGCCATCACGGCGATGGTCTCAGCCGACAGTGGCTACAGTGCGCCTTTATCCAGATTCGATATCACGGCGTTGAGATTGGAAGCCGCCGCGCGAAGACTTTCTGCCAGTCGCTTGCGTTCGTCGCCGTCCATAGCGGGGACAGAAGCGCTGATTCGGCGCAAAGTTGTGTTGATATCGTCGACGTAGTTGATCAGGCGAATGAGTTCTCCGGTTGCTGCCATATTGAATGCTGCTCCTAATTCGCCGTTCGATGATCCTCGGGGAGTGCCAATTGAAAAATCGAGTCATCTGCGAATGAAACCATTCTCAATGGTGCGAAGGATTTAGTAAAGGTACTCGAAGTGTCAGAAGTGAGTCGGGTTCTGAATCGGTCGTAACTTGCAGCCAGCTGGAGAAAAGCAAAAATGCGTGGGCAGCGGGAATAATTAAACAGTTCGTGATCCGTTGCTTCTCGGACCGGCTATGGAGAGTCCACGTCAGCGGCGCTGCGAGCCATCCAGTACCGGTCCTCGAAGAGGTTGTTGCGGATGCGCATCCAGTTATTTTGGAGGCTATCCCTCGGAGCGGTGGCCGAAGTGTGTTTGGCGAGTGAAGCCAGGGTCCTGATCTCGGAAGCTTCCATCTTCAGGAACCGCGAATCAGACCCGGCCGTAATTCTCGAGGCCAATGCTTCCAAATTGCCTGCCAACTTTTCACGGCCAGACTCGTCGTAAGGCTTCGGGCTGAAGAGGAGACGGTCAATGTCAGCAATCTCCTGGCGATAATCATCGGCATTCAAGGTTACGGGCTTCGGGGCGAGCTGGCTCACATCGGTGTTACAAGCAACAGTCGCGACCAGCGCGGTTATAGCCGCAAGCGCGCAAAGAAAAAACTTCGTCATTGATGTCCTACGTTCTGCAGCAGGTGAAATTGACTCTTTACATGGCTGGCGAACCGGGGGACGTCTTCATCCGGATTCGGCTCGGAGATCAGTCTGTCGAGTTTTTCAGGAACCCGTTCGTCGGATGTCTCAATCTTTCCGATGGCATCGATCATCGAGGGCGTGGCATCGCGGCGCAGGAATTGGTCCGCGATGGTGTCATACGCCGAGCGGTCTCTGCATACCGCGATGGTTTGAGCCGAGATGCCCGCGATGTAGTTGTCGCTACTTGTCTCGAGCAGATACAGGAGGTCAGGTACCGCCTTGCAAGCCTTGTGGGATTGGATGCGTTGGATGGCTTCATTCACGACTTCCCGGTCCGATGAGCGCAGACTATTAATATCTTCATCGGCATCGTAGTTCGGGTCAGTTTGAGGCTGCTCCACCGCAGGAACATGACCTGCAACCTTCAGCTCGCGGGCAGCTTCCTCGGCGTTTTCCTTCTCATACTGCCGGAGCGCTTCTTGTCTTCTGCGATCGCGCGCAGCCTGCTTTGAACTGATCACAGAAACGATGATCGTCAATGCTAGCAAGCAGATGCCAATCGCGACTAAGGCAGTTCTTAAGATTCTTAACATCTATCCTCGCCAATGGACGGCTTCAGTCACATCAATTGTAGGGCGAACATAAATTCGGACGGATTCTGAAAACTGCACGATGGTGAGTGATCCTTCGAGTATCTAGCGTTGCAACTCGCCTCTCGCCGCGACGGAGCCGATAAGCACTTCTCCCGAAATGGGTTAAATGCGCGATGCCTATCGCTAATGGTTCCCATTCAAGCTTTTAATTTGTCTTTTGCCCGGCTGGACCATCTAATAAGCACATGAGTGAAAAACCTGTTAAACGCTATATTTTCGCAAGCGATTTCGATCAAACTCTTACTTTTAACGATTCTGGTTATGTTTTGAGCGAACTGGCAGGCATTCCCACGGCTGAATTCGAACGAAAAGCACAGGGGATGGCCAAGCTGAACCTGGTACAGCAAGGCGCAGAGTTGGCGTATCTGGTTCTCCATGATCCGGAATTCCAAAGCCGTGTCCGCAAAGAGCACTTATACGAAGTCGGCAAGCGCATTCGACTCAAAGAAAATATTTCGCTCCTATACGAAATTCTGAGGAACGGAATTGAAGGATACTGCTTCGATTTTTTTGTTCTATCAGCTGCCCCGGTTGAGGTCATTCAATCCGCGTTGGAAGGCATCGTCCCTGCCAGCCATATTTTCGGTACGGAATTCCGCTACACCGACGATGGACGAATAAAATCTATCGCGCGCGCGACTGCGGGATACGGAAAGGTTGCCGCGCTCGACCAACTTCAGGCGCAACAGCAAGTCGGCCCGGATCACATTATTTATGTCGGCGATGGCAGTTCTGACGTTCACGTAATGTTGCACGTGAATGTTCGCGACGGCTTCACTATTGCTGTGTCCGAGGCCAAGCACGTATCCCAGGTCGCGAAGCGAACGATTCTAAGTAGCGACGCGCTCGCAGTGTTGGCGCCGATTTTGGAAGACGTTGTCGGATGGCCCAGGCTGCGTATTCGGGAGTTCTTCGAATCCTACGGAATCCTGATTCAGGAATGGGAGCGCGTTCGTACCGATTGGCTGACGCTTCGAGTTGGTGAAACTGACCAAAGCAAAGCTGCGATCGCGAAGTAACTCTGCTCGTGTGGGAAATTCGCAGCATAAAAATCTTAAGTCAAGAGCGGCGGACAAGAGTGTCCGCCCCACACGGTCGCCTCTGAATCCAGACCCTTCGCTCGCTCATCTAGCAATCCATGAGCAGCAATAATGTTGTTCCACTCTCCAACTATGCGGAGCCAGTTCTTCAGTCTGCGAGCGCCACTGCCAACGATCCTGCTTTGCTCGACGCCTATTCCCAAGCGGTCGTCAGCGCAGCGGAAAAGATAAGCGCCTCGGTCGTCAAGATTGAGGTCACGCAATCCGGCAAGACCCGCTTCGGAGAATCGCGAGACCGGCAAGGCGGAGGCTCCGGATTCGTCTTTACCCCCGACGGCCTCGTGCTGACCAACAGCCACGTTGTCCACGATGCGACGCGGATTCAGGTTTCTCTCGCTGACGGTCATCGCCTTTCCGCGCACACCATTGGAGACGATCCTGCCACAGATCTGGCAGTGATTCGCGTCGGCATGCCTGACAATGATGCGCCCAGCCTCGTGGCAGCACCTCTCGGCGATTCGCAGTCCTTGCGAGTCGGTCAGATCGCGATTGCGATTGGAAATCCGTACGGCTTTCAGTACACCGTAACCGCCGGAGTGGTCAGCGCGCTGGGACGGTCTTTGCGGTCTTACTCCGGAAGGCTCATCGAAGACGTAATTCAAACCGATGCCTCGCTCAATCCGGGAAATTCCGGAGGTCCACTCGTGACTTCCGACGGCCGCGTGATTGGCGTTAACACGGCCACGATCATGGGAGCCCAGGGACTATGCTTCGCCATCGGCATCAACACCGCGAAATTCGTTGCCGGACGGTTACTGCGAGACGGCAGGATCAAGCGCAGCTACATCGGCGTCGAGGCCCAGACTGCGCCGCTGCATCGACGCTTGGTCCGCTTCTATGATTTGGGTGCCGAAAGCGGAGTTTTCGTGATGTCTGTCGATGATGGCAGTCCGGCAAAGAAAGCTGGTCTGCGTGAAGGCGATGTCATCATAGCGCTCGACGGAAAGCCAGTAGCGGGCGTCGATGACTTGCACAGATTGCTGACAGATGCGCGAGTCGGAGTGAATAGCCCGCTGACGGTGTTAAGGCACACCGAAAAGCTGGAATTGAAGATCGTCCCGGAAGAATCGCGGAAGGGATAGTGGTCCAGCGCGGGCCGTTTTCCAATAATCCAGCGCAGGCTGGAGGATCGATTCGAGGCGGCAAGTTCGGGACTGTAGCAGTTCAGAATGGGTTCCTAGGTTTGACCACTCGGCAACTTCGAACGTACGAGACGCAAATCTTTGTGACGCCCAGCAGCCAAGGCTTGATTTCTCAGTACGGAGGACCAACGGGACCTCTATCAGTCTCCGATTACGGAGATGCGAATGTCCAAGCCACTCCGGGAGTCGCCTTCGACCTATACCGCTTTCCCACCGTAGCGGCTGGAAACCAGTTCGGTCGCCAAGTGATGAACACAACAATCAGCTTCCCCTCCAGTTCAGGCGGAAGCTGCCCACCCACTTTTACGAGTGTTCAGTGATGAAACGTCTAACATTGGTTGGCATTTTCCTGCTGCTTACAGCAACTTCGTGGGCACAATGCTCTTTTACATCTCGGACTCACGGCAATCTGCAATGGAGCGAACCGGCAAAGATTATTGCTCCAGACCGTTCGTGGGTCGTGGAGGTGCATCCGGCTCTTGACGCGGATGAAAACCGGACGCCAGTTACTCTTCACAAATGTGGAGAATCGAAGTCTTTGCCGCTCTTTACTCTTCAGAGAAGCGCGGAGCTTTACTGGAGTTCCGATAGCAAGCATGTGCTCGTGGTTAACCAACCCTTGAGCGGGACGAACAAGGTGCTTCTCTTTCCCGTGCCAAGGTCAGCCACAGACACTCAAGAAATTCCCTCTGATGCTCTCGATAGAACGGTCAACAATGCAATTGTAGAACGGCTTGGGAAAAATAAGCACATCCAGTTCTATCTACCAACTTTCGTGTCTTGGAAGGACAGCAGCCTGCTACTTGCAGTTGGCGGAGAGACTTACGCGGAGAACGTCGGTCCCTTAGATACTTTCTGCTATGGGCTTAGGATAAACAGCGATACCTTGCGTGTTGAAAATGTGCTCGCCGAGAAAGAGCTGAAGGCCAGCACTGGACATGGCTGCAAGACGTCCCCATAGGGCCGATCCCTGAGTACCCAGCCGCAAGCCGTCCTTTGTGGACGGCCTTGCCTTTCGAAACCTCGTGGACAAGAGTGTGCGCGTTACACAAGCGGGTCGCACTTTTCCACGCTGTTATTGCACCCTAATTTCCTGCTATCTTAGCTTCGACGAACAGAACAAGAGGTTAGTGTGCGGGCGACAATTCCTGCCGGACTGGATCGCAAGGAAGCCGAGGCTTACTCGCGGCTCGATCCGCAACGGCTTCCAAAACATATCGCCATCATCATGGACGGCAATGGGCGCTGGGCCCGCAAACGCCATCTTCCGCGTATTGCTGGACACCGCGCGGGACTCACGTCTGTACGGTCGACGGTTGAGACGGCATCCACCATCGGAATTCCTGCCCTGACGTTGTACGCTTTTTCGGAAGAAAACTGGAAGAAACGCCCCAAGAGCGAGGTCGACTTTCTGATGAGCCTGCTTTGCCGTTATTTGCGGCAGGAAGTCGCCACCATGAACAAGCAGAACATCCGCCTGGAATATATTGGCAGGTTGCACGAGTTGCCTCCATCGGTGCAAGAGAAAATGGAGAGCGCAAGAAAAGCCACCAGCGAGAACACTGGCCTGGTTTTGACGCTCGCGCTAAATTACAGCGCACGAACCGAGTTGGTCGATGCCTTCCGCTCGATTGTCGAATCCGCGGCTCGGAACGGGGGTTTAGAACACCTGGAAATTGACGAGGACTCGGTCTCGCGCCACCTCTATACGCGACATCTGCCCGATCCCGATCTGGTGGTGCGCACTAGCGGAGAGATGCGGCTGAGCAATTTCTTGCTGTGGCAACTCGCATACGCGGAGATTTATGTCACTCCAACGCTCTGGCCCGAATTCCGCGGAGTGCATCTGCTGGAAGGCATCGAGGAATATCAAAAGCGCGAACGCCGCTACGGCGGCCTAACCGGCGATGCATCCCATTCGCATCCTTCGCACTCGGCGAAGACTGGCCGGAGTTAAGATTTGCATCTGCTCAAGCGAGTCCTCACCGCAGTCGTTCTGATCCCAATTGTTCTCCTCTTGATTTTGCGTGCTCCGATCCCTTTGGTAGCAATGGTGACGGGGCTGGTCGCCCTGCTCGCCGTTCACGAATTGTTGAAACTTTCGGAAGCGTACGCAATTACCCCGTTTTATTGGCCTACTTACATTTTTCTCGCGGCGTTGTTTGTTTTTCTGGCGCTTGGCTCGATGAATGACAGGCCGACGCTTTCGACTGCAATATTCATTTATGGAGCTGGTTTCGCAGCTTCGTTCGCGGCCTTCTTATTTTTAGTTATTGGGATGAATCGCTCGGATCTTGTCACTGCCTTCCCTGCTGCCATGACTTCAGTTTTTGGATTTTGTTATGTGGCGCTGCCTATGGCGTTTCTGGTGCAGATTCGACAACAGTGGTCGGGCGCATTTTTAGTGTTTTATCTGCTGCTAATAGTCTGGGCCGGAGACATTTTCGCCTTCTTCGTGGGACGTTCTTTGGGCCGTCATCTGATGTCTCCTCGGATCAGTCCGAAAAAAACATGGGAGGGCGCCGCAGCATCTCTCGTGGCAAGTTTGCTGGTGGGGGCATTGCTCTACAACTATGCTTTGCCGATCTGCACGGTATTGCTCAAGGCGCACTTGATCGAAAGACGCGACGGAATATTCGCCCTGCAAAAACCTGAGTTGTGGCCCGTCGTGTTGTTGTCCGCTGCAATTAACGTGGCAGCTCAACTTGGAGACCTCGTCGAGTCGCTGATCAAGCGCGGAGCAGGCGTGAAAGATTCCGGAACGCTACTGCCTGGCCACGGAGGCATGCTCGACCGCATCGATGCGCTTCTCTTCGCCGCCCCGGTGCTATGGTGTTACACGGCGTGGCGAGTGATGCAGCAGTAGGCTCAATATCTCAGCCCTGTCATCTTGAGCGCAGGGATTGGACTCGCCCGCGAGTCCAATCCCGAAGTCGAAAGATCGCGGTTGAGACGGAGGTTCATCCTTTCAGCCCCCGCGTTTCTCAGCGTTGCAAAAGCATGTCTTGGACTTCGCTCCAGATGACAACGGTTGGTTACTCCCTAGAAGGCACAATCCGTTAAACTATCTGAGTTCCCTTCCATGAAACGTCTCGCCATCCTCGGTTCAACCGGTTCGATTGGACTGAGCACCCTTAACGTAGTCGAATCCCATCCGGATCGCTTCCGGATCGTCGCCCTAGCCGCGGGACGCAACCTCGAAGCCGCCTTCCAGCAAGCAAAGCATTGGCAGCCAAGAGTCATTTCTGTTGCCCTAGAGGCCGACGCTGACATTCTGCGATCCCGCCTCAAAATTGCAGGTCTGAACCATGTCGAAGTCGTCCATGGCTCCGCCGGAACAGTGCGCGTAGCCACTCATCCCGAGGTGGATTTCGTGGTCAGCGCAATAGTCGGCGTGGCAGGACTTGAAGCGACCTATGAAGCGGTCCGAGCCGGAAAAACGGTCGGCCTGGCGAACAAGGAATGCATGGTTGCCGCCGGTGAACTAATTGCGGCGGAAGCGCGCCGCCAGGGTAAACCGGTCCTCCCAATCGACAGCGAGCACAACGCGGTCCATCAATGCCTGCGTGCCGGTCGAATGGAAGAAGTAAAGAGCGTCTGGCTGACTGCTTCGGGAGGACCCTTCCTGAATACCCCCGCGACCCGCTTCCCTTCCATCACGGTCGCCGAAGCCCTGAACCACCCCACATGGAAGATGGGGCGTCGCATCACCGTGGATTCAGCGACGCTGATGAACAAGGGATTCGAAGTGATCGAGGCTTGCCGTTTGTTTAGTCTTCCGCCGGATCAGGTGAGAGTGATCGTCCACCCGCAGTCCACCATCCACTCCATGGTCGAGTTTGTGGATGGCAGTGTACTTGCTCAGTTCTCCGTGACGGATATGCGACTCCCCATCCTTTACGCGCTGAACTATCCGGAGCGGCTCCCGTCCGATATGCACTTTCCGCTCATGAACCTACGGCACCTCGACTTCTCCCCGCCGGACATGGAAAAATTCCCCTGTTTGCGGCTTGCGTATGTAGCAATGGAGGCAGGAGGTGCGAAAACTATTGCACTTAATGCCGCCGACGAAGTCGCAGTTTCCGCATTCCTCGATGGCCGTATCGGGTTCCACGAGATACCTTTGGTCATCGAAGAAGTGCTTTCTGAAACGCACACAGGCAAAATTGAATCTATAGTAGAGGTGTTGCAAGCGGACGCGGAGGCTCGCCGTGTCGCGGGACATAAGGTTAGCCGTTCGGGTAGTGGAGCGCTCCCGGTTTCAGCATCTATGATAAGGGAGTAGCACTTATTTTATGGCTCACATTCTTATCTCCGTAGTGGCATTCGTCGGAATTCTAGGGTTCATGATCCTGATTCATGAATTTGGCCATTATGCGACGGCCAAGTTGCTGGGCGTGCGAGTGGAGCAATTCGCAATCGGGTTCGGCAAACGCTTGATCGGCTTCCGCAAAGGTGAAACCGAGTACCGGATCAATGCGTTGCCGCTCGGCGGTTACGTCAAGATGAGCGGTGAGAACCCTACGGACGCACGCAGCGGCGACCCGGGTGAGTTTTTGTCACATCCTCGCTGGCATCGCTTCATTATTGCGATCGCCGGCCCGGCCATGAATATCTTGTTTGCGATCGGCCTGCTCACTGTGGTTTATATGGTTCACTACGAGCATGCAGTGTTTCTCGACCAGCCAGCGGTCATTGCTTCCGTAAAATCTGATTCTCCGGCGGCACAAGTCGGCATCGAACCTGGGGATCGAATTGTCCGGATCGAAGACGTCAACGACCCTACCTGGGAGCAAGTTTCTTTCAAGGAAATGCTGAGCCCCAACCAGCCTTTGCAGGTAACTGTACAGCGCGGCAGTCAGTCGTTAGAGAAAACGGTGGTCCCGGAGACAAGTCAGGAATCACGCGATGCCTATGGAGCCGCGGGATGGCACGCGTATGAATCGGTAATCGTCGGAAATCTCGAACCTAACATGCCGGCGGAGAAAGCCGGAATCAAAGAGGGCGACAAGATTATCGCCATGGATGGAAAGCCCTTGCCTTTCATCGAAACCATGATCGACAGCTTGCAACAAACCAAAGACAAGCCTGTCGAACTCACTGCGCTTCGCGATGGCCAAACTTTGAAATTCCAGGTTAAGCCGGTTTTGGCGAACACCGACGACCCCAATGTCCAAAAATATCGAGTAGGCTTCCAGAGCAAACCTGAAATGAAGGTCGGAAGGCTGCCGTTGGTCAAGGCTCTCGGCAAGTCGGTCGACGACAACAGAACTAACGCCGCTCTGATTCTTCAGTTAGTGCAAAAACTGGTCCAGCATAAAGTTTCGATTCGCACTTTTTCCGGGCCAATTGGCATCGCTCAAGACGCCGGAGAAGCCGCGCAGGAAAAAGGCTGGACCCCGTTGTTGGGATTAACCTCAGGCATCAGCCTCAACCTTGGCATTTTGAACTTGCTTCCGATTCCAATTCTGGACGGCGGCGTAATCCTGCTTTTACTCGTCGAGACATTGATCGGCCGCGACATCAGCCTGCAAATCAAAGAACGAATCTATCAAGTGGCTTTCGTATTCCTGGTGCTTTTCACCGTGGTAGTGATTTACAACGACATCGCCAAAATGCTGCCCAGCTTCGCACCGCGGCTTCAGTAGCGAGTTTTATAGGCTTTGTCCTATCTCCTGAGATACAATGTATCTCAGGAGACACTATGCCAGTCACGGAGATGGTTCACGTCCGCATCGACAAGAGGATCAAGACCAAGGCGTCCAAGACTCTAGCAGCCATGGGGCTCTCGGTTTCTGACGCGGTACGCGTGCTGCTGACTCGAGTTGCTGACGAGAAAGCTCTACCTTTCGAGGTAAGAGTGCCCAATACCAAGACAATGGCGGCCATGCGGGAAGCTCGAAGAGAGAAGTTGCCGTCGTTCCACAAAGTCTCTGACTTGATTGCCGACTTGAATGCGGACGATTGAGCGCACCAACGCTTTCAGGCGGGATTATAAGCGCGAAAAATCTGGGCTTCACAAAGCGGTATCTTGAAATACTCCTCGTCGCAATGATTACGCTTCTAGTGGAGGACAAGCCGCTGCCGGAGAAGAACCACGATCACCCCCTTGGGGGCGAGTGGAGAGATTGCCGGGAATGCCATCTAAAACCCGACCTACTCCTGATATATCGCAAACCCGACCTAGAGGTCCTTCAGCTTGTGCGACTAGGTTCCCACAGCGAGCTCTTTGGCTAGCTTAGGCTTCTCCCTTCCCTGCAAATGGTCTAAACTGAACACATACCAAATGGCAGACATTCGACGTAGAAAAACCGTCACCGCCTCGATAAATGGAGTTCGCGTAGGCGCAGATGCACCGGTAGTGGTGCAATCCATGACCAACACCGACACTGCTGACATAACCTCTACCGTCCAGCAGGTGGCGGCGCTGGCGCGAGCCGGCTCAGAACTCGTCCGGGTAACTGTAAACAATGACGAGGCTGCAGCAGCCGTGGCCCCGATTGTCGAGCAGCTTGACCGTCAAGGCGTACGCGTTCCCATCATTGGCGATTTCCATTACAACGGTCATCTACTGCTCAAGAAATATCCAGAATGCGCTCGTGCCCTTGCCAAATACAGAATCAACCCGGGCAACGTCGGCATAGGCCGCAAGGACGATGCTAACTTCCGCACCATGATCGAAGTTGCTGTGGAGAATCAAAAACCCGTGCGAATCGGCGTGAATTGGGGTTCGCTCGATCAAGCATTGCTGACCCGCATGATGGACGAGAATTCGCGCCTGCCCGAGCCGCAGGGCGCCCGCGAAGTCACTATGGAAGCGATGGTCGTGAGTGCGCTTAACTCGGCGGCGCTGGCCGAAAAATATGGATTGCGCCCCGACCAAATCATTCTGAGCGCCAAAGTTAGCGGCGTGCAGGATCTGATCGATGTATATCGGTCACTGGCATCGCGCTGCAACTATCCACTGCATCTTGGATTGACTGAAGCGGGCATGGGAGCGAAAGGCATCGTCGCTTCAAGTGCCGCGCTGGGAGTTCTGCTGCAAGAAGGAATTGGAGACACGATTCGCGTCTCGTTGACGCCAGCCCCCGGCGGCGACCGCAGCGAAGAAGTGCGCGTCGCTCAACAGATTTTGCAGTCGCTGGGAATTCGCAGCTTTACTCCGCAGGTAACCGCGTGTCCCGGGTGCGGACGCACCACCAGCACATTCTTTCAGGAGATGGCCGAGCAAATTCAGTCGTACCTGCTCGAACAGATGCCGGTGTGGAAAGAAAATTACACCGGAGTCGAAGAGATGAAGGTCGCAGTGATGGGCTGCGTGGTCAACGGCCCCGGTGAATCCAAGCACGCGAGTCTGGGGATTTCGCTGCCTGGCACTTTCGAGGAGCCCAAAGCTCCCGTTTACGTCGATGGACGACTCTTCACGACTCTAAAAGGCGACAGGATTGTCGCAGAGTTCATCCAAATTCTGGATGACTACGTAGAATCTCACTACGCCGCGAGAGAAGCAGTCGCCGCTCGATGATCCTTTGGTTGTTTCTAAAATCCCTTTTACGCGGCCAACTTCAGCAAGCCCACAGTTGCGATCAGCCACACCACGAAACCTGCCACATTCAACCCAATTCGCCATTCCCATCTGTCGATAATGAAATTGTATTTTGCGTCCATACCACCCTCCTCTGCCTGCCCATTTGACGGTGCGGACTATCAAACGTTAGTTGAGATACGGCATACCTAATGGCAAAGTTCCAGCCGAGTTTTCGATACAACAAAGACAGTTTGCAACAGATGTTGATCAGAAGATTGTGAGAGATTATTTCTGACGCGGCACTACACGAATGTCCGGCAGGTTGCGATAACGCTCGGCATAGTCCATTCCGTAGCCGACCACGAACTCATCCGGGATGGCGAAACCCACGTAGTCGGCCTGCACTGGTTGAATTCTGCGGGACGGTTTATCCAGCAACGTTACAACTCGAAGCGATTTAGGACGGCGTGCCTGCAAAACGCTCTTCAGAAACGTCAGCGTTAGTCCCGTATCGAGGATGTCCTCCACCAGAATCACGTTTCTCCCAATCAGTGATTGGTCAACATCTTTAGTAAGCCGAACTTCTCCAGTGGAATCCCAGCCGGTGGTGAGTTCCTGAGCCGGGGTTGGGCGGTTTCCATAGCTTGAAACACCTATAAAATCGAATGCGGCGTCGAGCCGCACTTCGCGAATCAAATCACTCAGAAAGATAGCCGCGCCCTTCAACACCCCAACAAATACAATCGATTGTCCCAAAAAATCACGCGTGATTTCTGTTGCGATTGCGCTCACGCGTTCGCCGATCTGTTCCCTCGAAATAAGAATCTTCAATTCGGACACGGCCAACATGTTATAGCGAGCGGGCATCGCAGCGGAGAAACAAATGCGATGTAGGCCGTAAATAGTCGACATTTGCGTACTCACTTATTTTCTTACTAAACTTGTTAGACACATCCGAGAATATTATGAAGCTCAATGGAATCAAGCTCACCTGGTTGGGACATGCCACCTTTCTAATTGAGACTCCCGGAAGCGAAATACTCCTCGTGGATCCGTGGGTCATGGGCAATCCCAAATGCCCCGAGGATAAAAAAGCTTTAAAGAAGGTCGATATCATGCTTTGCACTCACGGCCACGGTGATCACATTGGCGATGCCGTCGAGATTGCCAAGCAGCTTAATCCCAAGGTCGTTGCCATTCCTGAGTTAGCCACGTGGTTGCAAAGCAAGGGCGCCAAACAAACACTACCAATGAACAAGGGCGGAACACAGGCAGTGGGAGACGTAAAAATCACTATGGTTGACGCCCGACACTCGTCAGGCATTCAGGATGGCGATCGAATCATCTATGGTGGCGAAGGCTGTGGTTTTGTCATTGAATTCGGGAATGGAGTCAAGATATATCACGCCGGGGATACCTGCGTTTTCGGAGACATGCAGATTATCCGCGAAATCTACGCGCCGGAGATCGCACTGCTGCCCATCGGTGACCACTACACGATGGGGCCACGCGAGGCCGCATATGCATGCAATTTGCTGAAGCCAAAGACAGTCATCCCGATGCACTTTGGAACTTTTCCGCAGCTGACCGGAAGACCCGCAGATTTGCAAAAGCTCGTACCAAATCTTGAAATTTTGGAAATGAAGCCCGGCCAGACAGTTACCTAATTCTTAATTTGTTTGAGGAGGCCTTTTTGCCTGATCAGGTCCAGAACAAGCCGCAATGGCGACAACACGGCATCACTGCCGACGGCGTGGAAGATTACCTCTATTCGCTCATTCCCGCGCGCGACGAAGTTCTGAAGCAAATGGAATCCGAGGCGGTAGAGCGCGATATCCCGATCGTTGGCCCGCTTGTCGGCCGTCTTCTTCATCAGTTGGCATTGATGATTCAGGCTAAAACTATTTTTGAGATGGGCTCCGCCATCGGATACTCGACGATTTGGTGGGCCCGAGCCGTTAGCGAAGGCGGGCGAGTTTTTTATACCGATGGCAATCGGAAAAATGCCGAAGAAGCTCGCGGATATTTCGTCCGAGCAGGTGTTTTGGACCGGATCAATATAAACACCGGCGACGCCCTGGAAATCCTGTCAGAGCAGAATGAAGAATTCGACATAATTTTTAATGACATCGACAAGGAAGATTATCCTCGCGCGTTTCGCCTGGCGATTCCCCGACTCCGCAAAGGAGGGCTTTTCGTCACCGATAACGTCTTATGGAGCGGGAAAGTAGCGCAGAAAAGTCCCACTGAAGCCTCGACGAAGGCCATTGTGGAATTCAACAAGCTTTTGTACGGCTCGCCCGAGTTGTTCACGACGATTCTGCCAATCCGCGATGGCGTAGCTGTCGCGATTAAGAAGTGAAGCGTTTATCCAAGGCTAGGGTGAGGGCTGCGTCTGCCGCATCGAAGATGCAGGCCAGGATCGCCGCCGCAATCAGAACAATTCCGCGCGGACAAGTTTCAAGTTACGGAGCAGTTGCAAGGGCAGCAGGGTATCCGGGATATGCCAGACAGGTGGCCCAGGTGATGAAACGTCATGCTGGACTTCCGTGGCACCGTGTTCTCGGTGCGGGAGGCGCTATTAAGGTTCCGGCTGATTACGCGATCGACCAGCGAATGCGTTTGCAAGCTGAGGGCGTTGCTTTTCGCGGACGGCGGGTGAACTTTGCTTTGCACGAATTTAAATTTCCTAAACAAAAGCCCGCGCCCGATGACGATGCCACTTCCTAGCGCTGGCTGCTCTCCCGGCTGGCCACTTTCTTGTTGAATTGGACCGACTGTCCACGTGGCACGCTCAATGATTTCCACTTATCACCTTGAAAGTGTTTCGCTAGAAGAACGATTTGCCCGCAATGGTAGGCGTAGTGGGCAACTTGACGATTAATCGCTTGCATCACCGAGTGCGCCTCACCTCGAATTAACACGGTCTTGCCGAGGTCAGCTTCCGAGAGTGGGGAGAGCGCCGCGAAAAGAGTCTCCCAGCCTTCTTCCCACATTTTATTTATACCGTCCCGAGAGACTGGAGCGTCTACGAATTCGTTGTCCCGATTGCGGTCGGGTTTCTCTCCGTCAGTGGTGAGAAAGTCAGTCCAGCGCGAGCGCATGTTTCCGGCCATGTGCTTCACGATGATTGCGATTGAGTTCATCTCACTATCCAGCACGACGGTCAGTTGCTCGTCTCTCACCTGTTCCATCGCACGTTCCGCGAGTTTCTTGTAGTAATGAAAAAGCGCGATTGAGTCTTCGAGATACGAAGTCGTAAATTTTAGGGTCATAAAGTTTTATTTCTTAAACTGCTCGTCGATTTCCACCTGATATCCCGCGCTCAATCGGTTGGTCTCATTTGCCATTCCTACAACGGCCATAAGTTCTTTGAACATATCATCCGTCATGCCCTTGTTCCTCGCCGCGACCGTGTGGGAGGCGATGCAATAGCCGCACTGATTGCTGACACTCACGGCAACGTAAATCAACTCTTTGGTTAGAGGGTCGAGCGCGCCCGGTCCCATGATTTGCTTGATGTCGTTCCACGTTCGCCTCAGCGTTGCCGGATCGTTCGCGAGTGCCTTCCAGAAGTTATTGATCCAGTCAATTTTACGAGTGGTCATTATGTCGTCATAGACTGCCCGCACTTCCGGGGACGCGTCTTCATATTCGATCAATCCGAGGATCGCCATTTTGTGCTCCTAAGTTCCAATGAATCTTGTGCTAGCTTAATCGTCTATGAAAGCCGTCCGCATACACGCATTTGGTGGGCCAGAGGTTCTTCAGTATGAAGAGATCGCGAATCCGAAGCCTCGCAAGGATCAAGTTCTGGTTCGGATCCGAGCATGCGCCCTGAATCATCTGGATCTTTGGGTTCGCAAGGGCATCGGTAAAGTACCTCTCCCCCACATACTCGGCAGCGACATCGCAGGCGAGATTGTGGAAACAGGAGAGTACGTAACCGGCTTCCACTCGGGTCAACGTGTGCTGCTTGCGCCCATGCTCTTCTGCAATCGTTGCGTGTACTGCACCTCCGGGCGACAAAATCAATGCATCGAGTTTACCGTGCTTGGCAATCGCGTGGACGGCGGGAATTGCGAATTGATCGCGATTCCTGCGGTTAACGTGATTCCGATTCCCGACAACTTGGACTTCAATCGGGCGGCGAGTGTGCCGCTAGTATTCACCACGGCCTGGCACATGCTGGTTGGTCGCGCGGGCATTCGCCAAGGTCAAACAGTGTTGGTTTTAGGTGCGGGCTCAGGTGTAGGTATCGCGGCGATCCAGGTTGCAAAGTTGTTCCATGCGCGCGTCATCACAACAGCAGGGAATGAGAATAAGCTGGATAAAGCAAAACAACTGGGCGCCGATTACCTGATCGATCATTACAAACAGAAAATCTCGGATGAGGTCAGGAGGATAACAAACAAAGAAGGCGTGGATATTGTCGTCGAACACGTTGGTGTGGCCACGTGGGACGAAAGCGTGAAGAGTCTCAAGCCAGGAGGAACGCTGGTTACATGCGGAGCGACGACAGGCTACAACGCAGCTTTGGATTTGCGTTTCTTATTTTCGCGACAACTCTCCATTCTCGGTTCTTTCATGGGAACCATGGGCGAAATGAATGAAGTTCTCGGCCATATTTTTGCCGGGCATCTGAAACCGGTAGTTGATCGAACTTTCTCACTTCATGATATCCGTGCCGCGCATGAATATATGGAGGCGAGCCAGATGTTCGGGAGGATAGTGCTGGAAGCCTAAGAAGTGCGCCTACGTGTTGAGGACTTTCCTCACCAATGCTCCCACTCCATTCGTCGTAATTTGCACTCCGATGCACAGAAGTACGAACGCGGTGAGACGCAGGATTCCATCTGCTGTCGCGGGCGAAATTCGTTGCGTGATCAGTGGAGCGTACCAGTAGCAGAGAAAGACGGTTAAACTCAGAGCCACTACCGCCAGAAAGATTCCTAAGTGAGCAGTGGTATTCTCGACTATATTCGCCTTCACCGAAGCGTGCGCCGAAAGGGTCAGCATGACGACGATGCACCCAGGTCCAATCGTTATCGGGAATGTGAGGGGATAGAACACTTTCTCCTCCAACAATCCGAAGCCGCTCTCGATGCTTCTTGTCGGATCCTCCTTGGTCTCGGCTTTCTGTTGGTTGAGCAGTTTCCATCCCATGCTGGCGAGAACCAGTCCTCCAGCAATTTGCACTACGGGAAGAGAGATTCCGAAAAAATTCAGCAGACCGGCTCCCACCAATTCCACCACTGCCATGAAGAGCGTCATAGTGACGGCAATCTTTTGGGCCAGTTCGCGAAAAACAGACGCAGGAGCGCTTCCAACAACTCCAAGAAATACTAATGCCGACCCTAATGGGTTCACCACCGGCAGCAGCGCGCTGAAAGCCAACACAAAGAATTTGAAGAAAACAGAGATGTTCTGCATTCGCCGCAACAGCATAGCATCCGGGACGCCGACAGGGGTCGTTGGTTACCCGCCTAACCGCAGTTATCGCTCGCCGGATGAACCTGAGTCTTGCGGCAAGTCGATGGGCGTTGCTGTTTGCCTTTTCGTGGTGACTCGCTTGGATTTTGGCGCGTGGGCCGTGCCTGCGCTGTAGTGTCCCTTTTCTTCAACGTCGTAGGCTCGCAGGAATGATGGGGCTTCTTCGTTATCGTCCGCAGTTTCTAATTGACCCGGCGTGTGTACCACAATCTCCGCCCTGCCGTCGTTGTCGGCTAGGCGGCCGTGGATCTCGAGGATTTTACCTTGCAGTTGCTGTAGGTCGCCGACCTTCTTCAGATCCTCCTCAAGCACAACCGCGACGAAGGGACAGTTCTGAAAAGCGTCGCAAAAATTCAGATGAGTTAGTCCCTGCTGGTCTTGTTTAACGCGTAGAAGCTTCGCGCTGATGCAGCGGGTCTCGCCAATATGCTTACCGGCGTCGGCGAACGGAATACAGCCCGCATGCGATGCCAAAGGAAGAAGAAGAAAAGCGAATGTCACCGCGCTCCCAGATCTCATTGCCAAACTCCAATCGCCGAGCCTTTAAGAACTCGGAATCGATTGTAGAGCTGCGGTCGAAATGGAAATGCGATACGGGCAAAAATATGTACGAAACTTCCCGAAATAGAAATGCACACCCGGGCCGGATCACGAAAACCGGCCCTGAGCTCGCTGGGAGGAACGCTAAAAGGAGGGTTAGCTGAACGCCTTGACGGCCACAGCCTCGTCGTCTTTCACATCGAAGACGGTGTACAGCTTGGTGATCTGCAGCAGATCGTGGACTTTCTTGGTCAGATTGAGCAGCTTCAGCTCGCCGCCCTGATTACGTACGGTGGTAAACGCGCTAACTAACTCGCCGATTCCTGAGCTATCAATGTAATTGACATCGCCGAGGTTGAGCAGAATCTTCTTGTGGCCCTTCGACAAGAGTTCGCGAACAGCATCACGCAAGGTTACGCTGCCTTCGCCGAGCGTGATCCGTCCGCTGCAATCCACAATAGTCACGCCATCCACCTGACGAACACTGGTCTTAAAATTCACTGTGAAGCCTCCTTACCGCCCGTGGCTGGTCCACGAACGTGTTTAACAAGTTTGATTTCTGTGCCCGTCTTGGACGGGCGAATTTCTACCTCGTCCATGAACGAGCGAATTAAAAAAATACCACGGCCGGACGTCTTCAAAAGGTTATCTGGAGATAAAGGATCCGGAATCTTGGCCGGGTCCAGCCCGTTTCCCTGATCGCGGATTGTGATCACCAGATCATTGTTGGTGGTCTCGAAATCAAGATTCACTTTCTTTCCCGGATCATAAGCATTGCCATGCAGCACTGCATTCACCACGACTTCACGAACAGCCATGGATATCTGCATGATTTCGTCTTCTCCAAAGCCGCTCTCCGCCGCTATTCGGCTGGCTGTTTGCTCCGCGCTATCGACGGTCTCCAGCGTCGAATCGAGCGTGTAAGAGACTCGCTGTTCGGTCATGAACTAAGTTTGATTGCGCCCGGTCTGAAACCCGGCCTTACGTTTCCAGCCCAGCCAACGTCGCTTGCCCTCAGCAAGACCGCCTACATGGCGATTCGGTAGTTTGCCTTGTCGATGTGAAAATGTCAACGCTCTGTGTTCATTAGCGGGGCGCAATATGGATATTTGGCCCGGTTCTGAGCCAGCTGTGACCTTCGCTGCCCAGGGCTCGGTGTTCCGACATAGAGACCCTTACCAGCCCGGATTGTTGTGGACTCAATCGACGGCGGAGCTGCCTCCTCCATTACAATCGCATTCTGGTTCGCTTTCGTGATATATCCCTATGAAACTCTCACAAATTGCTTCCACTCTTGGCGCTCGCCTCGAAAATGGCTTGCCCGATACCGAAATCACGGGCGTTGCCGGAATTGAGATGGCAGGTCCAGGACATCTTACCTTTGTTTCTAATCCGAAATATGTCTCCGCGGCACGGACTACCAAAGCCACTGCGGTGATCGTTGCCGAAGACTTCCCTGCCATTTCCGCCGCGATGCTGCGCAGTAACAACCCGTACCTTGCATTTGCGCACGCCCTTGAGCTCTTCCATCAGGTGCTCAAATATGTTCCCGGGATTCATCCGACGGCGGTCATCGACCCGTCAGCAAAGATCGGAGCAAACGCTCATGTGGGCCCCTACGTTGTAGTTGGTCAGGGCGTCACGATCGGCGATAACGCTGTGTTGCTTGCCCATGTTGTGATCTATCGAGGGGTCAAAATTGGCAACAAATTCCTCGCGCACGCCCATAGCATAGTCCGCGAGGATTGTCGGCTGGGAAACAATATCGTGCTGCAGAACGGAGTCGTTGTCGGCTCCGATGGTTTTGGGTTTGCGAAGGATGACGGCGGAAGATGGCATAAGATCCTGCAACCCATGCCGGTGGTTGTTGGCGACGATGTCGAAATACAGGCCAATTCTTGTGTCGACCGCGCCAGCGTTGGTGAAACACGGATCGGAAACGGCGCCAAGATCGACAACCTGGTTCAAGTCGGGCACGGCACGCACATCGGCGAAAACTCGCTCCTGGCATCGCAGGTCGGCCTCGCTGGTTCCACCGAGGTCGGCAACAATGTCATCCTTACTGGGCAAGTAGGCGTAGTCGGTCATTGCAAGATCGGAGACGGGGCTATTGTTACTCCTCAAAGCGGCGTCGCTAATGACGTTGCGGCAGGCGCCATTGTGAGTGGCGCTCCTGCCGTAGATCACAAACTGTGGCTGAAGTACTCTGCGATACTGCCCAAACTGCCTGAAATTGCGAGGAAGGTCAGGCTAATAGAGTCGGACGACGAGAATGGCTAGTGACATAATCGCTTCAACGCCCTGCTTCTAAGTCCTTGCCTCGCGCGCTTCTCGAGCGACTATTCCCCTTTCCTGTTTCCCGATATCTGTGGTCGTTGTTACCCGATTTTCTTGGAGTTCCGGCGTCAATCCGCTGTCGATCGCACTTCGCACTGTCATCATTAAGCGTTCGCGTCCGCCGAAGTCGCGTGGCTCAATGGCGTCGTGGAAAATCACGGTCACTGTTCCCGGTCTAATCGCAAAACGTCTCTTCGGCATAATCGCATGCGTCCCCACAATCGTAACTGGTACCACCGGAACGTCGCACTCTTCAGCCAAATAAAATGGACCTTTCTTGAAGGGCAGTAACCTGCCGTCATAGGAGCGTTTACCTTCGACAAAGATGGTCATATTGATTCCGCTCCGAATAACGTGAGAAGCGGCCCTAACCGCGGCGATACCGGACTCACGATTTCCGCGGTCGACCGGAACCAACGACCCTAAACGCATCATCTTGCCAAGCAGCGGGTATCCGAATAATTCTTTTCGTGCCATCACGGAGGTGCGGCGAGGTATTAGTGGAAGCAGTAGAGGCGGATCAATGTTAGAGACGTGATTGACCATGAAGACGTAGGTGCGGGCGGGATCCAGCTTATCCAAGCCGATCGTCTTCACTTTGATTCCGGCAATGCAAATGCCCGTCCAGGAACCCCACATCCCCATCCGGTACAGGAAACTGACATTCCCAGTAAAAAGCGTCCACGGAAACCCTAGAAGGGCTGCAAAGGGCAGCAGGGCTGTCCAGAAGCCCAACATGAGGACGGTACGAATCACGGGCGCGCTTCTTTCGCGGCCTCGGACTCGCCTTTCAGCCAAGCCGCGCGCCGGACTCTCTGTTCAGTGGTGATGGCTGGCAGATCCTGAAGCTGAAACTGCGATTCTTCCCGGCCGTCGAGCTTCCAGCTCATTTCACGTTCCCCATCGCGATTTTGAATGCGGATCTTAATTTTGTCTCCAGGATGAAGCCCGCCTAAAGTCTGTTCGAGGTTCTGGCCAGCCACATTACCATTCACTTTGAGAAGAATGTCGCCTTCCGTCAGTCCTGCCTTTTTAGCCCGGCTATTTTCCTCAACCGAAGTAACAGCCAGCGGAGAATCGAAGTTTCTGGTCGCCACAAAGCCCGCGTCGGCGACTTCGACTTTCTTGGTCACCAATTGTAGGCCGACTGTATCGAAATACTCATTCCATGGAATCTCGTCCGTTCCACTAACGTATTTGTCGAAAAATGACTTCAGATCGGCATGGCTGATTGCCTCCGCCGCCTGGCGCACTCCTTCCGAATCCTCGAAACAACGTCCTTTCTGAGCATAGTTTGCATTCATCCATTGAAAAAGATCACGCAGCGACTTCGCCCCGCCTGTCGCATCTCGCAACTTCAAATCAAGCATCACTCCAAGAAGCTCGCCCTTGTTGTAGTAAGAAATGCTGCGTTCCGGACTGTTGTAACTAGGATACTTCTCCAGCCAGGTATCAATGCTCGACTCTTCAACGGATTGAGTGAGATGCGCGGGACGCTGTTCCAGTTCCGTAATCGCCTTGGCTAAGCGCTCGAAATAACTTTGCTCATCCAGCAATCCTGCCAGCAATAAAACATAATTCTCCACCGTGCTGGTAACGCCCTCACTGAACCATAAGGCATCCGTATAGTTTTCTCTGGCGTAGTCAATGGGTTCCAGGGATTGCGGGAGTATCCGCTTGACATTCCAGAGATGGAAGAATTCATGCGCGGTGACATCAGCCAATTCTTGGGGATTGCGGGCAAGAACTTGAGAATTGATGCCGATTGCGGTGCCGTTCGCGTGCTCCATTCCGCCTGCCCCCCTCCAGTCCCGCGGAAAGTGGTAGAAGAACACATACGTGTTGAAGGGACGATCATTCATCCAACTTGTTTCAGCTTCAACAATGCTGCGGAGCGTTGAAACAATGTCGCTCATTTCATAATCACCGGGAACCGCATCTACGATTACGCGGTAGTGCCCCCCGCCTTCGTCAAAATCGCTCTCTGCAAACTTACCGATTTCGACAGGGGAGTCCACTAACTCATCATAATTCCTAGCGGTGAAACCATTCGCAATAGTGGCTAGAGCTGCGGCAATCAGCCAACCAGAAGGTACATTTGCAAAACGGATTTGCAGCGGACCGTGTGCGTCGGTCGGATACATCAGAATCTCCGCCAGATTCAAAAATGCGTGGTGCGGATTAAGCTCGGCTCCAAATGGACCTGGATCATTCGCGAATACCTCATACTCAATTTCAGCCCCATTTCTGGCACCGTCAATTCGCCATCGACTACTGTTTAGCTTGCGAATGGAAACAGCAGAACTCGTTCCGTGGACCTCCGTCAAATATTGGGAGAAGTCGCGAACTTGATAGAGCGCATACCATACTGGCAACTGCAAGTCTCTCTGGTCAGCTCCAGAAGGCAATTCAATCTTGACGCTCAGAAGATGTTTCGCTGGATTGCTTAACGAGACTGTATATCGCGCTACGACGCCAGCCGAGGCGTCTAGCCGCTCTTGAGCTGGTATACATTGAGCAGCCAACGCGAAGGTGACCGCTAGCGAAACGAATCGACTCACGCTTTGGCCGTCGCCCCAACAGGCAACTTGGCGGAGCCCTTGGTCGCTCCTTTGGCGAGCATCTCTAGCTTCTGCGGCAGCTTCTCATAAATCCCTCCAAAGCCGCCATTGGAGAGGATCGCCACGACATCGCCCGGGCGCAACTCTGGAGCTATCAACTGAACGATCGCGTCGACTTCAGGAACAATCCGCGAGCACCGGCCATGTTTTTGTAACTCTGCCACGACCATCGCCAAATCCAATCTTTCGGCTTCGGGTATCGCATCCGACCTGAAGACATTGGCCATCACGATCTCGTCCGCGATTGCCAGACTCCGCGCCAAATCGTGCTGAAAAACGTTGCGTCGAAGAGTATTCGACCGCGGCTCCAGAATTGCCCACAAGCGCGCGTTCGGATAACGAGATCGCAGCGCCTTGAGGGTCCCCGCGATGGCCGTGGGGTGATGTGCGAAATCGTCGATGATCGTAATGCCATTGATCTCGGCCTTAACTTCCAATCGTCTTTTTACGCTTTTAAACGTTGCTAGCGCAGTCGCGATTTTCTCCGGCGGGATGCCGTATCCGGCCGCCATGGCTGCAGCTGCGGTTGCATTCCACACGTTGTATTCGCCAGCCAACGCAAATTCGAATTCGGGCCATACTTTGCCGCCGCGCAGAAGGGACCAGGTAGTGCGTTTAGAATCCGTTTTAAGATCGGTCACCTGCCAATCCGCGTCGACGCTTGATCCATAACGTTCCACCGGACAAAATGCTCGCTGCAGGCAGCGGCGAATGCTTTCTCCCATGTCAAATCCAATGATACGGCCCCGTCGTGGAACCAAATTCACGAACCTCGCAAATGCGGTCTCTACCGCGTCCAAATCCCTGTAAATATCGGCGTGATCGAATTCGACTGAAGTCACGATCGCCGCATCGGGAAAGTAATGCATGAACTTCGGCCCTTTATCGAAGAAGGCGGAGTCATATTCGTCCCCTTCGATGATGAAATGTTTGCCCGTTCCCAGCTTGAAGCTACTGCCAAAGTTCTCCGCAATGCCGCCAACCAAAAACGACGGTTGCAATCCTGCCGATTCGAAAATCCAGGCCAACATCGAAGTCGTCGTCGTCTTTCCATGAGTTCCGGCCACCACAATTACTTCTTTCTCTCGCAGGAACTCTTCATGAAGGATCTGCGGCAAAGAGCCAAACGGAATTCGCTCGTCGAGCACGTGCTCAAGTTCCGCGTTACCCCGTGAAATCGCGTTGCCGACAATCACCAAGTCAGGCCGAGGCTGCAAATTGTGAATTCCAAACGGCTGGGCTACCGGGATGCCGAGAGATGCCAGAAAATCCGACATCGGCGGATATGATGCGGCGTCGGAACCGGTCACGCGAAATCCGCGCTGCTGCAACATTCCGGCGAGCGAAGCCATCGCTGTTCCGCAAATTCCAATCAGATGAATGTGTCTTTGCTTGGTCATGATTTCGGCGTAGCGTTGCTTCTAAACTCCCAGCGATAGGTCATTTTACGAAATAATGGCCTTACGAAATACCGTTCGCGGCTAACGTGGCTGGTTCTAGAATCTTGAGGTCCACTTTCGCGCCGATATTCAAAGCTGCTCGAACGCCGATTGGAAGAGTTATGTTGCGCTGAGTAACGTGACCGGAGCGCAATCCGTAGGCGACTGGAACTCCTAAGTCGCCAAACACGCGCAGAACAACCCCTTGCAAAGTGTACCCCTGGTCCTTTCCCGGATTCTGAAAGCACTCCAGCATCTCGCCAAATATTATTCCTCTAACTCCATTGAATTTTCCGGCCAACTTAAGTTGCATCAGCATGCGATCAATTTGAAAAGGCTTTGCCGCCACGTCTTCTAAAAAAAGAATGGTCCCGTTGGTTTGAATTTCGTACGGAGTGCCCAGCGACGCCACCAGGATTGAAAGACATCCGCCATAAAGAATTCCCTCTGCGGCCCCGCCGACGAGTGCCATTACCTCGGGATTCACTTCCACCGTCCACTGCGAAGTTCCGCTCAATGCATTCTGCCAGGAACTCAGTTCAACACCATTGATCCGGCCGAAATCCTTCGCGACCATGGGACCATGGAACGTCACCATTCCCGCTGCGTCTGCGAAATATGTAAGAAGACAAGTCAGGTCGCTGTATCCCACAAAAATCTTGGGATGTTTCTTGATCGTCTCCATATTCAGCAGCGGCAGCAGATAATTCGAACCATAGCCGCCACGCGCGCAGACAATAGCTCGTACTTCGTCTCGGACAAACATCTCTTCCAGTTCGCGCGCCCTCCGATTAGCCGAACCGGCAAAATAAACATCTTTTTCGAAGATTGAATCAAGGTAGAACGGCCTATACCCCAAACTTCGCAATGCCTGACAACCAGCCTCTAGCGCGTCCCGATGGAGGTTACTCGCTGGAGCGACAATACCAACAGTGTCTCCGGGCCGGAGCGCGGGAGGCTTAGTACGCGAAAATGAAAGCGGCGGATGCATCTGAGTTCAGCGCAGGAAGACTCTAAACAAAAAACCATCCGCGAAAAAGTAGGGCCGCCGTACCCGCGAGAAACACTTCGCCCTCCCAGCGTACCGTTTGAGCCCCGCCAGCGGCGTTAACTCGCACGGGCGATTCCGCCCTCTTAGCCGCGATCGCCGCTACCGCGGCGGCGCACGAACCCGTACCTGAAGACTGGGTCTCTCCAACTCCGCGCTCGAAAAATCGAGCATCGATATTAGCCCTGTTTTTAACAACCACAAATTCGACATTAATCCCTTGCTTGAAGCCCGCATAACGTCCGAGTTCCGCCGCTTCGACCAGCCAGTCGGCGGGAAACTCCTCAACAATCGAGACAAAATGAGGATTGCCCATGGAAACTTGAATGCCATTCACCGGTCTTCCTGCCAGCGGAATCGTCAGTTGTTCCCCGATCAGAGGTTCTCCCATCGCGATTTCAAACTCATATTGTCTTCCGTCCCGAGAAGTGAGACTACAAGTTTTCAATCCTGCGCCGGTCCGGACGACTATCTTCTCCCGATAGTCTTTAGAACATAAGTAGGCTGCGACGCAGCGTGTTCCATTTCCCGAAATCTCCGCTTCAGATCCGTCGGCGTTAAAAAGACGCGCATGCACGTCTGCTTGAGAGTCCGGGAAGAGCCACTCTACTCCATCAGCTCCGACGCCACGATGCCGCTCACACATATTCCGGCTTAGGCCGGACAAGTTCGCATGCGGGTCCATTCCCTCGACGATCAGAAAATCATTACCGCAGGCATTTGCTTTCACGAAAGGAATAACAGGTCCGGACTGCATCATTCCGTCTGCACCAATCCCAGCGCAACAACATTCTCCAGCACGGACGATTGACGAAGGCCTTGCAGCACTTGTTGATGCTCCCGCCGCGTACCCTCCACTTCAAATTGCATTCTCACGTGTTGTTTAGTCGGGGCAATTTGTACTTCCTGCGCCATCGAATGGATACACTCGAGAACACGATTTATCTCGACGGTCATTTCCTCAACATTTTGTCCGGCCACTTCATAACCGTGAATTTGCAACTTAATGCTGAATTGCCTCTCGGCATTGCCCAACAGGAACAACGAGAAAAGGATCAGACAAGTTGCGAATATAGCGGTCAAGTACAATCCGCCTCCGACCGCCATCCCGACGGAAGCAACTACAAATAGTGTCGCCGCCGAAGTAATTCCCATCACTAGATCCTGGCGCGCGTGGATAATCGTGCCCGCTCCGATAAAACCGATTCCAGGAATAATCTGCGCGGCGATGCGTGTGTGATCTCCTATGTGCTCGACAGCCAATTGATCGGAAAGTATGGTAAACAGCGCGGCCCCGAAACAGATAAACAAGTTCGTCCGCAATCCAGCGGGTCTGTGCTTGATCTCGCGCTCAAGTCCGATTAATCCGCCGAGGATGGCTGCCAGCACGAGCCGCACGATCGATACCGCCGCAACCGACGACATCTCTCCGGACAACATCTTGTACGTGTCATGCATTGCGCAACTCTCAGGTAAGTTGGGTGGATTTTATCACCGCACAGTTGCGCCATCCGGACTTCCGAACCGCACGGGGTAACGTCCATGATTACCGGGGAAATGAGTAGCTATAGCGACTACCGGTGTGTCCAATAGATCGTTACCGGACGCTCGCCTGAACCATGAATCACCACCATTTCCGAGAGTTCCGTTTTCTGCACCGAAGTTGCTACGGCGTCGCTATCGCTGGCAACTACAAAATCGACGTATTGTCGAGGATTCGCCAAGGCTCGCTCCCACAAGCCATCCGGGTCGGACGGCTTCTTCCAGGGACGATGATTGCCTTCGTTAATTACACGATTCAGAGGAATTCCCGCCCGCTGCAGAGCGCCAACGTGCTCGCCAACGTACATAAGCAAAGTGGAATTGCCCGGCAACTTCTCCAGGTTCTCTGCCAGCTCGGTTTCAAGGGCGATCCGGTCTCGTGAATTCACCCAGGCTTCGTGTAAGCAAACCGGCCGTTCCTTCCAAATGGAGAGATAACTTCCAGCAACCAGCAGTAGAAATGCGACTCCAATTGCGGTCCTGGCCGGCCTGTGTGATACCAGCCCCATCGCGAAATTTGCGGCCAGCGCCACAAATACGGCAAAGGCGGGAAGCAATTCCAATCCATAGCGGACATTGTAGTAAGAATGAGGCCACCAAACCGGAAGAAAGATGGGGACGCCGCTGTAAGAAATCGAAAGCATGTAAAACGGCAGCGGCACCCAAAGCAGCAGCAAAGGCCAGAGCCGCGGATCAAAGACCAAGGTCATTATCAGTCCCAACAGTGCCAATGCAACCCAGAGTTTCTGTACGGCGTCTGCGGTTGCGACATTAAGCTCCGCCGATTTCAGAAGAAAACTCAAAGCCACCGGCAGATTGCTCGCTCCCGGATGAGAAGGACTTCCAGGCGTGGCCGTCTTCTGCTCAATCGCCCTCGCCGAATAAGGTCCATTGGCGAACTCAAGCGGATTGCGGTAGACCGCGGCATTATAAGCAAGCCACAGGACAGGCACTGCAGCAGCCAGCAAGACAAACATTCCGAGGCCGCTCACCCGTCCGCCACTTGGTTTTGAGCTACGCCAAACCCAAAATGCCGCGATGGACATTATGACGGCAAGGAACCAGCCGTCATAACGCGTCAAGCAAGCGCCAACCAGACACCATCCGCACTTGATGAGCGACGACGAAGCCTTCCGCTTTGCGCTTTCTTCATTTGCGTTAACCCGTTGCGCAAACTCGGTGAAGTACACCGCGGCCCAAATGAATAAAGCCAAATACAACGGCTCAGTCATGGCGGTGCTTTGTAGATAAATTAAATTGGGGTTCGCTGCATAAATCCCAGCCGCGAACCAGCCGGTAATCCTTGCCGACGCGTCAGGTTCGGAACCACAAGCCAGCGCCCCTCGAACCACGCGAAACATACCCGCCACGCTAAACACGTAGGCGATCATCGAAGGAATCGATCCGCCCACCCCACTCCGCCATAGCGTGTTGGAAAATAAGAACGGAACCATCAACAAGTGCGGCAGGGGCAACCAGACCGTGCCCAACTGGAGCAAGCCCGGCGTCTTCGAATCGAAAACCCGGCGGGCGATGTTGATATGGGCTACAGCGTCGCCATAAAGCAGCAGATCGCCGTGCTGTAAATAAACCAGAAACGAAAGGATGGAAATGCCAGCCGCAATCTGGGCCACCAATAGAGGCTCGCGGTCCCGATTGGCGTTGTGGAAAGATTTCATTCCAGGTGAGTCAATTCGCGGAAGAGTTGAAATCGGGCTTCAATCTCATCGCGCGTCAGGTTCTGCAGACGTTCCGTACCAAAACGCTCTACCGCGAACGATCCCATAACGCCTCCATAAAAAAGGGCGCGCTTCAGGACTTCCCGAGTCAACTGCGGCTGGGACGCGATGTACCCCATGAATCCACCGGCGAACGAATCGCCCGCGCCTGTGGGATCCTTGACTTCCTCGATGGGCAGGGCAGGCGCGCGAAAAGGATGGCTCCCCAAACCGTATGCCCCATCACGGAAAAATATCGTAGCACCATACTCGCCGTGTTTAATCACGAGCGCTCGTGGTCCCAAATCCATTACTTTGCGCGAAGCACGAGGTACGCTGCTCTCTCCGGCCAGCATTCGAGCTTCGCCATCGTTGATCAGGAGCACGTCCACGAGTTTCAAGGTTTCTGCCAATTCCTGGCGTGAGCCTTGAATCCAATAATTCATGGTGTCACCACCAGTCAGTTGGACTCCATTCATTTCCAATCGAACGGCTCGCTGCAGGCTGGGATGAATATTTCCCAGAAACAGAAACTGCGAATCTTTGTATTCAGCGGGAATACGGGGCTGGAATTTCTCGAAGACATTCAATTCGGTGAAATCCGTCTTAGCCTCGTTAAGATTTTCCAGGTAATGGCCGCCCCAACGGAAGGTCTTCCCCTTGGCGTGCTCGATGCCTCGAGTATCCACTCCTCGATTCTTAAGAATGCTCTCGTGTTCAGGGGCGAAGTCCTCGCCCACTACCGCAACGACACGGACATCGGTGAAATAGCTGGCAGCCAAAGAAAAGTATGTCGCCGATCCGCCGACCACATTGTCGGCGCGTCCCGAAGGCGTTGCGATGGAGTCAAATGCGATAGATCCAACAGCGAGGATGCTCATTGGGCAGACTTACCTTCCAGATATTTGTCGAGAATCAATTTCAGTTTCTGCCGAGTGGCTGGCGGGATTTTATCGCGTTCAGTCAGAATCGCATGAGCCAAAGCCGATCCGCACTTGCAACTTCGACCTACAGGCATGGCCGCGACGGTTGCACGCACGACGCCGCACGCATTCTCGGCATTTTTAAGCAGCACTGCAACAATCTGATCCACCGTCACCGAATCGTGGTGAGGATGCCAGCAGTCGTAGTCAGTCACCATCGCTACCGTCGCATAGCAAATCTCCGCTTCGCGCGCCAGCTTGGCTTCCTGCAAATTGGTCATGCCAATCACGTCCATGCCCCAGCTTCGGTATACATTCGATTCCGCCTTTGTGGAAAATTGCGGGCCCTCCATGCAGAGGTAGGTTCCGCCCCGCTTCCCCGTGACGCCAATTTTCTTGCACGCGCCTTCAACTGTTGCCGCAAGTTCGCCGCACACTGGATCAGCAAAAGCGATGTGGGCCACGATACCGTCGCCGAAGAAGGTGTCTATTCGATGACGTGTACGATCAAAAAACTGATCGGGAATTACGAAATCCAGCGGCTTGTGTTCTTCCTTCAGAGATCCGACAGCAGACAGAGAAATAATTCGCTCCACTCCAAGTTGTTTGAACCCATAAATATTTGCCCGGAAATTGAGCTCACTGGGCAGGATGCGGTGACCGCGTCCGTGGCGGGCCAGAAATGCAACTTTGCGCCCTTCCAGAGTACCGAGAACGTATGGGTCTGAGGGATCCCCAAAAGGCGTATTCTGCGGAACTTCCCGCACATCGGCCAGTCCAGGCATAGAGTAAAGCCCGCTGCCCCCAATGATTCCGATTTCCGCCTGCGACAAAAAACCTCCTGAACCTACTGGACCTCACTGCGACGAATGGTGATTATACAAAACAGCTTCACACAGACAGGTTTAGCTCATTTTTAACGTGCGGTCGATGCTCTGAAGACATCCTGCTCCAACCCTTCGGTGGTTGCCTGATCCAGGCTCTCGGTGATCAGAACAGTATCGCCCTTCACCTGAATGACCACGGGGCCGGTCTCCGTAAGCCAAGTATGAGTGCCTATCAGCCGGGCGGACACTTCCTGATCAGTCGCGGGACTAGCATCGGAGGCGGCAGGTTGAACATGCAGATACCGCTTCGGCAAATACTTTGCATAAATGGCGGCGAACTCCCCAGCCTTATCGGCGTTGGACCATCGAGAAACGTACAGAAGTCCGAGCGCAGCGTTGGGATCGCTCTTAGGCCGCGCGGCATAGTAATAACCACCGCGCCAGTGCGGATACAGACTGTGCGACGCTTCCGTCCCCGCATACTGATCGATCAACACCGCCACATCAAACTCGCCGATCGCGCCAATGTCGAAACGATCATAATCCTTAAAAATATTTTTGAAGTCGGGCAGCGCCAGCGGTGCAATTCGCTCCCCCGCGAGATATGTCTTCGGCTCCATAATTTGTCGGGTAGTGTAAGGCGGGTTCTTGAACGCTCCCGCAAACGCCTGCTGCCTTCCCCCTTGCTTCAGCAGTTCGGATTCAAATTCCAAGCCATATCGATAAGGAAAAGTCAGGGCCTCCCTCAAATAAATGGGAGCGCTCTGAAACTGAATTGAATCGGGTGTACCGGCGAGCATGCCGTCTTCGAGAGCCTTGGCAACTTCCGGGGAATTCAATAGCGACTGGCCGGTCGGAAGAAGCATGTTATCTACCAGGACAACCATAGCCTGACCCTCGGCTACAGCTTGCCGGGCTTCCGGAGTTTCGTCATTCTGGACGTCTCGCGCATTAGGATTCCTCTTCGTGTCCAGATCAACATCGCCCTTCCTCATCCATTTCTCCAGATTGAACGATTGATCTTGCAGCGCATGCGTCAATTCGTGCGCCAATACTGGGCGTTGCGCCGCCACATCGACCCAGTCGAGGAGATTAACTGTCTTCTTTTTTGGATCGTAGTAGCCCGCAATCTGCTCGCGCAGCAATGCCACAAGAAATTTGCTGAGATCAAAGTCAGGGGGCAGCAGTCCGAATTTTTTTAAGACGAGCTCCGATCGCCGCAGCCTCTTCGCGTCTTTATCCTCTGCCATGCTTTTTTCCAGATACGCCACCACTTCGTCGCGGCCGGCGAGGTTCGGTTTGACTTGATGTTTGATTGGAAGGCCGGAGTCGTCGCTTGCAAACTGAAGAATCTGGCTTACCTCTCGAAACAGATCGGCAGCTTCTTTGGGAGAGATCTTGTTTTCGGTGGCAGTATTAGCGGTTTTGGGCGCAGTTTGGTTTTCTGCGTCCGCCGTTTTCGCCTGGCTTGGTCGTTTCGATGGTTCTTGTGATGGAGTCGCAGCGGCCGGCTGCTGCGAGCCAGCGTCTTGTGCCCATGAACAAGACGCAAGCAGGATCAGAAATATCGTTGAAAGCAGAAAGCAGGATTTTCGGTTGAGCTTTCTTGATTTATCCATCCGTCGCTATGTTATCAAGGAACACTTACGCCCCCTTCACGTCATCCTCAGCGAAATCAAAAACTCGCGGCTCACTCATCCGTCCGCGATTTTCGCACACACCCAATCTCCAGCTTGCTTCGTCCCCAGATTTCCACCCACATCCGCCGTGCTCTTCTTCTCGCGTATCGCATCGCTTACAGCCGCCTCGATCTTCTCCGCTTCGCCCGTCATTCCGAGATGCTTCAGCATCATCGCAGCGGCGAGGATCGCGCCGAAGGGATTCGCAATATTCTTCCCGCCGATTGGCGGCGCTGAACCGTGCACCGGCTCAAACATGGAAGTCTTTCCGGGATGAATGTTTCCGCTCGCCGCCATTCCAAGCCCTCCCTGAAGGGCCGCCGCGAGGTCAGTAACGATATCTCCGAACAAGTTATTGGTAACGATCACGTCGAACTGGCGTGGGTCGCGCACAAGCTGCATGCACAACGCGTCGATGAACATGTGTTGAGCAGTAATCTGGGGATATTCCTGCGCAACCTCTTTGAAGACCCTTTGCCACAAGCTACCCGCGTGTGTCATCGCATTTGATTTATCGCTCAGCAACACGTGCTTGCGCGCGCTGCCGTCAAGATTGGTATGGCGCTCGCAATATTCAAACGCATAGCGGATGATCCGCTCGACACCCTTACGAGTGTTGATATCTTCCTGAATCGCGATTTCGTCCGGAGTTCCGCGTTTGAATACTCCGCCCGCATCCGTGTACACGCCTTCGGTGTTTTCACGGACAACCACGAAGTCCACGTCGTTAGACTCAATTCCCTTCAATGGACAAAGCGATGCGTCGAGCAGTCGCACCGGCCGGACATTTGCATACAAATCCATCTGAAACCGCATTCCCAGCAAGATCTCTTTGGCATGGATATTGGTAGGAACGCGTGGATCGCCGAACGCGCCCACGAGGATAGCATCGAAGTCGCGCGCCAGCATATTAAATCCATCAGGAGGAACGGTAACGCCGTCAACCAGATAACGGTCGGCGCCCCAGTCGAAATGCGTGATCTCAACCGCGGCGCCAGACGCGGCAATAACCTTAACCGCCTCGGCCACTACCTCTTTGCCAATGCCGTCTCCCGGGATTGTGGCAATACGTTTCTGAAGGCTCACCGGGAAAAAGACTACCAATTAAGTTGCTGCATTGCTATTGCGGAAAGGCGAGGGCGCAATCGTTTCCATTGACCGCCTGTGTTGAGTACCGTAAAATAAGCTATCGTCAGACATTAGAAACTGTCCCTTTGACGGCCTCGAATTCCACCAGAAAAGAAGGTAGCTGACTTAATGGCAAATCATTTTTCCGCGCTGAAACGCGCCCGGCAGACCGAAAAACGCACTGGACGAAACCGCGCCAACACGTCCCGCTTGCGCACCACCCTCCGTGATTTACGCGAAAGCCTCGCTAAGGGCGAGAAAAAGTCCGCAGAAGAAGTATTTCGGCAAACCGTATCAGGTTTGGATAAAGCAGTTCAGAAAGGCGTTTTGCACAAGAACACTGCCTCTCGATACAAGTCCCGCCTAAATGCGCGTCTGAATGCGTTGAAATAAACTCTGGCAGCGGACCGCACGCATCTGAGCATCCCCCACGGCTCGCGTGCCCCGTTCAAGGGCTGCTTGAACGGGAATTGGTACCCTGCTGCTGTTGGTGCGCATCCTTCCGCTTAAACTACCCGTTTCCAGCCCAGAATTAGCGTCACAGCCAAAGCTGCGAGAACAAGCTTAGAAAGCCATCCCACAGCATGGAACGCCGCGACGGCGGGAGTCAGTTTCACGAAGAGGCTATTCGCAATCGTCAGCGGCAAGGGTCCAATGAGCCAGATCGCGATAGCTAACTTTAAGGTTGCGCTATACGAGTAAAGGTGTAATCCGGCACACAGCAAAGCAAAAACGGCACATGTGAAGAAGGGGAGCAGGCTAGCCCAGATGATGGCTTTCGCTTCTCCCTGGCCGCCGCGGTATCGCCAAATCTCGGGATGCCGATCGTAACGCTTATACAGCCAGTCCCCCATGAACAACCAGTCCGTCATGGATGACGCCGCACCACCTGCTAATGTTGCGAATACTATGCGAACCCACGGCATATGTCGGGACGCACTCTAACACGCTCCGCCGCTATCGGGAAGCCGTTTTCCAAAGTGGAATCAGCATTCCTGTGCGCTTCTTGTATTCCACATACGGGTCTCCAAGCTGCTCGGCAAGCATCCCTTCTTCTCGCCGGGCCTTAAGAACATAAACGATCAGAATTACAAGAAACGCAACCACTGCCCGCCATTTCCCCACAGCCAAAGCGGTCCCAATCAGACCCAGCAAAATTCCTGAATAAATCGGATGCCGCACGTATGCATACGGACCTGAATCGATGAGTTTGTGATCGACCTTAATTGTGACTCTCGCACTCCAATATTCGCCTAGGTGATATCGAGCCCAGATCGCGAATCCAATTCCAACCCAGAGAAGAAAAATACCTAAATATCTTACCCACGGTAAATTCGGCAGAAAACGGTTTCCCAATGGACCATTCCGCAGCCAGGGGCCAAACAGAATCGTGAAAGCGACAATCACGATTGCAAGTACTATGAGTCGCGACCCGGCCGGTTCCGCTCTTTGGGTTTCTTTGACGCCAAACGCACTAATCGCCCAGTACACAAGCAAGACTAACCAGGCCGTACTTATCAGGTCCATCAGGAGTATCCGAAGGTGCGATCAGGCGTCAGCTAAGAGCCTCCACTCCAGCAGCAAGTAAGGGCCTGCGCTATCCAATGGGCGGACTCAGCATCCCTGTGCGCTTTTTGTATTCCACATACGCGCTCCCGAGTTGCACGGTGAGGTACTTCTCTTCGGCCAGCGCTTTCAAAATAAGGACAATCAAAATCACAATAAATACGATCACTGCCCGCCAATTTCCCACAGCCAGCGCAGTACCAATCAAGCCCAGGAGGATCCCGGAATAGATCGGGTGCCGCACATGGGCATATGGACCCGAGTCAATGACTCGATGGTCTTCCTTGACTGCAACTCTCGCACTCCAATATTCGCCGATGTGATAACGCGCCCAGATAGCGAAGGCAACTCCACCCCAGAGAAGAGCAATTCCAAGATATCTCACAACAGGTATATCGGGCATGAAACTGCCTTGCAACATGCCAGACGTCAACCGCGACCTAAACAAAAGTTCGAACGCCCCAATAGCGACCAAGGAAATCGCCAGCCGCGATCCCACCGGTTCCGCCTTTATGTTTTTTCGCACGCGAAACGCACTGATCACCCAATAGACAATCAGGATTATCCAGGGAGTATTTATCGGGTTCATTAGGAAACACCTTAGTGAGTTATACGCACACCACGGTGGATAGGTTTCAAACAGATTCAAGCTGAAGGCCGATAGCTGAGGGCTGAAAGCTACTACACCGGCAGTTCTTCCTGCATCCATTCCGCTTCTGGCTTTGGCTCTGCTGTCAGATCGAGGACAAGCTTCTCCAGGACTAAGCGTTTGCTCGGAGGGTTCGAGCGCAACGACTGATCGGTTTTCGCAACCAGGCGAATCGCCCGTGTTAGCTCGCGCTTGGATTTGTAGCGTCGCGCCTGCCGAATTATGTCGTCGGCTGCAAACGGCGGCACTCGGAATCCCTGCCAGAGCGCGGCCCACAACATTCGTTGATCTCGCACATTTCGCTCAAGGATCACCAGCATCTGGCGGAAAGTTTTCGCCAGCATATACAAGTGTCCAATCGCAGCTTCGTCGCCATCTCCGGTGGTCAGAATCGCGTCCAGCATCTGCAAAGCGCGCACCCGGTCTTTCGAAGAGATGGCATCCGTCAGTTCGTATAAAGAACGCTGTTTAGCGGCCAGCACCATGGTTTCAACGTCGCCGAGCGTTATGTGCCTCTTGTCGCCAACATACAGACTCAGTTTTTCCAGCTCGTTGGAAATCATCGTCATGTCGCCGCCCAGCGCATCTACCAATTCACGTGCGGCGTCCGCATCGATCTTCACGTGTTGGGTGGCGCAGTATTCCATGAGCCAACGGATCGCTTCCCCTTCTTCCACTCGGGCCAGCTCCACGATGGCACAATATTGCCCCATGGTTTCGCGAATGCGCTCGTATCGGTCCTTATCAGTCATATCCATACGGCGGGCATCGGCCGGAATGCTGATGTGGTCCGCTACAAATATGAGCACAGCATCGGGATTCGGATCCTTGCAATATTCCTCAATGGCGGAAAGCTTGCCGTCGTTCGAGCCGCGGCCAAACAGGTTCTTTACGCCGCGAATGAAGAAAATCTGAAACGGAGCCATCAGCGATGGCGTCCGGGCGCGATCGAGAATTTCAGCAATATCGGTCTCAACCAGATCAAAATCAAAGAGACTGAAATCTTTAAGGTCGGGCTGCACCAGGTGCTTCAAAATTGCCTCCCGGCATCGCTTCCGGAAAAAAGCCTCGTCGCCCACAAAAACATATGCAGGACGCAGTTTTCGTCCTTGAACTTCGGAAACGAATCGGTCAGTCTGCGCGAAGGCCCGCATCAAAATCCCTCCAGGATATTCGAAACAAGTGTCCGCGCGAAGTCCTGCGACAATCTCTGGAATGCGGGAGAATCTTCTTCGAAAAAAGTATTTAGATCGCTGGTGACTTGATACTGTTCGCGAAACAGATAAGAGGGATTCTGGAACAGCACCTTGCCGTCCCGGTCATTCAGCAAGACCTTCATGTTGACGACTACCAGGACGCTAGCAGCTCGCCCGCTCTGAGAATCGTAAGTCAGAGGAGTGGTGTAAGTCGAAAGCACGGTTCCGTGGAGAGTCGCGTCGGCGCTCTCGCTCGCGCCATTCACAATGTGATAATGCGTTCGCGTAACGAGTTCTTGCACAACTGCGCCCGTCAGCTTCTGCTCGATTTTATATGTCTGCGTCTGGTTAATAAAAGCCGGCACTGCAATGGTCCGTACTTGATCCGGAAGCGTGTTCACGCGTCCTGCTGTGTGATATCCGCACCCTGTACCAATCAGGCAGGCCAGCGTCAGGAGAAGCCGGCCCCTCACTGAATCTTTCCCCGAGGCCGCGCCGCTGCCATGCTTTCAGCACACTCCACGGCCGTAGTAGCCGCAATCCGCAAGTTATCCGAAGCCGCCCACAGCCAGACGCTTTTCGGGTCATTTTCATCGGCAATGATCGAAGTCAAAATGTTAGCCTGCCCCGCGACATTAACGTTGCTGGGAGCGTCATCCGTCGCTTGCGTGATCGTGACATGATCACCGGCTAGGGCCTCTGCAATTTTGGCAACATCCGCGACCTGCTGCATCTCCAAATGAAGCGAGAAGGCGTGTCCGTGGAAGATCGGCGCCTGCAACAATAGCAGCGAGGGAGCCTCTGCCCGCTTCTCCACGATGCGCAAATAATGGCTTAGCACCCGGTTCTGCAAGCTGGAGAGCGCGGGGTTGGCTTTTGCACCGTATCGCGACACCATGTTGAAGGCCACCTGGACGTCAAACACGCTGGTGGGCAACTGCTGGAACGACAAGAGATTTACTGTCTGCTCGTGCAGTTCGTCCATTCCCTTCTGGCCATGTTCTGATGCAGGCTCAAATACGGTTGCAACCGCGTGTTTCAGCTGACCCGCTTTTTGAACCCTCAGCAGGAGCAATGCCAGGACGACAGCCGCTGGATGCGCAACCGCCGCTGGCGCCGGTTGCAGTTCGGGAGTAAAGGGCCGGCCAATCTGACGTTCGATCCATGGCGACCGGACGGTGGAGCCGGGTTCGTCTTCCAATGCATAAGAGAGATCAACGATATCGCTTCCGGCTTTTCGCACAATCTTCCAGTTAGCTCGGGTCGATTCCGGATCACAGGCAAAAAAAGTAAAGTCGACGTTGTCGAATTGCTCCGGCCGGACGCTTTGAATGAAAGTGACCTCATCCTTCATGGTCTCAAGCTTTCCCAGGGATTCGTCGTCATCCAGTAGCTTGACGTCCAAAGAAGGAAAATTGCGGTCGTTGAGCACCTCCGCCACTTCCTTGCCCTTCAGGCTTGCCGCTCCCACTATTGCCACGCGGTACGAATTGCTCGCCCGAATGGTTTCAACATGAGGCACCGCTGTCTTGAAATTGGAACTCATGAGGTCTGCTGCGCCTCCCGGTAAGCGGGGGGCGGAGGGCGCTTGCCTCTTTTACGGAAAAGCCATTGCAATCGCCAAAACACGCCTGATGCCATGTAAGTCAATGCGATCACGAAAAGCACGGGCCGCGAGAAAAACCAAATAGCCGCAACTAGAAGTCCCAAGAGAACAATTAACCGAAAAGGCTGCCGCGAACGAAAGTTGATATCCTTAAAGCTATAAAACCGCCATGCACTGACCATGAAATATGCCGTGATAACGATAATAAACATCCAGGTCACGGCGCTTCCCCACCACACCAGCGGATCACCTCCGGAGAAATGAACCACCGCCGCAATAACTCCAGCTCCCGCGGGAATTGGCATTCCCACGAAATATTTCTTTCCCGGACGTCCCGGATTAATTGGCTGAGGGTTCTTACTAATGTTGAATCGCGCCAAGCGGCTGGCCCCGGCAAGCAGAAAAAGAAAGCTCGCTATCGCCCCGAATTGCGCCATCTTGCCGACCATCTCAGTGGACGAAAGCATTCCCGGCGGAAGATCGCGGAATCCCCACATCCACGCCAGCAGCGCCGGAGCAACGCCGAAAGTAATGACGTCCGCCAGAGAATCCAACTCACGGCCAAAGTCGCTGCTGGTGTGCGTCATGCGTGCAATTCGTCCGTCCAGGCCATCGAAAAGCACTGCGAAACCAATAGCCTTTGCGGCATAGTCAAAATGCCATGGTTGTGAAACGTTTCCGTGCGTCACCTGTAGGATCGCGTAAAACCCAGCGGCGATATTTCCCGTAGTAAACAACGAAGGCAGAATGTACATGCCTTTGCGAAGCCTCTTCTGATTTTTGTCTTCCGCGCGCCTCTTCGGAATTTCAGGAAGGTCAGTATCCATCACATGGCTCCTTGCCGAACGCCGGGCGCGCCAACCGGAGAGGTTTGTTCTGGTTTCTGGATCAGAATCGCTATCAAGCTGGAGCCACCTTTCACCCGATCTCCAACTTTGATTTGCAGACTAGCAGAGGGAGCAAGCAGAACGTCCGTCCGAGAGCCAAATTTGATCAGACCAATCCGCTCGCCCCGCTGCACGTGGTCGCCAACCTTTTTCGTAAATACAATTCGACGCGCCAGCAGGCCGGCAATCTGCTTAAAGATTACGGTCTCACCTTCGCCTTCCACAGTAACGACATTCTGCTCGTTCAATTCGGCGGAACTCTCGTTCATCGCGTTCAGAAACTTTCCCTTTTGATAACGAACATCGCGAATGACCCCACCAATTGGACTGCGGTTAACATGTACGTCAAAGACATTCAAGAAAATACTGATTCGAACACACGGCGCCCCCCCCACTGTAACCGGAGAAATGTCGGTGACTTTGCCATCCGCTGGTGAGACGACGGCGCCTGGAGAGTCCGGGACTTCCCGTTCCGGATCTCGGAAGAACCATAAAAAAAAGAACGCCAACAGTATGAGGGGCACGCCCCAGAAGGGACCCGCGAGCCATGCGAGAAGTGCGGAAGCACCCAACAGAGAGATCGCGTAGTAGCAGCCATCAGGAACCATCGCAGGTCCTCAATTATATTGCAGAGGCGGTTCCGCAGCTAAGTGCTGATAAAAAAGGCGCTTGTCAGCGCCTCAATGTGGACAGATGAATCCTGTTTACGGCTAAGCCGCAGTTGCTTCGACTGAATTCTATGCTACCTGTGTCTGCGGCATCTGCTCCACATAATGACGGGCGATGCCTTCCATCTGGTCTTTCAGACGCAGCTTCAGTTTCTTCAGCCGGACTTCTTCCAGCTTTTCATCATCAGTCAAATAGCGTTTATGGGTGAGTAAATCAAGGCGTTGTTCGTATTGCGTATGCTCTTGGGACAGCTTTCGGAATTCGTCATCGCTGGCCTCGAGCTGGTCTCTAGAAATTAACATCCAGCAGACCTCCTTAGGGGCTTCATATAGTGGGTTAAGCTATCACACGAACCAGCCTGCTTCAATCCCAAATTAACCAGCTAGTAGTAATCGCTCAGTTAACGTGTCTCATCGGGAAACGTCCGCGAACGGCATCCGAAAAGTTAGCAAAATTCCATCTTCTTCGGGCTCTCGATAATATTGTTTGCGCCGTCCGTTCTCCACGAAACCAGCCCTATTATACAGCGCTCTGGCTGCCAGATTCGACTCGCGAACTTCAAGGAAAAACGCGGTTACGCCGCCTCGCTGTGCCTCATCGATCAAACTTTGGAGAAGCTTGGATCCCCATCCTCGCCGCCTCGCATCTGCCGCGACGACGAGATTTTCGATCTCGCATTCCTGGTCGAGCGCATGTCCGATGGCAAAACCCCGGATCGCCCCTCGCTCTTCGATAATCAGAATAAGACGCTGGGAATCCTCACTTTCGAACATTTCCCGATATCTCTCTTCGGGCCAGTGAGCCGCGTGTTTCGCCTTCCTCTCGATTGCGAGGATGGCGGGAATGTCTTCAGCGGTGGCGGAACGAATCAACTTCGTAACTCGGCAGGAGTTAATCAAAGCTCAACGAGAAGTCAGCATCCACTAGCTCTGTCTGCCGCTCCCGGGAAGAGTTTCGGAACACTAGATAATACTTCAACGGCTGAAAAAGAGTAGCATCTAGCGTCCAGTCGATCACCGCCCCTGCAGAGGGAGGTTTACCGAAGCTTGCCGCGCCCGCGCGTCCATGAACGAAGTCTCTGTACTCCTCTTCGCTCAGAAGCAGGACTTCTACATTCTCTTCGCGCAGCTCTCCGCTGCCGCCGTCCACCACGAAGGAATTAAACTCTCCATGAATTCTCGGACGAGTCGCATGCGCTGGCACTTCAAACCCGAATCCTTCGTATGCTTTCACTGAAATCCTGCGATGCAAGAATCGATGCGGTGTCAGTGCCTTAGAACTCGAAATCCGATCCACCCCTAGCGGAGTTCCACTCGCATTTGCAACTTCCGTTTCTTCATCCTTCTCATTCTCATTCTGGTTGCCTAGCAACGATGGCAGGACACCAACTGTCTTTGTCGGTTCAGCCCCAGTGATCTCATCAGTTTCGACTTGCGGCTTGTTTGCCTTCGTCCTTCCGCTAACTATCAACCATTGGCGAGTCGACCTCAACCCAGCTACCATCCCCCCGCAAAAGTAAATGCTCCCAGCGACCAAAGCTAAGCCGACCAATGAGTGCGGTATTCTCCTCCACCACATGTTGATGTCCTCTAGACCAACTACACTGCTCCTGCGAGATCACAGACAGAGATCGTCAAAACTCGTTTAAAATGATTGGGAACGACTCCAGGGCCCGTACCGCAACTCCAGCCTACCGCGGCAACAACCAAGTGCAAAGATTACACACGTAATCGGAAACCGCGCACTGTGCGTATTTGACCCAGATCTGTCTGCCGCACACCCCACGATTCCCCGCTAAAGCCGCTTGGAGAAGATATCCCCATCCGAATGGCTCATATAGTTTGCCTCCAGTTGGTCGGGTAAGAGCGTTTCGCCGGTTAAAATCTTCTTCCAGCCGAGCCTCGCAATGACGTCGGCTCCTGGGATTTCGATAGTCTGGACGGCGGCTCCAGCACTGCGAGCAATTTCGGCGATTCCTGGATCTGGAGTCACAACCTTCGCGCCTGAGACGAAGTTCACGAACCCATCACGGGTCATCGAACGCTCGCTAAGGCGAACCATCCCCGAGTATGAAACGCTGTATTCGCCGACATACACTTGCTGGCGGCCAGCATCGAGCACCGCCAAGATATCCCCTTGAAATTCGCTGGCCGTCGCCACTGCTTCAAGTAACGACACCGCCGCAATCGGCTTCGCAAGCACTTCCGCCAGAGCCTTGATCGCCGCCAGTCCCACTCGCAGTCCCGTAAACGAGCCGGGGCCAGATACGACCGCGAAGCCACCAATTTCTTTCTTGTCGAATTTGTGTTTGGAAAGAAGCGCGCTAATTTGGGGAACAAGTTGCGCAGAAAAAGTACTCCCGTCGAGGGAAACAGTTTCAATCACGCTGCACGATCCATCGACATCGCCGCGAGCCAGCGCAATGCTGCCGTGTTTGCCAGAGGTATCGGCCGAAACTAGCAGCATTGATTAATGACCTTCAACTAACTCCACCAGCACCCCGCCCGCACTCGATGGATGCACGAACACGTAACGATGACCACCGGCCCCCACCTTGATCTCATTCGAAACTAATCGAACGCCATCTTTTTTGAGCCTATCCACGATCGCGCCTAAATCTGGAACTCTCAGGCAAACATGGTGTAACCCTTCGCCGTGTTTGGCGATGAATCGCGCAATCGCAGAATCTTCGGAAGTCGCCTCCAGCAGCTCCAACCGGCTCTCGCCAACCGGAACCATCACCAGCCGAACTTGCTCGCCCTCGACAACCTCTTCTTCAGAGAGATCGAGTCCCAGCTTCTCGTAGAACTTCTTCGAGCCAGCCAGCGACTTCACAGCAATCCCGAGATGATCAATGGTAAACACAGATTTTTTCTACCACGAACCGCGTAGGGGCGGAACCTGTCCTGAGCGAAGTCGATCCGCCTGGCGGAGCAACGCTCCGCGCCTCGCTATTTCACTCCGCCCACAATCTCTTCCACCACTGAATACGGATCGCGTTCGCGTTTCACGATCTCGGCCGCATATCGCGAAAGCGTTCCCTCTCCAATTTGCTGATGTGCCTTTTCCAAAAATGTGTCACGCAGCATTTCAAGAAGTCGTTGCTCCCAGTTTTGAATTTTACGTTGAGTAAATAGATTGTTCTTTTGCAAATAGTCTTCATAGCCCTTAATCGCCTGCGCCAGCGACTCGATTCCCTCTCCCTCGGTCGCCACTGTCTTAATAATCGGGGGCGTCCATTTATCGGAGCGGATCGCGAGCGATTGCAACGCCCGAATTTCACGCTCGACTCGTTCGGCTCCATCCCGATCGCTTTTGTTAATCACAAATATATCCGCGATCTCCATAATGCCAGCCTTAATCGTCTGTACGTCGTCTCCCATGCCGGGGACGAGGATCACCACCGTGATGTCCGCCAGTCGCACGATGTCGACTTCATCCTGACCCACGCCGACGGTCTCAATCATCACCACGTCTCGTCCGGAGGCGTCGAGAACCATGGCTACGTCCGCCGTGGTTCTCGCCAGCCCACCCAGGGACCCGCGCGTCGCCATACTGCGAATGAAAATTCCAGGATCCGAAAAATGCTCTTGCATCCGAATGCGATCGCCAAGAATAGCGCCGCCGGTATATGAACTCGTGGGGTCCACGGCAATAATTCCCACCGTGCGATCCTGCTTGCGATAATGCCGGGCCAGTTGATCCACCAGCGTACTCTTGCCAGCCCCCGGCGGGCCGGTTAATCCAAGAATTCGCGCTCGCCCGCTATGAGGAAAAAGGGACTTGAGCAAATCCGAAACGCCGGGAGAACGGTTTTCAACAGAGGAGATGACCCTAGCCAAAGCGCGGGTATCGCCGGTGCGGACTTGATCAATTGTTGGCTCAAGTAAAGGCAAGCGTTTTCAGGATGCCACCGCTATGGGGGGCTCGATCTTCAGAATTTTTCTCGAAAGCGGTCCAAGCAGCGGATATTCCGCCCACTCCCCACGTCCAGCTCTGATGCCATATACGACTGCGATCGCTAGCATTCCCGCCCATAGGCCCATAAAACCCAACCAGATCATTGGGAACAAGACAAAAAGGTTGGCGGTGGGGGGCTATGACTAGCAGTTTGATGAGCTATGGTCAGAAAAAACGTACCGAACCCTATCACCATGAAAACGGCCATCGCCATCATGTATGCAATTTGCAGAAGTAGAGCCTGCACAGCGTGAAAGGAAACAAATCGCGATTCGCGCTTGATCACTAAAATGATCAGAGGAGCAATCCACGAACCGACAGTCTGCAAAACTTGCGCCAAAACAGCCATGGTGCGCTCATCTTGGGTAGGTTCAATTACGCCGATCAGATCGGTTTCTGCCATAGGCAGCAGAACGGTATCACAGATGCAGAAAAACTGCTGAAGCTAATCCTTCAGCAGCTGCCTCGCGATCACCAGCCTCTGTATTTCGCTCGTCCCCTCGCCAATAGTGCAGAGCTTCACGTCCCGATAAAACTTCTCCGCCGGATAGTCTTTGATGAACCCATATCCTCCGTGAATCTGCACACCTTCATTAGCGCAACGCACCGCGACTTCGCTGGCATACAACTTTGCCATGGACGATTCCAGCGTCGTCTTCATTCCCGCATCTTTCATCGACGCCGCTCGTAGCGTCAGCAATTTCGCGGCTTCGATTTCGGTCGCCATATCCGCAAGCTTCCATTGGATAGCCTGGAAATCGCTGATCGCTTTGCCAAACTGTTTGCGCTGCTTGGAGTAACTCAGCGCAGCATCGTACGCGCCCTCAGCCATTCCCAAAGACAATGCAGCGATCGAAATCCTTCCACCATCCAGCACGCGCATGGCGTCCACAAATCCCTGGCCTTCGGTTCCGAGCAAGTTTTCTGCTGGAAGAACACAGTCTTCGAAAATCAACTCCGCGGTGTCACTTGCCCGCAGTCCAAGCTTGTTTTCTTTCTTCCCGGGGCGAAATCCTTTGGTTTCTTTCTCGACAAGAAAAGCTGACAGCCCATGCGTATGCGCCGCACGATCGGTTACGGCCACCACAACCAGCACATCGGCGTAGTGCCCATTCGTGCAAAACGTTTTGGTTCCGTTGAGAATCCAATTATTTCCCTTGCGCACTGCTGTCATCCGCGCGCTGCCAGCATCCGATCCAGACGACGGTTCCGTTAGTCCCCATGCGCCGATGAATTCCCCGGTCGCCAGACGGCTTACATATTTCTTCTTCTGCGTCTCATTTCCAGCTAGAAAAATATGGTTCGAGCAAAGAGAGGTATGCGCAGCGACAATGATTCCCACAGATCCATCGACACGAGACAGTTCTTCAATTGCTGTCACATATTCGACGTATCCCGTGCCCGCGCCGCCATACTCCGGCGGAAAAATAATTCCCAGCAACCCGAGCTTTCCCAATTCCTTGATCGTGGATAGGGGGAACTCGCCCGCCTCATCCCACTTCATGACATGAGGAGCGATCTCCCCGGAGGCAAATTCGCTGACAGTCTTTTTTAACTGGAGTTGCTCTTCGTTAAGTTGAAAATCCACGATCCCTCCGCGCGGGCCGACATAAGTACGCTGCCCTCAATATTGTGCAGAGCCCTTTAATTAGAACATGCGAAGTAATGCCAGCGAAGCGCTTAAACCGACCGGTTGGTTGAGGAAAACGCCCTCGTGTAGAGACGCAGCTTGCTACGTCTTTACCGCTATAAATCGCGCAAACACATCGTTCGACAGCAACCGGCCGCGGGAAGTCAGCCTGATTGTGTTTCCAAACTTCTCCAGCAAGCCACCGTTGACGCATTCGTCGATCGCCTCAGCGACTTCTTTAATAGCTGCTTTTCCGAAGTTGTGATGAACAGACTCCAAATCCACGCCCCTATTCAGACGAAGTCCGAGAAAGAATGTCTCCTCTAGCGCCGCTTGCCTCGGAATTGGATTGACGTTGAGCGGACATCCCGCAACATATTTCTCTAGCGAATCCGCCGTGGAAAATCGCACGGATTCCATCTCGCCTGCCGGAGCAAGAAGCATGGAATGCGCGTCCACTCCAAAACCGATGTACGGTCGCCGAGTCCAGTATTTAAGGTTGTGCCGAGACTCAGATCCCTCGCGACAAAAATTGGAAATTTCGTACTGTCGTATCCCCGCGCGGTTTAGTCGTTCGGAAGCTTCTTCGTAGAAGTCTGCCACCATGTCTTCGTCCGGAACAAAATGGGCGTGATAGCGTGTTCCTCCCGCGATAAGTTCGCGTCCCAAGCGGGAATCCTCATCGACTTCAAGCATGTAAACACTGACGTGAGGCACTCCGCACGCAATGGCTTGTTCGACCGAAGTGCTCCAGCTTTCCTCAGTCTGATGTGGCAAGCCAGCAATAAGATCGACATTGATCTCTGTAATTCCAGCCGCGCGCAGCCTTGATATGTCATCCATGACCGTCGCACTGTTGTGCAATCGCCCTACGGACGCTGCCTCGCGATCAACAAATGACTGCACTCCCAGGCTAACTCGATTCACTCCGCAACGCTGGAGTGCCTCGATCACAGATGAAGTAATCGTTCCCGGCGCACATTCTACCGTAACTTCCGCGTTAGGTCGCATCTCGAAAGTTGACCCGATCGTGACAAATAATCTCCCAAGTTGACTTATATCAAGTACAGTAGGAGTTCCGCCGCCGAGGAATACTGAGTCGACGGAGCGCTCGAACTGGCCTCCGATTTGTTCGGCAACATTCGCAGCGCCTTCAATACTGTCGCAGACACGGTTGATATAGGTCTGATGAACTGATCGTGAGAAGACGTCCGACGCGAAGTTGCAATAGCTACATTTGGTGCGGCAAAAAGGTACGGAGATATACAGGCCGAGCGGCATTGCAGATGATTATCCCACTTCGCCGAAGCAGGTTGCGAACGGAAATCGGCGATAAGGGAGCTTCTAGTGCAGCTTCACCCGGATCGCGTCAGATTTGTTAGACAAAAAACTATGGTTCCTCGCGTCGTGATCACTGGGATGGGCGTCGTCAGCCCGAATGGTATTGGTAAGGAAGCATTCTGTCTCGCTATTCTGGCCGGCAAGTCTGGCGTAAAGCGAATTTCGCGCTGGGACCCTTCCGAGTTGCCGGTACAGATCGCGGGCGAAATCCCCGAATTCGATGAACTGGCATGGATCGACGCTCGCGAGCGCAAGCACGTTTCGCGCGTAGTTCCACTCGCTATTGCCGCTTCAAATGAGGCCATCGCAGACGCCGGCCTCGATGCTGCCGCAATGTCGCTGGAAGAAAAACGAGAAATCGGAGTAATTTTAGGCACCGGTGGCGGCGCCCAGGAATTTTCCGAGGAGCAGTATCGCCTCTGGCACTCGGGACACGAGAAGCAAGTCAGCCTGTTCTGCATTCCGAGCGGCACCATGGGCACGATCCCCAGCGAAATTAGCATGCGCTTCGGTTTTCGTGGCTACAGCCACGTGGTCACCGCCGGTTGTACATCTTCCACCGACGCCATCGGCTATGCATACCAGCATATTCAGGCGGGAGTTCAGCCAATGTTTCTGGTCGGTGGTGTGGATTCTCCAATCACCCCGGGAATCATCAAGGGATACACGCTACTGCGGGCCCTGACACAATCGTGGAATCAAGAACCGGAGCGGGCTTCGAGACCATTTTCCGCCGACCGCGATGGCTTCGTAGTAGCCGAAGGATCGTGGATGTTCATTCTCGAAGAGTATGTGCACGCCCGAGCCCGGGGCGCCCGAATCTACGCGGAAATCGTCGGCTACGGATCAACCTGCGAAGCTTTCCATCGCGTGCGTATGAGTGATTCTCCGGAAGAGCCCGCGCGCGCAATTTCGTTGGCCTTGGAGGAGGCCGCGATCGCTCCTCAAGATGTCCAATACGTAAACCTGCACGGAACTTCCACGGAAATGAACGACCGGATCGAAACCAGCGCACTCAAACTAGCCTTTGGAAAACACGCGTGCAAAGTCCCAATGTCTGGGTTGAAATCGCAAATAGGACACGCCCAAGGCGCCTGCGGATCCGCCAGCCTTGCCGCCACCTTAATCGCAATGCAGCACAGCAAGATTCCTCCCACTATCAATCTTGATGTGCCCGATCCATCCTGTGATCTGGACTACGTCCCCGAAGCTGGTCGCCTCGCCACAATCGAGCATGCAATCTGCAACTGCGTGGGATTCGGATCGAAGAACTCGGCCCTAGTGCTGCGGAGCATTAGCGGCTGACGACTAGTCCTTGGCAATTACATTTTCACTATCTTGTCATTCCGAGCCAGATTCACCGGCGAGGAATCTGCTTTTTGCCTGCAAGTTCAGCAAACTCCCGCCAGCGGCGGCGGCCCAGAACGGGCGCGGACTCTGGATGACATTCCTGTTTGATCTATGATTTAATTTCTGAAGGCTCATCTTTGAAGTGCGATCAAACTTTGCATTACTCTCCGTCGCTGTTGTTCTCTTCTGCGCTCTACCCTTAATGGGACAAGAAGCCATTTCCTATGCCTCGGCTGCAGACTATCCTTTTCTGCTGCACCTCGAAACCATGGACTTCGTCAATCAACAATGCCTTCTCTTGCGCCGGGATGGTCACTTTCACCTCGAAGAAGAAAAGGGCCGCCACACCAAGGTATTCGAAGGCTCGTTACCTCAAGACAAGATGCGCGAGTTGCAACAAATGATCGACGACGACCAGCTTGTGCAATTGACGCAGGACCAGATCGTTTCTCCCCCAGGCGACATCCTTCTGGACGAGCTTCACGTAGATGTCTTCCGCGGCGACCATTGGCAGGATCTGTTCTTTATGGATGTCGCCAGCCGCAAGCCGTTCGATCGCTCAATCTCCCCACTGGTTAGATGGCTCGCGGCGTTGCACAAAGAACAGCACCGTGAACTTACCGAAGACGAAGGAAAGAACGATTGCCAGCTACCCAAGAAGATCGTGCTGCGGTCCCGAAATCCGGCTCCCCCAACAACCGCCCCAAGACCGTGACTCACAATCCTTCCATCCTGTGCGGTTCTTCGTCATCTAATCTTGGGTTGCTGTTTTTGGACCGATAGCGGCACCCTAACCAATGGCCTCTCACCACGAAGAAGATGTTCTAGGAAAAGCCTACGACAGCCGGCTGATGAAGCGGCTGCTGACCTACCTGCGGCCTTACAAATGGCAGGTGGCCATCGCCTTGGTCTCCATTTTTCTCAAGGCGGGCGCCGATGTGCTGGGACCCTACCTCACCAAGGTTGTGATCGACAAATATCTCGCGCCGGTTAAGGGAGTACACACTTCCCTCGACTTCTTTCTGAGCAACAAGCCGTTAGTGGGAATCGCACAGGTTGCGGCGCTTGGCGTGGGATTATTGGCTTTCAGCTTTTTGCTTGAATACCTGCAAACCTATTTCATGCAGTGGGCAGGTCAGATGGTGATGTTTGATTTGCGCAGTCAAATCTTTCGTCATCTGCAACGCATGCACATTGGCTTCTATGACAAGAATCCCGTTGGCCGCCTAGTCACTCGCGTCACCACCGACGTGGACGCGCTGAACGAAATGTTCACCTCAGGCGTGGTCTCGATCTTTGAAGACGTGTTCGTGTTGCTAGGAATCATGGCCATCATGCTCAACATGACCTGGCGGGTGTCGTTGATTACACTCGCAGTACTTCCCTTCATTGCCTACGCCACGAAGATCTTTCGCAACAAAGTTCGCGACTCGTATCGCCGCATTCGGGTCGCCATCGCTCGCATCAATGCCTATCTTCAGGAACACGTCAGCGGCATGGTGGTGTTGCAACTTTTTAATCGTGAGGAGCGCGCCTATGACAAGTTCTCTGACGTGAACGCCGTTCACATGGACGCCTACAAAGACGCGATAATGGCCCACGCCGTCTACTATCCCATCGTTGAATTCCTTTCTGCGACGGCAATTGCCTGCGTCATCTGGTTCGGAGGCAACGATGTGATGAGACATGTGGTTACGCGCGGAATATCAGTAACCCTCAGTTTGAGGACGTGGCCGCATTGGCAAATCGTCGAGAATGTGGCAACTATCGGGATGCTCGCGACCTTCATTCAATATGCGCAGCGGTTCTTCCGGCCCATTCAGGATTTCAGCGAAAAATACAACATCCTGCAATCAGCGATGGCTTCAAGCGAACGCGTCTTCAAGCTACTCGACACCCCAACGGAAATAACTTCCCCCGCAATCGTGAAGACTCCCCAAGGTCCAGGCCGAATCGAGTTCAATCACGTCTGGTTCGCGTATCGGACGATGCCGAAAGATGGTGTGGTGACGGGCGCCCCCGCCCGTCAGGCGGAGCAAAGCTCAGCTGAAACTCCAGACTCAGAACCCGACTGGGTTCTCCGCGACGTCAGCTTCACCATCGAACCCGGCGAAACCGCCGCCATCGTGGGACACACCGGCGCAGGCAAGACAACGATCATCTCTCTGCTCATGCGTTTCTACGACGTACAAAAGGGCTCAATCACAATCGACGGCGTCGACATCAAGGAAATGGATATAGCCGATTTGCGCCGCCGATTCGGCGTTGTTCTGCAAGATCCATTTCTGTTCACCGGAACGGTGGAAAGCAACATCCGCCTCGGCACCGAATGGATTTCTGATTCCGACGTGGAAAAGGCCGCCGAAGATGTGAACCTCTCCGACTTCATACACACTCTTCCGAACCGCTTCAAAGAAGAGGTCCGCGAGCGTGGATCGACTCTGTCCACGGGGCAAAAGCAGCTAATCTCTTTTGCGCGCGCGCTGGCACACAATCCCAAAATATTAATTCTGGATGAAGCCACTTCGAGCGTGGACACAGAAACAGAATTCCGCGTCCGCGAAGCTCTGAGCCGCATGGTGGAAGGTCGCACGTCGGTTGTCATCGCTCACCGACTGTCCACCGTCCAGCGCGCCGACAAAATTATCGTGATGCACAAGAGCCGCCTCCGTGAAATGGGCACACATCAAGAACTCTTAGCCCAACGCGGAATCTACTGGAAGCTTTATCAATTGCAATACAAAGACCAGGAGCAAGTAACCCCGCGGGAATCACCGGCGCTCACGTAGGGACGGGCGCCCTCGCCCGTCCAGCCGAGCAAAGCTCGGCACATCCGCTCGCAGAGAAAACCATGGACAACTCAATCGCGGCCGAACTCTTAGCAATGGAAGCCGCAGATCGCAGCCTGCGAGCGGAACTCGCAAGCGACGGCTCGCTGTTCGACGGCTACCATCCCCGCATGCGTGAAGTACACGAACGAAATGCCGATCGCCTGGCACAAATCATTGCGCAGATCGGTTGGCCAGCTCCGTCAGTGGTTGGAGAGGATGCTGCCCGTTCGGCGTTCCTAATTGTTCAGCACGCGATCAGCCGCCCGGCTTTCATGCGATCCTGCTTGCCGCTGCTCGCGAGGGCGGCGCAGATTGGGGAAGTCCCGCAAATAGAAGTGGCAATGCTGACTGATCGAATGCTTGTCCTCTCAGGCAAGCCACAAATTTACGGAACCCAGTTTGATTGGGACAAAAGCGGTCAAATGTCTTCTAAGCCGATCGAGAACGTCGAACGCGCCGCTCAGTTGCGAAAAGCAGCCGGCATGGAAACACTGGAAGAAAACATCACGCGCATTCGAGATCGAATCGGACCTTCGGAAAAGCCACCCGCAAACTGGAAGGAAAAGCAGCAAAAAGCGTGCGAATTCGCCCGTTCCGTCGGCTGGCGAGATTAATCAGCTTCACTTACTTCTTTTTAGGTCAAACACGGAACTTTGATCTTTTCCATCTTCTGCGAAAACCCACTCCTCGGTGTGATGATCCGGGCTCAGAATCGTAAAGACCGCACGGCGCATGTGTCCGGCTTTGGGGCTATCCAGATTCGTAGCATCTACGAAATCAAACATAATCGTTTTCTGATCGGGAGAGATGCTGGCCTGCATGCGGGGTTGATTTCCGGCACCGCAATAATGAGTCAGAAGCAACCGGTCACCGTCCAGGTGAATCATGCTCATCATCTCCTCCCCCATCTGAATTTCGCTCATCAGGGTAGTCTCACCCGCAATCATGCGAAAGGTCACGCTGACGGGCATGCCGCCGCCAGTTTTCCCCGCCCACGAACCTTGCAGAGTCTTCATTGCGTCGAACGATTTCTTGGCGTCGGAATCGGCCAATGCGAACGCTGTCGTAAACACCAGCAAAGTGCAGACCGCGATACGGAGCGATTTCATTTTCTTCTCCTTAAGTTGATTAGGTCGGACACCTAAAATCAGTCTGGCGGCCCAAGTCGGATATTTATGGGGCCACTCCGCCATGCCTTGTCAATTCATTTTGCGGATTGCACCTGTTTCGGTTGCGAATGTTGCCAATACGATGACGAAGCCGCCGAGTCTCACCCCGCAATCGAAGCCTGTTTCCGCAGCGTCGCCGCCGTATGTAAGTGGCAAATCGCAATTGCCAAAGCATCGGCCGCGTCCGGTGACTTGGGAATTTCGGCAAGATTCAACAACCGCGTCACCATATGCTGCACTTGCTGCTTCTCTGCCCGTCCATAGCCGACCACGGCCGATTTTATGGTGAGAGGCGCGTATTCCGAAACTTGCAGCCCGACTGATGACGCCGCCAGCATCGCCACACCTCGCACCTGCCCCAACTTCAATGCGGACTTTACGTTTACCGCGTAGAAAATTTCTTCGATGGCCACATTGTCGGGATGATGCACCCGGATGATTTCACCAAGCCGTTCGAAAATTGTGGCAAGCCGGTCGCAAAGAGGATCACGCGGAGAAAGCTTAATTGCGCCGCAAGTAACGCAGATAAGCTTTGCATCGGGACGCAACTCCACGACGCCATAGCCAGTAAATTGAGTACCACAATCAATCCCGAGGACCCGCATGGATGCAAGTCTACCTCACCAATACCGCCGGACAACGTGCCTTCAGGAGTTCATCCGGACGCAACGTCGCTCCGCTAGCTCATCGGCAGAGTGCGTCGATTTTGGCCAGGCGATCTTCGGACTCCGCGAGCAGCGGTATATGCTTCGCCACCATCATTTGCTGCAAAAAAGTCCCGCCCCAGTTGGAAGGGAGATCCGGATCGGTGGCATAAGCAGGATCGCTTTCAGCCTCCTGCAAAGTAAGCAATTTGAAACCGCGTTGCTTGAGCAAATCAAGAAGGTGAGGAAACATGACTGTTTCAAAAGCACCGATATGCAGTAACATGACGTGCTTTATATCGCGCCCATAAACCAGGTTCGACATCTTCACGCCCTGAGTCAGAGACTCAGTCGCTCCACTTAGGTAACTCTGCTTCAACTGCTCAATTCCCGCCTGATCATTTTTCGCGGCACATCGCACATAGGGATCGTTATATGCATAGTCGCCAAAACTCAGTGTGACTTCGGCAACTTTGTATCCGTGCTGTTTCAGAAATGCAGCGATGGCGTGGTGCTTTTCGACGGTATCCCCCTCTCGCAGAAACGGGAATCGAAGCCAGCGCCAGTCCTGATCTCCCATGAATTTTTGCAAAGTTGGCTCGTCGGCTAGAAGGTCCTGTTCGAAAGCATCCAGCGAATTCGAATTGAGATCCATGTGCGAGAGAGTGTGATTACCCAGTGGAAATCCTGCATCCCGCCAAAGCTGCAGCACCTGCGCCGTAGACGGATCTTCTTCCAGTCTCTTTGCGTTGACGAACCCATACACCGGAGGAGAATGCGCGTCTTGAAGCGCCTTTATGACGCTGTTTGCAATGTCTTCTCGCGTGAGACCGTTTGGCAACGGTCCATGAGCCGGCAAGTCGTCGAATGTGAGCGCAACTTCTGGTCGCGTATCAGGCGCTGCCGTCGCGAGTGCCGGACCTTTGATATAGCGGCTGGCAAACGTCAGGAAAGTCGGCCAGTTCGGACCAGGTGTGTGTCCTCCACTGTGTTGGCGAAACGCAATATCGCCATCGATCAACGGGGTTTCTATCGGCGGAAATTCCGTCGTCCCAAGATCTTTCTTTCCAAGCAGTCTGTACACCGGACCCGCGGCGACTGCTGCGAGAAACATGCCCTTTGGGTCAGTCCAATGGTCCGCTTCCGGCGCACCACTGCTGATGAAAACTGGCCGAGGCGCGCAAAGTGCGATCACGTCATCGGAATCGACCGGCAAATCGTTCACCGTTAACGGACCGGCATATTTAAGAAAATTCCCAGCCATCCAGTAGTATTCGCCACCGGCAATATTTCCCTCCAGTTCTCCAAAATTCCGCCGGAAAAGTTTCGCGCCAGCTTCGCCTGACGAGCTTACATAGGCAATCGCGAGGCGAGGATCATATGCCATGGCTACGAGCGCCGCCTTGCCATACCTCGAATGGCCTTCGAGTCCTACTTGGCGCGCATCCACTGCCTTGTCAGTTTCGAAATAATCCAGCGCGCGGCTCGCGCCCCACGCCCATGCTCGCAAAGCGCCCCAATCATCCAACTTGCGCGGCTGCCCTTTATTCGCTAGGCCGATGATTCCTTCCGTCAGTCCTTCGCCGTTGTCAGCCTGAACCGTAGTAGGAATAAGAGAGGCGTAGCCCCATCCCATGGCCAGAACTTGCTGCTGCCATGTGGGACCGGTCCCCACAAAAGCCCTCCATTGCGCATCGGTGAAGCGTTTCCGCATCGCAGCCATAACCTCTGGGCTGAGTCCGAACTCCATCATCACGGGCACCGGCCCAGTGGCATTGGCTGGAGTACTCAACGTCAGCTCGATGTCCACCTTGATAAGCGGATACGACGAGTTGTCGACATGGCCCACGATTTTCTTAGTGATGACAGGGATGTCCCGGTTCTTTTCTTCGATCTTGCTGACTACCTCCCAATTTACTTTTGGAGTGTCCTTCGGAACGCGACCATAAATCTCGCTGTCGAATTCCTCCACGATCTCCGGACGGCGCTGTTTCCACCACATCTTTGCGGTAGTTACCTTCTTGCCGTTCTTCAATACGAGTGGATCGGGCAAAGTGTAAGGAGCGACTTTCGATTCGTCATAGTTAGCAGCATGAGGCGATTTAGGATCTCCATCCGCACCAGGCCGCAGCGACGATATATGTAGTAAATCCATCATCCGCTGGTGATCCTGTTCAGCTGTCAGGTGAATCGGAGGAGTCAAATTCCCTATTGCAGTTTGACTTCCAGCATCGACTGCACCCGCGACAAACGCGATGAATGCCCAAAGGATGCAGAAACTGAATTGTGATGCCGTCATAAGGCCGTGATCAATTTCTTGAGGACAAACACTTGCATCTCAGCAACATCTTGGACGACGCGCCGTCACGTTCGCATTCTCCTGCAAAAACTCTGCATAAGATTCCCGCGACCGCTCCGTCCGCTCTCGCATCAGAAACCGGGAATAAGCCGCTTCATCGAAAATCTCGCGAACGGTGGCAACTAGCAACTTAACCGCCTCGAATGTGTGGCGCGGACCTGCCCTGAGCGAAGGTAAATGGGGTCCCCTCCCGCAAACTGCCTCAACTCTCATCTCTATTCCTCCGCAAACCGAGTCCGCACAAACGGTGTTTCCCTCACCTCAGCTTGAGTTCTCCCAGACAGCCCTGACACCCAGCGGCTCACGGACTCAACCAAAATCAGCGCGACCATAATGATCAGCCCACTAGTCACCAACGCATCCAGCCGGTCGTTGAAGATCAGCCGAGCATTCCCTCCGGCGGTGCCCAGTTGGCGGGCGTGAGCCAGAAATCCAATCCGCGGATTAGCATCGAACACCTTATGCCACGACGCAGTGAATGTCACGAGAACCAGCGCCGCCAACGGCGCGATCGTCGCCGCAGCGTAGCGGGCCCGTTGCATCTTAATAATGATCGTAGTGGCTACACACAGCGCGACAATGCCCAGCAATTGATTCGCTATACCAAAAAGCGGCCACAGAGAATTGATTCCACCCAGAGGATCTTTCACGCCCTGCCAAAGGAAATATCCCCAGGCAGCCACGATCATCGCGCTAGTAAACAAAATTGACGGATACCAACTGGTGCGCCCCATCGGTTTCCAAACATGCCCGAGCGCATCCTGCAACATGAATCGGCCGACGCGCGTGCCGGCATCCAGCACTGTAAGGATAAACAGCGCTTCAAACATGATTGCGAAGTGATACCAGATTGCCATCAGTGCCTGCCCCCCGATGCTGTTGGAAAAAATATGCGCCATTCCGACGGCAAACGCAGGCGCTCCACCGGTGCGATTGAACAATGACTGCTCTCCAACCGATTGCGCTAAAGAATGCATGTCAACCGCGGACACTGGAAATCCCCATCCGCTAATGACGGCTGCTGCATTCTCTGCAGTTTTTCCCACGATTCCCGCCGGGCTGTTAATCGCGAAGTAAATTCCCGGCTGGAGCACGCATGCAGCAATCGTCGCCATGATTGCCACCATGGATTCCGCCAGCATCGCGCCATAGCCGACCATGCGTGTTTCTGTTTCGCGCCGAATAAGCTTGGGCGTGGTGCCGCTGGAAATCAGGGAATGAAATCCGCTGATTGCGCCGCACGCGATTGTAATGAAGGCGAACGGAAAAACGCGCCCGGCGAATACAGGTCCCGTGCCATCAACAAAACGAGTCAACGCCGGCATATGCATCGTGGGACGCAACGCCCCGATGCCCAACGCCAGCAGCCCAATCGTTCCCAGCTTCACGAACGTACTGAGATAATCTCGAGGCGCCAGCAACAGCCACACCGGCAACGCCGATGCCGCAAATCCATATCCAATGATTATCAAAGCGAGGCTCGTCGCGGTCAGCGTGAACCAATGCGCCATTGAGGGCGTCTGCGAGATCCATTTCCCGCCCCATATGGCGAGCACCACCAAAATGAATCCCAACAGTGAGCTTTCGAGCACTCTTCCGGGACGCAATCGCCGCAGATATACGCCCATCAAAAGAGCGATCGGTATCGTCATCGCAATCGTGAACGTCCCCCACGGGCTGGACTTCAACGCGTTCACCACCACCAGCGCGCAGACGCCAAGCAAAATAACGATGATGCTTATCACCGCCGCATATGCGATGAATCCGCCGACGGGACCAATCTCATCGCGAGCCATTTCCGTGAGCGACTTCCCATCGCGCCGGACGGAAAGTAGCAGGATCACGAAATCCTGAACGCATCCGCCGAAGACCGCGCCGGCCAGCAGCCACAACGTTCCCGGCAAATACCCAAATTGCGCAGCCAACACCGGCCCCACCAGCGGACCTGGACCTGCGATGGCGGCGAAGTGATGTCCGAAGACCACCCATTTATTTGTGGGCACAAAGTCGCGGCCATTGTCGAGGCGTTCCGCCGGAGTCGCACGCTCCGAGTCGAGGACCAGTACTTTGGCCGCGATAAAACTGCTGTAAAAGCGGTATCCCAGCGCATAACAGCAAACCGCCGCCACAACCAGCCACATGGCGTTGATCTCCTCACCGCGACGCAGAGCAATGGTCGCAATCGAGACCGCGCCGGCCACGGCAAACAGAGACCAGACAAGAATGTGAAGAGTCTTTCGCAATGTATTGAGAGGCAGTTTCGGATCGATCTGCTGATTCCGCCGCGGTTCAACATTGTGAGTGAAATTGCCAAGTCCCGCAATAGATTTGATTTAGAAACCGGGACTTCCGAAACCAGCCGCAAAGCGGCGCAAGAATGCAGCCCAGTGCGCACGCACTGGGTACATAGTGGGAAGGTGTGTCAGCCCAAAGGGGCGGAAGAGTCCCGGCAAGCCCGCGCAACGCGCTCAGCTAGGCGGAAAAGAACCGAGCCTTTTGGAATCGCCAAATGATGTACGGCAGCACCGCGAGCGAGAAAATCACCAAGGCATGAAAGAGGGTACCCTGAACTGACGCCCCAAGCCCAAAGTCCATGCGGATATGTCCAAGTCCGCCAGAGACCGCTGTGCGGCTCGCCTGGACCCGGGCCGCGCCCCCGATCAACGCGATCAAGACTAATGCCACAGACGGCCAAATCGCCTTGAGTCTTTGACGCGCGGCGATCAGGCCAATTCCCCAACCGACCAGAATCGGGGCGATGAAGTAGAGCAACCTCCCGACGCCAAAATAAAAAATCGCGAATCCATCGATCGGAACAAAAGGCGTATCGGTGTTTGCCAGAAAGATCTGCCAACCCGACCACAGAATCAATAGGGCGATGCACCAGGCAACCGCCAGAGACAAAATCGGGGCGAGACCGAACATCGCCCACGGTGCTCGCGCGCACCACGACTGAAACTCGGCCTGTTCCGTCATGGCCTTGGCGAGATCATCTATGTTGCCGAGCCGAATGAGCGCCGCGGATTCCGCATCCGCCGGACTTCGGCCTTCGCGTTCTTCTTCCGCCTTCAGGTCGGCCAAATGATCGGAAAGTTCATTCAGATAACGCCGCACATGCCGTGGCGCAACCCCAGCCCCCAGCAGCCGTTCGCGAAGTTCATTCAGAAGTTCATGCAATGACTTGGCCATGTTGTCCTCCCGTCAGCATCTTTTGAATTGCGCCGGCGAGACTGGACCAATCCTTCGACAAATCAGCCAATCGATGCGACCCCGCCCGGGTTACGGAGTAGTAGATCCGGCTGCGGCCGTTCACAGTCTTTCGCCGCGACTTCAGCGCCCCATCGTGTTCCAATCCGTGCAGCACAGGATAGACCACCCCTTCGCCAACTGCGATCACCGCGTCGGTGCGGTCACGGATCGCCTGAACAATCTCATAGCCATACATCTCTTCCTCCTGAAGCAGCCTGAGGATCAGCAGCTCCGGAACCCCATTCATAAAATTCGGATTGGTTTCGCGCGCGGCCATCGAAGATACTATACCTCGAAGTTCGATGTATTGCAAGGTCAGCCAGCGTAATCACGATATCGTTCGCTACTTGGCTCTCAAACCCCTGTCGCCTGACTACTGAGCATGGACGACCCGATCTGGTCCCCCTCGCGCACAATGGACACCGCCGGATTATCAGGCTTCACGCGGACGGTAAATTCTGTTCCCTGCGCGTAACGCCTAACGTAGTCCTCCCCCGAGTTATGAAGGATAAAAGGCTTTTCGTTTGTGCCCGTGTAGAGTTCGCCTTCGACACGATATGTGTAATCAACCTCAGCAACGTCGCACCCGTACACCGCGTTTGGACAAGCGGTACTCGTTACAGTTGCTTTTGCGACCGGCCAAGTACTGCTCCCCCGCCTCTTGACAATGCGGACCACCGTTCGAATCAGGTACTCGACGAAAATGTCGACAAACCAGCCGCCCATATAGCTAAGGAGCGTAGCAGATGGCGCGAAATCCGCGAACCAGACAGGTTAATTGGCACGCCAGACAAACTTCACCCACCGAGGATTGTTGGAGTTCGAGTGGAGATAAGGGCGCCAGTTACTCGCCCTTTCACTCGTAGCAACCGCACTTTTAATGATAATCTTTAGCCTTCGATTGAAAAGCAGCTAAGCTTTTGCACGCCAACAACGCCCTTTTGTCCAGAACACGGATGCCGGACGTTGCATAATCACTCGATAACAGGAGCAAATCATGAAAGTTGGCATCCTCACTGGTGGAGGTGATTGCCCCGGCCTCAACGCCGTTATCCGCGCTGCGGTACGCAAAGGTTGCTTTCATTACGAAGACGAGTTTGTAGGTTTTCTTGAAGGCTGGCGCGGAGTGATGGAAGACAAGACCCTCCCGCTGGATCTCTCGACCGTGGCTGGAATTCTGCCTCGCGGCGGCACGATTCTTCGCACTTCGCGAACCAATCCCGCAAAAAAGCCGAACGGGTTGGAGCAGTGCATCGCCACCCTGAAAAAGAACGGCGTTGATGCGCTGATCGCGATCGGCGGCGACGACACGCTTACCGTGGCCAGCAAGCTCTATGGCAAAGGCTTTAAGGTTGTCGGCGTGCCCAAAACAATTGACAACGATTTGTCCGGTACCGACTACACCTTCGGATTCGATACTGCGGTCAACGTCGTAATGGAAGCCATTGATCGCGTGCATACGACGGCCGAGGCCCACAACCGCGTCATGGTTGTCGAAGTCATGGGACGTGAGGCTGGCTGGATTGCCATCCACAGCGGGGTCGCTGGCGGCGCCGATGTCATTCTTATCCCAGAAACGCCGTTCGATATCGACAAGGTCGCGGATACGATTCGCCTGCGTCACTCGCGCGGCCGTTATTTCAGTATCGTGGTGGTCGCCGAGGGCGCGAAATTTTCGGCGACCAATTCCGGCGACGGCTCTGCCGTTTCGTTGGACGGCGAAAAAGATGAGTTTGGCCATGCCCGCCTCGGCGGAATCGGCAACGCCCTCGCCAAGGAACTCGAGAAGCGCACCGGCTTTGAAACCAGAACGGTCGTCCTCGGACACATTCAGCGCGGGGGAACTCCGACCGCTTTCGACCGCGTCCTGGCCACTCGTTATGGACTCGGCGCAATTGACATGGTTCATCGCGGCGAGTTCGGACGGATGGCCGCTCTTCGCGGAAACAAGATCACCTCGATTCCGCTTGAGGAAGCCATCTCGAAGAACCGCACCGTCGACCAGGAAATGATGGATGTTGCCAGCGGCATCCTCGAGAGACTTGACGATGACAAAGTAAGCGATGAAAAGGAGATGGCGCAAAAATAGAACCGGGGCCGCGACCGCAAACTTGAGCAGTTGCCAAATGTTTATTAAATGAACTGGGGCCTCATACTCATTGAATCTGACATGGTCCTGGTGGCCTTGATCTGGATTCTGCTTTTCCGTCGAAATAAACCAACATTCACCAGGCTTCGGCCGATTGAACAACGGTTCCGAAGGCTGGCTCGTCGAAAAAAACTTTCAATCCTGATCGTCGGACTGCTGACCCTTTGCATCCGTATGGCGCTAATCCCTATCCTCGGCATTCCTCAACCTGCCATTCATGATGAGTTCAGCTATCTCTTAGCCGCCGACACTTTCGCCCACGGACGACTCACCAACCCTCCTCATCCCATGTGGGTCCACTTCGAAACCTTCCACATCATTCAGCAGCCAACGTACATGTCCATGTATCCCCCCGCGCAAGGATTAGTTTTAGCTTTGGGGCAAATCCTCGGTCATCCCTGGATAGGCGTGCTGTTGAGCACTGCGGCAATGTGCGCCGCACTCTGCTGGGCACTTCAGGGATGGCTTCCGCCTGCTTGGGCGCTACTGGGAGCATTTCTGGCAATGCTTAAGCTGGGAATTTTTACCTACTGGATGAATAGCTACTGGGGCGGCTCCGTGCCCGCTCTGGGTGGAGCGCTAGTATTCGGCGCCCTCCCACGGCTAATGCGAAAGCCGAGCGCGGCAAACTCGGTCGTGATGGCGATCGGATTAGCAATCCTCGCCAACAGTCGCCCTTATGAAGGATTCGTTTTCAGTTTGCCCATCGGGTTGGCGCTGCTTGCACGGCTTCTGTCCAAAGACGCTCCTCGATTCATGGTTTCCCTGAAACAGATTGTCGTGCCGATGACAGTCGTCTTATTTCTTTTCACGATTGGCACCGGCTACTACTACTATCGGGTCACGGGTAGCGCGTTACACATGACCTACGAAGTTAACCGACAAACTTATGCAATTGCACGTTACTTCGTATGGCAAAAACCTCGCCCGGAACCTTTGTATCATCACGACGTGATGCGGAAGTTTTATGAATGGGAAAATGCAGCGTGCCTGCAAAACCGTACTATTGGCGGATTCCTTCGGCGGGCTTTTGACAAGATTTCAATCTCCTATTGGGCCTATTATTTGGGGCCCGCATTGACCATTCCGCTTCTAGCTTTTGGCCAACTGCGGCATGACCGTCGAATGCGTATTCCGTTCTCTATAGGCCTCGTCTTTGCCACAGGACTGGCAATTGAGACTTGGGTATTCCCCCATTACATCGCGCCGGCGATCGGTCTTTCATTCCTCGTTGCGATGCAGTGCATGCGACATCTGGAATCGAGGCAGGATCACGCGGGTCCGGCTTTGGTGCGATGTGTTCCCGTGATTTGCTGCGCCGTCATTCTGCTGGCGCCCTTCCTGATCTATCTCCAGGCGAGGCATGCAGGGCCTTCCTCGAGTTTCACCGCAAATCGCACAACGGTGCTACGCAACCTGCAATCATTGCCGGGACCGCAACTTGTAATCGTGCGCTATCGCAAAGATCACAACTTTAATAATGAGTGGGTCTACAACCGAGCCGATATTGACGCTTCAAAAGTGGTTTGGGCCCGCGACATGGGCGTTCAGAATGAAGAACTAATTCATTACTTTTCAAATCGAACCATCTGGCTGTTGGAAGCCGACGACTCACCCCCGAAGCTCATCGGTTATGTCAGTAGTGGCTCAAATGAAGACTAACCCTTAGTTGTCAAAATGAGCGTTTAGCCATCCCGAAAGCACTGTGATCGCAGAAATCAAGCCCAGCGACGATAGGCACAAAGCGCACCAGACTGCCAGTACGAAACCCTCGATGTAGGTTAAGTAAAGAGCGAAGGCCAAGCCCGCGAGAGATCCCATTAACAGAAGGACTGGCGCATCTCCTTTTCTCCAATAGAAGACTGCCAGGCTCAGCAATCCGCAATAACCCAAAACCCCTATCAACGCCACCGGAACTCCGCCAACCTCCGAATAGACGCTGCGATTCACCATATCGCAATTGAAGTTTGCGCCAAAATCACAATAGCTCGACTCTGATGTCCCGTAGTGGTGGTAGAGCGAAACCGACGATACTCCGATTCCCGCGACTGAGAGGAGCACGATCGTCGTGAGAATCCTGCGCCTTACGGTAATCATTCCAGTTTAGAAATGCGGAAGGCCGCATCCACTCCGCTCGCTGATATCGCTCAATGGTAGAACTCCCTCATGCCGCGTGCCCGAAAACTCCCAGGTAGGAAAATTCTTGACTTGCGCCTGGACGCACTCTGGCGCTTCCTGCCGCGAACCTTTGACTCCGCATTCTATGTACGTCACGTATTTGAACGATGAGCCGAACATTCGTTCCTGCTCGGCGCAGTGCGTGCACCAATACAGCCCATACATCTTCACCTGTTTTGCCGCGAGGCATTGCGCGAACGCGTCGTAACGAGAAGACCGGCTGTGGCGTAGCCAAAATGCCCAGCCGGCAAATGCCGCAAAAATCAGGAAGCCTATAACGAGCACCCGAATGCCAGAAGTTACATGCGCAGGCTTCTCAATCGGATTTCCTTCTTCGCGCGCCGACATGGAATGATCCTTATACCACCACGTTCAGCGCCAGCGGCAGAACATCCAAAGAGTTGCACTGGAGGGTAAACACCTCACCGTCGATCATGATGTCCACAGGACCATCCAAAAAGAAATCAATCCGTTTCGCCGCCCGCCGTTCTGCCAGAGGATGGTTTATATGTGTCCCGTCATAAAGCGTTGGCAAATTCCGCAGCAGGCCCACGCGTCCAATCGGTCCCCAGCGCACATACTCGATCATGCCATCGTCGATTTCGGCTTTTGGAGCAATCATCATGGTGCCACCGGTGAACTTGCTATTGCTAAAAGTCAGAAAGAGGCAGGGACGCTCATCGGGCTTACCTTCTCCGTCCACCGTCAACGGAAAGGCGCGACGCCGGAATCGTGCCAGGCAAATAAAAATGGACGACTGATATCCCGCTTCACCCCATCCACTGAAATGGCGGGCTCGCATCGTAGCAACGTCGGCTGAAAATCCCATGCTCAGCAGATTGATGTAATAAAGAACACCGCCAGAATGGGCCAGCCTCAACACATCACACGAACGCGACCGCCCCGCCAATAGCGCTTCAACAGAATGCTCGACGCCGCGATCGCTAAAATCCCGCAGGAAAGAATTCCCCGTGCCTAGCGGCAAAAAAGCTAGAGTGGGACGTTCGCCATTCTGAGCTTCGGGAAAAAGTCCATTCACTATTTCGAACGAAGTCCCATCGCCTCCAACCGCAATAAATCTGCGATAGCCCTCGGTATATCCGCGCCTCGCAATTTCCGTCGCATGACCAAGTGCGTTAGTTTCGACGACATCAATTTTGATTCCGCCGGATCGTAGCCGGTCAAGCGACGGCGCCACGAGTTTCCGGCAACGCCCTCCGCCAGCCGCGGGATTCACTATGGCAAGAAACGGCTTGTCATTCACGATTTTGCTCGTGCAAACCCGGACGTCCTCGTCCGCGACGGGCGAGCGAAGCTCGCCAGTAACTCACTAAATCTCCAACCCTGCCGAAGCCCGATCCAACTTCTTCCCAATCTGCTCTGCCAATACTGGCCGCTTGATCTTCATCGCAACTGTCCGCGGAAAATCTTCGTCCCAAACAATGTAGCCCTTCACTCTTTTGTAATCCGGCAACTTGCGATTGCAAGCAATGATCTCGGCCTTCAAAGCTTCCGAAAATTCTTGATTTGGATCCAACCGCAACACGAGGACCAGCAGCTCCGGCCCCAACGTTTTCGTCGGCCAAACGTAATTGGCGGCGAACACGCAATACTCTTTCACCGGCAAACTACCAAAAGCCGCCTCAATATCCTCGGGATAAATATTCTTGCCACCCTCGGTCACGATCATGTTTTTCTTGCGGCCAAATAACTGCAAATGGCCTTTATCGTCGAACCGTCCAAAATCACCGGTCAGAAGCCAGCCGTCAACAATTGTTTCCGCAGTCAATTCAGGATCGTCGAGGTAATGCGACATCACCGTCTTGCTGCGCGCGGCAACTTCCCCGACTCCTTCGGAATCAGGACTCAGTATTCGCAGCTCGACCCCCGGCAGGGGCTTTCCCACCGTGTCCGCGCGGAAGGGTTTAAAGTCATTTAAGGTAAGCGCGGTGCCTGCTTCCGTCAGCCCATATCCATTTGCAATCGGGATTCCAAGGTCATAAAAAAACTGCAAAGTCGATGCTTCCATAAAAGCACCGCCGGTGAAAAGAGCGATCAGTTTGTCACCGAACGCGCGATGGACTTGCGGCAACAGCTTTCGGCTCCACTCCACGTGAGGACGCCTTCGCGTCAATAATTTATTCACCTCGATGAGGGCCTTCACTATCCACAACTTGATTTTCGGCAAGGCGTCGAACTTTGCTCTGATTCCGCGTTCGAGATTCTTCACAACCAGCGGAACCAGGCTGGCATAGTTGATCCGGTAGCGCACAAAGCCATCGCGCACGTAGTCCGGCCGTAACGTCCTCAAATGAACCACGCACGCCCCGCATACAAATGGACCGATGAATCCAACCATGAAATCGATGGCGTGATTCGTTGGCAAAATGCTCAAATATCGCAAACCCGGCTTGAATGGAAACACCGCTGTCAGCGACTTGCACTGCTCAAGATAATTGGCATGCGTAAGCACGCATCCCTTGGGACGCCCTCCGGTTCCCGACGAGTAAACGATACAGGCCGTATCTTCAAGCTGCCGCGGCGAAAACACCGGATCGCCCTTGCGGCGGAATTCCTCCCATCTAATTGCGCCGGACAAATCCGCTCCCTGGGGCGCCTCCGTAACTAGAACTGTCTTCAGTTTTCTATTCTTGAAATCCGTCGCCTGCGTAATCGCACGCCAAAGGTGGTATTCCACCACGAGCAAACTTGCTTTCGAATGCGCTAGCAGTTGGAGATGCTCTTCCGCAGTCAGTTTGTAGTCGAGAGGTACAAGCACGCCACCGCAATAGAAGATCGCATAAGCAGAAATCAGCCACTTTGACTGATTCGTCATGATGATGGCCGCCCGATCGCCAGGGCCAAACTCCGCATCCTCAAGAGCGCGCGAGACTGGCAGCGCAATATCTTTAAAATCGGAATAGGTCAGCCGCGTCTTTTCTTTGTCGCGGTCCGATTCAATCAGGCAAAGCTCATTCGGCCACTTCTGTAGTGCATCCCGCAGAGCGGAGCCCAAACAGCCATATCGGTCTAAATCAAGCATGGGTAAAGTGCGGTACGTACCTTGAGTAGAAACGTTGCTTGCAACGTCTGCATTTCGAGGCTTTCTTGTGGCTGTACGTTTTCAGATTATCGATTCTAGATGGAAGCCACGCCGATCGTGACGCAATTTCGCAGAAAATGTTCCCGCACAATCAACAATGGATGCTAAAGACGAGACTGAATCCTGCTCGCCAGCGTGCGGAAGTCGGACACTCCCTGCAACTCGTAGTCTGGAAGTTCGACTCCGAAATGATTCTCCAATCGCGTCAGCAGATCGAGCGCCTGTAGACTATCGATCCGAAGCGTCTTAAAAAAATCATCGTCGGGACTAAGCTTCTCGCGCGGCACTTTAAAGTGCGTAGCGGAAAGATTCAGGATCTCATCCAGTGTTTGATCGGGATTCTTCATCGCATTCAGCCCTTCTTAACCAAATTGTCATTCCGAGCGCATCGAGGAATCTACTGTGCTGTGTTCACGGCAGATAAGGCTGCGCGTCCGTGCTCTCAACAAATTTTCTCAGGCCCGCCTCCACAGCGGGCTGCACGAACAGCTCGCAGAATAAATCGATTTCGCGCCGCAAATCCTCATAAGGAATCGGCTTGATGAATTTCTTCGCAATCGCCGCCGTCCTCCGGTCAAACTTTTTCAATTGCGCCGCCGTTGACCGGGCGACTTTCAAAGCCTCGCCTTCGCCAACAACCTGGCTCACCAATCCTACGCCCTGAGCTTTCATAGCATTGAAACTACGTCCGGTGAGCAGCAAGTCCCGAACTACGCCATTTCCCAAATCCCTCTTCAGCCGCGGGATCCCACCGAATCCAGGAATCAATCCCAGCCGCAGTTCAGGAAAACAAAATCGCGCCGTCTTGTCGGCAATAATCAGATCGCATACCAGCGCCAGCTCGAAACCGCCGCCGAAGGTCACTCCGTGGACAGCAGCAATCGTCGTCAAGGGCGACGCATCGATAATGTTCATCACCCGATGAATCCGCTCGAGAAACTCCCGCACGCCCTCGACCGCAGCCTTACCTTCCATTTCGCTCGACCGGCGATAAAGCTCTCGAAGATCGGCCCCCGCGCAAAATCCGCAACTCAACGTGCTGTAAATAATAATTGCGTGGGCGCCATCAACCACGCTCTCAATTGCCGTCGCAAATCTCTCCAAATCTTCAAGGGTGGCCGATCCAATCTCATTGCAGGGATCGCGATGAAGCGCTACCTCGACAACTCCATCTGTCAGTTCCCATGAAACCGATTTCCCCTGGAAACGATTCATGAAGCCTGCTTGACTCTATACATGTCTTCGATCTGCGCTTTCATCCGCGCCGCAATCAAGTCCCGCTTAAGCTTTCCATTCGCCGTGAGCAAACCATTCTCAATCGAAAACGCTTCTGGAGAAACGTAAAAAGCCCGCACTTGTTTGTAGTGCGGCAACGTCGGATTCAACTCGTCAATCGCCTCTTGGACCGCCTCACGGCTTACATTTCCTGTAACAATAGCTGAAAGATAACCGCGGCCATTCCCCATCAACACCACTTGTTGCGCTCCCACGATGTTCTTGAGTAACTCCTCTTCAATCGGTTCCGGAGGGATATTGTGCCCTGACCCAAGAATAATTAGATTTTTGATCCGCCCGATAATCCGCCAGTTCCCTCTGGTATCAACCTCGCCTTGATCCCCAGTATGAAACCATCCATCATGCAGCACCTTCGCCGTCTCCGCAGGACGATTCCAATATCCCGGAAAAATATTCGGACCACGCACAATTACTTCTTCATTCTCTCCCAGCTTCATTTCAATGCCATCGATCGCCGGACCAACCCGCCCGGGCTCGACATGTCGCGGATCATCCATGGTGCAAATTGCCGTGGTTTCCGTGAGCCCATAGACCTGCAACACAGGAATTCCCAGCATCTTAAAGTAGAGTTGCGTTTCAACATTCAGCGGAGCCGACCCGCAGATCAACGCTTTCAGATTCGGCCCCATCATCTTCTTACGAATGGTTGGAAATACGGCGACATTTGCGAGCCCGAGCCAAACCGAATCCATCAAGCTCCCTTGCTTTTCCTGCGTCCGTAACCACGCACTCTTCGCCCGACTATAAACGCTGAGCGCCACGCCTCCTGTCTTCGAAACCTGTTCGTCGACAGCTTTGCGCATTCTCTCCAGCAATGCGGGAACGTTTAGAAAATAGTCGGGGGCCGATAAAGGCATATCGGACGGCAACTTGCTCAGATCAGTGTTGAGGATCAGCAAATTTCGTAATTTCAGCGAGGTTAATAGGATGATCCAGGAACCGGCAAAACAAAACGGAAGATAATGGAAAACTCGATCTTGTCCCTCCTTATTTTCTGGCAACCAGCCAGAAGTGTATCCCAGCATGTGCCCAACATTGCCAGCATTGAGCACCACGCCTTTTGCCTCGCCCGAAGTCCCAGAAGTATAAACAATGGTTACCGGGCTCGAATCAACAAGTGGCACGGACCGTTCATGTGGCGCGGGCACCCCCGCCCGCGAAGCAACGCCAATGCTCTTTGAGCCAAACACGTCCTCAAACAAACACAGCGGCGACGCCTCCGCCCAGTTCTGCACAATTCCATCCCGCAACGCAACATCTCCGCAGCAAATTAGCGCCGGAGAGCAATCCTTCATCATGCTCACAAGTTCCGCCGCAGCTTGCCGCGAATACAGCGGCACGACGATCAGTCCCTCCGCCATAATCGCGAGATCCATCGCGATCCAGCGAATGCTGTTGTGAGCCAGCAAGGCACAACGCTCACCCTTTTGAATGTTCTTCGCGGCGAGAAAAGCCCGCGCCTCACTGACCATCTGTAGCAATTCGCGTCCGCTGGCAGAAACGGCCCCTCCGTCGCGAAGCTCTTGAACCACGGCAGTCTGACCCGCCGCTTCAAGCTGCGCAAAAATGTCGTCCAGAAAACTCATCTAAGAATTGTCATTCCGAACGAGGCGAAGCCTCGGAGGAATCTGCTGTTCAGCTATAGGTCTCAATCAATTTGTGCAAGCCGCCACTCATCGGAGGCAGATAATCTTCCCAACTCCATTCACCCATCCGCGTCGGAAACTCCGGATATCTTCTGCGAACCTCCTCCTCGAAATACACTCCCATTCGCGCCATCACCTTCAAATTGCGCACCACAGTTTTTCCAATCGCTCCGGCAATAGCCTCGCGGTCTGTCGCCAATTTATTTAAAGCGAACAGCAGCCGTTGCTCGAGATCCGGATCATCAACATTCATCAGCAATTCTTCATGCCCGCGTTCTCGCATTAAGTTGCGAATGCGCTCGTCCATGGTAATTCCAGCCGACGCCACCAACCCCGGCATCGAAGTCACAATCCCGTGATATCTCGACGATGCCATCATGTGGCACTCGCGCAGTATGCTCACCAATTCGTAAATGTTGTACTCATCAGATGAAAGCACTGGCACCCCACCGAGCTTTTCGGAAATCTTGTTTGCCGGACGCACATCCAGACGCTCCGTTGCCACAAGAACTACAAACACCGGCCGCTGTTTTCGGAATGCATCCACCGCATTGGCGATCGCACTCAGATAATGCCGATATGCACGCTCCGCCTCGGACCCAGAATTATGAAAATAGACTGACCTATAGTGGCTGTCCTTGTATGCCCCAGTCAGGGTATGCGCCGCAAATTTCGCCACTGACGCCCGCACCGGCCATTCAAAAGGGTTAATCGGACACACCACCAACACGGGACTCGTTCCATCCCACCCCACTCCACGCAGAGCCTTGCGCCCATACTCAGCAGGGTGCGGCTCGAAAGTCCATGCCGTATCGGTTCCCAATTCTGTCGGCACTCCAAGTTCGCGCAACACTGTGCGTGATTCTTCGTTGCGCGTAATCACCAGCGAGTTGCGACAATACCGTGCGCACATTTTTCGAATCGGAGGATCCATGTGCCCCGCTTCTCCGCCATATCCGACAGAGAGTTTGTTCTGCGCCGCCGCGATTCCCAACGAGCCAATCATCATCGTGGTCAGCGCGTTGGCGAATTTGCTCTTGAACATCGATCCTTCGCACGCTACGACGCCGTGGTGTTTGGGAACTTCATGCGACAAGAATGGAGGGAAAATGTCCGGCAAATGAACCTGCGTGCTGCCCGCGAAATATCCTTGCGAGAATTTGAAATTCTGCGTCATCACCGTGCAGTCGACATTCTCCGGACTAAGAACATGCCGGATCTGCCGCAGCATCTCATCCACGCGCACATCGGAACCCATGTTGCGCGTTCCGTTGTACCCGGCAAACAACAACTTCAATTTCTCTCCAGGATGCCAGGCCTTTCCCTTCCCCAACATCCATCCCGCCTTCGCCCGTTCGATACTCGAACTGACCCAGGCTTCGAGAATGAAATCCATCATGCCGCCGACCCTCCGACTTCCGCGGGCCACTCTTCATAGCTGTACGAAAAATTCGTTTCCCGGCTGAACTTCAGCAGCGGATAACTGTATTGTGAAAATGGCACCGGCTTACGCCCAAGCTCAGTGGTCACGCGAGTGTTATCGAAAACCGTGTTCCACACTAAATAGGGCATGAAGACTTTCATCAACGAAGCGCCGTAAGCGACCGCCCCTTTTCGGTTCGAAAGAAAATCGACGGTCCCCGAAAATGGACGCTCCAGCCACGGCATGAATATCGGACCTCGTTTGTTCTGTTCCGCCGCAAGCGTATTCGTCAATTCCCGAAAAGTCTGCGAATCAACGCCGGACGACAAATGATAGGTATCGTACTGCGGGCTTTCCTTTTGATGCAGTGTCGCAACTGCATCTGCAACGAAGTCCACATTCACGATGTCAATCTTGTCACTCGGACGGAACGGAAGCACGGGCAACCCCGCCAGGAACACAAATGCCTTGACCATATCGAATTGCGTGGTCTCGGCCCTGCGGCTGTCTCCAAGCACAATGCTGGGACGAAAAATTGTAATCGGCGTCTCCGGAAGCAGTTGCCGGATCATGTGTTCGCTGAATTTCTTGGTCCGAGCATAAGGATCGTAATCCGAGCGATCCCAATCGATTGCATTTTCTTCCCTCACAACTTCATTGTTCCGTTTTCCAGCCACCGCAACCGTACTCACGTGGCTGAACCGGCGCAGACCGTGATAATGGTCCACGCGCGTGGCCAACTGAAGCACTTCCAGGGTGCCGCGCAAATTTACATTCAGGCACGCTTTCTCAGATTTGCGATTGAGCGACGCTGCGCAGTGAATGACCGAGTCTGTAGTGTGGATCAATCGATCGTAATCATCTCGCGACAAGCCAAAATAGGGTTCGGTTAAATCTCCGCGAAAAATTCGTACACGCGTCTGCAGGTGTTCATAGAAGCGCGGAAAATCCATGTGCAGTTGGACCGCCCGCCACAAGCGCTGTTCCGCTTCCCGCGTATCACGAGCCCGGATCAGAAGGTTCAATGCTGCACCGTGCTCGTCCAGTAAATTTGCGGCGATGTGCGCGCCAATGTATCCGGTGGATCCGGTCAGGAATATCGCCACGACGCTCCATCAGTTCCGGTCTTTTTTGCGGTCTGTACTCCGAAGCTTGCCACTTCCGGTGTCCCGCCCTCAGTCTGCACATTTTCGTCCGCAACAGGTTCAAGCTGCACTTTGCGCCGCGGCCGTACTTCGAGCGGACGCCCTTCAATCAGCGGATAAGTCCACTTGCGCAGCGCCGGGATGTGAATGTTGATCCAGTAATCCCACCAGTCAAGCGAGCGCGTCTCGTATCCGAAGTCAGCCTTCTCCTCAGGCACGAGCGCGTACGAAAGTTTTTCCACGTTGTCAGCGACAAAGTCCTGTTCGTTAAAAAGAATAAAAGGCTTGAACAGCTCAATCAGCTTTTCGACTCTCTCCAGGCTCCGCTCCGCCCTCGCCAGAGGTATCTTGCGCAACGGCAGCGGCGCCATGATCCGTTGAATCGATTTGATGATCGCCTTCTGCGCCGGAGCGGACATCCGTTCATAACGCTGCTTCGAAACCGGAATCGCATCGAACCGCAGCCGCAACCAATATTCAAGTCCTTCTTGAGCGCGGTAATGTTTGCGATGCGCCAAAGAAGTCAATTCAATCGACCTTCGCATGTCGCATGGATTCGTGACCGACGTGGCCAACTGATAAACCAATTCATTGCGGCGTTGAACGATGGCAGCCGCAATCAGCGTCATGCCCTGACAAACCGAATCTACCGGGATAATATCCAGCCGCTTTCGTTCATTCGTCGGCAGCTGCCGGAAATAAGTTCCTAACAAATAGGAAAGCGACGCGGAGGTATTGATTCCTTCATTCCATCCCACAAATGGCTTCTCGATCGATGTTTCAACAATAGCTGGACGCACCAATGCGAGAGGAAGTCCGGCCCCAAACTTACAAATGAGCGATTCCGCCAGGCTTTTCGTCAACGTGTAAGTATTCGGCCATCCCAACTCATTCGCTCGCTTGGTTCCAGCTTCCGTCAAATAGTTCCGCAGCCACCGAACACGGTTTTTGCGAATTTGGTTTTCGAGCGCCGCGCCGTGCAGATCTTTCGCCGCATGTTCCTTAATCATCGCTTGCTTGCGAAGTTCATCCGTGACTTCCGCTCCGGCAGCTTTCGCTTCCGCCAATTTCACGAACTCATGCAGCGATTTCCATTCTCTCTCGGCATCAAAATCCGGCAGGTCGATCGGCGTGTAATCCGGACGCAACCTCTCCGCCACGCGGCCATCTCTCGTTCCCGCAACGTAACAGGTCGAGAGATGCAGTAATCCGGCGTGATTCGACGCGCGTACAAACTCCAAAATATTCAGCGCGGCATCAACGTTGGTCGCAAGTGCATCCCGCAGGTCTGGATTGAAGTCAGTAAGTCCCGAACTGTTGATGACCAGATCCAGCTTTTCTCGCAAAACTTCCGCAACCTCAGGTTTGATTTCGAGCCCCTGCTGAGAAACATCGCCCTCGACCACTTCCACGCGCTCGCTAATAAATCGCCCAAGATTGGGCCCATGCCGCCGCGACAGTGGATCAAACACCGGCGATTCTTCCACCAGTTTTTCAAATCTGCTTTGCGCAGGATTCGATTTCTGCCGCCGAATGAGCAGATAAATTTTCCCGATTTCCGGCAAATCCATGAGCGTGTTTACCAGCCAAACCTTCCCAATGAATCCGGTCATGCCAATGAGCAACACGTTCTTGCCTGCCAGCGATCGTCGGACCGAAAGTTCTCCACGCCGCGGGCTCAAATCGAAGTCCACGATGGGACGATCGAGCTTGATCGCCGGACGTCTGGCAGAAATCACGGCCGCGCTCAAGGCCTCCGCGCTGGACACTCCCAAATCTGAAACCAGTTGCTCCGGATCGCGCCTGCCGTCCGACCCCGTTCCGGTGATCCTGGCAAATACTCCACGCGGTCGTATTACCGGTTCCAACAATCGTCCAGTAGCGATTCCGTCGCGAAATTCCATACGGTTCGCGATCAGTCTGCTTACCCCGAGGTAAGCCGCCAGCGGGCGCATGACAACGTCCAAACCCTGGCTCACCAACACGACTTTTGCGCCCGATTCCATGAACAGCTTAAGTTCCTTGACTCCATTAATCTTAAGAGTCGGCTTCAACTTGTACTCGAAGTATTCTTCGCCCAGCAATTCCAGCCGGTCGCGGCTAACCCCTCTTAGGACGGTATGCACCATTCTTGTTGCAAACACCCGATTCGACGCATACAGAACAGGACGCAATGCCGCCATCAGCAAGACTAACCCGCGCTTCATCCATCGCTCAGAGAAGGTCTGCGCATTCCAGGTAAAGAATCCAATAGGCCGCACCGTGGTCAGCTCGAGCAAACTGCCTTCGACCCGCCAGTACACCTCGGCGTCGGCGCGCGAATTATGACTTGTATCGTCCAATACAATCCCGCTGGAAACGTTAGGAAACGGCTACCTATTGTAAACAATTGTGTGAAAAGGGCGAAGGGATACTGCGACTCAGCAACGGTTTAGCCCGGAATGCGTGAAAAAGAGTCGCCAGACCGTTTAGGAACTGACGATGAAAACAAGCTCCGAAGGAGCGAACCAGCAAGACTACGCGCCCAAAGGGCGCAATCGCGTCATCTCTCCCCATGCTAAACTCGCCGCTTGAACTACTATCTTCTCTCCTACGACCTCGTCGATGACTACATCACTCGCCGTGCTCCCCTCCGCGATCAGCATCTTCGACTCGCCCGCGAAGCTCACGCGCGCGGCGAAATAGTCCTCGCCGGAGCCTTCAGCAACCCTCCGGACGGCGCTGCCCTCGTATTCCGGGCTTCCGACCAATCGGTCGTCGAGAACTTTGTCCACAACGATCCTTACGTTCTCAACGGATTAGTCAAACGGTGGAAGATTCGTCTTTGGAATGTAGTAATCGGCAACCAGCAACCCTCAGTATGAACCCCCAGTGCTGGGTCACTTTGAACCTGGGACAGCAAGAACCTAATGAACCACAAAGGACACGAAGTATCACGAAGGTTTTAGTCTCAGCGGAATTCCTTTGTGTACCTTCGTGTCCTTTGTGATTGAATTTAGCAAACTAACCAACTCCAGCCTTCGTGTCCTTTGTGGTTAAATTTGGATACGAACCGTTCCGCGGAGGCGTATGAACTCCACCGTCGCTCTCGACAATCAAAACCACTGGCCTGACCTCCCTTTGGAAGCCTGGCAGGACACACGCGATACCCTGCACATGTGGGCGCAGATCGTTGGTAAGGTCCGACTGGCCCTAAGCCCCAACATCAATCACTGGTGGGGCGTGGCACTCTACGTCAACGCCGTTGGCCTCACCACATCGGCCATTCCGTATGATGGCGGAATATTTGAGATCCAGTTTGACTTCATCAAGCACACCCTGATCATCGAGACCGGTACCGGCGCCATCAAGAAGCTGGCATTGGCGCCTCGCTCTGTCGCCGATTTCTATCGCGAGTTCATCGAAGCACTCGCGTCCCTCGGGATCAAAGTAAGAATTTGGAGGATGCCGGTCGAAATTCCCAACCCAATCCGCTTCGATCAGGACACGCAACACGCTTCATACGATCCCGAGTACGCCCATCGGTTTTGGCAAATTCTCTGCGGCTGCGACGCCGTCTTCAAGCAGTTCCGCTCCGCCTTCATCGGAAAGGCCAGCCCGGTACATTTTTTCTGGGGCAGCTTCGACATGGCTGCAACTCGCTTCTCCGGCCGCCGCGCCCCTGAACGCGAAGGTGCCGACTCTATCACGCGCGAAGCGTACTCGCACGAAGTAATCAGCGCTGGATTCTGGCCGGGGGGCGGAGACGTCAAGGGCGCAGCCTTCTATGCCTATGCAGCCCCCGAGCCACCAGGGTTTTCCGAGCGTCCGATCCGCCCCGAGAAGGCGTTTTACCATCCGCAATTGAAAGAATTTTTGTTCATGTACGACGACATGCGGCAATCCCCATCTCCCAGAGGAAGGTTACTCGAGTTTCTGCAGACTACCTACGACGCCGGCGCAGACCTGGCAAAGTGGAATCGCGCCGAATTGGAAAATGCGCGGCTCTAGCTCAGCTTCAACCGCTCTCGGATCTCGCTCACAATCTCTTCCGGACTCTTGCGTACGTCCACCACAATGGCATCTTCCGGTTCCTCAAGCGCCTCAAACTGGCTGCTCAGGATTTTTTCAGTCGCAAAATGTCCATGTCTCGAAAGCAGCCGCTGATAAATCGTTTCATAACTTCCCTTGAGATAAACAAACTTCACCTCGGGACCAATCTCAAGCCTTTCCCTGTAGCCGCTTTTCAATGCCGAGCATGCCAGCACGACATTCTGGTTCGCGGCCGACCACTGAAGCATTGCCGCGCGAATTGCGTCCAGCCAGGGCTCGCGGTCTGCATCATCCAGCGGAATCCCCCGGCTCATCTTCTCTTTGTTCGCGGCGGAATGAAAATCATCGGCGTCGGCAAACTCCCACCCCAACTCCTTGGCCAACAAACGGCCAATCGTCGTCTTCCCCGCCCCCGTCACCCCCATCACAATGACAATCAATCCAAATCCCGTCCGCGGGTTTTAGCCACAACCCTCTCCGAGCGTCCCTACCCTAACACCCCTTGTCATTCCGAGTCCCGAAAGCATCACCGCCGCAGAAACCAAGAGCGAGGAATCTGCTTTCCCTTCCGATTGCAACTGGTCTATCCTCACGCCACTACTCCCGATACGTTTTCTTCTCCCCATTTCTCGAATTCACCACCGTAAACGTCCCATCCGGCCCGGCTGTAACCTTAATGTAATTCCCATCCGAGCCGCCCTCGATGTTCGCAATCATAGCCTCCGAAACATTGTGATCTTTTCCGCCATCCACCGCGAAATGCAGCTGCCACAAATCCTGCAACCCCGGAGAATCATGCACAATCTGCCAGGCATCCGGACTCCCGCCCTTATGCGCTCCATTATTCATAATCGCCACTCGAGGATGCAGCGCCCAAACCAGCGCCTTCGAGTTCGATTGATTGAACCCATGATGCGTCACCAAAAACAAATCCACCGTCCCAATCAAATTATTCGGACAAGCTAGCTCCAACTCTTTATCCTTCGTCAGGTCGCCCAAATCCAGGAACTTGAAATTTCCGTAAGTAATCAAAGTCCCCAACGACCGCGGATTCTCCGTCGCATCGGCGGGCGGCTTCGGCTCCGCATCGCAATAAGGATTCGCCTCTCCCGCTCCTGGCAACGGTTCCGTGATGTGCCCGCCCGCCGCCGTTAGAGCTCGTACCGTAATTCCTCTCATCGGAAGGCCTTCCCCCGGTATCAGCGTCAGGTGCTGCGCCTTCGCCAACAACTTTTCATATGCCGAGTAATCCTCCCGAGTAACATCGGAGTCCTCCTGATTTGGACCATGATCCACGAACGTCCCAATCTTTATACGGTCCGCCAGCGCCGTAACTCCGCCAACGTGATCGCGGTGATAGTGCGTGATCAGCAAATAATCGATCTGCTTCACCCCAGCCAACTTCGTCGCCGCCACAATCCGGTTAGCGTCCCGGCCATCGAATCCCGGCCAGCCCGTATCGATCAGCAAGGACTCCCCGAACGGGCTGACGATTAGCGTCGCCTGCCCGCCTTCCACATCAATGGAATAGATTTGCAGTGGTTTGGATTTCGCCAGAGCACCGGTTGCAAGAATCAACGCGGCAATTAAAACGCAGGCAATTCTCCGGCCCACAATCGTGCTGCGCATAATCAATCTCCTCATTCAAAACTGGAATCGTGGCGAACCAGATTAACACCGGGAAAAAGCAAAATACGTCAAGAAGGAACAGCGCTGTGTGCTCCACCACTTACCATTGTCATCTTGAGAAAGCGGAGTCCTTCGCTCGCGAAGGACTCCCAACGAACGACCCCTGCATTCGTTCCATCAGTTCCGGTAAGGCAACCAAGCCCTAGCGGACACGCAGTCAGTTCACCGTCAGAGGAATGGCGACAGTTGCGTCGGCCTTGGCATTCGACCCATCACTGACGTTGCTTTCGGTGAACGCGAAAACATTCACCATGTAGTTACCCGCAGGCGTGCCGTTGTTGCTTGGCGGAGTCGTCGTAGTGGTGTTGTTGCCTCCGCCGCAGCCTGTAACACCGGTTAGAAACAGCCCCGCAGCCAGCGCGCAACAGATAAGCGACGTTCGGCCTCGCACTCGCCCGCCGGGCAACACTACTATAGACAGCAGAAATCCTGCGACCGCAATCGGCAGCCATGTGCGAATTTGAGGTTTGCGCGAACGAGGCTGAATCAATTTCGCCTCGCTCGTATTCGCAGTGGTCGTAACCGTCACAGTGACCGTCTCCGCCGCGCTGGAGTTAACTACAAATTTATTCAGCGTATCAGTCGTGGTGATCGCGCAACTCGCCTTCGGCGCCGTGGTGCTGCAGGAGAAATACACGTAGCCCGTCCCCGCGGTCAGCGTGGGCGTAAACGTACTGGTGTTGCCCGACGTTGCTCCCGCCTTGACACTAATAGAAGCAGGAGTGCCCAGCACCGGAGCTGTCACAGCCGCGGCAGCCGTATATTGCCGGACGTAGTCCAACATCATAATCCCAGGATTAGGCGTCGAAGCGCTCGGTGTACCTCCAAGCGTGCCTCCGACTGCCACATTCGCGAGTAGGAAGATGCTGGCGTTAAAAGGCCACGTGTCTCCAGAGGGAAGGTTACTAGGGGTTTCAATGAGAAATGGCTTGGTTGGATCGTCTATATAAAACTGCATCATATTCGCCGACCAAATCGTTCCGTAGGTATGGAACGCAGTGTCCGCTCGCTGGCCGCTGGGGAAAGTGAAAAGCCCTCCAACTCCGCTGCCTCCCGTAGAAGCGGTGTGGATTGTGGTCTTGTTCCCTAAAGGGCCCGGTCCATTAAAAACTTGCGGGGACCAGTCCTCCATAAAATCCGTTTCGCCGCACGCCGGCCATGGAGTTGTGCTGATGTCGCTCCCGAGAGACCAAAACGCAGGCCAAAGCCCCTGGTTGGTTGTGTTGGGTATCTGGAGGCTCGCCTCAATCCGGCCATACTGAAAATTCTGCTTACCGCCGGTGTTCATGCGGCCAGAAAACCAGGTTCCGCCATTGTTTATGGCCTGAATAACGAGGTGTCCACTGCCATCAACATAGGCGTTCGACGTGCTCGCCGAGAACGTACTCGGGCAGTTGCTAGGGTTGTTCGGATATCCCGGAGGTCCGCAATACGTCTCCAGTTCATTGTTCCCAAAGCCGCTGTTTCCGAGATCGAAGCTCCATACCGTCGTGTCGGGCGAGCCTAGCGCACCATTAAATTCCTGGCACCATTGTGGATTCCACGTAACTGCGCCCGTAGTAGTTGGAGAAACGCCGCCGCACCCCTGCGCATTAGCTCGCCCGACGCCGGCGAGCAATAAAACCATAAGCGCGAGAAGCCATCTCGATTGCCAGACCAAACGCCGATCCATCACAATGCTCATGAAGTTTCCCTCTTTCGCCAACCAAAGCGGTTTCGCACATGGAAGCACACCCCAAGAACCGCAGTCAAGCAAGGGTTCCCATGAAGCAACTCTGCCTGTGTGGCGCGGCACTCCTATGGCGAAAGGTCTTGCTTTTGGACTGATGATATATACCAATTTTATTGGCCGATATCGGAATCGCGCGGCCGACGCCGCCCTGGCCAGTTTTTAGTGCCCAGCCCCACAAACGTTCCGAGTATCACCAAGTTTCCCCTTGACCGTTGACAGGAGCGTGGAGTATCGTCTTGTCAGCGATTGACAGGAGAGCCGTTGTGGGAAAACCGACAGATTTGGTTCAGGGCACGCTTGACCTCCTAATTCTGAGGATTTTGGCGCTTCAGCCGATGCACGGTTGGGGCATCGCGCAACGCATCCGGCAAATCTCGCGAGAAGTGTTGCAAGTCAACCAGGGAGCGTTGTATCCCGCCCTGCATCGGCTGGAGCAGCAAGGATGGATACGAGCCAAGTGGGGAGAATCAGAAAATAACCGCCGCGCCAAGTTCTACTCGCTTACCCCCGATGGCACGCGCTATCTACGGAAACAACAGGCACAGTGGGACCGCCTTTCGGTGGCGATAGATTTGGTGTTAAACACAACGTAAGAGGGCGATCATGCGCTGGCATTACAAATTGCCGCTCCGTCTGCGCTCGCTATTCCGCAATCCACAGGCCGAGCAGGACCTCAACGACGAATTCCAGTTCCATCTTCAACAGCAGACCGAGGAATATGTCCGCCAAGGCATCGAACCGGAAGAAGCCCGCTTCGCTGCACTCCGGCTGTTGGGCGGGGTGGAACAGCACAAGGAACAATGCCGAGAAGTGCGCAACGTAAGCGTGGTCGAGAACTTTCTTCAAGACCTCCACATCGGTTTCCGCATGCTGCGGCGCGACCCCGGCTTTTCGGTGCTGGCAGTGCTCTGCCTGACGTTAGGGATTGGCGCCAACGCCGCCGTGTTCAGTTGGATTGAGGGACTTTTGCTGCGCCCGTTTCCGGCTGTGGCCCATCAGGAAAGGTTGATGGTCGTGGTTGGAACGAATCGCCTCGCCGGAGACAAAGGAACCTCCGGTTCCAACTTCACCGGTGTCTCGTGGCCGGATTTCGTTGATTTGCGCAGAGAATGCACGCTGATTGACGCGTTCATCGCGGACAAGATCATGGGCACCACTCTCGGGATCGGCGACCGCGCAGAGCGAGTGACCGGTAGCACCGTCTCCGCGAATTATTTTGACGCGCTGGGAGTCCATCCCAGGCTGGGGCGCGGATTCGAGCCGGCTGAAGAATCGGGCCGCAACGCGCATCCCGTGACCGTAATCAGCTATTGGATTTGGAAAAACCGCTTTCACGGCGATCCAACAATCATTGGGAAGACGCAGGTGCTCAACGGCGTGCCGCACACGATTGTGGGCGTCGCTCCAGAAGGATTCTATGGAACGTTCGTAGGCTGGCCGATTCAGTTCTGGGTGCCTGCGTCCATGCAGGAAGTATTTGAGCCCGGCGGATACAAGCTGGAGGATCGCGGGGCGCCATGGATTGAAGGCTTCGCTCGACTTAAACCGGGAGTGACCACTGAGCAAGCGCAACAGGAGATCTCAGCCGTCGCGCAACGATTGGAAAAAGACTATCAGGCGACCAATCGCGGGCGTGGCATAAAACTCTTACCGCTATGGAAAGCACCATTCAACCAGGCCAGCGAACTTCTGCCCATGCTCGAAATCGCGCTCGTCGTGGTGTTTTTTGTGCTTCTCATCGCATGCGCGAATGTCAGCAGTTTGCTGCTGGTCAGGTCTTTGAGAAGGCGGCAGGAAATGACGATTCGGCTCGCAGTCGGCGCCAGGCGTGGCCGGCTGTTGAGGCAACTTCTTACCGAGGGAATGATCCTCTCAATTTTTGCCGTCGCCGGAGGACTGCTTGTCGCCTACTTGTGCCGCAATTTGCTGGTTGTATTTTTCCCATCGTCGGGCAGTCTCGTCGCCAACCTGAAAGGTGAAATTGACTGGCGCGTGCTTGCGTTCAGCGCACTCGTCTGCCTCATTTCTACATTACTGTTCGGGATGGTTCCCGCCATTCAAGCTAGCAGGGTTGATCTGGCAAGTGCCCTGAAAACCGAACCTGGAGCGGTTTTCGGTGGAAGAGGAAGGTCCCGAGTGCGTTCGGCCCTGGTTCTGGTCCAGATCTCCTTGAGCTTCGTGTTGCTGGTTGGAGTGGTTCTGCTGGTTCAAAGCCTGCAGCGAATTCGAACCGCAAACCCCGGTTTTTCGACGGAGAATGTGCTGACGACGGGAGTTGATTTGCGTGCCGCGGGATATGACACGCAGCGCGCCAAAAACTTTCAGGATCAACTGCTGGATCGTGTACAAGCACTCGCGGGCGTCGAGTCAGCGGCGTTTGCGCGAGTTCAACCCTTCAGCTATGCTCCTTTTTTTTCGTCTCCAATCGCAGTGGATGGCTACCGTCCCGCGCCCGACGAACAGCCGGCGGCTCAGTACGACGAAGTAAGTCCGGGATATTTCACCACCATGGGAATTCCGCTTCTATCCGGCCGCGATTTCAACCTCAGCGATAACGAAACCGCTCCGCTGGTCGCCATAGTGAATGAAAAGATGGTGACGCAGTACTGGCACGGCGAAGATCCGATCGGCAAACGCCTGCAGGTCAAGGGTCAATGGACCCGGGTGATCGGCGTCGCCAAACTGGCGAAGTACAACACTTTCGCGGAGGAGCCCAGGGCGTTTTTCTATGTCCCTTTGCGGCAAAACTTTTCTATTCGAGCCAGCCTGAATATCCGGACCTCGGTAGATCCGGGAACAATGGCAGCGGCGATGGCGCACGAGACTCATGCAATTGATGAAAACGTGTCGCCATTCCAGGTTATGACCATGCGGAAATACATCAGCTTCTCGGCACTGGGCTCGCAACAGATCGGAGTCGCAATGCTAGGGGTTTTTGGAGGGCTGGCAATGCTGCTCGCCGCCATCGGGCTCTATGGCGTCATGTCCTACACCGTGTCACAGAGTACGAAAGAGTTCGGCTTGCGAATGGCTCTCGGCGCTGCTCCATCGAATTTGTTATGGCGGGTAATGTCGAGCGGAGTGGCGCTAACTGCGGGAGGCGTCCTCGTAGGTGCAGTAGCGGCGGTGGGATTGACCCGGTTAATCAGTCATCTCCTATACCACGTCAGCCCACATGATCCCGTGGCATTCGGAGGAGCGATCCTGGTTATGGCATTCACGTCGTGGTCAGCGTGTTTCTTGCCTGCCTGGCGGGCAACCAGGATCGATCCCGTCCGCGCATTACGAGAATGAATTGCACCTCCATCCAAGTTGAAGGACTTCGCCAGCCACCTTAAGCCGCTTCGCGAGTGCATCCCTTGGCGGCCGTACCCCGTTTTTTCGTCGCCGGAGAATCAAACAGCGCCTCGCCTTAGTGCCAAGCCCCAGAATAGCGTGAACGCCCCGTCAGTCCCCAAGTTTCCCCTTCCAACATGCCCACTGTAAATTTGCAAAGGACTCGAAATTTAGAATGGGCCACCAGTGGGCTTTTGACGGCGCAAAGACCGCAGATCGGGCAACTGAATCGCCTTGACAGACCCCCACTCCACCCAGATAATTGACCCTGCTTTCTCGCGAGGCAGCAGTTCCCCGTCCTCCTTGCGATTCGACCCCATTTTGTAATCGCGAATGTTGGCGTAGGTGTGCGATGGACAAGACTTTGCATTCCCTTCGGAGGATATTTGTGGGCAGACAATCTCTAGCGTCAACTTTCCGGTTTCTTCTATCGTGCTGCATTCTGGCCGCTTCCATAAACGCGCACGCTGCTACGCCGATAGTCACTACCGTCGCGGGTGGTTATATCGGGGATGGGAAACCGGCAACTTCCGCCAGCTTTGCCTGGCCCGATTCTGTCGTCACTGATGTTGCCGGAAATATCTACGTCGCTGATCAATTGAACTGCCGAATCCGCAAGATTAGCCCGAAAGGCGTCATCAATACTTTTGCGGGGACGGGAATTTGCGGATACAGCGGTGACGGCGGGCCAGCAACATCCGCGATGATCTTCTATCCGGTAGGACTCGCATTTGACGGCCAGGGCAGCCTGCTGTTCGGTGATTCCGTAAATCAGCGCATTCGTAAAGTCACTTCTGCGGGAACCATCACAACTGTCGCTGGTAACGGCACATCAGGATATTCGGGAGACGGGGGACTCGCGACCCAGGCCAGTATCTCCGGACCTTCCGGCATCTCTGTCGATCCGCTTGGTAACGTTTACATCGCAGACTCATTTAACTTCGCCATTCGTATGGTCGACCCGGCAGGAGTCATCCACACGGTTGCCGGAACCAATACGCCCGGCTTCAGCGGAGATGGCGGCCCAGCCATCTCGGCCCATATTTCAGATTCACTGAGCGTCAACGCCGACAACAACGGCAACTTCTACATCGCCGACGGAGGCAATCAGCGGGTTCGTAAGGTAGACTCCAGCGGGATCATCACAACGTATGCAGGAAACGGTTCAATTGGGAACACTGGCAGCGGAGGACCGGCAACTTCGGCTGGCTTTGGAGCCCCCAAAGGGCTTCTTCTCCTCGGCGGCAAACTTTACATCAGCACCGAGGGAAACATTTGGTCCGTTGACTTAGCCACCCAACTCATCGACCTTATCGGAGGGAGCCCCATATTAGGCTCAGAGGGTTTCAACGGCGATGGTAACACTGCACCTTTAACTGATTTTTTACTTCCAACAGGCATGGGGTCCGATCCAGCTGGCAATCTGCTCGTAGCTGACAGGAACAATGGGCGCATTCGTAAGATCGATTCCAGCCAAATCGTGACCACCATCGCGGGTGGATTTGTCGGCGATGGAAGGCCAGGTACCGCTGCGAGTTTAAACTTGGGCTTCTTTGACCACATCGGCTTTGACCTCGGGGGCAATTTGTACATCGCCGACGCTTCGAATAATCGAATACGTAAAGTATCGCCGAAGGGAGTCATCACGACTTTCGCGGGTACTGGGATAAAAGGGCACACGGGTGACGGTGGACCGGCCAGCGATGCGACCCTGAGCATTCCGGCGGCCGTTGCAGCCGACCGGAATGGAAACGTTTTTATAGCCGATGGAGGTTTTGGGGGAGGACCCATCCGCAAAGTCGATAGCAGCGGTATGATAAGCACGTTCTCGAATATTAATGTCGTCCTGGGAGGCGCTCTGGCTGTCGACATGAATGGCAACCTTTACGCCTCAGATGGCCTTGCTGCGGTCTGGAAAATCACTCCTTCCGGGTCGGCGTCCGTTGTCGCAGGTATGCCTAACCACTACGGCTACAGCGGAGATGGCTTTCCCGCAACTGGGGCTTTGCTAAACGTGCCGGGCGGAATTGCGGTCGACGCTGCAGGAAACCTCTTTATCGCCGACTCGTTTAACGCTCGGATCCGCAAAGTGGATACTAGCGGCATTATTTCAACGGTCGCCGGGAACGGAACGCGCGGATACAGCGGTGACGGCGGCCCGGCGACAGCTGCGACGTTGTCTGAACCATCGGACGTTGCCGTAGATGGAAAAGGCAATGTATATGTGACCGATCGGAATCGCCGCGTTCGGGTGGTCCATCGCTCGGGCATTATCCAGACGCTCGCGGGAACAGGAATCTCTGGTTACAACGGCAATCGCCTTGCAGCGACAGCAACCAACCTAAATCCAAGTGCAGTCGCAGTCAGTCCAACAGGAGTTGTCTACGTACTAGACGAAGATTCCATGCGCGTACGCAAGATTCACTAAGAGCCGGGTGCCCGAGGTTCGCGTCCCTTCTTTGGACGGTAACCTCGGATCAGGACGCTCGGGAGAGACCGAGAGCCATTCGATGAAGATTTGCAAATGGGATTGAGCAGAGGTGCTGCGAGTTCGGAACCATCTTAGGGTCGTAATTGCAGCAGGACTCCTCCTGTCCCTGCCAGCGCCAGTTCACGCCCAGAATTCCCCAGCCCAAGAATCAGCGCCGCCCTCGCCTTCCGCTCCTACAAAATCTGGCTCTATCCCAACTTTTCGCGCCAGCTCCCGGCTGGTCCTGGTTGATGTTGTAGCGACCGACAAGAATGGAAAGTTCGTGCATGGTCTAAAGGCCACCGACTTCTCCGTTATCGAGGATGGCAAGCCGCAACGCATTGCCGGCTTTTCTGCGCACGTGACTGAGACCGAGGCCAATACGACTCCGCCAGTGCAGCTTCCGCCGAATCAGTACACCAACTTCTCCACTCAACAACCCGGACACGCTCTCAGCATCGTTTTACTGGACATGCTAAACACGCCGCGCATGGACCAAGCCTACGCGCGAAAAGAAATGCTGAAATTCCTCGCCGGAATGCCGCCCGGCCAAACCGTGGCATTGTTCACGCTCAATTCGCACTTGAACATGATCCAGGGTTTCACCGGCGATTCCCGGGTACTGGTTGCCGCCGCCAAATCGCTTTTGCTCAGCAATTCTGGCTCGCATCTGCTAACCACCGAAGAAGAGCGTCAGAACTCGGAGATATCGGCGGCAAACCAGGCTGCGGCTGCCGGACGCGATCCCTCTCAAGGTGCCGCATCGGGGATCCTCAATGCTTTGGGAACTGAAGAAGACTTCCAGGATGATGTGCGAGTCAGAGTCACGCTGGAAGGTATCGCGGCGCTGGCACGGGCGGTAGCCGGCTATCCTGGCCGCAAGAATCTGCTTTGGCTTTCTGCGCGTTTTCCTTTCCGCCTCGATCCCGAGTTCAACCGCCCCGGCCAGGCGCGATATTTTTATGGAAATTCCGATGCTGTTCTGGAAACTGCGGCTCTGCTCGCCGCGTCGCAAACCGCCGTCTATCCCATCGATGTAATCGGGCTGGAGGTTAATGGGCTTTCGATTTCCGCGCCCAGCACTTTCACTGGAGTCCAGCAGGGCCAAATTGAGGGGGCAACGAATCGTCAAGTCACAGCGCGGTGGGACCGGCAGGAAGCAATGTCCGACCTTGCTCGCGAGACGGGCGGTCGTCCGTTTTACGGCAGCAACGATCTCAAATCCGCGATGTTGCGGAGTCTTCAGGAAGGAAGCAACTACTACACTGTCGCCTATGTGCCCACGAACTCCAAATGGGACGGCGAGTACCGCAAGATCGGAGTAAAAATCGCGCGCGGCGGAGTGTACGCCCAGTACAGGAGTGGATACTACGCAGTTGTGGCAAAAGAGGACAGCGGGAACCAGGCGGAACGAATGCTGGTTTCGGCTATGCAGCCCACGCTGCCTGAATCCACAATGCTGCTTTTACGTGTTCGAGTGCTTCCGCCAGACCTGGAACACTCCGCCGTGAGAATCGACTATGCCGTCGCTGCGCAAGATCTGAGCTTCACTGACGCAACGGACATAAATAAAGACAAAAATGCGAACATTGAATTTATAGCGATCGCCTGGGACAAGAATCACCTGAACGCCGGACAAGTTGTCGATACATCCGAGGTTTGGGTTGGCACATCCGCTTTTGAAGAGGTAATGCTGACCGGCTTCCCCAGACATCAGGAACTCGAACTTAAACCCGGATCGTATACGCTGCGCCTGGGCGTGATCGACCTGGTCAGCCAGAAGATCGGCACCGTGGACGTGCCTTTGACCATTCCCGCCGGTGAAACTTCGGAAAAGTGAGGCCCGCTTCCCCTAGCATTGTCATCCTGAGGAAGCGGAGCCCTTCGCTCGCGAAGGACTCCCAACGAAGGATCTCTGCACTCGCCCGTCATCCTGTACTCATTTCTCGCCGCTGGAGCTAGCCGCCACCGGTGTCGGTTCCCGCAGTCCCGCTTATCGGGATCTTGTGCACAGTTCCGGCGCTCTCCGGAACATTGAGTGTCCCCGTAAAGGTCCCGACGAGAGTCGGAGTGAAGGTAACGGTGACGGTGCACGTGCCGTAAGCCGGCAGGGTCGTTCCGCAGTTATTGGTTTGAGTTAACGTCTTGGAGCCGCTCACGCTGATCTTGCCAATCCCTGTTGGCACGCCATTCGTATTGGTAACCGTAAAGTCCTGGCTCGGATTGTCCCCAACAACGTAACCGTTGTTGAAACTGAACGACGTCGGCAAAATAGTCAGCCATCCTGTCGCGGTCGAGACTCCCGTTCCAGTGAGCGCAACTGTCACGTTGCCGGACGGGAGCTTGAACGTCAGCGTACCAGTGCGAGTCCCCGCCGCCGTGGGCGTGAAGGTCACCTTCAGCGTGCAACTCTTTCCCGCGCCGAGCGATGTCGGACATAAACCCGTCTTGGCAAAATCTCCGCTTATCGCTGCACTAACCGGGGTCGCCGCCGTACCTGAGTTCGTCAGCGTAACTGTTTGCACTGGACTCTTCGTCTTCACCAGTTGGGTGGAGAAAACCAAACTCTCCGGCGCAGCCGTAACTGTAGGAGCTGCGCTTGCCCCTGTCCCAGTCAAGCTGACCGCTTGCGGAGCGCCGTTGCTGCTAACCGAAAGACTCCCTGTCCGCGGACCGGTAGCTGTGGGAGTGAATGTAACTGTGATATCGCAGCTTGTCGCCGGAGCCAAAGCCGCTCCGCAGTTATTCGTCTCACCAAAGTCGCCGCTAGTAGCGATCCCCGACCCCGAGAAAGTCAGCGGCCCAGTGCCTGTGTTGCTCAGGAAAACGAGTTGTCCACCACTAGTAGTGCTGATCAACTGCGGCAGGAAAGCCACCGACCCCGGAGAAATGCTCGCCACCGGCGCGATTCCGGTTCCGCTCAAAGCAACCGTCTGCGTTCCAGTGAAAGCGTTATCCGAAATTGTTATTGTGCCGACTTCCGGCCCAGTCACCTGCGGAGCATAGCTGACTGCAATCGTGCAATTTGAGCCACCCGGCAAACTCGTGCCGCAATTATCGCTCCGCGTGAAGTCGCCAGTGGGCAAGATGTTAGAAATATCGAGCGGCGCCGTTCCAAAGTTTGTGAGGACAACATTCTGCGACGCGCTCGTCGTTCCCGTATTCTGCTGCGCGAAAACCAGGCTCGATGGGACCACCGAAACCGCAGGCACCGGCGACGGCACCGGGACCGCGTAAATCCCACCCGTCATCGCCACCACATTGGACGTATTGAAACCCGCGCCCGTGGTGACGTCGTCGAAAAACGCCACGCCAGCGCCGCCCGACGAAGTCGTTCCAGCCACAAACGTCGTTCCGCTGGCATCGACCGAAAGCCCTTGGACGGCGGTGCCAGTATTTATTCCCGCCCAATTTGTGCCAGTCATATCATCCACGCGGATCACGCTATTTCCGTCACCCACAAGGATTCTTCCAGCGGGGTCCAGCGCCACGTGCGCCGGCGATCCAAACGAATAGATGTAACCACCGATGTTCGGCGACTGCGTGAGCACCATCCAGTTCGTTCCGGTCATGTCATCCATCCGGACGAGCCGTCTGTTGCCGCCGTCGGCGATGTATATCTTTCCGGCCGCGTCGACCGCGACTCCTTGCGCGCCAATCAGCTGATTCGTTCCCGAGCCTGGCGCTCCGAAGCTGATCCAGTTCGCCCCCGTCATGTCATCGAAACGAACGATGCGGCCGTTGCCGGGGTCGGCCACGTAGATTCTCCCGCTGGAATCTAGCGCGACATCGCTCAAGCCGCCGGTGCTGAATTGATTGGCGCCCGCTCCGCAGCTGCCGAAAGTGGTCCACCCAGCGCCAGTAATGTCATTCACGCGGACAATGCGGCAGTTGTATGTATCCGCAACGTAAATTCGGCCCGAGCTGTCGGCAGTCACGCCATGCGGCCCATAGAATTGATTCGTACCCGTGCCCGTGCTTCCCAGCGCTTGCTTATTCGTGCCAAAGAGGTCGTCAGATCGCACAAGCTGCGAGTCAGAGTAGTCGGTAATATAAAGAGGAGTGTAAGCAGAATTAACGCCCGCCGCGGCGCAGCATGCAACAACCGATTTCGATCCGATCTGCGACGTCAGTGGACCAATCGCCGCCCTGACCTCTCCCATAATCGCCGCCGAAATGCCGCTAACCGTCTGCGTGCCTGTGAAATTTCCGTAGAAGCTGTAGTAGTAATGGATGTTGCCGCCACGTCCGCCGCCCGAAGCGGAAAGATACAAATTGGCCACGCCAAACGTAGCCGTAACCGTCGTTGTGCCGTCGGTCGAGTTAAAAGTAAAACTGCCCCCGGTGCATTTGTAATCGAGAGTAGTGCCGCCGCCGACCGAGGTGATGGGGCAATCAAGCGACAGCGTCCCCGCGGGATTCGCTACCGTCGAGCCGGTTAAGGTGAAGTCCGTGCCGAGGGTCGCCGTTCCGCCCGAGCCGTTAAGAACCAGTTGGCTCGCTAACGCCCCCGGAGCCGCCAACATCATGATCAACGCTGCAAATGCTACGCCCAAAACCGCTCCCGCCCCGCTTCGATTCTTCATCGCTTTCTCCTTGCAGACACCTGGAATCGCCTCTACAGCCTGAATCTTCTCGACGAAGCTCTGGCGCGAGCTGGCTTCCGCAAAAAATCGCGGACTCAATTACAAATCATCAGGTCGAGCGAGATGGTAATGCTCTCGGCAGCTAGGCGGCTGCTAAAACCCGGAGGGCTCCCACAAGTGCCAGAAGAATACTAGCGCCCCTGGGACGTGTCAATTGGCAGAACGAATTAGGAAATATGTCCAACGACGGGTTCCCCATTTCTCGCCGCATTTGCGAGAAAGCCCGCCCTGAGCGAGTCGAATGAGTGGGATTCCACAATGAGTCCCAATGGGATGTTGACCGAATACCTTGCCGAATCCGCAGACCGCCAGCCTACGGCTTCGACAGCAGGTCGGCCTGGCCGCTGCTAACGTCCACCGGAACAGAGTTGTGCTCCTGAACAATTTGCCACTTCCCGTTCGACTTGCGAAGCACGTCGGTGGACCGCACGACCAGGTGCGATTTGGACCCGTCCTTTGCGATCACCGTCGCATCGTCAATGCTGCGTGCATAGGCGACCGGGCCCACAACCGTGATGTTCAGCTCGGAGATAGTGTTGGTGAGCGGCCCAGGAAACATCGCAAAGAAATCCTCCCAGTCCTTCTTGTATGCGTCCCAGGTCGGATATTCCCGGGGCGGGACGACATCAAACACGAAAACATCCGGCGCATAGACAGCCATGATGCGGCTGACGTCCTTCTTGTTGAACGCATCATTGAATTCCTTATAGAGAGCTTGGATGGCGGCCTTGTCGGGGGCGTCGGAATTTGCTTGCGCGCTCACATGAAAGGCTCCAGCCGTGATGCCCAGCAGGACGAGGATAACTGCGCCCAAATAGACCAGCTTTTGCATAACGTTCCTCCTTCGAAAAGAAATGTTTCTCCGGAAAACCGGGAGACGGCGAGAGCCTACCGACGATAAAGTCCGATGTCAAGATTTGGCTCGTTTGGATGGTCAGTTGACGTCCGTCAGCGAGCCAGCTTTCCATCCAAAGAGCCACTCTTTGCCTGCGCCCTATGGCGCGTTCTGGAGACTGCTGAGTGTGCCAAAGAGCTGCCCGAGACTGGCAACGGGGTAACTGAGGTTGCGCGTCCGGACGGCACGGCCAAAGTTGTCGAACTTGGTGAAATTCGAAGTAGAGGCATACTCATGATGTATCGATCCGCCAAGTCCCGTTCCCACGTAGGAAAGCAGGGCCATCCACTCTTTGAGTTCCTGAACGTTGGGGGTGGCTGGAGCGGCGTCAATACGGTTGGCCAGAAGACCGGGAATGTTCGCGCCCGACAGTGCGGTTGAGCCGGTCGCAGAAGCATACGGGGTAATCGTGACGCCGAACTCGGCCTGGACCGCGCCAAGTAGCAGCACCGCAAACAAGTCCACTGCCATTCGGACACGGACGGTGTCAGAGAGAGCGGTCGCCGTTCCTATATTCGCAGTGTCGCTGGGCGCAAAGCCCGAGACAGTATCAATAGCGGCGACGGCCTTGGAAACAATCAACGCACTTAGGGTGTTCGTGCCCGCTACACTATCCGCTGCTGCGGCAGCAGCCACCTGCCCAAGAACGCCCAGGTTGGCGCCGATCTGACCGGCATCGGGATTCTCGTCGTTCAGGCTGACCATCGCGGCGGCGTAAGGATTACCTCCGGCATAGGCTGCCAGCAGGGCTGCGCCACTATCCGTGCCGAGAGTGGAAAGCGCCTCCAGCGCCAAGAGTGCCTCAGTTGACCCCGCCGACGCCTTCTGGCTCGTTACCTGGAGTACCTCAGCGGCGGTGGAATATTTGAAGTACACATACGATTCCGTCGCCTTGAGGCCGTATTGAAGGCCAGAGAGGTTCAGATAGAAATCCGCGGAAGCAAGACCAGTCTGCACCACCAACTGGAGGGCGCACAGCTTCTTGACGTCCCCAGGGTCGAGGTAGGTTGAAATCAACGGAAAGCCTATAGGCAGAGCTTGGGTGGAATCCGGAGTTATCCCCAGTGGCAAGACGTTATAAATGTCCGTGAAAGAGAGCGGCACTTGGGCCAGCAATTTGCTGCGTACGACACCCGTCGCTACCACGGAACCCTGATAAGGAGTGAAATCGTATCCGGGCAGATTTGCTGGATTGCCTCCGACGGCAGCAAGGGTCTGCTCAATGATGCTGTTAGGAACGCTGCGGACTGAGTCGGCGGCCAGGTCTCCGAGTCCGTTCGGGGGAGGCACAGAGCTCGATCCGTTGGACTTCATCTTCTGTGCGCTGCTTCCCACCGGATGATAAATTCCCGTACCCAGATTCGTGGGATCGTAGTCGGGAAAAGTTTGCTTGAAGAACGGCCCAAGCTCGGCATTGAGCCCCTGGTCGGTTGCCAGCACGATTTTGCCTATCCCCGGATCAGGCGATAAACCGAGACCGGCCAGATTTGCGCTCGTCATAAGCAGATTGCTGAACTTGATACGCGTAGTGGACATCGTCGCGGGGTTGTACTTGAGATCAATGCGGGCGACATTGGCGCCATAAGCGCCGGCATCAATGATCTGTGTTTGCCAGGTTCCATTCGTCACGGTATGGGGAGCGCCCAACGGAGTATGAGTGTGTCCGGACGCGATCACATCAATACCAGTCACGTGCTGTGCCAGGCTGACGTCTTCTCCTGAATTGCCGCTTGCGCTAGTGCCGGAGTGAGAGAGAACAATTACGATCTGCACATTACTCACATTCCGCAGCTCGTCCACCAAAGCTTGAATGGACGCATAATTCGTTGAAAAATCTGAGAAGGTCACCGGAGCGGAGCCGGGCGCATCCTGCGCCGCGTTCTTACCCATGAGTCCGATGTAGCCCACCTTGATCCCATTCCCCAGGTCTTCGACTCTTGTAGTGCTGATAAGCTTTCCGTCGCCTACGAACGGAGCGAGGTCGGTGTCGCCACCAAGATTCATGTTTGAAGCCACGATAGGCGTGTCGAAACCGACAGAACTCTGCGCTGCGCCGAGCATCTTCGCCAGGCCGGCAGGTGTGTAGTCAAACTCGTGGTTGCCAAGCGTGACGCAATCGTAGTGCATGAGTTTGATAAAGGTGAGGGCCAGCGGCTGCGATCCCAGAGTCAAATCGTAGAGCGTGCCCATCGTCCAGTCCCCGGAGTCGACAAGTATCACGGGATGTTTCGTGGTGGCGCGCACATAATTCACATAAGCGGAGATTCGGGAATAAGCACCAACCACGCTCGTGCCGTCCACGGGATCAACATCAAGCCCCACATGGTCGACGCCATTCGCGTGGTCATGCAGGTCAGTAGTCTGCAGGATGGTGATCTCGGCATCACTGACTGAACTATTCTTGCGGACGTTACGCGAGTGATTCTGCTGTGCACCAGTCGTAGCCGGGATCGCTACGGCGCACAGAATGATAATTGCCGGGATAAATGCACTACGCTTGAAGTTCATCATCATCTCCCTTACCAGCTCGACGGCGTAACATTCGTTCAGAGCGCGGCGAACCAGGCGGCTTTCGCCGAAGGCCGAGATATTACCACGGATTCCTTGGTGGAAGCGGAGTTTCAGGGGGCTTTGTTCAGGAGCGACCACAACTCAAGGGCTTACCTGAAATTTCCTCACCACGAGGATCGACGTGGTGATGGTCGTTTTGGGAACAGTGAAAATTTTTTCTGCAGACGCTCTTTCTGGACTGCGCGGGATAACTTACGATGTGCCGTGGACAATGTTTGGAGGGTGTTGCCAGTGGGTACTGGACGCTGTCCGTCAAACAGTCGAGTGGCCATCAGCCATTAGGGTTCGAGTCCCTTGCCCTCCGCGGTCCCTCGGCGAATCGAATACGCTTGACAACAATCTCCGCCGCGCTATCCTAGAGATGACGGACAGCGTTCGGTAATTTAAAAGCCCTGCTTCAAGAGCGGGGCTTTTTGTTTGGCCGGGCAGTTTCACCAAATTCTTGTCAAGGGGTCCAAAACCCCCAAATCCCCCTATCACATTCATTCCACTAACAAAATAAGTGTCCGCAACGTGGCATGATTACCCCACCGAATTTGCTATTCTGGATCTATAGACAAAAGAGGCGCGGCCAAGCGGCTGCGCCTTTTCTATTGCCCTAAATAATAACGAACCGAAATCAGGACTCATTGCCCAAATCAAATCCCGAACCCGCACACCGCAACACCACCCAAACCGGAGACTTTTCTGAAGCCGCCTTCCTCCTCAAAGCCACCAGCCTGGGATTCGGCGTCGCCAAACCCTGGTCCAACAGCGAGCGCTACGACTTCATTCTCGACAATGGCTCGCGCCTTTGGCGCGTCCAGGTAAAATGCACCGCCTCGCTCCGCGCCCGCGGATACGACGTCCAACCCATCCGCGCCATCTATACTCGCGAACTCGGCGGCAAATCCAAATTCGCCTACACAGCAGAAGATGTCGACGCCCTGGTCGCCCACATCGTCCCCGTCGACGCCTGGTACGTCCTCCCCATCGCCGACATAATCAACCAAAAAAGCCTCCGCTTCTACCCCGATAACGGATGCCCCCGCGCCCGCTTCGAAAAATACCGCGAAGCCTGGGCACTATTCCGGACCTAAAGTAGAGACGCGGCTTGCCGCGTCTTCATGCACCCGCCAAAAAAACAATTGTCATCCTGAGCGCAGCAGAAAGATTCGCGCGCGAATCGTTCTGCGGAGTCGAAGGACCCCTACCTCACCACAACCGCCGTCCCGTGGAATAGGAGTTGCCCGTGTAGGGCGGGCTGAAGCATACAAACCGACGGGTGCCCCATCCTTTCGCGCACGTTGCGAAAGGGTGGGATTCCACAAATGCATCCCGAATGGGATTTTGATCTTAAGAAGTTAATCATGTAGGGGCGGACACTCCCGACGTTGACTTTGATTTTGACTGTGTGGGGACGGGCGCCCCGCCCGCGAAAGATTTCGTATCAGGACACGACTTCAGTCGTGCCATTCAGATCGAACACGCATTTGTCCCAAAACTTCCTCGATTTCTTTTAATCTGTGGTAAGATTATCTTACATTGAAGTAACGAAACCATCCGGCGAGGAATACATGACGAATGAGGAGCTTGAGCAGGCGCTAGCGGCAGCCATAAACAATTGCCTTGAAGCCAGTGGAAAGGATGCAGTCCAAATTCATCCTGACACGGTGCCGCTTACCGACATTCTTGGATTCGACAGCCTTTGTGCAGTCGAAGTACTTGTAGATGTCGAATCCAACTGCGGCATAACCGCAGAGATCGAGGTCTTCCTTGAAGGCAAGGGGAAGAAAGCCCGCAACAGAACAATTAAAGAAATTGCGGCAGCGATGAATCGGAATTGAGGGGGACAAATTATGCCAAAGGAAAATGATCTTCCGGGAATTGGGGACAGACTAAGGAAAGCACGAGAAGCTGCGGGCCTGTCGCAAGGCCAGGTCTCAAAATTGTTAGGGCTCCATCGCCCGACAATTACAGGGATTGAGAACGAAACAAGAAAGGTTTCGGCAGGAGAGTTGCTGCAATTTTCCGAGTTATATCACGTCTCCCTGGATTGGCTTGCCGGCGATAAATTTAAAGCCAACGACAAGGTCAAGCTCGCTGCAAGAAAGCTCACGGGCCTGAAAGAAGCCGACCTAGATACCCTCATGCGGATAATCGATTCCTTTCGAAAGTCGGGGACGAGCCGATAAAAGATGCCGGTCCTAGCGCAGGCTATTAAAGCGTCCCTGGAATGCCGTTTGAAATATCGCATTTCCCTCGATAGGCCATGCGACGTATATGAGCTCATCACTCAGCACGGGCTGGACTTAAGGTTCATGGAGGTCACGTCTCTGGAGGGTCTGTACTTAGCCGATGGGGCAGCGGGGCAGATCAACGTGTGTGCGCATCGGCCATCCGGAATGCAAAGGTTTATCGCTGCCCACGAACTGGGTCACCACATTTTTGGACATGGCGCAATGATTGACCGTGAATTGGACTATAAAGAGCGGTTTTCCTCATTCTCGAGCGACGAAAAGCTTGCAGAAGTATTCGCGCGGTTTCTTCTTATGCCGCTCCGCGCCGTACATACGGGCTTTAAGAACATCGGAGCGGTTTTGGGGCACCTGGAACCCTCGGACGTCTTCCGGGTTTCCTGTTGGCTTGGCGTTGGATACACGACTTTGCTTCACCAAATTCGATTTTCTCTGAAGATGATTGAGCAACAGCAATTCGAACGACTAATAAAAACCAAGCCCCAACAAATCAAAGAATTAATTGCGCCGCCTGACAGACCTTACGGTCGCGGCGAGCTCTGGCCTGTCGATGTCCATTGGGACGCGCAAAGATTACACATTCGTGTTGGTGACGTGGTGGACGGCCTAGCTGAGAATTCCTCATCCCTGCTGTTCTCGCTAGGTTCTTCTAGATATCGCGCAGAAAACGTTGGAGAAACTACCTGCCCCATAAAAGGCGGTGGCAGCGCGATGCTCAGCATCGCGAGAAACCCCTATGTCGGTCTTTATAAATATCGCTACTTGCCGGAGGTTGAGGATGCCGGAATTTAATTCCGATTCAATATCTGAGGTTTGGAAGGACGGCGTCGAACTGGCTGCTTCGGCAATCAATCGCGAAGCGTCGCCCCTAATCTCGACCATCACGCACCTTGCCAGCGGGAGGCCCGCGGAGGACTCAAACCTCCGCGCAAGTTTAGACAGATCATTGGTGGCGAACGGCAAAGCCAGCGTCGAGACTGTAGCAGGGACGATATTTCCCCAAAGCTTGTGGGATCCCTCCAAGTCCAGACAGGAGCTATTTAATCGCTACCGTCGCATTTATCCTAAAATTAGACAGCACCCCAAGAACCGGCGAGGGACATATTTCCAACGATTAATAGACTATCCCGCCCCCGGGCCCGATGCGTTCGATCAGTTAGACCAAGTTATTAGCACTTATGTCGGCGGGAATCATAGACGGAGCGCCCTCCAGGCGAGCACTATAGTTCCTCGATTAGACCTTAATAACGCCCGGCAGCTCGGATTCCCCTGCATGCATCAGGTAGCTTTCTTACCCGACAGCAGACGGCAAACCTTACGAGTTATCGGCTTTTATCCGATGCAATATCTGTACGAGCGCGCCTACGGAAACTACCTAGGCCTCATCAGGCTTGGTTATTTTATGGCGAGCGAAATGAATCTTGAGCTGGAGGCAGTCTCGTGCGTGAGCGTGGTTGCGAAAGCCGAGGCACCTCAAAGAATTATTGACGCAGTTCTTACCTGACTTGAGAAAGATGGCCCGAACGCGAGGTGAGCTATGGAACTATCCGATTATCAAAGAGAGAGTGGGAAAACAGACAACCTCGAAGGCGAGGGAGCCGCCGCGCTAATAGTGCCTTTATTGGGACTAGCGGGCGAGGCAGGGTCGCTTCTGACGTTGCATAAGAAGATACTTCGGGATGGGAATGCTTACCGGGGCGTTAAAGAAAATATCAGCGAAGAACTGGGAGACGTTCTTTGGTACGTCGCGGCTATCGCACGGAGGTCAGGGCTAGATCTCGATACTGTAGCGCGATTGAACCTGCAAAAAACCGCGGACCGCTGGACGCAGGCCTGTGCTCTATCGTCAGTCTCTTTCGACGAAGGATACGGCGCGAGCGAACGTTTGCCACGAAGATTTGTCGCGGAGTTTGAGGAAGTTCCAGGGGGTTCAGGGGCGAGGATGAACTTGACTATTGACGGGGAGCAAGTCGGGGATATGTTGACCGACAACTCATATGAAGATGATGGATATCGCTTTCACGATGTGTTTCACCTGTGCTATGCAACGATGCTTGGCTGGTCCCCCGTTCTAAGAGCAAACCTAAAGCGTAAGCGGAAAAGCAACCCAAAGATTGACGAGGTAGAAGATGGTGGCAGGGCGATAGCAATTGAGGAGGGGCTTTCAGCACTAATATTTGCGAATGCGGAGAAGCATTCTTTTTTTGACGGGGTTTATGCATTGGACTGGTCCATACTTCGAACCTGCCACGAAATGACGGAAAGCCTTGAGGTTGGAATTCGTTCATTGTACGAATGGGAACAGGCGATCCTCAAAGGGTATGAAGCGTGGCGAGGGATCGTAAGAAATCGGGGTAGTCGAATCCAGTGCGACATGCGTAACCGCGTGTTCGTGCTGATGGACTCTAAGCCTTAAGCGCAAGCCGCCCGCAGGTCTGCCGGAATTAGCTCGTTGATACCCCACTTTGGGGGATAGAAGAGTTTCAAGGGGAGCGGCGATGGCCTATACCTCTGTTTTATCCGCGTTCGTCCTGAAATTCCCAAAATATCCGGGTGAGCGCTTCTCGAATACTTGTCCACCTCACAAAACAGATTCTGACAATCAATTAGTTTCAGGCTCCGACCCCACAAATTCACAAATGTCTGCCCCACTGTCTTAAAGTGTTCCTCCTGGGTCTCGGCAACCAGTCGTATCATCTCTGCGCTTGACGCAATATCTATCTCAGGGAAGCACTTCCGAATCCCATCTTTGGCGCCCGGACCTGGCATGACGAAGTCCATCTCACCAAAATTACACAGCGTGCTGTAATTTAAGTCGGTGACAAACTGATAGCTTAAGAAATCCCCGATTCCTCGGTAAGACCTGAGAAGCTTAAAGGCATCGACCATGTGTTCTACATCTGAAATTCTGGAAGGCGCTTCGTCCCGCATCATCTTGTCGAGTAGCGCTAGGTGAACGCGGTGCTTTCGAGATTCACTACTTCCCCCGGACGGCATTATGTACGCCGCCGAATAAATCTTCCGTCCACTATCCAGTGCTTTTGATAAGACTGAGTCGTATTGCTCATATCTGTAATCCTTAAACGAGATGTCTCCTACATGCGCCTTTAACAACTCCCAAGTCTCGATTTTGTTGAACAGCTTGAACAAGATGATTCTGAAAAATATCTCATTGCACGTTTGTTCTCCACGGTAGGCGACTTCGCGAATCATGTACTGACTGACGCGGTCAGACGCGCGATATGGGTTTGTAAATTTGAACGCCTTGATAATCGGATCGTCGGTCCAAGGCTCAAGGCCACGTAAACGGCGAAAGAAAACGGCTTGCCGCTCTACCGCAAACTTCCAGTAGGCCCAGAAAACCTTCGACACCCTATACTGGCGTCCGCCTATTCGTGCGTGGGTGGGAACATCCTCAGCCGTTTCGGTGGGATGCGTATCCAAATCAAGTTGTGCGTTTGGCATTGAGGTCAGCATACGCGAAAGACCATCCAAGGAATGTTTCAATAGTTGGCACTCGGCCGTCCCTATCTTCGGCCGGGTGCCCCACACATTCGCGCCCTTTGCGGATGTGTGGACGGATCGGACATCGGGACGACAGCTAGCCCACGACCGGGAGACATCTTTTCTCTCAGTATCCTGAAATCTTTGGGCATCGCCATTCTCAAAAGCCGGACGCTATCTGACCCTATCCTCCGCTTCCGGCGCTACCTTCGGCGCGCTGCGGAGGAACTTCATCAATCCCGCGCCCGTCGCATCACCCGCGCGCTCCTTGAAAAACTCGGCGGCGGTTTCTATTACTCCCACCTTTTGCGCAACCGCGACCGCGATCCACTGGTTCAGAGACACGCCGTCTTCCTTGGCCAGGCGCTGAGCCGCCTTCTTAATGGACATTGGCAATTTCAACGGATACGTAGCTTTGCTCATTTTTTCACTTTCTTCAACAAATCGGAGATACTCAAAGCCTATCCCGATCTTGAGCACGAGGATATCCGCGAAGCTTTGCGTTACGCCGCAGAGGCCGTCCGCGAACGAGAGCTTCCGGTCGTGGGTGGTGGGAAGATACCTTTGGCTTGAGTTGGGGATCTCAGGCTTCTAAAAACTGCGACCGCGATCCCTCCGGCGAGCTTCTAGCCCCGCTCGCGGCCCTCGCGCACAATCGCGATCAGGTCCGCTGCCGATACCCCCAGATTCACGCCTCTCACGTCCAGCGGCGAGGCTTTGGGTTTTCGCAGAGGCAGAATGCGAAACACGCTCCCGTCGCGGCGGCGGATTTCCACCGCCCCATCGCGCTCGGCTTCATCGAGTACCGTTGCAAAATTTCCCCGCGCCTCAGAATAGCTGTAGGACTTCATCCCGTGTCGACCTCCAGTACCTCCAGTTTCAACTCCCGCGCACGCTCTCGCAGTCCTCTATCCAACGTTAGAAGTGGGGCTCGTTGGTTGATGGCGCACGCAAGCACGTACGCGTCATAGGCATAGACGTTCCATCTCGCCGACAATTCCACCGCCTGCCTTAAGCCTATCTCCACTAGTCGAATGGGGATAGCGCCATACGCCACCAATAATTGGAGTGCTTCCTTGATGCCAATGGCCTTGCGTTTGAACATGGCTGACAGCGCGTTCCCCACCTCCCAGTGAACCGAGGCCGGAGCGACTAAAGTTGCTCCCCGGGTCAGCCGTACCAACTCGGTTTTTTCCGGCTGTTCCCCAATGACGGCAAGTATGGCGGAGGTATCGATCACTATCTCCATGATCCATATTGTACTACACGTACAATTGTACAACAAAAAGTTGTCGCCGAGCCTGCGGGGATCCAACGCCAAGACAATCCGCACCCTTCCTTTTCAACCACTTACCCCGCACAATGCGTAACTTCTCCGCTAAACCTGCAAAACACCCCTTTCGTTGGGTAACTCGTGTAATTACCTAACGTCTTCAATAACCTAGAGACTATGCACAAGCCAGTGAAGTATGTCGAGAAAGCAGTCACGGTTGCTGCCACCGGAGCGTGGGCAGTTTTCGAGCGGCTCAACCGGGTTAAGCCTAATCCTTCTCCCAAGCCGAAGTGGTCGGATAAGCCGCTGCTGAAGTCTTACGAAAAGTCGAAGCCGCCCCTGGGATGGCCGCGGCAGACGGACTCGCTGTGTCCGAAGTGCGTGCCGGAAATTCGCCAGCAGATTTTGGATGGCAAGCTGCCGCTCGAAATCCTGATGAACGAAAAAGCCGGAGAGATCAAGGCGCAGATCGTTGAGCGCGACGGCAAAATTTTGATGGTGAAAGATTGTCCCATTCACGGGCACTTCGAAGATGTTATGTCGATGGACACGGAATTTTCCGAGCATCTCGAGGAAGTGTTTCCCGGCCGCGATATTCGCGCGCACAATGACGAGAAGCTGCATCATCACGGGTCTTCTACGGTTAAGTACGGACGCGGCTCGGTGCTGACGATTGATCTCACCAATCGCTGCAACATGATGTGCGATCCCTGTTTCATGGACGCGAACCAGGTCGGCTTCGTGCACGAACTGAGCTGGGAAGACATCAAGACGATGCTCGACAACGCGATCACGATCAAGCCGCGGCGTCAGATGTCGGTGCAGTTTTCGGGAGGCGAGCCGACGCTGTCTCCTTATTTCCTGGATGCCGTGCGCTACGCCCGCAAAGTGGGATACAACAGCGTGCAAGCCGCAACCAACGGAATCGAATTCGCCAAAAGTTTGGAATTCGCCCAACAGGCCGCAGACGCCGGAATGCGCTATGCGTATCTGCAATTCGACGGCATCGGCAACGCCGCCAACGCCCATAGAAAAGTCGGCAACCTGTTCGACGTAAAACTAAAAGCAATCGACAACCTGCACAAAGCGGGAGTAGAAATCGTCCCGGTCGTGACGATCGTAAACGGCATCAACAACGAGCAAGTAGGACGTATCATAAAATTCGCGCTAGACAATCCCAAGAAAATTGGCTTCCTAAGCTTCCAACCAGTAAGTTTCACAGGACGCGACGAAGCCATCACCGACGACCGCCGCGTCGCCCAGCGTTACACGCTGTCGCACCTAGCCCACGACGTAAAAGGACAAACCGGCCTAGGACAACCCGCCCGCGACTGGTTCCCAATCAGCTTCATGAGCACGTTCTCAGATTGGGCCGACCTAATGCACGTAGAAGATCAAAACAACGACTGGGGCCAACTCTCCTGCGGCTGCCATCCTAATTGTGGGACTGGGATGGCTGTCATGATCGACAAGGAAACTAAGGAGGCGGTGCCGGTTACTGCTTTCTTGAAGGGCGATCAGTTGGCTAAGGATATTGCCAAGGTCAACGATGCGGCTCGCGGAAAGTTTCTGACGATTGTGGGGATGGCGCTTTGTTTGATGAAGAATTACGATCCGTTTCAATCGCCTACTCATTTTAAGTTGATGGATTTGCTGAAGAAGTTTGATAAGAACTTTAATGCTACCGGGAAGAACTATGGGAAGGTTGGTCCGGACCGCACGATTGATGACGTTATGAAGCGGCGTCAGGATCGGTGGAACTTCCTGTTCATCGCGGGGATGTGGTTCCAGGATCTGTTCAACTACGACTTTCGGCGAACTGAGCAATGCATTATTCCCTACGCTACGCAGGAAGGCGAGATTTCGTTCTGCGCTTACAACACCGGCGTGGGCTGGCGGAACATTATCGAGAAGATGCACATGACGGCTACGCTTACCAAGTGGTACGAGGAGCACGGACGTCACGAAATCTTCGCCGGCGGCAAGAATGTGAAGATGGAATCCGTTGAGCATGGTTTGTTGCTCAAGGACGAAATCGTCACTCACGAAGAGCAGCGCGATCTGGACAAGCTTGGCATCGCTAAGAATGCCCGCGAGGAAAAGACTCGCGCCCGCGATCTGAAACAGAAGAATGATCCGGCATACAACGCGAGGATGGCTTCGCTTTATCGTGAAGTGGTCCTGAAAGAGAAACCAGTGGTTGCAGAGAACGGATTTATTCCGCTGGGCGCTTTGACTGGACCGGCCAAGCCTGAGGTTCGGGTTGCGGAACCGGTTGCTGGGGACTAATTTCGGTTCCCGGTTCTCAGTTCTTGGTTTTAGGCCGCTTGAAAAAGCGGCTTTTTTGTTTCTAGTTTCCGAAAGCAAAATCCCTGCGAGGACGGGGGCATCCGGCGAGCAAGATGAGCGGGCAATCAGAGAAACAACTGCCATTTGCAAGGCGCTCCCCATCGAGGATTGAGGTTAGCTTGCTATGGCTTTTTGCTGCCATCCTTTTTGTTCTAACCCTCGTTCACTTCCGGTCCTATTCTTCAACGGTCGCCAACTATGGGGACAATGGCTCGTATCTGCAAGCAGCGAACGCGATCAGGCATTGGAACTTTAAGGGCGTCGAGGTCAAACAGTTCTGGGGGGTCTCCTACCTGATTGCCGCCATTTCATGGCTTCCTATATCGCCCCAATGGTGTCTTCTGGTGATTTGTACTGTTTCGTCTCTCGCCAGCGTACTGATGGCATGGCAACTCTGGGGCCCATGGATTGCGGGATTTTTCACATTGCTGAATTTTGTTTGGCTTCAAGTGTCGCTCTTAGGAGGGTCCGAGTCGCTCTTTGTGGCGCTTCTTTTCGCATCGTTCCTGGCCATTCGGAAGGACCGCTGGGCGGCAGGCTCAATTCTCGCTGCTCTAGCCACAACCGTACGTCCTCTCGGAATTCTTGGCCTCTTTGGAATAGGCCTTGCGCTGATTTCCCTCCGAAATTACAAGAAAGCAGTCCTGTGCGCTATATTGTCAACCGCTATTGGAGTTCTGTACCTGCTGCCCTTCTGGATCTACTTTCATGATCCTTTGTACCAGTTGCACCGCTATAAACAAACTGATTGGAATTCGGAATCGGTTATCGGCCTGCCGTTGCACGCCATAGTTGTAAGTCTTTTGCACAATCGGGAACCATGGACGAATGTGGTTCTGACAACGGGATGGGTTGCCGTTGCAGTCGCCGGGCTGTGCGCCATGGCCCGGAAAACCTTCCGCCCCTATATCCGAGAACACCGTGCGGAGTGCACTTTCGCGTTCCTTTACTTGGGTTTTATCCTCACTTACAACTCCGTCGAGTGGGCTCGGGCTGAATTTCCCCGATTTGTCATCCCGGTCATGCCATTTCTTCTTTTGTCTTTTGACCGGTGGCTGCCGAGATCGCGCTGTGTTCTATACGGACTCTGCATAGTATCCCCAGTTCTAGCGGCTTTCTCAGCCATTGGTATCCGCAATGTTCTGCCGGCACTGCGTTAGGACGCTGGTCCGTTGCGCAACGTTTACGAATTCGATTAATCGGGCCACCCCGAGGCAGGAAACAAACATCGTCGTTGATCGTCCGTCGTTGGTCGTTGGGAAACTCGAAGGCCGCTGCAAGGGCGGCCTTTTTCATTGTCCTGACTTTCGCAACATCAACGCAGCCGATGGGGATGGACTGGTTAGAATCAGATGTTAGTTCGCGGTTCTCAGTCCTCAGATGAAGAACCTTGTCACTTTTGGGTTTCGGTCGCATCATAATGTTGACATGACAAAATACGTTGCTTTCTTGTTGGTTTGTCTTTTCGCCTCGTTTGCTACAGGGAGTTCTACTCCGGTGTTGGTGGAATTGTTTACCTCTGAGGGATGCTCAAGCTGTCCGCCTGCGGATGCTCTACTGCAAACTTTAGACCGGACACAGCCTTTGGCGGGAGCGCAGTTGATTGTCCTCAGTGAGCATGTGACATATTGGAATCACGATGGCTGGGTTGATCGTTACTCTTCGGACCAACTTACAGGCCGTCAGGCCGATTATGTCAGACACTTTGGTGTGGACGGGAGCTACACGCCGGAGATGGTTGTTGATGGTGAAAGCGAATTCGTTCCGGGCAACGCCGCGAAAACGCAGCAGGCTCTCGAAAAAGCCCGCAGTGAGCCGAAGCTGGCGGTACGAGTTCCCTCAGTTTCGATTCCAAGTCCGGATACGGTGAAGGCCCGGGTTGAAGTCGATGCCTTGCCAGATTCTTTCAATCTTCGCAAGGCGGAAGTTTATGTCGTTATCGCACTTCGCCAGGCGGAGTCTCAAGTGGCGCACGGGGAAAACGGGGGGAAGCATTTATCCCACGTGAATGTTGTGAACACGTTGACCAAGATTGGGAACGTGGAAAAAGGAAAGAGCTTTTCCAACGATGTTCAAGTGAAGCTGCCTGGCGGCGCCGATCCAAGTAATATTCGGGTGATCGCTTTTGTTCAACAGCCGGGTCCCGGAAAAATACTGGGTTCTACTATGGTCGAGGCTGCTTCAGCGCATTGACTGTTTGGCGATTCACGCAGTCTTCTTTCGCCGAGAACCGCGGGGCTGAACTGTCTTCTTCTTCATGGGTTGCACGTCCCGGATGATAGCGACCTCTTCTGCCGGGTGTCGTTTGACCAAAGTCGCCTTTGGGACTGCCTCTGGAGTAAACAGGCGGCCCACGTAATCGTCCTTGCACTCCACCGAGCAAAAATGAACAGCCAGGGGATAAACGGCACTTGGCCGATCCCACGTTGAAAGGATAGTAACTTCCCTCCGCGCGGAAGTGGCGCCCAGTGCCTCAGCCGCAAGACCTAATACCCAAATGTCGGAAGCTTCTTTCACCGCGCCGCAGGAATCACAAACAAATTGAATCATGTGAGCACCCCAGAGCCAGATGAGATGAACGATTCGGTTCAGCCGTTGCATGATGGTGGGATGGCTCGCTTCGGGTCTCAGGTATACTTCCGGCGAAAGGATCGCCGATCTTGATTAAAGGCACGATAGTTGCTGCATTAGGCGGGCTACTGTTCGGGGCACCCCCGTTAGTTACGATGCTTGCGAGATCAACATCTTACATAGTGGGTTGACTATTTCTATAATGTTGCGTGGGCCTAAACGGCCCCAAATTTACTGATGCTCGCGCCCCTTACCAAGTCCGCACCCGACTCGCGCAATGATCTTCTGCGGAGGTTATTTCTTTTGTGCGCCATTTCGCTGGCGCTTTTTGCATGCCCGCTTCAGGGACAGAATCCCAGAGGAGCGTTGGTGGGAAAGGTGATCGACTCTACGGGAGCGCGCATCGCCGGAGCGGTCATAACTTTGAATCAGCCGGCGACTGGATTCAAGCAGCAAACAGTGACAAATCCGGACGGAGAATTCGCGATCCAGTCAGTGCTGCCTGGACATTATGAAGTGCGCGCGAGTGCTACAGGATTTGCCGAAGTCGCGACGCAAGTGGACGTCCCGGTTAGCTCAACGCCGAGCGTTTCGTTCACGCTTCCGGCCGGAACCGTTAAGCAATTAGTTGAGGTTAAGGGGCAGAGTTCGTCCCCAACGATTGAAACTACCAGCAGCGAAATAAGTACGGTCATCAGCGCGCGTGAGTTGGAATCGGTTCCGCTGGCGCACCGCAGTTTTGCGAACATTGCGTTCCTCGCGCCGATGACGGAGCCGGTTGAGCCGTCGGATCCAACCAAAGCGCGCATCACGGCCGTATCGTTTGCGGGAAGTTCCGGACTCGATGTCGACTTGTCAGTGGACGGTGGCGACAATAATGACGACTACATCGGAGGGTTTCTACAGAATTATTCTCCGGAAGCAATTGAGGAATTTTCGGTTCGCACGGCGCAGATGAATGCAGATACTTCGCGGACCAACGGCGGTTCGGTAATCATCAGCACTCAGCGTGGAAGTAATGACTGGCATGGATTGTCTTCCGTGTTTGTGCGCGCCACTCCGCTCAATGCGCGAAATTTAATTGACAATCCGGAACCGGATCCGAAACAACCCTATTCTCGCGAGGATGGCGTGTTCGCGATCGGGGGACCGATCAAGCGCAACAAGCTGTGGTTCTTCTCGTCATTCGAGCACGTAAATGAGGATGCAACTGTCGCGTATAGCGCAAATAGCCAGACGCAGTTCAATGCGCTGTCTCAGTTGGCGTCACAAGGACTGATTCCAGGGGTGAGTTCGATTGCTGTCCCGACATCGGTTCCAGTTCCCTTCCGCGATACTTTATTTACGGCGCGTTTCGATTACGCACAGTCGGCAAGGTCGCATTGGTTTCTGCGCGGTTCGCTGGATCGCAATAACACCGCGAACAATCTGGTTCAGCAGGCGACACTGCCCTCTACCGGCGCGTTCACACGCTCGAACTATTACAGCGTGCTGCTGGATAATCAGTTTCAATTCGGCCCAAGCTGGCTGGGCAATTTGACCCTGCAAGCGAATGGATTCGACAATTCGCAGCTCAGAAATTCGAACATCGGGCAAGCATTGGCTTTTCCTTTCAGCGCCACTAGCCAGACTATTTCCGGATTCGAGAGCTACGGAGACAACCAGTTCATCACTCCGATTACGGCGTTTCCCGTACTTCGCCAGCAGCAGAAATATCAAGTGCGCTATGACGTGAGTCATACCATGAAAGCGCATTCGCCGCACTTCGGAGTTAACTTCATCCATGAGCCGGTATTTGGGGGAGCGCTGGCCGGCAGCGCCGAGAATCTCCACGGTTTCACGCTCGACCCCACCTTTTATCTGGCAAACCCGCGGCAATTTGTTGACGACTACAATTGCACGGCAAACGCGTCTCCTAACACCATCTGCCAGGATTCAGGCTTGGTGAATGGCGGTTTCTCGCAGAATGTTCAGCGGCTTGGAGTGTACGCACAAGACTCGTGGCGCATCACGCCATCGTTCACGCTGAATTTTGGGCTCCGGTATGACACAACGTTTGGGCTGTTTAAGGCAAACGGCGTGGATCAATCGAAGAATTGGGCTTTTCAGGAATTGCAGAGTCTCGGAATTCCCCTGGTGAGTGGGATTCCTCACGACTATAGAAAGGCATTCGCGCCACGCCTGGGAATTGCGTACGCTCCCGGCGGATCGGTGAATACGGTAATCCGCGCAGGAATAGGGATGTATTACAACGATCTGTCGCAGGTTGGATGGGTTAACGCATTCCAGGATGTGAATGGAGGTCCGTATAGAGCTCAGGGGGCGGTGATTGATCCAAAATATCGCACTCCATACGCGCTGCAGACGAGTGCTGCTGTCGAGCACCGCTTCAGAGATTCGTGGCTGCTGAATGTTCAGTTCGAGCATCAGCAGGGTAACCACCAGTATCAGCGAAATGAGTACGTCTCGGGATTTGCCCTTCCTGCGGACGCTCCCAACGTTTCAGTTTTTAGATCGGGGAATCGTTCGAGTTATAACGGACTTGCGTTTCAGGTCCAGCACAGCTTCTCAAACCGCTTCGAGTTGAACGCGTACTACACATTGGCCAGCGCGACCACGTATGGGGCCGTGCTCGGAGAATTGTTCGACTATGTCAACGGCGTGAGCAATGTGAACAATGCTTTTGGTCCGGGAGATCACGGACCCTCCGGAGAAGATGTGCGGCATCGGGCAGTGATTTCTAGCGTAGTGCATTTGCCGGGAGCTTTCGAAGTCAGCGCGCTTTCGCAGTTCGAGAGCGCGCGGCCATTCACATTAACCACGCCGGTCGATATCAACAACGATGGCAATTCACTGAATGATCGCGCCGTCGTGAATGGCGTTCAGACAACCTTGGATCAGTTTCGAGGGAAGGGTTACGTGCAGGTAGATCTGCGAGTGAGCCGGCCAATTAGGTTTACTGACAACGTTACGCTGCGTCCATTCGCTGAATTTTTCAATCTTTTTAACCGTGTGAATGTGGGAGCAAATTACGTTACGAACATTGCTGCGTTGCCTACGCCGGTTAATAATCTGTCTAATGCCACGGCGTTGTGTATGAATCCGCCGTCTTGCGGCGTCATGCAGCCGATAACCAGCTTGAATCAGCTGCGATTTCCGGCGGGAACGCTGGGAGATTTCTTCGGTCCGGGTACAAATGTCGGCATTCCGTTTGCAGCGCAGCTCGGATTTCAGCTGACCTTCTGAAATCGGTACGGTGTTAGTATGGCGCGTGGAGCCCTCCGCACAAATCACCATTTTTGAAAATCACCATTTTAAGGAGAATACTTTGGGGAACCCATTCGTGCACGTTGAACTGAACACCACCGATGTTGGTAAGGCAAAAGATTTTTATGGAAAACTATTCGACTGGAAACTGGAGGATGCTCCGGGGCCGTTTCCTTACACCATGATCGGCGTTGGCAAAGGAACGGGGGGAGGAATGATGAAGCATCCGGTGCCTGGAGCCCCATCGGCCTGGCTCGCTTATGTAGATGTCGATGACATTGCGGCGTCTACCCAAAAGGCCAAATCGCTCGGTGCAACCATCATGAAAGATGTGACGGAGGTGCCGGGTTTCGGCTGGCTCAGCATCATCATTGACCCGACTGGGGCTTGCCTCGGGCTTTGGAAGGCGAAGGTCTAGGAAGGGTGACGGGGAGCGACTTAGGAGGCCCGACTTTCAGTCGGGCCGTGTCCCCTCGAAAAATCCAGTGATCGCAGCTCTAAAGCGCTGCGCCACCCAAACTCTAACCCGCGAGATCAATACTTCACGATTGCGGCGAATGCTGTGGGATCCAGACTCGCGCCACCGACCAAGGCGCCATCGATCTCTGTTTCTGCCATCAGAGCTTTTACATTTTCTGGTTTCACCGAACCGCCGTACAGAATGCGAAGATGCTCGGCAAACTCGTCGCCGAAGGTTTTCGCGGCTTCTCCGCGGATCAGGAGATGAGCCTCAGCGGCTAGTTGAGGCGTCGCGGTCTTTCCGGTTCCGATTGCCCACACGGGTTCATAAGCGATAACTAGCGGTGTGGCCTTCTTCGCTGGGATCGCATGGAATGCGCGTAGGCACTGGCGGCGGAGGACATCTTCAGTGAGTCCTGACTCGCGTTCTTCCAACACTTCTCCGACGCAGACAATTGGAACGAGTCCAGCTTCGAGGGCGGCTTTGAGTTTCAGATTCACCGTGTCATCGGTCTCGCCGAAATACTGGCGGCGTTCAGAATGCCCAATAATCACGTGGGTGCATCCTGCGGCAAGCAGCATGTTGGCGGAAATTTCTCCGGTAAAAGCGCCTTCTTTTTCCCAGTAGAGATTCTGGCCGCCAATTGAAACACGCGATCCCTTCGAGGCTTCAACTGCGGCGTGCAGGCAAACGAATGGTGGGCAAACAACAATCTCATCCCGATCATGGCCGGCTACGAGTGGAAGAAACTTGTCAAAAAAGGCGAGAGTCTGGTCGGGCGTCTTGTACATTTTCCAATTCGCTGCCATTAATTTCTTGCGAGCCATGCGTTACTCCGGTAGGGGATTTGGTATCGGGAAACAATGATAAACGTAGCCGGCTGCGACGCGGACGGGGGCGTCCGCGCCACACAAGCGCTTCATCTCTTTTCGGTTAGAGCTTCCACTCCTGGCAGCTTTTTGCCTTCCAGAAACTCCAGCGAAGCGCCGCCACCGGTTGAGATGTGCGTTATTTTGTCGGCGACTCCGGCGGAGTGCACGGCCGCAACCGAGTCTCCGCCGCCTACGATCGAAATCGCTGCGCCGTTGTCGGCAATGGCTCGCGCGACCTTGAAAGTGCCGCGGGAGAAGGGAGAAACTTCGAAGACTCCCATGGGGCCGTTCCAAATAATGGTGCGGGCATCGGAGATTTCTTCGCAGTAGGCTTCTATGGTCTTCGGTCCAATATCGAGGCCCATGAGATTGTCGGGGATGGGTTCGCCTTCATGGATCGTCTTGACGAGAGCAGTGACCTCTATCTTGTCCGCGGCAACGTGATCAGTGGGCAACAAGAGTCTAACTTTGCGCGTTTTGGCCTCCTTCAAAATCTCGCGGGCCAAGTCAAGTTTGTCGTCTTCGACGCGTGATTTGCCAACTTTCTGGCCTTCGGCCTTTAGGAAGGTGTAGGCCATGGCGCCGCCAATGATGAGGACGTCAACTTTCGTCAGCAGATTCTGAATCACAGCAATTTTGTCGCTGACTTTGGCGCCGCCCAGGATCGCGACAAAAGGCTTTTCAGGATCTTGCAAAGCCTTTCCCAAATAGTCGAGTTCCTTCTGCATCAAAAGTCCGGCTGCGGACTTTTGTATAAATTTCGTGATGCCGACTGTGGACGCATGCGCGCGATGGGCTGCGCCGAAAGCGTCGTTTACATACCAATCGGCTAAGTTGGCGAGTTGTTTGGAAAATTTGTCATCGTTCCCTTCTTCTTCGGGATGGAATCGAAGATTCTCCAAAAGCAGGCTCTGCCCTTTCTCAAGCTTGCCCGCCATCTCCTCCGCCTCAAGGCCGACACACTCTGGGCAGAAACCCACATTCTCGCCGCGCGCTAGCTCTTTATCCAGAAGCATGCGCAGACGTTCGGCAACTGGCTTGAGGCTCATTCTTGGATTGGGCTTGCCTTTAGGGCGTCCTAAATGCGAAGCCAGAATCAGCCGCGCGCCCCGCCGCAGAGCGTATTCAATGGTCGGCAGGGTTTCGCGAATGCGAGTGTCGTCCATGACTCGCCCGTCTTCGAGCGGCACATTGAAATCGACGCGCAGGAATATCCGATGATCGTTGACTTCGAGATCGCGGATGGAAAGCTTTGCCATTAAAGTTCACCTATGAAGGAGAGAGACTTTTGAGCCATTCCAAAGATACTTAAAGTAAGCGCGGGTCGCACTGAGAAAGGAAATGCACGACTTCCGGCGCTGCTCCATCCAAAATTAAAGACCCTTGCTCGCCATGTAGTTGATCAGATCCCGAACCCGGCTGGAATAGCCCCATTCGTTGTCGTACCAGGAAATTACTTTCACGCAATTTCCGGCGACCACGCGGGTCATAGGCGCGTCAACGATGGATGAACGGCCATCGCCCTTGAAGTCGGCGGAGACGAGTTCATTCTCTTCGTAGCCGAGATACCCCTTCAACGGGCCGCTTTCAGAGGCTTTCTTCAACGCCGCGTTCACTTGTTCGGCAGTGGTTTTCTTCTCCACAAACGCGACTAAATCGACGACAGAAACGTTTGGCGTGGGCACGCGCATGGAAAATCCATCCAGCTTGCCGTCGAGTTCCGGAATGACGAGACGCAAAGCTTTCGCCGCGCCGGTCGACGTCGGAATCATTGAAATCGCCGCGGCCCGTGCGCGACGTAAATCTTTATGAGGAAAATCTAGAATTACCTGATCGTTGGTGTACGAGTGAATGGTCGTCATGGTGCCACAGGCGATTTTAAATTCGTCGTTCACGACCTTGGCGATTGGAGCAAGGCAATTCGTTGTGCAAGATGCATTCGAAATGATGTGGTGCTTGGCCGGATCATAGGCCTGATGATTGACTCCGAGCACTACGGTGAAGTCTTCGTTCTTGGCCGGAGCGGAAATAATGACCTTCTTCACGGGCCCGCGCATGTGTTTCTTGGCGTCGGCTGCGTCGGTGAATCGTCCTGTAGATTCGACGACTACTTGAGCGCCAACCGATTCCCACGGCAACTTTGCGGGATCTTTTTCGGCAAATACCTTAATCGTGCGACCGTCAATGCTAATGCTGTCCGCTCCAGCGGAAATATTTTGCTTTAAATTTCCCAGGATCGAATCGTATTTTAATAAGTGCGCGAGTGTTTTGGGATCCGTGAGATCGTTCACCGCCACAAACTCGAGATTCGGATCGTTGAGGGATGCGCGTAAAACGTTGCGCCCGATGCGTCCGAACCCGTTAATGCCGACTTTCACCGCCATGTAGCCTCCAGAAGAGAGATGATGACACTAGAAAATATCTATTTTGTGAGAACAAAAAATACTAACAGGGGAAGGCATATGCGGCAAATAAAACCAGCTTTCGGGTGGTGGCTCAGTTTCAAAAGAATCAAAGGCGTCGACCACGAAGGACACGAAGGTTCACGAAGGCTTTAGTTTTTGGGTTTCCTTTGTGGACCTTTGTGTCCTTAGCGGTTGAGCTTGACGAACCAATCCACGGCCAACTTTGCAACTGCATCGCTCGTTGCGACCGATCCATTGAAATCGCATCTAATTTGGTTTAGCAATGTGCAAACTTCTCTTATGCCTGACTCTCTTTATCTAAGCTTGTGGTTTCCAAATTCTGACGCTGACGAAATGTTGCCTCACGCATTGTCGGTGCTGCGACAGTTTCCTTTTTCCGCGGAGCGGCCCGGAGTGACTTATTTGGCGGTTCATCCAGTCTCGTGGAACGAACCTACGATTCTTGAACGACGGTTTTATCCTGGCGTGACTCCTGAGGAAGCTGTGTTGATCGCTTCGGATTTGCTGCATGAAGACTATGCGTACGAATTCGAGGCCTACTGGGATCTTTCGTTGCTCTCGGATAATGGCGCGCAATGGATTCCCAAACCGTCTCTGGTGAGATTTATCGTGCGCGGAGCGGAATTTGATGATCAGGCGAGCCAGCAGGAAGGGCAAGTTCAAATCGATTTCGGAATGGATTCTCCATTCTTGCAGGAACAGGTGGAGCTCACGGCAAAAGCTGAGACATCAGTCAGAGCGAATGTGCAGAAGCTTGTGGAATTTACCCATAGAGTTGAGAAGGCTTCGGGCGCAAGTGCGCGGTTGCTGTGGTCAGAGTCGGAAGAAAACTTTGCTCAGAAGTTGATATCGAGATTGCAGAAGGTGCAGTGACAGAAAAAGCATCAACCACTAAGGACACGAAGGTACACGAAGGAAAACACTGACTGCATGCTGCTACTGCTTTGTTTTCTTCTCGGATTCGTAACCGGGTTGCGCTCGCTGACTGCGCCAGCGATTATCTCTTGGGCTGCGAAGCTTGGCTGGTTGCATTTTGCAGGTACTAGACTCGCGTTTATAAATCGTCCGACGACGGTGATTATCTTTACGCTACTAGCTCTCGGCGAACTGATAGCGGACAAGCTACCGAACACTCCGGCCCGTACCGACCCTCCTGGGCTGATCGCGCGGATCGTTCTTGGTTGTTTCTGCGGTGTCGCACTTGCGACAAGCGCTGGCGGAAACTTACCGGTCGCTGCGATCATCGGCGTCATCGGTGCCCTTGTAGGGGCATTTGCAGGCTACAACATTCGGCGGGCGCTAGTGTTGCAGGCGCATCTCCCGGACTTCGGTGTTGCCCTGGCCGAGGACCTGATTGCAATTTGCGGAAGCGTGCTGATCGTTTCGCGTCTGTAAAGTCTGACATCGGGCCGCCCGAGCCGCACGGCTATACTTTAGTTGCGGACTGAAGCATCGCCGCCATCGAAGCTGCGGCGAACCTTCTTTGGAGCATCCGAGACAGAGGATATCCGAGTTTCGCCAATTTTTTTTGAGGGCGAGAGAAGGCAAAAATGTCGTACCAAACCTCATCTTTCGCTAGATTCCACTCGACCGAGAATCTCTCTTCTCCAGTCTCCGCATGCTCCGCCAGTGTGCCGTAGGCGAAGCCAAAGCGCTTGATGGGCTTATCCTCATCGATGACGTAGACGATTCGGCAGGCGTTCAGAGAGTAGAACCCAAAATGACTCACCGACACCGCAACGTCGGCGCCAGTCTCTAGCGGCGTACTCGGCCAATAAATACGCACCCACGGAACATTAAACATCTGCCACCCTCGAATCGCTTCAACGGCGCGACGCCAGACGAGATCGCCTCTCCCAGCAAAATACGACTATGGTCCAAGTTGTATTTACTCGGGACTTTGCGGGCAGACGCACGGACCTCAGGGTATGAGAATGCTGAATGGTGCAGTTTCGAGATGAAAAGGCGAACTTCGGCTTCAGATGGCGTCTTTAAGTAGAACATTCAGCACTCATCTGATCACTTCGTCCGTCCCCCTTCGACTTTCAGCTTTTCCGCTGCGGCTGCTTGGGCCGCTGCCAGCCTTGCGGTCAACACGCGGAACGGCGAGCACGAGACATAGTTCAGTCCAACCTGGTAACAGAATTCTACTGATGACGGTTCTCCGCCGTGCTCGCCGCAGATTCCAACCTTTAAGTTGGGACGCGTTTTGCGGCCGCGTTCGGTTGCCATCTTGACGAGTTGTCCGACGCCTTCGCGATCCAGAACCGCGAACGGGTCTTGTTTAAGAATCCCCTCTTCTAGATATGTGGGAAGCACTTTGTTTATATCGTCGCGGGAAAATCCAAAAGTTGTTTGAGTTAGATCGTTAGTCCCGAACGAGAAGAATTCGGCTTCCTGCGCAATCTCGCCCGCAACCAGCGCTGCGCGGGGAAGCTCAATCATTGTTCCCACCAAGTACTCGACGGTTCTTTCTTTCTCCGCGAATACTTCGTCGGCGACTCGTCGCACGATGGCCGCCTGATTCGCCATTTCTTTCAGAGTCGCGGTCAGCGGGATCATTACTTCGGGCTTCACTTTCACGCCGTCTTTCGCAACAGCGACTGCTGCTTCGAAAATTGCGCGGGCCTGCATCTCGGTAATTTCTGGGTAGGTGATTCCGAGGCGGCATCCTCGATGTCCTAGCATCGGATTGACTTCATGCAAATCTTCGACGCGCCGCAGCAATGACTTCAACCCTTTTAGTTTTGGTGAACGCGGTTTGGTGGCTTCGAGTACGGCGATCTCGACCATCAGATCTTCCCGGCGCGGAAGAAACTCGTGCAGCGGCGGATCGAGGGTACGAATGGTGACCGGGAAGCCGTCCATGGCGCGGAAGACGCCGATAAAATCGGCGCGCTGCATGGGCAGCAATTTCTTGAGCGCGGTGCGGCGATCTTTTTCGTTGTTGGCGAGAATCATGGCCCGCATGTGCGGAAGCCTGTCCTCGGCGAAGAACATGTGCTCGGTGCGGCAAAGCCCGATGCCTTCGGCTCCGAATGCGCGAGCCTGAATTGCGTCGCGAGGAATGTCGGCGTTGGCGCGAACTCCCATCGTGCGGAACGGTTCCGACCAGCCCATGAACTTGATCAATTCCGGGTCATCGGGCTTGGCATCGACTGTGTTAAGCTTGCCTTTGATTACGCGACCTGTGGTGCCGTCGAGCGAAATCCAATCTCCCCCTTTGAAGACTTGCCCTTTGACGCGCATCTCACGAGCTTTTTCGTCGACCTGAATATCGCCTGCGCCGGCGACACAACATTTGCCCATTCCGCGAGTGACTACTGCCGCGTGGCTGGTCATTCCGCCGCGAGAAGTCAGAATGCCGGCGGCGACTTCCATGCCGTGGATGTCTTCAGGAGTGGTTTCGGCCCGGACCAGAATTACCGGGACTCTTTTATTGGTGTGTCCCGCTTTTTCGACAGCTTCGTCGGCAGTGAAGACGATTTGTCCGACGGCTGCGCCTGGGGACGCGGGTAAGCCGGTAGCGAGAACTTCGACTTCGCCCTTTTCGTCTAATCGCGGAACCAGGAAGTCGTAAAGCTGATTGGGTTCGACACGGAAAATTGCTTCTTCCTTACTGATTAAATTTTCTTCCACCATTTGAATTGCTACGCGGACGGCGGCGCGCCCGGTGCGCTTTCCATTACGCGTCTGAAGCATGTACAGACGGCCTTCCTGAATGGTGAATTCGAAGTCCTGCATATCGCGATAATGCTTTTCGAGGCGCGTGGTGATGTCGCGAAGCTGGTCGTAAACTTCGGGCATGATTTTTCGTAGTTCGAGAATTGGTACCGGCGTGCGAATTCCGGCGACGACGTCTTCGCCTTGTGCGTTCATCAGGAACTCGCCGTAAAACTCTTTCACTCCAGTGGCGGGATTGCGCGTGAATCCGACGCCGGTGCCGCTGGTGTCGCCGAGATTGCCGAACACCATTGCCTGCACGTTTACGGCAGTTCCCAGTTCATCCGGAATGTTGTTCATGCGGCGATAGTGCTTGGCGCGATCGTTTTGCCAGGAGCGGAAAACCGCATCGCGTGCCATCAATAGCTGCTCGTTCGCGTCTTGTGGGAAGTCGCGCTTGGTGTGTTTCTTCACGACTTTCTTGTATTCCTCGATCACTTCTCTCAGCGCCTTTGCATCGAGATCGGTATCGAGTTTCGCTTTTTTCTGCTTCTTCTTTGCATCGAAGACTTCGTCGAAGGCGTGCTTCGGAATCTCTAGCACCACGGCGCCGAACATCTGGATCAGACGGCGGTAGGAATCGTAAGCAAAGCGGGCATTGTTGCCGCGTTTCGCTAGAGCTTCCACACTTTGATCGTTCAGGCCAAGATTGAGAATGGTATCCATCATGCCCGGCATGGAAAACTTTGCGCCCGAGCGAACGCTTACCAGGAGCGGGTTGTCGCCCTTGCCGAGCCTCTGACCCTGCAATTTCTCAAGCTTCTCGAGAGCTTCTTCCATTTGGCGATCTACTTCCTTGGAAACCCCGTGGTGGCGCATGTATTCGCGGCAGGCCTCGGTCTGAATGGTGAATCCTGGAGGCACGGGCAAGCCGGCATTGGTCATTTCGGCAAGGCCTGCGCCCTTGCCGCCGAGGTCTTCCTTCATCTTGCCGTTGCCGTCGGCTTTGCCGCCGCCAAAGGAATAAACATATTTGATGGGAGCTTTGAATTCGGTGCGTTCGATTTCAGTTTCTGGAAGCGTGCTGGTCGCCATGATGAGTCCTCTTCTTGAAATTCTAATTGGAATGTTATTTCGCGGATTCTTTGCCTTCGGTCACGATCTCGGAGAAATCGGCGATGGTTGAGAAATTGTTTAACAGAGACTGCAACAGCGCCAAACGATTGGCGCGGATTCTTTCGTCGTCAACCATCACCATTACTTTATCGAAAAACTTGTCGGTCGGTTCGCGCAATGTTGCGAGAGCACGAAGGGCGTTCAGATAATTCTTATCTTCTATATTCTTTTTAATTTGCGGCGTGAGCTGCCGAAGTTGTTCATTCAGGATTTTACCCTCTTCAGCATTCTCGTTCGCGGTTTCAAATTCGCCGGCCCGCGAAATATTCTTTTCTTCTGCCTGCCTCAGAATATTGCGGATTCGTTTGCTCGCCGCTGCGACTGATTGAAAGTCAGCGAGATCTCTGACCTCTGTAACCGCAGAAGCGCGGCGGACGGCATCCAGCACATCGTCGGAAGCCGCAGCCAGCACGGCATTTACTACATCATATTTGAAACCAAGGACATCGCGCAGATAGAACTCTACACGTTCGCGAAAAAATTCGCGAAGGGCGAGCGCGTAGTTTTGCTCGGAAAATCTCTGCTCCGCTGGCGTGCCACGGTAGCTTTCGTATGCGTCCCCAGAAAGTTGATCCAGTCCTATAGGCAATTTATGTTCGGCAATGATCTTCACGATCCCGTTGGCCTGCCTTCGAAGAGCGAACGGATCCTTCGATCCGGTTGGCTGCAAGCCTAGAGCGAACATGCCGACGATGGTGTCGGCCTTGTCGCCAATCGATAGTACGGCGGCTTCGACCGTGCGTGGAACTGAGTCTTCCATCGACAGCGGCTTGTACTGGTCGTAAATAGCGGCTGCAATGGCTTGCCGTGTGCTGGCGGGCATGCCGTGATCCAATTCCTGAGCGCTTGCATAAAGGCCGCCGACGATTCCTTGCAGTTCGGTGAATTCTTTTACCAGTTCGGTCGTCAAATCTGTCTTTGCCAGCATGGCGGCTTTGTGTACGACGCCGGGACGCACGGGCGTCCCATGCTGCCGAAGGGTCTCGCACAGCCAACTGCACAAACGCTGCACGCGGCGAGTCTTGTCGTAGTAGCTGCCTAAATCTTTCTGAAAGGTTACGTTCTTGAGCCATTGCGCACGTTCGCGCAGAGGATGCTTTTGATCGGTTTGCCAGAAGAAGCGCGCGTCGTTAAATCGCGCTCGCAGCACGCGCTCGTGGCCATGGCCAATTATGCCCTTGGGATCCCCGTCGGTATTCAGCACGGCAAGAAAATGGGGAAGCAGTTTGCCATTGGCATCTTCGATCGCGAAATATTTCTGATGATCACGCATGACGGTGACCAGGACTTCTTCGGGGAGCGCCAAGTATGAGTCGTCGAAGTTGCCGAGGATTGCTGACGGAAATTCGGTCAGGTTGACGACTGCGTCTAGAAGATTTTTGTCTTCGCGCCAACGCGCGCCGGGGATGGTACGAGTCGCAGCGTCGAGCCCCTTGCGAATCTGATGTTCTCGCTCCGGGCGGTTTAAGACCTTGGACTGGCGGAGAGCTTCAACGTATGCATCGCCTGCGCGGGGAACTTTCACTGCGTGATTGTCGAGAATGCGGTGTCCGCGAGTTTCGTTTCCTGCGGTTAGTCCGGCGAACTCGAGTGGTATTACTTCGTCATCGAGCATCGCGACCAACCATCGCACTGGGCGCACGAATCGCTCGCTGGGCCTTCGCCAATACATATTTTTTGGCCAGTAAATCGATGCGATTTCTTTTGGCAGCAGTTCCAACAAAACTTCTCGCGCTGTCCTGCCCTTATTGGTCACTGTTGCTGAAACATATTCGCCTTTTGGAGTGGTGATATTTTCTAGGCGTGTGACATCGACTCCGGCTTTCTTTGCGAAGGCGTGAGCGGCGGGCGTTGGCTGACCGTCTTTAAAAGCCACTTTTAGAGAAGGACCGGTGAGTTTCTCGCTAGTGTCTGCCTGCGACGAGGGGATTTCCGATGCGAGGACCGCGAGGCGGCGAGGTGTATCGAAAGTCGAGACGACATTCGTGGCGGAGAGATGTTCGCGGTCAAGCAACTTGTTGACGCGATCGCGGAGATCCAGGGACGCCGCCTCGATCATCCTGGCGGGAATCTCTTCGCATCCGATTTCTAGGAGAAAGTCTGGCATTGGTTCAGTCCGCTGGCAACTGACTGTGTTCTTACACCGCACTCAAACTAAAATCGCAAATCCCTAGAAGTCATGGAACTGGTGCGCGTATAGGGATCCTTCGACTCGCCACTTCTTCGCGAGCGAAGAAGTTTACTCGCTCAGGATGACAGTTATGAAATGGCCGGAACCACTTCCTTCCTCGCCCTCGCAGTCTCACCGGCAGGTTCTTCTTCATGAGACGAATCTGATGGCGCGCTTTGTTGATCCACCCATGCCTTCGCGATGCCTACGGCCAAAGCTCTTACTCTTGCGATCACGCCGACTCGCTCGGTCACGGAAATTGCGCCGCGGGCATCGAGAATGTTGAACAGATGCGAGCATTTCAGGCAAAGATCATAGGCCGCCAAAAGCGGGAATCGCGACATTTCGCGATCACACCGGCCGTTGGCCCCTAGCGTCTTGCTCAACTCCAAATCTTTTTTTAGGACTCCAAAACGTTCGATTAGAGCGGCGCACTCAGCTTCGTAGAGCGCGAAATGCTTCCACGCTTTCGCAACGTCCGCGGTTTCGAAATTGTAGACGGAGAATTGTTGCTCGTCCGCGAGTCGAACGTCGCCATAGGTTCGAGCTTCGCCATTTTTAGGATCGCGCGCCCAGACGATGTCGTAGATGCTATCTACATCTTGCAGAAAGGCCGCGATTCGCTCCAATCCGTAGGTTAACTCGGCTGCAATGGGATCGAGATCGACTCCGCCGCATTGCTGAAAATATGTGAACTGAGTAATCTCCAGGCCGTCGAGCATGACTTGCCAGCCGATGCCCCATGCGCCGAGCGTCGGAGACTCCCAATTATCCTCTTCAAATTTCAAATCGTGTTGCCGTAGATCGATTCCGATCGCCGTGAGCGATTCGAGATACAGCTCCTGAACATTCTTCGGCGGAGGTTTCAGGATTACTTGCAACTGCATGTGTTTGAACAGACGATTGGGATTCTCACCGTAGCGGCCATCTGCCGGCCGGCGAGAGGGTTGCACGTATGCGACTTTGTAAGGCTGCGGACCGAGTACGCGCAGAAATGTTTCGGGAGCCATGGTGCCCGCGCCGACTTCGACGTCGTATGGCTGTTGAAGGACACATCCACGTTCGGCCCAAAAAGCTTGCAGGCGGAGGATTAGCTCCTGGAACGTCAGCGAGTTGGATTTGGATGGATTCAAGAATCAGCACTCAGCGTTCAGCACTCAGCATTCTGTCATGAGTAAGTTACGATTGTGTAAATTCGTGCACTGAGCCGGCATAGACGACTAAGCGCTTACCTTTTCCAGCATCGTCGCCGTGACCAGCTTCTTTTCGATATGTCTCTGCAATATCTGAATTAAGAACTTTCTCAGATCGCCGCCCTGAGCTTTCGGCCATGGCATTCCGGCGAATCCATCGATCGGAGCGCGAAACATCATCGCGACCAGCTTTCGAGATTCGGCGGACATCTCTGACGACGCTAGGCGCTTATCATCAGCGCACATCAAACCGTCGGCCAAAGCGTGAAAGTATGCGCGGCTTCCGTTCAGTCCGCGTCCGCACACGATGCATTCGGATAACTCCGGCAAATAGCCCATCAAGCGTGTCATCCAAAGCTCGAAGTACGTAACGGGCATCCAGACTTCGGGTCCGCGCAGTCCCGCGATTACCGATAAGGCCAAACGGAAAACCGTATCGTTCGCCTCGCGGTCAGGCAGCAACTCGTCCAGCAATTCCGCAACGTGCGCCAACGCTACCGCGCGCGGATAACCTACTTCAAACGCCATCGGGGACTCGAGAACTTCGCATGAATCCAGCCGGGCTAATTCCTGGCGCTCGCGATCTTCGTAATAGGCCTTCACATACGTGAGCGGCTCGAGAGCGCCTCCAAAGCGGCGTTTCGATTTCTTGGCGGAACGCGCTACGCCGTGAACTTTGCCTTCGAGCCGGGTAAACAACGTAACCAGCAGATCAGCCTCGCGCAACGGATATGAGCGAAGCACGATTGCTTCCGATTCCTTCAGCATGGAAAAGCAGCTTTCAGTCTGTCAGCTCTCAGCCGTCAGCTTGAACCAATTTAGCGAAGAGCCATCGCGGCTTGATGGATACAGACTGTTGTGAAGTCTCTAGCTGAAAGCTGAGAGCTGACGGCTGAAAGCTGTTCTTCTATCTTCCGAAATATTTGGCGTTGCGCTCGGTGTAGCTCTTCCACTTCTCTGGGAGATCATCTTCCGCGAAAATCGCCGACACCGGACACACTGGCACACACGCGCCGCAATCGATGCATTCGACGGGATCGATGTAGAGCATCTCCTCGGTTGGAAACGCGGGTTCGTCCTTCTTAGGATGAATGCAATCGACGGGGCAGGCGTCCACGCAGGCGGCGTCTTTGGTCCCGATGCAAGGTTCAGCAATAACGTAAGTCATAAAGTTGTCGGCTCTCGAATCTTCTGAAGGTTGAATGAACTAAGTATTCTACCAAGATTGGCTTGCCAGGTACAGGTTGGAGGTAGTGGGTCAGTTTCTGGTTTGCCGACAAGCTATCGCCCTGAAGGCTCGAATCCAAACCCGAGTCGGTCACGTCTGCGGCCCCAAGAGGGTGACGCCTTCCCATAGGGCTATAATGACGCGCAACGCATGGGGCTCATTTCCGGGGCTAAACTCGGTCCTTACGAAATTGTCTCGCCGCTTGGCGCAGGCGGCATGGGTGAAGTGTACCGTGCCCGCGACATGCGGCTGGGTCGAGATGTAGCTATCAAAGTTCTGCCATCACATCTTTCTTCCGACCCTGATCTGAAGGCGCGTTTTGAACGCGAGGCTAAAGCAATTTCGGCCTTGAGCCACCCACATATCTGCCATCTCTACGACATCGGCTCGCAGGATGGAACCGATTATCTGGTAATGGAGTTGCTGGAGGGCGAGACACTCGCTGACCGGCTGAAAAGAGGTCCGCTGCCCCTTAAGCAGGCGCTGCAATACGGGATTGAGATTGCAGAGGCACTGGAGAAGGCGCACGCCCACGGCATTGTCCATCGCGATTTGAAGCCGGGGAACATTATGCTCACCAGGTCTGGAGCAAAGCTGCTGGACTTTGGATTAGCTAAGCCACAGGATGTGGCGGCGATGGCATCCGGTTCGATGGCGACCATGAGCAAACCGCTGACTGTGGAAGGCACGATCCTTGGGACATTTCAATACATGGCCCCAGAGCAACTGCAAGGACACGACGCGGATGCTCGCTCGGATTTGTTTTCCCTTGGCGCGGTGCTCTACGAAATGATGACCGGCAAGCTAGCATTCGCGGGCAAGAGTCAGATCAGCGTGATGAGCGCGATCCTGGAAAAAGAACCTGAGCCGGTCTCGTCGGTGCAGCCCATGGCGCCTCGCGCGATGGATCATGTGATCCAACGGGCATTGGCCAAGGATCCTAACGATCGCTGGCAAACGGCTCGCGATCTCACGCAAGAACTGAAATGGGCCGCCGAAAGTGGCGAACTTACGAGCCGTGCGATTCCAACAGCCACAGGGCGGAGAACTCGGGAAACGTTCGCCTGGCTCATTGCAGGCGCTCTCGTCGTGGCCGTCATAGCCGGGGCAATTTGGTGGCGAAATTCGACGCCGTCTGTAGAAACCATGTATTTTCCCGCGCCGCTGCCTTTTCCCGCGAAGGACATCGCCATCGCTCCTAACGGGCACACCATCGCTCTGGTCGGGTATCAGGAAACCGCAAGAAAGAATGTGCTCTGGATTTACGAACTGGGATCGCACGGCACAAAAAGTCTGGCGGGTACCGAGGGTGCGAGCTATCCCTTCTGGTCGCCGGACGGACGATCCCTTGGATTCTTTGCCGACGCACAAATGAAGAAGGTGGAGGTCTCAGGCGGTCCAGTGCAGACGATCTGCGATGCGCCTTCAGGCCGCGGCGGCACCTGGAACAAGGATGGCGTAATCGTTTTTGCGCCCTTTGTGACCGCAGGCCTGTATCGCGTGCCGGCGTCGGGCGGAACCCCAACCCAGGTCAGCGAAATCGATAAGCCTCTTAGACAATCCGGTCTTCGCTGGCCCGTGTTTTTGCCTGACGGAAAGCATTTCCTGTATCTGGCAGCCAACTTCACCGGGCAGAAAGGAGGAAATATCATCTACGTCGGTTCGCTGGATGCGAAAGAAAAACACTTCGTCGTGGAATCCACCGCCAATGCGGCCTATGCCGCGCCGGGGTACCTGCTGTTTTACCGAGACAAAACTCTGCTCGCCCAGCCCTTCGATCTCAAGCGCTTTGCCCTGACGGGAGAGGCAACCGTGATCCTGCCGGACGTTCAGTTTCTGCCTCAGGTCAAGCGGGCGGTGTTTGCCGTCTCCGATCAGGGGCTGTTGCTCGCCCAGAGTGGCAGCGAAGCTGCCCTTTCCCAACTGACGTGGTTCGACCGCAAGGGGAATGCGGTGGGTACAGTGGGCAAGCCCGAAGTGTATGGCAACGTCTTCCTGTCGCCGAATGGAAAATCGGTGGCCATCGACAAGACCGACATGAGCAGCCTGAACATCGACGTTTGGACCTATGAATTGCAGAGCGCTAGCGCCAAGCGGCTTACCTTCGATCCCAGCATTGACGCGGTGCCCGTCTGGAGTCCCGATGCCGCCCGCATGGTGTTTGCCTCGAATCGCGAAACCTTCTTTGGTGTTTATCTGAAGAACTCCGATGGTGCTACCGATGAGAAGGCGATTGTGCAGGATGAGGTCATCGGAAACTTTCCCAGTGACTGGTCCCGAGACGGAAAGTACATCCTTTATTGCCGAGGTTCGGACCTCGCGATCGTGACCTTCCCTGAACTCAAGAGCAGCCTCTTCCTGAAAGCGCCTTCCGTCCTCAGGAACGGCCAATTCTCGCCCGATGGAAAATGGGTGGCGTACGCATCCAACGAGAGCGGCAAATGGGAGATTTATGTCACCTCGTTTCCGGACGCGCGGGGCCGGTGGCAAGTCTCTTCGGGAGGAGGGGAACAGCCACGATGGCGGGGCGACGGCAAAGAACTGTTCTACCTCTCTTTGGACGCGAAGGTGATGGCAGCGCCAGTTACGACGGGCGCTCATTTCGATGCCGGCACGCCCATCGTACTTTTCCAGGGCACGCCCCGGCAGCCTGTCCTGGTGTATGACTTGTTCGTCTACGACGTGAGCCGGGATGGACAACGATTTCTGATTAACACGCAGGTGAAACAGGGTGACAGCGCACCCATGTCCGTGATTCTGAACTGGCCCGCGAAGCTGGGCAAATGAGGCTCCTAACTGCGACTCACAATTCCTCCCGAGTCGCGGGCTAACCGGAAGCTGACTCATTACAAGGTTGGAGCCTCGGTTGACAATTTTCTCGCAATCGGAGAGATTCACACGTTGACGATTGCCGAGAGTAACATCCTTCGGTCATGAAGCCTGCAATCCAGCGTTGTCCTGCCTGCGTACCTAAAGGAGATAGCCCGTTTGTCGAACGCTGAAGTCAAGGTGGCTTCGATCAACGATGAAGCGCTCATGTCGGCGGTGCGCGCCGGCGACGAGAGCGCGATGGGAGTGTTGTACGACCGATACTCTAGGGTGGTGTATTCGGTGGCCTTGCGAGTGCTGGGCGAGACGGGCGCAGCCGAGGACGTATTGCAAGACATCTTCATGCAGCTTTGGAGAAATCCGGGCGGGTTCGATTCGAGGCGAGGAAGTCTGGGACCATGGCTGGCCGTGATCACGCGCAACCGGGCCATTGACGTGGTGCGCAAGCGGCATCCGGAGACAGATATTTCGGATGTAGTGGTTTCGGTGCATCCCGATATGGTGGGGGATGCGGAACGAAATCGTGCCATGGAAAAAGTTCGTGGCGCGCTGAACGGTATGCCGCCTGCTCAGCGCATCGCATTGGAGATGGCCTATTTCGAGGGTCTGAGTCACACGGAAATTGCGGCGAAGACCGGTGACGCGCTGGGGACGGTGAAGACGCGCATCCGGGCTGGTTTGCTCGCTTTGCGGAAGGTTTTTAATCCGTAATTAGTAAAGAGTGATTTTTTAGAGAATGGCAGTTCACGAACAATACGCGGAGGACTTGGCGCTTTATGCCATGGGATCTCTGACCGGAGATGCGCGCGCTGCGGTCGAGAAGCATCTGCGGGAGTGTGCCGATTGCCGTGAGGAGCTGGAATTACTGCGCGGAGACATGGCGACGCTGGCGTATTCCGCGGCTGGCTCGGTACCTCCTCGGCGGTCGCGTCAACGTTTGATGGATGCAATCCAACGTGAACCGCGAAGAAAAGAAGCCCCGTCGCGTCGAACGTGGTGGGCAGCCGTGCCGTGGTTCGCTGCGGTTGCGATGACAGTACTGGCCGTGCTCCAGATGAGCCAGAACAGCGGCTTGCAGCGGCAAATTGCGGATTTGCGGGACCGCTCCGACACGCAGCAGGTCCAGCTACAGCGGGCGCAGGAAGTAGTCGCCACTCTGACCGCGACCGACGCCATGCGCGTGACTTTGGTCGCCGCAAAGACGCCTCCACAGCCACAGGGCAAAGCTATTTATGTCCGCGATCGTGGGAGCTTAATTTTCATCGCAAGTAATTTTGGACCACTGCCTGCGGACAAAGCTTATGAGTTGTGGTTGATTCCGTCGAAGGGTAATCCGATTCCCGCAGGTGTGTTCAAGCCCGATGCTCGGGGAAGTGCGACGGTGGTGAATCCCCCGCTGCCGCCGGGAGTGGAGGCAAAGGCTTTCGCGATTACGGTGGAGCCTGAAGCGGGATCGGCGGCGCCCACATCACAAGTAATCATGTTGGGAGCAGGAGAGTAGTATTTTCTTGAATTAAGAGCGAAGGCTAACCTCTTTGCCGGAAAAGCGGATGTCGCACACACTATTATCGTTCCGTCTCCTAATTCTTGTCAGTGGTCGATGTCTGAATGGCGAAAGGAATTGCGATGAAGGGGGCCGTGATCTTCGTCGCTCACGTTCTGCTCGCAATGCTACTCACGATGCTTGTAGGCCTACTGATGTGCGGCACTGTGGGCGCTTGGTTGGGCAAAACCAGTAATCCTTGGTTCGATGCTCCCTACAGTCCGCTGTTCTGGGGTTTCGCGTTCTTTTTGGGGCTGTTTCTGAACCGGATAATACCCACCCACTCCGCTAAGTCCGTATGGATAGTCGGGGTGTTGTGGCTCATCTTCTGGGGTGCCAGTGATATCAGTGCCTACGACCCTCGTTGGTGCAACGGATGTTCACTTCCGCAGTATGTGTGGTACAGCTACTTCAGTTACTGGAACTGTACTCAGGAGTGCTTGGGGCAGCTTCTCGGAACAGCGCCGATGCTTAACTCTGTTGCATACTCGTTGGGTGCCGCAGTTGCTCTCAAGTTCAGCCACTCAGCCGGTTCAGGGATCGGCGCTGCTAAGGAGCGGTCCTAGGCCACTAGTTGCCGGACGAACGTCGCTTCAGATCGTGCCCACTCGTAAGATAGTCCAGGAGAAAAATCTCACGAAGCTGGACGCTGCTCGGAGACATCGGGGTCGGTTTTGGGAGTTGAGTGTTTCCTAAGTTGGCGGGCGGCGAGTTGGTTCAGATCGTAGCTGTAGGGGCCGTAGGCGCGAAACAGACCTTCGTCGAATAAGCGCTTTATGCCGCATCCGGTGCAAACCTGGTAGCAAAGACCAGCTGAACGGACGGGCCAACTCATCTTTCTGTGCCAACATCCCCGAAACAGGACCATCCCGACGCCGGCCATTGCGGTCGCCATGAGGCTGATCGGCCAGATCCAGTGCGTTTCTTTCTTGTGTGAGGTATCCGCCACAGTTGGTAACCTTTTATTTTGCTGGTAAATACAGTCGCCTGAGGCAACTGGCCTCGCGTTGGGTCTGAAGCAAATCTCGGGGGTATTCACAAGCTTACTAAAGAACATGGCGGAATTCCACCTTTCGTTCAACGGGCATATTGCGATTCACACGGCATCCGCTGTAACTTACAGAGATTGGCCAGTTTAAGTTTGGCCGCAATCCACAAATCAGGTGAGCGCAAGCCCTAACAACCCGGGCCTTGGGTCCGTCACGCCCACGCGAGGGGCGCCGCTGGGAATCTCTTCCTCTATTTCGAATCCTTCTATTTCGAGTCCCTCAATTTCGAGTCCCTCAATTTCAAGTCTCCCTCGCCCCGACCATCAAGCTCTGGAAACCCTGCTGGCTTTGTCTTCGCTGCATGAGCAGATTCGCGAGCGTCGCGACCAGGAGCTGAGCAAAGGGGCAAGGCTGACGTCGGTTGACGGCTGGCAGCTGAAGCAGTTCGTACACGACGAGGTTCTTCAGTTAGTTGCGGACCGGGCGCTGACGGTCACGGGCGCCGACGGCGTCGCTGTGGCGCTAGTTGAGGGGACTGGAATTGTTTGCCGAGCTTCCGCTGGCAAGATTACGCCGGAACGTGGAGCGCGGCTGGACCCGCACTCTGGTTTTTCAGGGGCGTGCTTGCGCAACGGCGAAGTCGTACGTTGCGACGATTCAGAATTGGATAGCCGTGTGAATCCGCAAGCCTGCCAGCGGCTCGGGGCGCGATCCATGGTAGCGGTGCCGCTTTCGGCGCCACAAGCAATTGTCGGAATCATGGAAGCATTTGCCAGTGAACCCTTCGGCTTCAACGACTGCGATGTTCGATGCCTGACTCTTCTCGCAGCACTCATCATGGACGCGATGAACCCGGAAGAGGAAAATCGCTTTTCCGAAATGTCGCAGCGCGTGGTCGGTGATGCAACGGTAGCCTCCGAACCAAAAATCAAAGCGGAGGTCGCCCCGCACGCTTCTCCACTACAAATCGAGGCTGAGAACTCCGTAGCAGACAAGCTTCCGGAGGCAACGCCGCAGATCAAAATCGTTCCCGCGCGTCTGGAGCCGGTAACCCAACGCAAGAAACAAGATGCCAGGCTTGTGCTGTTTTCGGAGCTCGAAAACTCCGATGAATCGAGGCCAGGACTGAAAGTGGTTTTACTGTTGGCGGCTCTGGCGGTTGCGTTGGGAATTGGGTTGTGGTCGCAAATACGTCACAGCAGAGACGTCAATGCGGCGTCGCGGAACGAAATTAAACCGGTCGCGACAAGCCAGATAGCGCAAGATCCGCCGCCGGCCGAAGTTTCCGCGTCTCAGCCCGATTGGAATGCAGCTGCCGCTGCGCTTGTTCAAGCGAGGCTGCTACATCCCGGGGTCACTGGGATCCGGCACTGGGCCTCTGCGACCTCCAGCACGGTGGTGATCGATCTCGAGGATCAAGTGCAATACGAAGCGCATCGTCTGGCGAATCCCGAGCGGATTTACTTTGATCTGCTCGATACAAAGCTGGCTCATGAACTTTCCGGAAAGACGATTGATGTTGGCGATCCCTTGCTACAACGGATCCGAATTGCTCAACCGAAGCAGAACGTCACGCGAGTTGTACTGGACACCAAGAACGCTTCAAATTATTCGGTAAGTCTGGAACCCAGTCCATACCGGCTCGTGGTCGAGGTCGGCAAGCTCGGCTCCACGCTTGGGCCCAAAGCCAAAGTGGATTTGTTCGGACCTGGAACTCGAGTTGAGGCCGCTTTGAACACAGTGGCGCCGCGCGAATTAAAGACTGAACCTGGGCAACTCGCGGTAACGCCAATGCCGAAAGTGAGGACCGGCCCGCCAAACGTCCTTGTGTCTCCAGCGCCAAGCCTGAGCATTGTGCTGGACGCGGGTCATGGCGGCTGGGACCTCGGCACGGTGGGACGTCGAGGATTGCTGGAGAAAGATCTTGTTCTCGATATCGTTCAACGTTTGGGCGGGCTGCTTCAACAGCGCTTGAATGCAACTGTCATTTACACGCGACAGGGCGACAGTTATGTTCCGCTGGAGAGGCGGGCGGAAATCGCGAATCTTTCGCAAGCCAAACTTTTTATTTCAATCCATGCGAATTACAGCGACTCGGCCTCCGCGAGGGGAGTTGAGACGTACTACACCAATACTTACTCTTCTGTGAGGGCGCGTCCGGCGGGTGCCGATGCGGAGGTGCCGATACAGAATGTTGATTGGACGAGAGTTGATATCCGCGAGAAAGTTCAGGAGTCTCGGCACTTTGCGGACTGCGTGCAACAAGCTTTGTACGGGACCATCGCGGCAAAAAACCCGGGAATCCCTAACCGCGGCGTAAAAGAAGCACAATATGTCGTGCTCACGGGGACTTCAATGCCGGCGATTCTCGCCGAGGTTTCTTTCGTGAGCAGTCCCACGGATGAAAGTGAATTGCTGAGCGAGGCTTACCGGCAACGTATCGCAGAGGCCCTTTACAAGGGAATTGCTCGGTATCACGAGACGCCCCGTCACGCCACGATCGCGGGCTTGGTGGGAAAGACTGCCGCCAGATAGTTCGCTGAGACGGCCTACCACGGTAACAAATCTTCCCATTTCAACCGTAGAGTTTCGTCTCCGGAAAATTCAGGTCGGCCATGCCGGGATGCTATGATCCTGACGTATGAGCCGCCGTGGTAGGGAAGAGTGGCAACGTGACATCGATCTGCGACAGCGTAACGTTGTCTTTCCAGATACGGCAGCCAATGAGACTCGATTCTGGCGAAATATCATCTCTGGTCAGCAGAAGCTAGGGATTACCCAAGTCATTGGGATAATCCTCATATACTTAACGCTAGCAGTGGTCGTGTACAGCATTGGCAGAAATTTTCGAAGCTGGATCGCACTTCTGGTAGTTTCGGCCGCAGTGCTACTAGGTGGTCAATTGATCAGCCGTCGAGCGAAAACCTTGATAGCACCTCGGAGCCGTACTAAAGAAAAATAGCGGGCTCGTTGAATTCCTCAGAGATACCCACCTACTTACTATTCCCGAATTGTTACCAAACTAGAGCGCGGCACAAATGGGCGCGATGCGATCTGGCCGCCGAATTTCGCTGCCCATCGTCCTGGGATTGATGTGCTGCAGGACGGACAGCATCCCTCAGGTGTCAGCTGGTAATCCTGAATGAAATAGCTGTGGCGCCTTATTAAGGTCTCTTGGCATTGCGGACATTGCGTGTCTTCGAAGTCTTTGACCATGCCGGGGAGATTGCCTGCGTAAACATAGTGAAGGCCGGCGCGCTTTCCGATTGCGACGGCGCGAAGCAGATCTTCGGGGCGGGTGTCGTCTGGGTCAGACATTTTGTAGTCTTTATGAAATGCGGTGACGTGCCAGGGAATATCCAGAGAAATTCCGGCAAGAAAATTGGTTAGACCTTCTAATTCATGATCGGAGTCGTTGAATCCCGGAATTAGCAGAGTGACAATCTCCAGCCAAACGCCCATTGCGTGCAGACTGCGGATTGTTTCAAGAATTGGTCCCAGTCGCCCGCCGAGCTGGTGGTAGTGGCGATCGTCAAAACTTTTCAAGTCGACTTTATATAGATCGATCCAGGGATGGATGTATTCGAGGACTTGTGGAGTTCCATTTCCGTTCGAAACAAATCCGGTCATCAGCCCCGCGGCTTTGGCTTCTTTGAACACAGCGACGGCCCACTCGGCGGTGATCAGCGGCTCGTTGTAAGTGCTGACTAACACTTTTGCACCTTGACGAAGCGCATCGCGAACCAAGGCTTCAGGAGATGCCTCGAGCGGCGCCGAGACTGCCTGCGGATCTCGCAACGCTTGCGACGTCACCCAATTTTGGCAGTACCCGCAGTGGAGATCGCATCCGAGCATTCCGAAGCTGTAGGCTAGCGCGCCCGGATAGGCGTGAAAGAACGGCTTCTTTTCGATGGGGTCGCATTGCACTCCGCCAACGTATCCCCACGGAACGAACAGGGTTCCTCCGCGGTTGTAGCGGACTTTGCAGACTCCGGGTTGGCCGTCTGGAATGGGGCAACAATGTCCGCAGGCAAAACAGCGCACCCGATCGCGATCGAGCTTTTCGTAAAGCTCGCCTTCGCAGACGTGCTCGTTAACGATGTCGCGCAGCGTGGGCACAGCGGGAGACCTTATGGAAATTATAGACCTTGGAGTGATACCGACGGGACGGGAGGGCCGACTTTCAGCCGGGCCGTAATGACTACAAGATCAGTGTTTCGGCACGGCTGAAGCCGTACCCTCCCGTCCAGGGCAAAGCCCGAAGCAACACCGATTCTAGTGACGGTCCGCTGCTTCCTGGGGTACAGCAGATTCCGGGCCCATGTGTCGCACATCCGCGCCGCGGACCCAGAAGATTACGTCTTCAGCAATGTTGGTCGCGTGATCGGCTACTCGTTCGAGATTGCGGGCGATTAACAATGCGTCCAAAGCCTGTCTGGTAATACTCGGATTCTCGTTCATGGCCTTGACCAAGATGATAAAGGCGTCGTCTTTCATGCGGTCTACGACGTTATCCATCTCCAGGACCGCCTGTGCGAGTTCCGCCTTGCCTTCAATGAAGGATTCCAGCGCCCTTCGAACCATGGCGGCAACCGCGGCGGACATGCGCGGAATGTCGACGGGAAGGTCGGCTTTCGGTAGCTCGGCGATATCCATCACTCGCTCTGCGATATTGACGGCCTGATCTCCTACCCTCTCGAGATCGGAATTGATTTTCGTCACAGCGAGGATGAAGCGCAGATCCACGGCCATGGGTTGCTGCATGGCGAGAAGATCAAAGGCCAGTTCATCGATCTCACGCTCGGCGATATTAATCTGGGTCTCGCCCTCAAGCACCATCTGGCAACGCGAAAGATCGCGGTCGATATAGGCCTGGCAGGCGCGATCCACCGCCTGTTCGGCCAGTCCCCCCATGCGGAGCAAGCGAGTGCGGAGTTCGTCTAATCCTTGCTGAAAGCGGGTACGCATCATCCAAACCTGCCTGTAATATAGTCCTCCGTCCGCTTGTCGGAGGGAGTTGTGAAGATTTTTTCGGTCTTATCGAATTCGATCAGCTTGCCTAGCAGAAAGAAGCCGGTGAATTCTGCGACGCGAGAAGCTTGTTGCATATTATGCGTTACGATCACGATGGTAAAGCGTTCCTTGAGCTCAAAGATTAGTTCCTCAATCTTTCCTGTCGAAATTGGATCAAGAGCGGAACACGGCTCGTCCATAAGCAGTACTTGCGGCTCGACCGCAAGCGCGCGAGCAATGCACAGCCGTTGCTGCTGTCCTCCCGACAGACTGGCTCCGGACTTCTTGCGGGCAGTATCTTTAACCTCGTCCCAAAGCGCCGACAATTTTAGAGACCGCTCGACAATTTCATCCAGCCGCTTTCGATCACGGAAGCCGTTCAGTTTCAAGCCCGCCGCGACGTTGTCATAGATTGACATGGTCGGAAAAGGATTTGCCTTCTGGAACACCATCCCGATGCGGCGGCGAATCTGCACGGCTGAGCTTCCGTTGTAAACATTGACCGTCCCGATTTCCACCTTTCCCGTAGCCCGTGCACCGGGAATGGTTTCGTGCATGCGGTTCAAACATCGGACGAATGTTGACTTGCCGCAACCCGAGGGACCAATCAACGCGGTGGCATGATTGGCCGGCGCCTCCATCGTAATATCGAACAAAGACTGGGTGTTTCCGTACCAGGCATTCAGTTTTTCGACTTTGATTCCGACGCCCATGACTCAGTTCGCTCCCTTTACCATTCCGCGGCCCGCCACATAACGAACGGCGCTTATTGAAACGACAATCAAAATGATTAGGATTAAGGCTCCGGCCCATGCCTGCCGGCGTTGATCATCGTAGGGCGAGGTCGCATACGAAAAAATCTGTAGCGGCAAGGCGGCGGTTGGCTGGTTAAGTTTCCAATTCCAAAATTGATTTCCGAGGGCGGTGAACAGAAGTGGAGCAGTCTCTCCGGCTACGCGGGCGAATGCCAGCATCACTCCAGTAATCACCCCAGAAGTCGCCGTTCGCAGCGTGATGGACAATGTGGTTCGCCAGCGCGAAACCCCCAGCCCATATGCAGCTTCGCGGACAATATTAGGCACGAGCAAAAGCATTTCTTCCGTGGTTCGGGCAATGATTGGAATCATCATGATTGCCAGAGCTACGCCGCCTGCCAGCGCCGAATAACCACCGGTTGTTACAACCACCAAACTGTAAGCAACGATGCCGATTACGATAGAGGGCACGCCGTTTAGCACGTCCGCCGTGAACCGAATCAGATTGCCAAGGCGATTGCGCCCGTATTCCGCAAGATATATTCCCGCGCAGATCCCGATGGGAACCCCGGCAGTGCTGGCAATCGCAAGTAGTAAAATCGAACCGGCGATGGCATTCGCCATCCCACCTCCGGTTTCTCCCGACGGCTTGGGAATCTGCGTGAAGAAAGCCCAATTGAGCGACCCGATACCCTTGTAAACCAGATATCCGAAGATCGCGATCAACGGAACCAAAACCAAGAGCAGCGAGCCCACAGCCGCAAGCGTGACCAACGAATTCACGCTCCTTCGCCACAAACTGATGGGTCTGGAGGAAGGGTCGGGGATGGAAGTGTTTATCTCAGGCATTCGCCCTCGCGGGATTTCCTCGGGTCACGCTCCACACCAGAACCTGCGCCAAAATGTTGACGATGATGGTCACGATAAATAAAGCCAGACCTATTTCGATGAGGGCGCTGGTGTACAGATTGCCGGTCGCCTCGCTGAATTCATTCGCGATCACACTGGCCATGGTGTAACCCGGGGAAAATAGAGACTTCGCAATCTGGGGATTGTTGCCAATCACCATGGTCACTGCCATGGTTTCGCCCAAGGCCCGCCCCAAACCCAGGATGACGCCACCCATAATCCCGGCGCGGGCATTTCGCAAAACGCCGGTACGAATCATTTCCCACCGCGTTGCGCCTAAGGCAAGAACGGCCTCCCTCTGCTGCTGAGGAACCGCAGTCATAACTTCGCGGGTGATGGATGAAATGATTGGTATTACCATGATGGCGAGAATGAATCCGGCGGCCAGCATTGAGTATCCGTTGGGATAGCCTCCAAACAGGCCTGTCCATCCAAAGTAGCGTGCAAGTAATGGCTGTACATACACCCTCAGCAAGGGCACCAGGACGAAAATAGCCCAGAGTCCATAGATCACGCTTGGAATCGCTGCTAGAAGCTCGGTTGTAAAAGCCAAAGGGCCTTTCAACCACGGAGGCGACATTTCAGTAATGAAGACGGCCACACCAATGGCGAGCGGGACACTGATGATGAGCGCCAAAATTGAGGAGACGATGGTTCCATAGATAAATGGAAGCGCTCCAAACTGATCGTTGACGGGATCCCACTCGCTTCTAAAGAAGAACTTTAGCCCGAAAGCGTGCCAAGAGAGAGAAGATTGAGTGACCAATCCATAGATAATGAGGCCCACCAGCAGCAGGACACTGAGCCCACACGCCAACATCCCCGAGTAAAAGATGCGATCTGCCATTTCAGTGTTGCGGTCCTTTATCAGGGGCGGCGGAGAGTTTTCCGCACTCCGCGCAACTGACGGATTCGCAATAGGTTGCGGACCGTTAAACCGCGGCGCTCCTAAGGCGGAATTGGCCATTTTGGAGAACGTACCAGAATCGTGTTACAGGAGTGTTAAAATACCAATCCGTAAGGTCCGCGATATATTTGGACGGGTCCGCCGGGCTAAGACCTAAGATCCGCAGTTTCCAGTATCCCTCTGCTGTTTTTGTGGCTAACGCCTATGCCAGTTGATCAACGACACTGTCGCGCCGTCTTCCAGAAGCTCGAAAGCGAGCTGGGGAAACTAACAAAGCATCCCAACCCTGAGAGCGTTCACAAACTTCGCACTGGCACGCGTCGCGTCGAGACGGTTCTTGAAGAACTGGTTCCGCAACCGGACAAGAACATCAGGAAATTGCTTAGGTCGCTCACCCGTTTGCGGAAAAAGGCTGGCAAAGTTCGCGATCTGGATGTTCAATCCGCTTTGTTGCGAAATCTAAAGATTGCGCGCGGGGCTCGTGAAAAATCGCGATTGCTTCGTGCGCTGGCTACGGAGCGCGCGAAGCGCGAGAAGAAGCTGGCGGAAGCGCTCGACAAGGATGCAGTGCGCGATTTGCGTAAGCGCCTCGATCGTGCGCGCAAGGAAATGGAAATTCCAGATGGCGTGGAACCTCTGCGCGTGGCGATGGACGAGTTCTCGGCGCTGGGACGCGAGCGTTCTCCCGTAACCCAGAAGCTGCTTCATCAGTATCGGATCACCGGAAAACGGGCGCGATACGTGATCGAGATTGCCCAAAAGAGTCCCGAAGCAGCCGAAGCGATTCGGCAATTAGAGAAGATGCAAGATGTGGTGGGCGACTGGCACGATTGGCTGACCTTGACGGAACGCGCCGAAAATCTTTTCGGCGGAGTTAAAGATTCCTCACTCGTTGCGGCGATGAGAAACCTTACCCGGGCAAAGTTTCGGGATGGCGTGGATGCAGTGATGCGAACGCGGGTTGCGCTTTCTGTCGAGAAGGTGGAGCCGGGTGCGGCTAAACCTGCTCAGAAGCAGCCTGTGAGAGCCGCGCAAGCGGCCCCTGCCGCAGCGTAAAAGTTAGAGGCTCGAAATCGAATACGCGGATGGGTAGAGACGCAGCTTGCTGCGTCTGTTTTTTGTATTCCGACCATATTGATATAGCACCCGGCGAAGACGCCGCACGCTAGGTCTCGACGAGAGATTATTACCGATTCATCGGTCTTCGATTCTGATAATCTGCACCCACCATGCGCATTTACCGCAGCCTCTCTGTCCTTTTCCTAATTGCTATCGCTGGGTCCGTTTTCGCCCAAAGTTCCAAACCAGTTGCCGACCGGCTTGCCGCCCAGAACGCGCTTTTCGATGAGCAGTACGAATCCGATCTGCGGAACTTTCCTGAGCGGGCCACTGCGTTTGGCGACTATCGCTACAACGACAAGTTGGACGAACACTCGCTCGAGGCCATCGCTCGGCGGGACAATACAGACAGGGACTTCCTCGCGCGCCTAAAAGGTATTTCGACAACTGGATTCTCCGACCAGGACCAGTTGTCGCATGATCTCTTAATTCGTGTCCTCGAGCAGCGCACCGCGGACTTTGACTTCAAAGAGTATGAGATGCCAATCAACCAGCAGAATGGCATCCATACCAACCTTGCCGATATGCCGCTCTCGGTTCCCTTCGACTCGGTCAAGCATTACGAGGACTACATCGCGCGCCTTCACCAGATTCCGCGCGCCCTAAGCCAAACTACCGAAGTCCTGCGCGCGGGCATGAAGGATAAGCTCATGCCGGTCAAATTTCTCATCGAGAAGCTTCCTGTCCAGTGCGATGGCATCATCGAAGCCGACCCTTTTCTTCTTCCAACAAAGAAGTATCCCGCGGAGATCTCTGCGGAAGATCAGAAGCGGCTGACTCAGCAGATCACCGACGCGATAAACGCCGACGTGATCCCAGCGTACAAAACATTCGCTGCCTTCCTGCGTACGGACTATGCCCCGCAAGGCCGTACTACGCTCGCCGTCACCTCTTTGCCGGACGGGGAGAAGCGCTACGAAAATGACATCTACGGCCGGACCACGACCCACATGACGCCGGATGCGATACACCAGCTCGGCCTGCGCGAAATGGACCGCATTCAAGCCGAGATGATTGTTATAGCCAAGAAAGAGGGATTCGCTGACCTCGCGTCCTTCCGGGCATCCCTTAAGACCAATCCCAAGTACATTCCAACCTCAGCGGAGCAGATCCTCGACGACTTCCGCCGCTACATCGCACAGATGGAGCCGAAACTCCCCGAGCTTTTCACGCTACTTCCAAAGTCTCCAGTAACTGTCGAAGCTATCCCTGCCTTTCAATCGGCGGCAGCGACACACTACGTTACCGGAACTCCGGACGGTAAGCGGCCGGGCCGCGTGGTGGTCGCAACGTCTAACTTCGCGAATCGTTCGCTGATTAACGATGAGGCGATTGCGTATCACGAAGGCATACCGGGGCACCACATGCAGCTATCCGTGCAGCAGCAACTGACTGGGCTACCCAAGTTTCGCCTGCATAGTCTCGGCTTCAATGCCTATGTGGAGGGGTGGGCACTGTACGCAGAACAATTGGGCAAAGATGTCGGATTCTATCAAGATCCGGTTTCAGACTACGGCCGCCTCTCTTCTGAATTGTTTCGCGCAGTGCGTTTAGTCGTTGATACGGGCATCCACTCGAAGGGATGGTCACGGGACCAGGTCGTGGAATTCTTCCGAAAATCGGGCGCGATCGACGAGCCGAGCATCCAGTCCGAGACTGATCGCTATATCGCGTGGCCTGCGCAAGCTCTCAGTTACAAGCTTGGCCAACTCAAGTTCCGCGAGCTGCGGGAGCGCGCCAAGAAAGAACTTGGTCCCCAATTCGACATCCGCCAATTCCACGATGAAATGCTCGACGGCGGAACTCTGCCGCTAGATCTCCTCGACGAGCGAACCGATAAGTGGATCGCGCAGCAAAAATCAAAGTGAAAAGTTAACAGTGGGTGACGCTGGCTAGGCTGGCAGCGACTGCTTTGTTGAGCACTCGCGGATTTCCTGGATGGCGGACGTGAGGATCGGAGTCTGATATTCGGGATGGTGAAATTCCAGATGCATGCCGCGTCCCACGAATCGCAGCTTTAGCATGGAGCCTCCCCAGGTTGACCCAGCAATCGCCACCGGAACCGGGTCCGGGCAATAACGTGGATGCCCTGAGATCAGGGCATTGCTTTCTCCGAGGAAGACCAGGGTATAGCTGTGGTGCCGGGTATCGATCTGGAGCACTGTGGCGGGAGGCAGGTCTTTAAGGAATACTCCGCCCTCAATTTCTGATTGCAGAATATTGCGATTCACTTCATCGCCAAAGTTTGCATGCGGCGTGAACATTGCTAATTGCGGATGAGCCTATACCCGCTGATTATCTATCATACGCGAAGCTTCCAAAATTGTGTGTTTTGTCGCGAACTCAAGTAATGCGGCGTCGGAATAAGGTTCTGTCAAGCGGAAAATACAGCGGGTCCACAACGGATTGGATCGACACTCAGATCAAATTTATGTTTTCTCTTTTCGAAGTGAGCCGCCTGCCCTGGAAAGGACATCATGCGTGACAAATGGCAGGAAAGTCCGAATACCAGAAAAGCTCCCAAAAATTAAGAAGCGCCCCAGACTCTAAATGAGTCGCAGGACGCCCGAACAGCCCTCCCCCAGAACTGCTCATGCACAAGATACGTTCGGTGAGATGGGCTGTAAACTACACGATGGTGCCACGCTATAGCACGAAGATGCCATACGCGACTACCTGCCAAACCCGCGATTTTACCGGGTATCCGCGCGTCGAAGAACGAAGTTTACCGCAAGGGCATGTTGAAACTGTGCATGTGTTTGCGCAACCTCTGCTTTAGTTCCTCCGCGAGGCTCGTTTAACTCCTTTGTTCTTAGTATTCGCCGACAGGATTGACTTTGGTTCCCGGAGTGCACAAGTCACTGCGAGTTGTGGTGTAAGACTGCGTTGGTAAGGCCTTGAGTGAATGGGGCCGTCCAGCAAGTGATTTCCAAATACAGGGGGATTTTATGAGACGAGTAATTTTGCTAACTTTACTGGCTTTGGCACTACCCATAGCCGCTCTTGCGGACAGTTTCACCTTCACCAATCAAGGGGGCACGCTGGCTGTCGAAGGAAACAATGTGTCGTTAACTGACTCACCTATTGTCAGCTTCAGCCGCAATGGCGGTTCGGTCGCAACCGGCAGCGCACTAGGTTCGCTGAGCTTCTCCACCACTGGCGGCAGCATTACCAGCACTTCAACAATCGGATCGGACTCCACCAAGAATCTTCAGACGATTAATACTTTGAGCTTCACAGGCGGATCATACACGGCTACAGGCAACGGGGGTGCGATTCCCAGCGGCACCTTGTTTGCGGGAAACTTCTCGGGACCGACGACCATGACCGAAACAATCTCGAACACTTACAATCACAGCGGCGCAGTCACCGGCTCCGTTACCAACTACTTCTTCAACGGGACTGTGGGTGGCGCGAATGGAACTCTGTTAAGCACCCAGGTGAAAATGGGGAACGGCGTGGTTAGCGGCGGTAATACCGCAGCGCTTACCACGACTCCGGAACCCGGTACGCTTGGCTTGCTAGGTACTGGCTTGGTGGGCATTGCCGGCTTGATTCGCCGCAAAGTAAGAATGGGATAATTTTCAGCTCCCAATCCTAATCGGGTAATTACTCGACTCAAGCCCCCGTTCCCCCTACGGGGGCTTATTTTGTAATTTTTTTCAACTCTGTGGATCCCGAAAACCTTCCGCTTGTGTCTTTCTCGTCGCGGCGATCTCCGTTACTGTCGTAATCCAACCTCGTGCCATCACGGTTGACCCACAACAACTGTGTCTTTACATTCATCTCAGGGGGGGATCATGAAGGATATTCACGAGGTTTTGCGCAACAAGCAAGCCAAGTACACGCAATTAGGAAAGCAAATCGAGATGTTGCAGCAGGCCGCTGAAAAGCTGCGCGAAATTGCTCCTCTTCTCGCCGAAAATGATGATGACGACAGCAGTGTTCTCTCCGAAGTAGATGAACCCAGCACCGCTGCCGCAACCGCGGGAGCGTCGTCCTCGCCTAGTCCGTCATCCTCCGGCAAACCGGTTCGCGGAGTAGCTCCGCGTTGGCCGTAGGTTCACTGGAACCGCGACAAGAGTTTGAGTACTTATGGCACTCCAGGCACTTCTTGTTTCCGAAGACGATATCGCAGCTGGCGTTCTAACGTCAGTTCTTTCCGGATTCGGACTGGCGGTGCAATGCACCGGCTACCCCAATGGCGTATTTTGCCTTCCCGAACACAAACTTGATGCGCTGATTGTAGATTTCGACGACCCTCAACAAGCTATCTCCATTGTCCAGACCGTGGGTAAGGGTGTGCCTCCAACACCCCCGATAGTTATTGCGCTCCTCAAGGACAAGAGTCTGGTCCGCAATATTTTTGGTGCGGGCGCAAATTTTGTTTTGTACAAGCCAGTGTCAGAAGAACAGGCACTCGCCACTCTGCGGGCGGCTGTTGCGTTGATTAAACGGGAACGCCGGCGCTCGTTCCGTGTCCCTCTCCAACTTCCGGTGCAACTCCACCTTGAAGATGGTAATGAGCAAGAGGGAATTATTTTAGATCTCAGCGAAGACGGCATGGACGTCCTCACGGCCCAGCCCACCAGCCCTTCGGCTAAAATCCGTGCCCGATTCAGTCTGCCAAAAGACAGCGTCGACTTTGAATTAGGAGCCGAAGTCGCCTGGGCAAATCCTAACGGGCAATCCGGGGTGCGGTTTGTCGAAGTCCCAGAACGCCTGCACGGTCGACTCAGGGAATGGGTAGACGGGCACGCTCAAGGATTTCTCGAAGACGGTTGGGCTTCTGAATGCAAACTGAGCGATCTAAGCCTCGGGGCATGTTATGTAGAGACCGAGTCACCCTACCCGGAACGTTCGCTGGTACAGCTTTCCTTGAAAGTAAGCGGGACGGAAGTCAATGCCGAGGGGACCGTAAAGGTGATGCATCCAGGAATTGGAATGGGAATTGAATTTGCTTCCCGGACCCCTGCCCAACGTGGGGAAGTACAAATTCTAATTAGCCTGCTAACCTCATGCCCGGGAACCCTTCCCGAATTGGAGATCACGCCGCGCGCGCTCAACGCAGACGAACGCTATCGAAACGAGATTTCGACCCATGACAAACTAGACGATCCGCTGCTCCAACTTCTGCGGAACCACGAATCATTGAATCAGGAAGAATTTCTTCAGGAACTCCGGCAGCAACGGACGTCGCACGAAGTAGCCCCTGCGTAAAAATCGGAACCATCACTGCGCCGGCGGCTTCCACTTATTCAAGAATGCCAACAGGTCTTCTGGGCCCATAGCCCGAGCGTTTTCGAATTCGCCGTGCTGTTGACTGTAGAGCAGCTTGCCATCCGCATCGAGAACCGCAAGTCCAGGAATTCCCTTCTTCATCGGGACCTGGTATTGCTCCATTAAATCCTGATTCTTTTCGCCTCGACCGATATCTACATGCACCACTTCGTAGTTGGGTCCGATCACTGCCGCTAAATCGGGACGGTGAAATGCGGCGTCGAGAACGTGGCAGTCGTAGCACCAGTTCGCGCCAAACACGACGATCACTCGTTTGTGCTGTTTGGAGGCCGCCGCAATCGCCTCCGTGATCTCAGCGTGGGCATCTTTTCCGGGAGAATAAATGTCTTTACTAACCGTTAGCGGTTGTTCCAGACGGGCGGCGTCGGACCGGTTGGTGGCGATCAGTCTCCACCGATCTCCCTGATGCTGCCAGACTTCTCCGGCAGACACATACAAGACGCGAGCACTCGAAGATTCCGAAGGGTAGATTTCCATCTGCAGAACCAATTGCTTTAAATCGGGCTCGGGCGAGGCCGCTTGGGCAATATCGATTTTGAGCTTGCGGGCTTTGAGACCGAGCCAGAATGCGACATCGCCGTCGGCGTCGAGATCGCCTTTGGGTGTACTAATGCGCGCTGCGGGACTGGCGCTATAGAGAGACTTTAGTGCGGCAGCATCGTGGTTCTTGACGGCGATGCTCCATTGATCGAGCGGTGGAAAGGAATTACTTTGCGCTGGAGTTGCTTGCGCAAGGCACAGCGGAGCCACTAGTACGAAGAGTATTGTGGCAAGACTTCCTGCAAACCGACCATGGTTTACCTTCATGCACCAAGTATACCCAGCACCCACAGATGAGAAGAACGACGGCATCCTTAGATTGACCACCAAGGACACGAAGGTACACAAAGGAAATCCCTGGATTCAAACTTCCGACCAGGTCTCAACTGCCCGCGTCATCGGCAATCGATTCGGCTTCCTGTTCGAGAAAGAAGTTTGGCTCTTCTTTGATAGGAAGAATGCCATCTGGGAGCGTTCCGCGGTTGTATTCCGCCATGCGGTTCTTCCATTTGAGGAAATCTGTAATCGATTGCGGCTCGATGCGGACTTCGACCCTTCGAAGGCTCGCCAGCAGGAGGTTCATCTCATATTGAAAACCCTTGGCGGAACGGAGATTCTTCGCCGAGGCGTGAATCATTTCTACTGTTCGATTGCGGATTTCGAGTAATCCCCAGCCAGCGGGTAGTTCTTCGACGGAAATTAATCCGGTTGGCGCGAAGTAGAAGCGTTCGCAACCTAAGCCAATTGTTGGTTTCTGGCGAAATGGCTTGGCGCAATCAGTCAGAAAATCGGCCCGGGAAATCTTGCACTCAATCAATACGGAATGAGAGGCGCGCTTCCACCCAATTGCATCTGGCATCTCTCCGCTGAGACATGCCTGCTCGGAAAGAATTACTCCGCAGCGATAGCGGCGCAGCCATTCCACGGACTTCTGGACCAGCTGAGCATGGGTCATCAGGCACAGGGTACGCCGGAGTCAGGACACGGGGGGAGTAACCGCGAAGCTTCGGCGAGCTCTCCACGTGACGAGTTAATCGTGAAACCGTGGCGCAACCCTCGTCTAAGATGGTTCCCAGTTTTCGTCGCATTAGAAACGGCTCGCTTGACTGACACATCCTCCAAACCTCCGGTTTCGCTGTCCGAACTGGCGTTGGTCTTTCTAAAGCTGGGTACGATTGCGTTTGGAGGACCTGCAGCGCATATCGCGCTGATGGAGGACGAGTTCGTCCGCAAACGGCACTGGATAACTGAAGAAGACTTTCTTGACCGTCTGGCTGCGGCCAATCTGATTCCGGGACCAAGCTCAACGGAAGTAGCTATTTTCATTGGCCATTCGCTGCGGGGTTGGCTTGGCCTGATGGTAGCGGGCTGTTGTTTCATCGTTCCTGCCGCAGTTCTGGTGACGTTGATCGCAGCCGCGTACGTTCGGTTTGGTGCGGTGCCACAAGCGGAAGGGATACTCCGTGCCATCAAGCCGGCGGTCATCGCAATCATTATTCAAGCACTATGGAGCTTGGCGAAGACGGCTTCGAAGACAACGACGCTCGCATTGATTGCTCTCGCATCTGCCGTCTTGAATCTCGCTGGCGTAAGTCCACTCGCGGTAGTTGCATTCGCAGGAGCCAGTTCCGGAGCGATCTGGTGGATACGAAAGGGTTGGCGAAATCCAGTTACCCTTTGCTGGGTTGGCCTGTCGAACGCGCTCTCACCTGCAACCCACGGCGCAGGTGCGATCTCTGGGGCCGCGCCATTTAGCTTCGGGCGGCTCTTTCTCTCGTTCCTAAAGATCGGCTCGGTAGTATTCGGCAGCGGCTATGTTCTATTGTCATTTCTTAGAGCGGAATTTGTCGATCACCTGCACTGGTTGACAGAAAAGCAGCTCATCGACTCGGTCGCCGTAGGTCAATTTACGCCCGGCCCGGTCTTCACTACTGCAACTTTTATCGGCTATGTTCTGGGCGGCTTTCCCGGCGCAATTTTGGCGACGCTTGGGATTTTCGCTCCGGGCTTTGTTCTGGTTGCGGCGAGCGGGCCATTGATTCCAAAGATTCGCCGATCACCCATGGCGGGAGCCACACTGGACGGAGTGGTTGTAGGCTCATTGGGGTTAATGGCCGTTGTTACCTGGCAACTCGGAAAGGCTTCTGTGACTGACTGGCTAACGGTTTCGATTCTCGTAGTCAGTATTATAGCGATATTTCGCTTCAGGCTGAATTCCGCCTGGCTGATTCTGGGCGCAGCGATGGTCGGGTGGATTTCGGGGGGCTAGACTTGCTCCGGCCGTTCGCTAACAATGGCTTGACCATCACGGGACGGCGATAGACAACTTCCAGCAAGTGCCGAGCACCAGCAATGCTCTCTGCCATACGGTCGCGAGCGGAGTAGCCTTGTGCGTGGATCACGATAATCCCATCTTGCTCCCGCACTTCGACTCGCTCGATTCCCCGGTCATGGCAGATGTCGAAAGCCTCAGCGAGGCGAAGAATTCCAGCCAAGCGGCAGGAGGTCTGCCGTTCCGTCGGCGACAGGGTCCGCAGACTCTTATGGCTGGCCACAGGCAGAGTCCTGCGGTGAAACCGCGTGACCACGGCCACCATTCTCCAGCTTTCGCGAGACCAACCCAATGGAGGACTAAGCCGTTGAATCAGTTTGTAGGTGGTCTTCTCGTAATTCTTGTCTTTCTTAAATCGCCCAATCTCGTGCAGCAGGGCCGCCACCCGCAAAATCTCTTTCCCGCCATTTGCGGTGCCGTTTTTTGTCGGAACATGCCCGGCGATGCTGGATAGTCCGTCGAACAGCTGCACAGCGAGCTTGGCCACATGATTGGAGTGTTCCAGATCAGGAGCAAAAAAAGCGGCCCACAGCTTTAGGCGCTTGAGCGCGGCGGCACGAATTTGGTCCCCCACGGGCAATGACTTCCGCCAATGTTGCCAAAGCGAGTCTTTGCCAAGCATTTTGCTGCGATATGCGGCGATTCTGCGTTCGCGCTCCGTAGCGATCCTATTGCGCCATTGGAATTTCGCCTCATCATCGCCAAACGCCGCTAACTGCTGAACAGTGGCCCAGAGCACGTCGAGATCATGCACCTCGCCGAGAAGATCTTGTAGCTCCTTCAGATCATCCGCCCACGCAGCATGCTGGCTGGGCAGAAAATTTTCCACGATGTAGCGGAAGCGCTTGATTCCTATTCGCAGGTTGTGAAATGCAACCTGCGAACGGTTGCGGAGTGCTTGCCGATGCAATTCGTGGGCTTGGGTCCAACGCTCGAGAGCAAGATGCTCGAATACATCGCTCCCCTTCCGCAACCTCGCCGATCGGCGCGGCAATGACATGGACCAACTTCTCCATTGCTTTCGATCGAATGACTGAACGGCTTTTGCGGCCTCATTTTTGAATTCCGTTTCTCGCAACTGCAACCAATCGCGCAGAACCGTTGTTAGCGCGTCAGTGCCAACTCCCAGGCGCTGAACCCACTCTTGCATCACATGCACGTCTCGCAGAGCTCCCAAACTTCTGAATAAAGTACGCCCCGCTTTTTTCATTCGCCGCCATTCCGGGTCGGGATCGATTGCCATGATGCCGTCGGCAACGGAGCGGCAACGGCGAAGGGCGACGCGCAAGTCGTGAACCGTATCCGGTAACAGTCCGCTGTCGGCACGGCCGCACTCTTCGAGTACTCGCTCCATCCAGAGCGCTAGACCTGTCGCTGGTTGGGACGGCCGCGGTTTGGACGGGCTCGGCTTGCCCGGCCCTGGCTTAGACGGACTCAGTTGTGATGCGTCGGCACGGGAAGCCATATCTCTTCGCTTCGATGAGGCTCAATCATTCTCGCCGCAAAGCCGACTTAATTCCAGTGCTCTGGACGTTTGTGATCCCTCCACATAAACATCCGCGTTAGCCGCTTCACGTAAGATGGAAAAACTGTCGCCGCCGGAGGCGGGTGGATGAACGTTTTGGAATTTGCGGCGCTGGTCGGAATTGGGTCGTTCCTGGCCGGACTGTTGGGGTCGTTAACGGGCCTGGGCGGAGGCGTGGTTCTAGTTCCGCTGCTGACGATTTTTTTCAAGGTCGATATTCGATATGCAATCGGGGCGTCGCTGGTTTCGGTAATCGCAACTTCATCAGGAGCAGCGGCGGCGTATGTCAAGGAAGGCTTCTCGAACATTCGAATCGGTATGTTTCTGGAAATCGCCACGACTATGGGCGCGGTCTGCGGAGCATTTCTCGCCGCAAAAGTATCGACGGCCGCAATTGCAGTAATTTTTGGCGTAGTCCTGGTTTATTCTGCATATCTTTCGCGAAAGCCTCGCTCTCAGGCTGATCGCGACGCACCGCCGGATCCGCTAGCAACCCATCTACGCTTGAACGGGTCTTTTCCTGACGCCGGTGGGGTGCGTCATTACAACGTGCAACACGTCCCTGCCGGTTTCGGCCTGATGTTCGGAGCGGGCGCGCTATCCGGATTGCTGGGCATCGGGTCGGGAGCTGTGAAAGTCCTTGCCATGGATCAGGCCATGAAAATACCTTTCAAAGTTTCCACTACGACCAGCAATTTCATGATTGGAGTCACCGCGGCAGCCAGTGCCGGTGTGTATTTGAAACGCGGATACATTGACCCCGGCCTGGCGATGCCGGTGATGTTAGGCGTCCTGGCCGGTTCGATGTGGGGAACCCGAATTCTCGTCAAGGCCGAAACTCGATGGCTGCGGATAGTCTTCAGCGTAGTGATTGCGCTGCTTGGCGTGCAAATGCTTCTGAAAGGATTCTTCGGGACAATATGACCCGAGCGAATTGGACCGACGAAAAGGTTGAGACTATCATCGGCAACCTGCTCATCGTGGGCGTAGTTCTTTCGGCGGCGATTGTCCTGGTGGGTGGAATTATTTATTTAATCCACTTTGGCTATGCGACTCCGGCCTATAGCGTGTTCCGCGGGGAACCCGACACGCTGAAGAGCATTCGAGGGATATTACGCTACGCTTTCGCTCTGCACGGGCGCGGCATTATTCAGCTTGGACTTCTCATCTTGATCGCAACGCCAGTTGCGCGGGTCGCATTCTCCATCGTTGGATTCGCCGCTGAGGGCGATCGCATGTACGTGGTGTTCACCTCGATCGTCTTACTAATTCTTTTGTATAGTCTTTTCTGGTCGTCCTCGATCGCATAAGTCAGCTACGAACCACCAATACTTATTAGAGCGAGTACCAATTTCCCTGTATCTCTCCAGAGTCCCCGACATTTCCTGATAAACAACTGTATGCACGGAATCGCATGTCAGCGCTTCAAAACTCCCATTGGGCGCTGATTTCACACCTTTCCTTCATTTTCGACCCATCCCGATAGTTCATCCGGTACAGCAACTTATCGAACCCCCTACAGAGTGGACTGGATGGACCATCTAGCAAGTAAACCCTACTCTGCATATGCAAGCGGGGATCATAGAAATCACCGATGCGAAGCAACGATCTAAAGGAGACCAAGTGAACAGCGAGCCAAATACCACCGCCCGTTTGGAAACAGATCTCGATTTAGTGAAGCGCGCCCAGGAGGGCGATACCGACGCCTTCGCGTCATTATTTTATTCGCACAAGGCACGCATCTATTCCGTGTGCCTGCGCATGACTAACAATACTGCCGAAGCCGAAGACCTGACACAAGATGCCTTTCTGCAGGTTTTCCGCAAGCTGGGATCGTTTCGCGGAGACTCGGCCCTTTCTACATGGCTCTATCGAATCGCCGTAAACACGGTCCTGATGCACTTCCGCAAAAAGGCCCTCAAGCAGGTTTCTCTCGATGAGCCTTACAGCCAGGATGCAAAGTTGGTTCGGCGCGAATACGGAAGCAAAGACGACCGCTTGAGCGGTTCCGTGGACCGCATCGCATTAGCTCGCGCGATTAAGGAATTGCCTTACGGATATCGCACGATCTTCTTGTTGCACGAGGTTGAAGGCTACGAGCATCAGGAAATCGCCGAACTGTTGGATTGCTCGGTCGGGAACTCGAAATCGCAACTTCATAAGGCCAAATTGCGAATTCGCGAATTGCTAGGTCACGCCAAGGTGGAGACCAAGGAAACGGTGCCGGTTCAACTCCAACCTCGGCTGGGAAAGTCTTCCACATCCAGGACGCCAATTGCGAACTGGAATGAGAGCATTGGGGATCTAGCGGTGCAACCGGCCATGATTCCGACGGTGTCTCACCTGGTCGCAACAAACGCGTAAACCGAGGGTTAGAGGAACAATGAGAGTCGGAGCCATAATAACTGTTGCAGCAGAAGATCAAGGGAGGGGAACGTTAAACGACGAAACCTCTTCCCAAAATCTCTTTTCCTTGGGGATATCCCCCGTCGTCTGTCAGGAATTTCTTGGTCAGACATTGCTCCAGCGCACACGGCAAAGTCTCCGCGAAGCTGGCGTTGACCAACAGACCGTGCTGTTCGAACCACCTGGCTCAAAGAGTCTTATTCCCTCCGGATGTGGAACCGCAGAAAGTTTTTCTTCCGCATGGGAAACCGCTGTGGCTCAGCAGTTGAATGATGGCGCTGGAGTCCTATTTCTCATCCGCCTTGGTGCTTATCTGGAGATTGATTTCCGCGACCTTTTGAGCTTCCATCGGGAAGCTTCCAATGGTCTGACGCAGGTTTACGGCAAGAAGAGTGCTTTTGATCTTGGAGTGGTCAGTGCAAATCAACTGCGAACTGAGGCGGGCTCGTATCGGCGGCGGTTGAGCGCTCTTATCCCCCAGTCCCGGCGTTACAACTTTTCCGGTTACAGCAACAGACTGAGAGAACCTGGGGACCTTCGGCGGTTCGTATATGACGCTTTAACCGGCCGCAATGCGATTCGCCCGAACGGAGACCAAGCGGGCCCCAGTATATGGATAGGCGATGGGGCTAACGTTGATCCCAGCGCAAGTCTTTTGGCACCTGTTTACATCGGGGCAAATACCCAAATAAAGGCCTCCTGCATCATTAATGGAGGCACAACGATAGAGCGTGACTGCGAAGTGGATTTCGGAACCACAGTTACTGACTCCAGCGTGCTTCCCGGAACGTATGTCGGCATGGGGTTGAATATTGTGCACTCGATCGTGGCTCCGAACCGGTTGTTTCACTTGAACCGAAATGTGGGAATGGACATATCTGACGCGCACATAATTGGAAGCCGTCTTCCGAGGTCAATCTTGGCTGGATTTACAAAATCGATCAGAAAGAAAGGTTCTTTAAAAAGGAGTCAGCAACAACTTACTCGAGACTCTGTCGCATCTTTAGAAGAGCAGTTCTGAGTTTGAGTGTTTATCACGGATTAAATTTTTTGCCCGTGATTTTTGGAAGGAGCCATGGAAAACCCGTCAGCGATGTTAATAAGATTGCCGGAACACTTTAGCCATTATGAAGCTCTTACGCTGGCTGCCGAACTCGAGTGCACGCTGGTCAATGATCAACCTTGCCTCATTGTCGACTTTTCCAGAGTGAAACAAATAGACAGCGCTGGCCTGAATATGCTTCTCGGATGCATGGTGAAGATCGCGAGGCGGGATGGCGCGGTGCAACTCGGTGAGGTCTCTCCGGAAGCTGCGATCATGCTGGAATTGACCCGCATGGACAGTATCTTTGACCTGTTCCCGCGGATATCGGAAGACGCCACGACTCTACGGTTGGTGCCGGCGCAAGGCGTGGAACAAAAAGAGGAAGAGGAGCCGGTTCGCGCCGAGGAACCGGAGCCGTTGGCTGCTTAAACGGGCCTTTAGAGCAAGATCGAAGTAGGGGAGAGCATAAGATGAATCGGTTCTCGACCAGGTTCTTCGGCGTTGTAATCGCAGGTCTATTGCTTGTAGAGCCCGCGATCCTGTCTGCACAAGAACCGTCTGGCACGCCGGTTTCAGAGCCTTCCGTTCAGCAACCCTCTCCTTCTGATTCGACTAAGTCCGATACTGAACTTCCAGAAAGTCCTGGCGCGACCCAGATCCGGCAAGACTCGCCTTCTACGGTTCCCTCCCCTTCCGCCCAGACTCCAACGGAGACACAGCCCGCAGGCACTGCGGCGGCGCCGGCAGTTCCGGTAGCCGGGAATGCAGTTTCCCGTCCGGCCGGTGCTGCGGTGGCTCCTCCCAAGCAACGCCAGTCGCGAAGTTTCCTAATCAAGCTGGGATTGATCGCTGGAGCAGGTGTCGCCCTCGGGACTGTAGCTGCGTTATCTCTTTCCAGCCCTGCGAGGGTTCCGGGCAGCACCCACTAGGCAACAACAAGGAAGATATGACTGCTGCCGACCAGATTAGCAATAGGACCGGGGAAAGTTCTGCCTCCCCGGGACGCCCCTTATTAATTAGCTTTTCGGGCATCGACGGAGCTGGCAAGAGTACGCAAATCCAGAGGCTATGCTCCTACCTGGAGGACGAAGGATTCACCGTGGCGCGCCTGGCTTTCTGGGACGACGTTGTTGCTCTACCTGGCCTCAGAGCGGGCTTTAGCCGCAAATTCCTGCAAAGTGACGGATCTGTGGGTACTCCGGAAAGGCCCGCAAATCGCAATGACAAGAACGCACAGCGCTGGTATCTCATGTTGGCTCGATCGGTATTGTTTCTTAGCGATGCCATCAACCTGAGGCGAGTGGTCAGGAAGGCTTACTCGGATGGGTCGACCGCGATAGTATTCGACCGCTACATTTATGATCAACTCGCTACACTCCCGCTGCACCTGTCAATTGCCAGGGCGTACGCGCAATTAATTCTGAAGATTGTGCCTGCCCCGGACATTGCGTACCTACTCGATGCTGTTCCGGAAGCTGCGCGGGAGCGCAAGCCGGAGTATCCCCTCGAATTTATGCACAGGTACCGCCAGTCTTATCTGCAATTGCGAGACCTCGCGGGAATGGAGTTAATTCATCCTCTCTCGTTGGAGGAAGTACACCTGGCCGTAAAAGACAAGTTTGAACGCTGCAGAGGCTTCCGCATCCGCAACTCTAATCCCGTGGCCAATGTTTCTTCCGGCGCGCTCCGGCCGGAGTAGCGTCTATATTTATGTCTTCTTTTGAAAAATATCTCTCCCTTGCGCAATGCTTTGCATGGCTACATGAACAACTGCATTTCGAGTAAGGTGTTTATTTAGAAACCAACATATCTAACTAAATATTCATCGAACTTAGCGCAATAGGGGATTTGTTTTCATGGGGAAGACGTTGTCAAAACCGAAGCTAGGAATTGTTATTCCGACGCTGAACGAAGCGGGGAATATCCCGACTCTATTGGATCGTTTGCGCACAGCTCTGGAGCCCACGAAGGTTGCATACGAACTGATCGTGGTGGACGACGACAGTCACGATGGCACAGCCAATGCCGCACGCGAATATGCGAATCAGGATTCCCGCGTGCGGGTGTTTGTTCGCAAAGGACAGCGCGGTCTGGCAGGGGCAGTAATCCACGGTTGGGCAAATACTGATGCTTCGCTTTTAGGCGTGATCGATGCTGACTTGCAACATCCACCCGAGGTATTGCCGCAACTATTAGAGTCGGTGCTCGACGGCAAGGACATCGCTATCGCGAGCCGCTACGCAACTGATTCGAAGCAGAGCGTGGCCGACTGGAACAAGGCGCGCCATCTAATCTCACGAGCAAGCACGCTGGCGACCGCACCACTTCAGCGAAAAGATCTGCGCATTAAAGATCCCATGTCTGGATTTTTCGTGGTGCGCCGTGAATGCATCGAGGGCATCGATCTGCAGCCGCAAGGTTTCAAGATTCTGCTTGAGATCCTGGTAAAAGGACGCATCCAAAGTGCTGCTGAAGTGCCGTTTCATTTCGCCACGCGGCAGTCAGGAAAAAGCAAAGCCGACTTCTGGGTCGCGCTGCATTATTTTAGTCTTCTAGGAAAGTTGTCCCGCTACGCGATCTTCGGATCGGGGCAGCGATGAAAATCTGCCTTGTAACCGCGTTCCCGCCGAGCCGGGAAGCTCTCAACGAGTACGGCTTCCACGTGGCGCGAGAGCTTCAACAAACTCCAGGAATTGATCTGACAATTTTGGCCGACGATTTCTCACCTTCACAACCTGAGCTAGGCGGGTTCTCTGTGATCCGTTGCTGGAGGTTCAACGCGCTGGACAATCCTTCGCGTCTGCTTCGCACCATCCGTCAGATTCAACCCGACCTGGTTTGGTTCAATCTTGGATTCGCAAGTTTTGGGGGCACTCCCCTACCCGCTTTCACAGGAATTGCTATTCCGGCAATGACGCGAGCAGCGGGATTTCACACTCATGTGACACTCCATCAATTGATGGAAACCGTCGACCTGAAGGATGCCGGAGTTCGCTTCCCGTTGCTGTATCGGTTGGGCGGCTTCATGGCGACGCAAGTGGTTTTGTTGGCTAATTCGGTTTCAGTAATGTTGCCGGCCTACCGCGAAATCCTTCTGGAGAAGTATGGCCGTGGCGCCGTGTACGTGCGAAGGCATGGGATATTTTCGGCGCGTCCGGAATATCCGGACTTCTCGCGCCGGGGAAATCCTTCGCACCGAATTCTCGCCTTTGGCAAGTGGGGCACCTACAAGCGGCTGGAGTCTATGATTGAAGCTTTTAGCAGTGTGGTCCGGCAATTCCCGACGGCTGAACTCGTTATCGCTGGGACGGATCACCCGAAAGCCACCGGGTACTTGAAGTCCGTTGAAGAGCAGTGCTGGGGTCAGCCGCGAATTAGAGTCATTGGGTACGTCGACGAAGACAAAATCCCGGAGTTGTTTCAGTCCTCCACCATGGCGGTGATGCCATACAGTTCTTCGGCGGGTTCTAGCGGCATCGCACATTTGGCCTGCTCCTACGGAGTGCCAATTGTTGCCTCCGACATCCCGGACTTTCATCAACTGGCGGAAGAAGAAGGATTAGCAATCGACTTTGTGCCGCCCGGCGATTCCGAGGCTCTCGCACGGCATATTGTCGGCCTGCTAAGGAATCCCGAACGCCAGACGGAGATGGCTCTGCAAAACGTATCGGCTGCGCTGCGCATGAGTATGCCGGAAATTATGCGCCAGTATCTGCGAGGCTTCCGGCTGCAAAAAGGCCTCGGTCAGCTTACTGCGATGTCGCGACTGCGCCGACTTCCGCGCTGGCTGCCGTGGCGCGATACCATGGTCCGATTCGCGGGCAGGAAAGTTCTTCAGAGACCGTCCCCTGCCGCCACGGCGGCGATGCGTGGAAACCTGCGGTCCGTTACGAATCCACATGATGGGTCGTCGGTTTATTCCGCACTTGGAAAGGCGCCTCGAGAAAAGGAAGATACGGAGCGCGCAGGATAGCAACGTTGCCCACAGAGCTATTGCTTTTAGCCCTTAGAGACAAAAAAGATTTCACTTATTGAAGCCGGTTCCGAGATCCGTTCTAGTTCTGCGGAGGCCGCGGAACGTCGGGCGCAACCGGCCCATTGTCGACCGGAGCGTTATCAACCGGGGGCCGCGGAATTAGAGGTTTTGGCGCCGGTGTGTTTTCTTCGGGCGCCGGAGCTTCGGTGGTTTCGGCGTTCGCTGTGTTGTCCCGTCTCCGGAGCTCAATCGGCGCACCCAAACGCCGTCGCTGTTCCTGTTTTGCGGCGAGATTTGCCTGCGTAATCTGGTCGTTATTGTCGGCGACATCAGACAGCCGCATGTTTTTCATCTCAAGGTGACTGGTAGCGGCAGCACGCTGACCAGCGCCCTCGGCCTGTTTCGCGGCGGTGTAATACTCATTCGCCGATTCTTGATCGCCTTCCATTTCAGCGACGTATCCGCGATTATTCAAGGCGAAAGCATTCTGCGGATCGAGTTTGTACGCCTGTTGGAAATCGACGCGAGCTTTTGCTGGATCATTGTGATTCAACGCATAAACGCCCTGTAAATTAAGCCGAGCGGCGCGAGCTTCAACGCTGTCCTCCGTTGCCAAACGCTTTCGAACCGCCTCCGCGTTTGAAGCCGCCACCTGGCTAATGGCTTTACCTCTCCAGTGGGGATCCAACGCGACAACCACCGACTCGGAAGAATGCAGGCGTGCGGCTTTCGTGTAGTAGTCCAGTGCCTTATCGAGATCGCCTTCTGCCTCCATCACATAGCCAAGATTGTTAATCGTGAAAGGATTATTCGGATCGCGCTCGAGAGTCTTCCTGAGCACGGCCTCGGCTTCGTTTGTTCTGCCCTGTTGCAGTAGGCTCATGGCTTCGACATTTCCGCGGTTGATGCCAAGTCCCAGGCTTCCATAGCCGCTGGCCAATTCGTTAAATGTGCGGCCCTTAACATTGCTCGCGCTGGCCTCGGCGATCACCGCCTCCGAACTCTCCTGCCCAGCGAGTTGATAGTACTGCTGAGCTCGTTCGACTTTTCCTTGTAGCTCCGAAATGTATCCCAAATTGTTAAGCGTAAAGGGATCGTCCGGGTCGAGAAGATATGCCTTGTAAAAAAGCTTTTCGGCCTTCTTGATGTCGTTCTTTTGAACCGCCTTGACTCCCTCTCGATTAAGCTGCTGCACAGGAGTAGTTTGGCTACGCTTCGGTATGCTGATTCTTAGGTCGCGAGCTTGAGAGATTCCCACAGCGCCCACAAACAAAGCGAAAAGGACGAGTGGCTTAGCCGCACACAGGACAGGTATTTGAGGCATCTTCATCGTCCCATTTGATGCGGATTCAGCTAATTGCGCTGGCCAAGCTAACTCTATGAATGCAAAGAATCTCGTCGTCCCCGGGTATCTTGGCGGACGAAATTAGCATCGAAAAGTCGTATTTATGGGGATTCTTATAAAGCGCCTTCTATTCGTTTCACTACTAGGGCTATCAATCACCGCTGTGGCGCAGAACGACGCAGCTATCCCCACTGCTGCTGACTCTGGTGCGTCGGCCAAGGCCCCGGCGGCGGCTCGAGAAGACTACGACCCTCTTCTTGACCCTCCGCCGCTACCGCATAACCGCGTTACCTTGATGGGCGGAACGGTCACCAACGTGAACGAAATACAGAACCGGATTACTGTAAAGCCGTTCGGTGGGAAGCAGCGCCTGCGCATGGACTTCGACATGCGAACGCACATATTTCTCGACGGACAGGAGGGCTCGGGACGCGACTTGAAAGTAGGTCAGCGCGTGTATTTAGACACCATGCTCAACGGCAGCCAGATATTCGCCAAGAGTATTTGGATTCGCTCCGGATATGGAAACGGAAACGCACGCGGACAGATTCTGGATTACGACGGCCGTACCAATACGCTGACCCTCCGTGATGAGGTCGCTTCACAGCCCGTGCATTTTCGTCTTGACCCCGCAGCTGTGATCCACAATGGAAGCCAGGCAGGGTCGTTAGCCGATCTGAAACCGGGATCGCTGGTAGAGGTTAGTTTTGATTCCGGGAAAGAACATTCCGGCGTAGTTCGTGAAATGTCAGTGCTAGCAACGCCTGGCTCGTCCTTCACATTCCTCGGGACGATTACTTATATCGATCTGTCCCAAAAGCTAATTTCTGTGGCAAATCAAAACGACGGCAAGAACTATGACATTTACTTCGAGTCCCTTCCCGCGAGTATTTTGCAAAGTCTCCACGAAGGCTCGGAAGCCGCAGTCTCCGCTCTGTTCGATGGACGCCGGTACGTTGCCCAGAAGGTAGATGTCGTCAAGGGTGGCTTGCAGAACCCTGAAGATAAGTAAGTCCTTGGAAGTTCAATCGAGCGCAAGCCGACCATCCACCAACCATCGTTAAATTATGCTCGGTCCTATCCGTTGTTTCCTGGACAGCCGGACCCTCGTCCTGTTAAAAGTACCAGTTGCGGATCGACCTAGTCCGCGAGACCTTCTTAGAAGTTCTCTGCAAGGTATTTAATCGTTATAGGAGATCCCATGTCAGATCAGAGCGCTAAGCTCTCAAGAAGCATTCTTCCCATCCCAGACCACACTCATATCGGCCTGACTACTTACGATGCTAAGGATCCCAACACAAAGTTCCCACCAATCGAACCGCTGCGCCCGCCCAAAGGCGCACCCAACGTACTGATCGTCCTGCTCGACGACGTGGGCTTCGCGGCGTCCAGCGCCTTCGGTGGTCCGTGTGCGACACCCAACTTTGAGAAGCTCGCCTCCGGCGGGCTGAAGTACAACCGCTTTCACACTACCGCGCTCTGCTCGCCCACGCGGCAAGCGCTCCTTACGGGTCGCAACCATCACTCCGTTGGGATGGGTGGCATTACCGAGCTCGCCACTTCTGCGCCCGGCTACAGCTCGATATTGCCCAAGAACAAAGCGCCGCTGCCGATGACTCTCAAGCTGAACGGTTATTCGACGGCGCAGTTCGGGAAGTGCCACGAAGTCCCGGTCTGGCAGACCAGCCCGATGGGTCCATTCGACCAGTGGCCGACAGGCGGAGGAGGATTTGAGTATTTCTATGGATTTCTCGGTGGCGAGACCAACCAGTGGGACCCCGGAATTTACGAGGGCACCATACCTGTGGAGCCGCCGAAAACGGCCGAGGAGGGCTACCACTTTACCGAAGACATGACCGACAAGGCCATTGCTTGGGTGCGACAGCAGAAGGCGTTGATGTCCGACAAGCCGTTCTTCATGTATTTTGCACCGGGCGCCTGCCATGCGCCGCACCACGTGCCCAAAGAGTGGGCGGATAAATACAAGGGCAAGTTCGACCAGGGGTGGGACAAATTGCGCGAGGAGATTCTTGCGCGGCAGAAGAAGCTGGGAGTGGTTCCGCAAAATGCCGAGTTGACCAAGCGGCCTAAGGAGATTCAGGCCTGGGACGAAGTCGACGCGAAGATGAAGCCAGTGCTGGCGCGCCAGATGGAGGTGTACGCAGGGTTCCTGGAGCACACCGATCATCATGTGGGGCGGCTGATCGACACGCTGAAAGACCTCAAGAGTCTCGACGACACCCTGATCTACGTCATCATCGGCGACAACGGCGCCTCGGCTGAAGGTACCCCGAATGGCACGTTTAACGAGCTGCTCATGCTAAATGGGATCACTGGCATTGAAACCCCAGAGTTCCTGACGCAGCGAATCGGCAAGTTTGGCAGCCCGGAGTCATACAACCACTACGCCGTGGGCTGGGCGCATGCCATGGATACACCTTACCAGTGGACCAAACAAATCGCCTCGCACTGGGGCGGGACACGCAATGGGACGATTGTGCACTGGCCCACGGGCATCAAGGCGAAAGGCGAGATTCGCTCGCAGTTCTGCCACGTAATCGACGTGGCACCGACCGTGCTGGAAGTTGCCGGCCTGCCGGAGCCGACGATCGTCAACAGCGCACAGCAGGCGCCCATGGAAGGCTTCAGCATGGCCTACTCGTTCGACGACGGCAAAGCCGCAGAGCGACACGATCTGCAGTATTTTGAAATGTTCTGTAACCGGGGAATCTATCACAAGGGATGGAGCGCAGTGACCCGGCACTCCACGCCTTGGGTGATAGCACCGACGCCAGCCTTCGACGACGACGTGTGGGAACTATACGATGGCAGCAAGGATTGGACCCAAGCGCACGATCTCGCCAGAGAAATGCCGGAGAAGCTGCACGAGCTGCAGCGGCTGTGGTTGATCGAGGCGACCAAGTACAACGTGTTACCACTTGATGACCGTAGAGTCGAGCGATTCAATGCTGATATGGCTGGCCGGCCACTGCTCGTCAAGGGCAATTCTCAACTGCTCTTTAGCGGGATGGGAAGGTTGAACGAGAACACCGTTGTAGTTATGAAGAACAAGTCGTTTTCAATCACCGCTGAGGTAGAGGTGCCAGCGAAAGGGGCGGAAGGCGTCATCATCCACCAGGGCGGCGCGTTCGGTGGCATGAGTCTTTACGCCAAGGGTGGCAAAGCAAAGTTCGCCTATAACTTCTTCGGTCTCCAAACCTTTACGACGGAGGCGAGCCAGCCAATTCCAGCTGGCAAGCACCAGGTGAGAATGGAGTTTGCCTACGATGGCGGCGGCCTCGCCAAGGGCGGCAACGTCAGCCTTTACTACGACGGCAAGAAGGTCGGTGAAGGCCGGGTTGAACGCACCCATCCGATGGCGTTTTCTTCAGATGAGACGACCGATGTTGGCCGCGATACCGCTACTCCGGTCAGCTCAGACTACACCCGCAATACCAGCGTCTTTAACGGGAAGGTCAACTGGGTGCAGATCGACCTGGGCGGGGACGTCCACGACCACTTCATCACTCCGGAGGAACGGCTGAACCTCGCCATGGCCAGGCAGTAAAAGATAATAGAGGCCAATTTGGCGTCTTGGTGCATCTTTGCGGAAATGTGCGCGCGTGCTTTGATGCACAACGGTGATCTTTACTCATGCGATCACTTTGCGGAGGCCGGTTGCGGCTGCGAAACGTGAGGGAGCAGCACATGAATACCCGAATCTGAGCAATCGAAACTTTGCGGAGGAACAGACCCACATGTCAGACCCCAAGAGGATTGACTCGCATTCTCGTGCCGTCCTTCCCATTTCATCCCAGCCGCACACTGCTCTCACAACCTATGACGCCAAAGACCCCAATACGAAGTTTCCGCCGATTGAGCCTCTGCGCCCGCCCAAAGGGGCGCCCAACGTACTGATCGTCCTGCTCGACGACGTAGGCTTCGCGGCGTCTAGCGCGTTTGGCGGACCGTGTGCGACACCCAACTTCGAGAAACTCGCCTCCGGCGGACTGAAATATAACCGTTTCCATACTACCGCTCTCTGCTCGCCGACGCGGCAAGCGCTCCTTACCGGTCGCAACCATCACTCGGTTGGAATGGGTGGCATTACCGAACTCGCCACCTCTGCGCCCGGTTACTGCTCCATATTGCCCATGAACAAGGCGCCACTGGCGATGACTCTTAAGCTGAACGGTTACTCGACGGCGCAATTCGGGAAGTGCCACGAAGTACCGGCCTGGCAGACCAGTCCACTGGGTCCATTCGACCAATGGCCGACAGGCGGAGGAGGATTCGAGTATTTCTATGGATTTATTGGTGGTGAGACCAACCAGTGGGACCCCTCGATCTACGAGGGCACCACACCAGTGGAGCCGCCGAAGACGCCTGAGGAGGGCTACCACTTCACTGACGACATGACCGACAAGGCGATCGCCTGGGTGCGGCAGCAGAAAGCTTTGATGGCCGACAAGCCATTTTTTGTCTATTTTGCACCCGGCGCTTGCCATGCGCCGCATCACGTGCCCAAAGAGTGGGCGGACAAATACAAGGGCAAGTTCGACCAAGGCTGGGACAAATTGCGCGAGGAGATTTTGGCGCGGCAGAAAAAGCTTGGCGTGGTTCCGCAAAATGCCGAGTTGACTAAGCGGCCCAATGAAATTCAGGCTTGGGATCAAGTCGACCCGAAGATGAAGCCGGTGCTGGCGCGCGAGATGGAGGTGTATGCCGGGTTCCTGGAGCACACTGATCATCATGTGGGGCGGCTGATCGACACGCTCAAGGATCTCCAGATTCTCGACGATACCCTGATCTACGTGATCATCGGCGACAACGGAGCGTCGGCCGAAGGTACTCCGAATGGCACGTTTAACGAGACGCTCATAGGCAATGGGGCCGCCGAAATCGAGACCCCAGAGTTCCTGACGGAGCGGATCGACAAGTTTGGCGGACCGGAGGCATACAACCACTATGCTGTGGGTTGGGCACACGCAACCAACACACCTTACCAGTGGACCAAACAAGTCGCCTCGCACTGGGGCGGCACGCGCAACGGGACGATTGTGCACTGGCCCAAGGGCATCAAGCCGAAAGGCGAGATTCGTTCGCAGTTCTGCCACGTGATCGACGTCGCCCCCACCGTGCTGGAAGTCGCCGGCCTACCGGAGCCGACGATCGTCAACAGCGTGCAGCAGGCGCCGATGGAAGGCATTAGCATGGCGTACTCGTTCGAAGACGCCAAAGCCGCAGAGCGGCACGATCTGCAGTATTTTGAGATGTTCTGCAACCGGGGTATCTACCATAAGGGATGGAGCGCAGTGACCCGGCACTCCACGCCCTGGATGGTGACCGCAAAACTGCCCGCCTTCGACGACGATGTATGGGAACTGTACGATGGCAGCAAGGACTGGACCCAGGCGCGCGACCTGGCGAAAGAGATGCCGGAGAAGCTGCACGAACTGCAGCGGCTGTGGCTCATCGAGGCGACCAAGTACAACGTGTTACCGCTAGACGACCGTAGAATCGAGCGTTTCAATGCTGACCTGGCTGGCCGACCCCAACTCGTCAAAGGCAACTCGCAACTGCTATTTAGCGGGATGGGAAGGTTGAGCGAGAACAGCGTATTGGTGATGAAGAACAAGTCGTTTTCGATCACCGCTGAGGTGGAGGTGCCATCGAAAGGAGCGGAAGGCGTCATTATTCACCAGGGCGGTGCGTTCGGCGGCATGAGTCTTTACGCCAAGGGTGGAAAAGCAAAGTTCGCTTACAACTTCCTCGGTCTCCAAACTTTTACCACGGAGGCCAGCCAGCCGATTCCAGCCGGAAAGCACCAAGTGAGAATGGAGTTTGCCTACGATGGTGGCGGCCTCGCCAAGGGCGGCAAGGTTAGCCTTTATTATGACGGCAAGAAGGTGGGCGAAGGCCGCATTGAGCGCACGGTTCCAATGGTGTTTTCTTTAGACGAGACGACCGATGTTGGCCGCGATACCGCTACGCCGGTCAGCTCAGACTACACCCGCAATACCAGCGTATTTAACGGGAAGGTCAACTGGGTGCAGATCGACCTGGGCGAGGACAGCCACGATCACTTCATCACTCCAGAGGAACGGCTGAACCTGGCCATGGCCAGGCAGTAAAAGGGTGAGCGAAACCGATATGCAGTGACGTCCGGACCCCAAATGACCGACACCAACGTTAAATGGTTCTTTCGGAGGTTTCAGCGCGCCGCTTACAGTCCTCAAGATAGGTCACAATTTTTTCTCTTACTGTACCAATGACGGTTCGATTCTTTTTTGGTAACCTCTACCACTTGAACCCCGAAGAGCTTCGGAGTCGGACTAATATCCGCAGGACCGAGAATTCCCATGTCCACGGCGCCGGGAATTTATCAGTCAAAATTCTTGATTTGACAGAGGAGGGTCAATGAAACTCTACAAGGCTTTTCTCGGGTCGTTGTGCCTCGTGATGTTCGCTGCGCAAACCATGCGCTCGCAAGATAAGGCTACCCCGGGCACGGTACAGGTCCACCTGGTAATCACCAACGAGGCGGCCCGTGGGGACGATGTCCCGACTCTCGAACAGGGCGACGTAAAAGTTAAACAGGGGAAGACTTTTCTCAAAGTAAACCAATTGATTCCGGCCAAAGGAGATAACGCCACGCTCCAACTGTTTATACTGGTCGACGATACGCTCGACTCTGCGGTTGGAAACAACCTCAACGACATTCGAGATTTCATCAATGCACAGCCGGCATCAACCGTAATTGCCATTGGCTATATGTCAAACGCGGCCGTCAACGTCGTGCAGAATTTCACCGCTGATCATGCCCTGGCCGCCAAGGCTCTCCGCCTGCCTCGCGGGGGTTTCTCGACAATGGATAGCCCGTATCTGTCGCTGATCAGCCTGGTAAAGGGATGGCCGCAGCAGAACGTGCGGCGTGAAGTCCTGATGGTGACGGACGGCATCGACCGGCTCCGCGGAGAGCAACCCTCACCTTCGCGCTTGGGACCCGGTTTTGGTCCGGTGTATCACAGTATGCCTACCATGACCCCAGATGTGAACTCGGCCAGCGAGATTAGCCAACGCTATAATGTGCTCGTCTACTCGATATACGCGGTCGGCATCGGACGAGCCGCCCGAAGTTCCTGGGACTTGCAAATCGGACTTTCAGGGCTCACCAAGCTCGCTGATGAAACCGGCGGCGACTGTTTCGCTCTGGGCACTTCAAATCAGGTAAGTTTCAAACCTCACCTCGATCGCTTGCAGAAGATGTTTGACAACCAGTATTACGTAGTCTTCCAGGCCGTCCCAAAAAAGAAAGCTGGGCTCCAGCGCGTCAATCTCACAACCGAGGTAACGAACTCCGAGATAGCCGCCGCCGACAATGTCTGGGTTCCGGCAACAAAATGAGGCATTTGACGAATCCCTACACCCACTGAGGAGACGACTTTAAAATGGTGAAACAACTGAGATCACAACGATGGATTCGCCTCCTTCTATTCATTGGCATCACTCTGGCTGTGGCGTCAGATGCGAGCGCACAGGATTACGTGCGGGATTCGGAGCCGAAGCTATTTTCCTATGACGAACTTGTTCAGTTAAGCCTCGACCAGCCGCTGAGCCCCGAGCTGACGGAAAAGCTTCGCGTTATCACCACTACTCCCTTCATCAACAACGAAGCCTACTATGCCGGATCCCGGCCCCGGTCGCTCAATGTCAAAGATCTTGGCCCCACCCTTCGCGTGGCCTTCTGGAACATTGAGCGAGGATTGGAACTCGACGACATTCAGTTATTTCTTACTGATAAAGACCGCTTCATGACCAAAGTAGAGGCGGAACGCAAAGAAGCCAAAGAAAAAGGGCGCAGTGTAAGAGACGTGGCATTGGAGAAGATTCCGCAGGAAATCGAACTTCTGCAAGCCGCGGATGTATGGATTCTGAATGAAGTGGATTGGGGGGTGAAGCGAACCCAATATCGCGAAGTGGTTCGGGAACTTGCCAACACCTTGCACATGAATTGGGCTTACGGAGTGGAATTTCTTGAGATTGATTCGAAGCAATTGGGAACCGACACCTTCGACGACAAGGAGAACGAGCAAGAGCGCCAGCAGCTCATCGAACAGTTCAGTGTGGACAAAGACCGAGTGCGTGCTCTCCACGGCAACGCCGTGCTCTCGCGGTATCCCATTCGGGACGCGAGACTCATTCCCTTCAAGGTCGGATACGACTGGTTTAAGGAGACAAAGATTACGCCGCTGGAAAAAGCGAAGCGGAAGGCGGCTCTTCTGGTCGGGGAAGATCTGCTCCAAGAAACGCGCCGCGGCGGACGGACAGCACTGTTTGTCGATCTGGACGTGCCCGAGGTATCCGGCCAACGTCTCACCGTCGTCGCGACACATCTGGAAAATCGAGCCAAGCCTAAAGTTCGTCGCCAGCAAATGGAGCAGTTGCTGAGTGAGATCCGCGACGTCCACAACCCAATTGTGGTTGCGGGTGATTTGAATACGACGGGATCCAATGGGACTCCCACGAGCGTACCGAACATGCTCTATAAGCGTTACGGAAGCACAGATTTCTGGACCACGCAAGGCGTCCAGTGGGCAACCGGAGTCGGTATCGCTTACAGCGCGACCAGGGGAGCCCTTAAATTAGCCGGAATTCAAACGCGAATCGACCCGACCTCCGCGAACATTCCTGGGTTATCAGCCAACCTTGAACGTGGCCTATTCTCTACGGTTGAGAAGTTTCGCTTCGCGGATGGGAAGGCTTTTGATTTCCGGGGAGTGCCAGAGCAAACCGTGAATGGTAAATCCGGCACCCTGGCCGACTCCAATCAGCGGCTAGGCAGAGGATTCGCCCCTACCTTTATAACCGAGTTCATCTGGAAGAAGTTACGAGTTGCTAAATTCAAACTCGACTGGATCTTCGTGAAGTCTGAACTCAACAGCCCTCGTGATAAGAAGGGTTCGTACCTCTTTGCACCCCACTTTGCGCGCACTATGACCGACCTGAACAATTTCACTCCGGAGCCAATTTCCGACCACAGTCCGATGACGGTGGATCTGCCATTTCATGATCCTTCAGACCGCGGGAAAACCAGCAAGTAATCTTGCGAGGCGCATGGAGCGCGATCGGAATAATGTCGTTCGCGGAGATGGCATGTCTTGTGGTTCATGTACGTCGCGTAATGTTGCGGAATTTCCCGCGGAAATAAACATCCATCTAGACGGCAAGAATCTCGACCAAGTGGGCGTCTTGGTCTTCCTAAAGATTTTCGTCTGCTTGGACTGCGGTGTCTCCCGATTTACTACCCCTTGGGGATGATGCATTCGTTAGTAAGTAAGTTCACGTCGGTGGTAGACCGACGAAACACTTCTCGCCGATAACGGCTTCCACAGCAAGCGGCAGGTCTGTTGAGGACCTGGCTTTTGCAACATAACCCCACGCCCCTAAATCAAAAGCTTCTTTCATGATGTCCTCGGAAGATTCCTGGCTTACGAAAATTATCTTGGATTCAGGGGCAAGCTTGCGAATCTCGCGAGCCGCGTCGATGCCATTCAGTCCGGGAAGTCCAATGTCCAGCAGAACCAGATCCGGCTTCAGTGCCGCTGCTTGCTGAACCGCTTCCAGCCCGTCGGCCACTTCGCAGATGATCTGCAAGTCCGGCATTTTACCCAGCGTCGAGCGGATAAATGCCCGGAATGGCACGAAATCCTCTACCACGAGAACCCGAATAGATGGCATGACGAAATCGTCAACAAGTATTGTTCTCGTTACGCGGAGATATGCTACTGGTACTTGTGACAGTAGGCGGCTGGTCCCACTCTTCATTGTTGGACGTCTTCACCGCCTAAATCTATGATTCCAATATATCGACCAAGATGAGGCTGCTCGAAAAAGTACAAATTAAACGAGACTCTTGGCAGCTTCGGTCGTTCGACTGCTTCCGCGCTTTTGTAGCGCCTCATTGATTATTCCGTGACGATCCTCAAACATGTAGGCGACGGAATTTAGGGCATAATGCCACAGAGTTGATAGATCGGTCTGGTACCAGCAGCATTCCGTCATTCGTGGAGAGAATCCACACAAGAACCGAAATTGCTTGGGTACTTGCTCGGGCGAGACGAGAGTGGCGGCAGTCATGCGGTGGTTGCCCTCGATAATCGTCAGCGGACTGTGCTCGTCAATTCCAATCAGTATCACCGAGCTATATTCGGGCGCCTCTGCGAATTCGGTGGCTAGAGAGCGCAATTTGGCGATGAAAGGGTTCGATGGATTGGAAGTGATCGCTTCCCGAATTCGCTCGGTCGTATCCATGAGCTGGTAGCTGTCGTCAGCGTGGCGGCGCCACTGGTTGCGAGGAAAGACGCGGATTCGTTCTAAATCGTTTGCCTCGAGCGTGATCTCCCACCACTCTGTGTCGGAGGGAAGCTCGCGCCACAACCGGCCCCGGCGTCTGTAGAGAAGCGCCCGGCGTAAACGATTATCGTGTTGGTTGCTGAAGTCGGGACGAGCAACAATATCGCTGAAGGCCTCGCGATAGCGGTCGAATTCGCCTTGATAGAACTCGCTCTTCAGGAATTCCGCAATGACTTCGGCCTCCGCCACCCGGGCGATTTTTCGAATTCCCTGCTGGTTTACAAGTTCTGGAACAAATCGAGCTCGACTTGCCAGTTGAGTCCGCAGGAACGGGATGGACACACAAATCAAGAGTGTGGTCATTAAAACAAGTTGGACAGTAATTACGTCGTGCAGCGTGTGGTGGAGAAGATAAATTCCCGCAATGATTGCGCCACTAAATCCAAGCTGCAACCAACTGACGTTGCCAATCTTGCGCGAGATTTCATAAGTCATGAGCACCACGCTCAAGGAATAAATCCCGGTTGTGGCCGCATAGAGTACCAGTAGAGACGTGTAAGAGCTGCGGCCGCCGAGAGGAAATCCTGCACCGAGAACGATGTGCCAAAGGGCTGGCGGCGCGAGCCAGATTGCCAGAGTAAATAGCGATGAAATCAAAACTACCAGAAGGACGGCTGTTCCCAGCACCGCACGTCCATCCCTCTCTTCGGACCGCACCCCCGCAGAAAAGGGAAACATTCCGCTTACCACCGACCAAGAGAGCATGTAAACCACCCTGCCGACCAGAGCGATGGCGGCGTACACACCAGCCTCAGTTGCTGAGAAGAAATGTTTTACCAAGATAATGTCGAGATTGTTGATGATCACTTGCCCCACGAAGAACACGGAAGCTTGTATGCCCTCTCCAAGAGCGGCCGGCAGCATAGCGTCACAATGGATCGTCAGTTCGCGCCGGGGACGGGCGAATACGTAGGCCACTACCACCGACGCCACGATAGCGATGACTACGCCGGAAACACCCAAGTCGGCAGCCATCAGAATCACCGCGCCTCCGAGCTTCACAACCACTTCCAAGACAAAATTGAAAGCCAGAGGGCGGAAGTCATACATCCCTTGCATCAGCCCGCGACGCACGCCCAGCGGCACATAAAACATCATGGCGGTCGCCAGAAGAATGATGTAAGTAGGGCTAGGGAGATTGAGATATCCGGAAATGACGCGGCTGCTAACAGCCAGCAGGATTCCGAGGCCAAGCCCGTAAACCCATGCGCGCCGGTGCAGGTAGCGGTAAATTCCTATTTTCCCGGGCACCGAATCATTCTTCGCCACGAATTTTGAACACAGCAATTGGAAGGAAAGCGTGACTGACGACAACAGCATTAGCACGGTATAAACCGCGCTGGCATGACCGAAGCGGTCGGCTCCGAGGACATGGGCAATGGCGAGGTTGTAAGCGAGATTCATTGCTCCGACGAAGCCGGAGCTAACCAGCATGATCATGCTTCCGCTGAGCACTCGCGCTCTCAGGTTTCGCGCGGAACGTGCTTCGGTTTCCGGAGGATCTGTGAGTGGGGGAACCTCGGCAGCAACGCTTATGGGATTGTCTTCAGTCATTAAAGTCAGACATCAAAGTCGAAATGAAAATGATCTGCGGCCTCACCCGACGATCCTTTGCTTCGGTTAAGAATGCGAATCAGGGGGAACTGATCGCACATAAATTGTCTTCAAAACAAACTTATCCTCACGATTGGAGCAACGGTGTTCCGATTCTTGCCCTGAAAATCGTAGAACGTCTGTTGTGCTATACCGAACGAAAAACGCAACGGATAGGTTACCGGCACTTCGCCCAATCCATCGTTGATTGGTCTCTGTAAAGTCCGCAAGTACGAAACCGTGACCGAATTACTTACGTTGTCGTAAGCATGAAATCCTTCGCCGCCGGACCATTGTCCGTTCGCATGGACGGCCCAATGTGAGGACAGGGGAGCATAGTCGAATCGAAATGAGGGTCTCATGGCCTGCGCGATCGCATAAAGATTGTCTTGAACCCGCCAAGACCGCAAATACTCTGCGAACACCGCAGCTTGCCAATTATTCCCGAATTTGTGTTGGACTCCCACATACGTGCTAGTGCTGTAATATTCGCGAATCAGCGGACGCAACAGTAGGTCCCTGCCCTGATATCCCGTAAGTAGAGCGGTCTTTCCCCAGGGCCTTCCAACCACGAATTCGACCGTGCCCACCAAATCGCGCGAATGCAAGTCTTGCTCTGTGAAAGGTCCAGCTTCACGAATCATGCTGCCGGAAAACGAGAGCCAGTTCCAGAATGAACTGGTAGACAAGTACACATATTGACGGAAAAGATCTTGATTCAAGTCCACTGGATTAATGGTGTCGCGCCTGATCGTGAACTGGAGGCCAGGGTTGAGGGTGATTGTGTTGTTACCAAGGTGAAATACCGGCACCACTCCACCATTGAATATCGTGTCGTAAGTATTGCGTTTCAGAACTAGGACTTCGCTGGGGTACACGAATGTTCCTCTCGCGTTCCGCTCTTCGACCAGTCCGCTGATCACCGGCCAACCTTGTAGGTGCACACGATAGCGCGCATCGCCAAGTGTTTCAGTAGAGGAACGCGGTGCAGGCAACAAAGCGGGGGAATTACTAACGCCAAGCAGCCTTGCGTCTAACTGATAGATGTTAATGTCCTCGAATATTGGCGAAAGCGAAAAGTCCGGACGCACGCTGACGCTAGGTGTCAGTTGCCGCCCGACATCGCCTGCAAGGTCGATCTCGGTTTGTTCGGAGTACTGATTCCCTTGCCCGACTTGATTGGCGCGCGCATACATGGAGAGAGCCCGCGCCGTGTCTTGCTGTTGGCGATAGACATTGCCCATCGCGATTAAATATTCATAATTTTCATTGTTGTCTGCACTGTTACCGAAACTCTTTAAGATCTGCGCAGCACTTTGGGTCTGCCCTTCTGCAAGGTAAGCATTCGCCAATCCCACGCTGACTGCTTCATCGTCAGCTCCGAGCGTCTGGGCGCGTTCAAAATATCTTTTCGCCAGATCAAATTCGTGAGTGGACATCAGTACATTGGCGGCCTCGATCAGGTTCTCCGGCGTCACGGCATTGGCTTCGCCAACTCGGGCTTCTGCCAGCGCGAACGCGACCTGTTGCTGGGCGTCGCTGTAGCGCCCCGCCTGCGCAAACAATCTCGCCAAAGCCAACCGGATTTCGACGCGATCCGAATTCGGGGCGTCGAGCGCCTGCGCATACATTTGCATGGCGTCCTTGTGTTCACCTAGAGCAAGGAACGCTTCGCCGAGAATCATTACGACTTTGCTGTCCTGGCGATGCTGTTGCGCTTGCGCGATAGCGCGAAGAGCGTTGTCACGCTCATGGAGTTGCGCATAATTGCGAGCCATTTCCGCATAAACCAGAGAATCATCCTTCCCGAGGCCCAGCGTGGTCTTCAGTGCTGCGATCGCATCGTTGTAGAGACGCAAGCGGTAAAGAGCCTCGGCCACTGACAGATGAATGTTGGCATCTCCCGGTGCGAATTTGAGGGCGGCACGATACTCCACAACTACCTGCCGGAACATAATCTGTTGCCGATAAGCTTCCGCCCGGGCCATGTGTGTGGAAGCCGACTCACCCAGGATGTTAGCGGCAAGATCGGCCTCTTTGAGAGCTGACTTGCCACGATGCAATTGCAGATACGAATATGCTAGGCCAAGGTGAGCTTCTCCATAGTTGGGACGGAGCTTAATGGCGGCTTCGAAATCCTTAATCGCACCCTCCGCGGCTCTCAAATCGTTCCTGACAAAGCCACGGTTCATGTAAGTCGTCGCTACGTTTGGATCCAGTTCCAGGGCGCGAGTGAAATCCGCTTCCGCTTCCCGCGGATGCCCCTGATGCGCGTGCACATAGCCCTTTATCAACTGCAAATCTTTGTCTTTCGGCAGGCTCTCCTCGTACTTCTCCGCCATTTCATAAGCCTCGTCGTAGCGGTTGAGATAGAGCAGATCGTAGGCTAAGTAAACCGGCGCCTCAGGATCGTGCGGCAACTTCTCCAATACTTGATATCCAAGTTTTGCGGACTCTTCGTATTTGCCGGTCCGGGTGAGATATCGCTCTCTCTCACGCATGACCTGGGGAACTTGATTAATCCCGGGGTTGGCGTCAGCGCGATCGAGCCATTTCTTGGCGAGCGGAGAATCGTACACCTCAAGAGCTGCGTTCGCGCCTCCAACAATGATCAGTGCGTTGTGCTGAGCTAACGCGTAGGATTTTTCATAGTTCTCCTGGGCCTGGGGAAATCTCCTCGCCGACGTGTAAAGATCTCCAAGCGCCAAATAAGGGACATAATCGTTCGGATAAAGGGCGGCAAGCTTTACAAAATATTTCTCCGCTGCCGCATTGTCTGAGATCTCCCGCGACAGATACCCGAGAGCCGTGAGCGCGGAATGGCTGGTGGGATCAAGGTCCAGAACGCTGGAATACATCTTGAATGCATCCTGTTTTCGGTCTGTTCTCCACAGCAGGTTGCCGTAGTTCAACAAAATATTCACATTGTTGGGATCAATCGCCAGCGCCGCTTTCAGATCTTTTTCTGCCGACACGGGATCATTTGAATCGGCCTCCACCAGAGCGCGCAACCGGAGATATTCAGATGAAGTCTCTGAGCCAGTGATTCCAGCGATGGCGGTACGCGCGGCGGCCAACTCTGCATCAGCGGCACTGCTCTGGTCCGTGCGCTGGTACATTTCGTAAAGACTCAAGTGAAGCGATACCGGATACAACGGCCCTTCCTGCACCGATGCGGGCAGGTGATCGATCGCGAAACGGTATTCGCGAATTGCATCATCGTTACGATCTTCGAGACTAGCGATCTGTCCACGGATGGCATGCAATCGATAGTTATTGGGATCGACGGCCTCCGCGCGCTTTAGAAATTTAGTCGCACGATCGAACTGGCCCAGATTGACCACGGCCTGAGCGGCGCTTAATTGCAATCCCGCGTCGCGAGAACTCCGATCGGCGGCGCGTGAGTATGCCTCCGCAGCTTCCTTCCGCTTTCCGGCTAACTGATATGTGTAGGCCAATTCCGGCAGGGCATCGTGAGCCTTAGTAACTGCTCTTTGCAGAGTCGATATTGCCAAATCGTACTGACCGGAATCACGCTGGAAAGCAGCCGCCGAACGGAGGACATTGGGATCATTCGGAGCGCGACTCTCCGCCCTCTGCAAATATTGCTTCGACGCATCAGGCTGGCCGAGCTCGTGGTAGGCGCGAGCTATAAGCAGGTCCGTGCGAGCTGAGGATTGAAGCGCGTCAGCGCGCTTGAGCAATGGCAGCGCGGCATTTGGATCGGAGCTCAATGCCAGTTCGCCGGCCAGTTCCAGATCATTCACGCTTCGCGGATTCGCATCCAGCACTTTCTTGAGAATGTCTCTCGCTTCGTTTCCCCGACCCATCTTCACGTACGTTTGGGCAAGTCCAGAGAGCCCTGAAATTGACGAAGGCTGTTGTTGCAAACCCTTCTTGTATGCGAATTCTGAGTCTTGATAAAGGCCCGCCAGACGGGCCGAATAGCCCCACAAGAACCACAGAGAAGTATTTTGAGGAGCATCGTGTGCGGCGCGGCTAGCATACCCAGCGGCTTCACGGTAGCTGCCTCTCTGCAATGCTTGCTGAGCGGCGTGTGAGTTTCGGGCGGTCTCAATGCTGGAGCCCCAGCCAATGCTGGTGGACGAGGTTTGCGAATCTGGGGTTGATGCAGGTGGGTTATTTTCCTTTTGTTTTTTCTGGCCTGCGCTGGAGGAGTTGCCGTTTTGATTTAGTTCGAACGTCTGGGCATGCAGTGCTGCCCACGCCGCCAGCAGAAGAAGGAAGACGATAGAGATTCGCGTTGTCTTCTGAAACATATTCAGTGAGAACCGCAAGCTCTCTACCAAACGACTCAACTGCAGAACTTGCTAAGGCTCTGATGCGGAGTGAATTGCTCCGGTTGGTTGGCTCTCCTGTGCAACCAGCGCTATCCATCGCTGTATCTATCGTTTGGAGCCTCCTGCATGCACTCTTAAGGTCCCTAGCAAACCTTCCCGATCTATTTCGAATCAAACGGCTGCTGAACATGATGGAAGCTCCTGCATACAATCGAGAAGTAAGTTTCTGGCGGCGACCGATCCCGTTAGGCGCGATCGTGCTACTGGCATTGGCCGTTCATGGACCGCTCCTGGCAATGCAACTGCCGCTGACGACGTCTTACGACGCGAATTTCCACATTTTTTTTGCTTCTCACTACGCTCATCACTGGTTCGAGCCTTGGAATCCCAAATGGTTTGCGGGCTTTTCGCAGACGACGTATCCTCCGCTGGCTCATCAATGGATAGCACTGTTCTCTTACATAATTGGACTGCCGATGGCGTTCATGTTGGTACAACTGATTGCGATTCTGTTGATTCCGGTCGGCGTATACCGATTCTCCAGGTTATGGGTCAGTGAGCGGGCGAGCAGCTATGCTGCGTTGTTGAGCGTATTTGTTGGAGCAGTTCCCTTTCTGGTTTATTCCGCGGGTCAGTTGCCGACGACGCTTTCGGCGCCAATTTATCTGCTGGCGTTGCCCTATTTTTACGATTGGTCCAGATCTTCGGACAAGCGCTCGTTGGTCAAAGGAATTGTGCTAACCCTGACGGCGGGTGCCGTTCACCACGTAACCTTGATCTTCGGATCATTCTTGTTTGCCCTGCCGGTGCTTTGGCTTGCGGTCATAGATCGCGACGAGGAAACGTCAGCGGGAGCGGTTGTGGCCCGTGCAGTGGGATTTGCGGCCATCGCCGCCATCGGGCTGGGAGTTGTGCTACTGCCTTATTGGATGGCAATCATTCAACATCCAATTGAACAGATTCCGATTCCACATGCCAGCCGTTCGAACCTACTGCTCAATCTAAACTACGCAATTAATTATTTCTTTGTGCCTTACGGTGCATTACTCATTGCGTTTCCGTTTGTAGTTTGGATCGGATCGGCGGACCGCCGTCTACGTCCACTCGTGCTCGGCTTCTGGATTACATTCCTGTTTGCTTTGGGCGGAACAACTCCTGTTCCCAAGTGGATCTTTCGCAGAGCCTTCGAGATTCTGACGTTTGAACGGTTCACACTTTGGGCGGCAATGATGGCGCTTCCAATTGTTGGATTGATTGCCGAGCGGCTAGTGGATCGCTATCGCGCCAAAGCCGTCGGAGTTCTGGCCTTTGCCGCGATTTTCAGTCTGGCAATGCCGTTGGCTTGGATTGTGTTCAGCCCCTTCCAACCGAGCGGCGGATTGAATGTGGATCCGGTAATTTCATTTCTGAACCGGGATGCGCACGATAAATACCGCTACCTGACCTTAGGTATGGGCAATGCCCTGCCTAAGATCTCGACTTATACCGACGCGAGCAGTGTAGACGGAGAATACAACTCCGCCCGCTTGTTGCCTGAGTTGACGCACTACGGGACGGCGCAATTGACGAGTGCGAAGTTCTTCGGATCGCAAGGCATGCAGTCTCTACGCGCAATGTTGCAGCATGCGGACCACTATGGTTTGAAGTTTATTTTCATCCATGACCCTTACTACGAGCCACTGGTGGGGTTTGCGGGGTGGCAGAAGGTCGAAAGTTTTAATTCAGGCGCAATTTCCGTTTGGGCAAAAGATGATGTGCCTCCAGCAAGACCAGTTCCCTCCGATGCGGTCCCAACAGCGTGGGAGGGCCAACTATGGGGCACATTGCCTTTTGCCAGCAGTATCCTCGCCATCCTTTTCGCTTTCATGCTGCCGGACCGTCGACTGGCTCGGCCAGCGGAAGTCAGGGTGGGTTACGCCGTCCCTGCCGAAAGCGGCGAGCTAGTCCGGAGGGCAGTCTAATGGGTCGTGTTCTAGCGATTATCATCTCCGCCCTCACGATTGTCCTCGTTGCAGTCGCGTGGTTGCAATCCGGGGGAATAGCCCGTGAGCAAATGCGATCTGCCCAGACTCCGGATGAAGCCGTTCGTCTGCTGCTCACCGAGGCGCAGCAGCACGATTTCGACAGCGCCTACTCTCGGCTGGCAAATCGAGCTGAAGTGGATAAAGCCGCATTCATTCGCGATTTCTATGGGAGCAACGGTAGCCTGCTGACTTATTCCAACCTCGAATCTTTCGATGTTTGGGGTCTCCACGCTACTGATAGCGACGCTACGCTTCGAACGAAACTTCACTACTCCACGGCGGTAGGGCCGCTCGATGACGTGCGCGATTTGAAAGCAGTACATGACGGCAATGTCTGGAAAGTGGTATGGCCGACTACACGAGTGCCGAAGCCGGCACCACAGGTTATTCCGGTAAATTATTTGCGATGGGACGTGATCAATCGTGGCGCGGAAGACGATTGGGGCGTGCAGAATGTCGACTCGCCCCAAGTTCGGATTATTTCCATGAACGCTTTGCAGCGTCCAGATAGCGTGGTGATCGTCGGCGAAATCGTTAACGAGGACACTGTGCCCGCTTATGTGAACGTCAGCGCTACCCTTGTGGGCCAGCACCAGGAGGATCTTAGTCGGGAGGGGAGTTTCGACAAGATTTCTCACACGCTTCTTCCCAAACAGGTCTCGCCTTACCGGATTGATTTTCCGGGAATGCAGTTGAACAAAATAAAAAGCGTGCGTATGGACGCCAGAGCCATGCTAGTTCCCGCTAGCGCGGATCCGGTGATAGAAGTGAACCAACAACGGATCGAGACCGATGCGGTAGGGAAAAAAGTCCTGCTGGGTGAACTCGTCAACCAAAGCGGGCAAGTCGTAAATATTTCGCACGTGATTGCCGCTTACTACGATGCCAATGGAAAAGTTATCTGGGTTTCCGACGGATATGTGGAACAGGCGCTTCAGCCGCAAATTCCCGTAGCTTTCGCCGTCGATTTGCCGGATGACGTCGCCGCAAAGGTTCAGAGCTACCACGTTGTGGTTAATCACTACGACATCCATCCCTCCTAACTATGCGCGCTCCCATTTCATTCTTGATGCTGTTGCTCTTGGCACGTGGGGCGTGGGCTGCCGAAATTCATCCGCCGTCCCAGGCGACGGCTGGCGTCTCGTTTTCGATTTCGAGTAGCGGCAACGGACAAGGCACGTTCTATCTGATCGGTCCGGCCCACCTTGCCAAACGGCAAGTGAGTCTTGGGGAAAACATTGAGATCGACGGCGCGGAAATTGAGCATGCCGGACGGTACACCGCGATTCTCTGCACAGATCAATGTTCAGCAGCGACGTTTTACGTTCACGCTGCTGATCCCGATCGGCTCAGTTTATTGGTCCACCCTTCCCGCGTGCCGGTGTCGAATTCTAACGCGATCAGTTCTGTAGCTTTTGTTTGGGACACATTCCACAATCTGGAACTCTCGCCGCAAACGGTGAGGTTTACGGTAAATCCCACTGAACACGGCTCAATATCGCAAGCGCGGACCTCGACCAACGGAATCGCATGGATCCGCCTGACGTCAGCGGCAAAGGGAGGCCCCGCGAAGATCGAGGCTTCCATAGGAAAGACCTCCGAAATCCGGGTGGTGCAACAAGTCGCCTCAGACGCTTGCAATTTGCGGATTAAGGGCTCCTCGCTTTCGCACAAAGTGCTGGTGGAAACAGATCCGGTTCGGGATTGCAGTGGGAATTTTGTGCCGGACGGCACCGTCGTAAGCTTCACCATGACAGACTCGTCTGGAAAAACTACGGTCGATGTCCCGATCAAACGCGGTGTGGCCAAAGTCGAAATTCCAGCGACGGGCCACGCTCGAATTACCGCCGCCTCAGGTGTTGTGACTGGGAACGAATTGGATCTTGCAGGCGGTGGAGAGTGAGAACGCACTTACAAATTGCAGGACAGGTTGCGCTGACTATTGTTACCGTCATGCTGGTTCTGGCGGGCGCCTCGGCCGTCACAGCCGATGATTCGCTTCCGAAGGTATCGCTGAATGCCGACAACCTCGGCCCCCGCTCGATCGAGGACCGTACCGCCGACGTAGTCCCTCGCGACTATGCTTACGCCTGGCAAACCATGGCGCAGGCGCTGGATCAGAATCGCGCAGAGCTGCTCGATGGATATTTCGCCGGCCTTGCTAAAGACAATCTTTCTCATCTGATCGCAGATCAGAAACAGACCCACGTTCGGGTGCGATATCTGGATCACGGCCATAAGCTGGAGGCTTTGTTCTATTCCCCTGCCGGGGACGCCATGCAACTGCGCGACCATGCTCGTCTGGACATTGATGTGATGGACGGCGATAAAGTCATTCACAGCGAGCAAGTCAATCTGCAATACATCGTTCTCATGACTCCCGGCGCGGATCGCTGGCTGGTGCGCGATCTGGAAATTATGCCGGAGACCAAGCCCTAAGCCTCCTGCTACCTCTTTTTGAGTCATCGCGTTGGATCGTAATTGCATCGAATTGCGAGGGAGGCCAAAGGCCACAGGCTATATACAGGCTATATGAGGAATTCTTCCATCATCGTTCTGATTCTGACGGGCGTGATCATGATTGGCCAGGGTTGCTACCGCAGCAATGTCCAATCTCTGAATCAGAGCGTGCGGCCAATTGATACTGCCCCAAAGCTTCTGGCCGACTACCAACCGTGGTTCGGAGACCCAGAGCACATCAGCGTTGGGTATTCGACACAAGATCCGGCGGTCCTGAAAAAGCAGATTCAAAAGGCCAAAGATCTCGGCATTTACGCGTTTGCGGTGGATTGGTACGGGGATCGCAGGCCTTTCCTTGATCGTAGTTATTCACTGTTGCAACAGATCGCGAATGAAAATCACTTTCATGTGGCTCTGATGTATGACGAAACCGAAGAGGATAATGGTCGCGCCACCGATGATGCGCTTGAGGCTTTCGACAAGGCATACAAGTCTTACATCGGCCCAAGCGCGCCGAATCGCGATGCCTATCTGCAATACCAGGGGCGTCCGGTGATTTTTGTTTTTCCCAAGCGCGGTCACACCGACTGGGATCGTGTGCGGCAACAGGTAAACACCTGGGACACGCCTCCATGGCTGATTTATAAGGACGATCCGCCCGCACAATATGCAAAAGACTTCGACGGTCAGTACGCATGGATTCATCCCGGACCGAAAGGCTGGGCCCCGGACGGAAGCGAATGGGGGAAAGAATACCTCGAGAGTTTTTATACAAAGATGAAGAAAGACCATCCTGATCAACTCACGATAGGCGGTGTATGGCCGGGATTCGACGACAGTAAGGCTTCGTGGGGGCTGAATCGCCACGTTGATCGCCGATGCGGCCAGACTCTGGAGGACACCCTAGGAGTGGCCCGTCGTTATGAGGATGGAGCGATTCACATGCCTTTCCTGATGATTGCAACGTGGAACGACTACGAAGAAGGCACGGCGATAGAAAATGGCGTATCGAACTGCAACCGCCAACAGGCATCGAGTCCTCCAGTGGGATCCCAGGTGAAGCACCCTGAATAGCGGTACGCCTATGGAAACTTCCTCCACTGAAGTTGGTTCGAAACAACGGCATATGGATGCTTTGTCGCGGATTTTATTCCGCGGGTATTCGGATGACTTCTGTATCCCTAATAAGAATCTCGAATCAATCGATTCGGAAATACAATATGTCGCGGAATTGACTAAGGATGGGCGCTCCGAGTTTTTGCGGCTTGCGAACACACACCATGTGACGGTACGTGCGCTTCAGGTGTTGGAGAAATCAGAATCGGTTGTCTCGAATGCCAAACTCCGTGAATGGTGCAGCAGCGCGTTGTCGGACGAACGATCTCGCATCAATCACGCGGTGGAAAATCTTCTTCCGATTTGCTCGGCTTTGGAAGCTTCGGGCTCGAAAGTCGTAGTTATCAAATCCCTCGACCATTGGCCCGATCTAGGCTCTGATTTGGATCTTTACACCAGTGGGGACCAATCCACAGTTATTCAAGTGATGGCCGAAACGTTCCGTGCGAAACCAGCGGAAAGAAGTTGGGGTGACTGCCTCGCGAACAAATGGAATTTTGTCGTCCCGGGCCTTCCGGAGTTGGTTGAAATTCACGTCCGCTACCTGGGGCAGACCGGAGAGCAGAAGGCAATGGCCGACCGCATGGTCGAGCGAAGAATCTCCAAAACAATCAACGGACACTCTTTTCATGTGCCGGCGCCAGAACATCGGGTGATCATTTCAACTTTGCAGAGAATGTATCGTCATTTTTATTTTCGCCTGTGCGACATGGCGGATTTTGCAGCGCTCTTGCAGAGTCGCGCAATCGATTTTGTGGAGTTAAAAAACACAGCAACGATTGGCGGGATATGGCCGGGCGCGGCGACTTTCCTTTTCTTGGTCTCAGAATATGTAAAAGCCTTCGGCGGCGATGTTGATGTTCCGCATGAACTCCTCGCGTTCGCGTATTCGAAAGAAATTCGAGTTTATTTAGGAGGAGATTTTCTGCGAGTGCCGAAAAAGCCCGCGGCTTGGCTCTATGCTTCGCAGTTGATGAGCGCCGCACGGAATGTTGATCTTCGCGCCATCGGTCGCCTTCCGCTCTTGCCCCCTCTTGCCGTCTCAGCCTTGGTCGCGTTTCGATTGACTGGCAGTGACAAAGGCGTGTGGTGAACATCTGCGTCGATCGAGAGACCTACAGCATGTCCCGGATTGGATTTGCGTGCCGCGGGCACTAGACTTCTTCTTCGGGGGGAGCGGAGTCTTAATCCGCGAGAGCGCACGGCATCATCGAATTTCATAAACTTCGTTTCCCCAAAATGAGTTTTGCGTAGGACGCATCGGCATAAACCATATTTATGAGAATCGCACAGGTCGCACCCCTTTACGAAAGCGTCCCCCCCCAGCTCTATGGCGGAACGGAACGGGTAGTATCGTGGCTCACCGAGGAGTTAGTCCGGCTTGGTCACGACGTCACGCTGTTCGCGAGCGGCGATTCATTGACCAGCGCCAGACTGGTACCTGTAGTTCCCGAAGCACTGCGACTGAGTCCACAATGCATCGATCAGTTGGCGCACCACATCGTTCTGGTGGAGACAGTTTTTCCCGAAAGAGCAAATTTCGATTTGGTTCACTTTCATATCGATTACCTCCACTTCCCCGTAAGCAGGCGAGAACCTATCACTGGTATCACCACATTGCACGGCCGGCTCGACATCCCCGACCTGGTACCGCTCTATCGGACCTTTCCGGAGATGCCGGTTGTTTCGATTTCGGATGCACAGCGAAAGCCGTTACCGTGGCTCAATTGGCTTGGAACCGTGCGTCACGGATTGCCGAAGGACAGTTTCAAGTGTTATGCGAATCCCGGTCAGTATTTGGCATTCTTGGGGCGCATATCCCCCGAGAAAGGGGTCGACCAGGCGATTGAGATTGCAAAGCGTGTGGAAATGCCACTAAAAATTGCGGCTAAGATAGATCGTGCCGACACCGAATACTTTGAGACCTCCGTGAAGTCGTTGCTTGATCACCCGTTGGTTGAGTTCATTGGGGAGATCGGTAATGACGAGAAAAACGACTTTCTGGGAAATGCCGCAGCTCTACTTTTTCCGATTCAATGGCCAGAGCCCTTTGGTCTCGTGATGATTGAAGCAATGGCATGCGGCACGCCGGTGATCGCCTATCCGAACGGGTCGGTGCCTGAGATCATGAAAGACGGCGTTACTGGATTCATCGTTGCCGATGAGGAAGCCGCGGTTAAGGCGATTAGAAGACTTGGCGAAATTGATCGAGGAGTGTGCCGCCTATATTTTGAACAACACTTCACTTCAACCCGCATGGCGCAGGATTATCTCAACATTTATCAGCGGCAGATTGAACGAGACCCTGCCTCAATTAATATTCTCGATGGAGTTTCCAGTTGGACGAAGCTAGCGCCTCCCAGCAGTACTACATAGCAGCAACATCCTCGCCAGCGGACGATCGAGCAGTAGTCCTCAAGTACGGCAAGATGTTTTCAGTTTTCGACCGTCTTGGAGATATTCAGACGTCCGGCCTTGGCGAAGAGGGCCTTTTTTTTGAAGGCACGCGCCATCTTTCCAAGTTGGCGGTGGCTTTGTGGAATTCACGGCCGCTGTTGCTGAGTTCGACGGTTGAGACAAACAATTTTCTCTTCACCTCCGATCTGGCCAATCTTGACATTTCGCTTAATAAGGAAGTGGTGATTCCTCGCGGCACCCTTCACCTGCAACGTTCGAAGTTCCTCTGGCAAGACGCTTGCTATGAGGAATTCAGATTCACAAACTACGGCCTTCAGGCACTCAGAATTCCCTTTCGCATCTCGTTTGATGCGGACTTTGCAGACATCTTCGAAGTGCGAGGAATGCAGCGGCAGAACAGAGGCCGCCGCCTGGATGATGGCATTCGCAAGGACCAGGTTATTCTTGCATACCAAGGGCTGGACGGAGTTGTGCGGAGAACGCAGCTTCGGTGCGACCCGCCACCGGAGTACATTTCTGCCACTGAAATGCGCTTTCGGGTCTCTCTTGGCCCTCATGAGATTTCAGTTTTGCGTTTGACCATACGGTGTGATCCTTCCGTTTCGGCTCTTGCGGTCAGTTATCCCCACGCAGTGACCGCCGCCACTCTCGAGTTCAACGAAGTGAACGACTCTGTACCAGAGATACAAAGTTCGAATTCTCGTTTCAACGATTGGGTGCGGCGGTCGTTTTCTGATGTGAGAATGATGACCGTGGGAAATCCTGAAAAGGATTACCCCTATGCAGGCGTGCCCTGGTTCAGCACCGTTTTCGGACGAGATGGAATTATCACTGCACTCGAAATGCTGTGGATGAATCCTTCGATCGCTAAAGGGGTTTTGCAGTATCTTGCGGAAACGCAAGCCACCGAAATCAATCCGGCCACCGAAGCCGAGCCCGGTAAGATTTTGCACGAAATGCGGCGAGGGGAAATGGCTGCTCTCGGCGAGATCCCCTTCGGGCGTTATTACGGCAGCGTCGATGCGACTCCGCTCTTCGTCATGCTTGCTGGCGCTTACTATGAGCGAACGGGCGACCGCAAATTTCTCGAGCAAATGTGGCCGCACGTGGAGCGGGCTCTGCACTGGATCGATAAATTCGGAGATCCGGATGGCGATGGCTTCGTTGAGTATTCCCGCCGTTCAAAAAATGGATTGGTTCAGCAGGGGTGGAAGGATTCGAATGACTCGGTGTTCCACGCCAACGGGAGCCTGGCCGACCCTCCTATTGCTCTTTGCGAGGTTCAGGGCTACGTGTTCGCGGCCAAGCTCGCGGCGGCGCGACTGAGTTGTGTCCTGGGAAAAGAGAAAACTTGCGCTGGACTCAGAAAAGAGGCGGAACAACTTCGAAAAAACTTCGAAGATGCTTTTTGGTGCGAGGACCTGTCAACATACGCGCTGGCTCTGGACGGTGGTAAGACTCCCTGCCGGGTTCGGGCATCCAACGCTGGGCATTGTTTGTATACCGGGATAGCATCACCCCAACGCGGAGAGTTGGTCGCCAAGACGCTACTGGGCACGGATTTCTGCAGCGGATGGGGTATTCGAACTTTGGCTTCTGGTGAAGTCCGGTACAATCCCCTCTCTTATCACAACGGTTCCGTCTGGCCTCACGACAACGCCATCGTCGCAAGCGGCATTGCCAGATATGGATTCAAGGAATTGGCAGGCAAAATCCTGCTCGGGCTCCTGGATCTGAGTAGCATGGTTGATCTTCATCGCCTTCCGGAATTGTTCTGTGGACTCAATCGGCGGCCCGGAGAGGGCCCTACACTCTATCCCGTCGCGTGCTCGCCTCAAGCATGGGCTGCAGCAGCTGTGTTTTTGGTGCTGCAAGCCTGTCTCGGTATTTCCCTGGAGGAATCCAATCGCCGGATCGTATTTGAGCGGCCTTGTTTGCCCGATGGCCTTCCACAAATTTGGATAAAGAACCTGCGATGTGGCAGATCGCACGTCGATCTTCTTCTGGAACGACAAAATAACGAAGTGAGAATTGAAGCAACGCAAAATCCTGAGGGAATCGAAATCGTTCGAGCTTCGTAGGTCCCCCGATTTTCTCATCCCAACGCAATGTCAGCCGCTATTTAAGCCGCCTAAAGCACGTATCAGTACAATCTACAGCCTCAACCGTATGGAAGTGATTTTGTAGAAACACTAGATTTTACTTTGGGTACCGCTAGACAAAAGTTCAAGTGCTCGTATGAGCACAAGAGAGGCACTATGAGATTTAACAAACTACGAAAATACCTCGTGGCGCTCAGCACCGTGGTCCTGGTTCTCAGCTGCATGAGCTGGGCCGGCGAGGATAAAGATCGATCCGATATCGACAAGCGCATTGAGGCGTCCGCGAATGTGCTGAACGAAATTATGGCCACGCCGGACAAGGCTATTCCAGACAAAGTTATGAATGACGCGGTATGCATCGCTGTCATTCCTTCGATGATTAAGATCGCAATAGGCTTTGGCGGCAATCACGGAAAGGGTGTTGCGAGCTGCCGCACCGCACACGGGTGGAGCGCGCCGGCTCCCATCACGATGACTGGCGGGAGTTGGGGACTTCAACTGGGTGGCCAAGCCGTAGACATCGTGATGATCGTTACCAATGATCAGGGTATGCAGCACCTACTTTCCAGCAAATTCAAAATTGGAGCGGATGCTTCCGCCGCCGCTGGTCCTGTAGGCCGAGACGCTGCCGCCGATACCGATTGGAAGCTGAAGGCTGAAGTGCTGACTTATTCGCGCGCTCGTGGCCTATTTGCCGGCATCGATCTCAGTGGTTCAGCGGTAACGCAGGATAAAGACGAGACTCGGATTCTCTATGGGAAATTCATTCCGTTCGAGACGATTCTCAAAGGGAACGTCACGCCACCGGAAAGCTCCGCGCCTTTCTTGACCGCTGTCCGCAAATACGCGGGTCAAGCCAGAGAACAGGGCGAACTGAATGAGCCTAAAACCCCGGGTTCGGAACGATAGCCTTCGATAACACAAGCAGTAGATGAGGAGGGTCAACCTAATCGCTTGACCTTCCTTTTGTTGCATTTGCGGAGGCACAGGGTTTCCAAACGCAACCGTGCTGGAGAAAATCTCATCGAACCCGCGTGCCAGATAATCCAGACGCGCAACCAGACGCCCGACTCGTAACTTCATCGGAACCTGTCACGCTTCCGGAAAAGCAGGAATCGCTTTTCCAGGAAGTGCTCGTCACGCTGGGAAAGCAGCATGTCCCCTTTGTAGTCGCGGGGGCATTTGCGCTTCAGGAGCACACTGGTATCTGCCGATGGACCAAAGATCTAGACATTTTTCTGACAGCGGAAAATGCTCCCGTAGCTCTCAAACACCTTGCGAGCAGGGGGTTCGATTGCGAGGTGCGCGATCCGGTCTGGCTCTACAAAGCTCATCGCGATGATTTCTTTGTGGATCTCATCACAGGCATGAGCAACGGCGCCATCATTGTCGACGACAGCTGGATTGAGCGCGGGAAACCAGCGATCGTTTATGGGATTTCCACTCGGGTTCTGGCCCCCGAGGAACTCATAGCGTCCAAACTATTCGTGATCCGGCGTGAACGTTTCGACGGAGCTGACATCGCTCATGTCGTCTACGGCACGGGCGGCAATCTCGATTGGGAGCGGCTCCTTGCACTTGCTGGCGAGCATTGGGAACTTCTTCTTTGGGCGCTTATATTGTTTCGCTATGTTTATCCGGGACAAACTCACTACGTTCCGCCCGCCGTGTGGAATACCTTGCTGGAACGATTCAGCAAGGAGGTTGCGAATCCGAATCTGAACGCCAAATTCCGCGGCAGCCTGGTGGACGACCGCATGTTTGCCATCGATGTGAACGATTGGGGTCTTGAAAACGTGTTGGAAGAATACCGCTCCAACCGGCTTAGTCACGTGTCGCCAGCAAAGGCAAGCGTATAGGGCCAGGTCCGAGCAACAACGACTTCGATGAGAATAGCCGCCACCGCCGATTTGCATTACAAGGTTCAGAGTTACGCGGTTCTGCAAGACCAGCTAAACAGAGTTCGCGACGATGCGGACGTTTTCGTTCTTGCGGGGGATCTCACAAATTATGGCAAAACGGAGGAAATGGAGCCTCTCTTGAATACAATCGTCCGACTCCGGATTCCTACGATCGCTGTATTGGGGAATCATGATTATGAGAGCGGGCAGGAAGTTGAATTGGCGCGAATGATGACTGCGGCAGGGATCAAAGTGCTCGATGGCAGCGCCTACGAGCGAGATGGAGTCGGTTTCGCGGGGACAAAAGGTTTTATTGGGGGATTTGGACGCGGGGTCCTTACTGCATTTGGCGAGCCGGAGATCAAGACTTTCGTACGGGCATCCATTGATGAGGCCCTAAAACTGGAACGCGCCATGTCGCAGCTGCGAACTAAGAAACGGGTGATTGTGCTGCATTACGCTCCCATCGCTACCACCGTCGAAGGCGAAGCGCCGGAGATTTATCCCTTCCTCGGAACTTCGCGACTAGCGGAAGTAATTGACCGGCACGGCGCAGACTTAGTTGTGCATGGACATGCACACAATGGAAAACTTGAGGGACACACGACCGCCGGCATTCCCGTTCACAATGTGGCCATTACCCTACTGCAGTCGCAGAAGCCTTCGGCAGTCTATAAGGTTTTCGACATTTGAGATTTTCAATATCTCTACTCAGTTCTCTCACCTTGTTCGATTTCTGCGCGAGTCTATTCTCAACAGCGCTCCAATGTCGTGGGTACAGGTTGATACATGAGGAGGTACACGCTTCACCTGATTGGAGGACTAAGGCGTGTACGATAGCTTGCCCTCCGACAGTGATTTCAGGATCTTCTTCTGCGATTCCTGAACCCTGCACCCGGGCCAAAGCGCGATTGAGCCCGCATGAGGCCCGGGACTTTGAGCCAGCACCGGCTTCGCGCGCCAGGTGACTTCTGAACGGGAGAAATCACAATGGGAACGATATTACTGATCATCTTGATCTTGCTGTTGGTGGGTGCTCTGCCAACCTGGCCATACAGCTCAGGCTGGGGATACTATCCGAGTGGTGGCTTGGGATTGGTCGTCCTCATTCTTCTGATTCTGGTGTTAATGGGCCGACTCTGACGCTGTTTTAGTGCCGCATGGCCGGAGACCTCCTATTTGAGCCGAGGTCTCGAAGGAAGGAAATCATGAGCAGTGCATCCAAGAACGACTCTAAGGGACAGTTCATCTCCGACCTGGAGGCTATCAGGCGCCGGGCTCGTCAACATATCGAGAATGGCGCAGTTACCGAGAGTTACCGCGCGGATCGCGAGACCGTGATTCAAGTACTGAATGAAGCACTGGCGACTGAACTCGTCTGTGTGCTTCGTTACAAGCGGCATCACTACATGGCCAGTGGCATCCATGCTCAGGCGGTGGCGGAAGAGTTTCTCGAACACGCCCATGAAGAGCAGGAGCATGCAGACAAGATCGCTGAGAGAATCACGCAATTGGATGGTGAGCCCGATTTCAATCCCGCAACCTTGGTATCCCGCAGCCACTCTCAATACGTTGCCGGAACAAGTTTGGTCGATATGATTCGCGAAGATTTGATTGCGGAACGCATCGCCATTGAGTCTTACAACGACATAATCCGCTACCTCGGCGACAAAGACCCGACCAGCCGCCGGGTTATGGAAGAAATCCTCGCGAAGGAAGAGGAACACGCGGAGGATATGAAGACCTTGATTGATACGATCTCCCAATTTGAAAAACAGTTTGAGAAACCGAAAGACAGTTCAGCACCGCCAACTATTCCAACCAGAAAAGCTTCCTAGGTCTCATTTCAGTAATTCGCGAAACGCTGTAAGGCTTAATACAGCTTCCGTCGTAGGGGGATACCGATTCACCCTCATTGTGCCTGCCGAGTTGAGACGCTAAGGTTAAGGTGTGCTATCCGTCTGCGCCCACAGCCAGGGCTTTCAACGTTTTCTGGCGTCGCAGAACGGTTTCCGAAGCATCGTGTGTCGTCGCCACTTCGCCATCTTTGAAATTCCAGGAGATGACAAATGAAGAAATCTTTGATGTGTAGTTGTGCAGCGCTGGTGTTTTTCGTGGCTGCTGCCGTTGCCCAAACCAGCTCACCCACCGACCCAACCTCGCCAAATGCCCAGGGAACCCAAAGCTCGTCGCCCTCCATGAGTGAGCAGGGCGCGAGTCAAGGATCAATGTCTCAAGGGTCGATGTCGGGGGACTCAACCAACTCGACTATGAAAGCGGATAAGACCAAGATGAAGGGTTGCATCCAGTCGCAAGGTGGGCAGTACATGCTGCAAACCAAGCACGGCAAGGATGTAATGCTGACCGGGCAGGACGTTTCCGCCCACGTAGGTCATGAAGTAACTGTTCATGGAACGTGGGAAGCGGCCGGCGGAAATACGTCGGGCATGTCCGACACTTCGTCAGCAAATGCCTCCCCTAATGGAAAATCATTCAACGTGACCAGCGTAGACATGATTTCGGATACCTGCACCACGGCGAAAAGCATGGGTAACGACAAGAACTCCGGGACCGGGGCTGGCACTACCCCACCGCAGCAATAAGAAGGCCGAAAAAGAAACCCAGAGCTCAACTCGGGCTCTGGGTTTTTATTTTCCAAGTCACCTCAATGCGTCCCTAATCCTCTGAGTCGCCATCCACCCATGCCGGCTCCTAAAATTCGACCGCCTAAGGCGTGCTTGCTTTGGCTTTACTGATGATGCCCGCCTTCGCGTCTGCCCCGGATGCACGTTTCACATACATCTTCTTACCTGAAACCCTGACCTGCACATCTTTACCCTGAATCCAAGATAGGTCTTGGTCACCCTGAGCTTGGTAACGGACAAGGTAGACGGTGTCGTTCACTTGTACGGAGATTTTGTACGTAGCTGTTGCAGACGTTGACGGGGCATCTGTCCCGCTGCTCCCGGCCGTGCCGGGCTGCCTTTCAACGTTAACGATCTTACCCGCTTCGTAACCAGGGTTCTGCGCTTGTGCGAGAACCGTCACGCAAACCGCTAATTCCAGTAAATAACCGAGCCAATACTTTTTCATCATCCCTCCTCGAATTGAATTCGTTTGTTACTAAAACGTGTAGATCAGATCGAACTGCAGGCGGTTGAGATAAGGCTCGGTTTGTCCCGCAGCGGTTATTGTTGTTGATTTATTAGCCGTGCTCCAGTTGTTGAACAGGGCTGCGTTGTTTTGGAGATAGGTATTTAGAGTGCGTCCTCGCCACCAACTGAAACTGGCGATAGTGTTTGGGCGCAGTTTCCACAACCCATAGATTCGATTTTGAAGAATATTCGTGGGAGCGCGCTGATCGCTCTCTACGAAGGATGCGATAGCAGCGTCCTGTTCCTCCCGATACCAGGCATAGCCGACCTGGATATCATTCTTGTTCTTGGTTTGTCCCATGCTGAAATCGGCGCCATACTCCTTGTTCTGGCTTCCCAGGTTCGTTAACACGACCCCTTTTGAACTGAGTGGGTGGGCTTCCGCATCGAGATTATCTTCGAATTCGAGCAACACATTAACCGGCCATCGTTTGGCAGGGGTTTGAATCTGGTTATTAAGGATGAAATCCGCGTAGTTATACCCGGAGTAGAAATGTGGCACTCCCTTGGAATCCACGAAGGTCGCATTGGTCATGCCATTGGGAGCGAATACGCACGGCGCATAGGCGGGAAAGTTCAAGCCCTTCGCGCAACCCTGGCCCTCGCCGGACAGGGGAAAGGGGCCGAAAGTTGTCGCGCTGGTGGTTCCCGTCGCGCCTGTGGTAGTTGCCTGAGTTGCGAAAGCGCTCTGTTGCAGGATGGCGTCCGGACGATTCCACTTCAAGCTCAGGAACGACGGAGTGGCTGTCCATGGGCCAAGCTGTATCCGGGCCGAGACCTGCGCGCCGAGCGCATAGGAATCCTGAGCAGCTGTGCTTTCGTTATAAAGAAGCTCGAGTCCTTGCACAGTAAGGTTCTTGACCGGGCCATTGAAATTGAAGGAGAACTTTTGGTTAAAGCCTTCCGGGTTGATATCTGGGTCAAATGTCGTCGAAGTGCGTTGCCACGTGTAAGCAAACTTTCCCCCCGTAAGCGACAACCAGTTGTGGGCCACTGGATTGTATGTAATAAATCCGCGATCGAGAGCAATCGTCTTCCGATCAAACACATTGGTCAAGGTTTCGTTAGTCGACGAGGGATCGCCGAGAGAGCCGGTTGCGAGGGAGATGCCTGCAAGAAAATCCTGATTGAGTTGGCCATCGACTCCCAAACGCACTCGAAGCCGCGCCCGGTTGCGATCAGGAATTGCATTTTGGTTGAAACTCTCACCGCGGAGCCGGATGTCTCCGTTGAACCGAAAGCGTCCGGCAAGGGTTTGGAGCGCGCTAATTTGTGTCGCGTTGTCCTGCGACTTCGTTCTCGCCAGGCTGAGTTCCGTTTTTGCCTCGACGGCATTGGAGGACGCCTGGTCGGCTAGCCTCTGCGCTTCAGTTGCAGACTGTTGCGCTTGCGTGGCTGTACTTTGAGCCTGGTCCGCACTGCTCTGGATTTTTTGCGCCGCAGCGTTTGCCTGCTGCATCCCGTCGAGCACCTGCTGAAGCTGAGAACGTAACTGGTCCACTTGCTGGTTCTGCTGATCGATCTGCCGCTGTTGAGCTTCGACCAGGCCCTTTAGCTGATCAATCTCAACTTGTGTGATTGAAGGGGTAGCGGGACGGGCAGCGCGAGCCTTCCGTGCGCGAGGCGTGGCCACTGTCGTTTGAGCTTCTGCCAAGGGGAAGAATGTAATCACAAGTATAGTAATAGACAAAGTATAGATCGAAGAGTGGCGCATGCTCGTTTTCATGGTGCTTAGAACTCTCTTTCTTCGCCTCGATGTATGAGGCTTATTTTTTCTGCGAGATCTCTTTACTGAAGGAGAAATTACTTACGCCGGTGCCAACCCCCACTTGCGCTGGATTCGCCGTTCAACCGTCTTGAAAACCAGACCATCCACGATATAGCCAATAGCAACAATCAGGATCATCACCGCGATTACCTGGCTCATGTCGTTGAGGTCACGTCCCATCATGAGCAACTGTCCGAGACCCAGACTCACAAAAATCATTTCGCCGGAAATTAAGGAGCGCCAGGCGAAAGCCCATCCTTGTTTCAATCCTGAAACGATGTAAGGAAGGCTCGCCGGAAGCAGCACGTGCCAGAACAGCGGGAAACCACGCGCGCCAAGATTGCGTCCTGCCATTCCGTAGATCTTGGGCATCTGCTGGCGACCGGTTTCCATGGCAATAGTGACCGACAACAAAGATCCCATAACCACGACAAATAGAATCGCTTTTTCACTCAGCCCAAACCAGAGCACCGCTAGAGGCAGCCAGCAGATGCTTGGTAAGCTCTGCAGGCTGACAAGCAGGCCTCCCACCGTTTCTTCGAGAAATTTATTGCTGGCAACACCTAAGCCTAGAATCATTCCCAGAATGACGGAAAGCGTATATCCCAGCAGCATCCGCTTCATGCTTACGGAGATCGCGATCCAAAAACTGTGATCGGCGAATCCAGCCCTCAGCGCCTGAAACACCCCTTGAGGCGTTGGGAACACATATGGAGGCCAGACCTTCAGTTCGGCCAGCAGCACCCAGACTGCAATCAAGACTCCGTAAAAAATAGCCTGCCTACCGAATCGCTTCATAGCCGTACTGTTCCTCCAAAGATTTGTTGATCTCTTCGCGCAACTCGTCGAGAATTTCGCGGGCATTTTTCGCAACCGTTATGTCTTCGAGATGGCGTGGCCGGGGCAAGTCGATTGAAAATTCGCGCTTGATCCGCCCCGGCCTGAAGGTGAAGAGCGCAACGCGATCGCCCAGTCGAACTGCTTCGCGGACGTTGTGCGTGACGAAAATAATTGTCCGCCCAGTTTCAGCCCAGATTCGCTCCAACTCGTCGTGCAGCAAGTCTCGCGTCTGGGCGTCTAGAGCGGCGAAAGGCTCGTCCATAAGGAGAACATCCGGCTCGGTTGCAAGGGCACGCGCCAATGCCACGCGCTGGCGCATCCCACCAGAAAGTTGATGGGTATAGCTGTCCTTAAACTGGGAGAGATGTACCAGCCGCAGGTAATAAGCAGTCTTCTCCTGCCGATCAGATTTCGGAACGCCTTTCATCTTCATCCCAAACTCCACGTTCTCGCCAACAGTGAGCCATGGAAAAAGTCCCAGCTCCTGAAATATCAGGATGCGGTCGGTTCCCGGAGAATCTACGACTTTGCCATCCATGCGAACATGTCCAGAAGTTGCTTTCTGCAGCCCGGCGATCAAATGCAAGAGGGTCGATTTGCCGCATCCCGACGGCCCGACAATGCACAGAAACTCTCCGGCTTTGACTTCCAATTGAATGTCATCCAGTGCCAATAGTTTCGAACCATCGTTGGTGTTGTAGCTGAGAGAAATGCCGTCCAAGGCCACCTTTGGAATCGAGTTAACTTCTGCACGGCGGATAGGTAGCACGCTCAGCCCAGCGGTTTTAGTGCGCCCCACGCGAGAAGTACCCCGATGGTCTGGCGATAATGAGGGCTGCGCTGCCAAATTTGCGGTCATTGAATTGCCTTTCTTCCCTTTTCAGCTAAGACCTGATTCAAGAGCGATAGATCGTAAATTCCGGATAGGTTCGGCATCTGTTTTCCCAGAAAACCCGCGTCAAACGCCGAGTGCGCTGAAGTCAAAAGCGAATTTCTCAGCGGATCGTAGGTGACTTGCAAGCGTCCGAAAGCCTCATCGAGGACTTGCGGCGCGAGCGCCTTACCGGTCTCTTTCTGGATTTGCTTATTGATGAGCTGTTTGCTTTCTGGAAGGTGCCCGTTGATCCAATCCGTGAGTTCGACGTGAGCGCGGATCCAGTTCTTCACTACGTCGGGATGCTCGTGCAGAAATTTGCTGCTGACGATCAAGTTCGTAATCACAAATTGACCGTGAGGCCACAAATCGCGCTCATCTAGAAACAATCGGCCATTCCCTTCTCGAATTAACCGGGTCGCCCAAGGTTCAGGCGCCCACGAGGCATCAAGCTGCTTCTTCAAAAACAAAGTGAGCTGGTCGGGATTTGACAGCGGTATGACCTGCACATCTCCGCCCTTGTCGGTGGTCGACAGGCCGTTGGCTTTCAACCAGGCGCGCAGCGCTACGTCCTGTGTGTTCCCTAACTGTGGTGAGGCGACCCGTTTCCCGTGAAAATCTGCCGGCTTCTGAATCCCCGAGTCGTTTCGGACAATTAGAGCGACTCCGCCGCTTGCGGCGCCCGCAACGACTCGCAGCGCTTCTCCATTCGAATGGACGTAACCGCTGATCGTCGGATTGGGCCCTATGTATGACATATCGAGGGCACCCGAAAATATTGCTTCTATCGCCGACGGACCAGCGTTAAAGCTCGTCCACTGAACTTTCACGTTCGGACCGACCGCTTTATCGAACCAGCCGTTGGCTTTGCCAACCATGGCCTGGGCATGCGTAATGTTGGGAAAGGCCCCGACGCGAACTACTGTCTGCGCGCTCCCGGCGAGCGAAGAGGCAAGAATCAGGGCTGTCAAAGCTAGAGTTTTCTTAATCACTTTTTCCCCTGCCCCGTCCCGTGCACAACCATCGGCAGTACGCTGGGCTCAGCACCCTTCTTTGCCTTTCGGCCTTTTGGCTTCTCGCCTCCGACAATGTCCGCCAGCGTAGTGTTTTCAAGAATCTTTGCCGCGGCATCGCGCACCTGGAGAAATACCTGATAGAGGGAACGGTGCTCGGCGTCGCGATCGATCAAACTTCGCAACTGCTCCGCATCTCCAAATGGGGCGAGCGGACCATCGATGAGCCGGATGATTTCGCTGAGGTGAATCTGCGCAGGAGGGCGCCGAAGTTGATAGCCGCCCTTTGCGCCGCGCGCACTATCCACGATGCGTGCGTTCTTTAGTTCCAGCAAAATCAGTTCAAGAAACTTTTCAGGAAGCACTTCTTCATACGCGATATCGCGAATGCGGATCGCACCCTGGTTGTAGTGCCGCGCCAGCATCATCATCGCCTGCAGTGCGTAAAGTCCCTTTTGCGAAATCTTCATGACGGTTATTGTCACATAAACCCTATCAATATCATAGAGTTTATTGACATTGAAGACATTGCAAGTAACATGCCATATGCGGGAGACGGTCCAAGCCCTGTTTTCAGTTATTTAAGATGGGAGAAAAGAGGATCATGAGTGACTTTTGCTAGCCATTGTGGAAAAACTTTGCCCACCGAGACTAATGATTGCCGGATTTCCGAATTTGCGAATTGTCGCATTTAAATTCGTAAATCCATAAATTCGACAATACGTAAATCAGAGGAGGCTTCAAATGCATTTGCATTCGCTACGGATCAACACCGAGGGAATCGAACGGGAGGCTGTGCGCGCTTCATCGAGCGTCGTAAAAGGGCCGTGCCAGCGCGAATGGTTCGCGGCTTGTCCTGCTGGATGTCCCTTGCCGTAGTTGCATTGGTTGCATGTGGAACGATGCAGGACGATCTTGTGCGGTCCGGCCAGCCAGTTCTCGTAAACAAAAAACGTCACGGGTTTTACGGACTCGGCAACTTTCTCCGGAAGCAGTCCAACTTCGGCCGCAACTCTTTGCAATTTCAGGCGCGTCTCCCGCCGCATCGGAACGATCGGAAGGCGATACACTTCTTCGATCCTTCCCATCATTGCCAGGACAGCCTTGACCGGCGCCGGATTCGACTCAATGAAATTCGCTCGCATCAGCGGCAAATACTTATGTTGCAAGCGACGCGCAGCATCCCAATCGTTGTTCAGAGCAGCACGACTCATCTCTGCCATCTCGCGCGGGATTTCATTCGACGCCACCGAGATAATTCCCACACCGCCTAGGGAAATCACCGGCAGAGTCACGGCATCGTCTCCGGAAAAGACTAGAAAGTGTTCGGGAAGAAGATTACACATTTCCGCAACTTGAGTCATGTCGGCGCTGGCTTCCTTCACGGCGACAATATTTCGCAACTCAGCCAATCTGGCTAATGTTGTTGGCTCGATATTCGCACCCGTGCGACTGGGAACGTTATAGAGAATTATCGGCTTGTCGATGGCCTCGGCAATTGCGCGGAAATGCTGATACTGCCCTTCCTGCGTGGGCTTGTTGTAATAAGGAGATGCGGTCAAGATCGCATCCACACCAGCTTTTGCAGAGACTTCTTTTGCTTTGCTCACGGCATCGGCGGTTGAATTCGAGCTCGCGCCAGCAACGATTGGAACTCGTCCCCCAGCGGCTTCGATAGTGACATCAATCACCTGGAGCCACTCGTCATGTGAGAGAGTCGGCGTTTCACCAGTGGTGCCGCAGGGAACAAGGAAGTCGATTCCGGACTCGACTTGCCACGCGACTAGATTGCGAAGGGCAGTCTCGTCAAGTGAACCATCCTGACGGAAGGGAGTTACAAGTGCTGTACCGCATCCACGGAGTTGCATACTACTAAGATACCGCGAAGCTAGGCGCGTGGAAATGGGTCAAGGCATGTTTGGATTTCTTCCGGGGCTAGAAGAAGCTTTACAACTGTTGCCAAACGTCCCTGAAGTTGAAGAATCCATTTTTCCCTGCCAGCCATTCGGCGCCTTTCACCGCGCCCTCAGCAAATCCGCGCCGGGATTTCGCGTCGTGGCAGAGGTAAATCGTGTCGTTGGGGGAATCCAAAACCAGCTCATGCATTCCGACAACATCGCCCTCGCGAAACGATGTGATTTCGACATCGGCAGCCGCAGCGTCACGAATCAATCTTTGCAGTTCTGCCGCCGTTCCCGACGGAGCGTCCTTCTTGTTGGCGTGATGCCGTTCAAAAATCTGTCCTGAATACTGGTGCCGTAGAGCGGTTGCTCCAGTTAAAACCACGTCATAGAAGAGATTGATGCCGATCGCAAAGTTTGCGCCGTAGAGAAATCCGGTCCGGGCCTCGTCCACGAGCTGCCGGATGTTTGGAAGGTCGCTGTGCCACCCAGTGGTGCCGACCACCATGTTCTTTTTGGCCCGCACGCAAGCCTTGATGTTTGGCAAGACTGCTTCGGGTGTCGTGAAATCAATAACGACATCAATTGCACGAAGTAAGTCTAAGGTGAGCGCCGAGCCGCCATGGTTCTCTTCAGCTTCTAGAACTCGCACAGTGTGACCGCGATGAGCGGCGACTTCCGCGACCAAAGATCCGGTCTTTCCGCGGCCTAACAAAAGCAGATTCATTTGAGGCACCAACGACTCTTCACTAGTCAAACACAGCCGGATCCAACTCCGAAAAGAATGTTCGATGCAGACGCTGCACCACTGCAGGCACCGCGTCCTCTTCGATCACGAATGTCAGATTAATTTCGGACGCGCCCTGCGAGATCATTCGTATTTTCACGTCGGACAATTCACCAAACACTTTCGCCGCAATTCCCGGGATTTCTCGCAAGTTTTCTCCCACCAGACAAACGATCGCTTTGCGGCCTTCATATTTCACGTCCGCGAGTTTAGCCAGGTCGGCCGCAAGCGCGGGAATCGACTCATTGGAATCCACAGTTAAAGATACGCTCACTTCGGATGTGGAAACCACATCTACCGCCACTCGATGCTGGTCGAAAGCCTCAAAAATAGCTCTCAGAAACCCGTGAGCCAAGAGCATGCGCGGAGCCGCAACATCTACGATTGTGATTCGCTTCTTCACCGCAATCGCTTTGAAGAAATTCCGGCAGAGCGGGGCGCGTGCGGTGATCATAGTCCCCTCGCAGGTCGGATTTCTCGAATTCAAAACTTGCACCGGAATATTTTTCTGTATTGCGGGCAAGACGGTTGCGGGGTGTAGTACCTTCGCGCCGAAGTAAGCCAGTTCCGCAGCTTCATCGAAGCTGATTGTCTTGATGCGGCGCGCCTCAGCACACAAATTGGGATCGGTTGTCATCATGCCGTCGACGTCAGTCCAGATCTCGATTCTTTTCGCGCCAAGACCTGAGCCTACAATGGCGGCTGAAAAATCCGAGCCGCCACGTCCAATCGTAGTGGTGATGCCGCTTTTGGTGGTGCCGATAAAACCGCCCATTACCGGAACTCTGCAAGCGTCAAGCAATGGCTGCACCCGAACCTGAAGCTGGTCATTGGTTTGATCGTAGAGCGGCGTCGCACGAGTGTGCGCGCCGTCGGTCACTATACATTGGCGGGCGTCCACGAGTTCCGCGTCAACGCCGTGAGAACCGAGAGCCGCAGCCACGATCCTGCTTGAAAGAATTTCACCAAATGAAGCTACGTGATCAGTTGTGCGGGGAGTGAGTTCGCCGACGGCGCTGATGCCACGAATTAATTCGTCCAGCGCCTCGAAGTCCCCTCCCAGATCGCTATGGAGCTCGCTGAATAAAGCTGTTCCCAGCAACTCTCCGGCAGTGTTGAAATGGCGTTCGCGAAGAGCTCGCGAGATATTCAGTGCCGTATCGCGCTCGCCAGCGCCGGCCGCCCGGGCCATTGTCAGCAACTGGTCGGTGACTTTGGCCATTGCGCTTACAACAACGACTGGTTTTTGTTGAACTCGTTCTTTGACGATTCCGATCAGACGCAGAATCGATTCGGCGTCGCCGACGGAGGTCCCGCCAAACTTCATCACGATCATGGCTGGGACTTTCCAGGACCGGCAGCAATGAAGGATGAGGATGCAGGGATCCTTCGACTCCGGATGTTCCTTCGCAAAGCGAAGGGCCATGCTGCGCTCAGGATGACAACGCTAGTCGGTCCAGGCAAAGGTCAATCCAGGTAGCCCTGCGCTTTGAGAAGTTCGGCGTTCAGCAGGGCAGCCCCCGCCGCGCCGCGGATGGTATTGTGCGACAAAACTGTGAACTTCCAATTGAGCACACCGCAAGGACGCAGCCGCCCCACCGTCGTAGTCATTCCGTTCCCAGATTCCACATCAAAGCGCGGCTGCGGTCGATCCGTTGCCCCGACATACCGCACCGGCTCGGCAGGGGCGCTGGGCAATTTCATAGCCTGGGGCACGCTACGGAAGTTGTTCCAGGCGTCAATGATTTCTTCAGGCTGCGCTTTTTTATGCAGCTTGATGGAAATAGATTCCGTATGTCCATCCTCGACCGCAACGCGATTACATTGCGCACTCATCGCAAAAGCCGCGGGCACGATTCCAGCGCCATTGAGCTTGCCTAAAAGTTTCAGCGTCTCCTCTTCCATTTTCTCTTCTTCTTTGGGGATGTAAGGAATGACGTTGCCGAGAATGTCCATCGACGCCACGCCGGGATATCCGGCGCCACTAACCGCCTGCATCGTTACCGCCATCACCGTCTCGATTCCAAAACTCTGCTGCAGCGGACAAAGAGCCAGGACTAAGCCGATCGTGGAACAGTTGGGATTTGTGACGACAAAACCGCCAGACTTCTTTCGCCAGGATTGGCACTCCAGCAATTTGACATGGTCGGGATTGACCTCCGGAATAACCAGAGGAACATCCTTTTGCATCCTGAGCGCGCTGGAATTCGTGATCACTGCGCAGCCGGCATCGGCGAAGAGAGGTTCAAGCTCGGCCGCGATCGATGCCTCCAGCGCCGCAAAGATCAGCTTGGGAGCCCCACCCGGCTTCGCTGGCGAAATCCGCATCCCGGCAACCCGATCCGGAATGGGAGTCTTTAATTTCCAGCGGGCGGCTTCGCCATAGAGGCGGCCCTCGGACCGATCCGAAGCAGCCAGCCACGCCACTTCGAACCATGGATGATGCTCAACCATCTGGACGAATCTCTGTCCGACGATCCCAGTCGCACCTAGAATTCCTACAGGAATCTTGTTCTCCATAAGTATGTTGAGATTTTACAACAGTAGCTGCAAGCTTCCGACATACGGAGGGACGGGTGCCTACACACATCCGGCGGAGCGAACCTCCGCAGAGTCTGTAAACACACAAAAAGTAGCTAGGGACGCGGACTTATTTCCGTGCCAAACGAGTAATCATTCAGCGGGCCAAACCGTTGCTTTTCTGCATAGAGCCGCCATCGTCTCCACACAATTCGCAGGCTGGCCATCACTGGGATCGAAAGGTAGACGCCTAGGACTCCAGCGATTTCGGCCCCGGCGAGCACGCCAAAAATTGCCGCCAGCGGATGCAGTTCCAGGCTTCGGCCCATGATGCGCGGGGACACCACGTAGTCCTGAATTATGCGCCAGGTTGCAAGGAAAATTAACAATATCAGCCAGTGCTGATAACTCATCAGCAGTGCAACACCCATAATCAGCAACGCGGCTACCAGCGGTCCGACCACCGGCACAAACTCCATAACTCCACCTGCCGTGCCTAGCACCAATGCGTAAGGAACCTTCATCGCCGCCATGAAACCCAAATAGACCACCAAAGACAACGCTGCCAGAGTCAACTGGGCACGAATGAAATGCGCCAGCATCTGATTCATGTCGTCCAACACCCCTTGCATGAATTCACGTTGCGGCTTGGTGCGGACGAAAGAAAGCGCGACCTGGCTAAAGTTGCGTCCATCCCTGAGAAAAAAGGCAGCGAGCACTGGAACTACAATTATCAACCAGGATTGTTGGGCAACTTCAGCGACTCGAATTCCCACTCTCTGAGCCAACTGCACAATATCCTCTTCATGTTGATTCAAGACTTCTTTTACGCGGCCGATGGTCGAGCGGCTCCAGCCATGATCCCGGCCAATCTTTTCGGCGATTTCACCGAGTCCGCTAGCGCCTACGGTCGATGCGGGTAAAGAGGCACTGAGCCTTTGAGCTTCATGACCAATCTGCGGTCCAACAAAGAAAAAGAACGCTACCAATAGCACGACGAGTAACAGATAAATCACTCCAATCGCAATGCCGCGGCCATGTGTCCACTTCTCAACCCGTGAAACGGCGGGATCCATCAGATAAGCAAAAAAAACCGCGAACAGAAATGCAACCAGGGTGCGGCGGGCGACGTAAAGAAAGCCCAGTACTAGGGCAAAAAGCAGTATCGTAATTAAGACACGACTTGTGCGTGCGTCAATCAAAGCCATTCGATGTCATTCTTAAAACTCAACCCTGAGCCGACTTGTCAGTGCCAATTCCTAATCACGGACTACTTCGGTGTTCGCATCGGCAATCACTATTCTGACTACTTTGTACTGATCATCGAGCCACATTGACCAGTCGCCATTCTCGGTCTTGAGAGTAAACCGGTCGAGTTCGCGGTCGGTGCCCCGAATCGCGATCTTATCCTTGCCGGAGAATTCCATACTAACTGGCGTGGAACTCACTTCGTGTGGATTCAATGTCCCGAACTGCGTTTTCTGCTTAGTCGGGCACTCTACTTGACCCTTATTCTGACGGCAGCCGATCGCCAGATACTTCCATGCCAGGACTTCGCGTTGGACAAAGAAATAATCGTCCAGAATACTGGTCGAAGCAGGCAGCATAAAAGGATGTTCGTGAGCCTTTTCTGTGGGGTTAACGGTGACGCGCTCCAACAAGAAACTATCGTTCGGAATGACCACGGCTTGCGCTTGACCCGGGCTCACTTCTTTCCACTCATATTTTTGCAGCTCACCCGCGGCATTCAGCTGCAATTCGGAATTTTGAGTAGAGCTTTCCGATGCGCCGTCCGCCTTAAACTCCGAAGTCACGACGCTGCCCTTAGCGCCCTGCTTGATGGAAAAAGTCTCAGTGGCGACCCGCCGACCGTTCATAAAAACGCCGAACGAGCCAGAATCCACCATCTGAATTCCAGGATCTTTATCCTTATCTTTATCTTTGTCCTTTCCCATGGCGACAGTGGCTGACATGAGAAAAAACTCTAGCGTTACCAGCACCAATACACTTCTAAGCATCTCGTCTCAGCTCCTCGCGCTTAAACAACGTTCAATTCTTCAAATGACTCCGCGTACTTGGTTCAACTCCAACGTCCGCATTACCTCTGTGGCAACGGCGGTCGCATCTTTTCCAGCCGTTTCGATCTGGTGCGTCGCTTTTAGGTAAAGAGAATGCCGAGCGTCGTACAATTTGCGAAATTGAGTCTGATCTTGTTGCAGGGGACGTTTGATCTGTTGCTGCTGACAACGTCGGTATAATTCGTCCACGGGAGCGCTTAGAAATACCGTCGGTCCCGGTGCCCTCTTTAATATCCTGGCATTTTCGGCTTGGGCAAACGCGCCTCCACCTAGAGCGACAACTAGAGGTGAGGATTCCACTAGCTTAAGCAATTCCAGCAATGCCATCTGCTCGCACCGGCGAAATTCCGCCTCTCCTGAGTTTTGGAAAATGTCTTCAATCGTGCGGCCTTCGCGAGATTGAATCCGATCGTCAAGATCTTCGAAGGCCCACCCCAACTGCCGGGCCAGCTCTCTGCCCACCGTGGTCTTTCCCGCCCCCATGAATCCCACCAGGAAGATGACTCGGATTGAAGAAGAGCTCCGGTGCACTGGCAGGCTGATATGCGGGAGCGAACCAGAGCGGTTTCCCATACGTGGCGGCTAACGTCCGGGCTTACGTCCGGACCGTCTGAATTGAATTAGCGCTTCTTGAGGTGGATTTTACCACTGAAGGAAAACAACTTAACTGAAGAAGCCGCCTTTCCTACCGTACCTGCGAAGGCACTCCCCGCTTTGATTGGAAAAGCCGTGTGCTTGGGCTCCAAGGGAAAATCGTTCTCGACCTGGCCCTGCACTGAACGCGCAGTAACATCGATCGAAGCATAGCTGGGGGCGATGGCGTCAATGTCCCCACTATGACTGGTGAGCACATATTCGCCACCGTCACCGAAGTCACCGCTGTAACTAATCTTGCCACTACTGGAATTGACTTGCACCAGCGGTCCGTTCACCGAAATCAAAAACACATCGCCACTCAGAGAAGTAATCTCGACGTGTCCATCGCGAATATCGGTCAAAGTAACTGGCCCGTTTAAGGTCTTGACGTGAACATGCGCGTCATTCACGTCGCGAACGTCCACGTTCGCAGTGTTGCCTTCCATGACCACGTCCCCTTGCAGCTTCTCCGCGTGCAACGGGCCAGTCATCGAAGTCAATGTCACGTTGGCATCCGCAGGCACGGTCACCTCATAATCCACTTGACCGCTAGTTTGGTCGGCCCCCGAGAAAAGATGGGACACAATATCCACGCGGTTGCCACGATGGCTTTGGTCTATTTCGACCTTGTCTGAATGGAGGACCGTCGTTACCACGACTTCCTTGTTCGCGCCAGCCTTCACAGAAATAGGACCGTATTGATTGTTGATCGAGACGCTCGCCTTTCGCCCGACTTTAAAGTGAAGTTGCTGACGCGTCTCCGCGCCAGCCAATACCGTACCAGCCAATGCAACGAAGATAACCACACCCGCGGTGCGTTCCGTATTCAGCATCATGACTTCAATCCTCAACTCTGCGACGAAAAACGCCGCAAACCGCAGTTCATTTTATTGCAGAGAACGATCCAACGCCATCTCGTAGACCATGGACCTCTGCTCGTAGGCATTCATTAAATCACGCCGCGCTTGCTCATCATTGGGATCCATTTTCACCGATTCCTCAGCATCCCGAATGTAAGAGTTCACATCCTGCAGGTTAGCCTTGTACGATGCCAGCATTGCGGGGGTGCGTCTCGACACGACTTCGAGCAATTGTTGATCGTCCGCGATATAGGCAGCATCGGCGATCTGCGAAGTCGAAGCCATCTCAGCGTTCGAAGTCCGACTTGCGACGGGGCCGGACGTCCGCTTGTACTGCACGATACCCAGCATGAGCAACAACATGGCTGCTACCGGAATAAGCCATTCGAGGCGTCGACGTGGCGGTCGGCGGGGCACCAGAAAAGGCTCTGACCGCTGCTCCCGGATTAGTCCTTCTTGTCTCAGGGCTATCTCAATAAAATTCCACACTCGCGGACTGGGTTCGTCTGAACTTCCGAGAAGTTTTGCCTGTTGCGAAATTGCATCAAGGTCGGCTACCAACTCCGCGCATGCCGAGCATGAATTCAAATGTGATTGCTGCTCAATGGTGGGATCGTCATCGACGTCTGGCAGGGCCAGCTCGAATTCTTCACAATTCATGACCACTTCTCCCCAATACCGCTGCTCGTGCTCCTCACGGCCTTCTGGCTTTTTCAGCTCTGCTCGTTTTGAGAAGTTCGCGTAATTTTAACCGCGCCTTGTGCAATTGCGACTTACTATTTCCCACCGAACACCCCACGATCTCGGCAATCTCGTTGTGTTCGTAACCTTCTACATCATGCAAAACGAAAATCGAGCGATAACCCGGCGGAAGGTCGTCGACTGCCCGCTGCAATTGCAACCGGTCGATGGACCCAGCCAGATTTCGATCCGGCCCCCCCAACTCTTTCTTGGGTATCTCATCTTCGGTCTCCACGGTGTCATCGAGCGGCACCACTGGAAGACCCTTCTTGCGCAACTGCATCAACACGACATTCACCGCCATGCGATGCAGCCACGTCGAAAACGCGGACTCTCCACGAAATGTTCCAATCTTGCGGAACAACTGGAGAAACGCTTCCTGAGTAAGATCCTCAGCCGCCGCCGTATTGGCCGTCATCCGCAGGCAGAGCGAATAGACACGGCGCTTATGCAGGTTATACAGAGACTCGAAGGCTTCCGCATCACCCTGCTTCGCTCGATCGATCAGTTCTAATTCAGAAAGCTTCTTGCCCTGCGATTTTCGCGCGTCCGTCAAGTCGCCTTTTCCGGCCGCACTCAGTCTGATGCGGCATAACTAGCTTTTCGTTGTCCTGTTTCCGTGTCTAAAGCTGCGGTTTTGCCGTGCCCTAGGGCCCCGGAACCCTTTGTCCCGAAAGACCTTCAATCGCTGACCCAAACGGCATGACTTGAGTAACTAATGGAAGCGTATAGGCACAGCCGGAGCAACGTCAACCAACGCTATAACTAAACCTACATTAGCTCTCGGCCCCCATCCCTATTTTGCGATTAAGGGATTGTCCATTACGCTTAATTTTTCGTTATTCGCCCGCAGAACCTGATCGCCGGAGGCGGAAGACTGTCACTTTCATGAGGATATTGGGAGCTATCTTCTTATTTTGCTTGCCTGCGCTTTGCCAAAGCAATAGCGGCGAACTGCGCCTCAAAGTGACTGATCCGGATAATCTGGGGGTGAAAGCAACGGTTCAAATCGTCAGTACAGGCAATCAATATCGGACAAATTTGACTACCAGCAACCAGGGTCAACTGTTCGTGCAACGTCTGCCCTATGGAATCTATGATTTAGAAATTAGGTCTCCGGGCTTTGCCGGTGTTACTAAGACGATCGAAATTCGGTCCTCGATTCCGACTGAATCTACAATCCAGCTCATTCTGCCCCCAGTGAATCAATCAGTCGCAGTTACCGTGGCAAACACATTAATCAACCCCGATCAGGCCGGCGCAATTAGCCAGATAGGTTCTGACGATATCCAAAATCGGCTCAGTTCCATTCCGGGCCGCTCCGTGCAGGATTTGGTGAATTCACAGCCAGGATGGCTCTACGAGGGCAATGCCGTCCTGCATCCCCGTGGCTCGGAATATCAAACACAGTTTGTGGTCGATGGCATCCCGCTGACGGATAATCGTTCGCCGAGCTTCGGACCCTCAATCGATGCGGACGACTTGCAATCATTGAGCATCTACACCGCAGGTATTCCGGCAGAGTACGGCCGCAAGATGGGCGGCGTAGTAGAGGTAAACACGCTGGCCGATGCTCAACAGGGTCTACACGGCCAGATCGTGCTTGGCGGCGGCAGCTTTGGTTCAGCCGGAGCAAGCGCCCGGGGAGAATACATCCGGGGCAAAGATACATTTAGGGCCAGCGCCGATGGGGCCATGACTGATCACTACTTGAATCCGGTTGTTCCCCAAAACTATTCGAATACGGGGACGCTGGGCAATTTCTCAGCCGGGTATGAGCGTGACTTAACTTTGCAAGATCGCCTGCGATTGACGGTTCTATACGAGCTGGCGCGTTACGACATTCCGAACGAACAGGTACAGCAAGCGGCCGGCCAGCGTAAAACCGCCGATAACATTGAGACGATAGGGATAGCCTCATACCAGCACACGTTTTCGTCGAACGCGGTCGCTGATTTTCGGACGATGTTTCGCGACAACGCGAATGGATTCAGCTCCAACCCGCAATCAACCCCTATCGGGGTCTTCCAGCAGAACTCTTTCAGCGAAGCATATTTCAAGGGGACCGCAACAATCAGTCACGGCCGCAGCGAGTGGAAGTTTGGATTCGAGTCCGACAACACCTTCTTGAATGAAAACTTTCGCTACCACATCACCGATATCAGTCAATTTGGCGATTCCACTCCAATCGACTTTAGTTTCATAGGAAACCGTCCTGACTTGGAGCAATCCCTATTCGTGCAGGATCAAATCAACCTCAAAAACTGGAACATCAGTGCCGGGCTGCGGTGGGACCACTACCAGCTCTTGCTCAACCGGCAAGCGCTTGACCCACGGTTCTCGATCTCGCGCTATTTCCCATCAGCCGGCATCCTGGCGCATTTCTCTTATGATCGAGTCTTTCAAACCCCCTCGTTCGAGAACATTCTGCTATCGAGTTCAACCGCAGTCGAATCCATTAGCCCAATGAATTTCCTTCGGCTCCCGGTTGAACCTGGCGAGGGAAACTATTACGAAGCGGGATTGGCGAAGGTGTTTTACGGAAATATAAAGCTAGACGCGAACTATTTTCGCCGCTTGGTATCCAACTACGCGGATGACGATCAGATCGATAACACGACCATCAGCTTCCCAATCGCATTCCGGAAATCCATCATCTATGGAGCAGAGGCTAGAGTCGATCTTCCCGACTGGCGCCGGTTCTCGGGATTCCTGAGCTACTCTTACACCGTCGGCCAGGCGTGGGCTCCGGTGACTGGGGGTCTATTCCTGGGTGACAGTGCCACGGCTGCGGAATCGCTTAGCGGCCACTTCCCGGATTCGCAGGATCAGCGAAATACGGTTCGCGGCCGCCTTCGCTACCAGGTCGCGCAGCGTTTCTGGCTAGCAGGCGGAATTCAATACGACAGTGGACTGCCCTTCGAATTCGCTGACGACCCGGCGCAAGCCTTCGCTCAATACGGCCAACAGGTGTTTAATCGCCTGAACTTTGCCCGCGGGCGAATCTGTCCTTCGTTCCAGGTTAATGCCTCGGCGGGGGCTGATGTTTACAAGTCGGACCGTATCAATATGCGATTCCAGATCGATGCGCAGAATCTTACCAACATCCTGAACGTAATCGACTTTGGCGGCCTTTTCTCCGGGAACGCCATCGGACCGTCACGGAGCTTCGCCGTGCGGCTTACAACTGCCTTCTAGAAAAGAGCGCGTTGCTTAGTTCTTTAACCTTGGCCGCTCACAGGCCTCCACCGTCTTGGTCGGATCCACGGCCTCATTGTCGACTTGTTCGTTGATTATTTTCCCTGATTTGTCTATCAGGAAGGTCGCCCGCCTAGCGGTCTCCATGGGAACACCTTGGATGTCAAACTTCTGAGTTAATCCATACAGGCTGGTCACAGGGCCACCCCAGTCGCCGAGGACGGGAAAGGTAATTCCATTCTGTTGAGCGAAGGCAAAGTTTGAGAACGGGCTGTCCATGCTCACACCCAGAACCTGGGTGTCGGCGCTCTCCATCCTGGCAAGATTCTGCTGGAGAGCCTTCATTTCGCGGGTTCAACCACCGGTGAAAGCGAAAACAAAGAATGCCAAGGCGACGTTCTTCTTCCCTCGGTAATCCTGCAACGATATCTTCTTTAGGTCCTTACCATCGAAGGCAAGCAGGGTGAAATCCGGAGCCGTGTCGCCCACTTTCAGCTTCATAGGCGCAGGCTCTTTTTTCTGAGACTTATCTTGGGCCTGCAAAAGAGACGACGGTAGCAAGATAAGACTCAAAAGCCCCAGACAGACAACATGTTTCCACTCTCGTTTCATTGGGCGAACTCCTTAGAACGGCCAAGATCAGGATACCGCATTCCATTCTAAAGTAGCTTGGTGCCCGTTCCCCAGGTTCGCGTCAGCTTTTGACGCTAACCTGGGTTTCGCGCAAACGTCCGCGAGGACGAGCCACGGTGGCTTGTTGGGACTAGATGAGCCAGACTAAGCCATACGGGTAATTGTAAAAATTCCCATACTGATTCTAGAGTGCTGACGGCGCACCCTCAGCTGAGTTGTCCCTCCCCCCAGCCGGACAGCGCCTCGAATTAGGAGGATCCTCAATGAAGAAAGTAGTGTGTCGGATTCTGCCCGTTTTAATGGTCGCTTTGGTAATCGCCATGGTTTCTGGCGCTGCCTTTGCGCAAATAGAAGTATTCAACGTCGACTATTACGCCAACAACACCACCTCAGGCGCCCCACCGGCCACCCTGCGGTTTTCTCAACATGACTCACTCTCGGGACCTCAATTCTCGAGCGAGTGTGCCATGATCTACGTGTTTGCCGCGGATCAGCAACTGACGGAATGCTGCGGTTGCCCGGTCACCACGAACGGGTTGCAGGAAGAGAACGTGAGAACGCAGCTTCTTGGCAACACGTTAACCAAGGTCACTCCAAACAGTGGCATAATCGACATCGTTTCCGCGCCTTGGACTGGCGGTTGCGATCCGACCAGCTACACACCCGCACCCGAGATCGATTCCTGGCTGACTCACGTCCAGAACAAAGGCACTAACGGTGCGACCGGCTTCGCGATTACCGAAAACGGTGGCGAGGCGAACGAAGAATTCCTGACCGCGCAGGAGCTCTCAATTCTCCAGACTGATTGCTTGGGTATTGAAACGCTCGGCAGCGGATTTGGAATCTGCAGCTGCAGCGCAGAAAATGTACCGCCTCCCCGTCCGTAAACTCTATACCCGAATGGCGGCCGGATTCCGCTCGCCATTCGGTTTTTGCAATTCTCTTGCCGGCTCCGGCGCCAAACTTTAACTTAGAAATTCCGCTCGTTTGTCTCCGCCGCATAACCAGTATTGCCTCGTGGCGTATACCCACCGAACCATTGACTTAGCTTGGAATCCGGACACGTCCTAATGTGACCTCGCTTACCACTCGTGTGGATGACATAGTTGAGCACGTCACCACTGTTAAGCGGAGCGGATGAATCAACTCACCCACGGGAGGTCTGAATGAAGTTCACTCACATGCCTGAAGGCCGATGGAAGGAAATTGCTGCCCATTTGTTGTGCGCTGGGGTTATTAGCTGCGTTCTGTCCGCGTCAGCTGCAGCGCAGGGGACGGCAGCCAGCTTCGCTGTTCTGAGTTCGAGCGACGTGACTCTGAAAAACCGCGTCAATATAGGCAACGCAGCAGTTTTGCCGTCATCCTGTCCGGGTTCGGCGGGATGCGTTGGCAACATTGGGGGCACGACAATCCTGATGGGAAGAGGCAACGGTTCGGCTCCTGACACCGTCGCCGGGGATGTCATCGCATCCGCCAGCTCTTCGCAAGGTCTCAATTGCAGCAACAACCCGCCAGGAACCACTTCGATCTGTTTAGGCAATGATAGTGAGATTGCCGGGCTTTGCGTGACCGGTGGAGGCGCAGTTAGCTCGCCAAGCGAATGTGCTGCCGGGACGGACACGACCGGTTCTTATGCAGAAGTTGTCACTCTGCTGCCCCACGCTCTTTCCGACGCAGTATCTTTCTCTTCGACGCTAGCGGGATTAACCGCGACGCAGAACGTACCCGCGATCGTGTTGGGAACACGCGGCAGTAAGACCTTCTCGTCCAGTGGAGGATTGAATGTTGTGAGCGTGCCATCCATTACCACCGGAACTAACGCTACTATCACGGTCAATGGCTCAGCCAGCGACAAGTTTGTATTCAATATAGGCACTTCAGCCGACCCGGGCAGCCTACAGTTGGGCAACGGGGCATCCGTGTTGTTGTCGGGAGGAATCACGCCGGACCGGGTTATCTTTAATCTGATCGGCAGCGGAACCACCGCTCAACTCGGAAATCACATTGTCTTCAATGGCACAATGCTCGCATCACAGGGACAGTTCACTTCCGGAGATGGAGATACCCCGAACCCCGTGTTAATCAACGGAGCTCTTTGGTTTGGGGGCAGCATCGCGATTGGCAACAATACCAACCTGAACTTTTACCCGTTCGTGGGCGTCGGAACCAGCGGGGGCTCGGGTAGCTCCTCATAGCAAGGATTACGCACTTCAACTGCGCGGCGAGGGCCCGGGCTTGGGCCCCACTCCTGCGGTCGAGATCTTCTCTCATTAGGAGGGGTGCAATGTCATCCAAGACTTGGTGTCGGGCTGGCGCCATCGCAGTTCTATCGCTGGCGCTTTCAACCACCATCGCAGTGGCACAGGACCACGGTCACGGCCACGACAAACACGATCGCGATGACGACGACGACCGCGGCAACGGTCACGGCAAAGGCCGTGCGAAGGGTAACGGCCACGAGACTTATTTCGATCATGACCGCGAGATCCACGACTGGTATCGAGCTCATTACTCCCATCTACCACCCGGCCTGGCCAAGCGCGATCGCCTGCCTCCCGGATTGGAACGGCAGCTAGTGGTTCGTGGAACTCTGCCGCCGGGGCTTCAGAAGGAAATGCAGCCCTGCCCTCAGGAACTCGAAATCATGCTCCCGCCACCTCCTCCGAATTACGCTCACTTTGTAATCGGTGGCAATTTAGTCCTGGTCAATCGTGCAAATTTTCAGATCGCAGACGTTTTCCATTTCGAAATCTACTAGAGCGCCGGTGATTGCCGCGATTGCGAATGCTTTTAATGGCGTTGAATTGGTTCAGGCGTTGAGTTTCCGCGACACGAAACTGGCTGCGCGACCTGAAGTACTTGCCAAAGGGGACTAATAATGAAGTTTGAATGTCGTCTACTAGCAATTCTCGCTGGTTCGTGCGTACTTGCGGCTTCAGCCCTGGCTGAGACCGTGCCTTCGGCGGCAACCAAAACTGCAGTTGAAGAGAAGGGCTTCACATTGACGGAGACGTATGAAGGCAGCGGTAATACCGATGGGTTTATCACCGATATCAACTCGACGGTGGGCTACGTTTTCAATCCACACTTCTCGATTAGTATGGGCGTGCAATATCTGTTCGTTAGCCCGTCTACTTCAAAAACCGGGGCGACTTTTGCGTCGGGCATGGGGAACCCCTCCTTAGGTTTCAGATATTCCAGGAAGGGGCCGTTATTTGATTTCAGCACGGGTCTGAATGGAGCCTTTCCCGTCGCGAGTTCCGCCAAGGGTCTCAGCACTGGCCGCGTGACGTTTGATTGGGACAATCATTTCGCTCACGGCTTTGATCGCTTGACTCCGTTTCTCGATGTCGGAGTGGCTAACTCAGTCCCTGACACCCGATTCCTGCACCGTCCCTATACTTCCCTCGGCACGCTTTCGCACTTTGAGGGTGGCTCCGAGCTGGACCTGGGTGACAAGTTCAGTGTTAGTGCTTCGGGTTACTACATACTTCCCTGGGGAGCACAACAGATCTTCGTTCGTGGCAAGAAAAGCTCCTCCGGTTCAACCAAAGGAGGCGCGAGCCTCACACGGGACGACGGGATAAACCTCGGACTCGATTACAATCTCACACGTTTTGTGGATTTGAGCGCTGGTTACAGCTACAGTGCTTACAGCGTCCTTAATACGGTTTCCTTCGGGGTTGAGTTGAACGTCGCATCGTGCCTCAGGAAACGCCGCGCTCAGTAGTTGCAACCCAAACTATCGTTGGATAGAGCTACACGTTCGTCTGCGTCTCCGCCGCATTGGCAGGTTTTGCCGGCGCGGCGTGTGTAGCTTCCGATCCATTGACTTCCAAATCCCCGCCTCCTAAGATGGTCGCTCACAGAGCGACATCTCCCATTTGATCGGCGAAACCATCTCGCACTACCGCGTCGTCGAAAGACTTGGCGGCGGAGGTATGGGCGTGGTTTACAAGGCCGAGGACATCCGGCTGCGCCGCTTCGTAGCTCTGAAATTCCTTCCAGATGAAGTAGCCAAGGATCCTCAGACGCTTGCCCGTTTCCAGCGCGAAGCGCAGGCGGCGTCCGCACTGAATCATCCGAATATTTGCACAATTCACGATATTGGCGAGCACGACGGACATCCGTTCATCGCCATGGAGTTTTTGGACGGCATAACGCTGAAGCACCGCATCGCTGGCCATCCGATGGATACCGAGGTGCTGCTTTCCGTCGCCATCGAAATCGCCGACGCTCTGGACGCGGCCCACACCGAGGGAATTGTTCATCGCGACATCAAACCGGCCAATATCTTCATTACCAAACGTGGACACGCGAAGATTCTCGACTTCGGATTGGCCAAGCTGACTCCGACAGGCCGGATGCTCGACGTGGTCGCGGCCGAGGCCACGGCAGCGGAACCTGTTGACCACCTCACCAGCCCGGGAACGGCGCTCGGCACGGTCGCATACATGTCTCCGGAGCAGGTGCTAGGCAAGGAACTCGACGCTCGCACCGACCTCTTCTCGTTCGGAGTCGTGCTTTACGAAATGGCGACTGGCGGGTTGCCATTCGGCGGCGGAACTTCGGGCGCAATCTTTGATGGCATTCTGCACAAGGCTCCGGTCGCGCCAGTGCGGTTGAATCGCGACATTCCCCCCGATCTCGAACGCACCATCAACAAAGCGTTGGAGAAAGACCGTACCCTGCGCTATCAGCACGCAGCCGATCTTAAAGCCGACTTGCAGCGCTTGAAGCGCGATACCGAGTCGGGACGTTCGGCCGCGGCAAGTTCGGTTTCGGAGATGGGCGCAGCGCCGAGTGGCGCCGTTGAGACGCCTCGCCCGTCCGCACAAGTTGAGGTTGCGCAGAGAACCAGTTCCGCTGCCGTGCCAGTTGTGGCTCAGAGCGGGCCAGCCAGCGTGACGCGTCCCACTTCCCGCATCCTCCCGCTGGAAAATCATCGTTCCGGCCGTGGTCGTGCTGGCGGGGCTCGTTGCAGCAGGTCTATTTCTGCGATCGCAAAAGACCCACGCCATCACGGAGAAAGACTCGATCCTGATCGCCGACTTCGTCAACACGACGAATGAGCCGGTGTTCGACGGAACTCTCAAGAAGGCTCTGGCAGTCGACTTGGAGCAGTCTCCTTATCTAAATGTCTTTTCCGACTCCAAGGTCCGGCATACGCTGGCGTTGATGGGCAAGCCCGAAGATGAGCGCGTCACCGTGGAAACTGCCCGCGAAATCTGCCAGCGCAATTCGGTCAAGGCATTGCTGGCTGGGTCAATCGCCAACCTTGGGACTCAGTACGTAATCACACTCGATGCCATCAACGCCGCGACTGGAGACTCTCTGGCCCAGGTCCAGGGTCAGGCCGACAGCAAAGAACAAGTCTTGAAAACTCTGGACACGGCCACCAGCCAGCTGCGGGAAAAACTCGGAGAGTCGCTGGGATCGATTCAGAAGTTCGACAAGCCGCTGGAAGAAGCCACGACATCTTCTTTGGAGGCCCTTAAGAGCTTCACCTCGGGAGACGTAAAGCACGGCACCGGTGCAGATTTTGAGGCCATCCCTTTTTACAAGCACGCCATCGAGCTCGATCCCAATTTTGCCATGGCCTATGCGCGCCTAGGCGCGATTTACAGCAATCTCAACCAAATGGATGTGTCCGAACAATATCGGAAAAAGGCATTTGATCTAAAAGATCGGGCGAGCGAACGGGAGAGGCTTTACATAACCTCGCACTACTATGCCGACAATGGCGAACTGGACAAAGGGAATGAGGCCTACGAACTGTATAAGCAAACTTATCCCCGCGACGTGACCCCGTATGTGAATCTGGCGGCAACTTACATTTTCCAACTTGGTGAATTTGATAAGGGACTGGCGGATGCCACGCAGGCAATCCAAGTTGACCCAGACGAAGTACGCGGCTACTACCTATCTGCGCTTGCCTACCTTGGCCTGAATCGCGTAGATGAAGCCAAGGCCGTTCTAAACGCAGGGTTGAAGCGCAATCCAAACTTTGTGATTCTTCACGATCAGCTGGCTATCGTTGCCTTAGCGCAAGGCGATACAGCCGCCATGGAAAAAGAAGAGGCCCTTCTGCGCGACCAGCCCGATTTGGCAATGGGCGTAAACAACCGCCATGGAGATATCGCAGCTTCCCACGGACAACTTCAGAAGGCGCGCGATTTCTATCAGAAGATGGGGCAAACCGCGCAGCAATTGCAACTCAAAGGCCAGCAAGCGCAGTCTCTGACTTCAGAAGCCTGGGCGCTTGCAGTCTTCGGCTATCCAAAACAAGCCATCCAGTCGGAAGATGCAGCATTGGCGCTCTCGCAAGACTACTTCACAAAGCTTTTTGCGGCAGGCAATCTCGCCTTCGCAGGTGAAAATGCGAAGGCGCTCGAGCTCGCCTCGGAAGTAGCTCGTGAACGACCGAACGATACTGTAGTCCAGATGGCATTCGTACCGTCGATACAGGCTGCCGTTGCGATCAACAACGGTGACGGCAAGAAGGCGATTGCGCTGTTGCAGCCGGCCGTGCCTTACGATAAGGCTTTCCTCGGAAGCCTGTATATTCGTGGCCTTGCTTATCTGAAGACCGGACAAGGTGATGCGGCAGCGCAGGAATTTCAGAAAATGCTGGGCCTAAGAAATTACGCGCCCGCGGAGCCGCTTATGTCGATGGCGCACCTAGGTCTGGGCCGCGCCTATGCTCTATCCGGCGACAAAGCCAAAAGCCGCGCCGCCTATCAGGACTTCTTCGCGCTTTGGAATAACGCTGATCCCGATATCCCGCTCCTGAAACAAGCAAAATCCGAATACGCCAAACTGCAATAAAGTCTTTACGTCGTCGAGCGGAGAATTTGGGAGGGCACGACTTCAGTCGTGCCGTTAGCGGCGCTGTTTCACTGTTCGGCCCGACTGAAAGTCGGGCCCTTCCCGGCTTGGACCTCCGCATCGTTCACTCTCACTGTCAGCCCGTCGCTCGAAATGTCCACACTCACGTCGGTCAGCGCCCTCGCAATCGCATCAGCACGTAGCAAAGCGGCCACCGGATAAGTGGTCATCAAGCCCACCACTTTCATTCCCGCTGCATGTGCGGCATCAATTCCGGCGGGAGCGTCCTCGATCACTAGACAATCGGTAGGCTTCATCTTTAAGAGCGCCGCTCCCTTCAGATACGGCTCGGGATTCGGTTTGCCGTTCACCACATCATCGGCGGAAATCAATACTTCCGGGACAGGCAAATTTCCTACCCTTAGCCGCGACATTGCCAAGCGACGAGTACCCGACGTGACAATGCCCCATCGTTCCGGAGGGAGCGATTTCAGCAATTGCGCCGCGCCGGGCATTACCACGACGCCCTCCTCGTCTTCCATTTCGCGCTGCTCGATTTTCCTCGCTTCCGCCTCGACATCGAGATGCGGAGCCACCAGCCGGACGCCTTCAATGGTTGGCCGACCATGAACGAGTTCAACTTTTTGTGGATCGATGTTCTTTTCTCGCGCCCACAAAGACCATTGCCGCGATACTGATGGAGTGGAATCCACAAGAACGCCGTCGAGATCGAAAAGGATCGAAGAACACTTGAAAGTTGACATTGTCGTCGAGTGATCCTACAGGATGGACCAAAATAACTTACTAAGAAGTAACGGCAGGCAACTCGATTACTTTAGCCTGCGGGGCAAACATCCGCCTTCGAGCCTCTAGGTGCCGCTCTCGAAAATGTGTCCGGGCTCGCTGTCCCCACGCACGTATAAAGTAGTAGTTCAATCCCGCCCCTATCAGCGAACTGGCGAGCGGAATCAGTCGCCCAGCCCACTTTTCCACGACTTCTTTACTCGCCTGCGCCGCTATGCGTTGAATTACTCGCGGAACAAACTTGTTTATAACTTCCTTCTCCAGCAAATCGCGGCTGATGTCCACGCCAGCGGCGCTCCCCGCGGCAATCCATAACTCCGCTGTCTCTTCATCGTTGCTATATTCGAAGCCGTAAACAAGGCTGAGCTTTTGGATGGTTCGCAACGTAATCAGAGCCAGGAAACTCAGGTCCGGCACCATCGTTACGAACCCACCCAGGCCCAGACCGGCACCTTCCGCCGCCGCCACCTTCATGCCCCCACGGATGACGCGTTCGGCCACATCGTCGAGGACGCTCATATCGACCGAATAGAGTCCCTGAAAGCTTGTAGCCGGGACTCCATATACGGTCTGCAACTGCAACAAAAATCTTGACGGATTCACTTTGACCGTCTCGTAAGCTCGCTGAAAGCCACGCTGAAACGAACTCTCAATCCGCCGCCGCAACCAGGATTTGTGACTCGGTTCAATCATGGGTTCCTTCGATGCAAGTTACACGATTCAGGAAGTAAACATAACCCAATCTGAAACAGGTTCCAGACACGCACAATGACTATCCTACTCCCCGTGGCTCATTGCGTCTCAATACGCCTGTGCTACGATCAATCTTCCTTAAAATGCCAACCGGAAAGCTTCTCGTTATACCTTTAGGCGGCCTCGGCGAGTTCGGCATGAACTGCATGGCCGTGCGGTGGGGCGATGACATCATTGTCATCGATGCAGGCCTCATGTTCCCAGAAGCTGAACTCCTCGGCGTGGATATCGTCGTTCCTGACATTTCCTATTTGATAGAAAATCGACAGCATGTGCGGGCAATTGTCCTCACACACGGCCACGAGGATCATATTGGCGCCCTCCCATGGATACTGTCTGAACTGAACGTTCCGGTCTGGGGCACGGAGTTCACACTTGCCTACGTCGAAGACAAGCTGGACGAGCACGGCCTGCTCGACGAAGCCGAGTTGAACGAGATCACTCCCGGAGAGCGTTTCAAGATCGGCCCTTTTACCATTCACCCGATTCAGGTCACGCACAGCCTGGTGAATTGTGTCGCGCTCGCAGTGCATACTCCGCTCGGCGTGATCATTCATACGGGCGATTTCAAAGTCGATCCCACGCCAACCGACAATAGGCTTTTCGATCTCCACTCTTTCGCTGAATACGGTAAAGAAGGCGTTCTCGCGCTTTTTCAGGATTCCACCAACGTCGAGCGCAAGGGATACACTCCGAGCGAGCGTGCGGTACGCCGCAAATTCGACGAGGTATTTGCCCACACCACACGACGACTGTTTATTTCATGTTTTTCGTCTTCCATCCATCGCATAAAGCTTGCAGTTGAAATGGCCTTCGAGCACGGACGCAAGATCGCGTTCGTCGGGCGCTCAATGAACAGCTCGTCGGAAATCGCTGAAGACTTGGGATATATAGAAATTCCAGAAGGTCTACTAATCCATCCCGGAGACATGAAAAATTATCCACCGGAAAAAGTTTGCGTGATGATTAGCGGAACCCAGGGCGAGCCAATGTCAGCGCTGTCACGCGCCGCCGTGGACAATCACAAGCACGCCAAGATTGAAAAAGGCGACACAGTAATGCTTTCATCGCGGATTATTCCCGGCAACGAGAAAGCGATCTATCGCATGATCGACCACTTGTTCCGGCGCGAAGCTCACGTCATTTACGACGATGGATCATCTCCACCGGTGCATGTCAGCGGGCACGGAAGCCAAGAAGAACTACGCCTGATCATTAACCTGGTCAAGCCGAAATATTTCATTCCCGTGCACGGAGAATATCGACAACTCAAGCTGCATGCCGAGTTGGCTGGCGCGATGCATGGATCAGTCGGAAACGTAATGCTGATCGAAAGCGGCGACATCCTGGAATTCGACGAGCTAGGCGCACGCAAGGCTGGACGCATCAACGTTGGCAGAGTCTGTATCGACTCCGGATCACGCACCGATGTCGTCGAAGATTTGATTATTAAAGACCGCCGCCATCTAAGCGAAGATGGAATCGTGCTGCCGATCATCGCGATCAACAAACTCACCGGGCGCGTAGAAAGCTCTCCCGAAATCGTGACACGAGGATTTTCTCCAGGTGAAGACGGCTTCATGGGCGAAGCCCGGCAGATAGTAATGCAGACGTTGAATATGTCCAGCCCCGAAGAAAAAGCCGACTATGGCGTAATCAAAGAAAAAATCCGCACCGATTTGAAGCGCTACATCTCGAAACAAACCCAGAAACGCCCGCTGATCATGCCCGTGATATTGGAAATCTAGGCAGCCGAAAACTCTCACTCCCCGGTGGCAGGTCGTTTGCGCGACGCTCTATACTCTTTGCGGGGAAGCTCCAATCGTCACTCTTAGCGACATCCTTGAAGCCCAAACTCGCCTGCGCGGCGTGACCGTTCGCACTCGTCTAATTGAATCGGATCTCCCTCAACGCGCCGGAGTCCAAGACAACCGCCGGCTTTACCTGAAGCCCGAGAATCAGCAACCAATCGGCGCGTTCAAGCTTCGTGGCGCCTACAACAAGATCGCATCGCTGAGCCAAGAGGAACGGCAGCGTGGAGTGATTACCTACTCCAGCGGCAATCATGCCCAAGGGGTTGCATATGCCGCTCGCTTGCTCGGCGTGAAGGCAGTAATCGTGATGCCGAATAATGCGCCCGCGATGAAGCGCCAGGCAACCGAAAGGCTCGGCGCTGAAATCGTACTAGTGGGCCCGGGAAGCGCTGAACGCCAGGCCAAAGCAGAAGAGCTAGCGTCGCAACGCGGATACATTATTGTCCCTCCTTACAACGATGAGAAGATCATTGCGGGTCAGGGGACCATGGGCCTCGAGATACTGGAAGACTTGCCCGGCGTCGAAACAATTCTTGCTCCTGTAGGCGGGGGTGGAATGCTCAGCGGAATCGCCACAGCCATTAAATTGAGCGGATCGGCAGCGAAAGTCATCGGTGTTGAACCTGAGCTCGCAGGCGATGCCCAAGCCAGCTTTCGATCGGGCAAGATTGTAGAGTATGGGGCCGAGCAGGCTTCCAGCACCATCGCCGACGGACTTCGCACCCAAAGCATAGGCGTTTTCAACTTCGAGCACATTCGCCGGTACGTCGATGACATTGTGACCGTCAGCGAAAACGAAATCAAAGAAGCTATGCGGTTTCTTGCATCCAACAAGGATACGGTAGCCGAACCGAGTGGCGCTGTTGCGGTCGCAGGATTTCTTTTTCATGCCAACGAATTGCCGAAATCGAAGCTGAATGTCGCCGTAATTAGCGGCGGAAATATTGATCCAACAACTTTGCGAGAAATGATGCTTGAAATAAGTGAAGAGCCGTCCGAAGTTCGCGGTCCACGCGAATGACTCCAGGCGTGAAAATCGCTGCCGCGATATTACTGCTCTGCGCTGCCGCTTCCGCGGACGTGGTGCGCGGCGCTCCCATTCGCGTGGCGTCACTCTATCTTTCTCCAGACGCTACGTCCACGAAAATGGGGGAGTTGGATCGCGGACGCGAAGTAATAATTCTCGAGACCATCCCGAACTGGCTGCACGTCGAAGCCAACATGACCGAAGAAAAGACCATCACCGGGTGGATCCCGGACAAATACATTGTGCTGTCTTCGACCCCGAATGGTGACAAGATTCTTTTCGGCGAGGCCGCCGATTCCGAGGATCAAGCCAGCCGGAGCCACGGCCGTCACGCCGCTGCGCAAGATGCCATGCGGCTCTACTACGCGGTTGCCGAGTACTTTCCCACTTCGCCGTTGGCTGGCGAAGCTATGTACCGCGCCGCTGACATCCGCTGGCAACTTGAAAAAGCCGACGTAATGTCACGCCCGTCCGCGAAAGAGCAAGATGCTTTCCTGCGCGAGGGCATGGACGAGCAATACATGAAAGAAGTCATGAAGAAATTTCCTGGCACGAAATGGGCTGACATGGCCGCCTTCCATTTGATTGACAACAAACTATGCGGAGATTGGCAAGGGCAGTCGAAGTGTCCCGAGAAAGAGGCGGAGATTTATGAGAAGTATGCCAACGAGCATCCCCAGTCTCCTAATGCCCCCGAAGCACTGTACGACATAGCTTATCGCTGGTCGGCCTTGATCGAGATTTACAAGAATGAAGACCAGCGGAAGAAAATAGAACAGGCCAAGACCCGAGCCACAGCTTACGCTCAGAAACTCGTTACTCAATTTCCTCAAACTGACTGGGGAACGCGTGGCCAGAGGCTTCTTTATTACGTCCAGCAGGGGATACCAACATATGGCAACGCCGATTAGTTCCGCCGAACTTAGTCGCAGAATATTTCGCCGCAGAATACTCAACTTTGTCATTCCGAGCCCGTCGATCTGGACCGCCGTCGAAATCGCACGCGAGAGCCTGCCCTGAGCGTAGTCGAAGGGAATCTGCTTTCCTCAACGTCTTCTTTTCCCGTCAAGATAGGGCCCCGAACCAAATCAGCCAGCAATATACTTCGAAATTTCTGCAATACTTTCGGCAAAGAGAGGTAATTGATTGCCTATCTATCAAGCGATTGTCCTGGCGATCGTCCAGGGCCTGGCGGAATTTATTCCCATTTCCAGCTCGGGACACCTTATTATCGTCCGCCGTCTTCTGGGATGGAATGAGCTTTCTCCGGCCCACGAGCTCACCTTCGATGTCGCGCTGCATTTTGGGACACTGCTTTCCGTCCTAATCTATTTTCGCCGCACCTGGTTCCAAATCATTCGCGCTGCCTTTGGTGGCAAAGTTGAGCGCTTCTCGGAGACCGCCAACTCGGGAGAAAGCCTCACACCCGATGAGCAACGGGAAGAGCGTCTCCTGCTTTGGTTCATGGCTATCGCCACAATCCCAGGTGCGATCGCTGGCAAACTTCTTGAGAACTCCGCCGAGGATTATTTTCGCGAACACATCTTCTTGATCGCTGGCGCATTAATTGGCGTGGCACTGCTTATGTGGTGGTCCGAGAAGGTAGGAAAGCATATCAAGCCCCTCACCAAAGTAACTCTTGGCGACGCCATCGTTGTGGGATGCGCCCAAGCCTTCGCATTGATCCCAGGTGTTTCAAGATCCGGGTCGACTATCACGGCGGGATTGTTTCGCAACCTTAAGCGAGAAGCCGCAGTGCGTTTCAGCTTTTTATTGTCCACGCCGCTAATTGCAGGCGCCGCTTTGCTCAAAGGTCATGAAGTTAGGAAAGAAGGCATTCCCGCGGGGATGCACGCCCCGTTCATCGTGGGAGTACTAGTCTCAGCTGTTGTCGGATACATCACGATTGCATGGCTGATCCGCTTTCTTCAAACCAACACGCTGAAACTCTTCATCATTTACCGCATCGTTTTCGGCATCGTTGTGATCGCACTCGCGTACGCCTGGCACTTACAGTAGCCGATTCGATTACTTCGCCGCGGCGAGCAGGCGTTGCGCGCGCGCCCGGACGACCTGTATCACGGACGGATCATTCACGATCTGCTGAAGGATCGCCTCAATTGCGGATACGTCCTGCAGGCCACGCGATGTTTCCGATTCCTGCATACGTTTCATTTCATCATCGAGAGCAAGCTTCTGGTACTGATGGTCGTATTGCAGGCGGCGCCCAAACTCAAGGGTTGCGGCCAAGCCTTGGAAAATCTCTGTGAGTTCTTGAACGGACGGAATCGTTGAATAGTTGTACGTAGCCTTCGTAGTTTTTTGCGCGTCTTTGTATGACAACACCTTTATCCCAGTCGACGCCAGGTTCTTCTTTTTCGAATCGATTTCCCTTTCGAAATAATGCGCCTGTTTCGCCAGGTCGAAGACTCTAGTGCAAGTCGCTGCCGAAGCTGTGAACTCCAAATGGAATGAATCATCGGCATCAGATTGAGGGGTCAGTTTTCCATTCGATTCGTAAGTGGCGCGACAATCAGAAGCAATGGAGATGACGTAATGCGCGGGGTCAGATCCAGGAAATGTCTGTTCAAAAGCAACGTTTGCACCAGGTTGCTGGGCCTGGAGGAGTGCGGTGCCGAGCAACAACAGCGCAAGCAGGAACGTCGTAGCGTGCGCTGCTTTCAATCGAGCCATGCGGAACGATTATGCCAAACAATGGCGTGTCCGGGCGAGCGGTTATTCATTTCGGCGAACCATCTCCAGGAAGGCCTCGTGGATCCGTGTGTCATCGCTCAATTCGGGATGAAATGTCGATGCCATGACATTTCCCTCGCGCACCGCAACCGGATCGTCTCCTTCGATTGCAATCACTTCGACGCCGGGACCGACGCGCTCGATTTTTGGTGCGCGAATAAAAACCATCTCCAGGGGCGACCCTCCCGAAACAAGTCTGCCTTCGCGGATGGAGCTGTCGATCTGCCGCCCATACGCGTTGCGGCGGACGCCAATGTCAATCGCGCCCAAACCCGTTTGCGCAGGATTGTCCACTTCCTTGGCCAACAGAATGGCGCCCGCACAGGTTCCGAAGGTAGGCTTCAATCGAACAAAGTCCTTGAGCTTTTCGAATCCAGTCTCGCCCAAAAGCTTAAGGAACGTCCCTGATTCCCCCCCGGGAATTATGAGTCCGTCGATTTCATCAAGTTCCTCGGGCTTCTTGACGAGCAGAACCTCAGCCCCCAGCTCTTCGAGCCGGCGGCGATGCGCATCAAAATCACCTTGTAGGGCAAGAACGCCAATCTTCATGTCCGATCGGAACTGAACACCCTTGGATTGATTCTACCGGTTACGTACGCTCGCGCGGTTTCACTTCTGTTCCCATCCTTTACCAGGGTTCGAAGCAGTCGTAGTTCCGCTGGCTCGCAATCTTTCCATCTTTGAACTCGAAAAACATGGCCGAATGCGCACGCATTTCAGCGCCAACCGCAAGATCGCCGAACGGGACGGCCAGCCTGCCAATCCAGAGAACCTCCATAGCAACGCTGTCGCCGTTTACCACGTGCTGCTTGATCTCATACGCCTGCTTGGAGAGCAGTTTCCGGCCCTTCTCAAATGCGGCCGCCATCTCGGAGACTCCGGACCGAATACCCTTTGGATAGATACGGTTGGGCAATTGTTCCATGACCATGCCTGGAGCCAGAAGTTCGGTCATTTTCGCTCCTAAGGAACCGTCTTCGATGGACTTTAAATAGTATCGAACTTTGTCCAGATTGCTTAGAGAGTCCGCCATATGTCCACGTCACCGCCAAGCCAGCGTCGTGACCGAGTTCGCATCGAGGGGAACGTCTGCCTGCATCCCTCCAAGGCGCAAGGCTGCGGTCGTTGCCGCGCCTGAATTGGTCACCACCAATATGCGTTGCCCGTCCGAATTCTCAAAGCCAACGTGTTGAACGTCATTGGCGCGGCGTTGTGGATCCGTGCTTTGGGAATCAACGGCGTGCGAATCGATGCCTTGCGGATTGAAGCCTTGCGAATCAAAGCGCCGTGCCCCGCGACGAATGGTCTTGCTATAGTGCGCGAAGGCCCAGAACTGTCCGCAACGGGCGATCTCCTTCGTGCTGCTGTTGATTGAAACCAGCCCGCCGCAGGGGAACGGTCCAATATTTGGCTTGCCTTTTTCGTCGAGCGCAATGTTCCAGGAAGTAATTGAACGGCACCAGTGGCGCAGAATTCCAGTAAACGTCGCGCTCCATTTGCTCCAGTCGTCTAAATAATGCGGATCGGTATAGTCGGGGCCGCCTTCGGTCCAGTACATCTCTACGTCCGGATACTTTTCTTGCACTCGGTCAATCCACTCAACCTGGCCCACATACCCGTGCCACGCGATCGCATTGGTATATTTGCGGACGTTGGGAGTCTCCAGTTCGCCCAGAGCGCGTCCCCATAGGTTGTAGTTGTGATCGATGATCCAGATTTTGGTTTCGACATTGTTCTTCTCGAAGGTCGGCCCAAGCATGTTGCGAACAAAATCCGCTTCGTACTCCTGCGGCCAGGCGCAGGCGGGCATGCGTCCGTCCTGCTCGGTGTCCAGTTCGTTCTGAACCGTGACCGCCTGTACGGGCACGCCTTCGGCGGCGTAGCCTTGCAGAAACTTCACAAAATAGTTCGCGTACGATGGCATGTATTTTCGCTGCATCGCGCCGCCCAGCATGCTGTTGTTGCCTTTCATCCAACCGGGAGGACTCCACGGCGAAGAGAACAAAAACAGCTCAGGGTTGGCTTTGCGCGCCTCCCGCAGCATCGGCAGAATGTACTCGCGATCATGATCGATCGAAAACCGTGTGAGATCGGGATCCGGTGCGCCTTCATCGAAGCCGTAAAGCTTGGTCGAGTAGTCGCTCGCTCCAATGCAGGTGCGGCATACGCTGAGTCCCATCTCCGCGGGATCGAAGAGTTCGTGAAACAACTGGGCGCGTGGCGCGGGTGCAAGCTGGTTGAGCGTATAGCAGGCAGCGTCCGTAAGAGCGGCGCCAAATCCCAAGATCGGCTGAAACTTTGTTTCGGGATGCAGCGTAATCGCATTCGCCGACGGCCCGCCGGACGCTGGCTTCCAGGCAATCGTATTTCCTGGAGCATAGCGGGACTTATCGTTGGTCACCCAAACGGAAATGTCCCCGGCTGTAGACGAGGGTGATGTAGACGAAGCTGATGTAGACGAAGCTGAAGATGACTTCGACAACAGAGGAACCGCGCCCATTGCATTTGCCGCCAAGCCAAGCGCCGACAGCTTCGCAAACTCTCGCCGCGATGTTTTCATAAACGGACCAGCCTCCTGGACTGCGAGTGATTTTTTGGCAACACAACACTATCACCCCCGGTCAATAGCCAGCGATAGCACTCGCAAAACCCCCAGCCGCGGTGCCTGTGAACGATTGAAGCGCAGCCCCCCTCATTGTCATCCTGAGGCAGCGGAGTCATTCGATCGCGAATGACTCCCAACGAAGGACCTCTGCACTTTCTACAACAGCCGTTCCTCCCGCGGACGAATCCACCCCGCTCAAAAATATTGTCATTCCGAGCCCGTAAATAGGCATGCCGCCGAAAGCAACACGCGAGGAATCTGCTTTAGCTTTCAATCCTCCACTCTGCAAGCTGATTGAGCTAACCCTTTTCCAGCGCACGAGTCCAACCAACGGAGGCTTGATACTGATGAAGACGAACATCAAACGAGGTTATCTCGCGGCGTGCATCCTGGTCTTCTTGTATTCCGCGCCCGCACAGAACTCCAACACCAGCGCGACCAGCCCTCAATCCCCCTCCGTCGAACGCGACGGCCGACACGATTTCGACCCACTCATCGGCTCGTGGAAATATCACCTCAAACGCCGCCTGCATCCCTTAACCGGCTCGAATACCTGGGTCGAACTCGATGGCACCGGCGTCTGCTACAAACTTTGGGACGGCCGCGCCAACCTCGACACCATCGTCGTCGATGGTGCAAACCTCCACATCGAGGGACTCACTCTGCGAACCTACAATCCTCAAACCCACCAGTGGAGTCTCTATTGGTCAAACAGCAAGGATGGAAAAGTAGGAGCGCCCCAGATCGGCGAGTTCAAAGATGGACACGGCGAGTTCTACGCCCAGGACGATCTCAACGGAAAAATCATTTTCGTTCGCTACTCCTGGACGAATCTGAACACCGACACGCCCCACTTCGAACAGTCCTTCTCCAACGACGGCGGCAAGACCTGGGAAGTGAATTGGGTCACGGACCAGACGCGGGTCCCAGATGCTTCGGACAAAGCACACTGAATCCGGTCTCCTCAGAACCCAGGTAGAGACGCAGCTTGCTGCGTCTGACTCCGCCGGACGACACCGCGTCATAAATATTGTCATTCCGAGCCCGTAAATAGGCAGGCTGACGGAAATAACACGCGAGGAATCTGCTTTTCCGGACGGCCCTGTGTTGTTTTGGGTGGCGCAGCGCTTCAGCGATGCGATATACGCCCAGTGAAAAAATCGGCTTTAGCCACAGAGGTGTTTTGCATGGCTGCTCTGGGACTGCTTACCTCAGCGGCTGAAGCCGGTCAGATTGCTTGCCTGAATCGGAGCGCTGAATTGCTGGCCACCCAAAAGCTTATGGTGCGGGCTGCATCGTGCCCACCCTTGCAGAAGACGCAAGGATGGGCCATCGCCGGGCCTACTTCACTTTTCCTGACCGTTTCAGCCTGTTGTATTCCCTCATATACTGACGCCGGCTTGCTTTGAAAGCATCTGTCCGTTCATAGCGCTTGTGTCTACAGGCCGCTGAGCAGGACTTCTGATTCTTTCGTCCGGCAAACCACCTGTTGCATTCGCATCGACGAATCCGGTCGAGAACATTTGCCTCAGCTAGCCCCAATATGCAGTGTGCCGTCGCGGCCTCACTTTCCAAACTTCGTCCGTTAACTGAAAAATCTTCGCCGAAGACCAGAGTCCCATCCGGGGACCACATGACGATCGGCCACGAGGGATATTCTTCCATGCGCCGATTTACCCATAGTGCCAACCGGCTGAGATCCTTCGATAGCCTCACTCCGCGGTGTTGCCGCCTCATGGAATTCGTCAAATCGAGAAGGGATTTCGTGCTGTCCAGCAATTCGACGATGGCCCGACGTCCATTTTTCGAATAATAGTTTCGAGGAAGCTCATCATTGAGCCAAGCCAGTGCGTTCTCGGTTTCGTTTTTCGTTACTTGGCGCCTGAAGCCTGTTAACTCACGCTTAGTAATCATTTCCCGTGTGTTAAAAGTATTACCACTTATCGGCCCGCGTCAAGCATCATTTTTCTTGTGCGGCATTACCCGACAACGATTACAAAATGCGAATCGCGAGGGCTGCCCGAACCTTGAATGATCAGAGAGGAGAAACACAATGAAAGTAGTGGTCAGGATGCGCGTGACTGCCGATGGTCTAACGTTGGAAGTAACCGTCATACCGCCGTAGAGGAAATACCTATCTGGGCTTGAGTTTGACGCCTTACCACAGCGCCTAAAGTCGTTCGAGCTTAAGCGCCTGAATCGCAGCGCTGAAGCGCAGCGCCACCCAAAAGCTTATGGCGCGGGCTTCATCGTTCCCACCCTTACAAAGGCGCAAGGATGGGCGGGTGGCCCATTCTAAATTTCGCGTTCTTTGCGAAATTTAGAATGGGGTTGTTCAGATCTCCGGCGCTAACGCTTGGTTACGATAGTTATCTGCGCTACGCATGGCGCTGGCCCGATAATTGTTAGTTCTGAGCCTCGAAGACGTGCCTTTTTCGGCTATCAAGGTGCCGCCATGTCACAATTTGTGAAGGTGTTGAGGAAGCCGGCAGTCGCCTTTCCAGTCATCCTAATCATCGCCCTAATTGTGGAGTTTGTCCTGCTGGAAGGCACGCTCGGAATAAGCCTGCCTTCGGATCGCAATTCTGCGATATCCAGAATAGAAGCAAAAGTGAAAGGAACTGCTCCCCACTTCGTAACGCTGAACAAGCGTTTCACAGTGGTCGAGCTCGTTTTGAATCGCGGCTCCGAAGACCTGGTGCTTCGTGAGTCTTTCTTCATGGACTGGGAACCCGGCGTCGAGGGCCCTCCGAATGCAACAGTCACTGTTGAAGCGATGAACGGCAAGGACGTGAGATGGACATTTCGTGAGCTGGGAGAACGCGGAGAACCCGTAACAGGCGACGTTTATCAGGTCACCAAATTTGGCTGTTGCGATGCTCCTCCAACCTACACGTATTTCTCTCTGAGGGACGGAACCAAGCTCCGCAGCACTCACAGCAAGTTGGACAATCGCGAGTTGGAGGCCCTTGATGCGTTAGTCATCAACTAGCTGACGAAATATCCAGTTGGCTTGAGTCGGGACGTTAACCCCCTAACCAAAATGTACTTTTGCACCACTTCCTGTGCAATCGCCGATTTCTTGTCAAGGGGTTAAAACCCACCGATTTCACCTAACTCCATGAATCGATGGACACAATAAAGGTAATAATATAGTTGACTGACTTTTGTGCTAACCCGGTTCGGCGCAGGCTGCCGCATTGATGTTACATAGCGCTACGTATATCATACAAAAATGATGCGCTACAATCGGCAGGCGATGTCACCGAAGAATCCAGCAGCAGTGGAGCTCGGACGTAAAGGCGGCAAGGCCCGGGCGAAGAACATGACGGCAGAACAGCGTCGTGAGTCAGCCCGCAAGGCGGTTGACGCGCGCTGGGCTAAAACTCGCGAGCTCGTGGATGAGATCACTGAGGGCACCAAAGCTCTGGAAGTTCGCGCCGCCCGCCGTGCCGCTAAAGCCCGCTAGTCTCCAAGCCAACCGCCAAAATACGGCGTTTCATGGTTAACCCATGTCATCTTAGTTGGAGCCGTTGACAAGATGTTAGGTTCGCTTCTTGCCTGCCCCTTTTAGCGGAACCGACAATTTAGCTGGAAGGACGTATACGTGTTCGAAATAGTGACGCATAAAAGTGATCGCATCGGCTGCATCTTCGGGCGTGATCGTATCGTCTATGTCAGAGTAATCACCGTGAGCGCCTTTCTTTCCGAGAAGGCGAATGCGGTGGGCCATATCCTTCAGTGGTTGTGTAATCTTTTGCTTCACTGAAAGGTCATCAATCTGGTTGTAGAGATCGTTGCCTTTTGCGCCTTCCAAATCGCAGCTTGTCTGAAGCGATCTTCGGCACATGAGCACGGCGGCCTTATACGCTTTAATCCATTCCGCCCTGATTGCCTCTTGAAAGTCCGAGCGAACTTGCGTTGGAATATCATCTGATACCGCATCATTGGGCCTGCCCAAGGGGTAGTGACTGTTATAAACCCAACGAACAGCATTTCGGCCTGCTTCAACCGTTGACAGGATCGCCAAAATATATTCGTGACAGGCGATGCATTGAGCGGCGGCAATCCTCCGCATATCTATCAACTCAGATGCTCTCTCCTCGAAAACGCCTGTTACAGTGACGAACGCGGCTTCTTTGAGACAGTGCGGACATGTGCCGTTAAGTACAAATTGGTTCTGATCTATGCTTGACAACTGCATATTCGTGGGCCAGTCCTTCCACACAATTGCAACCGACTTGCCGATTAGACCGACCAGGTTCGCTTTTTCAATCGCGAGTTGACTTTTGGCACACGACATCGCACACTCATGGTGTCGTGCCACAAAAGCCAACTCGCTCCGCCAATTCCGCCAAGAACGTCACGGGCGACTTCGGCCAGTTCACGAATTTTATGCGGCGCTTGGTTGCTGTGCCGCACTCGGAGATCAAGGCGAAACTTGATGCCGAGAAAAGAGCAAAGGCGCGGAAGCCTAGCAGGACTTCCGCTTCCCGCGCTTCCCGCGCAAAGGATTAGAAGGACGCGGTAAGCCCCTCCTTCCCGGTGACCTCAGCAAACGTCAATCGCTTTCCCACGATCTGCGATAAGGCGTACTGAAATCTATCCGCGTCAGTCAGCGGGTTGTCTTTGGTTGCGCGATTGTTATAGCGGAACGCTTGCTCATCCACATACCTAAACAGGTGGAACGGTTCAACTGAAACGTAGGTTCCATTCAGTCCGCGCTTTAATAGGCTCCAAAAGTTTTCGATTCCGTTGGTGTGGACGTTCTCTTTCACGTAGCCCTCAAGATGATTGATGACTTTGTGAACGTAGCCATCCTTCAAGTTGTAATAGCCTGGAAATTCATCAGTGTGGACTTCGGTGCCGGGTTCCACGGTTTCGCGCACGATCTGTTCAGGGATGTTGTATTTGCGATATGGAATCACAGTGGCTTTCACTCGACCACCACGTTCCAGCATACCCATGACAACGGCCTTACCCTTTCCGCCATGCATTCCGCCATTGCGACTCATGCGCTCACGCTTCGACCGATGCATGTTACGAGCTTTGCCACCGATAAAAGTCTCATCAACTTCGATGGGCGCGCTATCAGGTCCGCCCAGCTTCACGAATGACTTTGACTGAATCGCGAGACGGATGCGATGCAGCATGAACCATGCGGACTTTTGAGTGACGCCAAGAGCCTTTCCAAGTTCGTAACTGCTGATTCCGTTTTTGCAGTTAACGACAAGCCAGACAGCAGGAAGCCACTTTTCTAAAGCGATTGGCGAATCCTCAAAAACAGTTCCGACCTTGAGCGAGAATTTTTGTTTAGGATGATCGCCATAGCAGCGGTACAGTTTCGCCTTCGCCAAATATGTGACCTTTTCGGAATCGCAATAGGGGCAACGAACTTTGGCGTCAAGCCAGCGCACGCTGATCATGAACTGGCGGCAATTGTCGTAATCGCTGAAGAACTGGATCGCGGCCTGAAGTGTCTTGGGTGTTTCCATGCACCCACAATAGCAAAATAGTCGTAGTCAGTCAAGTATATTATTACCACAATAAACCTTGCAAAGGTGGCATGATTTCCCCTTCCAATTTGCTATTCTGGATATAGAAGCTTAATTAAGGGCGACAAGGCGCGGATTCTCTCCGCGCCTTTTTCTATTTCCGCCAGAAAGATGCGACATTATGGGGCCAATTTGAAACGACGCAGCTCTTATATTCCGGTCGGTCACCTCGGCACAAAACGCATGGGTGAACTAGCGGAATTGGGATTCATGTACCGGGCGGCAAGCCTTGGCTTCGGAGTCGCCAGGCCCTACGGGGACAGCCATCCATTCGATTTTCTCTTGCAGCATGGAAGGCGCCTGCTTCGCATTCAGGTGAAGTCGTGCTTTGTGAATAAATTCGGTTACCGGCGGGTTGGCTTTCCGGTTATCGTTTCTCGTCTTGATAAGACCGGACTACACGTATATTCGGCTCAGGACATTGACTTTATCGCGGCCTTCATCGCTCCCCACGATACTTGGTACCTGATTCCTGTTGAATCACTTGGCAAAAGCAAGAATATCCGCGTATATCCAGGAGGGAAAACGCACAACCGCACGGGCGGATTCTACGAACAATACCGCGAAGCCTGGCATCTGCTGAAGGACGGATGACTAGGGCAGAAATTGGGTACCAAAAGCAATGGCCCCGGATGTGTCGGAGCCATTCAGAATCACGTGGTGTAAAGCACTCTGTCCGGAGCCAGTATCGGCCCCGTACGACGGAGTGTCAAGTTACGCGGACGAGAGCCCGCCCTGAGCGAAGTCGAAGGGGCGTCCGCGTCACAATCCTTACCAGCCTCTGGTTTGCAGCATGTCGGCTTCGCCCATCGCGGCGACGGCTAAGCCTTTCATGCCGGTTAGATCGGCGCTTACTTCGAGCAGCACTTTAGGATCGTTGAAGTGCGTTGCCGCTTGCACGATGGCCTTGGCACGCAGAGAAGCTTCGGCGGGATCGGCGAAGGTTGTTGAGTCTTTCATGAAAATTCCAGAGCCAACAAAAACGGCTTCGGCGCCGAGCTGCATGACCAGCGACGCGTCGGCGGGAGTGGCGATGCCTCCGGCAGAGAAATTCGGGACTGGAAGCTTCCCTGCTTTGGCGACCAGCTTGATCAGTTCGTACGGAGCCTGATGTTCTTTGGCTTTGGCATAAAGCTCTTCTTCGCCAAGGACGGTGAGGATTTTCATCTCCTGCACGATCTGTCGAATGTGTTTTACGGCATGAACGACATCGCCGGTGCCCGCTTCTCCCTTGGTGCGGATCATTGCTGCGCCTTCGGCGATGCGTCGAAGCGCTTCGCCGAGATTGCGGGCGCCGCAAACGAATGGGACTTTGAAAGCGTGCTTGTCAACATGATGCGCTTCGTCGGCAGGCGTCAGAACTTCAGACTCATCGATGTAATCGACACCCAGCTCTTGCAGAATTTGCGCTTCGGCGAAATGGCCGATGCGGCACTTTGCCATCACCGGAATGGAAACCGCAGCCATGATTTCGCGAATCTTTTTCGGAGACGCCATGCGAGCGACTCCACCTTCGGCGCGAATCTGCGCCGGGACGCGCTCGAGTGCCATCACAGCGACTGCTCCTGCCTGTTCGGCGATGGTGGCTTGCTCGGCGTTGGTGACGTCCATGATGACTCCGCCCTTGAGCATTTCGGCAAGGCCGGTCTTCAGGCGAAGGTTGGTGGAATTTCCGTTATTTTGAGACATAAGACTCTTTTCTGGGTCGTCAACCGCGCGTCGAGAACGCGAGAAGTTGCTACTGCTATTTTACAGCCCGATCATCAGGAATTGGTAGAAAACGGGAGGGCCCGACTTTCAGTCGGGCCGATTAGTGACTTGCAACGCTTACGGCCCGACTGAAAGTCGGGCCCTCCCGTTTTGAGTTGCAACCAGTTGATTTTTCGGGCTTCTTGCAAACAGGAGGCTTATCACTTCCGGGAATGTTTGCCGAAGAGCCGCTCTGGATTAATCGCAACGAATACTCCACGGCTTCTCGCCAATACGTCGCCTTTGGCGTTCACGATCTCGGCAATGTGGAAATGGCGGCGGCCGTTCACGCGCAACTCTCGCGAGTCGACGCGCAACGGCTGGTTCAGGGGAACAGGCTTCAAGTAGTCGATCGACATTTGCGCAGTCACGGCGGAGACCTGGCGGAGCTTGTTCAACTTCCCCATAGCGTCGTCGAGAATTGTAGCGATGATTCCGCCATGACAGTATCCGGGCGGACCGGTGTAGCGCTTGCTAAGACGAAATTTGCAGGTGAAGCCCCGCCGCTTCGGATCATGCACGAACTTCAGACGCATGCCTTGAGGATTATCTTTTCCGCAGGCGAAGCAATAGTTCTTTGCGGATTTTGGTTTCGTGGCTGCAGTGGGTTTCCGGGGCATACGTCTAGATATCTTAAAGCAGGTCCCTCCACTCCGCTTCGCTGCGGTCGGGATGACAGATTTGGTAGGAGCGCGGGAATTTCTTCCTGGCTATCTCTTGTATGCCTGAACGTCGGGCAGCGGCTCTAGATTGCGTCCGGCAAAGATTTGCTCGAATTCATTCAACATCGCTTCATGTACCAGGCCGTTCGAAGCCACGGTTTCACGGCTGTTGAGTTGAAACGGCATGCCCTTAAAGTCAGTGACTTTTCCTCCAGCCTCTTCGACGAGAAGCACGCCAGCCGCCGTATCCCATGGATTGAGATTGAACTCCCAGAAGCCTTCGAAACGGCCTGCGGCTACGCTACAGAGATCGAGCGCCGCAGAGCCAGCGCGGCGGACTCCGTGGCTGCGCAGCGTGATCTGGTGATAGAAAAAGATATTTGGATTCTTATGCCGCTTATGGCTTGGGAAGCCGGTCGCTAGCAGGCTCTCACTCAACTTCGCTATTGCGGATACGTGGATTCGCTCCTGGTTGAGGAATGCTCCCATTCCAGCCTCGGCTGTGAACATTTCGTCGCGAGTTGGGTCGTAAACCACGCCCGCGATCATCTTGCCCTGGTGTTCGAGGCCCATCGAAACGCAGAACACGGGGAATCCGTGCGCAAAGTTTGTAGTCCCGTCCAGGGGATCGACGTACCAGCGATAGTCGCTTCCCGTGTCGATCAGCCCTTCTTCTTCCCCGAGAATGTCGTGAGACGGCCATAGGGCGCGGATTCGATCGCGAATCAAGGTTTCCGAGGCGCGGTCAGCCGCCGTAACCAGGTCAGCTTCGCCTTTATATTCAACCGCTACGCGCCGGCGGAAGTAGTCCATGAGCAATGCCCCGGCTTCGCGGGCAATCTCCGTCATCGTCGGGACATACTTGTAGTTGTCTAAATTGTTCGACAAGATATCTTCGGAGGCCTTTCAGGAGCGGTCAGGTCAGGAATTACCGCGTTTGGAGCCATCTTCCACGATGTACATAATTTCGTGCTTAAAGATGAAGAGATTGGGCTCGTTCTCGCGCGTGAGCCGGATCATGTTCCTATCGTAATATTCGACCCAACCCCGCACGACCTCGCCATCCGCGAGTTTCACGCACACAGGTTTCTGCTTTTCGCCGAGCCATTTGAGATAAGCAGCTTCCTCAGATGTTTCGTCTGGCGGCGGCGACTTACCTTTTCGCGATGGAGATTGTGCGCCCTGGAATGACATAGCCACATTTTACTCTCAAAATGTCAGGCGGATCCCAAACTCCAATTGCCTCGCGGAGCCCTGCGAGAATACGCCGGAACCAGGTCCGACTCTGGCGGAGCCGCATGTGGGTGATGTTCCGCAGCCCAGAGTTGAGAGCGGAGTCGGGCCGACCAAGGATTGCAAGATTCCGATCGAGGAGTTCATTGAGCCATTGAAATTTACAAAGTTGAAGACGTTAAAGGCGGAAACGCTAGGAGAGAGGGTAAACCGTTCCTTGATGGTGAATGGGCGCGAAAGCGTCAAATCGAGAGTCTTCAGCCACGCGGCTCCGAGGTTCGGAGTGGCACTCGCCAACGTAGGTGTAACCGCACCCAACTGCAGCAATTGCGATTGGGTAAAAAGACCGTTGGTGATGAGGGCGACTCCCGCGGGTGTCGGACGGTTCGCAATTGCGTTGTTGTAATTGTTGATAATTTTGGTGACATTGGTTGCCGAGCTGCCAAGGTTAAAGCTGCCAATATTCGAGCCGGGGACGACGTCGCCAACTGTCCCGTCCCCGGTTACATCGCTGCGAAAAATCTCTCCCGGTACGCCCCCACCGTTGAGTTGAGGAAGAAAGACAGTGAGTGGAAGAGGTGAGTCAAAATGGCCGAGCATGCTCAACTCGATTCCATATCTCAAATCGAGCACTCCCCCAAAGGAAATTTGGTGTTTTCGATCTTGCCCTGAGGGTCCAAAAAATCGATTTGGACTGTTCCAATCAACTGCATTGGTCAGAACATCTTGATCGCCAGATGTGCCATTACCGACAGGAACATTATCCTGGAACTTCGACCAGGAATAAGCGAGCTGCCAATTTGCTCTCGCAACCCCACGGACTGGATGATCCACGCCTGATCGTACCGAAAGGTCCATCGCGCGATAACGTGAGTTCCCGATTGGCTCAAAGAATATACCTTGACCCAGCGAGGGATTATCTCCGGGATAGGCTGCAAGAGGGTTTGCGAATGCTCCGGAGCTGTCGAGGCCGCGCACCGCAAAGTCGGAGATGCTTGCCCCATGAACTTGTCTGAGATAGCAAGTAATGCCGGCGACGGAAGTAGATTGGGTCACCAGACCGCAGGATGGAGCGTTAGCGACGATGGTTCGGTTGATGGCAAGCAGGGCTTTAGTGAGGTTCAGATTGCTGGCGTTGCCGACTTGATTTCGGTCCACTCCTAATAAAAAATGGGTGCCGTTGCTGCGAACATAGTCGATTGAGACGACGGTAGCGCGTCCGAATTGATGTTGCAATCCGATGTTGAACTCGACAGTTCGCGGGCTCACGTAATTGGGAGAGAGCATTGACCCGAGCGTGCTGCCAGTCTTGCCAGCATAAAATCCATTTGCCCCTGGGACTGCGCTAGCAGTCGCGACGGTACTTTGCAAATCCGCGATAGCCTGGGCAACGCTCATGCCGCCAACGACACTGCTGAGGGGATGACCACAAATTTGGGTCGCGATATTTAATCCATCGGAACTGGTAAGGGACGCGCCATTCGGGAGAAGTACGGAGTATTCTCCGGGTCCGCAAAGAGATTGTTGAGCATAGTACTGACCCTGTGGAAGGCGCAACGCACGGTCAGGAAGACTATTGCCGAACAAGTTGCTGTCGTAATAGAGGCCCGCGCCAAGACGAAACACCGTCCTCTCGCCAGTGAAAGGCGCCCACGCGATTCCCAACTGGGGCGAGAAGTTGAGATTCGGCTGTTGAACGGCATTGCCTAACGTGGGCCCGAATCCATTCAGTAAAGGGACGCCAGCAAGATCAGAGTTGGTGAGACCGCTGTCGCGAAGGTAATGCACACCATAATTTACGGTGAGGTTTCGCTTAACTTTGAATGCGTCGCCGACATAACCCTCGAAACGGTTGTCGGCCTGCCCGCCATGTGGGAATCCGAACGCCGAATTTTCGGCGAAGAACCCCTGGCCATTGCTGATCGCGATCGACGCGACAGGATAATTCAAAGGGTTGTCCAGCTGACCCGCCGGATCTCGTGGGTTCAGGGCAGGAGCATAGGCGTTGGGGTTTCCCAGTATGGCCAGTTGGTTGGCGATTGTGGGAGATCCAGTCACAGTCGGTCCAAGGCTTCCGAACCGAGTGAAGCCTCCGGTGGAAATGCGATCGAACGACCCCCCAAAGCGCAGCACGTGATTATTCCAAACCTTTGATCCGTCGTATCGGAACTGCTTGCTGCTTTGAACCGTCGACTGGGGGGCTGCCTGATTTGGCCCGGCGTCGATGCCCGTATTCTGGATACTGATCGACGGCGAGCCAATTAACAGTCCGGAACCATTGGCCAAATTCAAATGATTTGCGTATCGGGTGTAGGCCAGCCTAAGGCTGTGAGTGATACCTCCATGGTAGAAATCGGCTCCGAAGGCGAACCCGGGTGTGTTGTCATGACTGCGAAAAGGCGAGTAATTGTTATCAGGTCCGATGACGCTAGCTTCGTTATAAGTCGCGCGAAAAAAAGCGCGCATATTCTCGCCAATCCAGTCGATCCGGCCAAGCAGCGTGTTGTCGCGAAATGGATTGTTATAGCTAACCCCGATTCCATTGAATGGAAAGTTGAGGTTAGGAATAGTGCGGGAGTCCTGTTTGGTGCGTTGTCCGTCTACGAAAAAGAACAGCTTGTCTGCGATGATTGCGCCGCCAAGATTCCCGCCGAACTGATTGCGCTCGAAGTGTGAATTTTGTCCGCCGGGCAATGCTGCAAATCCAACGTCTTGATCGCGGAATCCATAAAAACCACCACCGTGGAGGCTCTTGCCGCCCGGCCGCGTCACCGCGCTGACCGCTCCGGACGATGTCATCAGGGAAGAAATATCCAAGTTAGACTGCGCGACTTGAAATTCCTGGATCGAACCTGACGAGAGGGTTTGCGTCGTGGTTCCGTGGCGAGCGTCTGAGAGGTCGATCCCATCGAGCAGATTTTTTGTGGTGCGTCCGGAACGTCCGTCGATTGAAACCGAAAAAACACCGCTCTTGGTAGGGTCCAAGTTGGCGGCGTCCAAAATCTGGATTCCCGGCTCCAATTGGGCAAGGTCCAGATAGTTGCGGCCGTTCGCCGGAAGACCTTCGATCTGCGGCGATGTGATTACGCCTTGAATTGTGGCCTGATTGAGATTGATTTGCGGAGCGGAGTTGTTTCCTTTTTTCTTGTCAGCAGTCGGCTGCAACCGCACATTGCCGGAGGCAGCGGTTCCGACGTGGATGGTTACGGGAAACTCAACAGGCGCAAAGCCACTCACGTCAATGTGGATTGTGTAATTTCCCGGAATGACAGGCCCGGAAGTGTAGAGGCCGGCCGCCGAAGCGATAACGTCCAGCTCTTGCCCGGTGTCCACGCTAGCGATGACAACCTTCACGCCGCCAGCCGCGGATCCATTGGGGTCGGTCACAATTCCGGTGATACTGCCGGTTGCGCTGGTTGATTGAGCGAGAGTTGTCGATGCGATTCCGAGTAGAGCGGCTACTGTCATGATCGCGATTCTTAATCGCCGACCTGACACATAGTTCAACCTCATCGTTTAACAACCTTTCCTTTCAGATTCACGTAGACCCAAACGCAATGGTCTGGGCAGGCGAGCGCCGGGAAGCTCGCCGGCAATATCCGGAAAGGCGGTTGGGACATCCTTCGGCTCCGCTCAGGACAGGTTCCGCCCCCTACGTGTGCATCGTCACTTTTTTACTTTGTGTGAGTTTACAGTACTGAACATAACTCGTGTTAATGGAAAGCATTGTTCTCTCTCGGTTATTGCGACTTCGAGGTGTAGTAGCCAGAGCGATGACGTACTTTATAGTCGGAACCAGATGGCACGCCATCTACAGAAACTTCGATTCGCCGGAAGTCCGAATCCGACATTCTCTGCGATGGATAGTAGGCCAGCAAATACTGAGTGCGAAGTTCGTCGCTGATCCGCTGAAAGGCCTCGTCGAGCTGCGCATTCGACATCGCGTAAAAATATTTACCACCGGTATCTTCTGAGAGCTGAATCAGCGCGTGCTCTCCACCGGTGTCGCGTCCAGCGCTGGATTCGATGGGCACAACAATAATGCTGTACACAATTGCCTCTGCGTGTTGCGCCTCCCGAACGGCTTCTTTGTAATCCACTTTGCTCATGGTGTCGCCGCCGTCAGTTATCACCACCATGACCTTTCGTCCCTGACGAGGCTCGAGGGCTTGCGCGCCGAGATAAAGCGCATCGTATAGAGCGGTTGCCGACCCAAGCTGAACCCGCTCAATGCCGCGATCAATGGTGTGCAGATCGGGAGTGAAAGGAACGACCTCGGTCACTATTTCATTAAACCCGTATAACGAAAGTGCATCTACCGGACGCAAAATGGCATGCGCAAAGCGGCGGGCGGATGCCAACTCGAAAGACAGGTCTTTGCGGGTGCTCAAACTTGTGTCAATGTCCAGCACGATTGACAGCGGCAACGCGGATTCCTTGGCAAATACCGCCACTTTCTGCGGCTTACCATCTTCCCGCAGATCGAAATTGTCTTTGGTCAGGGTCGCGATTGGAGCGCCCTCGGCGTCAGTTACCGTGACAAACACGTTGACCAGCTTTACATCGACTTTGAATGTGCTGTCGGTTTGCGGCTCCTCGACGCTCCCGCTGGGGCTCTTGGAGGAAGCTGAAGCCTGCGCAGGAGGTTGCGCAGTCCCCGACGGAGATGAAGCCCATGGTGGCTTTGGCACCTGGGCAGGGCAAATTGCGACCGCCAGCGCAAAAAAGACAATCAGACGTGGCATGAAGATTTGGATTGCTCTCAGTGTTCTTTTCTCGAAGGCGTTTCTAAGCAAGCTGTGCGGTTAGATGCAGCGATTTTTCAATAGCTGCCCCCGGCCCCTCGGATTTCGCCAGGAAAAGGTTCTCCTGCGGCCCACACCGCGCCGTCTTCGAAATATTCTTTCTTCCAGATAGGTACGGTTCGTTTAAGAGTATCAATGAGCCAGCGGCAGGCATCGAAGGCCGCCGCGCGATGGGCGGAGAAGACCACTATCAAGACGCTGCTCTCGCCAACCTCGAGCCGCCCCAACCGATGCACAATCACGACGTTGCGGATAGAAAAGCGCTGACGGGCTTCTGCCGCCAGCTCTTCGAGCTTGCTCAGTGCCATGCTCTCATACGACTCATATTCTAAGTAGAGAGTCCGGCGCCCGCGGCTGTGATTTCGAACGATGCCGTCAAAGATGACGATGGCTCCGTCCTCCGGCCGCTCGAGTGGCGGCACGATGTCGTGCGGCACAATGCGCTCGCGCACCAGACGGACCAGCGGTGCGTCCTGGGAGCCCCCACTGACCGGAGGCAGCAACCCAACTTCATCTCCCGGATGCAATTTCGTCTCCGGCCCCGCGTATTCCTGGTTCACTGAAATTGCTATAGAAGAGAGGACATGCTTGAGGCGCGGGTTCCCCCCTCCATAGTGCCCGAGCAAATCTTTGACGGTGGAGTTTGCCGGCAGGCTGAGATGCTCCGATTCCAGCCCTTTAAGATCCTTTAACACCCCGAAAAATAAGACTCGCACTTCCATTTCAGAACTCAACCTTTGAGGGAAAAGCTTCGGCCTCAAGTGCGAGTTTACAGCAGTTAGAGCAAATGCCAGCCTCGACTGGAGGCTGGCATTCACTCATCCTGCTAACTTTCAATTTGGTTTTGGCTTCTGGTTGGGTGGAGGCGCATGCTGCGGCTGCGCAGCGTGAGGTGCTTGCTGCTGCGGCTGCGGACGCTCCTGCGGCGGCTGTGCTCGTTGTTGCTCGGGGGGACGAGGCGCTGCCGCTGCCTGATGCTGCTGCTGCCAGTTATTAAACTTCTGCTCCTCATTTCGCTGCTGCTCGGGCCGGTCCTGCACCGGAGGCGCCTGTCTCACCAGAGGGTGCGTGGGCTGCTGTTGTGGCCGGTCGCTCATTGGCGGCAGAGGCTGTTCCTGGGCTCTGGTTGGAGGACGATATGTTTCGGCCGGGTGCTGCGGCTCCATCGCGCGATTATTCTGCGGGGTTTCCGGCCGCGGATTTTGCGGCTGGGTCATGTTCTGTCGTTGGGTGTTCTGTGGTTGAGCATAGGACGTCTGGTTCTGTGGCTCCGTCGCGCGATTATTTTGCGGCGCTTCCGGATGGACAGTGTTCGGCGGTCGAGGAACGTTTCTTGTTTGGACATTCGGCCCCGGTTGTTGAGGATGCTGCACCTCGCTTTGCGGCTGCGGTGCAGCATTCCCTCGTGCCGGTGCTTGCGGAGCCTCATTCGCGCGGACTACAGGTTGCTGCGGCCTTCCCTGATTTTGCGGCATACCATTGGGACGAGTCGGCTCATTCCCCATCCGCGTGGCCGGTTGAGGCGCTCCCGGCGTCTCAGTACGCACATTCGAGGTCTGACGTTGTTCAAAAGACGGCTTTGGAGGTGTCGGATTGCGGGTAGCCACCACCTGGCGGTTGACTATTGTTGCTGGCGGCCTGACTCGCGAGGGCGCTCCTGCACCCAACACGCTTGCCCTGACTGGCTGCACCGGCGCTGCACGAACCACCTGCGCTTGCTCAATTTGGCGCGCATCGACACGAACCAGATTCTGATGTACGGGTCGTGCGTTCACAAAGGTGTCATGAGAAACGACTGTCGTCGCGTTGTTGACGTGCTGGTTGATATAAGTGACGCGCGTTACGTTTGTATTGTTATTGATGGTAGTGTTGTAGACGTTTGTCACCTGGGTGACGCTGACACGGGTGTTTGTGATATTCACGTTGTTCACGTAACGCGGACTTGTCCGATACCACGGAACCCAGACTTCGCGCGGCGCTAACGGGAACCATCCCACGCCGACACCGCCCCCAATTCCGATTCCGACGCTAAATCCACTGCCGCCCACGAAGGCCACTAGAGCGGGGGCATACACCGGCCTGACTACGATCGGTCCCGGAACCCAACACCACGAGTCTGAGACATAAGCCCATCGTCCGTAGTGGAACGGAGCGAATCCCCACGGCTCATCTTCAATCCAAGTCCATCCCCACGGGTCAACCCATGCCCAGTGGCCGGAACGATAGGGCGCCCAGTCGGCGGAGATGTCTCGCGGCGTCCAAACCGGACCGTATTCGGCAACATAATGCCAGTTTCCGTAGTCATCGAGATCTTCGGAGCCGGTCATTTCAGGGGAAATGTAGTCCGCGGATTGGGAACGGTCTTCATGCTGGTCGCGGCTAAAGGCCCAATTGTCGAAATCGTCGGATCCCGGTATCTGCTCAATATCATGATTCAGCTGATCGGTGCCGCTGAATCGAGCGTACTGGCCTGCCACAACAACATAAGTAGAACCTCCGCCAGTTACTTCGCCGCGGCCATGCCAGACAGTTGTGTCGGTCTCGCTGCCGTCGCCATTCACATCGATTCGGTATTCTCCAGTGCGCTGCACGATGAAGGCCAGATTAGGAGTGTCTACTTCGAAGTTGTCTCCGTCGTCGAGGTGGCGGACACGCAGAATGAGCGATCCTTGCGATAGCTTCAGCTGGGTCGTTTGGTCGTCCAATTCAAGGAAGGTGAGGCTGCTTTCGGATCCAAGGCGCATCGCTGTCGAGCCAACGTGCAATTCAGCGCGAGAATTCTGGTCAGCCCACAGATTGTCTCCGGTCGTAAGAGGACGATTCGCGACAGCCTGCACCCAGTCCCCTTCTCCGCCCGGTTGAAAAGAAACGGAGCCACTGGAGTAGTTAAGACGGGCCACACGGCTGGGAGGGTCTTGCCATTGTCCTTGCGCTTCGTCCTGAGCCAAAACGCCCTGCTGCAGCAATAGCATCAAGCCAGCTAACGCGATTCCTAATGCTGAGACCTTGTGCGTCTTCATTGTTGTTTTCTCCTCGTTCTTCCTACTCTGCACCAATTGCTACCCCATTTAAAGATGCCAACGGATTAAACACTTATGGAGCGCAGAAGTTCCATACAGTGAACTGTGTACGGTTGTGCTGACGCTGCAACTACTCGCGAGGCACAAAAAATGCCAGCCCTAGCTGAGGACTGGCATCTTTAGGTTGCAACAGTTTTTGTTTGCGACGACCCGGGTATTTACTTTCAAGCTACCGGCTGTTCGCTGAGGACTTTTTCGCGTTCCTCGGCATCCTGGTGTTCTTCAACGATCGTCGAAGGCAAGGCCAATTGCAGGACTTCATCAATCGTCGTGACGTAATGGATGCTGAGGTTCTCAACCTGCTCGGGCGTGAGATCTTCGTCCACGTTCATCTTGTTTTCCGCGGGCAGAATCACGTCGTGCACTCCAGCGCGCTTGGCGGCAAGAACCTTTTCCTTCACCCCGCCAATTGGTAGAACATTGCCACTGAGCGTAATCTCTCCGGTCATCGCCGTTAGCGGACGAACCGGACGCGAAGTTAGCAATGAAACCAGCGCTGTCGCCATGGTGACTCCCGCCGAGGGGCCATCTTTCGGGATTGCTCCGGCTGGTACGTGAATGTGAATATCATGTTCCGCGAAGAAACTTTCTTCGATGCCGAGCTGCTGGGCATTGGATCGCACCCAGGTCAGGGCCGCCTGCATGGACTCCTGCATGACCTGCCCAATCTGGCCGGTCATGGTGAAGCCGCCTTTGCCCTTCATCGTGTTCGCTTCGATGAAAAGAACATCTCCTCCTGATGGCGTCCATGCCAAACCTACCACGACGCCTGCGCGCTTGGTGCGCTCGGCAATTTCGCCTTCGCTGCGGACTTTTATTCCGCCGAGGAATTCATGAATGATTTCGTCTGTGACGATTAATTTTTCAGTCTTTCCTTCCGCGAGACGGCGTGCCTGCTTTCGGCAAATCGTTCCGATGGTTCGCTCGAGATTTCTGACTCCGGCTTCCCGCGTGTAGTGACGGATCAAGTGGCTCATCGCCTCTGGCGGAAACTCGATTTGATCGGCCGTAATTCCGTTCTCTTCGATTTGCCGCGGAACTAAGTATTGGAAGGCAATGTGAACCTTCTCTTCCTCGGTGTATCCCTGAAGCTCAATGATCTCCATGCGATCGCGCAACGGCTCGGCGATGGGATCGAGCATGTTTGCCGTCGTGATGAACAACACTTTGGAAAGATCGAATGTGACGTCGAGGTAATTATCGCGGAAGGCCGAATTCTGCTCCGGATCAAGCGCTTCGAGCAGCGCCGATGACGGATCACCGCGGAAGTCGCGCCCTACTTTGTCGATCTCATCTAGCATGAAGACGGGGTCTTTGGTTTCGGCTCGCCGTATGCCCTGAATAATTTGTCCGGGAAGCGCGCCAATGTAAGTCCGCCTATGACCGCGAATTTCGGCTTCATCGTGAACGCCGCCCAGAGAAATGCGCACGAATTTGCGGCCGAGAGCGCGCGCGATAGATTTTCCCAGCGAAGTTTTTCCCACGCCCGGAGGTCCTACGAAGCAAAGAATGGGACCCTTCATGCTTGGCTTTAGCCGGCGCACAGATAAGTAATCGAGAATTCGATCTTTGACCTTTTTCAGATCGTAGTGGTCGGTATCGAGGATTTCTTTGGCTTTGATAATGTCGACTTCGCCACCGGAGGTCTTGGCCCAAGGCAACGCTGCCAGCCATTCCACATAGTTTCGGGTTACCGAATAGTCTGCGGCCATGGGAGACATGCGCGAAAGGCGGCCAAGTTCTTTCAGGGCTTCTTTCTTGACCTCATCGGGCATTCCCGCGCTTTCGATTTTCTGCCGCAGATCTTCAGTGTCTCGCGCGCCTTCATCCTGCTCGCCCAGTTCCTTCTGGATCGCCTTCATCTGCTCGCGCAAGTAATACTCGCGCTGCGTCTGCTGAACCCGGTCCTGCACTTCGGACTGGATTTTGTTGCGGAGTTGCTGGACTTCGAGCTCCTTCGCTAAATGCTGATTGATCTTCTCCAGCCGCACCCGGACGTCGGTTGTTTCAAGAGCGTCCTGTTTATCGGCGGTCGAGAGCGAAGGCAAATTGGAAGCAATGAAGTCCACCAGCCGCCCCGGTTCTTCGATATTCATCGCGACTGTCGACAGTTCGTCCGAAAGAGTCGGCGAACCTGCCACAATCTGCTGGAAGAGCGTCAGGACGTTCCGCTGCAAGGCTTCAACTTCAGAACTCTTCGGCGGAATTGCTTCAGGGACAGAAACAACTGTGCCGCGCATGAATGGATTAAGTTGGGTGAACTCCACCAGCCGCACTCGTTCCAGGCCCTCGGCAAATACAAAGAGGCTCTGGTTCGGCATTTTCACTACTTTGTGCACGACCGCCAATGAACCGACGGTGTACAAATCGCTGGGCTGGGGAGCATCGACGCGGGCTTCGCGCTGGGCCACGACCACGATCGTTTTATCCTCGCCAAGCGAGTTAATTAACTGGACAGAACTCTCTCGACCAACGGTCAGTGGGAGGACTGCGTGGGGAAATAAAACCGTGTCCCGAACGGGCAAAATCGGCAACGGCCGGTCTTCTTGCTCTTTGGTAAGAGGGGCGTTTTCTTCGTCTACGTTGCGCTCAACATGCGTTTGCTGTGCCATATTTTCACCTTGAGTGTATTATGCTCAAGTTTTGATGTCTCAGAGAGATCAAAAGATGCAGCTGGTCGTCCAAAGTTGTGAAAGCAATATCGATTCTGAAAGCCTTCGTTCCCGGAAGATTGGATTCTATTCCTTCCGTAGAGTGCTTGCATTAGTCGAAAGTACCTGCCAGTGGGTCGAGCGGTCCGGCTTGTATGGCGAGGGCACTTCTGCCCGCTATTGGGTTCAACTTCAAAAGCACGCGGGCAAGAGTGCCCGCGCCACACAAGCGGGAAAGCTCTCACGCCGACGGGTAGATTCCCAGCACCTTAACCAAATCGGCCACGGTGGCGAGTTCCTTGAGGGCAGCCCGCGCGGCTTTATCATCTCCGCGAAGAAAATCAGCGTAGAAGACGTACTCCCAGGGCCGTCCCCGCATGGGTCGCGATTCGATTTTGGTGAGACTGATGTCGCGCGACTCGAACACACTCAACGCCCTATACAGCGCTCCCGGAACATTTTTCAACCCGAAAGCAATCGAAGCCTTGTGAGCGCCCGGAAGCAGACGACGGCCTCTTCGCAAAAGAAAGAATCTGGTGAAATTCCGTTTATCGTCTTCAATGCCAGCCCGGAGAATGCGCCCTTTGTATACCGCCGCCGCTTGTTTGCCAGCTATCCCAGCTGAGTCGGGCAGCTTTTCGGCGGTCACGTGCTTCACGCTTCCGGCAGTGTCATAAAAAGGGGTCGCTTGAATCTTCGGATATCGCCGAAAAAAATCGCGGCATTGATCGAGCGCGACGGGATGAGAATAAGCCCGGCGCAAATCCGCAAACTTCACTCCCGGCGCGGCGATCAGGTTGTGCACTATACGCAAGCGGAATTCTTTCTGGATGAAAACCTTGCTGGCTAAAAGCAGATCGAAATGCTCCGTCACCGAACCCGCCAACGAATTCTCGATGGGGATTACCGCAGCACCCACCGAACCCCGCTCCAGCCGCTGAAAGACTTCCGCGGAACGGGCGCAAGAGACAATCACGCATCCAGGCACCATGCGCTTGGCGGCTTCGTGGCTAAATGAACCTGCCTCTCCTTGAATCGCAACTTTCATGGAAGAAACGTTAATCGCGGGCCGTGCGGAAAGCAATTGCCCGCCTAGGGACGGCCGCCGCGGCTGTCCGGACTAGCGACGCTCGGCAATACATCTATAGGGCCTTCGCCAACACGAACGCGTCTCCGCCGTCCGAGTAATATCCGCGAATCGTTTTCAGTACCGCGTATCCGTGGCGCTTATAAAAATCTAGCGCCACCACATTGTCGACAGACGCTTCGAGCCGAATCCGGTCGCACTTCGCGAGTCGTAGGCGTTCTTCCCCAGCCGTCAGCAGTGTAAAACCAATGCCGGAACGACGCGCCTCCGGAAGCACGTCGATGGTAATAATGTGACCGACTCCTTTCCGGTTTGCTTCAGCGACAATGAAGCCGACAATCGAGCTGGAAAGGGTTGCTCCCGGGGCGGTGATTTCAGCGACGATAGCGAATGCTGCCGCTGACTGGATGTAGGCCCTCAACTCCGCTTTGGAATAGGCGATTCCAGGCGGAAAACATTCCTGGTCAATGCGCCATAGCGCCTCTAAGTCATTGCTTTGAAAGTCGCGCAGGGTAAAGTCCACAAATCCATTCTAGACTGGCAGTCATAAGGGGCCTGGCGAGGCAGGCTTTTTCCCATCAAACCTGACCGGCTTGCCCTTCGAAAATATTCATGGCGAAATTGTTGCCCAGACCGCATCCTTGGACGTACCATTCGCATCAGAGGGTTTTGTGGGGCGTCTCCTACTTATTGACGTTCTTGGCGCAGCTGCCCTGATCGGCCTGTGGTACTTGTTATTTGCCCGCTACAATCGTCATAAAGGCACTCTCGCACTTCGATGGGTTCAGTTGGCCTGCTCCAGTCGCGGACGAATTGTTGAGGCGCGGTGGCTCGGAGCCTGCCGATTGCAAGCCGACGTGAGTTTTGCCGCTCACTGGTTCGACAATACGCGGGTGACAATTCGCTTGCGCCCCCGCCCGGTGCCAATTCAATGGCTGCTGGCCATATGGCGAAAGCAAAAAGAGACCGTCACTTTCGAGGCGGATCTGGATGAAGTCCCGAATTTCCATCTGGAAGTCTTCCGCCATCGCTGGATTACGGATAAGAGTGGATCGCTGAGCAATCCCAAGCGAAATTGGGAGATTTCGCGTCCTGGGCCGGTTGTTTTGACGACCCGAACAGAATGGACCCACGAACTGACTCCAGTGGTCAACACGCTCATGACTTCGAGGGGCCACAGCCTTATGACGGTGCGTTTCAGGCCGAGTTCTCCGCACCTAGTTGCTACGGTTCCTCTTGACGCCGTTTCAGACGAACAGACGGCTGCTGGATTCCTTACCGTGTTGCGTGATTTGGCTGCTGGAGCGTCTACCTCCCGCCAGTAGCCGTATCCTGCCCAAGTTTCATAGTTTGTTTGAACTGGCCTCCACCAATTCTTTTCTTTAGGCCGTCCATCAATCGCTCATCGTCGGCGATCAGCTTAGGACTTCTTTTTTCCCCGCCACTTTGGACTTCAAGTAGCCTTTGCATTAACTCGGTGTAGTTCTCCATGACTTCCTCCACGGCTGCACAGGCTGGTTAGTTTGGCATGATACGTGACAGTCAAAACGGGAGAGTGGTCAAAATTGATCAAGTCCATTGTGGATTAGCTAAAAGGGGCTAACGGACCTGGAATCGAAAGAATTACTTGACGATCCTGCCAAATCCGAGTAGCGTGGTTCGTTCCGAGGGTTGACCAATCTGTAGCTGGTCTTCTGTACCTCCACTGATCCTGGGCCAAAAATCCAGAAACCAGAGAAACTTTCGGCACTTGGGAAGCATCTATACCTTTAGCTAAGGCTCCTGACAAAGCGTGTAAATTGAAGTACTTAGGCTTGTTTTTTCAGGTCTGGTCAAGAGTCCGAAGCTAGTTGGGTAGCTTATTTAGAGTCAGGAGGAAGACTAATTATGCGCTCTGATCGCGTTTTTGAGGCTTTACACACGTTGCGGAACCGGTATATGCTTTGTCAGCTTGCTTCCAAGGCTACCCGTAAGTTTCACAAGCCAAATACCAGAATCCAGGAAACCATGAACGAAGTCTTGGACAAGATTGCAAGCTCGGAGCGGCAGTTAGTTCTGTCCGAACCGGAACATTTTGCCGAGGCACAACGGCGGGCCGCGTAACATCGCCCGCCGCCTGCCCCGCAGTTGGTAAGTCTTCCCGAATTTACCCCCCTTTGAAAATTTCCTCGCAGGTGACCAATGACCATCGCTGAACTTAAAGAAAAGAACATAACTGAGCTGACCAAGATCGCCCGATCTTTGGATCTGCCCGGAGCCAGTGGATTGCGCAAGCAAGACCTGATCTTCAAAATTTTGCAGGCGCAGAGCGAAAAAGAAGGACACATTTTTGCCGAGGGCGTGCTGGAAATCCTGCCCGACGGCTACGGATTTTTGCGCTCTCCTGACTACAACTATTTGCCCGGTCCCGACGACATTTATGTGTCGCCGTCGCAGATCCGCAAATTCGATCTCAAGACCGGCGACACCATCAGCGGCCAGGTGCGGCCTCCGCATGAGGGCGAGAAATATTTTGCGCTGGTGAAGATTGAAGCCGTCAACTTCGAATCTCCAGACGAAGCGCGCAACAAGATTCTGTTTGACAACCTGACGCCGCTGTACCCGCAGGAGCGTTTGAAGCTGGAGACGGCTCGCGAAAACGTTAGCGCTCGCGTGATGGATTTACTCACGCCAATCGGAAAAGGTCAGCGCGGACTGATCGTATCGCCCCCACGCGCCGGTAAGACCATGCTGTTGCAGAACGTGGCCAACTCGATTACGACGAATCATCCTGAAGTGGTTCTGATCGTTCTGCTGATTGATGAACGTCCCGAAGAAGTCACCGACATGCAGCGTTCGGTGAAGGGCGAAGTAATTTCTTCGACCTTCGATGAGCCCGCTGCCCGCCACGTTCAGGTCGCGGAAATGGTGATCGAAAAGGCGAAGCGTTTAGTCGAGCACAAGCGCGACGTCGTGATTCTGCTGGATTCCATCACCCGTCTGGCTCGCGCCTATAACACGATTGTTCCGCCGTCAGGCAAAGTGCTCTCCGGAGGCGTGGATTCGAATGCTCTACAGCGTCCGAAACGTTTCTTCGGATCGGCTCGCAATATCGAAGAAGGCGGCTCTTTAACTATTATTGCGACTGCCCTGATCGACACCGGCTCCCGCATGGACGACGTGATCTTTGAAGAATTCAAAGGCACCGGCAACATGGAAATCATCCTCGACCGCAAACTCGTCGACAAGCGGACATTCCCGGCGATAGACATTCAGCGCTCCGGCACGCGTAAAGAAGAGTTGCTGATCCCCAAAGAAGATCTAACGCGAATCTGGGTGCTGCGGAAAGTGCTGAACCCGCTGTCTCCGGTGGAAGCCATGGAACTGCTCATCGACAAGCTAAACAAGACCAAGTCGAATGGCGAGTTCTTGTCGAATATGAGCTCGCTGTAGGCTCATGCGGCGCGGGCACTCTTGCCCGCGTATTCTTCAGACTTAAACCTTCGCGGACAGGAGTGCCCGCGCCACATAGGCAATCCCAAATCTTCTCGGGTAATCTATGAGCAAATCCACATACGTCGCGTTGCTGCGCGGAATCAATATTGGCGCCCACAAACGAATCAAGATGGAGGCCCTTCAACGATCATTGCGAGAGTTGGGATTTGAGGACGTCAAGACGTACATCCAAAGTGGAAATGTAGTTCTTAAGGCGCTCACCGCACATACAACCCGCATTGCTAACAAAATTGAAAAGAAGTTATTGAACGATTTTGGGTTTGCCGTTTCAGTGATCGTGAGAACTCCCGCAGAGCTTCATCAAGTAATCCAAAACAATTTATTCCTCAAAGAAGCGGGGATGGATTCTTCCAAGCTGCATGTAACTTTTCTGTCGGGCACACCCGAAAAGATCGTCTTGAAATCGCTCGAGAGAATCGCGGCAGGTCCCGACCGAGTTCGCTGGAACGACAAGGAGATCTATCTTCACTGCCCAAACGGTTATGGTGAAACGAAGTTATCCAATAGCGCTCTGGAAAAAGCGCTGTCAGTTCAGGCGACCACCCGAAATTGGAAGACTGTAAGCAAACTCTACGAGATGACTTTGAAGTGATCCGAAGCGCGGCCCCGCGGCAATCTACTAAATTCCGTCGTACGGTTTATACGCTGGCTCCGCCACTGCGGGATCCTTAGAGTAGGGCTCGTAAACCGGCTGTTGCGGGGGTGCTTCTGGGGGAACTGGCACAGCTTCAAAAGGGACGCTCGGCGTTGGCAAGGAATTATCGTTGCCCCTATCCTGGATCAACATTACCTCCCTGCGAAACCTATCGGCATCGCGCCGATAAGCTGTCGTCATATCTCCTCTCATCCTACGCAGCGCTACAGCCTCACGATAGTCAAAATTGCTCACACATACCGATTACCCAAAAAATCTCAACAACAAGAAAACCACCACACCCGTTACCGAGACGTAAAGCCATATTGGAAGTGTAACCCTTGCAATTCGCTTATGTTGAGCGAAGGATCTACTTAACGCCATATAAAGCGTCGCCAGAATTAGCGGCAAACTCACGATTGACAGGATGATGTGGCTGGCTAGTATCCCCAGATAAAACGGCCTGATCGCGCTACTTCGATTGAAGATGGTATCGCCATGCATGTAGTGGTAGGCGACATAAGTAACCAGGAAAGCCGCTGACGACGAAGCCGCGGTCAGCATGAACCTCCTATGCACGCGCCAGTCTTTCCGCTTGATTGCCCGATACCCCAGCACCAGACAGACCGCGCTGATGCTGTTGAAAATGCAGTTGACTACTGGCATCACGGAGAGCCAGCCGGGCTGTGCTCCTGTCTCGTGAAAATAAATCAGCCATAGCAGAAAAATCGCGATACACACGCTCACCGCTGTGAATAAGAGCCACGGTGGACGCGCAACCTCTTCGGCCTTCACAGAAATATTCATCGCGAAAGATGCTTCCCGCTTACGAAGCCTTCACTTCTCCCTGATCCATCACATATACCTTGCCCGGCCCAGCGGTCTGTATATTGTTTTTCTGGAAGCAATCCTTAATCCTGCGGTGCAACTCGCGGCTTACTGCATACTGTTTGTTCGGCAGCGTCTTCACCAACATGAGATATTCCGCCTCACCATTCCCTACACGATCGATGCCTGGAACCTGTACGTCGCTGACAATGTCCCCGGCAAACTGCGGGTCATGCCGGATCTCATCTCCCACCTGCTGTAGCAGCTTCACAATCCTGTCACTTGGTTCGCTATAAGCAACAACCACCCGGAGAGTGAGCTGAGACCAATCGCGCGTCAGGTTGGAGACGATTTTGATCTCGCTGTTGGGCACAATGTGTACTGTGCCATCGTCATCGCGCAAGGTAGTGCGTCGCAAACTCATATCCTCAACGACACCTTTGACGCCCGCAATGCGAACCGTGTCCCCCAAGTCATATTGATTTTCAAATAAGATAAAAAATCCATTAATAAAATCATGCACCATCGTCTGGGCGCCGAAGCCGATTGCCAATCCTGCGATGCCCGCGCTCGCAAGCAACGGCTCCAGATGAAGATTGAGTTGGGCGAGCGCCATTAGCGTCGCAACAAACACGATCACAAAAACGCTGATGCTGTCGACAACAGTCGCCAGAGTTCGTATCTGCTGCGCCCGCAAACCCGGTGGCAGCCTCTTCTCCTGCAAGGATGCGATCCGGTGGGTCAGGATTCTGACTACCCGAATCAGCACGAATGCACCCAATAGAATCAGAGCTAACTTTGGCACCGCGGTCCGCACGAATCCGAGCGCGTCTTCGTGCCAGTCGCGAAGTAACTCTCGAAGACTCCATGTTTCAGGAGCCGCAAAAATGACAAGGACGCCCATAGCCACGCCCGATTATAGCAACGCGTATCTGATAAACGTTGTCGGCCAGCGGTCCGCGACACCACGTATAATTTGACCAATCCAACCCAGAAAGAGGCCAGTTGTGAGATTCAAGCGCGGTGTAATGCGGTTGCTGTTGATCATCGTATTGTCGGGCGTTCCTGGTCTCGCGCAGGACTCCGTTCCTCCGTCGACCAGAGGGCAGCATCCCATGCAACCGGACCAACTTCCCGGCGAGGATCCCATGGTCACCGAGCGCCGCGAGAAACTCGAAAAAGAGATGGAAAAGAAGGCCAACCAGGAGCGTCAGGCTCAGCTTAAGCAAGATACCGAGAAATTACTCCAACTAAGCACTGAGCTGAAGCAATATGTGGAGAAGACGAATGAGAATGTCTTGTCCGTGAACGTGATTAAGAAGGCAGAGGAAATTGAGAAGCTCGCCCACAGCGTTAAAGAAAAAATGAAAGGCAACTGAAGTTGCAACCGAGTTACAGGAGGCGATAGCTGTGCCACTACCTCAGACCGAAGCTCCCGGACGATTGCAGGCGGAACTGATGTCGCGCGGATTGCGTATGACACATCAGCGCCGCACGATTTTGAGCGTCGTCGAGACCGCGAAGCAGCATCTGGATGCAAGCCAACTTCTACGGCGCGCCCGCAAACTGGATCCGAAGATAGATCGCGTGACCGTCTACCGAACCCTGAGCCTGCTAAAACGGCACGGACTAGTGGACGAGCTTGACTTGATGCACATGCAAGGTGAAAAGCACTATTATGAGCGTCGCCCGCAGCGGGATCATATTCACATGGCCTGCTTGCGCTGCGGCAAAATAGCTGAATTCGAGAGTGATCTTTTTGACCGGCTGAAGGGTCAAATCCAGCGCGACTGCCAGTTTCACATCGTGGTTACAAGGTTGGAAGTTGGTGGATATTGTTCGCAGTGCCGCACGTCCGCTCCTCCCAAGTAAGCCACCCTCGTTGCATTTCGTTGCAACAAGTCTGAAACACAAAGTGGATCGTTTCCTTGACCGCGCGGGTCATGGGCGGCTAGCATTGCCAATACTTAGTTGCAACTCGGTTGCAAGTAATATTCAAATGCGATTCTTTCTTTTATTGCTGCCAGTTTTACTTGCTCCAATGGTTTCCCTCGCCCAGGAGAGCCCTTACTTCGTGACCTACGACCATCACATGGAAGAGCCCGGAAATCTGGACCTGGAAGTCTCCGCAACAACCGACGTTCCGCGTACTGGCCAGAAGTATTACTTCGCTCCCTGGATGGAGTTCGAATACGGAGTGACCGCGAGGTGGACGACCGAACTGTATATCGAAGGCCAGACGACCTACGGGGGCAGTACCGTATTCAGCGGTTGGCGATTTGAAAACCGCTTTCGTCCAATGAAGCGGGAACACTGGATCAATCCTGTGCTGTATCTGGAATACGAGAACCTGAACGAGGCTAGCCGTATTCAAAAGGAAATTGTGGGTGGCGGACCGGATATCACTTCTCCGAACTCTGAACTCCGAAATACTCCGGCCCATGAGTTAGAGACCAAACTCATTCTATCCAGCGATTTTCACGACTGGAATGTGGCCGAAAACTTCATCGTCGAAAAAAATCTTTCGAAGGGCGAAGGGTTCGAGTTCGGCTATGCCGTCGGGTTTTATCATCAACTTGCGACTCTGGCTTCAGGAGCAAAGTGCAGGTTCTGCCGCGAGAATTTCTTAGCTGGCGTGGAACTTTATGGCGGCTTGGGCAGCACATTGAACTTCAGTGGAGGTAATACGGGGCATTATGTGGCTCCCGTGATTTCGTGGCTCGTCAGCGACAATGCGACGCTTCGTTTCTCGCCCGGCTTCGGACTCACTCATGAGAGCAGCCCAGTGCTTTTCCGGTTTGGCTACAGCTATGAGATTCAGGGGATCGGCAGCAACCTATCGAAGCTATTTGGGAGCAAGCGATGAGACGACACTTAACCCTTGCCGCTTATAGTCTGCTCGTCGCGTTAGTCACGATGCTGGGACAGAATCCGGATTATCGTCCCGACCCAACGTGGCGCGCTCCAGACGATGCGGCGCGAAAAGTGAACCCCCTTGCGAACAGGCCTGGCGCGGCTGCCGGAGGGAAAAAACTTTTCTTGCGCAACTGTGCGGAGTGTCACGGAGACGGCAGCGGAATTGAGAAGAAGCATTCCGCAGATTTCCTACTACCCGTTGTGCAAGAGCAATCCAACGGCACAATTTTCTGGAAGATCACGAATGGAAATACTGGCCGAGGAATGCCATCATTCAGCAAGTTGCCTGAACTGGAACGGTGGCAACTGGTGCTCTACCTGCGTACGCTGAAGCCTGTTCCAAGTCCGCTCTGAAAGTCATGTGGGAACTCGGTCGTCCCTCCGGGACTTGGATCGTTTTCCACGACTGTTCCCAGCACTGAAGTGCTGGGCTAATCTCGTTTGCCCCTCCGGGAATACATTTCCGGAGTGCGCGTCCCATCGAACGCTCACTGCCTTTCATTGCGACCAACGCTTGCCAACCGGAACCACATATATCCGATCACCAATCTCAATCAGCCGCCGCCACTTGGGCTTTACTGACCGGCGTTTTTTCCGTGCCGATACGCATTCCATAGAACGAGCGGTAAACAAAGAAGAATGAAATAACAAAAAATACAGCCGCCAGAATGTGACCCAGTACGGCCCCTTGCTGAACCGTCAACTGCACGGCCAATTCCACTGCCAACAATCCGAACAGGGTCGTGAATTTGATCACGGGATTCAGCGCTACCGAGGAAGTGTCCTTGAAGGGATCGCCGACAGTGTCACCAATAACCGTCGCATCGTGGAGAGGCGTGCCTTTTTGCTTGAACTCAACTTCCACGATTTTTTTGGCGTTGTCCCACGCGCCACCTGCGTTCGCCATGAAGATTGCCTGATAGAGCCCGAAGATGGCAATCGAGATCAAATATCCGATGAAGTAAAACGGCTCGATGAACGCGAACGAGAGGGTCGCGAAGAAGACGGCAAGGAAAATATTCAGCATTCCCTTCTGCGCATACTTCGTGCATATCTCAACAACTTTCTTGCTGTCGGAAACGGATGCCTTTTCAACTCCTTCCAGCTTGATATGCGCTTTGATGAATTCCACTGCGCGATACGCGCCCGTGGTGACGGCCTGAGTCGACGCGCCAGTGAACCAATAAATCATCGCGCCGCCGGTGATGAGTCCGAGGACAAACGGCGCGTGCAGCAATGACAGCTTGTCGACGTTTTCGGTAAGTCCACCGGTCAAGGCCATGATGATGGAGAAAATCATCGTGGTCGCGCCTACGACGGCGGTTCCGATCAAGACTGGCTTCGCGGTAGCCTTGAAGGTGTTCCCTGCGCCGTCATTGGCCTCTAGCAGATATTTGGCACGTTCAAAGTTGGCGTCAATGCTGTACGTCCGCTTGAGCTCACTCTCGATTCCTGGAATATGTTCTATCAACGACAACTCATAAACCGATTGAGCATTATCCGTGACCGGTCCGTAAGAGTCCACGGCGATGGTCACAGGTCCCATTCCAAGAAACCCGAAGGCCACAAGCCCGAATGCAAATACTGGAGCCGCGATCATATTGGCGGCCTCGGCGAGGCCCTGCGTGCTCACGTAGTAACCAACCGACATCAACATCACCATAGCCAGCCCCAAGTAATAGGCGGAGAAGTTTCCGGCCACGAACCCCGATAAAATTCCAAGGGACGCTCCACCCTCTTGCGCAGAGGTTACAACTTCTCTTACATGCCGTGATTCCGTTGAGGTAAAGACCTTGACCAGTTCCGGGATGATCGCTCCCGCCAACGTTCCGCAAGAAATAATGGTTGCCAATTTCCACCATTGCGTGGAATCTCCACCCAACACTGGAATAATGACTGACGAAATGACATAAGTCATTGCGACCGAAACGATAGAGGTAATCCAAACCAGAGAGGTCAGCGGAGCCTCAAAGTTCATCTCATCTTTAGTGGAATATCGTGCCTTTGCGATCGCTGCATTCAGGAAATACGCGATGCTGCTCGCGACTAGCATGGCGACGCGCATGACGAAGATCCAGACCAGCAGTTGCACCTGCACTGTTGAATCTTTCACGCCCAGCAGGATGAACGTGATCAACGCAACGCCGGTTACGCCGTAAGTTTCAAAACCGTCCGCAGAGGGACCAACCGAGTCGCCAGCATTGTCGCCAGTACAGTCGGCGATTACACCGGGATTGCGCGCATCGTCCTCCTTGATCTTGAAAACAATCTTCATCAGATCGGAGCCGATGTCGGCGATTTTGGTGAAGATGCCGCCAGCGATCCGCAAAGCCGCGGCGCCGAGCGATTCTCCAATTGCGAAGCCGATGAAACATGAGCCGGCGTAATCCCGGGGCACAAAGAGCAGGATGAAAAGCATGATCAGCAACTCGACGCTGATCAGCATCATGCCGATGCTCATGCCGGCTTCGAGTGGAATTTGATAGACGAAATAGGGTTTTCCGCGCAAGCTCGCGAACGCGGTTCGAGAATTAGCAAACGTATTGACCCGGATGCCAAACCAGGCCACACCGTAACTGCCCGCAATGCCAACGATGCTGAACAATAGAATGATTGGCAGCGTGGTGCTGATGGGCTTGCCCGGCACCGGAGCAAAGACACCGAAGTACAACACGATGATGACAGCGATGAACACCCAAAGCAGCATCAGGAACTTGCCCTGAGTCACCAGGTAAGTTTTGCAGGTCTCATAAATCAGTTCTGAGATTTCCAGCATTGAGCGGTGGACTGGCAGATTCTTCAGCCGAACATAGATCGTCAGTCCGAAGGCAAGTCCAAAGATGCAGAACAGGATTCCAATCGTAAGCAGCTTGTGGCCGTCCATTCCCAGAAAGCTCACCTGGGAAAGATCGGGCAACTTGAGGTTGGCTTCGCCCCCGGCTTCGGGAGCCGGTTGGGCCAGAGCGGTTGACGCGAATAACATCAGAACAAAGAATGCGGATGCAGCGGTTTTTGCCAATCCGAGGGCGCTACATGAAAGACCTGCTAGATAACTGCGCATAGGGATCCTCCGAGGATGAACTTATCCAGGATGACAACGTGTTTTGGCACCAGTTCCGGCAACAATAGCGCGAAATTGAATGCCGCGCTCATCGTAGGCCGCAGTTCCGAACACGCTTCCACTACACGACTTGAACAAGACTTCTGAGCTTGGCCGCGTCGGATGTTCCGTGCCAACCTCTCGCAAGCAAACTAGAAACACGCAAGACGGCCAGCACACAAAACTTCGTCTTTATAGCACTCAGGAGCAAGCAGGTCAATCGGGGGGACTCGGTACTTGGTGGCGAATCAGGCTCAAAGGGCACAGGCGATGTTATGGCAGAATGCGTTTATGACCACAGTAGTGCTTCTCACCATCTCAAATATTTTCATGACGTTCGCGTGGTACGGCCATCTGAAGTACCGCAATGTTCCTCTTTTTAAGGTCATCTTTATCAGTTGGCTAATCGCCTTTGCCGAGTATTGCTTTCAAGTGCCTGCCAACCGTATCGGCTCCTACGAGTTCAGCGCGGCGCAATTGAAGACGATTCAAGAAGTGATCACCTTGACCGTGTTCTCGGTGTTCTCAGTCTTATATTTGAAGGAGCCCATTCGGTGGAACTATGCGGTGGGATTTGTAATGATCGTGGCGGCCGTTTTCGTTATCTTTAAGAAATGGTAGTCGCATTTCGTCCTTCGGCGGACAGATTGGCAATCTTCACCCTTTACTGCGTGTAGTAACCTGTTTCTTAAAACGAAAGTAGAGGATCTGCTTCTTATGGACCGGGTAGCAATGCTTAACGACATTCTTGCGCAGAATCCCAACGACGCCTTTGCGCGTTACGGGCTCGCCATGGAGTTCTCGAACTCCGGGAACACCGAGAGCGCTTTGCAGGAATTTCGCAAATTGCTATCGGCCCATCCTGACTACACTGCCGGATATTTTATGGCGGCACAGACGCTGGCAAAATCAAATCGCGCGGAGGAAGCTAAAAAGATGTTATCGGACGGAATTGTTTCCGCTTCGCGAACCGGCAACGCTCATGCGCGATCTGAAATGGAAGCAATGCTGGCGGAACTTGAGCAGGTCACTCCGTAGGCTTTGCCATTCGTAGCATCGCCCACTCCACGAATCCGGGCAAGAGTTGATAAATTTTCACAACCGGGTGCATGGTCCAGGGTACAATTACCTCTCGTTTCTTCTTCAAATATCCTTGGAGGACGGAGCGAGCGACTCGCTCCGCGCTTATTCCGCGAACCGATTCAGGACGGACCTGCTTCGCTTCCTTGCCTTTGATCGCATTCACACCGAAATCAGTACGAACATATCCCGGGCAAACGGTTAGAACGTTAATTCCGAACGGCTTCAGCTCGATCCGTGCACCTTTGCCGACCGCGTTCATGGCGAATTTGGTTGCGCTGTAAATTGCGTGGAACGGAAGAGGTATGTGCCCGGCGACGCTGGAAATATTTATGATTGTTCCAGAGCCCTGCTGCTTCATCACCGGGATTACTGCCTGCATTGCCTCGATCGTTCCGAAAAGATTGGTGTCGAAGGTCTCACGGCACGCTGCCATATCTACGTCGGCCACCGAATCTAGAATGCCGTGCCCTGCATTGTTGATCCACACGTCGATGCGTGTGTAATGATGCATGGTCAGCCCAATTACTCGATCGATTTCTTCGCGATTGCGAACATCACACGCGAGCGCCAATGTTCTATCCGCATGGCCCACGCGGGAGCGCGCAGCCTCGACCCGCGCCGCATCGCGGGACAGCATAACTACATTGGCGCCATGACCGGCGAAGAGTTTGGACATCGCTTCGCCTATGCCCATGGATGCGCCTGTGATCACCACAACGTTCCCGGTCAGATCAGATTTCATGAAGCACGTCTTTCGGAGTCAGCATTCGAAGGAGCACACAAAGAATACATCCTACCGGGGTGTCCGATTCTCCTGGCTTCGGAAACTTTACGGCAGAAACTGCGGCGGCCGGACGAGCTGGAGACGGGGCGTATAATCCAAATACAACGCTGTTCTTCCTGGGGGTTTTTTATTATGAGTTTCCCTCGGACACTCGGCGAGTTGCGCCAGAGTCCATTCTCCGAAGCAAATCTGCGTACGCGTCGTGTGAAAGATGAATTGCGTGACAATCTCATCGCCAAGATTCGCCACAGCGGATCAATTTTTCCCGGCATTGTAGGCTACGACGACACGGTAGTGCCGCAGATTACAAATGCAATTCTTTCCCGTCATAATTTTATTCTGCTGGGACTGCGCGGACAGGCTAAGAGCCGCATACTGCGCGCCTTGACCTCGCTGCTCGATCCGCAGATACCGTATATTGCGGGCTGCGAAATTCACGACAATCCTTACAGTCCGATTTGCGCCCGCTGCCGCGAGGAGATAGCGAAACTGGGGGATAGCACTCCGATCGCGTATCTGACTCCGGACGAGCGTTACGTGGAAAAGCTGGCGACACCCGACGTAACTATTGCTGACCTGATCGGTGATATTGATCCCATAAAAGCGGCGCGAGGCGGCCATGAACTCAGCAGCGAGATGACAGTGCATTACGGACTGCTTCCACGGGCCAATCGTGGAATTTTCGCCGTCAATGAGCTGCCCGATCTGGCGGGGAAAATTCAAGTTGGACTTTTCAACATCATGCAGGAGGGCGACGTTCAGATTAAGGGATACCCCATTCGCCTGCCGCTGGACGTGGCGATGGTATTCAGCGCGAATCCCGAGGACTACACCGCGCGCGGGAAAATTATTACGCCGCTCAAAGATCGCATTGGTTCCGAGATTCGCACTCACTATCCCGCTTCGGTTGAAGAAGGGATTGCCATCACGACGCAGGAAGCCTGGACCCAGCGCAACGGCTACAAGAGCCATATCCCGAAGTATGTGCGGGAAGTAATCGAGCGCATTGCTTTCGGCGCGCGCGAGGATAAGAAGATCGACAAGCGTTCTGGAGTCAGCCAGAGGCTGCCAATTTCCTGCATGGAGAATGTTATTTCAAACGCCGAGCGGCGCTCGATTCGCCACGGCGAAAAAGCTGTCGTGCCGCGAATCGGCGATGTGTACTCCGCACTGCCAGCGATTACCGGCAAACTCGAACTGGAATACGAAGGCGAAATGAAGGGCGCCGACTACGTGGGCCGCGAGTTGATTCGAAGCGCCGTCGCCAAGACTTACGATATTTATTTTAAGGGCGTGGACATGCAGCAGATCGTGCAATGGTTTGATCTTGGCGGAGAAATCCAATTGTCTGACACGGCGAGTGCGACTGAGGCTCTATCATCGTTGCGCGGCATTCAAGGTTTGATGGAGAAGATCACCAAATTGAATGTTGGCCCGAAGGATACGGCCGAGTCGCAGGTTTCGGCGGCTGAGTTTGTGCTCGAAGGCCTGCACGCGCATAAACGCATTGGCCGAAATGAAGAGCGTGTTTTCACGGCGGGAGAGAAACAGCCGAAGCCCGCGGAAAAGCCGTTTGAGCGCGATGACACGCCGGTTCGGAGTAGAAGGCCGTATAACTAAAAAACGTCGTTGGTCCTTCGTCGTTGGTCGTTGGCCGAAACCCGACCTCCAACCTGAGCTAAGTTCTTCTGATCTTGATGTTGGCCAACGACCAACGACGAACGGCCAACGACGGTTCTTATGAAACGTATCCGCTACAGCAAATACGTCCCCGATCCCGCAGGCGACATCAGCCTCGAAGATTTGCTTGGGGCTTTGTCTGATTATCTCCTTCAAAGCGGATTCCAGGATTACATGTACGACGAATTTCTGGACGGAGAGCAATCCCTCGATGATTTGCGCCGCGCTATCGAACGCGCGCTTCTCGAAAGCGACGCGATTGATGAGCAAATGCGCCGGCAGCTTGAGCAGATGCAGATGGAAGGCAAACTCGACCAACTCATCGAGCAGTTAATCGAGCGCATGCAGCAAGAGGATTACATCAGCGTGGATCAGCCGCATGATCCGAACCGACCAAGTGTCGGCGGGCAAACCGGGCCAGCGCAGCAGGCGAAGTTCGAGATCACCGACAAGAGTCTGGACTTTCTGGGATACAAAACTCTCCGCGACCTGATGGGATCTCTGGGAAAATCAAATTTTGGCCGCCATGACACACGCGATCTGGCGACTGGCATTGAGACGAGCGGTGCGTCCCGTTTGTACGAGTTTGGCGACACTTTGAATCTTGACATCATGGCTACGCTTTCCAGCGCCATTCAGCGCGAAGGTTTGAAGTTGCCGTTGAACATCGAGTATTCCGATTTGCAAGTCCACCAGTGCGAATATCAGTCGTCATGCGCCACGGTGCTGATGTTGGATTGTTCGCACTCGATGATTCTCTACGGAGAAGATCGTTTCACTCCCGCCAAAAAAGTCGCGATGGCGCTGTCGCATCTCATCCGCACGCAATATCCCGGCGATTCGCTGTCGCTGATTTTGTTTCATGACTCCGCGGAAGAAGTGCCGCTCTCGCAATTGGCCAGGGTGCAAGTTGGTCCTTACTACACCAACACCCGCGAGGGCCTGCGGATGGCGCAACGGGTTCTACAACGCCAGCGCAAGGACATGAAGCAGATTGTGATGATCACCGACGGCAAGCCTTCAGCGCTCACACTTGAAGATGGACGCATTTATAAAAATGCGTTTGGTCTCGATCCGCTCGTGGTGAGTCAGACGCTGGAAGAAGTCTCGAAGTGCAAGCGCGCTGGGGTCATGATTAATACTTTCATGCTCGCCTCAGATTACGGTTTGGTGCAATTCGTCCAGAAAGTAACAGAGATGTGTAAGGGCAAGGCCTACTTCACCACGCCTTACACACTGGGACAATATCTGCTGATGGATTACATGTCGCGGAAGACCAAGACCATCCATTGAAACACGCGTGAACACGCTACTCAACCAGTTGTTGCAATAAAGAACAGCCTCTCTGATTTCGAGGTAGGTCGATTTCGGTCAGCGTCGATCACTCGCACTCTCGCAAAATGAGCCCGCAAAGCGGCGACAATCTTGCGCGATGGGAAGGAGACTTCGACAATGTCTTCTTCATGGAACACGTAGCGGTCGGCGTTCAGGTGCTCGAATACTTTGATGTTCCAGTTTGAGGCACCGTCCGGGAGCGCGGTCACATCCATGATCAGGAAGTTCTTTCCAAACCGATGCACCCATGATGGTTCGGCAATGTGGCGTTCGAGCTTCCGCTGGGTATTGATATCGAAGATGAAGCAGCCCCCCGGCGACAAATGTCGGACGATAGTGGCAAATGCTTTCTTCCAGTCGGAGAAGCGCCTGACGTGATTAATGGAGTCAAATACGGAACAAATTACGTCGAATCGGTCGTCGATTTCAAAATCCACCATATCCTGCCGGAAAAGTTTTGCGTGAGGCGCTTTGCGACGTGCAATTGAGAGCATCCTGCTTGAAGTATCCAACCCGGATACTTCGTAATCGTGCTGCAAATGTTTCAAAATTGATCCAGTCCCGCATCCGAGTTCAAGCACGTTTCTTGCGTTCGGTTTCGTCGCCCGAATAAGCTTCCCGAGCTGCTCGGCAGACCTCGCGCGATCTCCCATTACGTCATCGTAGAATTTCCCGAAAGTGTCATACGCTGGCATGTCTCACTTTAACGAGTGTGGTTTCGTCAAGATCGGGAGCCCAAGTTATCGAGTTTCATTCGGGCCACTCTTGACTATGCGACGGCTCGGATTGGATCTCCGAAGGAATTCCGCGTGTACTAGCCGCCCTGCGGATTTACTGGCGCGGTTTCCGCTTTCTTCACCGCTGATTCCGCTCCTTGGAAGCCGATCTTGCTGTGGGTTCCGTCACAAAACGGCTTGTTGGTTGAACCTCCGCAACGGCAGAGAGAAAATGCCGGCTTGCCAGTCAAGTCGTACTTGTTTCCCTCTGAGTCGACCAATTCGATCGTACCTTCAGGCGCTTCCACGCGATATGGGCCATCTTTCTTGATGGTGATTTTTACTGCTGACATAATTGCCTCCGTCCAGCGATTTTCCCGATGTAAGGAAGATAGCAGCTTCTAGTGTTTGTGGGCCAGAGGGTAAAGCTTTCACCACAGAGGACATGGAGGTACACAAAGGAAATCGTCCAGCGTTCTGCGTTTGTCCGCCATCGCGTCTTTTTCGTGGTTCATGCTCTGGATGGTCTACGCTGCTATAGTCGCTGGTTCATTTCGTAGCAGTCGGCTGTAAAGCGAAACATATTCATCGATCATCCGCTTGGCGGTGAAGCATTCATGGGCTCGCTGAAAAGCCTTGTTCGCATGGATGCGGCACAATTCCGGATTTTCATTCAGCCGTTGGATGACATTGGCCAGGCTGGAAGCGTCATTGGCGCGAAAATACAACGCGGCGTCTCCCCAGGCTTCCTTGAACGATGGAATATCGTTCGCGACAATCGCGCAGCGGGAGAACGCGGCGTCCACAACGTTCATACCGGCGGGTTCATAACGCGAAGTGGCCGCATAAATCGAGCTTTTGCTGTAGAGCGCACGCAGCTGCGTTTCGGTCTGCTCCCCTTTCAGGGACACGGATGTGTTGTCGATAGCGAGCTTGACGTCAGCGCGGATTGGAGTTTTCGGAACACGAACCGTGGTATCGGAAACCACAATTGAAATTGGAAGAGGATGCTTTTGTTGAGTCAGCAAGCAAAGCTGTTTTCCCGGGTCACAGAGCCGACCGATGGCCAACACCGAGCCATCTTTCTTTCCGTATGGATTGAGCGAGACTGGGTTTCGTCCGCTGTAAATGACCGCGGTTTGTTGTGGCACTGCGTAGCATGCGCGGATTGAATCCAGCATCCAGACAGCCGGAGCAACTGCGACGTCTGCCTGTGCGAGCCCTTCGTTCAACGTCCGCCGATACCAGCGCAGCCACGGAGTATCTTTCGGTTCGTGGCCGTGCACCGCCTTCCACCAATTGATCAGGTCTCCATGAGCGACGACGATTCGGGGAAGATCTACCGCGAGGCCACCATAGCCGAGATGATTGAAGTGCAGCAGATCTGGTTTGCGCTCCTTTACCAGCGCGACAAGGTATGCCGATGAATCTTCGAAATCTTCGCGGCCTTCCTGCATCCAATCGAGGCGAAAAGCTGTGGGACGATATTCGAGGCCGTGCAGATTGTCCATCCAGGAAGTTTGCTCGGGGACGGGAATTTCTCCGAAGCTGACGAGCGTGACGCGCGCACCGCGACCGGCAAGCCCAGTGACGAGTTCGCGAGTGTATCTCCAAACACCGCTTAGCGTGTCGGTTGTGACCAGAACGTGCACGGGAACTCCCGCTGATGCGGCTGCCGCCGCTTCCAGACTCGGCTTCTATCTTAGTTTGGAATGGGAACCGTCCCCAAGAAGAAAGTGTTTAATCCTCAACAGAGACGCAAACAATTGCATACGGGACAGTAATTTGTAGCAACCTCGGGCGGTACAATCAGGCATGCCTGAGCGAAGCGCACCCAACGAAATGAATCGATTGATGTGCATTACCGCCCATCCTGACGACGAGGCGGGCGGATTTGGCGGCTCCTTGCGTTTGTATCGCGATCGCGGAGCGGAAACTTGCGTGGTCTGTCTCACATCCGGGCAGGCCGCTACAAACCGTGGTTCGGCCAAGAACGATCTGGAACTCGCCGCCCTTCGCCGGGCGGAATTCACTGCTTCGTGCGAACTGCTCGGTGTTTCCGACAGCGTGATACTCGACTATCCTGACGGGCAACTTTATCGCCAGGATTTATATCGGGTGGTTTGTGATCTCACACATCATATTCGCCGCTTTTGCCCGCAGGTGTTGCTCACGTTTGGTACTGAGGGGGGATTGACCGGTCACCAGGATCACGCTATGGCTTCGGTGTTCGCTTCGTTGGCGTTCCACTGGGCGGGGCGCGAGAATCGTTATCCAGATCAGCTAACTGGCGGCGTGAAGACTCATCGCACTCAAAAGCTCTACTACATAACTGGAGACTTCACGCTGCCCGGGCGGTCTCCGGTCATCACGCCTCCAGTCACCACGTTTATCGATATTAAAGAGCAGTTTGAGACGAAAATCGCAGCGTTCAAGATTCATGAAACCCAGTCGCCGCTAGCTTCGATGTTCGAGCAAACCGTACGTAAGCGCGGGCCGGTGGAGATGTTTCATCTGGCGGCGTCAGTCAAGTTCGGTCCCGCGGCACAGGAGACCGATTTGTTCGACGGCGTGGAGATAGATTGCTGATCGGCCAGCACTTGGCGGCGGATTAAATCGCGGCCAAAGCTTTATCCAGATCGGCGATGATGTCTCCTACATCCTCGATCCCAACGGAAAGACGTACCAGTCCGTCGGTGATTCCAATTTCTTTCCTCCCCTTGACTCCAAGCGCGGCATGGGTCATGGTTGCCGGATGAGAGATGAGTGTCTCGACTCCTCCAAGTGATTCTCCCAACGAACATACTCGAACTTTTTTCAGCATCTTATTTGCGTTGGAAAGAGATCCTGTCTCGAAAGCGATCATTGCGCCGAAGCCGGTCATCTGACGTTGAGCCAGTTCGTATTGCGGATGCTCGCGCAACCCGGGATAGAAAACTTTCTTAACTTTTTTGTGGCCACTGAGAAAGTCCGCGACTAGCCTGCCATTAACATCGTGCTGCTCCATTCTGACGGCGAGCGTCTTCACCCCTCGCAAAATCAGCCAACATTCGAATGGAGAAAGAATCGCACCTGCGGCTTTCTGCACGAATCCCAGTTGCTCCATCTGGTCCGGCTTGGTGCAGACTACAACTCCGCCAAGGCCGTCGCTGTGCCCATTGAGAAACTTCGTCGTGGAGTGGACGACCATGTCCGCGCCTAACGCAATCGGCTGCTGGAAGTATGGCGACATGAAAGTGTTGTCCACGACTAGAACCACTTTGGCGGCGCAGGATATTTTGCTGATCGCCTCAATGTCGCTGAGAGACATCAGCGGATTGGCGGGCGTCTCGATGTAGATCATGCGCGTATTTTTGCGGATGGCGCGCTGGACGTTTCGTGCTTCTGACGTATCGACGTAAGTAAACTCGAATCCATATCCTGACAGCACTTGACTGAACAACCGGGGAACGCCGCCATATAAATTATTGCCACACACCACATGGTCACCAGATTTATACATGGTGCAAAGGGCGTTGATCGCGGCCATCCCGCTGGCGAAAACTCTGGAGCCGATGCCGCCTTCGAGCGCAGCCAGATTTTCTTCGAGGCGATCGCGGGTAGGATTCGACACCCGCGCGTATTCGTATCCCTTGTGTTTACCGATCTCTTGCTGAACGTACGTCGACGTCGCGTAAATAGGCGGAGCTACAGCGCCAGTTTCCTCGTCGGGCTGCTGACCGGCGTGGATGGCGCGCGTGGCAAATCCATAAGGCTTCTTCTTGGGCATATTGTGAGGATGGTGCTTGGACAGAATACCTTATCGAGGTCGCCGGGGATTTCGTTGATTGTTTGCAAGGACAATGCGTGGTGAGTTCCAATCGGGAAAGGGCATGGCCTTCAGCCGTGCCGAACACTTGCCTCGTTTCCGGTTTGCGGCACGACTGGAAGTCGTGTCCTCCCATCCTCCTACTGCGAGACTTTCTGCACCAGCGAAAGGTCGGCCACAGTCACCTCTCTGGGAATCTGCCGCCATACTTGAATCATCAAAATGACAGTCGAGGCTAGCAGCAGCGCTCCAGTTACCACGTGCGCGACGGTTGAGAACACCATCGGAAATTCGGGTTGGGCCGCATCTTTTCCCCACTCGACCCGCGTCACGAACGCCAGAAATCCCAAGAACAATTGCGCTAGCAGAAGAGAGAGCATCGCAATCGCAGGCCGCCGAATTGCGTCCGTCTTCGAGTAGGACAACAGAGCGCGGACAGCCGTCCAAGTAATTACAGTCGCAACCACCGGCGCATTCACGACATGCGGCAACCAGCTCATACCCTGATGGCGAAACATGGCTCCCAAAATAAGTTGGACGTACAGAACGAAGATGGAAAGAAACGAAAGTGTCAACAAGGTCGGGTGCCGGTGATCACTAGCCAGCTCGGGAGTCTCCTCAATCCACTGCTTGCTGGTGAACAGCGCAATCGCGCAGGCTATGCAGAAGAATGTCTGTCCCACTGCCGCGTGGGCGGAGGAAATCACAGGCGGCAGAAAGTGAAGGACAGTCACTCCGCCGAGAATTCCTTGCGCAATGATCGTCCCAAGCGCGCCCAGAGCAAGACCCTTCATCCAGCGGCGGCGGTCGGAAATCCATGTCCACACCGCGATGGCGATCGTCAGTACTCCAGTAAATTCTGCGATCAGCCGATGACTGTGCTCATAAACGATGCCGCCAGTCCACGGCGGCAGCTTGTATAACGAACCGTAAGAAGTTGGCCAGTCGGGAACGGACATTCCCGCGGCATTGCTGGTGACGAGCGCGCCTGCAATAAGTAAGAAAAATGTCGCGACGGCGACAAACATCGCAAACCAATGAAGAGGTGGATCGTAGCGAGTAGATTCGGCTTTCAATGAAGACTCCTTAATGGTACTCACAGGCTTAACACAAGGAGAGATAAGGCGTGCCCGACTTTCCAGGAAGGATTATTTTATCAAAGCGTTGTGAAATAAAAACGAAGAGCTCACCCATGATTCTAGTTGGTAGTCGCTTTCGCCCAATAACTGGTTCGGAAGAGAACAGTTGAAGTTCCCGGGACCGCGAGATGGACCTGGATCGCGTGGAGTCCCGGATGTGGATTTTGTGGCTGGAAGCTAAGAAGGTAACGGCTATGCAGGTGATTGGTGAAACCGGTCATATCGGTTTCGAAGCTCTTGCGTGATGAAAACAACTCGTATTCGCCGCCGGTCATTGAGGCTATTGTTTTTGCCACATTTTTTCTCATTGCTTGTGCCGTCATCATAAGTGGAGCAAGAAGGTCCGGAAGGTCGCGCCTCTCGTCCTTGTTGCTACCCCGTTCGGTATCGAGAACTTGAGACAATGATGGAGAGAACGGCAGCGCATAAATCACCGTGTTGCTGTTTCCCACGCTTGCAATCACGTCATCGACTTTGGCGAATTTGCTCCCGTGATCTCGAGTCTCGCTGATCAACAAAAGCACGCGCTGAGATCCCTTCGGTTCCTGCTCCAACAATTTCACCGAAAAGTCGACCGCATCTAGAATTGCGGCTCCCCCGTCGCCGGGTTGCAATTGCTCGAGATCTGAATGGATCACGCCATCATTGTGGGTGAAATCGTGAATCAAACTGACCTTGCTGTCGAATTCGACGAGCGCGACTCTCGATTGCGGCTGATCGAATACGGGCTCCAGCATCGAACCCAAACCGCGAATCCTCGGAAACTCGCGCATGGCTCTGCGTCCGGTTTGAACGGCAACGACAACTGAAATTGGCTCAGACTCCGCTTCTTCATCGAGACGCACTGTTTGCTGGACACCGTCATCTTCAACGATGAAGTCGTTGGATTGCAGACCATATACGGCGTTGCCTCTGGCATCTCTTACGAGCGTTGGCACTAGAACCACGGTGGATTGACTACTGAAAGTCGTCTCTTGGGCGGCGGGATTTCCAACGAAAAGAGTTAGCAGGATGCCGAGCAGGGTAAACAACAAGCGAGGATCTGGCGAAAAGAACATCGCAACAAATTTATAGATCAGGATTTTTCCCTAGTCGCTATGGCAGTGGGATGTTTCGGCTGGTAGAGACCAAGCTGGCCGCCTCCAGGCATCGCGATCCGGGTCAACGTTCCCCAACGCTCTTCGACGATTGGCGAACACTTTACGCTGCGGGCTTTCAGTGACTCGATCTCGGCGCGAACGTCATCGCACATCAAGTAAAGTTCGTGCTGATTATTTGCATCTGCCGGGTGGAAGGCTGCCTCTGCGGGAGGCATGGCGAATATCAACCATCCTCTACCGGCCTCCACCGCTTCGAACTTAAGGACGTCGCGAAAAAATTCACGATCGGCGTCTGGATCTTTGCTGTAGAGAATAATGTGAGCGCCTGTAATCATTCGAGGCTAACAACAATTTGGATTTAGGCTTGTGAAACTGTCGAAGCCTGAGTGCGGTCGGATTCAGACTGCATCGCATCGATCACTGAATCGGCGAATGCCATGGTCCCAGCCTTGCCTCCCACGTCTCGCGTGCAGTTCTCTTTGGTGCGATAAACCTCATCGAGGCCATGCTGAACCTTTGCTGCTACTTCGTTTTCGCCCAAGTGTTGCAGCATGAGCAATGCCGACCGGATGACCGCCGTCGGATTAGCCTGATCTTTGCCCGCGATATCAGGAGCTGAGCCGTGGACTGCCTCAAAAATCGCGCAGTTATCACCTAAATTTGCTCCCGGCACGAATCCCAGGCCACCAACAAAGGCAGCGCACAGGTCGGAAATGATGTCGCCGTAGAGATTCTCCATGACGAGAACGTCGTACTGATATGGGTTCATCACCAGTTGCATGCAAGTATTGTCGACGATGTGCTCGCCATAGAAGATTTCGGGATATTCTTTCGCGACCATGCGGCAGCAGCGCAGAAATAAGCCATCCGAAAGCTTCATGATATTGGCTTTGTGAATGGCATGAATTTTCTTTCGGCCATGCTTGCGAGAATATGAAAACGCGAAACGCGCAATACGCGTTGATGCCTTCTCAGTAATAATCTTCAAGCTCTCAACCACACCGGGGACGACTTCGTGCTCAAGTCCCGAGTAGAGGCTCTCGGTGTTTTCGCGGACAATGATCAGGTCAACGTCGGGATATCGAGTTGGAACGTGCGGCAGATTCTGGATCGGGCGGAAATTAGCGTAGAGCTCAAACTGCTTGCGAAGCTGAACATTGATGCTGGCAAATCCGCCGCCAACAGGCGTTGTGACCGGGCCTTTTAGAGCGACGCGGGTTCGCTCGATAGATTCAGTCAACTCTCTGGGAATGTATTCATGATATTTTTCAAACGCTTCCGCCCCAGCCTGAAAAGTTTCCCACTCAAACTTCAATCCCGTAGCTTCAAGGATTCGGACCGCAGCTTGAGTGACTTCAGGACCGATGCCATCGCCGGGGATGAGTGTGATTTTGTATGCCATGATTTAGGGCAGCTTCTGGCTGCTAGCTTCTAGCTCGGTGCCATAGCCTTTGGCATTAGCCAGAAGCCAGAAGCGGTCTTACTGCGTCTTCACTCCCGCTTTGCCGCGAACTTCTGGCGGCGGGAGTTCTTTTGTTTTGAGCAGGTCTTTCAACTCGGTCATGAATTCCTGCACATCTTTGAAATCCAGATAGACCGACGCGAATCGCACGTACGCCACTTTGTCGTAGCGGCGCAGGCGGTTCATGATCAGCTCTCCTACCTCGCTGGTTTTGCGCTCGCGCTCGGCGGATTCGACAACAAATCCTTCTGCTTCGTTTACTATCTGCTCCAATTTGCCGATCGGCACAGGACGCTTTTCGCAGGCCCGCAGCAATCCATTCAAAACTTTTTGACGGTCAAATTTCTCGCGACGGCCATCTTTCTTGACCACCATATAAGGGATTTCATCGATTCGCTCATACGTGGTGAATCGCTTCTCGCACTTCAGACACTCCCGCCTGCGGCGGATGGAATCGGCTTCTTTACTCTCGCGCGAATCCACGACTTTGTCGTTTGCGAAACCGCAAAAAGGACACTTCATGTTGATTAATAGGTCGATTTCGATTGATTGTAACAGGCCGAATCCGCCGTCATGGCGAGGCGTGCACATCGGCTTCTCATTCTACGAGGGCGGAGCCGCAACGGCCGCCGTCGCAGCTTCCTCTTGTAACTGGCTCTCGTCCGATAGCCACCGCAACGAGAGCCTCTCTTGGTGGGCAAGCAATAGTCCCGCGGGAACGATCGAAACAAAAGTGACGAGCCACAACAGGATTCCGCAATTCGCGGCAAGCTCATGCGACGCATTGAAAATATGCTCAAGGGCGGAAATCGTCGCCAATTGCGATCCGCCGCCCACGCCGGGCAGTTGAATCAATGAACCCAGCATACTGGATCCCATCAACAACAAAACTTTAGAGATCGTCATGTCCGCCAGGGCGGCGCCATAAGAGTGAGTGACCTCGCGATATGAAAGTGCGATTAGCCACCACATCAGCAAAGATACGAAGGTCAGCTCCACGAAAGAAACAAATCCGTGAATGGTATCGAGCCCTCCGTGGAATTCCCGGATCTTTTGTGCGATCCGGTGACCCAGGTTTGCCGCCAGATGAGAAAATCGTCGTTCGATCCACTCCGCGACGAGGTCGCCGTACCTCGCAACTATCAGCGTGGTGATTGCCATAAACGCAACCAGCGCGATAAGTAGGAAACCTCCGGTGCGAAGCCGCGGATAAATTTCGGCGTTGGGAAGAAACCTAAGATCGGTTGGAAGGAAAATGGCCAGAACGAGCAGAATCGTGAATGCCCCCACGTCGAAAATGCGTTCGACCGTCCAAACTGCCATCTGTGAAGAAAAACTCAACTTCGTTCTGCGCGCGATGAGATAGGGACGAATCAATTCGCCAGCACGCCCCAGCAGGGCAAGCCCGGTGAAGCCGATGATCGTTGGCGGAAGCAATTGGGTGCGCGCGATACCCTTACGAACCGGGCGAAGAAAAATTGCCCAGCGCCATGCCCGTAAGAAATAAGTGAAATAAATCAAGACCACCGCATAAAAAATGTTAAGAGGATTGATATGTTTCCACTGCGTCCAAAAAGTCTGCCAGTCAAAGTTTCGCCAAGTACGGAACTGGGCGTACATCAATGCGGCGAGTACGGCGAGCACTAGTCCATAGATAAGAAATTGTTTGTTTTTCATTTATGAACTGGTAGGACCGAAGTCAGTCAGTTGGGCACTTCCTGGAGGACAGCACATACCCAAGGTAAACGACGTGGAAGGGGCGGTCAAACTGTAGGATTTTCCTCACGAAGAGAGTACGGATTCAGCGTGATGATTGCGGCGTTTCAGCGTGCGGATTCTGAGCAATTTTCTGCGTCGCAGCTGAGTCTTTCTGCGACGCAGGCTTTTTATTCTTCGCCGCCAAGGCGGCAGCCTTCTGTTCCGCGAGTTTTTTGTTATTAAAGTCCCGAATTATGCGAGAAACATAGGCGCGGGTTTCGTGGTAAGGAGGCACTCCGCGGTATTGCTGAACGCGCAACGGACCGGCGTTATAGGCGGCCAGCGCTTTCTGCAAATCGAACTTATATAACTCCAAAAGCTCCAGCAAGTACCGGGTGCCCCCGTCGATGTTCGCTCCTGGATCGAATGCGTTTGCTACCCCCAAATTAGCGGCCGTTTTTGGCATCAACTGCATAAGACCCTGAGCGCCCTTAGGAGAAACCGCATGCGGATTGAATCCGCTTTCGGCATGAATCACGCTGCTGATCAGGTCGGGATCGATTTGCGTGCGATCACTCGCGCTATTGATGGCTTGGTTCAGTGCGAGCGCTGTCATGGGAACTGGAGCCGGAGATGGCGCACGGAGGACCGGAGATGGCGCGGCAGCATTGTTCTTCTCTGTCTCTTCTTTTTTCTCCGGCCGAGGTGCTGGAGTCAGATCGCGTTCGAAATGTTCGATTTGAGCGGTGGGAACATCCACATAGCTGGTATTGTCGGCGCCTATGTAAAGCCGGGTTATGGAGCCCATCACTTCGCGGTGTTCGTGGCGTATCGAAAATCCATTCTGGAGAACGGCCAGATCAGTGCCAAAAGCCAAAACGCAAAGGAGGAATGTACCGATGAGCGCCGCGAATTTGACCCCAGATTTCATTAGCTTTAAGCACTCACTCCGGCACCCAACACCTGCTCAATTGCCGCAGCAACGCCATCTTGATCGTTCGGCAGGGTTACTTCCCATCCCCTGCTGCGCAGGTCTTCTGACGCATTCCCCATGATAAATGGGCGCCCGGCAAAGGCAAGCATTTCCACATCATTATAGTTGTCTCCAATGGCCATGACCTCAGCACGGTCAATACCGCGGTAACGTGCCCAACGTTCGAGCGCGTGACCTTTTGAACATCCGCGATTGAGAATATCCACGATCGACAGGTCGCGCTCAGGATATTCGGTACGAGATACGGTGATGCAACTCTCCAACCCATTGGACCGCAACGTCGACATGGCACGGTGCATTCGTTCGACGGGACCGCAGATCATGGCCTGCAGCGGATCCCGGGTGAGAGATTGTTCCAGCGGAATCACGAAGTCGATGAACTCAAGATTCTTCTCCAGCCAGCGCCGGATGCTGGTAGTCAGTTCCTCCATGTGCTCCAGAACGATGGCGCCTTTGCTCTCGGTGTCGAAGGTCAAAACCGTGTTCCCTCGGTACTCTTTCATCTCGGTACATAGACGTCGGCAAGCTTCCGCCGGAAGCATATCGCGATGAAAGGTTTCTCCTTGCAATGACCGTGTGACTGCGCCGTTGGAGCTGATCAGCCAGGGATTGAAGCCCAACATCTCCGCGATAGGCCGTGCAAAAGCATGGCGGCGGCCGGTTACCAGAACGATCTCTACTCCCTCAATATGGGCGCGACGCAGCGCCGCCAAATCGCCATCGGAGATTCGAAACTCAGGATTCAGCAAAGTGCCGTCAATATCGGCGGCCAGAAGGCGGATGGGTGGCTTCACTACAAAAATTTTACACTAGACTCAGTTGATTCTTTGTCATCCCGACCGACCCAGTTAACTTGCGAAGCAAGTTGACTGGCGAGTGGAGGGCCTGCTTCTCAGCCCTTCCAACAGCAGGTCCCTCGACTGTGAACCTCATTCGCAAGGCGAATGATCTTCTTCGCTCGGGATGACAGAGTTGATTATTCCAGTTGCAATGCCCATGCTATAGTGCGCATCTACGCATGGGATCTCTGCTAGTCTTTGCTTTTTCGTGGTGGGGGATCATTCTTCAAGGAGTGGCAATCGTCCATTTTATCCGGAGGCGTCCGGATGGTTACTGGTTGTTCATTATCCTGATCGGTGGCTGGCTGGGGGCACTGGTTTACATTGCGGTCGAAGTCATTCCCGATGCTGGTTTGCTGCGGCAGTCGTTTAAAGTATTTCCCCGACGAAGGCGGATCCGCGAACTCGAATCGGCAATTCTAGATAATCCCTCAGCCGGAAATTACGAAGAGTTGGGCGAGTTGTATCTGAGCGAAGGGAGGTTTGAACGGGCACGCCAAGCCTACGATAAAGCGATTTCCTCGCGCACGGATTCGATCGATCCTTTTTATCGACGTGGAATTGCGGAAGTGCGCTTGGAAGACTTTGCCGCCGCTATTCCAGACTTGGAGCGCGTGGTTTCAGAAGAGCCAGCATATGACTTCCACGGAGCGATGGGCCTCTTGGCGCACTCTTACGCGAATAGAGAACAGCCGCAAAAAGCCGAGAAGTTATTTCAGGAAGCAACCAAGATTTCGACTTCTTCCGAAACTTACTACAACTACGCGCTCTTCCTATCGTCGCAACAGCGCAACGTCGAAGCCCGAGAATGGGCCAAGAAAATCCTCGCGAAAAAAGTAAACATGCCGGGATACTTGCGTCGCCGCGAGCGGCCCTGGTTTCGCAAGGCCAACGTTCTGCTGATGCGACTGCGATAAATCGTATTGTCATCCTGAGAAAGCGGAGCCCTTCGCTCGCGAAGAACTCCCAACGAAGGATCCCTGCACGCGTAAGCGTACTGAGACCGAACCTTCATCAGTGTAAACTTCGTCATGACCAGAATGGTTTATCGAGCCTGCCCGAAATGCGGCGCGGAAGTCCCATTTGATAACGCTTCCTCAGAATGTCACGAAGAGGAGGGCGCTCTCTTTGTTCGTTACGACCCGCGCTATAAAAAAGTTGTCCTCATCGATGCCCAATCAGAACTCAGACGTGAAGTCAGCCTTTCGACTCAGGAACCATCCCCGAAACTGGCGTCGCGCCAAATCGGCGGAATCATCGGACCCTATTAGGGCCTCAACTGTCCGTCAGTCAAATGGGCTCTCGTCTGCGCTACGTCCGTAGATGACCGGGATCGGGACATCCAACATACGCAAGTAAACCGAGAGCTGGCCGCGGTGGTGGTACCAGTGGTTCAGCATGATCGACCTCAAGACGCTGATCCGCGGCTTGGTAAATAGCTCCTTACCTTTCAGCTTCAGGCACCAATTACCTTGCGCCTTTTGATCCGTCATCCCCGCGAGACATTCCTCAGCCGCGCGAACGCTCTGTTCGAACGCCGCGGAAATCTCTCGCAGATCTTTGGGCGGTGTCGGCACGAAATTGCCTTGCGAAACGTCAAACCCGTCCTGTTGTGTGATCCTCGCGAGTGCACCGGGCACCTGTGCGATGTGAATCGCCAACTGGCCCAGGGACATCGATTTTTCATGCGGCTTCCAAGAGAGCTTGTCGGCTGGAACTCTGTCCAGAATCCTCCGGGTAATAACAACTTCTTCACGAAACTCACTCAGCATTGGATCAAGCATCGTCGCCATTTTTGTTCTCCTAAGGCTGCGTTCGAGATTTTTGTCGATAAACTCAGCGCTGCTGCGTATTCGCGCCGGCCGGCGTTCCTGACAACGTCCGAGCATCGACGATCTTTCCGTCGCTGTAACGGTCATGATGGCGGACCCACGCCATGGGGTACGGCAGACCCTTACCCTCCTCGTCCCGGCCCTTCGGGGTTATATCGAGATAGTTGTACGCGGTGAGCATCACGTCGAGACCGCGTCCATACGTGGAATAGGTGTGGAATATTTCTCCTGACCCGTTCTCGTAGAAGACGCTCGCGCCCGGAGCTTCCTCGCCCGGAAATCCCGAAGTTCCGAAGTTGTAGCGTTTTTTGCCATTCGCTGTCTCTTCTTTAGGGAACGAAACCTGATAATCGAAATTGAAGTCGTTTTCAAACGACGACACCCATTTGAAGTGCCACCCCATTCGCTTTTTGAAGGCTTCAATTTCAGGCAAGGTCGCGCGTGAAACCGCTGTGAACGTAACGTCTCGCTGCGCCAAATGCACGACAATGCCGTCGAAGCTATCGGCAAGGAATGAGCAGCTAGGACAACCTTCTTTCCATCCGGGACCAAACATGAAGTGGTAGACGATCAATTGGCTGCGTCTATCAAACAGGTCGGCGAAGGTTTCTTTGCCATTCGGGCCCGTGAAGACATATGTCTTGTTGACCTGCTCCCACGGCAGTTCGCGCCGCTTGCGGCTCAGTTCATCTCGCAGCCGGGTAAATTCCTTTTCCTTGGTTAACAATTCCTTTCGTGCTGCCAGCCATTCCGCTTGCGGCACCACTTTCGCTGTTGATCTCTCGCTCGTCGCAGTCGCCATTGTCATTGCTCCTCTCCTTGAAATTTGTTTCGTTGTTGTGGAACACCTTCGCGACTAGTCCCGCCAGCCCAGCCGTTGACATCGCACTCCCAACCATCCACCCTGCGCTCGCTAAACATACTGGACACATAGAGCCTCCCGCAGCTTTAACGCGAACCTTCGGCGCGGGCTCGGATGCTCGAAAGAATATGTCCCCATCCCTCGCTTACTCGCTGCCGGTGGTCGTCCTGGATCACCCCCATCGCGTAGTGATGAAACTTGATCAAGGTGCCGCCATCGACTTCGCTCAGCCGGTATTGCACATTGGAAACAGCCGCGTATGACATGAACAGAGGGCCAGCGATCTCGAGCAGCGTGGGACGCTTGATCGCCTGCACGTGTCCCCAAAAATGTCCGTTGTCATCACCCAGATCGCGGTACCATCGCCCTCCCGGCCACGGCTCGATCTTCATCGGCATCGCATTCCCTTCCGGCGTATCATTCGCGGGACCGATCTGCTCCAAAAGCGAGGCAAATGTGACCTCCAGCGAGGCGCGCACATGGATTTCCTGTGTCACGTTCAACGTCAAACTTTCGATTCCCGGTACTGTCGCAGTCATGCTCATATTCCCTCCTTGAATTATTGTGGTCACCCGTTGGTTGGTTCCTTGCTTTTTGCTTCGGCGCGTTCCTTGATGCAAAGCAGTTGGTGCGCCCATAAGCGTTCGAATGTTTTCGTCCACTCGTGCAGCGGACGGATTGCCTCCGCGTTTGTTCGATACAGCATGTGCCTCCCGTGACGCCGCACCCGCACCAGCCCAACGTCCCGCAAGACCCGCAGATGTTTCGACACCGAAGGCTGCGGCAATCTCAGGCCGGCCACGATGTCGCCCACCGGCCGTTCGGTCGAAACCAGGAAGCTCAAGATCTCTCGCCGCCTGGGCTCCGCCACCGCGTTGAACGCATCGGAAGTGGTCGCCGCTCGTGCCATGCAAATCAATTTACATTCCTATATGGGAATATGTCAAGTCCTGACGTGAATTTCATTCGCCCAAGCCGCAAGGCCGTTGTAGCGGTGTAAACTGGCAGCCACCGTCAATAAGCCCCAGGGAGAAGTCACGATGGCGTCAGTACTTATCACCGGAACAAGCAGCGGGATTGGCCTAGCGACGGCGCTGGCCCTCGGCCGAGCGGGTCATACGGTGTTTGCCACAATGCGCAACCCTTCCCGGGCGCCAGAGCTCGGCGAAAAGGTTGCCAAAGAGAAGCTTCCAGTCAAGATCTTGGTCATGGATGTGGACTCGGATAGTTCGGTGAAGAGCGCGATCGCGGACATCCTGAAGGACGCTGGCCAGATCGACGTGCTGGTCAATAACGCAGGAGTGGAGCGTACCGGATCGATCGAGGAACTTCCTCTGGCAGAATTCCGTGCGGTAATGGAGACTAACTATTTTGGGGTCATACGCTGCACTCAGGCGCTGGTACCGCAGATGCGTCAACGTAAGAGCGGATGCATCATCAACGTGTCCTCGGTCGCCGGGCGCATCGCTTGTTCACCGATGGCTCCGTACACCGCATCCAAGTTTGCGCTGGAGGCGTTGAGCGAGGCGCTCGCCCAGGAGATGAAGACGTTCAATGTCCGGGTCGCCATCGTCGAGCCTGGCATAATCGACACCCCCATGGCCAGGCGAATTGAAGATCCGGGGAAAGGTTCTCTTTACCTTCAGCAGCGACGTTTCGCACATCTGTTTGAGGCGTCACTCAATAATCCCACGCCCCCGTCCCTGGTAGCAGAGAAGATATTCTCGATCATCGAGAACAGGACTTGGCAACTGCGGCATACGGTCGGCCCGGGTGCCCCGCCTTTTCTTACCTGGCGTAACTCCATGACCGACGAACAATGGGTGGACCTGAATGCTGCCGACGACGAAACCTGGTACAGCATTATGGAGCGCGATTTCGGCATGGCCATCCGTCCCAAGACATTGATCTGATCCGTCCGTGGCCTGATCCTTCGCAATTCCGCCCCTCAATTCGTGCTACATTTCGTCAGCGGCTTCGTCTTCGCGGTCAAATATGGATTCGCGCCTCATCCTCATTAACCTCGTCATCAAGCTCGGCGTCGCCGCCGCAGCCGCCAGCATTCTCGTTCGTTCGGTCGAGTTTAAGTCTCTTTTGTTTCGAGAAGAGCGCACGTGGAGACAACGAATCTATCTGGTTCTGTGGATCGCTGGCCCATTAGCATTTGGAGTGTGGATCCGTTTCATTCAAAAGAGCTTTTTGGCCGGGGATTTATCGTTCGAGACGCCCATCCTGTTGGGAGTAGTCGCGGGAAGGTTCAACGGTATGTTGGGAGGCGCGCTGCTTGCTTTACCGGCCGTACTACACGGCGAGTGGGCGACTCTGCCGCTTAATATTCTTAGCGGGGCACTGGCTGGCCAACTGCGGAGGCTGGCTCCTGACCGCGAAGACATCTGGTCATTCTCCCCATTTATCGATCTCAGCGTCTATCGCATGATTCGCAGAAATCTGCCGACTCCGCGCCTGTACGACTGGCAAGTCATGTTCTTTGGAACGATTGTGGCGTTGCGCGGAGTGCAAACAGCGATTGCTCATTTTCGACCACAGGCGATATTCAGTCTAGAGAGTCCAAATCTGTGGGTTGAAGCTGCGATTTACGCCACTTCCATCATGGTAATCGGCATCGAACTCAAAATTTGGAACAGCGTTCGCATCCAGATAAAACTTGAAGAACAAGAGCGGCTCTTGCTGCAGTCTCGCATGGAAGCGCTGCAGAACCAGATCAATCCGCATTTCCTGTTCAATACTCTAAATTCGGTTTCGTCGCTGGTCCGGTTCGATCCAGACACAGCTCGCGAGTTGATCATCAAACTCGCGAACATCCTGCGACGGCTGCTGAAGAGCGGGGACGCCTTTGTGCCCCTGAGTGAAGAGCTGGAGTTTATCGATAATTATCTGGATATCGAAGTGGTCCGCTTCGGCAGCAAAAAATTGCAAGTACTAAAGGAACTCGCACCCGCATCTCTCGAAGTCATGATTCCCAGCATGCTGCTGCAACCCTTGGTGGAAAACTCAATCAAGCATGGGCTTTCGTCAAAGATTGAGGGAGGCCATATTTATCTGCGCAGCCGACTTTCCGAATCGGAGCTGGTCATTGAAGTGGAAGACGACGGCGTAGGCATGGGTTCGGCAAATTTACTGGAAAAACCAACAGGGTTGGGTGGAACCGGAATCGGAATGGCTAACGTTGCGGAACGATTGAAGGTGCTCTACGGCGAAGCCGCTAAAATGACAATCGATAGCCGGAACGGCCACGGGACTCTCGTCAGGCTGCGGTTGCCGGTGCTTCCAAACCCCGCCTTCCAAAATGACGATGGGAACGCCGGAATTCTCTACGCCGATCGTTCCAGCACTCGGCGGTAGAATTCTTCGTACTGCGGAATGATCCTGGTCGTGCAAAATCTAGATTGCGCCACGCCGCGGCAGGCTTTGCCCATCTCTTGCAGAGCACTCTCATCACTTAGTAAATCGATGGCATACTTCGACATCGTATCAACGTCTCCAACGTCCGCCAGAAATCCGCTCTTGCCGTGCTCAATGACTTCTGGAACACCGCCGACTCGCGTCGCGATCGGAACCACGTTACATGCCATCGCTTCCAGCGCGGCCAGCCCGAATGACTCGAGTTGGCTGGGCATCAGCATGATGTCCGCCAGCGGAAGCTTCTCGTAAACCTCGTCCTGCTTGCCGAGGAAGATCACGTCGTGCTGAATTCCCTTTTGCGCAGCCAGCCACTCCGCCCGCGAGCGATCTGGACCATCTCCGATCAGCACCAGTTTCGATGGAATCTTCTTGCGGACGCGGTCGAAGATTTCAATCGTATCGGTCACGCGCTTAACCGGACGGAAGTTCGAAAGATGCATCAGGATGCGCTCCCCGTCGGGCGCATATTTCAGGCGCTGCTGGGCAGCAATCGGTTTGCGCATGTACAAATCGCAATTCACAAAGTTATAAATCACTTGAATTTCGTTCTTGATTTCGAATTCGCGTACCGTTCGTTCGCGCAGATATTCTGAAATCGCGGTCACCCCGTCGCTTTCCTCAATCGAGTACCGGGTGATGGGGAGGTAGGAGCGATCCTGGCCCACCAGCGTTATATCGGTTCCGTGCAATGTCGTGACGAACGGAAGCTTGCGAGGTTTCGCGGCCGCCGCGAGCATTTGGCGAGCCAGCATGGCGCTGACAGAATGTGGAATCGCATAGTGTACGTGGAGCAAATCCAGTTCGTAAAAATCTGCAACTTCTGCCATGCGAGTCGCCAGCGCCAGGTCGTATGGTGGGTAATCGAAGAGCGGATACGATGAAACTTCCACTTCGTGATAGTGAATGTTCATGTGGTAGCCGCTCAGGCGAATAGGTTGCGCATACGATATAAAGTGGATTTCGTGGCCAAGTTGGGCCAGTTCCAGGCCAAGCTCAGTGGCCACAACTCCACTCCCGCCATAAGTCGGATAACATGTGATTCCAATTTTCATGACATGGTCGCCGGCGCCGGTGTACAGCAGGGAGACTCGACGCAAAAAGATCCCCTATACAAAGGACTTCTCCCCGGAAAAACTCAATTATTGCACGCAGGAAGGTTAGGGCGCTTTGGCACGTTGCCAGCCCCTACTTGAATGCGATGCGTAGTCGCCGAAGCGAGAAATCAGCCTCTGTTGGATTGTTTGAGAGCGAGAGGAGCTGCAACCGGTTGTTGAGGAGCCTCTTGTTTGTTTTCTTCAGCGGGCGCGGCAAATGAGGTGTCAAGCTTTTCCAATAGCCGTTGCAGGCGTTGCTGTACTTGATTTTCCAACGCCGTGAACTCAATGCCCATGCCAACTCCAGGGTCGCTCGCCCTGACGATACCGTTGGTTTTGATTTTCTCCGAATCCATCCAGAAGATTATGTTGACTTCCGTCCCTTTCGGCAGCGGAAGCAGGGTCTCCACATAGCATCCGCGACCGCCTATGTCGGTGGCATTGGTTTGCATGTGGGCTCGCCGAGTATCTG